>Ga0228535_1000161_pt1 | contig 218360 bp, 207 predicted proteins | sample SJ1metagenome_FD_168457 | JGI IMG/M metagenome (GOLD analysis project Ga0228535, IMG submission 168457) | Enriched culture of PCE-dechlorinating microbial communities from Ithaca, New York, USA - SJ1 | ecosystem: Engineered > Modeled > Simulated communities (microbial... > Unclassified... | reverse complement strand
ATCAGATAGATCTCTTTGCCTCTGCAATCAAACATGAAATAAACTCCCCTCAGTTCAGCTTTGGTGCTATTAGGAGTTTATTTGTCTCTCGCCATGTTGGACAGGTACTTCACGTTTGACGCTTACGATATAAGCTGGTAAAGCCATCCCAAATTGGTCAAAGACCAATCAAATACAGATGACGCAATTTTTGTAAGCAGCGCATTATTGAATATGCCAAGCAAGGCCGCACCGCCAATTATGATAAATGAGGGGACAAATATTTCTTTACGGATGCTCTTTTTCTTGTTTACAGCAGACATCAGCTACACTCCCTTCAATGCTTTCTTAAGTAATCACATGATCAGACACGACAGTCAACACGGCATCCTTTCCTCATTAACACCCCCTTTTGACGAATTCGGAGCAACTTGCATGTTACATGTAACATGCAAGTTGCTCCATGATATACTTACGGCATGATTTTTACAAGTGTGGAGGAACAAAACTATGACGTCATTTCAAAATGAATCTTTAAGAAAAAAACTGTATGACTACATAAAAGACAAAATAAATTCAGGGGAACTCAAACGCGGTGATACTATCAACCAGAAAGAACTGTCTGAGGAACTCGGCATAAGCAGGACTCCGTTTCGTGACTGTATGATACAGCTTGAAGCAGAAGGCCTTGTCACGATTGTTCCTTGCAAAGGGGTCATAGTGCGCTATCTGACCTTTGAGGAAATAATGGAAACGCAGGAAATTGGCGCAGCTCTTGAAGGGATGGCATATGAGCTTGCATTTGAGGCGGTACGCAGAAGTTCAGTAGATAAGCTAACTTCGATTGTAGATGAAGTTGAAAAAAAACTTAACGACCGCAACGTATCTCTATGCTATGAAAAAAACATTGAATTTCATGAGACGATCCTATCTAAGTGTCCGAATAAGCAAATTGTCTTGCAGTTGATAAAAATGCGGGAGCGCCTTTATGACTTTCCCAGACATGACCTTATGCCTGTGCTTGAATGGGAAAAATTGTTTTGGCAAGAACACAGACACCAAATAGATATTTTGATAAGCGGGACAGCAAGGGAATTTGGAGAATACAACAGGAACGTACACTGGAACATCCGGGGTAAGGAGGGCTATTGGGAGACGCTTTTCAATGTCCCGGGCGGCAGCGTAAAAAAATATCTTGCCGAAAGGGTAAAGATAAGCTGATAAGTAAAAACGATCCTTTGTTGCCCCAGCGGTCGCTCTGCGCTTATGGCGATTATACAAAAAAAGATAGACCCTTTGTCCATCAGGGTCTATCTGTATATTTGGTGGAGACGCGGAGAATCGAACTCCGGTCCAACAGGGGCCAATCTGAGAGGCTCTACGTGCGTAGTCTTTGATTTGATCTCGGCCTCGGCATCTCCCAAAGACAGGATCTGCCGTGCCATGCCTTCCCTAGAGTCTCGAACCTCGTCCAGAAAGCGCTGACGAAGTCCCAGTCATCTCTGTGACACTCTTCCAAAGCCCGATGACGGAAGCTTAGGAGAGCGCGCTACTTATAAACTAAGCAGCGAGTGCGTAATCGTTGTTGACGATTATTGTTTTGGAGCCTGATTTACGAGGTTTCCCCATCCTCGGCACGCTCCTCTCGATCCTCCAACCTGCTGTCGAAACCATACGTCCCCTTATGTAAACAATGCCGCTCCGCCGCCCTTGCAATCACTCTCCGCGCGCTCTGCGCCTGATCGCTCTTTCCATTTCTCTGTTGGCGGCCTTCTCTGCGGCACTATCCCTCTTGTCATGGAGCTGTTTGCCCTTAGCCACGGCAAGCTCGCATTTGGCCCACTTTCCCTGTTTTATGTATATCTTAAGCGGGATTAAAGTAAGGCCTTTTTCCCTCGTCTTTGAGAGCAACCTGCGTATCTCCGATTTATGCACAAGAAGCTTTCTCGGCCTCATTGGGTCTTTATTGTAGTAGCTGCCCTTATCGTATGGCGATATGTGGACGTTGTACAGCCACAGCTCTCCATTTTCAACTCTTGCGAAACCATCCTTGAGGTTAACCTGCCCTTCCCTGACGGATTTTATTTCCGTCCCGTAGAGCACTATGCCTGTTTCAAACGATTCTAAAATGAAGTACTCGTGCCAAGCTTTCCTGTTCTGCGCGACTACTTTGTCTTCGGGCATAAGGGCTCACCTCGCATGCTGAATATATCAAATTAAGCAATATTAGTCAAACGGCAAAAATACTGAAAAAATTTATTGCGCCGCGCGCCTATATCTATGCCGGGGAGATAAAAAAGTCCCCGGCCATTCGGCCGGGAACAGTAAAACAAAATGGTCGGGGCGAGAAGATTTGAACTTCCGACCTCCTGGTCCCGAACCAGGCGCGCTAACCAGACTGCGCTACGCCCCGCAAGCGGTGAAAATTATACCATCGACATTAAGCGCCGTCAAATGCCGGCCGCCCGCATAAGCCGATCCATCAAAGCCAGCCCTATTCCGGCTTTATCCGGAGCCTCAGCGATTATCACTTCCGCGCCGCTATTTTCAACCGTGCGAAAAGCACGAAAAAGCTCCCTCGCGTACTCCTCAACATCATTAAATATTATTTTCACATGAGGATCTCCCTGTGGTTCGGATATGCCAATCCAAGCCCATTTTTTGCCTAAGCGCGCTACATGTGCCGTTCCGTCATCTATCACAAGAGGTATTTTGGGAGCGTAATGGCGATATCTCGTTCCAGGGGAACGTCTGAGCATGTTTTTATCAGTTGGCATAAGCACTGTCATGCACAAAGCGGCTTCTATCTCTTCTTTGGATATGCCGCCCGGCCTTAAGAGCACGGGATCTTCTCCCGTAACGTCAAGCACAGTGGACTCAAGACCAACGCGGGTAGGCCCCCCGTCAAGTATGATCTGTGCCGCATCTCCTATATCATCTTTAACAGCACGCGCGTCGGTAGGGCTTGGCCTGCCGCTTTTATTGGCGCTGGGTGCGGCTATAGGCACTCCTGAGGCCCGTATAAGGTTCAAAGCTATGGCATTGTCCGGCATCCGGACAGCCGCTGTAGGCAATCCGCCGCGCGTTTGCTCGGGAACGCATGGCTTTGCTGTCAACACTATAGACAGAGGCCCCGGCCAAAATTTTTCCATGAGATATCTGCCGCGCCAATTTAAATCGACCACTGACTCCGCCATCTTTATGTCGCATACATGTATTATGATGGGGTTATCTGACGGCCTCCCTTTGGCTTCATAGATCTTGCGGACCGCTTCTGGGTCAAGCGCGTTGGCTCCAAGGCCATAAACGGTTTCTGTCGGGAAAACCGCCAATCCGCCGCTTTGTATTATCATTGCCGCACGCTGTATTTGTTCTTTCATGCCGGGATCTATGCCCGACAGAAGTTCTTCTATCCGCTGGTCAAGGGTCGAAGTCATTTCAAGTACGCACCCTCCATAAATCCCTCCAGGAATTGACGGCGGAAAGATGGGAAGCGGCCGTCAATTATCGCCTGCCGCGATTCTTTCATCAGCGTCACGAGGAAATAAATGTTATGCCAGCTGCAAAGACGAGCTGCAAGTATTTCCCCGGCCACATAGAGGTGACGGATGTACGCCCTCGTGAAATTACGGCAAGCATAACAGCCGCATGTCGGATCTATCGGAGTAAAGTCTCGTGAGTAACGCTTGTTCCTTAAATTCATTTTGCCTTCGCGCGTAAGCACCCCTCCGTTGCGCCCATTTCTTGTAGGCAAGACGCAATCGAACATGTCTATCCCCCGCGCAACCCCCTCTATTAAGTTGGCCGGGAATCCCACCCCCATCAGATAACGAGGTTTGTTTTCAGGCATTTCAGGGGTCAGCACATCAAGTATTCTGTACATCTCATCGTGAGATTCACCCACGGATAACCCTCCTATGCCATATCCGGGGAAGCCTATTTCCTCAAGCCTTTGTATGCATTCTATGCGCTGCGTTTCAAACATCGATCCTTGGACTATTCCAAAAAGAGCTTGGTCGGTCCTGTGGTGGTGCCGCTTACATCGCGCAGCCCACGACAAAGTGCGTTCCATCGCGCCGCGGGAATATTCTTCCGTAGTGGGCCATGCGACACACTCGTCAAAAGCCATTACAATGTCACCGCCAAGCTTCATCTGTATGTCCATTGAGTCTTCGGGCCGCATGAAGTGCCTGCTGCCATCTAAATGCGAAGAGAATGCCACGCCGTCATCCGTTATTTTACGAAGCCCGGACAGTGAAAATACCTGGAATCCGCCGCTGTCCGTAAGTATCGGCCTATGCCATTGCATGAAACGGTGCAGCCCCCCGGCTTCCTCTACTACGTCGGCTCCCGGTCTCATATATAAATGGTACGTGTTGCCCAATATTATTTGCGCGCCTATATCTTCAAGTTCATTCGGCGTCATAGCCTTAACCGTGGCCTGTGTGCCGACAGGCATGAAGACCGGGGTTTCAACTACCCCATGCGGCGTTCTTAACTCTCCGGCGCGAGCTTGAGTCTCAGAGCATTCCGCAATGATTTTATACTCAAACATTTTCAGCAGCCCAGCCGAATCTTCTTTCTCCGTTTCGCATGACTATATCGGCAAAATCGTCAAGCGAAAGCCCTTTAAGCATGGATAAGATCTCATACACATACCTCACATTGCATGGCTCGTTTCTCCGGCCGCGAAGCGCATTGGGCGCAAGGTACGGGGAGTCTGTCTCACATAGTATCCTGTCGGACGGTATGTCAGCGGCTATTCTTCTAAGGTCTGTGTTCTTTTTATAAGTGACAGGCCCGGCAAAGGATATGTAGAAACCAAGGTCACATGCAGCGGCGGCGTCTTCCGCCGTGCCGGAAAAGCAGTGTATTACACCTCCGACTTCGTCAGCACCTGTCTCGCGCAGTATTCTGAGCGTTTCTTCGTTGGCGTTGCCGCGGCAACGATCAGCCGCGTCTCGGACATGGACGACTATCGGCTTCTTTACGCTCTTTGCAAGCTCTATCTGCATGCGAAAAACCTCTTTCTGCAGGTCCCTCGGAGAGTTGTCATAAAAATAGTCCAACCCGATCTCTCCTATGCCAACTACCCTGGGGTGCATGGCAAGCTTACAAATTTCATCGGGGATTCCATTAGCGGCAATGGAGGCCTCGTGCGGATGTATACCTGCCAGAGCCCATACCTCCGGGTCTTTCATTTGAGTCTCGGAAAGTCTGACTGCCTCAACACTGGAGCTAACATCCGCAGATGCGAAGATAAGCCTCTTAACATCATTGCTGACGGCGTTTCGGAACACTTCTTCCAATCCTTCCGGAAAGTACTCTTTATTTAAATGGCAGTGCGTATCTACTAAAAACATGGCAGCTCCTTCTCATTAAGCAACCAAGCAGGCGATATGGTCAGCCCGCTTGGCAAAGACAAAACGATGATTCATTAAAATTTTCATGATCGCGATTTTCTTAATAGCATCCCCTTAGGGCAGTGCTATAAAAAAACAAGTAAAACACAGAACGTCAATGTATTCTGCTCCCGACTGGTATAGAGTCATCCATAACCGTAAGCAGCGTAAGCGCTTCTTTCCTGCTATCAGGGCTCTCCGCCGCAAGCAGCATTCCGTTGCTCAGCACGCCACGGAATTTTGCCGGTTTCAGGTTGCAAAGTACGATTATCTTTTTCCCTTCCAACTCTTCCGGTTTATAAAATTCCCTTATGCTCGAAACTATGGTGCGTTTCTCATAACCAAGATCGAGACTTAGTATGTAAAGCTTATCGGCTTTAGGCACTGCTTCAACCTTTTCGACCAGGGCCACCCTGAACTCAAGCTTGCTGAAATCTTCTATGCCGACCTCAGGCTCATGGTCGTCGTATTTATAAAAAACAGATGGGTCTGACTTGGCTAGTTTTTCTTGGTCTCGCGCCTCTTTTTCCTTCTTCCATTTATCGATATCTATTCGCGGGAAAAGTATGGATCCTTTTTTGACAGAGATCGCCCCGTCCTCCTTGCCCCATGCCAACTTTGATATGCCCCTGTCAAGGGGGCTGCCTGCGAGTCCGAGCTGCTCCCATATCCGCTCTGCCGTGTCAGGCATAAACGGCCCCAAAAGCACAGCCGCAAAGCGCAACGATTCCCAGAGAGTCCTGAGGACTGCGTCAAGCCTGTTGATCTCGCCGCTTTTCCCAAGTTTCCACGGTTCGGTCTCGTCTATGTATTTATTCGACCTGCTTATAAAGTTCCACAGTGTCTTTAACGCATCATCAAACGCAAAACGTTCCATATACGCGCTCATATCGGCAAGAGTGCGTTTCGCAAGTTCCTCTATCTCCATGTCAATCCCTGTCGAAACATAGCTTCTGGGAAGTTCTCCGCCACGGAATTTTTCTATCATCTGAAGGCTCCTGCTCAACAGGTTCCCCAAATCATTCGCCAGGTCAGAATTTATGCGTTGGACCATGGCTAACTCAGAGAAATCACCATCATGTCCGAACGGGACCTCACGAAGCAGGAAATAACGAAACGCGTCTACACCATAAGAACCAGCCATTTCAAACGGATCAACGACGTTGCCTACGGACTTAGACATTTTTTCTCCCTCTACCGTCCACCAGCCATGCGCAAATACACGAACAGGGGGATTGAGCCCAAGAGCCATAAGCATGGCCGGCCATATAACACAGTGAAATCTTATTATGTCCTTTCCTACCAGATGGCGGGCCGCAGGCCAGTAGGTTTCCCATAACCCGCCCTCCGCAGGGTAATCAAGCGCCGAAAGATAGTTTATAAGAGCATCAAACCAAACATAAATCACATGTTTATCGTCACCCGGCAGGGATATGCCCCATTTTAGCGTGGTGCGCGACACGGATTGATCGCGCAGCCCCCCCTTGATAAAGCTGACTATTTCGTTGTAACGCGATTTTGGCATAATGGCGTCAGGGTGTTCTTCGTAAAATTTAAGCAGTGGCTCCGCATATTTGGAGAGCCTGAAAAAGTATGTTTCCTCTGTCATCTTGGAGAGAGGGCGATGGCAATCAGGGCATGTCTGTCCCTCTCCCATCTGCGCCTCCGGCACGTATGTCTCGCATGGGACGCAGTACCAGCCCTCGTATTCTCCTTTATATATATCACCGTTGGCCATAAGGCGCCTGAATATCTCCTGAACCACTTTTTCGTGGCGCGGTTCGGTCGTACGGATGAAATCGTCGTTTGATATATTAAGCACATCCCAAAGTTTTCGGAAGTTCTGCACAACTTCATCGCAGAGCTCTTTTGGAGTCACTCCTTTTTGATCCGCCACAGTCTGTATCTTTTGTCCGTGCTCATCCGTACCTGTCAGGAAACGCGTATTTTCCCCCGCGGATCTGTGCCATCTCGCGAGGACGTCCGCCGCTATAGTAGTATATGCGTGCCCTATGTGCGGAACATCGTTGACGTAGTAGATAGGAGTCGTTATATAAAACGCGCTATTGTCATGTGACATTTATTTACCCTCCCGAGTATATCTTTCAAGTATATACTTTTTTATCCTGTTTCGTGGGATACAATACTTTATAGCGAGCAAGTTTGCAACTTTTTTCATCGGTTCATTGGATCCGCACATCTCGTCGGCCTCTTTCATCCATTTTGAATCGTCCTCTTCTTCCGCCCGCTCAGCCGCGCCATCGACTACACAGACAAACTCCCCGCGGATCTTCTCTTCCGGCAGCCCGCATTTGAAATCCTTCAGCGTACCTCGGATAGTCTCCTGATGGATCTTGCTTATTTCCCGTACAAGCGCCGCGTTTCTGTCGCCAAGGACCTCTGCCATTATCTCAAGATCCTTTATCAGGTGGTGAGGCGCAATGTAAAAAACAATCGTGTCCTCTATATTTTTTATGTTTATAAGTCTGTTTCTTTTCTCGGCGTCGGAGCCCTTTAAAAAACCGACAAACAGGAAAGAACCCGTTCCTATGCCGGACATAAGCAGCGCCGGCAAGAGAGCGTTCGCGCCAGGCAGTACGTCGTATGGAAGCCCTCTTTCGATAGCGGCTTTGATGACCGTCATGCCAGGGTCAGACAAGCCTGGCGTACCTGCGTCCGATACAAGCGCGACAGTCTTGCCCGCTTCTATGTGGCGCATAAGCTCTTCGGCGCGCCTGGTCTCGTTATGTTCATGACATGAGATTAAAGGTTTTTTTATATTGAAATGGTTCAGCAGTTTAAGCGTGCGTCTCGTGTCCTCGCATGCGATGAGGTCGGCACCCTTAAGCGCCCTCAGACCGCGCAGCGTCATATCCTCAAGATTGCCTATAGGTGTCGGGACTATTACAAGCGGCATATATATTTCTTCCTTTTCATCGTTATAATCTGTACGCGGCAAGCAAATCCGGCGTCTCATTGCCGTCGCTGCCGACTACGAAGAGCGGGGGCTCTATTATGAGACCATGGCGCGCGGCGCGCATGGCCTCTACCAAGATAACTGTGGCATTAGCGTTCGGTTTTGGGTGAACGGATCGCATTATCTTTGGCGGCGTAGTGTATTTGTCAAGGAGCGAGAAGAGTTCCCCGCACCTATTTGCTCTTATCACCATGTCAAGAGCTCCTTTATTTTTCAAAAGATACCTGGAGGCCGCGATCACATCCTCAAGCGTACACTCCGTGCCGTGCAGAGCGGCCGCCAACGCATCAGAATGGCTTCTGTGGCTGCTCTCCTCGTAATACGGCGGGTTAACGACAATCCTGTCGAAAACCTGCGATCTCCACAGTTTTTTATATTCCCGCAAATTACCGACATAAAACCTGGCCCTGTCCTCTAGTCCGTTATAACGTGCGTTCCAAGAGGCAAGCTCTATAAGGTGCGGCTGTATATCCACGCCTTCCACGCTGAATCCGCGCTTGGCCAATATCAGCGACACCGCGCCGTGCGCGCAGCCTATCTCAAGTATCCTCTCGTTCCCGCGAGGTTTAGTAAAGCTGGCGAGGAGGATAGTATCAAGGTTTACCCTAAGGCCGTCTTTGCATTCCGGCTGCCTTATCTTAAGCGCGCCGCGTAAAAGGTCTTCCGGTCCGTCGTCCATTAAGCCCAGTCCTCCAGTCTCACCCCAATGACTTGCGACAGGCCGGGCTCCGAAAGAGTAACCCCGTAAAGCACGTCCGCTCGTTCCATGGTGGCCCGTCTATGTGTCATTGCAAGAACCTGTCTGTTTTTAGCGTAATCTCTGGCAAGCTCGGAAAACCTTCTCAAATTGACCTCGTCCAGCGCGGCATCGACCTCGTCAAGTACCGCTATAGGGCATCCCGCCACTTCCATTGACGCAAAAAGCAGCGATATAGCGGCAAGAGACTGCTCGCCTCCTGATAATTGGTTTATACCCTGAGGATGTTTTCCCGGAGGGCGCGCGATGACGTCAACGCCGGCATCCCATATAGTATCGCCTTCCGTCATCTCAAGGTGGGCTTCTCCTCCGCCAAAGAGCCTTTTAAAGAGTTCGCAGAACCTTTTATCTACATCCTGCAGCGCGTCGGTGAATATTTTATGGGCCTGCCTGTCAGCCTCGGCTATGAGGTTCTCAAGCTCAGCCGCCCCTGATCGCACATCGTCAAGCTGCTCTCCCAGAAACGCAAGCCTGTCCTTAAGGTTGCGATCCTCCGAAAGCATCCCCATGTCTACATCACCGAAGGCCTTTATCTTTCTCTCTCCTTCTTTGATTTTCCTGCGCAGATCGTCGACGTCTATACCGGTATCCGGCCGCATAAATGCGGCTCCGTTATAAGGATATTGTTCTTCCCATGTGCTTATCAGTTCTTCAAGTTCACGTTCAGCCTCGTTCTTTTGGGTAAAAGCCGCGGATAAGCTGTTCATGGCGGCAATGGCTTTCTCTTCCGCCGACGAGAGCTTTTTACGGATATATTCGCGTTTTGCCTCCAAGGCAGAAGAACCTTCGGCATACCTTTCAATGTCAGAAGCGAGCCTCTTGCGTCTTTCATGTATCTCAAGGCATCCCTTCCCGACACGCGCAAGGTTGGCCCGTTCTTTAACGCACTTTTGATCAATTTCTGATATCTCTTCTTCAAGAGCGCGCGCTTTTCTTTCCTCAGTACGAATCTGGGCGCTTATCCGTTCTATAAAAGCCAGGGCTCCGCGCAGCCGTTCCTCCGCGACAGCTACATCGGCACGAAGGCGTTCACGCTCCTCAATTAACCTATGGTCGTCCTCGGCATACGCCTGTTCGTCGCGTATTTCCTCAATTTTCAAAAGCTCGGCGCGTATCTCTTGCCAACGAACTCCGTTCTCTCCCATATTGCGAAGTATCCTTGAGCGCTCATCCTCAATGCGCCTGTATTCTTTAGTTATCGATTCCTTTCTGTCGACGGCCAACGCCACGCGCCCGTCAAGCTCGCGTATTTGTTTCGTATAACCTTCTTTTTGTTCCGAAACCGCTAACTCCTCCGCCTCAAGTTTCTTAAACTCTTCCGTCAATTTATCCGATACGGAAGAAATTTTTTTATATTCTTCTTCAAGCTTTGCAACATGGGATTTCATCTCAAGGGTCCTTCCAGATTTCAAGGAACGCCCCCCGGATACAGTTCCGCCAGGCTGAAATACGTCTCCCTCAAGTGTGGCTATCGGTGATTTGAAACCTGAGCGGACAAGCTCCTGCCCAACCTCATACGAGTTTACTATCAGGAGATCGCCCATTATTTGCTCTATAGCCGGCAACCAGTGCTCCTCAACCCTTACAAGGTCTATCGCCCAGCCTGTGATTCCGTGCGCGGGCAACCTGAAAGATCTGTCCGGATAACGCGGCCTGCAACGCTCAAGGGGCAAAAATGTGGCTCTGCCTTTATTGTTAGCCTTGAGTTTCTCTATACAGCGTCCCGCTTCTTCCAAATCCTCTACCAGCAGCTGAAACTGACGGCCTCCAAGATATGCCTCAAACGCGGCCGAAAGCGACGTATCGCATGAAAACACATCTATCACCGCTCTTGGGGCGGCATCAAGTCTGTTAAGCTTAGCCGACGAAAGGAGGTACTGCACTGCGCTAGGGTAAAGCTCGGCCTGCATCACATCAGAAGCTTCGTTCAAGCGAGAGCGGGCCTGAGAAGCCTCTCTCCTGACACGCTGCAGTTCGGACGCTAAATTCTGAACTCTCGCGTAAAGTTCCCCGTGGCGTTTTACAAGCAATTCCTGCTCTTTTAAAAGACGGTCCCTCTCTTCTGTATAGCGTTTTATATCCGCGTCAATACTTTTTCTGGGATCCGGAGCATGCGCCTTCTTATCGCGCAAAGATACCAAATCCTTGCCTAAAAAGGAAAGTTTCGCCCTTAACTGCTGAAGCTCCGCTTCCAACATACCCTTCCTGTTATTTAACTCTTCTCTTTTTTGTTTTTCCCGCTCCACGCGCAGCAAGTGTTCACGCCACTTATTTTCAACGGCGTCAAGCGCTTTCCTGCCGGCCCTGAGCGCCTCCTTAGCCTCATCGTTGCCTGAATCCGCAGATTTTTGTTCGTCAGCAAGCGTCCTTATGGCCGACATGACTTCTTCGTACTCAGCCTTTGCCTGAATCAATCTGGTTTTAGAGGACAAAAGAGAAGAGGCTGACGCGAAACCTGATTTCGTGAGGCTGTCAAACCTTGTCCTGCACTGCTCGAGTTCCCATATCTGCTGTCTGCGCGCTGTATCGGTCCCTGCAAGCTCGGCGTCAACCGCTTCGAGCGCGCTTTTCCATAGCAAAGACCATGAGGATGCCGCGTCTCGCTCGAGTTCAAGCCTTATTGCGTCCTCCCGCATAACGGTAAGCATCCTCTCAAGCCGCTCCCTGCGAAGCCAGTAAAGCAGCTTTCTATCTTCCTCTATACTGTCGAGTATCTCTCTTATCTGCGCCGCACGCCTTACTTCAGGGGCTATTTCCTCTCTTCTTGCACTGAGCTCCGCCATGACGTTGCGGAGCTGCTCATATTCTTCTTTTACAACTGCCAGTCTTTCCGCGGCCTCTGCGCGGCGCTTCCTGTATACATCTATTCCGAAAAGAGTCTCAAGCCGCGTCCTCCTGGCGGAGGGCCTCTGCTGAATAACTTCCGCGACCTCGCCCTGCCCTATGAACGCGAATCTGTCCCCTTCCAGTTTCCACTCCCTTTTGACATCCTCAAGCTCTGCTAAGGTTTTGCGAACATTGTCCACAAGAAGGAGCGTGACGCCGTCCGGCGAGATGACCCTTCTTTTTATGGAACAAGATCTCGATTCTTCTCTGAGCTGAAGCAAAACCTCCGCCTCTTTAGCCTGCGGAAGGCTTACAGACCCCTGAAACAGGAGATCGTTTTGTCTTGCGATGCGAAGACGCCCGGCATTGCTGTCTCCAAGCGCCCATCTTAACGCATCCAGCAGATTGCTCTTGCCGCTTCCGTTCGGGCCTACTATTGCGGTAAAACCGGAAGACAGAGCTAGGTCGTGAGCACCGCCAAAACTTTTAAATCCCTTAAGCTGAAGACGTCCTATATACAACTGCCCAGCCCTCTCTTTTCTTGATCGCGGCTATTCTGTGCTCGATTTGAGCAACGCTGCCCTGGCTATCAAGCCTAAATTTATCCCATGAAAAATCAGGACAGCCTCTGATAACAATTGTCCTTTCAAACTCTTCCTCCCAGGATGAGAGGGTTGTTTCTGCTATATATTCGGCTATAGCGGCATGAGCTTCTATAAGAAAAGCTTCGGATTTCGACGCTCCCGCGATCTTTCTTATGAAACGTTTTATCCGCATCGCAACAACGTCTTCCTTGGGTACCCACCCTAGACCGGCGCAAAACGGACAGCCGCGTCCGAGAGCGGACCTGATATCGGTCCTGGCGCGCTTTCTTGTTATTTCGACAAGACCAAGCCCAGTCACGCCGTAAACCTTGGCCTTGCATTTGTCTGTTTTGAAAAGTTCTTGCAGCGCGTGGACCAGATCGTTTTTATTTTCTTCCGTCTCCATATCTATAAAATCGACGACTATTATGCCTCCAAGCGCGCGCAGCCGGAGCTGCCTTGCTATCTCCACGGCCGCCTCCATGTTCGTCTTGAGCACTGTGTCGTTCAAGCTTTTTGAGCCGACAAACTTACCTGTGTTTACGTCTATTACGGTGAGGGCTTCCGTCTGGTCGATTACAAGATACGCTCCGGAAGAAAGCCAGACTTTCCTTTCCTGCAGCTCTGATAACTGATTCTCAATGTTGTAGACGTCAAAAAGCGGAATTTTCCCCTTATAAAGGCTGACATCTACGCTTTTTTCGGAGAAAAAACGCTTTATGAAAGATTCTATATTCTGCTTGTCTTCTTCACTGTCAACTACAATCTCGTCGATATCCTCCGTCAGTTCATCCCGCAGCACGCGCTCAAGCAAACCAAGCTCTCTGTGTATAAGACATGGCGCGCTATTTTTTTTTGCATCGCGCTGTATGGTCTCCCACTGGGACAGCAAATCGCTTACGTCACTGATCAGGCTCTCTTCGTCACAGCCTTCGGCGACAGTCCTTATTATTATGCCGAATCCGTCGGGTCTTATATGTTTTGCGATATTTCTAAGCCTCAGCCGCTCTTCGTCATCTTCGATCCTTTTGGAGACACCTGTCTCATGTCCTCCGGGGATGAGTACCATATAGCGGCCGGCAAGCGATATCCGCGGAGAGACACGAGCGCCTTTTCCCTTGCGAGCGTTTTTAACAACCTGCACAAGCATCTCCATGCCAGGTTTGACATCGAACCCACGCACATCGTCTAGGTATAAAAAACCGTTCCGGCCATCTCCCAAATTTAAAAAAGCGGAGTTCATCCCGGGCAGAACGCTGTCTACCCTGGCTTTGTATATCTCTCCCGTACGCTGATGCTCAAGCATTCTTTCGACAAAAAAATCATAAAGCTTACCTTTTCCGTCAATTATGGCAATTCTGATCTCTTCAGGATCTATCATATTTGCAACTATTTTTTTTGACCATACGTCTGAAGTCATCTTCCATACCTCCCTGGTCAAATAAGCGGCATAACTCTCAATTCTCCGGCGTCCCAGATACCCACAGTCTCGCGCACTATTTTGAGGTCCGGCCAGCCGCCGCAAATCCCCTTATCCGTTAGGGCCCGCACAAAATTACCTGCTCCGCAATGTTCAAGATCTCCAATGGTAAGACACACTGCGCCATTCTCAAACGACGATTTATATAATATCCCGGCGCCCTTAACTTCTTCATCAAGTATAGCCTTTGCTTCATACGGTAAACAAAAATCAGACCCCGTGACAACGTAAACCGCCGCGGAAGCTAGCTTCGCCAGCGACGGACCTTCCACATCAAGGCACTTTAATATTGACAGTCCCTCCGGCAACTTGGCGTTCCACAGCCTCTCAAACCCATCTTCCCATTCATCAAACCAGAACTCCGCCGGCTCAGCCTTACCCTCCACCCCTATAGCGAGCGGCGGACACAAGCTTAGCCTTGGATGCGGCGAAAAACCTTGTGTAAACTCCTGCCGCAAACCGGCGCGCCTTGCCGAACGAGAGAAAAGGACCGGCAAATCCATATGATTTACGAACGTCATTAGCCCTTTTTTTTCAAATAAGATCCTAATCCTTGCCATAGCCGCAACCTCTCGCTTTTGTATTGCCCTGCCAGCCGCAGCCGTTGCAGCCATCTCTGCAATCCGGTGTCAGCTCCGCCTTCATTGCCTTTGTCAGCTCTGAAAGCAAAAACGCCTTGGTGACCCCTGAATCTATATGATCCCACGGCAGCCTCTCATTGATATCACGCTTTCTGCACGCATACCGGTCAGGATCTATTTCAAGATCACGAAATACTTCCATCCATCTTTCAAAGTCAAAACATCCGGTCCAGCCGTCAAAGCGCGCCCCGCGCCGCCACGCTTCTTCTATGGCATCGGCAAGCGACGCGTCTCCTCTGGCAAAAACGCCTTCGATATATGTCTGTTCCGGTTCATGGTAGGTAAGGTTTATCTTTCTGTTTTTTACACTATTTTTTACCCATCTTCCGCGCTCACGCATGGAATCCCTGTCAAGCTGAGCCTCCCATTGAAACGGGGTGTGTGCCTTGGGCACAAACCCTGCAAGAGATACGCTGACCTCGCCTCGCCTTTTGTAGCGTTTAGCCATCGCAACGGCGTTGTTGCATATATCAAGTATGCCCGAAAGGTCTTCTCTGGTCTCCGTGGGAAGCCCCATCATAAAATAGAGCTTAACTCTATCCCAGCCATGCGCAAATGTGGCTTCAAGGGCCGATTCTATGTCTTTTTCACCTACGCCTTTATTTATCACATTCCTGAGACGCTGTGTTCCAGCCTCCGGCGCAAACGTAAGTCCTCCTCTGCGCATCGACTCAAGCCCAGCTGCCATATCCACAGAGAAAGCGTCCATTCGAAGGCTTGGCAGGCTAAGCTTAGTATGGTTTTCATTAAGAATCGGTTCAAATCTTGACAGCAGCTCTTCAAGACCCGTCCAGTCACATGTTGCGAGAGACAAAAGACCTACTTCCTCCCAGCCTGTGTTTTTAAGAAGGAGCTCTGTCTGTTTAACAACGGAATCAACGCTTCGCTCACGCACTGGCCTATCTATAATTCCAGCCTGGCAAAAACGGCATCCTCGCGTGCAACCCTTAAAGACCTGGATCGCGGCTCTGTCATGAACTATTCCGGTGTTAGGCACTATCATCTCTGTGTTATAAAAAACATCATCCAGATCTTCAGCTATGCGTCTGCGCACTGACACATCGGGAGGCAGCTGAGGGACATAGACGCCGCTTATTTTAGAAAGAGCGGAAAGTCTTTCTTCGCGCGCGCGGCCTTTCATCTCATACAAAACCTCCAAAAGCTCCGGAAGCACGATCTCACCGTCTCCGACGCAAAACGCGTCTATAAACGGGGCTACCGGCTCAGGCGCAAGGGCGCCCGGACCTCCGGCAATAACCAGTGGATCCCCGTCGCCGCGCTGCGCCGAGCGAAGCGGAACTTTGCCCAGGTCGAGTATCGTGAGTATGTTGGAGTATGAAAGTTCGTATTGAAGCGTAAAACCAATCACATCGAACTCCGACAGAGGCCGTTTGCTCTCAAGCGACCAAAGGGGAGAACCAGCCCGCCTAAGCGCTTCCTCCATGTCAGTCCATGGCGCATACACGCGTTCGGCGTCCGCAAAATGAAGTGTTTTAGTCAGTCCGTAAAGTATCTGAAAGCCAAGATAACTCATCCCAACCTCATAAACGTCGGGAAAAGCGTAACAGACCCTCAGTATATTACTTCCATCCTTGACGGGACCGCTTCCCCACTCACCGCCTATATATCTTGACGGCCGTTTTACGCTCGCAAGGATAGGCCTCAGGCAATCTTCTTTGATATGCATCTTTTTCGTGTTCCTCCCAAAATATCGCTGCCCCTAAAATCAGGCATAGGTAAAAAACAAACAGCAAGACAAGGCTTCTCTTTGCCGCAACACCGGCAGTACGGTTAAAATGCGCAGGATCAGAATCTCTCCGCCCGTTCAACTACGGCGACGCTCTGGACCAGCGCAAGCCCCGCGGCCACAGCGAGCAAAGAACTCCCTCCATAACTGAAAAGCGGCAAAGGCAGGCCTGTAACCGGAGCAAGGCCCATGCTCATTGCCACGCTCTCCGTGATCTGAAACCAAAGCCACGCGGCTATAGCGGCAATCATCACTTTAGCTTCAGGGTCTTTCGTATATTGCGCCGTTCTAAGTATCTTCCAAAGAAGCACAGCAAAAAGGATCAGCACAAAAGTACAGCCGATAAATCCAAACTCCTCCGAAAAGACGCTGAAAATAAAATCCGTGTGGGGTTCCGGAAGAAAATGCAGCTTACCCTGCGTGCCGTGCATAAAACCTTTGCCCAACAGACCGCCGGAACCAACCGCTATCCTTGACTGTATCACATTGTAGCCTGCGCCCTGAGGGTCCGCCGAAGGGTCTATAAATACAAGCAATCTCATCCTCTGATACGGTTTTAAAACCATCCATCCTACAGGCAGCAGGGACAACCCTGCCGCGCCCATCCGCGCTAAATACTTTAATGGAGTGCCGGCCGTGATTAAAACGGCAATGAGCATCACCGAATATACAAGAGAGCTTCCAAGGTCGGGCTGCATAAGTATAAGCAATATCACACAACCGGCCGACAGCAGCGCTGAGCATAGCCCTTTTATATCCACAGGCGGGATTTTTATACATAGTCGCGCCATCACAAGAGCAAATATCACCTTGCCGGGTTCGGACGGCTGGATCCTGAGAAAACCCATATTAAACCAGCTCTGCGAGCCTTTAGACGTATGCCCTACGATAAGCAGCAATATCAGCATAATAAGCAAAAGCGCAAAAAGCGGCACAGCCATCGCAATAATTTTTCTATAGCCTATTTTTAGTATAAAAACATATACGACAGCCGCAACCGCTCCCCACATAAGCTGACGGGTCGTAAATGACGCTGCGGCAGCCGTAGATAACGACATGGATGAACTCGCGCTGTAAACGGCGGTTACGCCAAGCCCAAAAAGCACGATCGTAACGAACAGCATCACCTTGTCACAGTAAGAGCGTATTTCGCTCCAGCTGCTTCCGGCGTTATCAGCCATTCCTCTTCTTTCCCCTGTCGGACCTCTTTATATTCTTTAACGGAATGCTGGCCACCAGCGCGACAGAATGGTCCTCACGCTCAAACTCTATTTCTATATGGTCCTCGTCGATCTCAAGGTATTTTTCTATGACCTTTATCATATCCACTCGAAGAGCATTAAGAACCTCAGGTGAGATATCGCTGCGATCATGTATAAGAACCAGCTGAAGCCGTTCTTTCGCCACCTGGCCGCTGTTTTCTTTTCCAAACAGGCCTCTCAAAAATTCGAACATTTCGTCCACCTAGCCTCTTTTAAATATCCGGCGCAGGGATGAGAAAAAACCGCGCGACTCGTTGAATATGTCCATAAACGGGACTTCCTGACCGCATATTCTTTTAGCTATATTGGAGTATGCATGGGCCGCGCTTGACGTCCCCGAAAGAGTCAAAGGCTCTCCTCTGTTGGACGACGTCACAATGCTCTCGTCGTCAGGAATTATTCCTATAAGATCAACCGCGAGTATGTCCAGGACATCCTGAACGTTAAGCATCTCGCCGCGCCGTACCATATCGGGCCTGATCCTGTTGATCACGAGGTTTATAGGCGCCTTGCCCATAGACTCAAGGAGCCCTATTATCCTGTCGGCATCTCTTACCGCCGACACCTCGGGAGTGGTCACTACCAAAGCCTCGCAGGCCCCTGCAGCGGCATTCTTGAATCCTGATTCTATGCCGGCCGGGCTGTCTATAAGCACAAAATCAAACTCATTTTTGAGTTCTTCACATAAAGCCGTCATCTGTTCGGCGGTCACGGCATCCTTAGTGCGAGACTGGGCCGTCGGTATCATATACAGATTATTAAGCCTCTTATCTCTTATAAGCGCTTGGTTTAAGCGGCATACGCCCTCAACAACATCGACCAGCGTATACACTATCCTGTTTTCAAGCCCCATTATGACATCAAGGTTCCTAAGGCCGACGTCCCCGTCGACCGCCACTACCTTATGCCCGGCTACAGCAAGCGCTGCAGCCAGGTTCGCTGTGGTGGTAGTTTTACCTACACCACCCTTGCCTGAAGTTATAACAATTACCCTGCAGTCCAACCCTATCATCCCCTCATATAGCAGGCCACTCAGCGAGCAGCACCTCATCTCCGCTTACAGTAATTATCGCGGGCTTACCCCAAAAACCTGTGTCTTTATCTATAATGCCGACTTTGTTACCTATACGGACCTGCCCGGCCTCAAGCGACCGTGTGGATATCGATACGCTGTTATCCCCTCCGGCTCCCGCATGCACAAGCCCCTTAAGTTTGCCTAAAACCACTACATGCCCTTGTGCGTTTACCTCCGCTCCCATATTGACATGGCCAACTATTATTACATCCCCGTCATGTTCAAGCTTCTGTCCGCCGCGGAGATTGCCTGAATATAAAAGCCCCTTAAACGACGCTGAAGATCCGCCCTTGCGCTCACTGCTTATAAGTGCGCGCTGCCCTTCCAGATGTCCGCCTATGCGCTTTATATATTGCCGTGCTTTTGCGTCCGATGCTACCCAGGACGACACAGAACAACCTGCAGGTTCAAGAAACTTGCTCCATATCTCATAGATAAGGCGAGGCGAGAACTCCCTGCCTTGCATATCCATTATGATGCTGCTGCCGTTCAGGAAATTTTTTGCGCTGTCGGCAAGTTCCTCCAGCTCATCAATCATTCCTTTTTCGGTAAGATCTTCCGGTATGACGCACCGAAGCACTCCGCCCCTGGTACCTTTAAGCTGAATCATCCGCTCGCACTCCTAATTTATCTTCTGTTCCGCGGCAGGATCCGGCTCTGCATACTTCCTGCCGTTTATAAGAAAGTTAAGCATTTTACCTACTATAGGACCGGCTACGGCCGCGCCGCCTTTGCCTGCCTCCGCTATAGCCACTGCCACATACTTAGGGGCATCGGCAGGAGCATAACCGACGAACCACGCGTGATCCTCGCCGTGCGCATTCTGCGCCGTGCCTGTTTTCCCCGCGACTTGAACTCCGAAGGTGCTCGCCCTCCTGCCAGTTCCGCTCCTCGCAACCTCACGAAGTCCGTTTTGCATGATGCTTATGATCTGAGGAGATAACCCCAGCTCTCTAAACTCCGGCTCAGATGATGAAACAAGCCTGGGCTTTAACAGTTTACCACCATTTGCGATAGCTGCGTAAACTCTTAGCACCTGCAGCGGGGTCATTAACACATAACCCTGCCCTATAGAATAGTTGACAGTATCGCCGCCATACCAGTTTTCCTTAATCTTTTCCTTTTTCCACTCAGGACCCGCTAAAGTTCCCTGTACTTCAGCCGGGATATCTATGCCTGTTTTTTCCCCAACGCCGTACCTTTCGGCCATTGCAATGAGTCTGTCGATGCCAAGCCAGACTCCGACCTGGTAGAAATAGACGTCACAGGAATCGCGCAGCGCCGTTAAAATATTTTCCGTCCCATGACCCGACCTCTGCCAGCAACGAAACCGTCTGTCGCCAATCTCAAAATATCCGGGGCACCTTACGGTAGTTCTTGTGTTCACCACATTATAGGCAAGCCCTGCCGAACCTGTTATAACCTTAAAAGTGGAAGCCGGCGGATATGCCCCTGAAATAGCTCTGTTCATCATTGGGCGCTCAACCATGTCCGTAAGCGCCTTCCACTCTTTGCTGGATATGCCCCAGGTCAAAGGGTTGGGGTCATAACTCGGTGAAGAATAAAGACATTTCACATCTCCATTATTGACGTCCATGGCGATAATCGCGCCTCTGTAGCCGCCTATAAGCTCAGCGGCATAACGTTGCGCGGTAAGATCTATAGTTAAAGACACATCTTGCCCCCGCTTTGGTTCCACATAACTTATGTCCCTGAGTTTTCTGCCCCTGGAATCGACTTCTATAACCTCTTCTCCGGCATGCCCCTTAAGCGTCTCCTCATATGAGTATTCGATTCCGTTCTTGCCGATTATATCGCCGCCTCTATAGTCCTCTCCTTTGCGCTCCTCAAGCTCATCCTTAGTTATCTCCGAAACATACCCCACGACATGAGCGGCAAACGCTCCGCCTGGATAAGACCTGCGCCACACCGGAGCAAGAAAAAGCGTGTTTTTAAAGTCTTTATCCATTACAAATTCGGCTACCTGAGCGAACGTCAGGTTCGACGCCACGGTTATCGCGCGGTAGGGCGCGGAGTACTGTCTTTCTATCAGTTTCTTAAAATCTTCTGTGTTCATTGGTATCCCGTTTCTGTTAAGCAACGCTATAACTTTTTTCGCGTTCTCCTCTTTTTGCAGATCTATGGGGTATCCGTTTATATTGAATGTTCTGACGTTAAGCGCAAGAGGAGCGCCCTTAACGTCCGTTATTACGCCTCGCGGCGGGGCTATGCGCAGTATTCGCAGCCTGTTGCGCGACGCGAGGTTTACATATTCGTCTGATTTTATTATCTGAAAAAAAGCAAGCCCGACGAGCAGCAGAAGCATGGTAACAACAGCCATGCTCTGCAGAAAACGCAGCCTATGCTCCATATCTATTATGTCATACTGGTTAGGCATGCTTATCCGATAGCCTCCAGAAGACTAGCGATACAACGACAAGAACCGGGACCGCGAGCAACTGCTGTACGGCAAGCTGGCGTATGGCTGCCTGGCTAGGTATCGTCCAAAAGCAAAAATGTATGATGCCGGAAAGCAGATGGGCACAACCTGAGATAATGACAAAGAGCGTGACAGTGCGCGCCTGAGCCGGGACCTTATGCCAGATATGGCACGCCGCCGCGACAGCGGCCCCGTTTATCGCGGCTGTCAGTCCAGGCAGGTTCGTCCATCTCAAATCCCACAAAAGCCCTCCTGCAAACGCCGCCCATATCAAGGCCGATTGCCTGCCGGTCCCACTGCCCGGCTTCAACGCAAGCAACAGCACAGAGAACAGGAATAAATCCGGCACAATACATATCCCCATTGAAAAAACCTGCATAAAATCTTGCACAAGCCATATTGCCGCGGCAATGCTCATTTCTTACTCCTTTTCGCCGAAAATACTTCCACCGCGTAGAGCTGCGTAAGGTGAGCTCCGGCTTGTATTCTCATGGGCATAAAGCCTTCCTTCGGTTCGTCAAAGCCGATGATCGTCCCGATAGGAATTCCCGGCGGGACAAGGTCGCTCATCAATGAGGTGGAAACTCTCATGCCACGCTTAATATTACGGTCCTGGGGTATATACAGGAGCCTGAGGTTGCCGCGATCATCGCCGTTTATAACGCCGAGGTCGCGAGTCTCATCGATCGCGGCGGCAATGAAGAAAGAGGACGACGTGATAAGCTCTACCCATGAGTATTTAGCGCCAAGACGAGATATTCTTCCTATGAGGAATCCCTCAGACATTACGGCAGCCCCCTCCGTAATACCGTCATCGCTCCCCTTGTCTATTCGCATTTCCTGCCACCAAGCCTCGGGATAACGCAGCGTCACACGCGCTGTGACAACGGAGTCTTTAGTGTCCGGCACTTTCACGCCGGCCTTCTGCAGAGCTTCAGACATAGCCCTGTTTTTAAGTTCAAGCTGCGATACTTTCTCCTGCAGGCTCGCCCTCTCAAGCACCCAATTGCTGCTGTACTTGATAATACCGCGCAGCTGCATGAACGGCGTTTCCGGATAATAAAGCGCCATGTTCAGCATATCTACGAGCCTATAATTAAGAACAGGAAATGAAGTCATCGCCCAAAGCATGACAAAACCAGCCAGCACGGATACCGCTCCGTGCAGCCAAGGCCTTGTCTCCCTACCAGCTATTCTCATGCCGGCGGCACCTCCGGACAACTTATTTGTTAGCTATAGTCGCGTAAAACAATCAACCGCCACGCCTGTCTATCATTATCGATATCTTTTTTTTCTCCTCAGGAGCTTCAAGTATCTTACCCAGGCCTAAGGCGACAGAAAAAAGAGGCTGTTCCGCAATATGGACGGGGACATTCAGCGAATCGGCAAATCTAAGGTTCAGCCCTCGCAGGTTTGCGGTCCCTCCCGAAAGGACTATTCCGTGATCGACTATGTCGCGTACCAATTCGGGCGGCGTATGTTCCAATGTGGATCTTATAGTCTCCTCTATCTGCATTATCACTGGTTCTATCGCTTCCCTTACTTCAACGGAGCTCAGACGAACGACCTTGGGAAGCCCGTCAACCAAATCGCGTCCCTTAACATCCATCTTAAGTTCCTGCTCCATCGGCAGGGACGAACCTAATGCTATCTTTATTTCCTCAGCCGTGCTTTCTCCTATAGCAAGGGTGTAACTCTGACGCATCATCGATATAATCGCTTCGTCTATAGCGTTGCCTGCTACCCTTACGGCATGATTGAGCACTATGCCCCCCAACGAGATCACGGCGACTTCGCACGTCCCGCCGCCTATGTTAACTATCATATTACCCTGAGGCTCGTTGACATCTATACCTATACCGACCGCGGCAGCCAGAGGTTCCTCAACTACAAACGCCTCTTTTGCTCCCGCCGCAAGCGTAACTTCCACGACGGCGCGTTTCTCGACCTCAGTAACACAAGCCGGGACGGACACGGCCACCCTCGGGAAAGAAAACATCCTGCCGGGCGTTATAGCCCTTCTCATATATTGCCTTATCATGTGTTCAGTCATTTCAAAGTCGGCTATGACGCCGTGCGAAAGAGGATGTATCGTCGATATGCCGACTGGGGTTTTCCCAACCATTTTCTTCGCTTCGTTGCCGAAAGCTATTATCTCCTTCTGCCCCTTTCTGCCCAAATTTCGGACAGCTATGACAGACGGTTCGTTTATCACTATCCCTTTTGACTTTACATATATGACAGTGTTTACGGTCCCTATGTCTATACCTATCTCGTTATTGAAAAAATTAGGCCTGAAATTAAACACAAACTACACCCGCCTTCACAAAAATCCTAAACATATAAAATCCCCAACCCGGTTGGATATTATCTCATCTTTCTCGCAAAAATGGGACAGCTAAACTCGCACAAGAGATCCTTTTGCTGCTATATAGTGCCCCTTCAGCTCTATGCCGAGCAGCCCAAGCCCTTCTTGTATCTTGTTGGTAAGTATAACATCTTCCCTGCTGGCGCAAAGTGCTCCGTCAGGGTGATTATGTACCAGGACTACGCTATATGCGTTTAACCTGACGGCTTTACGATAAAAGACCGGAATATCAAGGTAAGCCCCACTCAGCCCGCCGTAGGACAGAACCTCCTGATCCAGTACTCTTTCTTTGGCGTCAAGAAAGAGCGCATATATACGTTCGGCATCAACAAATTTCGTTTCAAGTGCTATAGCTTCTATCTTTGCTTTCCAACTATCCCTGTCATGCGTGCTGTCGATGACAGCTATGCGTCTTCCGATCTCCATAACAGCAAGAAGCACGGCAACCTTGGCTTGTTTAAGCCCTCTTTCCTGCATAAGTTCGGCTGCCCTCGCCCTGCAAAGACCCTCCAATCCTCCCCACTTATCAAGAAGCGATGCGGAATACTCAAGCACATCCTGACCATTCGTCCCGGTACGCAAAAGAATCGCCAAAAGCTCTATCACGGAGAGGCTCTCTGCCCCGTTTTTCAGCAGACGCTCTCTAGGACGTTCTTCCTGTGGAAGCCTCAATACCTTCATGTTAAAGTTTTCTATCTGGGCCAGTATGGGTTATACTGTTTCTCTTCCCCAATAGTCGTTTCTGGGCCATGTCCCGGAAATACCCTGAGTTTATCGGGCAAATCTATGAGCCTTTTTAAAGACTCGATAAGCGTGGCCTCGTCTCCGCCCGGTAAGTCGCTCCTGCCGATAGAACGGGCAAACAGCGTGTCTCCTGATATGAGGACCTGCTCTTCCCCATCTGTAACAAGCAGACAAATTCCGCCTCGGGTATGCCCAGGCGTGTAAATTACCGAGATATTCAAATTGCCGGCCCTTAGCGTATCACCGTCTGAAAGCAGCCTGTCTGCCGACGGCAGTTCCATAGAGGCGCCCATAAAGGCGGACAGGTTTTTATTAGCATCTGTCAGACAGTCGGCATCCTCATAATGAACAGCTACGCCGTTCTCCGAAAAATTCCGTAAATCCGCGACACCGCCTATATGGTCTCCATGCCCATGCGTCAATATTATCCAGTGGACTCTTATGTCGTTATCGCGTATGTACTCTTCGACCTCTTTCGCCGGTCCCCCTGGGTCCACGACTATTCCGTCGCCATTGGAATCCCAGATAAGATAGCAATTTGTCCAAAGCGGCCCTAAAGCAAACCTCTTTATTTTCATTTACAATCACTCCCTGCTGTCTACCATAACGGTAACCGGACCGTCGTTGCATATGTCGACTTTCATGACAGCCTGAAATACTCCGGTTGCTGTGCGCAGCCCTCTTGCTTCAACAGCCTTTATAAACTTATAATACATGTCTTTTGCGAACACGGGTTCAGCCGCCTTGGCCCATGAAGGCCTGCGGCCTCTGCTGCAATCCCCGCACAGAGTAAATTGTGACACTATAAGCACTTCTCCGCCTTCGTCCTTCACTGAACGGTTCATTTTACCGTCCGCGTCGTCAAAAATACGAAGATTTATTATTTTATCGGCAAGCCAGTCTATGTCCTTCTCCGTATCCTCTTTGACAACCCCCAGGAACACACAGAGACCTTTCTCTATCTCTCCGACCGTCTTGTCTTCTATCCTAACTCTGGCATGCTCCACACGCTGCAAAAGCGCTTTCAAAATTTGCTACCCCCTGGTTATCTCTATAATACCCGAGATAGTATTAAGTTTTGCAATTATTCTATAGAGATGCTCTATATTCCTCACCTGTACCTCCACGATCACGCGGGCCCTGCTGTTGTTCACCACATTTGCCCGTATACCCACAATATTACCGTCCATAGCCGTGATACTCTGCACGATTTCTCCGAATAAACTGGATTTGTCAACACCTTCTACCTTTATCCTTGCCGTATAGCGAGTATCCTTGATCTTGCCCCACGCGACCGCAACGCGCTTTGAAGGATTTGTTTTATTTACGTTTATGCAGTCGCTCCTGTGTATAGTTATTCCTCTGCTCTGAGTGACACAGCCGACTATAGTATCACCCGGCACAGGGCGGCAGCACTGTGCAAGCGAGACCAGAACGCCCTGAGCGCCTTCCACTATTATTTCAGAATCAGCCTCTTTACGCTGCGAAGCAGCTTGTACAACAGGTATAGGCTCAGGCTGAACCTTTGAAGCATCGGCCGCGTTAACGCGCGATAAGACGCCGGATGCGGTATGCGTACCGTTTCCTACCGAGATAATGAGCTCATCGAGGCTAAGATACCCCATCTCTCTTGCCGCCTGGTTAAGCTGGGCTGATATGCCCTCGAGCGGATTAGCAACCCCAGGGTATCTCTTTGCCGCTTCTCTTTCAAGTATCTCTCTGCCACGCCTGAGTTTTTCATCCCGTTCCTGTCTGTCCTGCTGACGGAACCACGCCTTTATCTTATTCCTTGTCCTGCTGGATTTAGCTATTTTAAGCCAATCCCGCGACGGTTTCCCTTGCGGAGACGTAAGTATTCTGACTATATCCCCGTTCTGAAGCTCTTGGTCCATAGGAGCGATACGCCCGTTTACCATAGCTCCGACGCACTTGTGCCCTATCTCGGTATGTATGGCGTAGGCAAAGTCTATCGGAGTGGAACCCTTAGGCACGGAAATGACCTTGCCCTTTGGGGTAAATACAAAAACTTCCGTAGAAAGTACATCTGTCTTAAGGTTATCCAAAAACTGCGCGCCGGATGTCTCCCCTTCGTCCTGAGAGTCAGGCGACGCCTCAAGCGCCTTTCGTATCCAAGTAAGGCCCTTGTCCAGATTGTTTAGCCTTTTGCCGCCTTCTTTATAGTTCCAATGCGCGGCTATACCGTACTCGGCGAGGAAATGCATCTCCCATGTTCTTATCTGAATCTCCAGCGGCTCGCCCGCAGGTCCGACTACTGTGGTATGAAGCGATTGATACATATTGCTCTTTGGATTTGCTATATAGTCATCAAATTGCCCCGGAATAGGCTTCCAAAGCGCGTGCACTATACCGAGCACCTGATAGCATTCCGCGACGGTTCCCACGATAACGCGCAGCGCCAGGAGGTCGTAAAGCTGCTCAAGCGGAAGATTTTTCCTTCGCATCTTCTCATATATACTGTAGAAGTGCTTCGGACGGCCGCTGATGGAAACTTCGATATTCTCCTCTCTCATTTTTTGCGAGAGTATGTCCATAGCCTCTTTTATTATCATCTCTCGCTCAGGCAATTTTTTACGGACCCTGCGTTTTATATCGTAATACATTTCAGGGTCAAGTATCCTGAAAGAAAGATCTTCAAGTTCCCTTTTCAGCTGATAGATGCCAAGCCTATGTGCGAGAGGGGCATATATCTCAAGCGTCTCCCGCGCTATAGCCAATTGCTTTTCGCGCCTGTGAGAAGAGATCGTCCTCATGTTGTGCAGCCGGTCTGCCAGCTTTATAAGAACCACCCGGATATCTTTTGCCATGACAACAAACATCTTGCGCAAGTTCTCCGCCTGGTAATCTTCTACTGTTTTAAACGGAAGTTTGCCAAGTTTGGTGACTCCGTCCACGAGCGTCAGGACATCCGGACCAAACTTTTCCTGCAACGTATCCGCGGTCACCTGCGTATCCTCAAGAACGTCGTGCAGCAGAGCAGCCACAAGTGTTTCCTTATCGATCTCCATACCGGAAAGGATTGCCGCTACGCTGACAGTATGTACGACATAAGGCTCGCCGCTGTATCGCCGCTGACTGCCGTGAGCGGCAGCGGCAAATACAAATGCCTCACCAAGCTCTTTCATGTCATTTTTGGAAAGATAACGAGACGCTTTAGACCAGAGATCCATCCACGGCAAACGCAAGGCGGAGATTCTCTGCTCCTCGGGTATGCGGCCCCAATAGCTTTCCATCAGCGCCTTGTTGTCCTTCTCCGAGAGGCCGATCTCTTCTTTTTTCGCTATTTCATGCAGATGAACCGATCTTACATCTGTCTGTGTGTTTTTCTTTTCAACGCTCAAATCAACATCACCGCCATGTGGTATACGCTCTATTTTGTTACCATTTTCTCGAGCACAAGCTGCAGTGACGTGACGTTTCGCCATGTATCGACCCTTGGCTTATATACCCACCCTGTCAGGTTGTCTATGTCGTTTATGAGGTCTGCCGCACCAAATCCAAGCAGAGAAGAGCCGCCTATATCTATTCTTACATGTCTGCCATTTTTGCCTATAGGAGATATTTTTAAATCGCCTTCATATGACGAATAGAACATAGGGTATGGGTTATCCATGCCAAACGGTCCGAGCGACTCGCACTCTTGCCATGTCTTAAGATCAAGATCTGACGGATCCCAATGCAGCATCTCTTCCTTCCCGTCCCTGACCAGGACTGCGGACAACATCGTCTCCATCTCGTCACGAAGCCTCGGCCATTTGTCGGAGGCAACGCTGAAGCCCGCGGCGAGACGATGTCCGCCCCACGTCTTAAGCATTGGAGAAAGCGCCTTAAGCACGCCCACGGCATCGCCTCCGGCAGGCATTCTTAAGGTCCCGCGCATAATATCCCCGGCAGCTGCCACGAGCGCAACAGGAGCGTTTCTCTCGCTGCATATCCTGCTTGCCACGCTGCTAAGCACTCCTACGGACCAGTTTTTATCGGACAACACGTATCTATATCCGTCTTTTCCTGAATTGTTTACACAGGAGAGGATTTGTGTGGAAAGCTCGCGCCTTTTATTATTAAGCCCTATAATTTTATCCGCACACTCAGACAGCGTTTCTCCTGGGAAAAGGAGCTTAACCGCAAGATCCGCAAGATACAGCCTGCCTGCCGCGTTAAGACAAGGAATGATCTTCATGGCGAGATCCTCGGTGTTGACGCTGTACGGATCTATGCCGAGCTTTTTCATAAGTATCTCAAGACCATTCCTCGGGTTTGACTTAAGCACGTCGATACCGGCTCTTACAAGCGCCCTGTTAAGCGGGGATCCCAGAGACACACAATCTGCCACTGTTGCAAGCGCGACAAGGTCAAGCAGATTGTAAAGCGTTTTCTCGGGCAATATCTCGTTTTGCCAAGCCCAGCACCACAGGACCCCCGCGGCGCAAAGACGCTTCGCGGCCGCGTCTCCGCATAACTGCGGATTTACTATGGCGTCACAGGAGACAGATGATCCTTCGGCAAGGTGATGGTCGAATATAACCACGGGGATGCCGCTTGCCCTTATCATGGCGGCAGCGTCCACATCCTGCGTGCCACAGTCAACTACTATCACCAGATCACACTTGCGCTTAACTATGTTCTGAACCACATCCGCATGCAGTCCGTAGCCTTGGTTAAACCTGTGAGGAATAAAATATCTTACGCGCGCATGTTTCGCGAGGGCTATTTCTATCGCTATCGCGGTAGACGAGATTCCGTCTACATCATAATCTCCATACACGACTACATCCGCACCGTCTTTTATACCTCTTATTGTGTCAGCCGCGAGCAAGCAGCCTGTTCCTAAATCCAAGGAGTCCAACATTTTATGAAGATCAGGCGCTAACCAGCTATTTATCTCTTCGTCGCTCGCTTCAGAAGTCACGCCTCTCATTTCAAGCATGGCTGCCTGTAAATAATTACAGCCAAGGCGCAACGCTAAAGCATCTGTATCTTGCCCGGGATTATAAATATTCAGGTCTTTTTTTGCGCAGCGTCCTACCAACTTTAATCAGCCAATCCCGACGACTGCGTCTCGTCCATGTCACCGGCATCACACACATCGGGGTCGGGGGCGAATACCCTGCTTCTTGAAGCCAAAGATTCAAGGATCATTTTCTTTTCATTTTCAGCGGCGGCTATTATCTCGTCCTTCGACTTAATAACTTTCCTATACTTACTCCTTATTTCAAGCGTTGAGAAAATAGAGAATATCCACATGATAGCGGCTCCTGCACAAAAAAGCAGTACCTCCCACACACCTTGCGGGAACACCCACTCGAATACAAGGAAACGCACCGTCACATCTTCGATGTTCTGGAAAGCGTAGAGCGCCGATAGGAACATAGTAATGGCTATCGCTAAAATGTAGCTTTTCATGGAAACCCTCCTAGCCAGTGAAAATATTATAATCACTCTATTTTCTAATAATACATCAATTTTGGCTTAAAGACACTAAAAAAGAGGGACATAAAGTCCCTCTTTCTTCCTTTAATTTTTACTTAGGATTTAGGGGAACGGAGATACCATTCGGCAACAATAGAACTCGCTATGTAGATGGAACTGTAAGTACCTATCGCTATACCGACAAGGAAAGCGAAGGCAAAGTTGCTTATCACCTCTCCGCCAAAAACGCACATCGCGATAACAGGGAGGAGCGTCGTCAAAGACGTATTGACAGTCCTTGCCAAGGTCTGGTTAACTGAGTCGTCAACGAGCTGTATTATCCCGCATTTACCAAGCAGACGCCAATTCTCGCGCACCCTGTCAAGAACGACTATCGAGTCGTTGAGAGAATATCCGACGACTGTCAGCACTGCGGCGATAAACGAAACAGAAACCTCCTTGCCGGTAAGGCTATAGACGCCAAGCATAATTATTGAGTCGTGAAGCAGCGATAGAACAGCCGCAACCCCGAAGCGGAACTTAAAGCGAAACGCCATGTAAAGAAGTATTCCCAGCAGCGCAAGCACAAGTGAAATAACCGCCTGCATTCTAAGCTCCTTGCCTACGACAGGCCCGACTTTATCTATTTTGAGCACAGTAAGACCGCCAAAGTCCTTCCTGAGCGTTTCCAGTACGGTTCTTCTGACGCTCTCGTCCTGCGCCTGAAAACGAATGAGCACATCGTTCTTATCGTAGGACTGAATAATTGCCTGTCCTTGTCCGATATTACTAAGGCTCTTGCGTATATCGGCCACATTGACAGCGGAATCAAATTTGACCTGCAGCACAAGCCCGCCCGTAAAATCAACGCTCAAGTTCAACCCTTTTGTTAAAAGGAGCACGGCGGATACCAAAATACACCCCATACTAATGGCAAACCAAATCTTCCTATACTTCATAAATGGCAGGTGCAGCCCCGATACGTTAAAAATAGCCACTTATACCGCCTCCTTCTAAAGCGTCATGCTCTTGCGCACTGACAGCATAGCGCCAAGAATAGAGCGCGTAACGACCACGTTGCAGAAGACCGACGAGATAACGCCGATGCTGAGCGTTACGGCAAACCCTCTGATGGGGCCGCTTCCAAAATAGAACAAAACCGCGGCGGCTATAAGCGTCGTTATATTTGAATCAAGGATTACCACCAGCGCCTTCCTGAAGCCGGCGTCAAGCGCGGCCATAAGAGTCTTGCCGGCACGGAACTCTTCCTTCATTCTTTCATATATGAGGATATTACCGTCAACAGCCATGCCTATTGTCAAGATGATACCGCCTATGCCAGGCAGCGTCAGAGTAGACTTGAGCGCTATCAGCGACGCTATCACAAGAAGTATTGCAACACAGAGGGCTATGTCCGCAGCGATGCCTAACAAACCGTAATAGAGCAGCATAAACACCACAACTAAAGCGGCGCCTATAAGACCTGACCGTATTCCGTCCTTCACAGAATCAGCGCCTAAGGTTGGGCCTACCGTCCTGTTCTCAAGTATTTCGACCGCGACCGGCAACGCACCTGCACGAAGCATGATTGCGAGCCTGTTGGCTTCTTCCGTCGTAAATTTGCCCGTTATCTGAGCCTCTCCGCCTGATATGCGCTGCTGAACGACCGGAGCTGATATCACCACTCCATCCAGCACTATCGCGATCTGTTTACCCACATTTGCGAGCGTCGCCTGATCGAATAACTTTGCGCCTTCTGCGCTGAACTTAAGCGACACTGCAGCCTTTCCAAACTGATCAAAAGTGGTCTCCGCTTTTACAAGGTCCTTGCCGGTCACATATGCCTTGCCAAGCAGATAAGCGCCGCCCTCATCATCGCTTGCCACGATAATATCGGAATTCGACTTAACTGATTCTTTCATCTGTTTTATATACGCGTCGACCTCATTTTTAGCCTGCTGCCATCTCATTTGCGCGGCTTTAAATTGCTCTTCACTCTCATAGTTCGAACGAATCGGCTTTGCTGGAACTCTCGGTGATTCTCCCAACACCTGTCTGAATTCGAGCACAGCCGTACGGCCGATGAGATCAAGAGCCGCTTCTGGGTCCTCTACTCCGGGCAGGTCTATTGCTATGCGGTCGTCTCCCTGGCGCTGCAACACTGGTTCTGCGATTCCGTATTGGTCTATACGGCTACGCAGAACCGCCAGCAGCCTTTCAATGCTGTCAGAGGTAACAGGATTGCCAGGAGTGGCTTTGGCTTGAAGCACTATATGGACCCCGCCTTGTAAATCAAGCCCCAAACGAACCTTGCCTTTTATCGGAAAGGCGACGGCAACCGCGATAATTATTACGGCCAGAGCTAAAACCAGCCGCCACTTATCTCTTTTCATCATAAAGGAAACGCCCCCTTGCGCAGAAAACGGAGTGGACTTAAACGTAGTCCTCTCCGTCTAGGAAAACAAAAATATTAAAAACAGCTACGCGTCTTTCTCGGTTGCTTCTTCAGGAACATCTGCTGTCTCTGCTTCCTGTACCGGCTCAGTAACGTTTTCTGTAGACTCTTCAAGCTGTTCCGTTTCTTTTTTGCCCTTTTTCTTCTTTATTCTGTCAGGATTACCATCCGTCTTTTTCATAGAGATGGAGCTTTTCAGTATGCGAGCCTTAACTCCCTCATCCAGCTCTATTATATAACTGTCATCGAGTATATCGCGCACCACACCAAAAAAACCGCCGGCAGTAACTACCGTGGAACCCTTGGTTATGCTTGCAAGCATCTCATCATGCGCCCTCTGCTTCTTTTTCTGCGGACGGATTATCAAAAAATAGAAAATCGCCGCAAACATCGCAAGAGGCAACATCATACCTACCAGACCGCCCTGCTGACCCAAAAGAAACCCTCCTTCATCGATAGCTGAATATTTTAAAATGTGTCACATCGGACTTTCGCCATAAGCAACGAGATTGATTTTAACATGAGAAAGACCTATAGTACAGAACTTTTTGCCTTAGCTGATTTTTCCTGTTCCTTGAGAAAGAACAGAAGTTTTTCAAGCTCTACAAATATGTCTACGCGGTAAAACAAAATATTATCTGGTACAACTACAGTAGCAGGCGTAAACGCAAGTATGCCTTTAAGCGAAGGAGACAGCACCGCCTTGTCAACGCAGCTTTGGGCCGCTGAGGCCGGTACGGCAAGCAGCAGCACTTCTATGTTTTTCTCTTCCATGACTCTCGCCATGTCATCCACGTGCCAGCAGTGGACCCCCATAATCTCATGGCCCACCTTCTGTTCGTCCACATCGAAAAGCGCTTCGACAGTGAATTTGTAACTCTTAAAGGCGGCATGCCCCATCAGAGCGGTCCCCAGATTGCCTACCCCGGCAAGCGCAACGTGCCAAACCTTAGGAGAAGCAAGTATGTTTTCTATATGCAGACAAAGACGGTTTACGTGATAGCCGACGCCTCGTTTGCCTATCTCGCCGAAATAAGAAAGATCCTTTCGCACCTGGCTTGCCTTGATGCCAAGCATCTCCCCTATCTGAAGCGACGAAACAACCTTGACCCCCTCTTCCTTCATCTGAGACAATAAACGATAATACTGAATAAGCCTTTCTACAGTCGGTTCAGCCACCTTCATTTATCGAGCCACCTCTCACCGTGAATAAGCAACTTTTTTTTCTTCATTATTTACCTCTGACAGGCATATCAGATAACTTGGAGCGCCCCTGCAGCGTCTCTTCTATCATCAAAAGCCTGTTATACTTGCTGAGGCGGTCCATGCCGCGCGGGGCTCCAGCTTTTATCTGTCCGGCACCTGCTGCGACAGCAAGATCCGCGATAAAGCTGTCATCGGTTTCCCCCGAGCGGTGAGAGATCACAACGCCATAACCGCCGTTTTTGGCAATTTCAATGACCTCCAGCGTTTCGCTCAAGGTACCTGTCTGGTTAGGCTTTACCAGGACAGCGTTAGCAACTCTTTTCTTCATACCGGCCAAAAGTCTGTCTCTGTGTGTGACAAAAAGATCGTCTCCTACAAGCTGCACCTTGGAACCGATGCGTCCTGTCATCGCTGCCCAGCCCTCCCAGTCGTCCTCGGCGAGGCCGTCCTCAATAGATATAATGGGATATTTTGCGCACAGCAGTTCATATATATCTATAAGTTCTTCAAATGTATATTTATAGTCGCAGCCCCCAAATTGGTAGCCGTCTCCTTTAAAAAATCTGTTGGCCGCGACATCAAGACCTAGGGAGACCTGGCTCCCGGGCTTATAACCGGCATCGCACACGGCGGTCACAAGCATGTCCAGAGCCTCTTCCTGATCCCTGAAATCGCTGGAAAAACCTCCTTCATCGCCGATGCCTGTTGTTTTATTGTTTTTAATAAGAATTTTCTTTAATGAATAGTAGATTTCCGAACCCATCCTCAGTGCTTCTGCGAAACTTGACGCTCCATGCGGTATAAGCAAAAATTCCTGGATCTCCAGGTTATTGTCCGCATGCGCTCCGCCATTTATTAAATTCATAAGCGGCACCGGCAGACATTTAGCATTCGGCCCTCCCAGATACCGCCACAGGGGAATGCCCAAAGAGTTTGCCGCCGCCCGCGCGACAGCGAGAGACACGCCTAGAATCGCATTCGCCCCCAGACGCTTTTTATTAGGAGTACCGTCAAGCGTTATAAGCGCATCGTCGACGGCATTCTGTTCGAGCGCGTCAAATCCCTGGATCCTCTTCGCTATTATTTCGTTGATGTTCTTAACCGCTTTCTGCACGCCACGGCCAAGATACCTTCCGTTATCTCCGTCTCTAAGTTCGTAAGCTTCATAAGTACCGGTAGACGCGCCCGACGGTACGCTTGCCTTGCCAACGGCGCCGGAATCAAGCACGACCTCGGCTTCAACTGTAGGGAATCCACGGGAATCAAGTATTTCCCGGCCGCGTACGTTTACGATGGATGACAAACCGCGCAACCTCCTTTATGGTTCAGCCCCTATACATCCTGCCACGAAAAATTATCGTTATCTGTTTTTTTCTCTTCCACAAACTCATAAGCAGACGCACCTCTTTTAAGGGCCGTCTCGTCGGAAGTCACAACGCGGACCGTAAGGATGCGCCGCGGGTAAGCTATCTCGACAAGGTCCCCGGCAGAGACATCTGCCGACGGCTTGACTTTCTTCCGGTTCACCCTGACAGCTCCGACTTCCGCCATTTCCTGGGCTACAGTACGACGTTTAACAAGCCTTGACAATTTAAGAAATTTATCCACTCTCATCAGCACACATCCCTGCCGCAATCACAAAGACAGGGCAAGTATACCCCCTATCATGCGTTAGTGCAATAATTAGCAAAGTATTGTAAGCCATGCAAGGCTGCGGTCATTACAGACAAAAACACCGTTTTTGCTCAAAGTGTTTATGTGAGCAAAAACGGCACAAGATCTGGCAAACAAGCAGCCTCAGCCTACTCTAAAAAATCCTTGAGCTTTTTGCTTCGGCTGGGGTGGCGAAGCTTTCTGAGCGCCTTTGCTTCTATCTGACGTATACGTTCCCTCGTCACGCCAAAACGGCGCCCCACCTCCTCAAGTGTATGCGCATGCCCGTCCTCGAGCCCAAATCTGAGCCGCAGGACTTCTCGCTCCCTGTCGGTAAGGTCGTCAAGCATCTCATCTAACTGTTCCCTCAGTATCTGGCTTGCCGCGGCTTCCTCGGGACTTGGAAGGTCCTTGTCTTCGAGAAAATCTCCAAGCTGGCTGTCCTCTTCTTCGCCAATAGGAGTTTCAAGCGATACAGGCTCCTGCGCGATTCGCTGTATCTCTTCAACGCGATCTGACGGTATCTCCATCTCGGCCGCTATCTCCTCTGCCGTAGGCTCTCTGCCGAGCCTCTGTACAAGCTGACGAGACACACGTATAAGTTTATTTATAGTTTCAACCATGTGGACAGGTATTCTTATGGTCCTTGCCTGATCGGCGATGGCCCTTGTTATAGCCTGTCTAATCCACCAAGTGGCATAAGTGCTGAATTTATATCCTTTGCGGTAATCAAATTTTTCCACAGCCCGTATAAGCCCAAGGTTACCCTCCTGTATCAGGTCAAGAAACAGCATGCCCCGGCCTATATATTTTTTGGCTATGCTCACGACAAGCCTAAGGTTTGCCTCAACAAGCCTATCCTTGCATGCCATGTCGCCGGCCTCCACACCCTTAGCAAGCATGACCTCATCATCGGATGTGAGGAGCAGTATTTTCCCTATCTCACGGAGATACATACGTACGGGGTCTGACAGAGGCAGATCCTCAAGGTCGCCCATCTCCTCCGTGTTAACTGCTGTAGGAAGCAGGATCTCGCCTTCGGACAGGTCCACTTTGGTCTTGGGTTCATCAACTATATCCACCCCAAGTTCCATAAGGTTCATATAGAGGTTATCCAGTATGTCGGCGGTCAGGAGATCCTTAGGCATATGTTTTTCTATATCCTCATATGTCACAAACCCCTTCTCCCTGCCCTCGTGCAGAAGTTCGCGCACATTATCTATGTATGCGGTATACTCCGCGCCTTCGTCTTCTTCTCCGTTATCAGCCGGTTCCGCCCCTATTTCCACAGCGGTATCGTCATCGCATATGATGCTGATATCGTCCGCAATGTCTAAAGGATCTTCCGCCCCTGCTTCCAGGTCCGCAGGCTCGATAATTTCATCCCCGCTCTCTTCAGGAATTACACCCTCATACAAATTTTCGTCAGAGACCAAATCCTCGGGATGCTCGCCTTGGGATTCCGCTGGGACTATGTTTTTTTCCTCTTTTGTCTTTTTGCTGTCTTTTGTTTTCTTTGGCTTCATACCAAGGATTTCCCTCCCTTGAGTATCCTGGACAAATGCTGATATTCCAGCTGCTCCGCTTCTGTTGCAGATCCCCTTGTCATCCTTGACCTTAACAGAGACATCCTGTTTTCTATACAGCGTTTTCTCATAACCGCAGCTAACTTGTGGACAGATTCAAAGTCCAGCCCTTCCTTTGCAAGCAAACTGTTACCTCTTGCTATGATAGTCTGCCCCCGGCTGTCGCCGATCTGCCGCCAGCGTGCTTCCAGCTGCTCGGGACGCTCGCCTGAAAGAAGCGCTGTAATGATATTCTGCACCTCCGGATCTTTGATAAAAGAGATTATCTCCTCTATGCTGAAAGACTCTCTGGCCCTCGGACTTTCCCACAGCAAACTGCAAAACATACATTCAATATCATCCGCATACCGCGGCGTGGCATTATCATCATCCCTGCTCTCCCTTAAACCCGCTTCAGCGTGTCCCTGCGCTCCGGCGGATGTTTTTGTGCGCCTCGATTCTATCTCCTCTCTAAGTTCATGCGGAAACATGCCCAGTTGCTGAGCTATTCTATCAAGGTGAGGCAGGACATCAAACGCAGACAACGACGCAAGGCCGTCGAGAAGGTCATTACGAGCAGAGACGGACCTTTCCGGCACATCCATATCCCTGCTTCTTAAAACCGTATGATATACGGGCAGGGGCAGCGCCTTGCCAAGCTCTTCGGTAAATATATCGGGCCCGTTTTCCTGAAGCAATATCTCGTCAGGATCTTTGCCGCCGGTAAGCCGAACTACTTTTACCGCGACACCGTGTCTCTGAAGCATATACATGCCTCTGAGAGCGGCTTCCTGCCCGGCTTCATCCGAATCATAACAAATATAACAAAGTCCGGCGGTCCGTTTGATCAGCGCGGCCTGAGACTCTGTAAGCGCCGTCCCCAATGACGCTATCGTGTTTGTGAAACCAAACATGTGCGCCCTTATTGCATCCATATATCCTTCTACAAGTATAGCGCAGCCCTTGTCTCTGATAGATACCTTCGCTTTATTAAGCAGATACAAATTGTCCCGCTTGCTGAACAAGGGGCTTTCGGGGCTGTTCAGATATTTTGCTCCGTCACCGCCTATGATACGCCCGCCAAAGCCAATAAGCTTATCTGTTATGCTATATATGGGAAACATGACCCTTCCGCGAAAGCGGTCATAGAGGCCTGACTCTCCCTGGGAGACAAGGCCGCTCTCAACTATCTGATTTTTTGAGAAACCGCATTTTATCAGATAATTAAAAAGGGAGTCCCATGACGAAGGAGCCCATCCCAGCTCAAACCTTTTGCTTACGCCCGGCGCAATGCCCCGCCTCGCAAGATACGCCCTGGCGGCTTCTCCTGCGCTGCCTTCAAGCGATTTCACAAAGAAATCAAGCGCTTGCAAGTTTATATCACCGTATGTTCTTCGCGCTCCTCGCGCGGTTCTCTCTGCTGCAACCGAATGCAGCCGTACACCGGCCTTCTCCGCCAACTTTTCAAGGGCTTCTTTAAAATCAAGGCGCTCTATTTCCATGAGGAAAGTAAAGACATCTCCGCCCTTGCCGCATCCAAAGCAGTGATAGGTCTGCCTTTCCTGTGAGACACAGAAGGACGGGGTCTTTTCGTTATGAAACGGGCAAAGCCCCCAATAAGCCCTTCCTTTTCTGTGCAGCGTGACGTAGTCTTTGATGACATCTGTAATGTCAATTTTCGATTTGACTTCATTAACATCATCGCCGCCAAACATTGCGCTGCCCTCCTTTAAAAGAAGCTCAGAGGGAGAGCAGTACTCTCCCTCTAAGCCATTATCACAAAAAGCTGAGAATTTATATCGGCTTTTTTATACAAAAAGCGGCGCTAAAACGGTTGCGACTACGGACATAAGCTTTATCAGTATGTTAAGACTCGGCCCCGCCGTGTCTTTAAAAGGATCACCGACAGTATCGCCTACAACGGCCGCGGCATGCGGCGCCGTACCCTTGCCGCCGTGATGCCCCGATTCTATGTATTTCTTTGCGTTATCCCACGCTCCGCCCGCGTTTGACATAAAAATAGCCAGCATGACTCCGGTAACTATAGACCCGGCAAGAAGTCCGCCAAGGGCCTGCGCGCCGATCACATAACCTACTATCACAGGGACAAGAACAGCCATCAGACCAGGCACCACCATCTCGCGAAGTGCTGCCGCAGTGGATATATCGACACAGCGTTCGTATTCAGGGCGGCCCGTGCCGTCCATGATCCCGGGTATCTCACGGAACTGACGCCGAACCTCCTCAATCATTTTCTCAGCGGCACGGCTAACCGCCTGGATCGAGAAAGCACTAAAGACGAACGGGAGCAGTCCTCCTATAAAAAGCCCTATCATTACGCCCGGGTCTTTAAGATCTATAGCGGAGAGATTGGTCGCCTGTGCATATGCAACAAACAACGCCAAAGCTGTAAGTGCGGCGGATCCTATGGCGAGCCCCTTGCCAACAGCCGCTGTCGTGTTTCCTACAGCGTCAAGCCTGTCGGTTATCTCGCGCACTTCCTTCGGCAGATCAGCCATTTCGGCTATGCCGCCGGCGTTATCAGATATAGGACCGTAAGCATCGACAGACAGAGCCATTCCAGTTATTGCAAGCATTCCGACCGCCGCGCACGATATCCCGTAAAGACCGCCAAAGCGCACCCCGGCGAATATCGCCGCGCAGATGAATATTACGGGGACAGCCGTCGACTTCATTCCTATTCCAAGACCGGCAAGTATATTTGTAGCGCTGCCTGTCTCAGACGCAGCGGCTATCTCCTTAACGCTGCAGTAATCACCTGATGTGTAGTACTCCGTAGCGGCGCCTATCAGAATGCCTGCGAGCACACCTGATACAACTGCATAAAACAGTGTCAAATCGGAGAACACAAAACGCGTGAGGAAAAACGTGCCAACTATCATAAAAAGACCGGTCGAACCCAAACCGTACCTAAGTGCCTTTGCCGGGTCACCGCCCTCTTTGACGCGAACGAAGAAAGTCCCCAATATAGATGAAATTATCCCAAGGGCCGCAAGCATAAGTGGGTACACCACTCCGTCAAACCCGGCTACTATGGCGCCTATCGCCATCGCCGCAATTATAGAGTTGACGTACGACTCAAACAAATCAGCCCCCATACCGGCGATATCGCCAACGTTATCGCCGACATTGTCCGCTATTACTGCCGGGTTTCTTGGGTCGTCCTCAGGAATACCGGCCTCAACCTTCCCGACGAGGTCAGCCCCCACGTCGGCAGCCTTAGTATATATCCCTCCGCCGACACGGGCGAAAAGAGCGATCGAGCTTGCCCCGAAACCAAAGGCAGTGATGATTGCCGGATCCTCAAAGAAAACGTACATAAGCAAGATCCCTAAAAGCCCTACTCCGACAACCGTCATGCCCATTACGCTCCCGCCTGTGAACGCGACCGCAAGCGCGCTGTTCATGCCCTTCATGGCGGCAAAGGCTGTCTTGCCATTGGCTTTGGTCGCGACCTTCATTCCGATGTACCCCGTGAGCGCGCTGCAAAGAGCTCCGACTACAAAGCAGACCGCGCTAGGCATTCCTATCTTCCATGAAAGCACGGCAGCGACGATGATTACAAAAGGAACCAGCGCCTTGTATTCCCTGAAAAGGAATGCCATTGCGCCGCTTTGAATAATATCTGAAAGCTCATTTATCTTGTCATTGGTGACCTTGGATGATTTGATTTTGCCAGAAGCATATGCCGCGTACAAAAGCGCTGCAGCGCCTATGCCTCCTATGATATAAACAATGTCCATTGCCGAAGCAACCCCCTCAAAGGTTTGGTGTCATCAGCCTTTCAGGCCGACCCGATTTGCCATTATATCCTTGATTGATGTAATTTTCAACCGCATATAAAGCATCACACAATAGAAAATTAATCTATTGCTCCATTTGAATTCATTTTATTTCCATTGTTTTTTAAGCAGCCGTCACAATAAAAAAACATTACAGAAAAATTAGCATAGATTAAAGAATGGCCGAATCATTTGACAGCCCTTTTCTTTTTTCCTCCGCCGCTATATCGGCATAGACCCTGACTATAGCAGCCTGTTTGTCCGGCCATTTGAGAGCGGATAGCATCCCTAATATCCCGCCCCTTATAAAATCAGCCACAAAATCCTTCATAGGCAGTTCGGTATCTCCTATATATACCTTGGCACTCCTGTACGCCTCTCCGCGAACGAGCCGCGCAAGCCTGGCGGCAAGCTTCGGTTCGTCTTTGTCGCCGAAGACTTTTTCTCCGTCCGATTTACCGAAGCGGTCGTAGACATAAAATATACCGGGATATTCCGGTATCTCCTCATTCTCTGAGCGCACCCATATTTTAGGGACGGGGATGTTTTTGCCGCCCTCCATAACCACTATTTCGGCTTCGGGGAAATATCTTGACAGCATAAGCCGCAAGGCAGCGCCGTCCTCACACCCCGGCTGATCGAATGGAGATTCAATGCGCGCCCCGTCTTTTCCCCAAAGCAACGTCCTTGTACCCATACGAAAGACTCTGCCCGTGTCGCTGTCCTTATTCAAAATAACGTCCTCACAGGTCCGTTTGATGTATCCTGTCCTTATGCCCAGCTTATTGAGCTCTTCAAGCAGTTTCAGACAAAGGGCAGTCTTTCCGCTGTTCTTATACCCAGACACAGCGACTACTTTCGCCATTACATCCTCTCCTTGTCCAAAGCGCCGGCAGAAATATCATTGGCCAAAGTTATGCTCTTATACACGTCAAGCACAAAAATTCCAAGCGACAAAATCAGCGGCCCCATGAAGATACCAAGAAAGCCCCAGTTAAAAAGGCCTCCGAATATGCCCACGAATATCACCAGCATATGTATCCTGCTTTCCTCTGAGATAAAGTAAGGCCTTATGAAATTGTCCACCATGCTTACGACCCCGAATCCCCACGCGAGAAGCATCAGCGCGCCAGCTATGTCGTTCTGTATAAGCAGAACAATGGAACCTGGTATCCATACTACAGGCGTACCGACAAAAGGGATCATGCCCGTTATAAACATTACAAAACCAAAAAAGATAGGATGCGATAAGCCTACGAACCACCAGCCTATGCCTCCTAGGCAACCCTGTATGGCAGCGGTGAATATTATGCCGTACACAACAGCGCGGAGCATCTTGGCGGTCCTGCCCTGCAGGGTTTCCCTCGCATCCGCAGGAAGCGGGATGATATCTTTTATGTAGTTAAGTATTTTATGACCGTCCCTTACAAAAAAGAACGACGAAACCGTTACTATCGCCAACAAATAAAACGTTTTGAATGCGTTTCCTAAAATGCTCTTGGATATCGCCTTCGCAACATCTGTCGCCCAGCTTATAGTACCGTTCAATAACGATTCAAGCATCGGCATGCCGCTTATGATATCAAACTTTGACATTAGCAGGCCGAGTATTGGGATATTCCTGAATCTCATAATAATATCGCCGTACGGGGGACTAAGCAGGCCGCTGGATATTATGGCGTCATATATCCTAAAGAGCTCTTTGGTGAGGAAAAGTCCCAAAAACAGCATCGGGATAAACATAAAAAAGAGTATGGCCGCCGTTGTAAGGCCTGCGGCTATGTTGGCATACCGTCCCTTTAAAATCTTTTTATAAACATACATATAGAACGGATAGGCAAAATAGGAGAGTACTATTGACCATAGAAGCGGTTTTGCAAGCGGAGACAATAAAACACATGCTAAAAAGATAAAAAGAGACGCTAATGCTGCAAAAGGAAGCGCGCTTTCTCGTATCTTCTCAGATATTTTGACATATCTCTCATCTTTCAATTGCCAAACTTCCTCCCATTGTTTTTTTTCGCACGGCCATGACTGCCGCAATCCCGGCTCCTACCCCGTTGTCTATGTTCACGACGACAAGCCCGGGACTGCAGGAACAGAGCATCGCGCGAAGGGCGGTCTCGCCTTTTTTTGCAGCTCCGTAACCCACAGAAGTAGGGAGCCCTATGACCAAAGACGGCACCAGCCCGGCCACAACGCTCGGGAGTGCCCCGTCCATACCTGCGGCCACTATCACGGCATCAGCCTTGCATACCTCAGGCAATACTTCCATCAGCCTATGTATACCCGCCACACCGACATCGTAATAACGCTTCACCGTACATCCGGAAAACTCAGCTATGCCTGCCGCTTCCTCCGCCGCGGGGATATCGGTGCTTCCGGCCGTCAAAACCACGACTATTGACCCGTCGGGCTCGATGCTTTGGTAACACGTAGTTCCGAGCTGCGACACAGGGTCATAGCGGAACGGCTCTATAACCGACGACACCAGCTCATACTGCTCGGTGCTCATTCTGCTGAACGCTGTGTCAAATCTTTTTTCGTTTATATTTTCCGCTATCGCAAGCAGCTGTTCGTCGGATTTTCCGGGACAGAAAATGACCTCTGAGATGCCTTTTCTCTCTTTCCTGTTAAAATCAAGCCTCACTTCAGCAAATTTAGACGGCATCAGGCGCCCCCCTACTCCCACTCTATAGTCGCCGGCGGTTTGCCCGTAATATCAAAAACCACTCTGTTTATCTTTGGGACTTCGTTACAAATCCTGCGGGCAACGACGTCCAAAAGCTCGTACGGGAGCCTGACCCACTCTGCTGTCATAGCGTCCTGCGACGACACTGCGCGCAACGCCGCGGTTTCACCGTATGTTCTGACGTCGCCTACCACTCCGACGCTCCTGACCGGGAGCAACGCACAGAAAGCCTGCCATATATCATCATAGAGTCCGAATTTATTTATTTCGTCAATAAATATCGCATCTGCTTCCCGCAAGACATCGAGCCGTTCTTTCGTAAGTTCTCCAAGGCACCTGACTGCAAGGCCCGGACCGGGGAAGGGATGCCTTTTAAGAAAATGAGGGTCTATGCCAAGAGCACGCCCAACTTCCCTGACCTCATCCTTAAAAAGATTTCTAAGGGGTTCAAGCAGCCGCATCTCCATGTCCTTCGGCAGCCCGCCGACATTGTGATGGCTCTTGATTACGCCGCCTCCGGCATGTCCGCTCTCGACGACATCGGGATATATGGTGCCCTGCAGCAGCCATTTCGCCCCGCCTATAGCGCGCGATTCCTCCTCGAAAACACGTATGAAAAGCTCTCCTATTATCTTGCGTTTCCGCTCTGGGTCGGTAACACCGGCCAACGCGTCAAGGAAACGCTTTGAGGCGTCGACATAACGAACGTTGAGGTTAAGCGATTTGTACATCTCCATGACATGGACGCCCTCGTCTTTACGCAGCATGCCATGGTCCACAAAAATACAGAACAGGTTATCATCTATGGCCCTTGAAGTTATAACCGCGGAAACTGTGGAATCGACACCGCCGGACAGACCGCAGATAACCCTTTCATTCCCGACCTGTGTCCGTATATTCCTGATCTCGCCATCTATCCAGTCGTGTCCGAGTTTCCAGTCAGCAGTACAACCGCATATATCAAAGACAAAAGCTGAAAGGATTTCCTTCCCGTTAGGGGTATGAGCGACCTCGGGATGGAACTGAATAGCGTTTATCCTGCCGTCAGAAGATTCAAAACCGGCAATGGCCCCGCAGTCACTCACAGCTGTCACGGCAAACCCTTCTGGCAGCAGAGCGACCTCATCCCAGTGGCTCATCCATACATCAATTGTTTCGCTATTTTTTATCCTATTGAATACACGGCCTCCCATGAGCTTCACCACTGCTCTTCCATATTCAGCGACAACACCGCGCTGAACTTTGCCGCCAAATTGGTGTGCTATGAGCTGCATGCCGTAACATATGCCCAATATCGGAACCCCAGACTTTAGAACGGACTCCGGTATGCGAGGAGAATCTTCGTCCAGCACACTGCGCGGCCCTCCTGAGACGATGATGCCGGCTGGGAAACTGTCTGAGAGTTTTTCATCGGCCTCATCCCAGAATATTATCTCGCTGAAAACCCCTATCTCTCTGACTCGCCTGGCTATAAGCTGCGTGTACTGAGAACCGCAGTCAAGGATCAGTATTTTATTATCTTTTCTCATGTCACAGGGATAAATTCCCTCCACCTCCGGCGCACTTATCGACATTTGAAACCGCGGCTGTCATTTTTGCGGATGCTTTTGTTATTTACAACAGGCAGTAAAAATTCTGCCTTCAGGAAGGCAGACTCTAATTCTAACATAAAAGGGGGCCTAAAGCTTAAGCGTCAGTTTAAGTATGACATAAACATAATCGTATTTCTACTGCCAAAAGAAAAAAAATGCCCCCGCATTTTCGCGGGGGCAAACAAACCGTGATTATTGCCGCGGAACTAGTAATCCATTCCTTCCATTCCGCCCATTCCGCCCATTCCTCCGACCGTGTCTTTCTTTTCCGGCTTATCCGCAACCATCGCGTCTGTCGTGAGTATCATCGCCGCGATGGAAGCCGCGTTTTCGAGAGCGGAACGAGTCACTTTGACAGGGTCGATTATACCGGCCTTGATCATGTCCACATATTCGCCGGTAGTCGCGTCAAGCCCTTCGCCCTCTTTGAGCGTCTTTACTTTTTCTATTATGACATCGCCCTGCAATCCGGCGTTCGTCGCTATAAGGTGCAGCGGCTCGGTAAGAGATTTGCGGACTATCATGGCTCCAGTCCTGACATCGCCGTCAAGCTTCTTTATCATTTTGTCAAGCTCTTTGATGCAGCCGACCAGAGCTACTCCACCGCCTGCGACTATGCCCTCCTGGACTGCCGCGCGCGTGGCGTTGAGAGCGTCCTCAATGCGGTGCTTAAGCTCTTTCTGCTCGGTCTCCGTTGCAGCGCCGACCTGGATGACAGCCACGCCTCCGACTATCTTCGCAAGGCGCTCCTGAAGCTTCTCCTTGTCGTACTCTGAAGTTGAATCCTCAAGCTCTTTCTTTATCTGAGCAGCGCGGTCCTTTATCTTAGCGGGATCCCCTGCTCCCTCTACGATGGTCGTATCTTCCTTCGTGACTTTGATCTTCTTGGCATGGCCAAGCACGCTGGTATCGACGCTGTCAAGCTTCAAACCAACCTCTTCGCTTACAACCGTAGCGCCGGTCACAATAGCGATATCCTGAAGCATTGCCTTCCTGCGATCGCCGAATCCCGGTGACTTGACAGCAACCACCTGAAGAATGCCGCGGAGCTTGTTGACTACCAGCGTAGCAAGCGCTTCACCCTCTACGTCCTCGGCGATGATGAGGAGAGGCTTGCCGAGCTGAACTATCTTTTCAAGGATCGGCAGCATGTCCTTAACGTTGCTGATCTTTCCATCCACTATCAGTATGTTTGCGTCGTCAAGGACAGCCTCCATACGCTCGGGATTGGTTATCATGTACGGGCTTATATAACCCTTATCGAACTGGAGCCCTTCGACGGTCTCAAGGGAGGTGCCGAAGCTCTTGCTGTCCTCTACCGTGATTACGCCCTCTTCTCCGACCTTTTCCATAGCCTCGGCTATAAGCTCGCCGACAGCCTTGTCGTTAGCAGAGATAGCCGCTACCTGAGCTATCATATTGTGCTCTTTAACACGCACGGCCTGCTTTTTAAGTTCTTCGACAACCAAGCTCGTTGCATCTTCTATACCCTTGCGCAGAAGCATGCCGTTTGCGCCGGCTGCGACATTCTTAATGCCCTCGCGCACCATAGCGCGCGCAAGTACGGTAGCCGTAGTGGTACCGTCGCCTGCGACGTCGTTCGTCTTTGACGCTACCTCTTTGAGCAGCTGCGCTCCCATATTCTCAAACGGGTCTTCAAGCTCGAATTCCTTAGCTATAGTAACTCCGTCGTTGGTTATTGTAGGCGAGCCGAATTTCTTATCCAACACCACGTTGCGCCCTTTCGGCCCAAGCGTTATACCGACGGTATCAGCTACTTTATTCATACCGCGCTCCATCGCACGGCGGGCTTCCTCTTTGAAAAGCAATATCTTTGCCATAGTTAAATTCCTCCCGTATCTGTGATATTAAATGGAATAGATAAGTCAGACTACTTTAAAACTACTGCGAGGACATCCCTCTCGCTGAGGATGAGGAACTCTTCTCCGTCAATCTTTACCTCTGTGCCTGAATATTTGCTGTATATGACTCTGTCGTCCACTTTGACATCCATCGGCTGGCGTGTACCGTTCTCTAAGATCTTGCCCTCGCCTACCGCAACTACAACCCCTTCTACCGGCTTCTCCTTTACGGTCTCCGGAAGAACAAGGCCGCCCTTCGTCATTTCTTCATGCGGCGCAGCTTTAACTACTATTCTGTCACCAAGTGGCTTGAGCTTCATATGAACCCCTCCTGCAATAATTTTGTTTTTCATAGTAGCACTCATAACAGCCGAGTGCTAATCATTTACATGGCAAAGTTTAGTAATTCTTCACTGTTTTCTCAAACCCGATAAAAGGCAAATATTTTCTATTATGGGCATTTTAATCATGATAACTCGTGCAATCGGCGCTTTTTTAATATATTTTAATATGTGGAATCTTGCGTATTTTTGACGATAATGCATCACGATAAGCAAAGATGCGGCACATCTTCTTGCCGTTGCAGGCGACCTGTCGGGACAAGCATCGCAAATACAGGTCAGGCCCGGTCATATATAATTTATCTCAAGCGCAGATGTCTTGCTGTTTGAAAAGCCAAAGAAAATTGGGGATACCGTTATTTACCATATCTCCCATGATGGATTCGGAGAAAGGGATAGATCGGAAAAAATTCCGCGGCTATATGCGTTATAACCGGCGGCAGCTATCATCACGGCGTTGTCCATGCACATGGAAAGCGGCGGCAAAAATAACTGCCAGCCATTTAATTCAGACAGCAAAGAAAGTTTGGCGCGAAGCCCCGAGTTGGCCGCAACTCCGCCTGAAACGGCTATTTTATTCACACCTGTCGTCTTTACGGCAAGCGTGACTTTTGTCGCAAGAGATTCAACGACAGCTTTCTGAAACGAAGCGCAGAAGTCATTTATATTAAGACACCGCCCGCCGCCCCTGATGTCTTTTAAGACAGCCGCGGCAGCTGTCTTAAGGCCGCTGAAACTGAACTCTACTTTGCCGCTATTTAAAAGGGGAACAGGAAGTCGATACGCTTCCGGGTCGCCATCCTTTGCAAGCCTGTCTATTATCGGCCCCCCGGGGTAACCAAGGCCGAGAAGTTTCGCTATCTTGTCGTAAGCCTCACCGGCAGCGTCATCGCGCGTTGAGCCCAGCAGCACATACTTTCCAAAATCTTCTGCCAACACAACCTCAGTATGCCCGCCGGAAACTATTAGAGATATGAAAGGCGGCTTAAGCCTTGCGTCAGCAGCAACATTGGCGAATATATGCCCTTCCAAATGGTTGACGCCCACTAAAGGCACTCCCCATCCCTGAGCCAGCGCTTTCGCGGTCATGACGCCCACCAGCAGCGAACCGATCAAGCCGGGACCGGCAGTAACCGCGATCAGGTTTACTTGGCCGCGCGGGTCCTCAATGCCGGCTTTTTCAAGCGCATCCCTAAGCAACGGGATCATTGCCTCCTGGTGCATCCTTGAAGCGAGCTCCGGCACAACACCCCCATATCGTGAGTGCGACTCAGTCTGGCTTGACAGTACAGACGCAAGAAGACGGTCCCGTCCCGAAAGCACAGCGACCCCCGTGTCATCGCAGCTGGATTCTATAGCTAAAGTTATAAATTTTTCAATCATAGTATTAATGAGCGCATATCATGAGTGACACGAGCACCCGCCGCAGGAAGAGCAATTTCCTCCGGAGCAGTTTTTCCTGCCCCTTCTGCGTTCTCCGTCGGCATGGACCAGCACTCTGCATCTGCATTCCGGACATTTGTCCGCAAAATTTTCAACCTTGAAAACATGCCCGCATCTCGCGCATTTATAGGTATGCATTTATTTAGGGACCCTCCACTTGATAAGGTAATTTCCGTATCCAACCGGTATCTCTTTCCCGTATTTCATCTCGGATATCGGCACCACAAAAGCAAACTGCCACTTTTTCCCGGGATCCAAGCTTTCCGTGGGATTTTTCCAGCTTGGCGATATTATATCGTTTTTATCAAGATGATAATCTCCTATTCTGATCTCCTCGACCTTGAAATCCCACGGTTTATTGGCCTCGATCTGCGCTATAAACAACGCCTTGCCAACAGTCTGAGGCGATCCGAAATACTGGTTAAGGTCGTCGACCCAAGAGTCTAAACTATGTTCTTCCGATATGGCCTTCGAAAGCTTGGCGTCAATATATATAAAGTTTATTAAGCCCCTTGCCCCTAAGATCATGTCGCCGAAGACCTCGCCCTCGACCCAGCAGTCGACCTGTCTCTCATCTATCAGTTTCTTCATCTTTTCCGATATAGGCATCTTAATAGCCGCAGCTTCGGCTATAGGAAACACGATAGTCAGAACCATCACTAAAAAAATAATCGTTGCCTTATTCCTTAAATTTTTCATTGAACTCCCCCCTGATAATTTTTGTTTTTCCGAGATTGATATGTTTAATGCAGAGGTTGCAATATAGAAGTCTTTTTATTTTTTCCTCAGCGCATCGCTTATCCAACGCCACTCGGGACAGCGCAGAATAAGCGAGGACGACATATATGCGAAGGCGCCCACCGCTCCTGCCGCAATGATCCATATTATCCTCTTAATCAGTGCGGACGCGATTGGATATGGGACTATGAATTTAAAACACATTATGGACATAACCATTAAAAGCACGGAAGCAGCCAGCCTCAGCAGCCAAGCAGGCTCAAAGAGCCCCAGATTCTCTTTTATGTCACGAGAGAGGGCCCAACCTCCGTAGATGCTCGCGCACGTAAAAGCCGTGGCTGTCGCCGCGGCAAGCCCGGCATAAGCAAACATGGGCATAAGCAGTAAGCTGGCGCAAAGGTTGACAGCAACCGTCACAAAAGTCAAAGTAACGGCGGCGCGAGGCATTCTGCGCGCGTACATGGCTCGCAAAATAACCGTGCTGCTTGCCATTCCCGGAAGGCCTATGCCGTAAAGGGCAAGCGCAGTCGATGTGGCATGCCACGCCCATTCGGAAAAGGCTCCCCTGAAGAACAGCAGGTGTATTATCTCTTCCGAGACTAAAAAGAGCCCGGCTGCTACCGGCACCACAAGAAAGAGGGCAAATCGAAGCGCGTCTCGTATAAAATCGCGAAATCCTTCGGTATCATCTCGAGCCTGCTTTGACAGCAGAGGGAGGACCGACTGAGATATCGCTATAACAAATATTCCCAGCGGAAGCTGAAGGACTCTGTCGGCATAGTTTAGGACGGATATGGAACCGCCCTGCAAAAATGATCCCAGCATCCGGCTTATTACCGGATTTATCTGATTTATGGAAAGCCCCGCCGCATACGGAAGGAAAAGGGACATCATGGTCTTAAGTTGGACGTTGTCACGTTTCGGCATAGTCGGGATAAGAGTCAGACCCATTTTGTCACACCAGTACCACTGCAGCAGCATCTGGAAAAAACCGCCCAGCAGCACAGCTATCGCTAGGTTCCATACCGAAATATTTTTCATGGTCAAAAGCAGGAATATTATATAGATCGTGTTGCTAAGCGCAGGAGCGATCGCCGGGACGAAGAAGCAGCCCATGCTGTTCAAAATCCCCATCGCCAAAGCACCGACGGATACAAAAAGCAAAAAGGGGAAAAGCATCCGCGTAAGCGTGATCGCAAGCGCGCGCTCCTCAGACTCGAACCCGGGCGCCATTATTTTTACAAAAACGGGCGCGAACAATATGCCTAAGATGATGACGACAGCGCTTCCAAAAAGCAACACTGCCATGGCTTGTCTTGCCAGGTCGCGGCCCGGTTCGCTCCCTTCATCCACAAGGGTGCGCGAAAACACCGGGACAAAGGCGGCCGATAGAGCCCCCTCCGCCAAAAGCTGCCTTGACAGGTTGGCAAGCGTATAAGCGACATAAAAAGAATCGAGCTGCCTTGTAGCGCCGAACAGCGCGGCAGTCAGCATTTCCCTTGCCAGTCCCAAAACCCTGCTTGCAAGAGTCCCTACCATCATCCTCATAGCATGTCTTACCATGCCTGAGAGGTTTTCATTTTTTCCAGTCATCGTTGTGCCTAAAACATTACCAGGTAAAGTCTTTCCCAAGGTAGAAATTGCGCGCCTGCTCGTTGTTGGTTATCTCCTCCGGCAACCCTTCCAGAAAAACCTTCCCCTCGTTTATGAGGTAAGCTCTGTCCGTTATCGAAAGCGTCTCCCTCACGTTGTGATCGGTCAGCAAAACTCCGTATCCGCGCTCTTTGAGGTCCCTTATGATGGATTGAAGGTCCGCCACGGCAATTGGGTCAATACCGCTGAAAGGCTCGTCAAGAAGGATAAAGGCCGGTTCCAGCGCAAGACACCGTGCTATCTCGACACGACGCCGCTCTCCTCCCGAAAGAGACACCCCCAGCACATCTTTTATATGAGTAAGACCATAACTGCGGAGAAGTTTCTCAATCCTTTCCTCCATCCGGTTACGCTCCATCCCTGACTCCTCCAGCACAAGCTCTAGATTCTCCCGAACAGTCAGGTTTCGGAATACGGATGCCTCCTGGGGAAGGTATCCGAGACCGGCGCGCGCCCTTTCGAACATTGGCAAAGACGTCAGATCAAGCTCTCCAAGAAACACTCTTCCTGAATCCGGTAAAATACGGCCTACTATCATATAGAATGTAGTGCTTTTACCGGCTCCGTTAGGGCCAAGCAAACCGACAACTTCACCCTTGCGTATCGTAAGGGAAACATCATCAACAACTCTGCGCCTGGAAAACTCTTTCACGAGATTTCCGGCATTCAGAACTGTTTTGCCCGCCTGAGCCTTACTCATTCGTCATGCCTCCGCCGGCAGGCTTTTTTTTATCTTTTTCGGGTAAAACGAACAGTACCTGTGAGTGCCCGGACGCCTCTATATTTCTTGTTTCTTCATAAAGGACGAGGTTATCCGCCGTGACGGTCCTGCCGTCCTTGCGTTCGGCCCTCGCATTGCCTGATATGACTACGGTTCCGCGCGCTTTGGAATATATAGCCGTATCTCCCGTTACAAGGGTTTCCTGCCCTTCCTCGTCCCTGTAATCTATTCGCACATTCCCGGACGCCGTTATTTCGTTTACGGTCCCGTTCTTTATCACACCGTCCACAACCTTAGCAGCAAATCCTATTTTCTGCTTTTTGTCCTCATAGCGAGTGACATTCCTTCCCCAAAACTTTTCTTTGGCCCGGCCAGCTTCCTCAGCTTTCAAAACGCGGCCTTGCATTACGGCATTTACGTTACCGCGCGCCGCATAGTTCTCGGTGCTGAGTTCCCAAAAGACGTACTCGGCGTCAAGTTTGTCGCTTTTATTTCTGATGATGCGAACATTGCCAAACGCCTCGACCTTACCGTTGTTTTTTTTGCTGTTCCCTTGGGTGAGCTTCAATCTTTCCGCTGTAAGCTCTGCTTTCTCCTTTGAGAAAACTCCTCGCACGCTTCCTTTGAGTTCAAAATCAGACGTGCCTATGTCGCCATCCGCGAAGTTACCAAAAAGCGTTATACCTTCTTTGTTTATGACCACATTACCGGCAGCCTTAATTTTTTTCGTGTTTGTATTGTACTGAATAGTATCTGCCGACAGACTGCCCATTTCCGCCGCAGATGCGTATGAGACAACGGACAGGATGAAAATAGGCAAAGCCATAAGAAACAAAAGATATCCGGATAAGCTTTTCAGTCTGCATTCCATAGAAAAAACCCCGCTCTTCAGCAAAGATAAAAGATATGCGGTATATAAATGCAAGATGCCGCACGTTTTTTCATTTTACTCTATTTTCGGGCCTATTCAACCCAATGCTGCAAAAATCACTTTTTGGGCTGCGCTTTTATCCTGTTGCTAATCGCTATGAGAAGGTCATGCAGAAATACAAAATAGTCCTGCCCTCTTGCCGGAGGCGGAAGCGTCAGTCTGTTCCCGTAAGACACCGCCGCTTGTCTGATCATCTGTGGGGTCCACGGATCCAGCAATATCAGCCATCCGCGCCTCATCGCTTCGTCAAGCGCCGCTTTTAAGGCTACTTTATCCCCGCCAAGCCAGGCCTTCCACACCAAGGCCGGAGCTCTTACCGCCTTCGGCGCTGCAGCACGCACCAAAGCGCCTTCCGCGCCTGTAAGGTCAAGTATCCGCGCATTTTCAAGCAGATAGCGGCCAGTATCGACAGTACTCTCTATGCGGGACTGAAACTCAGCAAGCCGCCGCTGATAAAAGGAGTAACGCTTGGAATCAGCTCCGGCTAATATTTTCATCACGTTCTGTGCTATGAACGGCAACATAGCCGGATCAAAAAACGCGGAAATAAGTTCCTCCTCGGTCATAGGCAAAGGATCATAGAGCAGATGAAGCCTTTTGTTCTTTTTGGATATCTTAAAACGGGCGGCGTCATTCGCGTCTATCGCTATAATCTCCTCTTTGGCCATCGGTCTGCCTACATGTACCAGGCGGCCGGATGCGTCCCAAACCGCAAGCTCGCGCACCTTGACGTTGTCCCCGCCTATGAACGAGGCTATCATTCCAATCCACGGGGACGTAACAGCAAAATCTGCGGCGCTTGACATCCCAGCTCCGCAGCTAAGGCATAAAAAAAACGCCGCTGAAAAACACGATATAAAGCAGACTCTGCGCCACAGCGGCGTAGGCCTCATTTGTCAGGCCGGCTCCCAGGCTTAACCAACGGCAGTCCTTCGCTGCAAAGCGGACAATCCGCAGGGGAGTACACAGGAAATACCACCCTCCATAGTGAATGGAGTTCAAAGTCACAGCACGCGTCAAATGGGCGTCTGTCGACCACAGCGCCGAACGCAACGCACTCAGCCCCTCCGTCGGTCAGCACTTTAACGGTCTCTAGCGACGATTTGCCGGTGGTAACGACATCCTCGACAAGCGCAAAACGCAGTCTCCCGGGATGCGGGAAGCGTTTAAGCTTCATTTCACCGTCCTGCCTCTCACAAAATAGAAAGGGCACATCCAATGCACGAGCCACCTCATGTCCGATGATAAGGCCGCCAAGAGCTGGGGAAAGTATAAATTCAGGCTTAAACGGCGCCAAAAGCTCCGCTAGTTTTTCACCGGCGTAGGCGGCAAACCTGGGAAAACGCAGCATGAGGGCGCACTGAAGATAATGGCCGCTATGGAAACCTGAAGTGAGTTTAAAATGTCCCTCTAAATGCGCGCCGCTCAATTTCATCATTTCCTGAATCTTTTCCGCAACATCGCCGTCGCCTGACAAAAGACATTTCTCCCTCACATTGTCACCCCCGCGAGTCTCTCCATTATATCCCTTGCGGCCGAGACCGGATCCCGCGCCTCAAGTATAGGTCTGCCCACCACAATATAGTCGGCGCCATTTTTCGCAGCTTCTTCCACAGTTGCAGTCCGCGTTTGGTCCTCAGTGCTCACTACAGAGGACCTTATGCCCGGCACTACGCGAATAAGTTTTTCCGACTTCCCTCTTAAAAGGCCAAGATCTAAGGGCGAGCACACTATCCCATCAAGCCCTGCCCTTTCAGCCGCATTCGTGCGCGCAAGCAGCGCGTCCTCAACGCTCAAATTCGGATGAACCTCGTCCCAAAGGCCGCCGCCCAGGCTTGTCAGGACTGTAATGCCCAAAAGTTTCATCCGGCTGCCGGCATTATCACGCGCGGCTACAGAACGCGCCATCATCTCATATCCTCCGGACGTATGAACGGTAAGAGCCCACAATCCCAGCTCCGCAAGGGGCTCCACCGCAGAAGCAACCGTATTTGGGATATCATGAAGCTTAAGATCAAGGAAAAGCTTATACCCGCTGTTGATCAGCTCCTCGGCAAATCCCGTGCCCCCAAGCGTAAAAAGTCTCGGCCCTATTTTTATATACCGGACCGACCCGCTAAGTTTATCAAGCATAGCGCGTGCGCAGTCAACGGTCTTAAGGTCAAGTGCAAGTATTAATTCGCATCTTTTCATATTCAAATCACTCACCTTTAATTATAAATCAGAGAGGCTCCAATGGCATCAGCAAAAGAGCCTCCTTGATAATTATGACGTGCTTATAAAACTGAGATCAAAAACGAAGAGGTTCCGTTGTGCCTAACGCGGCTTACAAGCCCAAGTTAAATTTCCTCATCATCCTGCCATATTTTACGCCCATCGAGGAACGTCATGATGGGCCAGCCCGTCAGAGCTATCCCCTCCCACGGGCAGCACCGCGCTTTGCTCCTCCACGCAAAGCAGTCAACTATGCGCGTGCGTTCCAGATCTAATACAGTGATGTCAGCAGCCGCGCCTTCTTTGATAACTCCGAGGCCATTCCATTTTTCGGGTAAAATAGAAGCCGGAGAACTTGTCATTTTAGACAGAAGAAGCTCAAGGGGAAATTCGGGATAGTTTCTGTTCTTAAAATCTATCACAACCGCTGCCGCACACTCAAGCGAAGCTATACCGAACGGGGCTTCCTGAAACGGCTCGTCCTTTTCGTCCATATGCCACGGCGCATGGTCGGTTACAATCGCATCGATAGTTCCGTCCCGAAGACCTTCCCATAGGGCAGCCTGATCCTCTGGGCTGCGAAGCGGGGGGTTGACTTTATAACGCGAGTTGTAGCCGCTGTTGATAACGGCATTTTCATTGAGCGTAAGGTGATGGAAGGTGGTATCGCAGGTAACGTCAAGTCCCTCTTTTTTCGCCTCGCGGATAAGCGCAAGCGCTCCACTGCAGCTTATATGCGTAAAATGTATCCTGCCGCCGGTATCCCGCACGAGTGATATGCCTCGCGCGACGTCTATCTCCTCAGACGCCGCGGGGATCCCCTTTAGCCCGCTCAGAGCACTGACTCGTCCCTCGTGCACCTGCCCTCCTTTAAAGAGACCGCTGTCCTCGGGGTGTTCCATGATGCGCGGCTGACGCTTGCCAAGGTAAAGAAGCGCAAGCCTGAGCAGCATAGTCGCGGCCACAGGCGATCCGTCGTCTGTGAAAAATACCGCGCCGGCCTCAGCCATTTTCAACAGCTCGGCCATCTCCTTGCCCTCTCTGTTTTTGCTCACGCATCCGGCGGGAAGTATGCGGGCCCCTCCTGATGATGAGCCTTTGGCTGCGACATAGCCTACAAGGGACGCGTCCGAAACAGCCGGCTTTGTGTTAGGCATTGCCACGATAGTGGTAAACCCTCCCGCAGCTCCCGCTCTCGATCCCGAACAAATATCCTCGTTCCACTCCTCTCCGGGATCTCTCATGTGCGCGTGCAAGTCTATGAACCCCGGAGAGAGTATCTTATCCTTTGACCCTTCTACAACCTCGGCGTCCCCGCAAGCGATATCTTTACCAATTTCTGAGATCACGCCGTTTTCCACAAGCACGTGATCAGCCTCTATGAAACATCTGCCGTCAAACACTCTGAAATCTTTGAAAAGGATCTTTCCCATTGTTATCTCGCCCCTCCAGCGCAAAGGTAAAGAAGAGCCATACGTATAGCTACTCCCGAACGGACCTGCTCAAGTATGACGCTTTGATTGCCGTCCGCGACCTCTGAAGCAATTTCCACTCCTCTGTTCATAGGTCCGGGATGCATTACCAACGCTCCGGGTTTTGCAAGCGACAACAGCTCCGCGTCAGCACCCCACCAGCGGTGATATTCGTCTATTGAGGGGAATAGCCCGTCTTGCTGGCGTTCCCTCTGTATCCTGAGCAGATATACCATATCAGCGTCTTTTACAGCGTTTCGCGGGTCTATTTCATATTTGCAGCCCAGCGCATCAATTTCCTTAGGCATCATTGTGGGCGGTCCGGAGAGGACCACGTCACAGCCAACAGTCTTAAAGCCTATGATATCGCTGCGCGCGACACGGCTGTGGAGGATATCGCCGACTAAGGCTATTTTCTTGCCTTCAAGAATACCTATGTGCTTCCATGCCGTATAAAGATCTAGAAGAGCCTGCGTGGGGTGCGCATGAGTACCGTCTCCCGCGTTCAGCACAATGGCCCTTTTGAGTTTGGATGCAAGATATTGAGCCGCACCGACAGCACCATGTCTCATTACCACGATATCGGCGCCCATTGCCTCTAAAGTCCACGCCGTATCCCGCATGGTCTCCCCTTTTGCCTGGCTTGACCCTGATACAGACCAGTTCACCACATCGGCCGAAAGCATTTTTTCGGCGAGCTCAAACGACACTCTGGTCCTCGTAGAATTTTCAAAGAAAAGGTTGACAGCCATTTTGCCGCGCAGCACAGGGACCTTTTTAATCGGCCTGTCCATGACGTTTTCCATATGACGTGCCTGGTCGAGCAGGAAATAGAGCTCGTCTTTTGACCAGCCGTCAAGATCTATGACATTCCTGTGCCGCCAGACTATCTGTCCGATTTCATTAGGCGTCGCGCTCACAGATTACCACCTCGTCCTTTCCATCAAGTTCCGCAACTCTTACCTCAATGACCTCGTTTTTAGAAGTCGGAACTTTTTTACCGCAAATATCCGGATGTATGGGAAGCTCCCTATGTCCTCTGTCTATGATGACAGCGAGCTCGACGAGAGCAGGCCTGCCCAGGTCAACCAAAGCCTCAAGCGCCGCCCTTATCGTCCGGCCGGTATATATGACATCGTCTATCAGAAAAACATTCTTGCCCGCGATGTCCTGCGGCATCCTGGTACTGTGCACCACAGGCTGCTCGAACAATGTGGTAAGGTCGTCCCTGTACAGTGTTATATCAAGCTCTCCGCACGGTATCTTTACAGACTCCGCCTCCTCTATAAGTTTTTGAATACGCCGCGCAAGATATACACCCCGCCGATGTATGCCCACAAGTATCATATTGTCCGTCCCCTTGTTGTGCTCGACGATCTCATGCGCGATCCTGCGGATTACGCGGTTGAGATCCTGCGAACTCATCAGCCTCGCTTTTTCTCTCAATTCAGCCAACTCTATACCCCCTCGTATGATTTTTTACAAAAAAAATGAGACTGCCCAATATGAAGGTAGTCTCTAGACAAAGCGCTTCCGCTTCAAAGGTAAACAAGACATCGCTATATATCTGTAAAACACACTCTCATTGCCCATGATCCGCGCCCCCCGTTTCCGCTTTTGCAAGCATTATAACGCAACTCAAATCATAATGCAATCGGTTGCAAAAAAACGGTGGGCTGATTTTGCGAATATACAAAAATGAAGGGAGAACACCGCGCATATTACAGTCTGTTTTAAACCGGTGCTGATGAAAGTTTTTAATTCTTAAAGAGATTTGAGAGCAAGCTCGGCGGCGGCAAACTCCGCGTCCTTCACACTGGCCCCCCATGCCTCCGCTAACACGGCGTTGTCAAGCGTTACCTGGACTTTAAACTGAAGCGCGTGGTCAGGCCCCGTACGTTCGACCGTTCTGTAATACGGAACGCCTCTGCCCTGGGCCTGAAGAAATTCTTGCAGCTCTGTCTTGGGATCAAGCGCATCTGACAGCACACGGTCTTCGACATAGTCTAAAAAACGGTTAACAACACAGAACGCTTTCTCATAGCCCCCGTCCAGGAAAACCGCGCCGAACAGGGCCTCCGCAGCGTCAGCCGCTATGGATTGCGTTGCGCCGGACTTTATCAGGCTTTTTCCGAGCCTGATAAGACCGGGCAGCCCGATGCCGAGAGCCCACGCATAAAGGCTTTTTTTGCAGACGAAACGCGAACGCAGCCTGGTAAGCTCTCCCTCCTGCAAATCGCCGTATTCGCGATAAAGTCTTTCCGAAGTTATCAGCTCTAAAACCGCGTCCCCCAAAAATTCGAGCCTCTCATTATGAAGAAAAGGCAACCCGAACTCATTCGCGTAAGACGAATGGGTCAAGGCTGCCTCAAGGAGCTCTGCTTCTGCAAAGGTGTGACCTAGCTGTTTCTGAAAAGCACCAAGCAACGCTTCGCGCTCTTTGTGTCTCTTCATGATCAATCAGTCCGTGTAACGCTCCAGCGCGAGGACTCCGTTATGGCCCCCAAAGCCGAAACTGTTGATAAGAACTTTCTTTACATCAGCTTTGACGGCTTTGTTCGGGACCGTGTTGAGATCACATTCAGGATCCTTTTCGAACTGATTTATAGTCGGATGCACTATGCCCCTGTCTATTGCCAACATTGCGGCAATTGTCTCCACCGCGCCCGCCGCGCCCAGCAGATGGCCTATCATGGATTTAGTTGACTGGACCATGACATCGTTTCCGTGGGCCCCCATAAGTCTTTTTATCGCCATAGTCTCCATTTTATCGTTAAGAGGGGTCGATGTACCGTGCGCGTTGATTAAATCGATATCATCAGTGGACCATCCCGCTTTTTTTACTGCCATCGCCATTGCGCGGTACGCGCCGTCGCCCTCAGGGTCAGGAGCGGTGATGTGGTAGGCGTCGCATGAAAGGCCGTAACCTTTTATCTCGGCGTATATCTTAGCGCCGCGCCTCTTTGCGTGTTCAAGCTCCTCAAGCACAAGGACTCCCGCTCCCTCTCCTATGACAAAACCATCGCGTCCAAGGTCAAACGGACGGGAGGCATGTTCTGGGTCGTCGTTGCGCGTGGAAAGTGCCTTAAGGGACGCAAAACCGGCCGTCGCTATCGATGTAACCGCAGCTTCAGAGCCGCCGGCCAGCATAACGTCAGCGTCCTCCCTGACGATACAGTTATATGCCTCGCCTATACAGTTTATAGAAGTGGCGCATGCGGTTATGACCGCCATATTCGGCCCCTTTGCGCCATGACGTATCGCAACGTAAGCCGCCGACATATTCACTATCATCATCGGCACTAAGAAAGGACTGACGCGGCTGGGCCCTTTTTCATAAATCGTCCGGAAATTATCCTCTATGGTAGATATCCCGCCCTCGCCGCTGCCTATATAGACGCCGAACATATTCTTATCCAAGGACTTTACATCAAGAGCGGCGTCTTCTATAGCCATATCGGCCGCCGCTGTAGCAAAGTGGAGAACTCTGTCGGTACGGCGGACTTCTTTTTTCTCCAGCCACTCCTCGGGATTAAAGTTTTTGACTTCAGCGCTTATCTTCGAGCTATGCTCTGAAGCGTCAAAAAGAGTAATGTAACCTACGCCGTTTTTACCCTCCTCAAGGGCCTTCCAGAATTCCTCTTTGCCGAGTCCGATTGGCGTTACGGCACCGGCACCTGTGATCACAACTCTTCTCATAGGCGTCCCTCCGTGAAGATAAGAGGGGCTTATCGATATGCCCCTCTTATAAAAATAACTTTCATTTAATCTTCTACACCAAGTTTTGACTTGACATAGTTCAGCGCTTCACCGACTGTTGTAAGTTTTTCGGCATCTTCATCGGGTATCTCGATGTCAAATTCTTCCTCAATACCCATGATCAGTTCTACGATATCCAGTGAATCTGCTCCAAGATCTTCCACAAACGAGGCTTCCGGCTTGATCTGACTCTCTTCTGCGTTAAGGCGGTCCATTACTATTTCTTTAAGTTTAGCCTGTATCTCTTCCTGTTTCATAAAGTTCACCTCCTTCCAAAAATTTAATCTTTAATTAATCCGCAACACCGGTTTTACATGGTCATGCCGCCGTCGACAGCTATGACCTGACCATTGATGTACGACGCCCCTTCGGAAGCCAGAAACGCGACAGTTTTCGCAACATCCTCGGGTTTGCCCATGCGCCCCGCCGGAATGCCGTTTAATATTGCGCTTTTAATCTCTTCCGAGAGCACCGACGTCATGTCGGTCTCTATATACCCCGGAGCGACGGCGTTAACTGTTATACCCCTTGAGCCAACCTCGCGCGCCAGGCTTTTTATGAAGCCGGTCATGCCGGCTTTGGCTGCGGCATAGTTACACTGGCCCGCATTCCCGACAAGCCCTGTAACCGATGAAATGGCTATTATACGCCCGCAGCGCGCTTTTATCATAGGCCTTACCGCCTCTTTTGCACAGTAAAACAGGGAATTAAGATCGGCCGCAATGACGTCGTGCCACTCCTCGTCCTTCATACGGATAAGGATATTGTCCCTCGTTATGCCTGCATTGCACACAAGTATTTCAACCGCACCGAGTTTCGCCGTAACTGTTTTGAACATCTCGCGAACCTCTTCGGATGACGAGACATCCGCCTTCACGGCTACAGCGCGCCCGCCGTTGGATTCTATCTGCCTTACCAACTCCTCCGCCGCAAGAGATGAGCGGTTATAGTTTACTGCAACCGCACAGCCGCCCCTCGCAAGCTCAAGAGCTATCGCTCTTCCCATGCCCCTGCCCGCTCCTGTTACCAAAGCTATCTTGGCCTCGCTCACTTTTCCTCACCCCTCAGGAACCTAACGGCTGCCTCAAGTTCTTCGGCGTTACAAACAGGACAGGACTTCCTTCCCTTGCAAATCTTCCTTACAAGGCCTGAAAGCACGTTGCCGGGGCCTAGTTCTATATATCCCTCCACGCCACTCTCATCCATAGCGATGACGCTCTGCGACCAAAGCACGGGAGAGAACGTCTGCATATACAGCGCCTCTTTAATCTCCGGCACATGCCGCACAAATGTGGCGAACGCGTTGGTGACTATCGGATACTTTGGGTCGTTCCAGCTTATCTCATCAAACGCAGCCTTAAGTTTGTCGCCCACGGGACGCATAAGGTCACAGTGGAACGGAGCGCTGACCTTCAGCAAGATAGCCTTGGCCGTACCTTCCGCTTCCACCATTTTGACGACTCTGTCAACGGCGCCCTTGTGACCTGACACAACAACCTGTGTCGGGGCGTTGACATTGGCAGCCTGACATACTTCGCCCTCGGAAGCCCGTGAGCAAAGTTCACGCACCTCATCGAGGTCTTTGCCTATTATCGCGGCCATTGCGCCTAAACCTATAGGGACCGCATCCTGCATCAGGCTCCCGCGCAGATGGACCAATCTCACGGCGTCCTTTAAAGATATGGATCCCGCCGCCACAAGCGCAGTGTATTCGCCAAGACTATGGCCTGCAGCGCAGTAAGGGGCAAGTTCGCCGTACTCCGACTCAAGCGCCCTGAGCGCGGCAATGCTGACCGTCATTATAGCAGGCTGCGTAATAGCGGTTTTGGTAAGTTCTTCCGCGCTGCCGTTGAAAATAACTTCGCTTAAGGAAAAACCTAAAGCGTCGTCCGCTTCCTGAAAAACAGCGCGCGACACATCGTATTTGTCGTACAACTCTCTGCCCATGCCCGGTTTCTGGGCGCCTTGCCCGGGGAATATAAGCGCATATCTCATCATTCCGCAAACCTCTTTAATTTTTCTATTTCTGCTATGGCCCCCGTTATTAAATCGTTTATTATATCGGAAGCCGGCTCTATTGCCTTTATCTGACCGGCAGACTGTCCGGCCATCAAAGAGCCCCACTCTACGTCTCCCTCGACCACCGCCAGCCTGAGCTTGCCGGTGCCCAGGCGCTCCAGTTCCTCGGCCGGAGCCCCGTTCCTTTCAAGTTCTTCAAACGCCTTTGACAGCTTGTTCCTCAGCACGCGCACGGGATGTCCCAGCGAGCGTCCGGTAACCACGGTCGCTCTGTCTCCCGCTTTTAGGATTTTTTCTTTGTAGTTTATGTGGACATTGCTCTCAGCGGCGCATACAAAACGAGTGCCCACCTGGACGCCTTCCGCTCCAAGCGCAAAGGCCGCCGCCATGCCGCGCCCCGTGGCTATGCCGCCTGCGGCTATAACAGGTATATCGACCGCATCAGCAACCTGCGGCACCAGGTTCATCGTCGTAACTTCGCCTATATGCCCACCGGCCTCGCTCCCCTCCGCGACAAGCGCGTCGGCGCCCTGTTTGGCCACCCTTTCGGCATGCGCTACGGACGCAATGACGGGTATAATTATAGTGCCAAGCGGTTTTAGCCTGTCAAATACCTTACCTGGTTTGCCCGCTCCTGTAGTTACGACGTGCACACGATGCTTGGCGACGACTTCGATAGCATCATCAGCCGTCTCAGACATCAGCATAATATTTACCCCGAACGGCTTATCCGTTAGACCTTTCAGTTTGATTATCTGCCGTTCCAGCAGTTCCGGCGGCATACTCGCGGCTGCTATTATGCCAAGCCCGCCGGCGTTGCTTACCGCCGCGGCCAGGTCGGCATCCGCGACCCACGCCATACCTCCCTGCAAGACAGGATATTTGATATTCAGAAGTTTAGTAACCCTGTTATTCTCAAACATTTAATATATCCTCCTTACGCCTCGTAAAGAAGGGCCCCTAGGGTCATGCCGGCGCCAAACGCTACGAATGCAACTTTTTCTCCGCTTCTGATACGGCCGGATTTCATAGCTTCATCCAACGTGATCATCATCGAAGCAGCTGAGGTATTGCCGTAGTTTTCAAGATTTACCAAAGTTTTTTCCGTGGAAACTCCTATTCTCCTGAACAAGCTGTCAATTATTCTGACATTCGCCTGGTGCAGAACCCAAAAGTCCACTTGCTCCGGCGTAATGCCTGCGTCCTTGCAAAAATCTTTGATGAAAACCGGCAGAGCGGTATTGACGAACTTAAACACATCGTTGCCCTTCATCCTGACTTTATTGACAACGCTCCCATCTTCATCCTCAAGCGTTATGTAGTTATGTTTCGTCCCGTCTGACACGATCTTCGACGCTGTAAAGCCGCGGGTTTCTCCACATGCGGCGCTTAAAACGCACGCGCCCGCTCCGTCACCGAAAAGTATGCATGTGCTTCTGTCTGTCCAGTCCAATATATCGCCGAATACTTCCGCCCCTATCACGAGCACGTTTTCCCACATGCCGCACGCTATGCCTGCTATGCCCATTGACATCGCTGCCAGGCTGCCGGTACAGCCAGCCTGTATATCTGCGGCGCCGGCATTTATTGCCCCCAGTCTGCCCTGTACCTTACTGGCCACGCTGGGAAATGCAGAGTCGGGTGAATTAGTCCCAACCAGGACCATATCGATATCCTCGGCAGTCAACCCTGAATCCTCTATGGCGAGTATCGCGGCGTTATATGCCAGGTCACTGCATTTCTGACCCTGCTCCGCAAAATGTCTCTCTTTTATGCCGGTCCTCTCAACAATCCATTTATCATTCGTGTCAAGGATTTTTTCAAAATCGGAATTTCTCATGACTTTTTCCGGAATATATTTTCCCGTCCCGGCAATCCTGGCAGGCCGGCCATTTATCATGTTCATTCTAAGCCACTCCTCGCTATCCCTTCTTTTATCAGTTCAACGCCATGCCGTTCGGCAAAATTTGCCGCGGCAAGAACGGCGTATGATATTGGCTTGCGTTTTGAACGGCCGTGAACCTTTATGACCGTTCCATTGACCCCGAGGATAGGTGATCCCCCCTGTTTTTCCCAGTCAAAGCGGCCAAGCACTCTTCTCATCGCGGGCCACATGAAAAACAAGCCTATTTTAGGCAGGATATGGTGCGTATACTCCTCCTTAAACTGATCACGGAGCAATTCACCTAACCCTTCGCCGAACTTGATCACAACGTTGCCTGTAAACCCGTCGCAGACAATTACATCCGAAATGCCGTAAGGAATGTCCCTGCCCTCCGCATATCCCTGAAAATTCAGGCTGGTAGCCTCTATAAGCTCACGCGCGGACGTAATGACCTCGTCGCCTTTGGTAAGCTCCTCTCCGTTGCTTAAAAGCCTCACGGAAGGGTCCTCCACCCCCTGAAAAAGCTTCATGTATATTGTCCCCATCTGCGCAAACTGCAAAAGATTGATAGGTTTGCAGCGTACGGTCCCGCCGACGTCCATAAGAAGAGTAGGCCTGTTGAGCACCGGCAGCACGGCGCCCAGTCCAGGACGATCTATTCCGGGGATTCGACCGAGAAGTAGCACTCCTCCGGCAGCCATCGCTCCCGTGTTGCCGGCGGACACTATGCCGTCAGCCTCGCCGGACTTGACCATCTCAAAGCCGATCACTAAGCTCGACCTTTTCTTTCTTCTGATTGATATCGAAGGGGAATCATCCCCGTTTATAACTTCGTCGGCGTGAACTATGCTGATGCGTGAACGGACGCTTGCCTCGGCTTTGTCTATTATCGGCTTAATCCTCTCGCTGTCACCTATCAGCGCGACAGAAAGATGCGGCTTTTCTCTGCACGCCAGAACAGCCCCCTGACACGGCTCCTCGGGCGCATGGTCGCCTCCCATTGCATCAAGTGCTATAAGCATCTCTTGGCCCCCATTTAAACTTTATCCGCCGAATCTTTTACGACCACAACAAAGCGCCCGACAAAAACCTCTCTGTCATCTACCCTGCTGTGGACGCTTACGACATATTTATTCCCCTTATTTGTCCCAACTTTTGATCTGGCGACTATCTTTTCGCCGACATATGCCGGCTGCCGATATCTCAGCCTCGCAGTCCCGACGATCACCATCTCGGCATCTATGGAAGCTATCGCCAAAGTAGAGGCCTGCGCATAAGTGTAGTAGTCGCCTACTAAGTCTGTATGCCTGAACGCCATATCCCTGCTGGTATTGAGCACGGAAAGCGCCCACTCATTTGGCTCGAGCTCCAGCAGCTCGCCTACAACTTCCTCATCTCGAAGCGATTTCAGTCTGCTGTTAGCATGTTCTGCCATCGAGCGCATCCGTTCACGAAGCTCGGGGATCGAAAGCAACCCCCTGTCCAGCCTGACCGTACTCAAGCTCACTCCAAGAGATGCGGCCAAATCCTCATCAGTCATCAGAGGGTTGGCATCTATAAGCTTCAGTAATTTTCTGTGCCGCTGCTTCTTGACCTCAGAGCGCATGAGACATCTCCCGCAATCCAGTTAATAGCTGGTCATAATACCAGACAAGATATTATATGGTCTGTAATTTGTCAATGGGAAAAATCAAAGGATAAGCGAAATCTCAAGCGCCCTAAAATCACATGTCTGACAAAGTCTTTTGCGCTAACATCTGCGTCTGCGCCATACCCGGCATATCAAAAACGCAGAAAAGCGGAACATGGCCGTAAGACCGATGCCCCGCTTTTTTACAAATCACAGCTAATCTTTGTCCGCTGTCTTTGATTCAGCCACCTTGATGATCTGGCGTCCTCTGTAGTAACCGCACGCCGGACACACACGGTAAGTCTGGATCATCTCTCCGCAGTGTCTGCAGACAACCAGGCTCGGTTCGGAAAGCGCGCCAAGCCATTGTGATTTGCGGTTATGCGTGCGGGAGTGGGATACCCGCCTTTTTGGTGTTGCCATTCTATGTTTCCCCCCTTAGATCTACGGCAAAAAAATCGCCTGCCCAATTCTAGCACTTTATCTATTTTTTTGCAGTCAGACGTCCCCTTTTTCTTCAAAAAAACGCAGGGCGTCAAACCGCGGATCCCCCTTCTCCTGTTTGCAGTCACACGTGTATTTATTGAGGTTCGTGCCGCATTCAGGACAAAGCCCCTTGCAGTCGGGAGAACAGAGCGCCGTCGCCGGCAGCGATGTTATGAGCACTTCCCATATAAGAGGAGCTAAATCTATCTCATCCTCCCACGCGTCAAGGAGAATGATCTCCTCATCTCCATCCGCTTTTCCCGCTTTCTCATCACTCACGTCGCGCTTCAGCGAGAAAAAATACCTCAAGGTTCCCTCTATTACCGCATCGGCAGGCTCAAGGCATCTCGCGCAAGGCAGCTGAGCCTCGGCACGGACAGAGACAGCGACTAAAAGCCGGCGTTCTGTGCCGCAAGCCTCCACCGTTACGGCCAGCGGTGATATAAAGGTGTAGACCTGAGCCCAATAGCGCAGAGGCCTGCTGAGCGAGGCATCGAAGCTGTCCTCAAATGGCGTCCCGTCTTTGGGAACGGAGGCCAGTATCAGTTTATGCTTCCAATATTGCGGGACGTCTTCCAGGAACTCTGACATCACTCGGTCTTGCGGGCTGTCTCGACACAGCGTTTTGTGTCACGGGCTATCACCATTTCCTCGTCGGTCGGTATCACCATAACTACGACGCGAGAATCAGGCGCGCTAAAAATCACTTCTTTGCCGCGGCAGTTGTTCTTTTCCAAGTCGATCTTAACACCCATGTACTCAAGACCATCGCAGACCTTACGGCGGAAATCCGTCCCATTTTCGCCTATTCCGGCGGTAAACACCAAAACGTCTATGCCGCCCATTGCGGCTGAATATGAGCCGATATATTTCTTCACGTCATATACAAGCTTTTCTTCTGCGAGCTTTGCCCTCGGATCTCCTTTGGCCGCCGCGTTTTCAACATCGCGCAGGTCGCTCGAGATACCGGAAAGGCCAAGGAGCCCGCTTTTCTTCTGAACTTCCTCATTGACCAGCGCAGGGTCCTTGAGTTTTTCCATCAAAAATATCATAACAGACGGATCCAGGTTTCCGCTGCGGGTACCCATCAGCACGCCTTCGGCCGTCCCGTAACCAAGGCTGGTATCGACAGACTTTCCTCCGTCGACAGCCGTGATGGAACTTCCGTTCCCCAGATGGCAAGTCACTATTTTCAGCGACTCGATTGGTTTACCCAATATCTCAGCGGCCCTGTTGGCTACATAGTAGTGGCTTGTGCCGTGAAACCCGTAGCGGCGTACTTTGTCCTCCTTATAATATTTATAAGGGATGCCGTATATATACGCCTTAGGCGGCATGGTCTGGTGAAACGCCGTGTCGAAAACGACAACGTTCGGCACGCTCGGAAGGACCTCCATAAGCGCGCGTATCCCCTGAAGGTTGGCGGGGTTATGAAGCGGGGCAAGAGGTATGACATCTTCTATCCCCTTCAGGACATCGGGCGTAACCAGCACAGAAGAAGTGAAATTCTCTCCTCCGTGAACCACCCTGTGCCCGGCCGCGGCGATCTCATCAAGGTTTTTGAGAACTCCGTATTCATCGTCAACAAGCATATCAAGCACATACTTTATCGCCTTGGTATGCGTCGGAAAATCCACTTCCCTTTGGACCGGTTCGAGGCCCGTTTTTGTGTGCTTTATCTTTGAACCCGCTATACCTATCCTCTCAACAAGCCCCTTGGCAAGGACTTCCTCTTTTTCCATGTCAATCATCTGATATTTGAATGACGAACTGCCGCAGTTAAGAACGAGAACCTTCATAAGAATGTGATTGCCTCCCTGATCTCATTATTCTGCCTCCGTTGTGATATCCTATACAACAAAAGGACGGTGAAAGATTTTTATATGAACACGCCCGTTGCAGGCATTGTAGCCGAATATAACCCGCTTCACCGCGGGCATACGCACCACCTGCGCAAGACGCGCGAGCTATGCGGCGCAGAGGCTGTAGTCGTTGTGCTTTCATCCGATTTTGTTCAGCGAGGCGAACCGGCGCTGCTTGACAAAAGAAGCCGCGCTGAGATGGCCCTTGATTCTGGAGCCGACCTGGTCCTGGAGCTCCCCGTTGTCTTCTCCGCGCACAACGCGGGCGTATTTGCCAACGCTGCGGTCGATATCCTTGGATCTACGGGCATCGTAACTCATCTGTCTTTCGGTCTGGAATCACCGTCATGGCAAATGGACAAAATCGTTAGTATTCTAACCGAAGAACCGGAACCTTTCAAGTTTTGTCTTAAACAATATTTAAGCGAGGGATTCTCTTTCGTCGAGGCCCGTTCTCTGGCGCTTGATTCCATTGTTCCGGGAAGCGCTGATAAACTTCGCGGATCAAATAACAACCTCGCCCTGGCGTATATGATGCGCATCAGCCAAAAAAAATGGGAAATGGCACCTGTGCGCGTACAGAGGATAGGCTCGAATTATCACGATAAAAACATGGCGGAATACGCAAGCGCGACAGCCATACGAAAAGCACTGTCCGATGGACGTACAGAAGACGCATTGTCACAGCTTCCGCCGCCCTCGTCCTCTATAATCGGGCGCGAGATGGCCGCGGGACACATATTTACAGGCTGCAGAAATTTTTGGAATATCCTGCGGTCCGCGCTCATCCGCGCAACCCCGGGCGAGATATCCAGATGTGCGGAGATGGAGGAAGGCATCGAACACCGCCTCCGTGACGCAGCCTTTTCTTGCGGCTCATTCGAGGAGTGGGCGTCTCTGTGCGCCAGCAAAAGATATCCGCGAGGAAGAATCCAGCGACACGGCATTCACTTTCTTATAGGGCTGGAGCACTGGACCAACAGAGCCTTTCAGCGCATCGGACCGGCGTACATACGAGTGCTGGGCATGAATCCGACCGGAAGGAAGCTTTTGCGCATCATGAGGACCAAAGCTGCTCTTCCAGTGATAACACGATGCGGGGAAGCGGCCTCCATATCACGATACGCGGGGCGTATGATGGACTACGAATGTCTCGGCGCCGAGTTATGGCAGCAAATCATACCATGCGGCTCATACGGCAAGGAACATGCACGCAAAGTCATAATAAGAGAGTAAAACGGACTTAAAGTTCATATGTTGCGCGGCGGGATGCGCTCCCTGAGGCGCCGGAAAACACCGGGAGGGACCATGTCCCTGACCGAACCGCCGAACCTGAAGGCATCCTTTATGCCGCGGCTTGAAAGATAGGAGTACTTGGCGTCCGTCACAATAAAAAAAGTCTCTATTTCAGGCGCAAGCTGCCTGTTCATCTGTGCCAGCTGAAACTCATATTCGAAATCAGAAAGAGCGCGCAGCCCCCTTATTATTATCCGGCTCTGCTCCTGACGCATAAAATCCACTAACAGACCGTCAAAAGATTTGATCTTCACGTTCGGCAGATGGATAAGCGCCTCCTGTGCCATGATCTGGCGCTCTTTTTCACTGAACGTGGACTTTTTTTCGGGATTAACCAGGACGGCCACCACAAGCTCATCAAAAAGAGCCGCTCCTCTTTCAGCTATATATATATGACCGTTGGTTATCGGGTCAAACGATCCGGGATAAACCGCTCTTATCATCATCAAGCTCTCCTTCTTCTGTAAAAGGTCAGGACAGTATCGCCGTAAAAACGATCTTCCATGGACCAGTCGCTTGAGCCAAAATCTTTCGCGTCCTCGCCGGCAGAATGCTCAAAAACCACGACTCCATCCTCAGCCAATATCGCGGAGCCTGCAGCCATAACGCGCGGGAATTCCTCCCCCCAGCCGAGAGCATAAGGAGGATCGGCAAATATTATGTCGAACTTCCAGCCGTTTTTAGCAAACTTGGGTATGGCCCGCCGAACATCCATACAGAAACATTTTACTCCTTCAGGAGCGGCTTTAACCATAGCCTCATACCGTTTTCTATCGGACTCTACGCAACAGACAAGGGCCGCGTTCCGCCTTGCGGCGGTAAACGCTATCTGGCCGCTGCCGGCGAAAAGGTCAAGGAAATACTTTCCGTTAAGAGGCCCTAAAATATTGAAAAGAGCCAGCATGACTTTCCCCATAGTGGGTCTCATTTCCCTGATAACAACCACCCCCAGCTTAACCATAGAGAGTATAATATCCCAAGCTGATATTGTACACAAAGTGAAGGGACGCTGCATAAATGGGGAATGAACAGATAAAAAACCTGGCCGGCTCGAAGCGGAACAGAAATAACATATTCAGTTTCACGTTCCTCCACTTTATTAATGACCTTCACTCAACTTCGCTGCCCGCTATAATACCGATGCTGGTGAACTCCATATCCCTCTCCATGAGCCAGGCTGGTTTTTTAAGCGGGATCTTCGGCATAACTAACGTATTCGTGCAGCCTGTATCGGGCTATTGGGCCGACAGGCTCAGGAGGCCTTGGTTTGCGGTATGGGGGCCTTGCCTTAGCGCTCTTGGCATCTGCATGCTGCCGCTCTCCCCGAATTACGCAGCCGCGCTGCTGTTTGTCGCCTGCACAAGCTTAGGCACTGCCCTCTTTCATCCGCAGGGGACAGGACGCACGGGGTCCGCAGCGGGGATAGGAAGACTGGCCTTCTTCATATCCATGTTCGCCGCTTCCGGAAGCCTTGGCAGTGCCGTAGGACCGGTCTATGTGGTCTACATGATATCCATCCTTGGTAAAAACCGATTCCCAGCAACGCTTGTACCGGTATTTCTGATATGTTTATATCTGTGGAAGGCTGTCGGGAGCAAAGAACACAATGACACCGCCAGATCAGAGGACCACGGCAGAGGCATAGGCGATTTCTTCCGAAACATAAGGAGCCTGCTCGGCAAAATAGGATTCGTGATGTTCATTGCCAGCACGAGGGACGCGACTTACCAGGGCATCAAAATCTTTCTTCCTCTGCTCATTGTGTTAAGGGGCGGCTCGATAAAGGCAGGCGGACTGTCCCTGTTCGCAGTCACGATAGCCAGCACTGTTGCCGGCATCATCGGCGGAAGGCTTGCGGATACTTATGGGGATAAAAAGGTGCTGATAGCGTCGATAACCGTTTCGCCTCTGTTCCTGATAACGGGGCTCAACTGTTCCGGCCTGCTTTCGGCATGCTCCTTAATGCTTGGTTTCGCGTTCCTTGAGGCAAGCGCCCCTGTAACTACGGCTATGGCGCAGCAGCGCTGCCCGGAATCGCGCAGCGCCGCAAGCTCCCTTGCGATGGGAGTCTCGTGGGGCATAGCGAACCTTTTTGCGACTCCGGTAGGATTTCTAGCCGATATTATAGGGCTTCAGATCACGCTGGACATCGTGGCATTCATTCCGTTTACGATAACCGCATGGTATTTTCTGCGGCTCAGCCGGAGGCGTGGCAGCGATTCAGCATGACGGCGAGCCGACCTTTCTCCTAAAGAAGTGTCAGTATAAGCTCTCTTATGACCTTGCACGCCGTTATAGTAGATACGCCGCTTTGGTCATAGTGCGGTGCCAGCTCATTAACGTCGCATCCGACCAAATCGATTTGGGCCATACTGTGAACGGCTGCTATGAGGTCACAAAAAGAGACTCCTCCGGGCTCAGGCGTTCCCGTCCCAGGGAACGCAGACGGATCGAGCACGTCCAGGTCTATCGTTAAATAGACTTTACTTCCCTCAAGCCCGGCAAGCGTCTCGCTTAACGTCGCAAAGTCATATTTTCTCTGGACGACATGTGCTGCCGCCCACATGTCTTCCTCTTTTGTCATCGAGCGTATCCCAAATTGAAATATACGGCCGTCACCTGTTATATCCCAGCAGCGGCGCATTACGGTCGCGTGTGAAAGCCTTTCGCCCGCATATTCGTCGCGCAGGTCTGCATGGGCGTCAAAATGAAGTATTGATATGTCGCCATATTTCTTGACAATGGCACTCACGGCACCAAACGTCACAAGATGCTCCCCGCCTATCATAAGGGGTATTTTGCCGTCAGACGCCACACGCAAAGTCATTTCTTCGATACGAGACAGAGCCTCTTTCGCGTTTCCAAACGGCAGATCCAAATCCCCCTCGTCACAAACAGAATAATCCTCGAGGTCTTTACAAAGATAGGGGGAGTAAGTCTCTATCCCAAAGGATTCAGCGCGCACGGCAGATCCGGCGAACCTGGATCCGGGCCTGTAACTGGATGTGCCGTCGAAAGGGGCCCCGAACAAAACGACGGCGGACTCTGAATACGAGCCGCCGCAGGCCATAAATGAGGCCTGTCTCTCACTCATCGCCGGCCTCCTCAAGCATTTTCTTTACATAGGTCGGAATAGCAAAACAGCCTGTATGCAAATCTGTGTTGTAATATTTAGTCTCGAGCCCGAGCTTTCTCCATCTTGCGGCGTCGAAGTCCCCTATCGGATCGATCTTCTTAGACGCAAAACCGAACAGCCAATGCCCGGAAGGATATGTTGGTATGTGCGCCTGATAGACTTTAGTTATCGGGAAAAGTTCCTTTATCCTCCTGTGCGCTCTTTTCATAGAAAGAGCATAGCCGGCATAGTACGGACACTCGTGCTGGTTCACCAAGATACCGGCTTCAGTCAGGGCTTTGTAGCAGTTGCCGTAGAACTCCTTTGTGAAAAGACCTTCGCCTGGTCCGAACGGATCCGTGCTGTCGACTATTATCAGGTCGTACTCGCCCACTTTGTCGCGGACAAACTTAAGCCCATCCTCGTAGAATATCGTAACCCTCGGGTCAGAGAGCTTAGACGACGTCAGCGGGATGAATTCCCTGCACGCGTCTACAACCATTTTATCTATCTCCACCATATCGATGCGCTCTACCGACTCATACCTCGTAAGCTCGCGAACCGTGCCGCCATCCCCGGCGCCTATCACAAGCACTTTACGGATGTCTGGGTTTGAGGCCATGGGCACGTGGACTATCATGTCGTGATATATGAACTCGTCCTTCTCTGTGACCATCATAAGACCGTCTAAAGTAAGGAACCTGCCGAAATCCTCGGCCTCAAAAATATCTATCCGCTGGAAGCCGCTGCGCGCAGAATAAAGCTGTCTGTTCACCTTTATTGAGAACCTCACGTTTTCGCTGTGTTCCTCAGTGTACCAAAGCTCCATTATCATTCCTCCACAGTCTCAATATTTTTCATAGACATATCCTTTGTTCCCGTCATGACACAGCCTTTTTCTTTCGCGTACGCCACATAATCTATTATTTCGGCCGTTATGCGTTCGCCGGGCGCCAGAATCGGTATGCCCGGAGGGTACGCCATCACGAGCTCAGAACTGATAAGCCCGCGGCTGTTCTCTATAGGCACGCTCCTTTTTTTTGCGTAAAACGCCTGCTGAGGGGACATAGCCACAACAGGGTTTATGTACTCATGATCAAGCATGTTCATGGGTTCGCGCGCAAACCTGCGCTCTATCTCAGACAATGCGCCTAGCAGCCTTTCAATCTCAAGCTCCCTGTCTCCGACCGATATTATGGCAAGCACGTTGCCTATATCCCCAAATTCTATTTGAATGCCGAATTCATCTCTGAGTATATCGTAGACCTCTATGCCGGCCAGCCCCATAGCGCGCGTATGTATGCTGAGCTTGGTCTTGTCAAAGTCAAAAACCGTATCGCCGTTTATGATGTCCTCCGCGAAAGCGTGAAGCCCGGGGATCTTGTTGACCTCTTTGCGCGCATAGCCGCTCAGCGCACATACCTTTTTAAAAATCTCCCTGCCGTTAACAAAAAGATTTTTTCTGGCTATGTCAAGAGAGATCATCAGAAGATAACTACCGCTCGTGGTCTGCGTTAGATTTATCGTCTGCCTCATCGCCTCCGCATCCATGCCGGGACCGAGCAGCAGCATAGAGCTCTGCGTGAGGGATCCGCCGGTTTTGTGTATGCTGACCGCGGACATATCCGCCCCCGCGTCCATTGCCGCCACAGGCAGGTCCTCGCCAAAATAGAGGTGGGTACCGTGTGCTTCGTCCACGATTGCAAGCATACCGGCATCATGCGCTATCTTTACTATCTCCTTCAGATTGCTGCAGACTCCGTAATATGTCGGGTTATTAATGAAAACAGCCTTGGCGTCAGGATGTTCGATAACGCTCCGTCTGACATCCTCCGCCGACATTCCGAGGCTTATCCCAAAATCGGCGTTGACACCTGGGTTTACATATACCGGTATCGCGCCGCATATGACCATCGCGTTTATCACGCTTTTATGGACGTTGCGCGGCATTATTATCTTGTCGTTCTGCCTGCAACAGTAGAAGATCATATTCTGAACCGCCGCTGTCGTGCCGTTTAAAATTAAAAAAGCATGTCTCGCACGAAATGCCTCTGCGGCAAGCTCCTCCGCTTTGCGTATCACCCCTGTAGGATGCGTCAGGTTGTCAAGAGGCTTACTGGAATTAAGGTCCATTGAGACGCACTTTTCCCCGAACGCGTCGACTAGGGCCTTATGTCCCTTGCCCTGCTTATGTCCCGGCACATCAAAGGAAACTATCCTGTTTTTAATATACTGACGCATTGCGTCGTATATCGGAGTCTCTTCCTGCCTATTCATAGACGTTCATCCCGGCGTATATCTCGATCATCTCGCGACGGAGCATGTCTGTTATCATAAGACGCTCTTTCGGGCTGAACTCAAGGACATCGTTGTTGAAGAGGTAGTTCTGGAGGTAAAGCTCCTTTATCAGCATTTTCGTATGAAAAATATTTGCCTGATAGACGTTTATATCCTGAGCGTCATATAGCTCAAGCGTCTTGGCGTCAATAAAATCCTGTATAGATTTGATCTTATGATCGATGAAACATTTACGCCCGTCCATCTCTCGCGTAAAGCCGCGGACGCGGTAGTCTATGGTTATGATATCGGAATCAAAACTCCCGATCAGATAGTCCAGCGCGTTCAAAGGCGAAATTTTTCCGCACGTCGACACATCGATATCGACACGGAACGTCGAAACCGCCTGGTTTGGGTGGTATTCAGGATATGTATGAACCGTGAGATGGCTTTTATCCAGGTGGCCGCATACGGATTCCCTTCTTGACAGGACCCCGGCCCCGCTGTTGCACGACGGATCCAGACATTCATCCGGCATGGGCATCTCGGATATGAGCACGGTAACGCTCGCGCCTTGCGGGTCATAGTTCTGTTTGGAGATGTTCAGCACATGCGCGCCTATCATATCGGTGACATCGCACAAGATATTTGTAAGACGCTCAGCGTTATACTGCTCATCTATGTAAGCCACATATTCGTTTTTTTCCCTCTCGCTTTTGGCGTAACATACGTCATAGATGTTGAAGCTCAGCGTCTTCGTGAGGTTGTTAAACCCGTAGAGTTTTATTTTATCGGCCATTTCATACCCCTTCCATAAAATGGCCTCCGCAGGCGTGTTCAATCCGATCCGGGACGACCCAGACCGTCTTTAATGAATAAAAAACAACCATTTGCCTCCGCATCAGCGCGGGGACGAAACGATTGTACTTGATATGATCCCTACTTTATTTGTTTTATGTATTATTCAAATGTGGTAGTTTATTTGAGCCTATACAGTAATAAATACTTTTACTGCTCATGTCGATCATTCACAAGTACTCTCACTTATGAACACAATTTTGCGGAGGTTCCCGCACCAAAATTCGGGCTCCCGCCCATCAACACGATATCACAATCGCTAGTTCGGCATTTGACCAGGCTGTCCGTATGGCCTTTTTCCCCTGTTAATCCAGTTAGGTCAGAATCCAGAAAATGCTTGAAATAGTTTGTGATGATAGACTTAAATAACCTACCCTCCTTATTCCGCTATCATTTACAGAGTCTTTTATCATACAAACAGGAAATATGCAAGATGGCAAATGCATATTCGCCAAACGATTCAAAACTCCCGCATCATCCGGCGGCCTTAAGCGCATGCATAAGGGCGGCGCGCATAGCCGGCGTCCTGTATGGATGTCCGACAGAATCCACTTTTATAGTGATGCCGCCGGCGCTTGGGATCATCTTCAGGTAAAAGTGCTGTTCGAACCCGTCGTCAGCCGTGATGACCAGAACAAGCCCGACACCGTCCGAAGATATGAATGTCTCGCGGAAAACCCAATGCCCCTTGCCGCCGGCACCTGTGCCAGAGGCGCCTTTGATCTCAGCCAGGAGCGACTCAACGCTCTTTTTACCGCAGGTTTCAGCCTCCATCGGCCAATCATCCTCCACGTAAGGGTCTGCGCATATAACTCCGCTCTTGCGCAATACCAATGACCATGTGTCCTTACCCATAGACTTCCATTTCCTTTCATATTTGGTGACATAGGGTCTGGACGGATTTATCTCAATCGTCGCGCATTCGAACGCACCGCTTGCCGTTATGGATGCCAACGCGTCCTTCGCGTACCATTCCACATCTGTCGCAAGTTCGAATGTTCCGCCGGGCACAAGCACATAATTCAGCATATCTGCAAACTGGGGCACTGTTACACGCCGCCCCGAATGGCGCGTCTTGGGCCAAGGACATGGGAAGTTCATAAAAACTCGCTCAACGCTCTCTTGCATGAAACGGCGCCTAAGCAAAAACCTCGCGTCACCGTGCATTATGCGCGCATTATCCAATCCGGATGATAGGATGCGGCGCGCCCCCTTTGCAGCGCACATCTGAGATACCTCTATGCCCACTATTAGAACATCTTTATGCGTCTTTGCGAGATACTCCAGGAACTCCCCGTTTCCGAAACCTATTTCAACAAAAATCCCTCTGAACGGCACGACAGAACTAAGGCCCAGAGGCGGCTCCATATTTCCGCTCATTATGACTTTATTCAGATTCCACATCAAAGTCCTCTCCATCGCGCCTATCGCCCTTCTCTTCTATCAAAAAAAGAGGTTCTTTCGCCAAATCCAGCCACATCTCAAGAGAGAGCTCCTCTGCCCTTGCCGACATGCCAAGTCCGTGCCGATCAAGTATATCTTGGGCCAACTCGCGCGTCATGCCGGGATACCCTGCCGTCCAGTTATTGACGAGCGTTTTGCGCCTCTGCATAAACGACCTCGCAAGAAGCGCCCGCCATGTCCGGTTCAACGGCAGGTCCCAATTCTTCTCGATCTTCATCTCTATTATGCATGATCTTACCTTAGGCTGAGGTTTAAAAGCGCTTTGCGGGACACAGCGCGTTATCTCGCACCTTCCCATGGCCTGAATCGTGATGCCAAGAGGAGAACGCTCTCTTCCGCACTGCTTAGAAACCATTCTCTGCGCTGATTCAAGCTGAACCATAAGCAGCATATACACGAGCCCGTGTTTTACAAGCTTCTCGAGGAAGACCCACATCAGCGGCGTGGTTATATGATAAGGCAGATTGGCTATTATCTTATTGGGATACCATGGGAGGGCTCTCTCGTAATCAAACTTTACTGCGTCCCCCCATAGCGCGGTGAGCCTTTTGTCCTTGATGGCTAACATCTCTATCGCATGCTTAAGGCGAGTGTCAAGCTCTATAGTACAGACGGCCGAGCATTGAGAAGAAAGAAGCCCTTCCGTAAGGACGCCGGTTCCCGGGCCGATCTCAAGCACACTGTCAGAGCTGTTCAAATCAGCCCTTTCCACCATCCATTCCACGACAGACCTGTCTATCAGGAAATTCTGTCCGATATCAGTATTATGTACAAAGTGAGGCATCTCTACCATCGCCGATCTCCTTTATGCCGCATATAGAAGCGTATCGCCACCGGCCCAAGATTATACCCCATTTGTGCAAATATATCGATGCTCGACCAAAGCTAAATGAGAATCGTGAGATGGATTCTAACACTTAAAACAACATTTAAAAAATAAAAAGGGGAGATAAACTCTCCCCCTTAAATATTCTGTCAGCAGATCAACAAAATGATCAGTAAGCCCCTCATATGCGTCATATTCTAATTTGGCCTTCATCCTTTCATCATGGCCGGCAACATCAGCGACAAATTGGGTATATAGGTGATGAGGAGCATAGCAACGATGCCAAGGAATACGAACGGGATAACCGCTCTTGCGATCATCGAGAAAGATTCCTTGAAAGTCCCCATCCCAACGAATATATTCAGTCCAAACGGCGGGCTGTACATTCCGAGCGCGCCGGAGACCGTCATGATCATGCCCAGATGAATCGGAGAGAGCCCCATCTGCTGAAACAGCGGCAGAAACAGCGGCGTTAAAAGCAGAACGAACGGCACTGCGTCCATAAACATGCCGGCCAATATCAGTATTACGTTCATAATGAGCAGAACAACCCATGGCATACTAAGAAAATCTCCTACTATCGAGGAGAATATCTCCTGCGCCTGGTTGACTGTGAGGACCCATGACAAGGTCCCGGCCGCAGATACAAGTATCATGACCTGAGCAGTAGTAAGCGCGGATCTGAAGCAAGTATCCATCAGCTCTTTGATATCCATCTCTTTGTAAATCAGCATTGAAACAAGTATCGCATATACTGTAGCCACAGTGGAAGACTCAGTAGGGGTAAACACCCCCCCATAGATCCCGCCTAATATGATGATCGGCACGCCAAGCGCCCAAAGGCAATCAATAAGCGCCTTGCACTTTTCTTTTGACGTATAATGAACCGTTGAACGTATCCCGTTCTTTTTCGCATATAAATAGGAATACACTATAAAGATAACCCCCATGATGATGCCTGGGACAATCCCCGCGATGAACAGGTCGCCGACCGAGCAGCCGGCCGTTGACGCGTAAACTATCATTGTTATGCTGGGGGGGATTATAATGGCCAGCGACGAAGACGCGGCAACCAAACCCGCAGAGAAACTTTTAGGGTAACCGCTCTGCAGAAGCATCGGGTAAGTTATCCCTCCTATCGCGACCACTGTAGCGGGAGATGAACCTGACAGCGCGCCAAAGAGCAGACATGCCACCACTGTGGCCGTTGCGCTACCTCCGTAAAAACGCCCCAAAAACACTTCGGCCAGTCTGATGATGCGGCGAGACATCCCGCCGCGTCCCATGACGTTCGCGGCGAATATAAAAAACGGTATGGCCATAAGGGAAAATCTGTCTATTCCGCCAAAGAAACGCTGTATCATCACCATGCCGCCATAGCCGCTCGCCATGATATTTACAAACGACGGCAGGGAGAGCGCTATATAGATAGGAGTGCCAATGACAAAGAACAGGATCAGCAAGACTAGAAGCAAGATAAGCATATCTATGATAACTCCCCTTCCGTTTTTGCTGGAAGACCTGACCGTTTGGTCAAAAGTATTTCCAGGAATTCAAGTCCTATTAAGAGTGACGCGGTCGGTATCGCCATGTAAGGCACCGCCATGGGAATCATCATAGCCGGCGAAAGCTGTCCGTGCCCTATGACGAACCCGACAAGCTGATAGCCGTACCACGACATGGCAAAGGAGAAAAAGATACCTACCACGGCATTTACCCTTAAGAGAATATCTTGCCATCTCTTTCCGATTTTATCGACGACAGCATCCATGCTGATATGCATTCCGTATTTAAGGCACACGACGGCGCCGAAAAAAGTTATATAAATTATGGTGTAATTAGCGAGCTCCTCAGCCCACTTGAGAGAAAAACCGAGTAAATATCTTGCGGCCACGTTGAAGCTAAGTACTAAAGTGATAGTTAAAAGCGCGACGGAGATTATAGGTTTAATAATGTTTTCTACGGTTTGGTTAAATTTAGATAAAATACGAAGCAAGGCAAACACCTCAGGCTTTCATCTTTATTTACATAATTTAGTTCTTCATCCGTCGGACCGGCGATATTAAAGCAGAAGAGCCGGTCCGACGGATGAGACTGAACGAAGTTGCCGCTATTTGGCTTTTGCTATAGCTTCGTCGATCTCCTTCAGCAGACGCTTGCCCTCGCTGTCAAGCATTTTCATCAGGGCCTCTCTTGTTTTATCACGGACAGCGTTAGCAAATTCCGCTTTCTGTTTGGCAGTCAGCCTCACGACCTTAAGGCCGCTCTGTTCCATCTTCGGCACAAACTCTTTGAACTCAAGGTTGAGCTGATAGTTCCTGAGAAATATGGACGCCTCGCCGCTGGCTTCGCGAAGGGCTTTTTGATAGCCCGCCGGCAGCGATTCAAACCACTTCTTATTTACAGCCATAACAAGCGGCAGGTAGCCATGATCGGAGATAGCCATGCATTTCTGCACCTCGTAGAACTTCATCTCGTAAATGGACGTTATGGGGTTTTCCTGCCCGTCCACAACGCCCTGCTGCAGGGCGTTATAGAGCTCCTGGTAGTTAATGGGCACAGCGGAGCACCCCATCGCCTCGTACTGCGCTATCAGTATTGGGTTTTCCATCACACGTATCTTCTTGCCCTTAAAAGACGACAGTCCCTTGATCTCACAATTCAAAGTGAACTGCTTAAATCCGCTGTCCCACCAGCCAAGAGCGGTAAGTCCGTTCTTTTGCAGCGTATTTAAAATGTCGCGGCCTGGCTTGCTGTCTATGACCTTATAGCACACTTCCCTCGACGGGAAGAGAAAGGGAAGGTCAAGTATGCCTAAAGCCGGTTCGAATGGAACAAGGTTTGAGCTTGTTGTAAGCGTCGCCTCTTCCGTACCTATCTGTGTCGCCTCAATCATCTCGCGCGCGGACCCGAGCTGCGAAGATGGGAAAATTTTGACGGAGACGGCCCCATTGGTCTTCTTTTCGACAAGCTCCCTGAACTTCTCCATCCCTACCATTTTAGGGCTTGCCGGAGGCTCTATTGTCCCAAGCTTCATTGTATATTTAGCGGCGGCATTGGCCTCATCACAGCAGAAACAGAGCGCGGCGGCAATAAACATGGCGGCGGTTAAAAGCACAAATTTCCTGATTTTCATAATAAACACACTCCTTTTCTCGTCTTTGAACTCTGCTTTATTACAACATTTAAGCCTAAGGACACATTAAGAGGAAAACACAACGGCGCTTGCCAAGGCGCATCATATATATAACCACAGCAATCAACAAAAGACCCATATATCACGATATATGACAGGCTCCTCCCTCCGTTTCCGCGCAATCACCGCGCTATTCTCCATTTTCTTTCGTGCGAAGCGCTTCGAGCACCTTCTCCGGCTTCGCGGGAAGAGAATCTATCCAAATTCCGCACGCATCATTGAGCGCCGCCATAATGGCCGGAGCCATCGGAAAATGCGCCGCCTCCCCCATGCCTATAGCCCCAAACGGTCCAGGGCCCTGAGGTACTTCCACACAGTACGTCTTCATTGACGGCACATCTGTCGAGCGCGGCATTCTATACTGCTTGAAACTTGTAGTCTTGCCGTTTGGTAAAAACTCTTCGGTCAGTGCGTACGCGACGCCCATAGCCACGCCGCCCTCCATCTGCCCTTCCATCGCAAGACGGTTGATAGCCTTGCCCGCCTGGAACGCAAGAGCCGCGTCCAAAACCTTGATCTCTCCCGTTTGGGTGTTGACCTCAATTTCCACCTCGCATGCACCGTAAGTGAAAACGACATAGAGTTTTCCCTGGCCCGTCTCCTGGTCAAGCCCGTCGAGCGGAACCGCAAACTCGCCCTCGCCGTACAGGCTATAGCCCTTTGCTGTCAAATCTCTGGCATCTATCTTTTTATCAGGCTGCTCTGTTACAAATACGACCCCTTGGCTGGTTGAAAGCGCCCCTTCATCGACCCCGAGCTCCTTTGCGGCAGCCTCGAACATCTTTTTCTTAAGCTCTCTGACCGCAAGCAATGTCGCGTTTCCTGTGTAGAAAGTATGCTTGCTCGCGCACGTAAGGTCTGAATCAGGGGTCAGCAACGAGTCGGCGGCCGTGACTTTTATGCGATCAAGATCCAAATCGAGTTCTTCGCTTGCAATGAGAGCCATTACAGTATTGGATCCCTGCCCTATCTCAGCGGCGCCCTCGCGCAAGTCCAGCGTACCGTCGGCAAGGAAGGACACATTTGCTCTTGAAAGATTCAGGAGGCCGGTTTTGCCTATTCCATACCACGTAGTGGCAAATCCTACCCCGCGTTTGATGTGCGGAGGCAATTTCGCCAATTCTTCCGGTGAAGTATATTTTTCTTTTTTATTTTTCCAGTGCTCATCGACTTTATCGATCGTCTCTTTATAGCCGGGCTCGTCTTCTATAAGCTGTCCCGTAGCCGTAACCGTGCCCTTCCTGAACCCGTTTTTTCGGGCAAAGTCAAAAACACTCATTCCCAAACGTTTGCATATTTTGTTGATCTGCATTTCAACCGCAAAACACATCTGAGATACGCCGAAACCGCGCATAGCGGAGCTGGGCGTGTTATTGGTCAATATGGTCTTTCCATGCACAAGCACGTTTGGGAATTCATACGGGCCATATGAGTGAACTATAGCCCTCATCAGCACACCTGGGCTCGCCAGAGCATACGCGCCCGAATCCGTTACAATTTCAGCGCAGTGAGCGACGACGGTGCCGTCTTTTTTCACACCAGTTTTCATGTGCATCCAGAACGGATGCCTTTTACAGTTACCTATGAAATTCTCTTCAGTGGTAAATTGAAGTTTTACCGGCACCTTCGCCTTATAGACTGCCAAACCTATCAGCAGCTGTATGAACGGATCTATTCTCGCGCCGAATCCTCCGCCCGTTCCGTCTTCAACCACACGCACTTCGTCGGTACCAAGACCAAGCACACGCGCCACCTCATCCCTGTGGTAGTGGGGCGCCTGCCCACAGCTCCAAATGGAGACGCGGCCATCTTCGTCAATAAATCCTACTCCGCATTCCGGATCAAGGTAACCGTGGCAATTGGCAGGGGTATAGTAATCGTGCTCCTCAATAATATCAGCTTCAGCGAACCCCTTTTCCACGTCGCCATGTTTCAGGTTCTGCCACCAAAGGAGGTTTCCCGGGAACTGATCCTCCTGTACCTGCGGCGCTCCCGGCTTTATAGCGTCAAACGGGTTGAACACCGCTGGGAGCTCCTCATACTCTACGCGTATCTTTTTCAACGCTTCAGCCGCTATTTCTTCGGTCCTGGCCACAACTATAGCCACAGGTTCGCCGTAATATCTGACTTTGTTGTCGGCCACGGCCCTGAAATCCTGGACCAAATATTTAACCAAATTAACGCCCTTTATGTCCTTTGAGGTACAGACGCAGACCACGCCATGCATGGCCTCGGCCTCAGAGTAGTCTATCTCTTTTATCAGTGCGTGCGGGTAAGGGCTGCGCAAAACTTTTGCAAAGCACATGTCCTCAATATATATATCCGAACCGTAACGCATCGCGCCTGTGACCTTATCCCATGAGTTCAGCTGAGGGATATAATCCCCAAGTCTGTACTCTTTAAGAGGACGTATATAAAGGGCGTCCGGATTTTTCCTGCCTTCCGCAGCCAACATAACCGCATCGATGATCTTTTCATAACCGGTGCAGCGGCACAAATTGCGCTTAAGCGCTTTGCGTACATCTTCCCTGGTTGGGTTAGGGTTATTGTCCAGTATATACTTGGCGGTGAGTATCATCCCAGGCGTACAAAGACCGCACTGCGACGCGCCGGCTTTGACGAAAGCTATCTGAATCGGGTCAGGATGTTCCTTTGTCCCAATGCCCTCTATGGTCGTTATTTTTTTGCCGGCTATTTGTTTTACCGGTATCATGCAGGAATTCTGAGGCACTCCGTCCACAAGAACCGTACAAGCCCCGCAGACGCCCTCTTTGCAGCCCTCTTTTGTGCCCAGCAGACGCAACTCATCCCTTAAAACCTTTAACAACGTCTTTTCTGGGTTTGTAAGAAGTTTGACAGGTCTGTCGTTGACTGTAAATTTAATCTCTTGAATAGCTGACATTACAAGTTCCTCCCTTTGTTTTATTCCGCAGATAAAAAGTTCAGGCACAAACACACAAGCCCATTTTTATTAAACTCTCATTCACCATCTTTACCGTCGGTATGTCCCTGAATAGCCTCGAGCAGCTTCTCCGATGTTATTGGCAATGAACGTATCCGCACTTTGACCGCATCGTAAACAGCGTTCGCAATTGCCGGCGCTATCGCGGTCAAAGCCGGCTCACCGAGCCCCTTGGCCCCGTAAGGGCCATTTGGATCGTTTGATTCTATAAGCAGCGACTTTATGGGAGGCATGTCCGTCATCCTCGGCATGACGCTATGCTTAAAGCTCTGGTTTTTTACGGCGCCATTATGTTCGATCATCCCTTCCGTCAGAGCGAAACCAATCCCCATCGCAACCGCGCCGTAAATTTGTCCTTCAGCCATGACAGGGTTGATAGCCTTGCCCAGATCATGAGAGGAAATGATATTAAGCACCTTTATTTCGCCGGTTTCGCGATTGACGGCGACTTCAGCTATTTGAGTGACAAAGGGGTACGCACACGAAATATTGCCGACTTTCGTAAAAGGGTCCACCATAGAGACGTCGGACGGTTGAAAGCTGCCCTGTCCAACTATCAAACCGCCGGCCTTTTGATAAGAAGCGGCTTCGGCTATGTCGGCAAATCCTACAGAATCTCCTTTTTCACTGTATATGACGCCGTTTTTTATGGTTATGCCAGAACTGTCCGCCGCGCTGAAATGTTTCGCGGCCACATCGAGTATCTGCCTGCGCGCGTCTATTGCGGCATTCCTGACCGCGTTTCCGCCCAATGTAGTGACCCTATCGCCGAAAGTCCCAAGTCCATGCGGGCAAGTATCTGTATCCATGTCGGCCACAGATATCCAGCTTATCGGAACGCCAAGCTCCTCCGACGCTATCATGGCAAATACGGTTTTAGATCCCTGCCCGATATCCACTTCTCCTGGAAAGATCATGATCTTCCCGTTGCCGTCTATTTTCACAAGTGCGGATGAACCGTCGAAGAATGGAAGGAAGGTCCTGTTTCCCGAGACATGGAGACATGATGCTATGCCTATACCCTTGGCCCATTTGCCGTCGTCTGTTTCATGCAGCAGTTTCTTTTTCTCATGCCAGTCTGCCGCTTCTGTACTTCTTTCAATGCACTCCCTCAATCCGCAGCTGCCAAGCTTCCAGTTGTGCGGCGTTATATCCCCCGTCTGGCTGGCGTTTATCAAACGCAGATCCGCCGGATCAATTCCTAATTTAACGGCCGCTTCGTCAAAAAGCGTCTCCTGGGCAAAGTGACTTTGCGGACACCCAAAACCACGGAACGCTCCGGTTGGCATCTGGTTTGTGTAAACCAAAAAACTGTCCGTTCTGATGTTTTTTACACGGTAAAGGTTGTCGCTGCGTGTGGTGGCACTGAGAAGTATTCCTATGCCATAATTCATGTAAGCCCCGTTGTCGCCGATGATGCCGGTTTTTTTTCCAATAAGCACCCCATCTGAGTCAAAGGCCAGCGCCATATGTATTTTCATGGGCATTCTTGGCAAAGACGCCGCAAGTTCGTCCTGGCGTGTATTGACCATCTTCACAGGGCGTCCGCTAGCCTTTGAAAGCAACGCGCAAAGCGGGTGCAGCTTATATTCCAGCTTCCCGCCAAACCCTCCTCCGAGCGGCAGCTGGATGACACGGACATTGTTCCTATCTATTCCAAGAGCCTTTGCATACGTCATCATTGCAAGCACCGGAGACTGCGTCGGGATCCAGAATGTGACCCCGCTATGAGACCATCTCGCAACTGCCGCGTTAGGCTCCAGATAACCGTGGTGTATGCGGTCTGATGAGAAATCTCCTTCGACTATTACATGGGCTTTGGCAAATGCGCCTTCTACGTCCCCATGGGAGACATGCATCTCGTTCGCTATATTCGTGCCCAGCCGTTCATGTATTATAGGCGCCGCCTCAGCCATGGCCTCCTGCGTATCAAAAACAGGCTGCAGTTCCTCGTACTCGACTTTTATCAAAGAGACGGCTTCGTTTGCCGTATCCTGATCGTCAGCGGCCACGACCGCAACTTCATCCCCTATGTAGCGCACCTTATCGGCTGCCAGGAGCTGTTCATCCAAAAAATTAACCCCGGCGACGGAATATCTGGGAAAATCCATATCCCTTGCCGTAACTACGGCACGAACCCCGCGCAAAGCTTTTGCGTGTGATGCGTCTGCATTTTTCACTATGCCGTGAGCTATAGGGCTGCGCAACACAGCGCCATAAAGCATACCGTCCATGCAAAAATCGCTTCCGTAAACACATCTGCCAGTTACCTTGGCGAAAGCATCGATGAGAGGAGTAGACTTACCTATCACAGAATACACGGCTCATCCCCTCCTTTCCCCGGAATAAACAGCCTGAGCCATTGCCTTTGCCGCTGTATCCACCGCTTTTACGATATTTTCATATCCGCTGCATCTGCATAGGTGGCCTGCCATAGCCGCCCGTATCTCACTCTCTGTGGGACCGGGGTTCACAGAAAGCAGAGCAAGCGCCGCCATTACCATACCAGGGGTGCAGTAACCGCACTGTATAGCCCCTGAATCTATAAAAGCCTTCTGTATCGGATGCAGACCCTCCTTGTCAGAAAGCCCCTCTATTGTGAGGACCGACGCGCCGTCTGCCTGAACAGCAAGCATCATGCATGATAAAACGGCTTTCCCGTCTAACAGGACCGTACATGAGCCGCAATCCCCATTGTCGCAGCCTTTTTTTGTCCCTGTGAGGCAGGCCTTCTCTCTTATAAAATCAAGGAGCGTAATAGATGTTTTGACTTCATGCGTATATTCCTGTCCGTTTATGCATATCGTCACCGTCTGTTTCATCTGCAGCACCCTTCCGATGCCCTTCTCATGGCTTCTAATATTACTGACACGGCTGTTTTCTCACGGTAAGTTTGGGAAAGCCGCAAGCATCTGTTGAATTTAAGCTTGAGAGAGACTATTGAAGGAACGCTCTCTTCAGATATCTGTTTAAATTGATAAACATGCCCCACGGAACCGCCGATTGTAATGTTGAATTTTCCATTGTCAGCTTGGGCCGCAACCACTAAGAAAGGAAATCCCATTGAAGACGGCTCCCTTAACTTTGCATATCCCCATCCGCCCTCACGCGGACGAGCAAAATTAACTTCCGTCATGATCTCATCTGGCTTTAAATCTAAAGTTCCTTCCTCTTGTAAAAAGTTCGAAACCATAACATTGCGCTCGCCATGTTTATTCTTAAGAACGACATTTGCGCCGTAAGCCGACAGAGGGAGCAATAAATCGGACCATGCCGCATTGCGGCATGGTATCTCGCTTCTATCCGCCGTCATGGCCCTGCAGCCAGGCAAAAAACATATCCCGCAGTTAGCGCGCGCGGAACAAAGGTTGCCACCGACTGTGCCCATGTTCCTAATCTCCGCGGAAGCCATATCGTTTGCAGTGGCAAAAATAAGCGGCGATGCATTTTTACACAATAAACTCCCGGCAAGGTCGCTTAACTTAGTGCAGGCACCGATGCTTATCCTGCCGTTCTCTTCCCTCACGTAACGCAACTCTTTAACAGAGGATATATCAAGAAGCGAGCGAGGATATGCGGTTTTATGTTTTATTTTGAGCATCAAATCCGTGCCGCCCGCTATAATCCGGTGGCTTTCAGCGGCAAGGACCTCCAACGCTTCGTCGAGGCTCAACGCTTTTTTATAACTAAATTCTTGCATTTGTACTTCCTCCATGCTTTCCATTTTTTAAAGGAAGAGGATCGGCATATTACATAAACGCAACATCGTGCTGGTAAGGAGCAGCGCCTGTTTAAACGCTGAGACGCCTGTCCTTCAAAACAGGGAATTCCCTTCGGATCCTCTCTACCTCCTTGTCGCCCACCTGCGCCCTTACTATCGCTTCCTCGTAGCCGGTAGAGGCTATTACATACCCCCATGGATCCACTATCTGACTATGACCGCAGAACCGTATGCCGTTATTTACGCCAGCTGCGTTGGATGAAATCAGATAACACGTATTTTCAAGCGCACGCGCTTGATTCAGCGTGTTCCACGCCTCAAGCCGCGGATAGGGCCATCCAGAGGTTATCAGGAAATACTCCGCGCCGAGGCTCACCGTCATTTTTCTGAAAAGCTCAGGAAACCTAAGGTCATAGCACGTAGCCAGCCCTACACGCCCAAATTCAGTGTCCGCTACTGTAATATCCTTGCCGGGCGTCAATATCTCGGCTTCGAGACATTGATAAGTAAAAAGGTGCATTTTCCTGTATTCGCCTACTTTTTCTCCGTTACGGTCAAAAAGCACGCTTGTGTTATGATAACCGTCGCTTCTTTTCTCAACGAAGCTGCCCGAATATACCCATGCCCTCAGTTCTTTTGCCTTCTTTGATATCGCGGCGGCAGTCTCACCGTCGATGGGCTCGCTGTACTCCTTATATTTGTCATAGTTGAAGAACCCAACGTTCCAAAGTTCGGGCAAAACTATCAGATCGTCGCCCTTGCAACGATCCATCATCGATAACGCATACCTGATCATATCTTGTTTGGTGCGTCCGTCTTTTATCTCAAGTTGGATTGAGGAAATGCGCATTTTTACGTCGCCTCCGATTTAAATACTTAAACTGATAGCCTCCATGACTCCGCCAGCAACAGCAAGAGCCTTGTCCGTTATGGAAAAGCAGTGCTCCCTGACGTCCCTGGGATCGACATCCCCGATCTTTAATCCCCTTGTGACATCAACCGAAGGATGTATAAGACCGCGCAGCGTCCCTCTGATAGCGGCATAAACCGTACAGCCGCCGACAGCAGCCACCGCTTCCATCGCTTCGACATGTTCCCCTATCGCCTTATACGGCTCTACGCGGCCGTCGCACGGAGCACGCAAAAGTCTCTCAGTCGTGTGCCCCATCTCACTGCCAGGAATTCCCGTGTTCGGTATTGCGCATCCTTTTGAGATCAAACTCCCCAAATAATGTCCGCGCTTAGTTTCGACCACATAATGGACATCTTCCTGAGCGGTAAAACCCGGCCCAAGCGCAATTACAAGCGAAGCCATATCTTTCGTCGTTCCTGTGTTGCGTTTTGCCATGATCGCGTCGACAACGATATCCGGTTTTATCTGATCTATAGAAAGGCCGTCAGGATCCGCCATTATGGGGACAAAATCATGACCTAACATCTCGCTGGCGGAGGCGATGCGTCTGACCGTCATCCCGTTCACCGTACACTCGCCGTCGAATATCGCAGCGGCCGCGGCTACAGTCCTTCTGACCACAAGAGGTTTTTCCGTTTCTAGCGCCAAGACAGCGAACCCCGCTCGCCACAATCTGTATATGACTCCTGTGGCAAGATCCCCGCCGCCTCGTACGATAACCGTTTTGCCAGTGCCGATCATCTCATGCCCTTTCCGCAGCTAAATTTCAGTTGAAATCTCCGAGGCAGATTGGGACCTCGCCCTTCATCTTTATCGCATTCTGCGGGCACAGAGCCGCACAGAGGCCGCAGCCATCACATTTGGCAGAGTCGATGAACGCCTTTTTCTTTCCGCCTGTGTCATGTATGCTTACCGCGTCATAGAAACACCAGTTTGGACATAAGCCGCACCCTATGCATTTATCCGTATCGACAAAGCTTATGGCCTTATGTTCGCGGTCGACCTTATCCCAAGTGACGATCTGAGGCAGCGTGATCCCTCTAAGTTTGTTTATATCGTCAATGCCGCGGTCGCTCAGATATTTTTCCACTCCGTCGAGGAAGATCTTTATTTCCCCATACTGCCTTGTGCCATACATAATGGCGGTACACGTCTGAACAGTGGTAGCGCCGCACATTACGCACTTAATGACATCTTCCCAGCTGAATATCCCATTAGTGGCTGAGATAGGCATTCCATGCGCCTGGGCGATTTTTGCTATCCACTTAAGCGTTATCGGGCGCATCCAAGGACCGCCCACTCCGGCAAACCCGCCATGAAGCAAAGGCCTGCCTGTTTCAATATCGACATCCAGCGCAGAAAACCTATTGACCACGGTAAATCCAGCGGCCCCTGCGTCTTTGCAGCGTCCAGCGACATCGACAATGTTTACCGCTTCGCTCGTAAGCTTAACGAAAACAGGTATTCTGACGGCGCCGCACACTATATTAGTGACCTCCGCCGCTGCGTCCGGTGAATTACCAAGCTCCTGGCCGCTCTTGTAACCAAGATCCTTTGGGTGGGGACAGCCGAAATTCAGCTCTATCATCGGAAGGCCGAGTTCCTCCATCCTTCTGCCAAGCTCAGCCCAGCTCTCTCTTGAGTTGCCGGAGATGCTGCCGACCAGCGTACAGTTGTATTCGTCGCAGGCAGCCTTTGCTATTTTCATCTCTTTCATCCACTCGTCAGCGCTATACGTCGCCAGAAATTCACATGAATAGTTTGAATAGCAGTGAGGCCAGCCTTTTTTATTTAATATGGTAAAGCGAGGCGAAACGTATTTCTGCGCGAGCGGCTCCGGGCTGTAAGTTTTGGCGATCACTCCGCCCGCCCCTGATTTTGCGCAACGGCGCATGTACTCCCCGTTTTTGCTTGGAGACGCCGAGGCTATCACCATTGGATTCTTAAACTTTACCCCGCAGTACTCAACTGAAAGATTAGGTTTCATAGAAGCTACCTCCTAAATTCTAGAGAGGGGAAGGGCCATGCTTATTTATACATGTTTCCTCCCCCTGATTTGAATAACCTTATGCTTACCGTGGAGCGCCAAGCTTATTTTTAAGCAGACTGCACTCAGGGTTTACCGGCTTGGACGGATCCTGATAGCGGACCTCCATCGTCATGCAGCCAAGAGGGATATCGTAGGGTCCGTGCTCCATCCCAGGCAGACGTGAACCGTAATATCCCTTTTTCACCGTAATTTTCTTAGTCGTGTCCATAAGATATCCCTCAAGCACGTATACCTCCTCGCAAAAATCATGTGAGAGAAGGTCCGGGACCTTTGTCTGGGGCGGAAACTTTAGCAGCCTCGTGTAATTTCCCGTCTCGGGGTCATAGGAAAGTATCTTTTCCATCGTCCCGTTGTAGCCGCCTTCAACAAGTCTCCACTCACCGTAAAGATCGGTGTCGCAAATCTCATATTCCTGCTTTGCCATAACAGCTATCCCTCCTATTACTGTTTTTTATAGAAAGCTAATCGTTTTTATACCATGACGAAACAGGCGTCATGGTATATTCGTGGCTTATCGCCCTGTTAAGGACCGGGTCATGAAGTTCTGTCTTAAAATACGCGCTGTAATCCGCTTCAAAGAGTGCCGCGACCGTGCCTGAATAAACCGCGAGCCCCTGCGTTTCCGACTCGTTTTTTATCAGCTTTTTTACACGCTTCGCCAAGTCCTTCGCGTCAAGCATTGCGCTGAGCGGCGCTTCCTGAAAGAGCGTTTTTTCGCCCTTAACGTCTATCCAACTGCGAATCATTATTTGGTCCCAATGGTCAAAAATATCGGATAGCTTCCATAGATCAGAGCTCACAGTGTTTGGGTATATTTGCTTCGCTTTTGGTATATCCACCGTTTCCAGCTTTCTGTCGGTGTGATCGCTGCCTACGCCGATATATATGTCGTTTTTATCAAACAGCATCACAAATTCAGCCTCTCCGGAGTGATCTGTTTCATCCAGCACCTCAAAACCGCTAGCCTGCGTTATCCTTTCAGCAAACTTAACAAAATAAACCGGCGTCTTTTCAGGAGCTGGAACTCCTTTTGCCTTAAGTTCGTCTACGTGAGCCTGAACAGCTTTTTGATCCCTTCCGGTGTATCCCGCGTTGATAATATGGCGCACTTCAAAATCTATTACAGAAACATCATCATTTTTAGAAATCACACGAAACCTCATCCTCATTACCCCTTTAGCGTCGTTTGATTGATATACCATAATGCAACTTGCATGCATTAACTTATTTTACATACCCATAAACTAAAAATATAATTTATGGTCTTTTTTACTTCTTTGGCATGCCAATTATCTCAATTGAATACCCTGATGTCAATACTTGTTTTCATGAAAATTGTGATATAGTTCATTATTAGTTCGCTTTAGATACCCAAAACAAACAGTGTGATAATACCGTCATGAAAAAAGGCGCTGTGCTGATGACAGAACGAAATGTAATTACACAAAAGAACAGTTGATATACGAGCAGCAGCTTGAAGGGGACGAAGGCCGGGCGCGCCGGTTTGCAAGATAAAACGAGGGGTTATTGCTTAGTTGCACCCCCTTCATCTCAATGTATAACAGCCTATTGCCTGGGTTGAAAAACAGCAGAAAGCAGCAAAGGAATTTTTTACCACCGTGCGTGATTCCAGCGGATGGGCCGCCGTATCTGAGGCATGATTGATTTCGGACTTACTCCGCGGTTTTTATTAAATCCATGTGTTTTGAAGAGGGCTTTGCGGGTTCTGATGTTATCGGGTCGTCTGCGCCTTCCGGAAGAATGAAGCGAGAGAGCAATGCCTTGTAGCTGTTGTTGATATGTTCGCGCACGGCGGTCATGATCTTATCCGTGTCTTTTGCCCAAAGAGAGTCGATCAGCTGTCTGTGCTCATGTATCACTTCAATGAAACGGTCGTTATCTCTTAGCGTCATAAGCGCCATACGCATGACCTCTTCCTGTATCATACGCCAAAACCTGGATAATCTCACGTTATTCATACAGTCAACGAATATGCTGTGGAAATCTATATCAAGTTTGGTGAAAGTATATTGATCCTTTGCATTGCACATATCTCCGAGGCGCATATCAAGCTGTCCGGCCAAAACCCTTGTCTGTCCATTCGATATGGCGGACTGTGCGGCCGCAGATTCAACTATGGCGCGTATTTGCCTGACTTCGCATATATCGTTTATGGAGATGCTGCGGACCTGTATCCCTTTATTTTCGCCCGAAACGACCCAAAACTCCTGAGAGAGGCGCTGTACAGCCTCTCGCACAGGAGTTCTGCTCACGTTCATTGACTTTGCGAGATCACGCTCTTTAAGGACGCTGCCTGGAAGGTAGCGAAGCGATATTATATTTTCTTTTATCCTCTCATAAACCTGAGCTGAGAGCAGCCTTCTGTCTATACTCATCAAATTGCCCCTATTCGTTATACATCTAGTATTGTTTGCATACCAAGTCAATTATGGTATTTAAACAGATACGCGTCCAAATGTCAAATGCAGGGCACTGTTTTCGGCGTGTTTGATTAAAAAGCATAACGTATACCGTCCTGGATTGACGCTGCAGCGTTATTCGGCTTTTTGGGCCTCCATGCTTTTCTCGTAGAGCGCAAGGGCCGCGAAAATGGACTCGTAGCAATGTTTTAAATGCCGGCTCATCGCCTCTTTGACAAGTTCCAGATCTTTTTTCCATAAAGCGTCTATGAACATCTCATGTTCAGGAACGACCTGGTCGTAGAAAAGCCTGTTGCGCATAGCCAAGAGGCCCATCCTGATGATCTCGTCCCTTATCGAGTTCCAGAAACGGATCAGCCGGCCGTTATCCATGCTTGAAACTATAACTGTATGAAAAGCGAGATCAAGGCGCATGAATTCATAATCGTCCGAGGTCTTTTTCATCTCGTTGATTATTGCGTCAAGCTGCCCGGCAAGAAGCCTGGGATTACCGTTTGAGATTATGTACTCTATCGCGGCAAACTCTATGATGTTACGGACCTGCTCTATCTCGCGCGCATCATTGAGAGTTATGTAGCTTACCTGGATCTTCTTCCCTTCGCCGGTTGTGATCCAAAACTCCTGAGCCAGCCTTTGAAGCGCTTCTCGCACAGGAGTCCTGCTTACGCCCATGCTCTCGGCAAGCTCCCTCTCTTTAAGTATGCTGCCCGGCTGGTATTTTAAAGAAATTATGTCTTCTTTGATTTTCTCATACACACGCAAAGAAAGAGACTTTTCAGCCACAGAAAACACCTCTTTAAACAGATATGCGGCGAAATATTCGACGCTTATGGGTCAATGTTACGAACCACATACCAAATTTGAAAATCACCATAACAATCCGGCCGGCCGCAGTTAGCACGCGTATTTTTTTGATAAATAAACTTGCCGAGTTTCGGCTTTGCTTGAGAATATCACAGCTGTCAGCTTTTGACCACGCAAAACTTACATAGCCATGCCATGTCGCCACGGGCGTAAGCCGCGGCGCAGATTTACTCGCGTTTGCACCAAAAAAAGCGTGCCGGAAAAGCATCCGGCACGCTTAACTCTCTGGTCGGGATGAGAGGATTCGAACCTCCGACCACCTGCACCCCATGCAGGTACGCTAGCCAGACTGCGCTACATCCCGTAAGCAGGCAGTATAATAGCGCTACGGCCTGGTTTGGTCAAGTGCAAAAAAAACCCGGCAATGAAATGCCGGGGTTTTCCCATATATGATGGCTGTAAATTGATCAAAAAATACAAGAACGCTACTTGCTGTTAACAGCCTCTTTAAGAGCCTTGCCTGCGCGGAAAACCGGAACCTTCTTCGCTGGGATCTGGATGACCTTCTTGGGATCCTGAGGATTGCGGCCCTGACGCGCTGCCCTTTTCTGGACTTCAAACGTACCAAATCCAACGATCTGTACTTTTTCGTCCTTCTTAAGAGACATATGAATACCTTCGAACACTGCGTCTACTACTTCGGCCGCCTTCTTTTTCGTGATACCCTCAACGGACTTCGCCACTTCATTGACAAGATCTGTCTTCGTCACTTCTTTGCCACCCCCTGACAAGATTATCACTGCAAACGCAGTACACTGCTCTTTTTACAGCCTATTGCCCGCTACGTCAAGTACTTAAGCCGATTTTTCAGGAATTTAGCGTTTTGTTTCTGAAAAATATCTTAATTGGAACCCCTGAAAAGTCAGCCATCTCTCTTATGCAGTTTTCAAGATGACGTCTGAAGGACTTGGACGCCAGATCGAAATCGTTTACGAAGAATATGAATGCCGGTGGAGCGCCGTCAGCCTGCGTGCAATAATATATTTTAAGGCTGTGCCCTTTGCCGTCGCCAGGCATTCGCTCAAAAACCAACACCTCTTTGACAAGTCTGTTGAGCTCGGCCGTAGGGATCCTGCGGCGCCTGTTCTCCTCGACTTTACGTATGAGACCGGGAAGCTTGCGGACTCCGCGCCCAAAGAGCGCGGAGATGAAGACCTTAGGAGCATACGCTGCGAACGGGAGCTCATCGGCTAGCAGCTCCGACATTTTATCTCCTATCTTCTCATCTTTTGGCGCAAGGTCCCACTTGTTCACTGCTATGATGAGCCCCTTGCCCCGCTCGATGACCTGCCCTATCAGACGCTTGTCCTGCTCTGTGACCGGATCTTGCGCGTCAAGCAGCACGATGGCTACGTGACATCTGTCAATAGCCTGGTATGTGCGTACGTTAGAGTAGTACTCGATGTCTGTGTCCACACGGCTTTTGCGGCGTAATCCGGCGGTGTCAAGGAAGCGAAACTTTATCCCGTCTATTTCTGCAAGAGAGTCTACCACGTCCCTTGTGGTGCCGGCAATCTCGCTGACCATGGAGCGTTCCTCTCCCAAAAAAGCGTTGAACAAGCTTGACTTCCCAACGTTCGGACGGCCTACGAGAGTAACTCGTATCTCATCCGTATCCTCCTCTATGTTTTCGTCGGGAGGCAAATGGGCCACAACAGCATCAAGCAGATCATAAAAGCCGGTGTTATGTTCAGCGCTCGTCGCAACGACGGTCTCAAAACCAAGCGCGTAAGCTTCACCAAGCATCTCGTCCTCACGTTTTGAACTGTCCAGTTTGTTCATCGCCAATATCACAGGCTTGCCGCTCTTCCTCAGCTTCATCGCTATTTCTTCGTCCATGGGGGTTATGCCCTCGCACCCGTCCACAACAAATATGACAGCGCTGCTTTCATCAACGGCTATGTCGACCTGTCTGGCTATCAGATCCATGAATGGATGGTCTGCTTTAGGCATGATGCCGCCTGTATCAACTATGTAAAATCTCCTGTCTGCCCACTCGGCTTCTCCGTAAAGCCTGTCCCTTGTTACGCCAGGCACATCGTCCACTATCGCGGCGCGCTTGCCTAATATCCTGTTGAAAATGGACGATTTACCGACGTTCGGCCGTCCTACTATCGCTACTATCGCCATGCTGCCACCCCTTTTCTTGAAAAACTTGCACCGCGACGAGGCGCAAGTTCGCTTATCTCTAATCCAAACAGAGGAGTACTGAGGGGAAACCCGTTTTTGTGTTTCTTATATGAAACAAAGGTTTCAATATTTTTTTAAGCGTTCCGAAATTACGGGTCCTTATCCAAATTTCCTGTTCGGCATCCTCTGACTCCCAATGTTCTATATTATACCTGCTCAGCGCTTCTGCCAATTTTTCAAAGGAACATCCTCGCAGGCTGAGCTTGATCATCGGCATGAACGGCGGGAGCTCAAGCTCCTTCCTGTAACGCAGCTCAGACTCCCAAAAAACACGCCAGCCTGACATGAGACCCGCCTGCCACCCTGTCCCCGGCCTTCTGCTCTGTACAACGACAACCCTCTTTTCAGGATCTTCCCCGCGCCACAGAGACTCCCAGATCAAGGCGAATGCCTTTACCCTGGCATCGTACTCCGCCATGCGCGCTTCCGCATCCGCATCGATCCAGCCAATCAAAGAGGGAGACAGATCGTCGGCAAGCGACAGTATCTTTCTGGTGCCTAACAAAATTGCCCCATCAGGATATTCTTCTCTTATTTTCTTAATCTTGTTCGGTCCGACTTCTTCGTCCTGGAAGAGAAGTATCTCCTCGCCCTTTCGCTTAAACAGAGACGACGCACTCTCTTTCAAAGCCTCAAGACCCGGACGCACACCCTCAAGAAAGGGGCCTCCGCAGGCCGGGCATTGATTTGGAACGTCTATTGCCTTGCCGCAGCTAAGACAAGAGAATCTCCCTCGCCGCCCCTCCCATCTCATAATCCCTCCGCACATCGAACAGCGGACAGACGCTCCGCAGTCGCGGCAGTAAACCTCTCCGGCATAACCCTTGCGGTCAAGCAGCCAAAAGACCCACTCTTTGCGTCTCCTGCTCTCTATCGTCCTTCCTATGAGAGGCTTGCTTATGGATATGCGGTCCTTTACGGCAGTGACGTCAAAAGACGATGAAATGCCTATGTCAACGAAGACCGTTCTCTTCGATGCCCCATTTTTGCCGCACCCTGGTCCAATCTCCATAAATGTCTTAGACGACGGCATACGTCCGCCAAGCACCAGCTCCGCTCCCGCGAACCTCGCCCTCGCGGCAAGCAGAGTGCGATGATGGAATATCGGATGCCTTTGGGTGCGCCACGCTCCGCTGCATTCGTCGTCCACGACCACCATAGACAGCCCGCGAAGAGGCAGAAAAGAAGCGCCTTGTGAGCCTGCGATGAACTTTATCTCGCCACTAAGCGCCTTTTTCCATATATCCCACTGTTTGGCGCGGTTCGTCACAGGCCAAAGGACCCCTATGTCTCTTGTCTGTTTTGACAGTGTGTTCCAAAATCTTTTGGCGGCAGAGACTTCGGGAAAAAGTACCATGCCGGGACGCGGCGACTTCTCTGCCATATCTGCATAAACCTCGTATCTGTCGGCGTCACGCGGTTCATATACATATGTCACAGATGACGGAGCTGCCTCAGCCAAAGCTTCCCTTGCAGGCGGCTCTGCCTCGTGTCCGCAGATGAACTTGGATGGCAAAAGGGTCTTTGCCGCCATTCCCAACCCCACAAACCAAGTGTCGCCAAACCAGCGGACGGTCTTCCAAAGATCGTTTGGAAGTACTGGGACGTCATCTATAACGGCATCTATCCCCTTTATTTTATTCGCATCCACGTCTTCCGTATCGGAATCGATATCCGCGATAAACCCAACCCTAAAAGAGTTGCCGAGGGGAACGCGAACACGCACCCCCTCGGCAAGCGCACCTTCATAAGTGTATGAAAGCAGGTTCCACCATGGGCCGGGCACAGCTACATGAACTATACCCATTACAGCTTTGATTTTCTGCGGACGACTGCGTCCAGTATGACATCCGCCGCGTCTTCCTTGCTGCCTGAGAACTCGGCCTCGACGCCCTCCGGAGTGATTATCAGTATAGTGTTGGTATCGGAAGAGAATCCAGATCCTTTTGCAAGGACATCGTTGCACACTATCATATCTAAATTCTTGGACGCAATTTTTTTAACCGCGTTGTTTACGATGTCTTCAGTCTCCGCGGCGAAACCCACTAATATTTGGCCGGATTTTTTCATCTTGCCTAGTTCTGCTGCAATATCACGGTTCTGCACAAGAGTGAGAGTGAGCTCTTCTTTAAGGAGGCGCTTTATCTTCTGCCGCGATTCGCTTGCCGGCCTGAAGTCGCCGACCGCGGCCGCCTTTATTATCACGTCCATCTCAGACGCTGCATCTACACACGCACTGTACATCTGCTCGGCCGTAACTACGTTTACCAGCCTGACTCCCTCCGCCGGAGTAAGATGAGACGGCCCCGAGACCAATGTCACTTCCGCTCCCCTGTACCACGCGGCTTTAGCTATCGCATATCCCATCTTGCCGCTGCTGGGATTGCTTATGTAACGGACCGGGTCTATATATTCATGCGTCGGACCCGCCGTCACAAGCACTTTCATGCCTTTCATGTCCTTTTTAGGACAGACCGCGCGCCAAATATACTCATATATGACGCCGGCGGCAGGAAGCCTGCCCTTGCCCTCATATCCGCACGCGAGCATCCCGCTGTCAGGGTCTACGACAGTGTGCCCCATCTCCGCAGCCGCAGTCATACTGCGCTGTGTCGCAGGGTGAGCGAGCATGTTGCAGTTCATGGCCGGAAACAAAAGAAGAGGCTTGCGATTCGCCAGCATAGCGGCGCCAAGGAGCGTGCCGCTGTTCCCTTCCGCGCACATTCGAAGCACGTTAGCGGTGCACGGGGCAATTACGAAGACATCTGCCCATTCGGTGAGCCTTATATGGGGTATCCTCCAGCCATCCTCGCGTGACAGAAAATCGCGCTCGCACCACACGCGGCGGCCTGAAAGCGTAGACAGGACAAGCGGGCTCACAAACCGCTCCGCTGATTCCGTCAGTATTGTCTCTACCTCGCACCCGGCCTTCACAAGGCCATGCAGTATATCAGGTGCCTTATAAGCCGCAATACCGCCGCTTATGCCGAAAAGTATTTTCTTGTCAGACTTCCAGAGGCTCATTGGCAACGGCCTTCGGTGCCGTTATATCTATGACAGTGTAGCGGATGCGCCCCTCTTTGACATCCTCAACGGCCCTCGTTATAAACTTTTCATCACCGCCCAGTACTGTGTTTTTCCTTTCGCTGAGCTGGCGAGCCCTTGCCGCTATCACAAGAGTGAGGATGTACTTATTCGGTATGCCCCTCTCGCGGTATATTTTTTCAAGATCCATATATATCATTTCGCGCCCTCCCGATATTTTTTGATTATATTTATAAAATCTTCAGCGGCCCTGTCTACTGTATCGTTAATTATACGATATTCAAATCTGTCTGCACATTGTATCTCCCGCTCTGCGTTTTTTATTCTAAGCGCCAGGTCCTCCGGGCCCTCTGTCCCTCTTTCCGTAAGGCGCCGTACAAGCTCTTCAAACGTAGGCGGCTGAATGAATACCGTTATAGCCTCAGGCATTTGCCTCTTCACCTGCTCGGCTCCCTGGATGTCTATCTCAAGCAGCACATCCACGCCCTTTTCCAGGGCTTCGAGCACGGTGTCTTTCATAGTGCCGTAATAGTGCCCGTGGACCTTCGCCCATTCAAGGAATTTCCCTTCGGATACCATTTTTTTGAAGGTATCTTCGTCTATGAAAAAATAGTGTACCCCTTCTATCTCGCCCGGCCTCGGCGCCCGCGTCGTATACGAGACGGAATATGCCAAATCATCCATATGAGAAAAAACCTCGCGCAGCACAGTCCCCTTACCGGCGCCGGCAGGGCCTGAAAGCACATAGAGATGCCCTCTCATTGCTTTTCGTCCCTCTCGTTTTCCCCCTCGAAACGGCTCGTTATTGTTTCAGGCTGTATAGCGGACAAGATCACATGCCTGCTGTCCATTATAAGTATTGCTCTTGTCTTCCTCCCCTGTGTTACATCAACAAGGAGCCCGGCCTCGCGCGCCTCTTCCTTCAGACGCTTGATCGGAGCGGAGGAAGGGGTTATTATAGCCACAATACGGTCCGCAACCACCATATTCCCAAATCCGACATGTACAAGCTTATAATTCATGGCCTACTCGATATTCTGTATCTGTTCGCGCACTCTTTCAAGCGCGGCCTTAGCTTCGACTGCAAGCCACCTGATATCCGCATCGGCTACCTTTGAATCCAGCGTGTTGAGCTCGCGGTTGATCTCCTGAACGATGAAGTCGAGCTTTCGCCCGGCGGACTCAGCATCTCCCCCAGACGAACGGAACTTGATTATGTGGCTCTTAAGCCTCGCCAACTCCTCGGAGATATCCCACTTATCGCTGAAAAGGACTATCTCCTGCAGAAATCTGTTTTCGTCCAGCCTCTCCCCCAAATTCTGCAGAACCTCTGAGACCCTTGTACGGACAGCCTGCAACGCGGCATCCTTAGCCGGCAGCCACATCTTCTCAATATCGGAGATAAGCCTCTCAAGTTCACCGAGATGGGCGTTTACTTCCGATTCAAGATGAGACCCTTCAGCCCTGCGCATTAAATCCCACGAGGCGACCGCGTCGCTTATGAGGCGTCCGAAGACAAATTCAAGCTTATCCAGCGGAACACTGTCCTCCAGCCTCGGTATATCAAGCACCCCAGGCAAAGACAAGATCATCTCGAGCTCAAGCTCTCTGGCCTGTCCCATCGATCTTTGGATCTGCAGCAGCTCGTCACAGTAGGAAGACAGTACCTCTTTATTTATACGCCCCATCCTGTACGCCGGGGCCCAAAGCACTTCCATGCGCACCTGAAGCTTCCCGCGTCTGAAACAGCCGCGCAGCTTCTGGTGAAACCACGGTTCCCAGCTTGAGAATTCCCGCGGCAACCTCACGTATATCTCCTGATATCTGTGGTTCACGCTTGAGATCTCAAGACTCAGCGTTCCCCATGGCTGTTCCGCCTGAGATCTGCTGAAGCCTGTCATGCTAACATACATTTAAAATCACATCCCGTCTTTAGTTCCTGTTTAAAAAAATCTATCTTTATCCCTTGCTCTTAGCCGAAGACAGCCTCGCTTCCCAAACACCGCCGTTATGCCGCACTCGAATAAAAGTGAAGACATGAGGATCAAGACATTCCGGCAGATTGACGCAAGTCGGCCGGCGGCCTCTCTTCCAGCCTCGCTTTTACTTTCTCAAGCAGACAATCAAACCCTTCGCCGGACAGCGCGCACGTACAGACAGTATCCTCTCCGCGCGCCCTGAGTTCAGCCGCGGTGAACTCAGCGTTTGTCCCGGCCTTGTCTGCTTTGTTAAGCACGACTATGCGCGGCAGCGTATCGGCCCCTATCTCCTTAAGAGTGGCAAGCACTATATCGAGATTAGCGATCGGCTCCCTGTCTGAAGAATCAAGCACAAGCAACAGCAAATCCGCGCTTGCAACCTCTTCAAGCGTAGCCCTGAAGGCAGCGACAAGCTCAGGCGGAAGCTTGCGGATAAAACCGACCGTGTCAGACAACAAAAAGGAACCTCCGTCACGGCGGAACACACGCCTTGTAACCGTGTCAAGCGTGGAAAAAAGCTGGTCCGCCGATAATATGGATGCGTCTTTTGAAAGCGCCTTAAGCAGCGTGGATTTACCGCTGTTCGTGTATCCCACAAGCGCAACTACCGGCGCACCCTCTTTTCTGCGTCTGTCGCGCCTTTCGCCTCTGCGTTTGCGCACTTCATCAAGACGGGCCGTTATGCTTTTTATCCGCCGCTCAAGTTTTCTTCTGTGACGCTCAAATTCCGTCTCGCCAGGCCCGCGGGTGCCTATGCCTCCGCCTGTGCGTGACATCTGTTCGCCAAGCCCTTTGAGGCTCGGGATCTCGTACCTGCACTGCGCAAGCTCCACCTGCAGCTTTGCCTCCGCCGTGCGCGCCCTGCGCTCAAAGATTTTCATGATTACAAAAGCCCTGTCCCAAACGGTAAGCGAGGTAAGTTTCTGTAAATTGCTCTTTTGAGTCGGCGTCAGGGCGTCATCCACCACAAGCAGCGTAGCCTCTGACTTTAACGCAAAATCCTTTATTTCTAACGCCTTGCCGGAACCGATAAAACTTGCGGGATCCGGCGTATCCCTGCGCTGGATGACTCTGGCCACGGTTGGGATGCCAAGGTTTTTAAGCAAAAGCACAAGCTCATCAAGCGAGTCGCCGCTGTCGTTTGAGTCTTTTCCGCTTACGGCGGCTATTATCGCTTTGCAAGGCTTTGTCGATAGGTCTACGGACCTTTTCTGCCTGCTCAATTAGCGTTGACTCTCCGTATCTTTGCGGCAAGAGACGATATCACATCCGCAACCTCACTCGCGGTCATAGACGTGCAGTCCAGTATTATACAGCCCTCAGCAGGCCTAAGCGGCGCGATGTCGCGGCTCATGTCGTATCTGTCGCGTTCGTTGACCTGTTCCAATATCTCATCATAGTCCGCGGGCTCGTTACGCGCGGCGCGCTCCTTATACCTGCGCATAGCGCGCTCGTTTGCGGAAGCCGTCAAAAAAATCTTAACGTCGGCGTCCGGAAACACGACCGTCCCCATATCGCGGCCATCAGCCACAAGTCCGCCCTTAGCGCAGGCGCGCTCGATGGAGAGCATAAAATCCCGTACCGGTCCGCAAGCGGCATAAGACGACACGATATTATCTATCTCACGTGAGCGTATACTGTCAGTGACATCTCTGCCGCAAATACAGACCCGCCCAGCCTCTACAGACATCGAGCAATTCGCAAGTTCGGCCTTTATGCGCTCCTCTTCAGACGGAGCTACGCCCCTTGATCTGAGCCACCACGCAACAGCCCGGTACATTGCCCCGGTATCGAGATAAGCCAGTCCCATCTTCTTTGCGACAATTCTGGCCACAGTACTTTTGCCGGCGCCTGCAGGCCCGTCTATAGTTATTATCATCGGCTCCGCCGCTTTTTGATCCATCATGTTTCTCCAATCATAAAACAGATATAACATACATCGCGGCTTTGGGTATCACCTTTCTTAAAACAGCCTTAATACCCATCGTCCGCATTATCACAATGATTATACTCTTGCTCTTACAAAAACGCTCTACCTGTGGCCGGCCTACTGCTAAGAGTGAAATCAGCGGCGCAATCAGGGCAAAGATTGACGTCTAAGCGGCATACCTAAACCGATGCCGCAAAGGTTAGCGCAAGGCCCGCTCGCCGTATTTTCTGGCATATCCTGTGATGTCGGCAAGGCGGGACGCTCCGCAGCGCTCAACGAAAGGGGCAAGCCCGGCGCATATGCCTGAACCGGCGTTCACATCGCGGAAAAAAGCGGTGCCTACTTCCACCGCGGAGGCGCCTGCCAGAATCATCGCGGCGCAGTCTTCAGCAGTGGCGACCCCGCCGCATCCTATGACCGGGATACGCACCGCCTTGCAAACATCCCACACCAGACGAAGAGCCAAAGGGAATATGGCCGGCCCTGAGAGACCGGCTGTAACGCGGTCAAATACCGGCCGGCCGGAGTTCATGTCCATTGCCATTCCAAGCCACGTGTTAGCTGCCACAACAGCATCGGCTCCCTCGCTTTCTATCGCGCGCGCGACAGACGCGGGGTCAGCGGCTTGCGGCGTCATCTTTACCCAAAGAGGCCCTTTCCATACCCTGCGCGCCAAGCGGACCGCTTTTGCCGCGCCGCCAGGCTCGACGCCCCAAGCCATACCGTCTCCGTCTACGTTAGGGCACGATATGTTGAGCTCAGCCGCCGCTACGCCCCCGGCCTCTTGCAGAAGAGACAGAGTCTTCGCCGTCTCTTCCTCGCTCTCCATCACTACGTTGGCAATGGCCGGTCGTCCGCAGCCGGCTACCATAGGGAGGTATTCGGATATAAACGACCTGACCCCCGTATTCTGCAGCCCTATGCTGTTTAGCATGCCGGACGGCGTCTCCCAGAACCTTATGCCGCGGTTACCCGTGCGCTCGTTCAGGCTTATCGCCTTTGTGCATACAGCCCCTATGCATTCCAGCTTCTTACCGCGCCAGAACTCCTCTTCATAAGGCCACACTCCTGAAGCCGGTATCACAGGGGAACAAAGATCAAGCGTCCCCACTTTAACAGAGAGATCAACACTCATAGTCAGGCACCTCATCCGAGCTGAAAAGAGATTGGTCCACGCAGAGCCGTTTAAGCCCCGTCTTTGTTTCTACGACACACCCAAGACACCCTCCGTAGCCGCAAGCCATCCTCTTTTCAAGCATGACGTAGAGTTGGCCGGGCTGCGAAGCATAGTGACTCCTAATAGCGCCTATAAACCCGGGAGGCCCGCAGGCCCAAACTTCCTCACCCTCAGCAAGCTGCTTGGGCAGGACGGCGAACATTGAATCCCCCTCGCCGAAAGACCCGTCGTCAGCGAACAGATGCGTCCCCGGCAGCAAAGACACTATCTTCGCGGCGTACCCTTCATAGCCCTTGCCGCGAACCCCAAGATATACGCCTCCGACACGATCGGGAAACATCCTGCAATAGTAAAGGAAAATAGCTATGCCAACGCCTCCTGCCGCAAAATAGACCTTAGCGGCGCGGTCGGGAAGCGGCACTCCGAACAGTCCGCGCACTCGTATCTCATCTCCGGCGCGAAACTTAGACATCATAGCCGTCCCCTTGCCCCTCAAGACGTAGCAGATGGATATCTCACCTGTGCCGGCATCTGCGTCGGCTATAGAAAACGGCCTGCCAAGCAGCGGGTCCGTGGCGAAGGAGGCGGATGGGAAAACCATGACGCAGTTGCCGGGACGCACCAACGGAGCCAACTTGTCGTTTTTAAAAGTCAGCCACGCTATATTTTCTTCAAGCATATAGGAATTTGTGACGACGCAGGCGTAGTCGTCGATCTTCTCAGTATGACAGGCGCACTCATGCTCATGCATATACATTCTCCCTTTACGGATCGGCTTTATTTCCGCCGATAACGGCGGCGTAAAAACAGCGGCGGGACATCCCGCATATATCTGTAAGTATCTTGATAGTTTGACTTCGCAGCATACTTTATAATGTTTTTATTCTATCATATCTGTGTTAGAATTATAAAAACGGCTGGGTGCATTGAGAATATAAGCATAGAAGCCGGTTTTGTTAATTTCAGCAGCCTTAAGCTATATTACCGACGCAGTGCCGGTGCGGATGTGTAAAAATTTTCCAATGAGATTTCAATATATTCAAGCATCCTCGACGTACCAAAAAGGCGAAAGGAGTGTTATTTTATGGCGTACACGGAACCATACGACAAGATGGATACAAAGACGCTCGATATTTCAAAAGCTATCACAAGCCTGCGGGAAGAACTCGAGGCTGTGGACTGGTACAATCAGCGAGTGGCGACAGCCTCGGACGAAGAGCTCAGGCGCATAATGGCTCATAACAGGGACGAGGAAAAAGAGCACGCCTCAATGCTCATAGAATGGATACGCCGCAACATGGATAACTGGGACAAAGAGCTTCACGACTACCTGTTCACCACCAAGGAGCTCGGCACACACGAAACGGCCGCCTCTTCCGATGTTAGCTCGGGAGACCTCGGCATAGGCAAACTTTAATTTTTTTCGTGAATGAGGGGGATATGGACATGGATATTCTTAAAAGAGAATTAGCGCCAATAGTTCCGGAAGCATGGGAAGAGATAGACGAACAGGCAAAGAACGCGCTTATAGGCGCTCTTTCCGGACGCAAGGCGGTCGATGTAAAAGGACCGATGGGCTGGAAATTTGACGCGGTATCCGACGGCACGCTGTCGCTTGCAGAAGAGTCCCCTGTTGATGGCGTCAATTACGGCGTACGGGAAGTGCTTCCTCTTGTGGAGGCCAGGGTGCCTTTTACGCTCCCTATGTGGGACCTTGACGACATAAGCAGAGGGTGCAGATTAGTCGACTTCTCGCCTTTGCAGGAAGCGGCGCGCAAAGCCGCTCTGTTCGAGGACACAGCGATATACAGAGGACTTGAAGAGGCGGGGATCATGGGGCTTGAACTTGAGACGGACAACGAGCCGATAGAAATTGCGCTTGACGACGACGCGATAATCGCCGCTATTGAGACCGCCGTTCAAACATTGACAGCGCGCTCGGTCGGAGGCCCCTATTCTCTTGTCTGCTCTCTGCCGCTTTGGACTAAGATACAGACGTCGGCGCAGTGCTATCCGCTGAAAAAACGCGTCGAGTCCTTGATAGGAGGCAAGATAGTGCTTTCGCCTCAGTATGACGCGTCGATGCTGCTTTCAGCGCGCGGCGGCGACAGCGAGCTCATAATAGGGCAGGACTTCTCCGTCGGTTACCAATCACACACGAGCACAGAAGTTAACTTCTTCATAACGGAGACGTTCACGTTCCGCGTCCTGACACCGGAGGCCATCGTGCCGTTTAAACCGGTCTAAAATTTAAAGCATTTCCCTCGGGAATAACGAAGAAAGCGGCGCGTCCAAACGCAGCGCCGCTTTGTTCGTTGCACACACAAAGGCTATCCCAATAAAATTACCCTGCGTATTTTGCCGCCTCGCTCTTTAGGTAAACGGCCGGTTCCTCAGGCAGCTTAAAAAGCGGTATATATTTGTCAAAGCCTGTAAGCGTCAGAAGCAACATTGAAAACACAGCTATCCATGCGTAGTAGTTATGTGTTATCACATCCCCGGCGGTAATACCTGCGGCTAGCGGATAAACGGAAGCGCTTATGCCAAGGAAAAAGCCCATGTAACAGTGCCATGGGATAAGCTGTGAGCCAAGGACTCCCATCGCATCCGACAGCGTCGCGTTACGCAATGCCAATGTATACATATCCTCTTTGCTGGCAACGACGCTTGACTCCGTCATACTCTTGATGATAGGGCCTATCGTCACAATCTGCGCCATTTCATCCGACAGTGCGGCGTTGCCCAAAAGACATAGAATACCGTTAGCAAATATAAGATGACGCACCTTGCGCACTATTTTAAGTATTAAGACGGCCACCGGATCAAAAGCGTCCATCTTCCGCATCACCCCGCCAAAAGCTCCGACCCAAAGCATCATGGCTATCGACCAGCTGCCTGCGTCTGAGAAGCCTGTGTAAACAAGCTCAAGGAATGAACCGATGCTTGTTACTGTACCCGCGGCAAGGCCGAAGATAAGGGATGAGATTATCCCTGACCCCAGACATGTGAGCGTGCTGTATCCTTTAACAGCCGTACCGATGACAATTATCAGCGGAATCAGCATATATACCGGCACCCCTGTTTTCACAAGCTTTAACAATGTCACTGCCGACGGACGCTCACTCTCCAGAACGGTCCAAACATTTGCCGGGATTTGCGCTATCGCTTCGGCGGCTTTCGCTGTGGAGCTTGGAAGCCCCATTGAGACACTCACCGCGTAGAAAACAATCGCTCCCATTGCCAGGCACAGAAGCGACCAAACGCCCTGATGGCGGACCCTTTTTATTATTTCGACTTCCTGTATGCCGGAGCTCACTATAGTGGTGTCAGAAATTAAACCTATATTATCGCCAAAACATGAACCACCGGCTATCGCACCTATAGTCAGCGCTATGTTCCCCCCGACTATGTGGTTGAGCCAAAGAAATATCGGGGCACAAGCGGCAAAAGTCCCCCAAGAAGTGCCTGTCGCTGTTGAAAGCACTGCCGTTAACAATAGCGCCACAACCGCAATTGTCTTAGCGCTCAATCCTGCCGTAAGCGAGATGTTTATCACTGACGCCGCTACTCCTGTGGCCATAAAGCATTCGGCAACAGCGTAGGCAGCCTGAAGGATAAGAAAAACTATAAGAAAATGCTTCAGATTATCAAGAGCCGCATCAAGGATTTCGGAAAATTTGTAGCGGTCGACAGCCATGGCGACAAACGAGGCATACATAAAAGAGAGCGGAGCAGCCAGCAAAATATCCATTCCTGAAAGCATCAGTCCCGCAATAACGCATATCGGAGAAAGTTTAAGCAAAGCCTTCATTTCTTCGGGTGCCTCCCTTCATAATAGCCTGCTTTTCGAGCAAGCAAAAAACATCGTGTACATTGTATACACTAAAAATATGTGTGACACCACCTACAAACCATAGCAATTATATTTCCTGATAATTTTTTCTAAGCATCCCCCCCAGTCTTGTGATATGGACAATGAAGAATCAAACTGTGCCGGACCGGATAAAGTCCCTCAGGAAAATCACAATCGCGCTGAACTTAAGGTATGGCTAATACAGTCCCGCTGTCTCTCCCCCGTCGATCCTTATGTCAGCGCCGGTTATGTATCTCGCGTCGTCCGAGGCGAGGTACGCGTACAGCGCGCCTATCTCCTCCGGCTGGGCATGTCTCTTCATCGGGATCCCCTCGTTGACCTTTGCGAGCATTTCGTCGGTGTATTCCGCCCTCTGCATCGGGGTCAGCACGTAACCGGGACATACACAGTTGACACGTATATCAGGCGCCAGCTCAAGCGCCATGCTCTTCGCAAGAAGTATCACTCCGGCTTTCGACGCGTTGTAGTCAGCGTACCAGCGATGTCCTTCCGTTCCGTTCGTAGACGCGGTCATAAGTATAACCCCGCTTTTCTGCGCCTTCATGCGCACGGCCGCCGCGCGCGCGCAGAGGAACATTCCGTTCAAGTTGACGTCTATCACTCTCTTCCACTGTTCATAGGTGATGTTTATAAAATCGTTTCTTATGCTTATTCCGGCGTTGGACACCAATATATCTATCCCGCCGAGGGCCGCGTCCATCTTGCTGAACGCGGCGTTCACATCACCCTCATTGCTGACATCTCCGCAGCTGAAACCGGTGAAATCAGGATTTTCACTCATAACTCGCAAGGCGGCGTCCTCGTTGTAATCCAATATAAAGACCTTAGCGCCCTCGGATGCGAAACGGCGCGCAGAAGCAAGCCCTATTCCGCTCGCCGCACCCGTCACCATGACTCTTTTGCCTTTCAGTTCCTCGTATTTAGCCATACGCATTCCCCTTTCGTATAAAACATCAATTAATTGCGGCGTCCCGCGGCTTCGTCATACGACCTTAGCCATTACGCGTTTTCCAAAACCTACAGTTACCGGGATATAACCTTTAAATTCCTCATCAAGGGCAGCGTCTCCCGTATCCGCTATCAGCGGCTTGCCGAAGAGCTGCGCCATCTTAGATGGCGTCGCTATGACGTTTATGTTGCTTTTGGGGATCATACGCAGGACATCCGGGCTCAGCTGCTGGTTCCCACGCCCAAAAATGTGCCCCTGTCCGCCTATGACCGTGATAACTAAGTGCCGTTTGTCGCGCTCGTACATATTAAGCAGTTCGTTTATCTCTTTTTCAGCAAGATCCTTCGCGACAAGCCTGCCGTTCTCGACGGCATCCACACCAAGCAGCGTGCCGTCTGCGCCGATGCGTTTCATAACAGCGTCTGTCGTAGTTCCTGATCCGATAAGATATATCGCGTCCATCTCCATATTTTTAACCACATATGCCGCGATGTCGGCCGCTTCTGCCGATTCGCCGGAAGCGCCGCCTGATTTCCTGTCCTGCATGAACTCCCTGTCGTCCAAAACTGTCATATAGCCGTACAGTTTCGCCTTTATTACATTCTGCCTGAACGCATCCTCATCTATGTCCATGACCTCCGCTGCCGTAAACCTCTTTATTTTGCCGCTTAAGAATTTTTTTACCAACATTCCGGCGTCACGCGGTTTTTTAGCGTATACCGCGGAATGTATCTTGACTCCGGCCGGTACGCCTACCACGGGGATCCTCTCTCCTATCGCCGAGCATATGTCGCGGGCCGTCCCGTCTCCTCCAGCAAAGACTATAAGGTCCGCGCCGGCCTGTTCCATTTTGCGAGCCGCCATTATCGTGTCATAAGCGGTAGTCCTGGGGCATGCGCTTTCGTATATGATACGCGCTTCTATCCCGTAAGCGGCAAGAAGCGATTCCCCCATCTCTTTCGAAGACGTGATAAATTCATGTGCGCGAGCTGAATCCGCAAATTCGGCAAGGGCCGCCTCGGCTCGCGCACGCGCTACCGGAACGGCTCCGAGCTCAAGAGCCTTTTTCAAAATATCTTCCCCGTCAGTGCCCTTAAGGGCCACTTTCCCTCCCATGCCGGCCACCGGATTTATCAGGAAGCCTATTATCATCTCTCTTTCGGTTTAAAGTATCCCGTGTACTTCTTGTTATACGCCCGCCACGTGATAGCATATTTTGCGGGGTCGTCAAAGTAGTCGTGGTCGATACGGTGCACCGTGCTGCGGCCGGGGGCGCGTTCGATCTCTTCGGGCTCCTCGTAGCACATGCGTGATATTTCCTCCAATACGGCGCAATAGTCATCGATGTCAGACCTGGAGTATGATTCGCTTGGTTCGATAGTAAACGGCTCTGCCACCACCCACGGCTCGTGGCTGGACCAATAGTGCGTCCCAAAATCAGCGATGCAGCGCTGGACATCGGCCGTGCCGAAGCCGGTATCCTCTTTCAGTTTCTGCCAGCTGTACCTTGCCTGTTCAATGCGATGCGGATGGTGCGGGAAACATATTGATGCTCCTTTGATCGCCATGATTTTTTTCATGCAGTAGTTGTTGTTGAGTATAGCGACGCGGGACACCTCTTTAAGGCCTGAGGCACCCATCGTCATGATCCACGTGTATGCCTTCACCACCACAGGCGCTACCCCCCAGAAGGATTTCACCTTGCCGCATGATTTGGGAATATCAAAATCAAGGTAGTATCCTTTTTCGGGGGCATATTCGACAAGAGGCACCGGCATATACGGGCGCAGCTCTTTTTTCGCGGCGACAAGCCCGGTTGCCGGACCGCCGCATCCATGAGGCGCGGAGAACGTCTTGTGCAGGTTAAAGAACGACATGTCAAAATCAGCCTCCGCGGTCCGCGTGATTCCAAGCAGCCCGTTCGCGTTGGCCTGGTCGTAGCAGCACAGAGCCCCTTTATCATGGGCCAGGCGCGTGAACTCTTTTATACGCACGTTAAAAATGCCGGTATCCTCAGGGTTAGTCAGAAATATTGCGGCGGTCCTGTTAGACAGCGCGGCCTTAAAGGCCTCTATATCAGGATATCCTTCCTCGTCGGGCGGGATTATCGTGACCTTATAACCCTTTACTATAGGAACGGCAGCATCAGCGGGGTGCGAAAAGAGCGTCGTTATAACTTCGTCGCGCGTGTCTTCCTCGCCCTTGTCACGCCAGTAAGCGCGAACCATCGAAGCAAGCGCCAGCACGCCGTGGGAGCCGCCCCCGGGCTGTACGCTGAATACATCAAGACCGGATATCTCCTTAAAAAGCTCGCCGGTCCTGTAAAATATCTCAAGTATCCCCTGTGCTGTCTCAGCCGGCTGAAGCGGATGCATGTCCGCCAGCTTCGGCATCTGCGCTATGCGGTCGTTCACCTTGGGGTTGTATTTCATCGTACAGGTCCCCTGACCTATGTCTATATTGCCGTCAACGCCGATGTTTTCCTGCGACATGTGGTTGTAGTGCCTTACAAGCTGCAGCTGTGCTATCTCCGGGAGATTGGCATAGTCCGAGCGCACCATCTTCTGAGGTAACGCGGAAAGCGCTTCCTGCGCCGATACGCAATCACAGCAGGCGCCGGGCACTAGAATCGCGCGTTGTCCCTTCTCGCTGAGTTCATATATTATGGGTTCGTTCCATTTTGCTTGGTGAAATTTTTTCATTCTGGTCAGTCTGTCCATAGCGGCTGTTACCTCCTAACCTGCTATAGCGTTCAGCGCTTCCGCAAACGCCTTTATATCTTCAGCCGACGTCTGCTCGGTCACGCAAACAAGCATGCAGCCCTTAAGCTCGGGAAACGCCGCGCCTAAATCATATCCGCCGAGGATACCATGCCCGAGGAGTTCCCTGTTTATTTCCGCCACGTTCTTGCCTGTTCCGCTTAAGTCAACTACGAACTCTTCAAATACCGCCCCGGAAAATTTATCGGCGTTGAGTCCACGAATGCCCGAAAGCGCTTTTTTAAGGCACGCACTGCGCTGTACTATGGCCTCGCCAAGATCCCTCATGCCGCGCGGGCCTAACGACGCAAGGTACACACCGGCCGCGATCCCCCAAAGCGCCGCATGGGTCCCGACAAATTCCTTCGCGCTGTCCCTGTTGGCAAACGAGGTGCGTTCCCAAAGCACGTCGCCGAAACCCCACTCGCCTTCGGATGTGGGCGCTATCCCGAAAAGGCGCGAGGGGTACTCCTCTACTATGTCATGCCTGTCGCTTGCGGCTATAAAGCCCGCCACGCCTCCGCCATAATTCATATGAATGCCGAGCGGCTGCAGGTCACCGCAGGCCAGGTCCGCCCCATAGCGGCTCGGCGGCTTAATTATCCCAAGAGAGGATGGTTCTACATAGGCAACCAAAAGCGCCCCCTTAGAGTGGGCCAGTTCCGCTATAGCCTCCGCGTCCTCCTCTATGACTCCGAAGAAGTTGGGGTTCATCACAAGGACGGCGGCAACATTGTCCGTCAGACTCTTTTTTAGGCTATCCAGGCAGATGCGGCCTGTTTTAACGTCATAATCTATAAAAGTGATCTTAATATCCGGCTGCAGGTAAGTGCTTATGACGCGGCGCACATCAGGGTTGATATTATAAGGTACAAGCACCTCGCCGCGCCGCGTCACCCGCGCCGCCATCCGAAGCGCGGTCCCGGCGGCCTGACTCCCGTCATAGTTGGGGACGTTGCAGACGTCAAAATCAAGAAGCTCTGCCATCATAGACTGGTATTCAAACATCGCCTGGAAGCGCCCGTGGTCCTCATAAGGCTCTCCTGCGTAGGCCGTCAGGAACTCTGAGCGGTTTATCACCTCATCGACGACGGCCGGTACATAACGGTTATAGCATCCCGCACCCAAAAAACAGCGAAGTTCACCAGCGGTTATGTTTTTTTTCAGAATCCCGCTCACATGGCGGTACACGCCGGCTTCGTCGGTGTAAGGCTCGGGCAGCTGCATCGGGCCTTTCATCCTTATCTCGTCCGGGATGTCAGATATAAGGTCCTCTATCGAATCAACGCCTATAAACTCAAGCATCTCTTTCTGTACTTCGGGCACCGAATTAGGAATGTACGGATATATCTTTTCTCCCATCATGTCTTCTCCTTTGCGAACTGTCTTTTGCCGCTTTATAAAAAAAACCAAGGCCGGTAATATGCCTTGGCGTCCCTATGCTATACCGCCGCCGTCCACTACGAGGCTGCTGCCGGTAACCCATGGCGACATGCCGCTGCAGAGGAAGAACACGCACATTGCCACGTCTTCCGGAGTTCCAAGGCGGGCGATTGGGCGTTTCGCGCATTCCGCTTTATATTTATCATCATATACGCCCCCCAGCTGCTCGCATTCGCTCTTCAGCATCGGCGTATCGATGTCGCCCGGACATACACAGTTGACGTTTATATTATCCGGACCATGGTCTATTGCCATTGCCCGCGTCATGTTCCACACCCCGGCCTTGGCAGCGCAATACGAAACGGCATGGTCTCCGCCCTTAAGAGCCCACCCGGAGCCGATGTTAACGATTTTTCCCCCGCCGGCGCGCTTCATGTGAGGCACTACATGCTTGCACATCAAAAAAACACTTTTGAGCGTCACGTTTATAGCGAGATCCCAATCCTCCTCAGACAGTGTCTCCACTGTATGGCGACGGGCTATCCCGGCACAGTTCACTAAGATGTCCACGCGGCCGAACCTTTCGACCGCGGCGTCCGCAACGGCCTTGCACTGCGCTTCCTTTGTAACGTCACACCTCATGAATACTGCGCTGTTGCCTGCGTCGGTGATCTCCTTAGCCACTTTTTGCCCAAGAGTCTCATTGATATCAGCCATAACCACCGTCACACCGGCATCAGCAAAAAATCTGGCTATCCCCGCTCCTATCCCAGACGCCGCTCCGGTTACGATCGCATTCTTCCCCGCCATGCCACAGAGCTTGTTAATATCCAGCATTAAATTCACTCCCCGTGAAACTGCAATTCTTAAAATCTATGGTATACAATGAATACCTTCATTGAGCTCTTTATATATCATACGCGTGCCGGTGTCAAGCGCTTCTGCTTGCAAGTTTTGGGAATTCTGTATATTGTATATAGCGTACATACGCAACCGAGGGGGCAAACGGCACATGAGCACATCACAAACACCGGTGAGGACGACCGCCGACTACGTTTATCAGCAGATACGAAAAAAGATATTTGAAAAAAAGCTCCAGAGCGGGCAGCGGCTTCCTGAAATAGCGGTGGCAAAGGAATTTCAGGTCAGCAGGACACCTGTGCGCGAGGCGCTGAGGCGTCTTGCAAACGAAGGTCTGGTACAGATAGTGCCCGGATGGGGCGCGTGCCTGGCATCCCCCACGCGGCAGGAGATCGAGGATACATACGAGGTGCGCGAGACACTTGAAGTCATGGCCATACGCAAAGCCTCCCGTATAATCACTCCGCTTCAGATTTGCCGTCTTCAGGAACAGATCGACGCGGAAAGGAAGATCTTTGAGGAAAGGAATCTCGAGGCATACCTCAACGTCAACGACGCCTTCCACATAATCATTGCGGAGTCGTCAGGAAACAGCACGCTCGCGGGCTATGTAAAAAACATCCTGTCGCGCACGTACGTCCAGATGTTATTTTTCGAGTCTTTCTTCGACTTCGACACCAACCCAAGCCTTGAAGAGCACATAGATATCCTAAACTCCCTCATTGACCATGATGAAGAGAGGTGCGTGTCTTTGATGCGCAACCACCTGAGGCTTTCAATGGAAGCGCTGAAGGCTTCATAGCAGGCCGGCAGGCGCGTATTGAAAAAACTCTCCGCCCGTTGCGAGGCCTATAAAAAGCGTCGCTGCGGGCGGATGGTCTTTCATTTTTTGATATCGGCCGGGTTCGGTTCCGGCCTTATCTAATAAGCGGCCTTGCCTTTTGCGTTTATGAACGTTTCAATCGGGTTGACGTTCTTATCCTTGTGTGTCTGCCTCCATGTCTTTATCGGCATGCCCCATATTTTTATGAAACCGACCGAGGCAGACTGGTCGAATATATCGCCGGAGGAATACGTGGCAAGGGCCTTGCTGTAAACGGAGTTTTCCGACTTCATGCCGTTAACTGCGCCGCATCCCTTGTAGAACTTCATCCTCACAGTTCCGCTCACTACTTTCTGCGTGCTGTCCATGAAAGCCTGAACAGCCTCCATCAGCGGCGAAAACCAGTACCCCTCATAAGCCATCTCCGCAAACCTTACCTCAAGTTCCTTCTTTGTCTTAAGCGTATCCTTAGACAAAGTTATAGTCTCAAGCTTTTTGTGGGCCTCTATCAAAGCCATGGCGGCGGGGCACTCGTAAACTTCGCGGCTTTTGAACCCGACGAGGCGGTCTTCGACCATATCTATGCGTCCGTAGCCGGCCTTGCCGGCCGTTTTGTTCATAAAGTCTATCAGCTCTATGCTTCCCATTTTTTTGCCGTTTACAGCTACTGGTATCCCGCTCTCAAACGTTATCTCCACCGTGACCTCTTCGTCCGGGGCGTCCTTGGGATCCGCGGTCAGCGCATAAGCATCCTTAGGCGGCTCGTTCCATGGATCTTCCAGTATGCCGCACTCTATGGAACGCCCCCACATGTTGTCGTCTATACTGTATGGGCTTTTGCGCGTTGTGGGCACCGGTACGTTATGAGCCGCGGCGTAGTCCATCTCCTCTTCCCTCGTGAATCCCCAGTCCCTGACCGGGGCAAGCACTTCAATGTTTGGGTTGAGGGCATTGCAGCATACCTCGATACGAACCTGGTCCTGCCCCTTTCCGGTGCAGCCGTGGGCCACGGCTGCGGCCCCCTCTTTCTCAGCGCACCAGATGAGAGCCTGAGCTATCATCGGACGGGAGAGCGCGGAATTAAGCGGGTAAACCCCCTGGTAGAGCGCGTTCGACTTAAGCGCGGGCCATACGAACGTGTCGACGAATGCCTCCCTCAGGTCCACTACGTATGCCTTGACCGCGCCTGCCGCGTATGCCTTCGCCTTTATTTCCTCGAGGTTGTCGGCCTGCTGGCCGACGTTCATCGTGAGGGTAACAACATCGTACCCCTGGTCGTGCAGCCATGGGATAGCCACCGATGTGTCCAGCCCTCCGCTGTATGCCAATACTACCTTGCCTTTTTTCTCCGCCGTCATATTAAAATTCCTCCTTAAGGATTATATTGACTGAATTTTCCTGTCCCGAATTGAAGGTACGGAACAATAAAAAAAAGCTCGTCCATCTTCCCGAAAGAAGAGGGACGAGCTTTTAGCCCGCGGTACCACCCTCGTTGGCACTCAGTGCCCACTTGGTTTGTTTAATCTCGGAAAACTGCCGGAACTCCTACTTGACTTTAACGTCTTTCTTCGAAGTTCTGCTCAGGGGTGCGAGAATTACGATCCTGCCTGCGAAAAGCGCTTTCAGCCTATGGCGCTTTCTCTCTGTCGCCGAGCGACCAAACCCATTGCCCCGTCATCGCATTTGCTGATATGCGCGACACAGTCAATGCGCCTTATACGTCGTGCTCGGGATAGAGCGGCAAATTTCACGGCACCATACTCCTTTTCAAAGATTTGAGTGATATTTTATCCGTTTTTCTCTATTTGTCAACCGTGCTATGAAAATTTAAACGGCTCCGCTCATCTTTCGCACGCAGTTCTCCAGGAAATCATCCATGCCGGCATCCTTGCACTCCTTGTAAGCATCAAAGCTGGTCATCTCCATGTGCACCGGCGTGACCGAAACATATCCGTCGGCTATAGCGCATACGTCCGTGCCCTCTGTCATATCGTCCTCTATGTTCCCGCCTATCCAGTAGACCCGCTCGCCGGAGGGGGAAAGCACGGTCTTAACCTTATTTACGTAGCGGCGGATCCCTTTTTTAGTGACGGCTATTCCCCTGATGACCTCAAGCGGCATGTTGGGCACATTGACGTTATAAAGCACTCCGGGCGGCATAGGATTGTCCTTGACCCACTCTATAAGGGCCGTCATTACGTCGGCGGCAGTCTCGTTGAACGCTTTGCAAGCCCCTGAACTCATCACAAGAGAGACGGCCATAGACGGTATGCCGAAAATGACGCCCTCCATGGCCGCGCACACCGTGCCGGAGTATGTGAGGTCGTCCCCGAGGTTTGGCCCCTGATTTATTCCGGAGATCACCATATCAGGCGTAAACCCAAGCATATCTATGGCCATAACCACACAATCCGTCGGAGTTCCGTCGCATGATTTCGCCGCAAAATCAGACGAGAGAAAGCGCCTGTCCACATCCCTGACGTGGACAGGCCTGTCAAGCGTCATGGCGTGGCCGCACCCGCTGCGCTCCCTGTCGGGGGCCAAAAGAAGGACATTGTGTCCGGTCTCCCTGAGGCGCTTGGCTGCCGTCTGAACGCCTATGGAGTAGATACCGTCATCGTTCGTCAGTAAAATATCCATCCTGCGCCTCCTAAAGTATCACGCCAAGTATAAGCGTCATCAGCGGACGCATTATCACCGGCAGCAGACCGAACGCCATAAGGCCTATCAGCACTAACATCCCGTAGCGTTCTAAGCTGTAGTAGATTTCCATATACTTATACGGAAGAAACACATAGAGTATCCGCGAACCGTCAAGCGGCGGTATCGGAATGAGGTTGAACGCCGCAAGGCCCGCGTTCATGTATATCATTATCAGTATAAACTGCTGCGCGCCGTAGCTTTGAAACAGCGCCGGGAAGAACCTTACTAGCTGTCCGCACACAAACGCCGTCAGTATGTTTCCGGCCGCGCCCGCAAGGCTCACTATGACCATATCGCGCTTCGGATGTTTGAAGTATCCCGGGTTTATCGGGACAGGCTTCGCCCAGCCGAAACGGAAAAACAGAAGGCATAGAGCTCCTATCGGATCAAGGTGATGCAAAGGGTTAAGGCTCAGTCTGCCGTCTATTTTGGCGGTCGGATCACCCAGCCTGAACGCCGCATATCCGTGACAATACTCATGGAACGTTATAGCCCAAAGCAGAGCAGGGAGGCTCAGCAAGAGCTCCGCCACCCGCGCGGTCAGATCGCCTCCGCCAAATATCATCTAAAACCACATCCTTATCAGAATCTGTCAAACCAACGGCTGATATTCTACCATGAGCGAGCGGGTTAAAAGTAAAGCAAAATACTCATCGCAGATCGCGCCATTTCCAGTAAAAGCCGACAAGCCCGCTCTCTGCCGACAGATCGGCCCGAAGCCGATGGTCCAGTCTGTTGCTTATGCTGTAGGGCATCTCATATTCAAGGACCGCGTCTTTTAAGGGCCATCGGACACCGCTTAAAAAAACGCCGCGGCACTCTGATGAAAAGGGGATCAACGACACGGCTTCGGGCGCTTCGTCGAAAAAAAACTCACCTGATCCCCGGCCGTTTATGAAAAACATCCCCTCCGAATCGTCCGCCATGCCAACGGGCAAATACCCGTCCGATGTGTGCAGAAACGAAACAACAGTGCTCCACAGATGATCAAACCGGCCGCCAAAACAGCCTGTGAGGAAGACCGGCCGCCTGCCGCGCCCCCCTTCTTCCGTTATGAGGCTAAGCGCTATTTGAAAATCAGTGAGATCTTTCTCGCTCTCATATTCCTCGACAAAGACCCCTTTTTCAACGGCCCATCTCCACGCGTTTAGGTCCGCGCTGTCTTTGTCGCCTATCAGGCGCTGCGGCACTATGCCTTCGCGGCGGCATAAATCTATGCCCTTATCTACGGCCCAAACCTCTCCGCTGAAACCAAACTCTGCCAGCCATCCGGGCGCGGGCGCTCTTCCGCCAAGAACCATAAGCAGCGGCAGACCGCCGTTTTCTTTTTCATATTCTACAGTTACACCAGGCAACGCTATTCTCGCGACCATCGATATTCCCCCGGCTGTTTTGTCCGCGCGGCACACAAGTTTAAAGCCCGCATGCCGTACCGTTTATTTAGGGCCGGCCCAGGCGGCCCCTTCTCTCCATAGATCAAACCTGACTTCGCATAATTATACATGACAGGCGAACCTGACGCACCGTTACTTAAAGAGTTGACAGTTCAGGCGGCAGGCGTGATAATCGACAGATATCAGATGATGATTCTCCGGGGGAGCACAGGGACCTTATGGTCCGGACAGCTGAGAGGAAGGATATACCTTCGACCCCATACCTGATCCGGTTAATGCCGGCGTAGGGAGAGAGGGCTTTTATACGCGCAGAACGACCCGCTCGCCTACGAGCGGGTCGTTTTTACTTATATGGAAGGGGGAACGGCAATGCGGCATGGGCTATACAGAGGAATAACAATGTCGGTAGCCGGCAGTGATTCCGGCGGAGGCGCGGGGATACAGGCCGACCTCAAGACTTTCGCGGCGCTTAAAGTCTTCGGAACCACGGCCATAACCGCGGTGACGGTACAAAATTCAATGGGGGTGACAGGCGTACACCCGATACCGCCAAATGTCATAGAGGCACAGATACTTGCGGTCGGCACCGATTTCCACGTTGACGCGGTAAAAACCGGGATGCTGGGCAGCCGGGACGCAGTATGCGCTGTGGCGTCGGGATTGGGCAAGCTCGGCAAATGCGCTTTGATAGCAGATCCGGTCATGGTGGCTCAAAGCGGGGATCCCCTGATTGAGGACGACGCTGTGGACGCGCTTCTTGAAAAACTCATCCCTATGGCCTCGCTGGTAACGCCTAACATACCGGAGGCTGAAAGACTGTCAGGCATCTCTATCGCCGACGTAAGCGACATGGAACGCGCGGCAGAAGAGATAGCCAAGGCGGGATGCGGCGCTGTGCTTGTAAAGGGAGGACACCTTCATGACGGATCCCGGACTGTGACCGACGTCCTTATGATAGACGGCGCTATGATACATTTTACAGACAGCCGCATCGACACGGAATCAAACCACGGCACCGGCTGTACGCTCAGTTCGGCTATAGCTGCCGAGATGGCTTCCGGAAGAGATATCCTCGAAGCCGTCACGTTTGCAAGGCGATATCTGAGGGCGTGCCTTATCAACGGCATAAAATGCGGACACGGCGCAGGGTGCCTCGCTCACGCGGTAAAAATGGACTGGGTTGACGAACTCTATGCGTGAACTGAAAAAAAACCCTGACACTATACTGAAAGAAGTGAGGCTCTTAAGGCCTCTGATCCACCAGATAACCAACAGCGTGTCATCACATATACAGGCCGATGTAACGGCAATGCTTGGCGGCTGTCCGGTCATGTCGTGCCTGATGGACGAAGCGGCTGAAATATCCGAAAAATCGGACGCGCTGCTCGTCAACATAGGAACGCCCCACAGAGACACGTACGACGTAATCTCGGAATCGATGCGCATAGCTGAAAGGAGGCGCATACCGGCTGTGCTTGACATCGTAGGATACGGCTTCACCGATTTCAGGCGCAGACTAACTGAAAGCCTGCTTGAGAGGTTCAATTTTTCCGTGATCAAGGGCAACCGCGGCGAGATATCGTCATTGGCCGGCAAAGGCCCAGGGCCAAAAGGCGTAAGCGCGTTTGGGCATTCAGGCGACGACATAACCGGAATAACAGAGGCTCTGGCAAAGAGGTATAACTGCGTTGTTTTCTGCACCGACGCTTCGGACTGCCTGTCAGACGCGAGTTCCTCTGTCACTTTAAGCGGCGGCAACCCAATGACGGGGGTCTTAAGCGGGATGGGCTGCGCGCTTGGCAGCGTAACTGCGCTTTTTTCTGCCGCAGCGGAACCGTTCGACGCGTCATTTGCAGCGCTTTGCTCGTTTCGCGCCGCAGGCGAAGCCGCTTTTAAGACCGCGCGCGGCCCGGCTTCGTTCTATACCGCTTTTATCGACGCCCTTTTCGCGCTGGCAGAACAGGGCTTCGGATACTGGGGGAATTTCATTGATTAAAGATGAGCCGCTGGCCAAAAGGCTGAGGCTGTATTTAATATGCGGCGAAGGGCTTACGCCCGGCCACATGATGCAAAAGGTTTCCAGTGCCCTTAACGGCGGAGTTACAGCCGTGCAGCTTCGCGCGAAAACATGGTCTTCAAGAGAGATATATATGGCAGCCCGCGAGTTGAGGGAAATGACGAAAAAACATGGAGCGCTCTTCATAGTGAACGATAGGCTCGATATCGCCCTTGCATGCAAAGCGGACGGAGCGCACCTCGGACAGGACGACATCCCGATATGCGCGGCAAGGGAAGCAGCCGGACCGGACTTCATCATAGGCGGAACGGCAAGGACACCCGATCTTGCGCTAAAGGCCGAGAAATCAGGCGCGGATTATATAGGATGCGGGAGCGCTTTCGCTACAATGACAAAGGATGACGCGATCGTGATAGGCCCCGGCGGGATAAAAAAAGTCACTGAGCAGGTGAAAATACCGGTCGTGGCGGTAGGCGGCATAACCGCTGAAAACGCCGGACTGCTCGCAGGCTGCGGCTGCAGCGGGATATCCCTGTCGGCCGGCATAATGCGATGCGACGACCCCGAAGGATCCGCACGGGCTCTGTACAGGATCGCCAACCTCATAACAGACAGATAACTTTTTAAGGCAGGGATTTTAAATGTACAAAAATTACGGCAAAAAAGAAGCTTTCTTCAGGAACGCGCTGCTTGCGGGCATCATGGCCGCTCTGGGCGCGGTGCTTTCCGTAGTCTCGATACCTGTCGGACCGACAAGGTGCTTTCCCTTCCAGCATGCGATAAACGTCGCGGCAGGCATAACTATGGGACCGCTATGGGCTGTGGCCTCGGCGTTCACAACAAGTCTGATACGCAACATGATGGGCACCGGCAGCCTCTTCGCTTTCCCCGGCAGCATGTTCGGCGCGCTGTTCGTAGGAATCGCGGCCAAACTGCTGCCTGACAGATATAAGCTGGCCGCGGCGATCGCCGAACCATTTGGGACAGGTGTGGTGGGAGCATGGGTGAGCGCGGCCATAGTGGCTCCGTTCGTGGGCAAGAGCGTGGGGTTCGCTTTTTTCTCCGTATCTTTCCTGACAAGCTGCATCCCCGGCGCCGCTATAGGCGCGGCGGTGCTTTACTGCGTCAGGAAAAGGACATCGGCCGCAAAGCGCGTCGGAGAAATGTGACACAAGCCGCGCGGAAGGAAAAGGTGAGGGTGTTAGGATATGCCGCTTAAAAGTCGCGGCTCTTCAAAATTTTTCGCTGATCTTTATGAAAAATTGCCCCAGCGCCCTTGCCTTAGCGCGCCACTCATCTTCCGTTCCGCTGTTTTCGAGCACCCAGTCGGCCAGCCTCATCTTCTTTGCGCGAGGCAGCAGCCTTCTTTCGCGGCGCAGGATCTCGCCTGAATCCCAGCCGCGATTTTTATTGCGCTCCACCCTCTTTTCAAACGGAGCCGACGCATAGACCACGCCGTCTATCCAACGCGGGACGCCATACTCGTAAAGCAGAGGGACCTCGGCAACGACCCAGGCCGACCCAGAGCAGTCTATCATGCGTTTCATCTCAGCCATGACGGGGCCGTGAATGAGCGCCGCAGCAAACTCATACTCCTCGTCGTCGGTGAATATCTTCTCCGCTATACGCCCAAGCGCTTCTTTAGAAGATCCGTCAAGGAAGCCGGCGCCCCACCGCGCCTCGGCCTTTTGGCGCACTTCGGGAAGGAACCACATCTTCTTTGCTATTGCGTCCGCATCAAACACATCGGCTCCCATGCCGCGCCATACGCCGCACAAAGTACTTTTACCAGCGCCAACGTCGCCTGTCAGGCCTACTTTCAGCATGCCACGCACCTCCATAGGTATCGTCATCGATCTCGGCGCAGCTTCGCGGGATTTCACCTATAAAACGCGACGCGGCGTTCTTCTGTATGCCTCCGAACAACAGTCTGCCGGCCGCTCCGCTCATGAACAGCCGCTCGCGCGCCCTCGTCATCCCTACGTAGCACAGGCGCCTCTCTTCAGAGAGGTCCCCTTCTCCGGACAGCACTCGCGCGCTTGGGAAAATCCCCTCCTCCATGCCGGTCAGGAAGACAATCGGGAACTCGAGCCCCTTTGCCGCGTGCAGGGTCAGCAGGCTGACGCAGTCAAGTGCGTCGTTTTGACTGTCCTGATCGGTGAAAAGAGGGATCTCCGTCAAGATCTGGTATATATCGCCGCCGTCAGGTACGATGGACAGTATCTCCATCACGTTCTCGACGCGCTCTTCCCAATCCGCCGGATGCTGTGACTTAAGGTACTCTTCGTAACCGCAATTGTCGAGTATGGTCCTGACAGCCTCGTGCGGGTCAGACGCAAGTGAAAGTATGCGCAGCATGTTACGGGCAAGCTCCCTTGCTCCCTCGGCGGCCTTACCCTTAAGGCCGGCCGCGTTTACTGAGATATCGCTCCACACCGCTTTAGCTTCAGCGGTGCCGGTCTGAGAAAGTTCGCCTGCCAGAACCTCGGCGCTTTTCTTTCCAAGCCCGCGAGGCGGTATGTTGGCAACCCTCGACAGGGAGATGATGTCCCTTGGATTTACGGCAAGGCGCATCATGGACAGCACGTCCTTAACCTCGAGGCGTTCGTAGAAAGCGACGCCTCTTATGACCCGGTACGGGATGCCGTTTTCAAGAAGGGCCTGCTCCAGGTTGCGGCTCAGCGCGTTCATCCTGTAAAGGACCGCGATCTCACTGTACCTGTAGCCCTCGTCGCGCAGTTTTTCAATGTTCCCGCATATCCATGAGGCTTCGTCTGCGTCGTTGCGCGCCCTGTATATCTGTATGCGTTCGCCCATGCCGGACGCGGTCCAAAGATCCTTGGGATGCCTGTCCTCGTTGTTCTTTATCACAGCGTTCGCGCCTTCCAGTATATGTCCCGTGGAGCGGTAGTTCTGGTCCAGCACGACGACCTTCGCGCCTTTGAAATCGTTCTCGAAGTTCAGTATCATGGACATCTCGGCCCCGCGCCAGCCATATATGGACTGGTCCGGGTCGCCTACCACCATTATCTTCCTGCCGCCGTCGACAAGACATCTTAAGAGCAGGTACTGCGGTCTGTTGACATCCTGGTACTCATCGACCAATACCCAGTCCAGCCTTGAGCGCTCGCGCGCCAGCACGTCCCTGTCCGAGGCCATGATATGCAGCGGAAGCGTCATCAGGTCGTCAAAATCAAGGGCTCCCTGCGACAGAAGAGAGCTTCGATACTTTTCATAAACAGGCATCCACCTGGAGTCAATGTAAACCTCGCCCGTAACGGGGTTGGCTTCTGTCTTGGCGCGTGATATGAGCTCCATGGCGCCGCCGGCGTCAAGCCTTTTGGGATCTATTTCCAGATCAGCGAGAATCTTTTTGACGGTGTTCCGCATGTCGCCTCTGTCGAAAACCACGAACGCTCCCGGGTAACCCAGTTTTTCCAGCGCATCGCGGTATCTGTGCAGAAACCTCAGCCCGTAAGCGTGAAACGTGGAAACCTCCATGCCTTTGAGGTCCGCTCCCAAAAGCGCCTCGACGCGGGACTTCATCTCACGGGCGGCCTTGTTGGTGAAAGTAAGGGCGAGTATGCGCCATGGCGGCACGCCCTCTTTCTTTATGAGATAAGCTATCTTTGACGTAAGCACCCTCGTTTTGCCGCTGCCGGCGCCGGCAAGCACAAGCTCATGCCCGCCGCAGCATACTACGGCCTCCCTCTGTTTAGGGTTCAGAGAACCGAGAAAATCATCTTCCATCCGAACGACCGCTCCTCCTCAGGCGCAAACTGCCTGCTCAGCCAACGGAAAAACATCCGCCAAATTACCGCGAAGCACGCGCTTGTGCGAAAAACCAAGAAAGGAGCCTTGCGGCTCCTCCGTTATGGTTGTCTGCTTTGTTGTTCGACATTTAAAGCGCGCAATGCGTCCTATTTAGGCTCAAGCAGGCCGTAGCCGCCGGCCTCCCTGCGGTAGACGACATTTATCGCGCCGTTAGAGTCGTTTTTGAATATGAAGAAGTTGTGGCCCAGCAGATCCATCTGCATGGTCGCCTCAATCGGAGACATCACGTTAACCGTGAATTTCTTCGTTTTGACTATCTCACGCGACAGATCTTCCTTATCCTTATCCTTCTCAAACGGCAGAGGAGACAAGAGCTCGGGATCGATATCGAAAGACACGTCCTGGACCTTGAGCCTTGCCTTGTCCGTCAGGTATCCCTTATGTTTCTTGATCTGACGCTCGATATTCTTGAGCGCCTTGTCAAAAGCCTTGCGCAGGTCCGGAGCGTAGTCCTCTCCGCGCATTACCACACCGTTCACGTTGGAGGTTATCTCAACCACGTTCATGCCCCTCTTGTAGTTGAGCGCGATCTGGGTGTCAAGGATCTTGTCGAAGAACTTCTCTAATTTGCCTATCTTCTTCTCCATATACTCCTTGATATCTCCCGGCAGTTCAACATTACGCGTAACAAAACGTACCTCCATAGCCATTCCTCCATTCTGCCTGGTGCGAGTATATTTCTAAATGCTGGTGAGGTTATTTTATCATGATATTCAACCACATCAAATGCTAAAATTATGTATATAGGCGCTTCACTTTGAAGGACTCGCGCGTATAATGTTCAAGAGAACGAAAAAACATAAGGAGGACAGGCAAATGAAGCTCTCAAAAAGGATACTTGAGGTGAAGCCTTCGGCCACTGTCAGCATATCGGGCAAGGCAAAAACGATGAAAGCCGAGGGCAAACCCGTTATATCGTTCGGCGCGGGAGAACCCGATTTCGGCACCCCCGCCTGCGCGGCGCAGGCGGCAATAGACGCCATCAACCGCGGGGAGTCGCACTACACTCTGAACTCCGGCATACTTGAGCTTCGCAAAGAAGTGTGCAACTACTATAAAAGGCGTTTCGGGCTTGAATACTCGCCTTCGGAAGTGCTGGTGGCACCGGGAGCCAAGCCCCTTATCTACGAAGCGCTGCAGGTCCTTGTCGACCCCGGCGACGAGGTCGTGCTATTCGCCCCGGCCTGGGTCAGCTATGTGGAACAGGTGCACCTTGCCGGAGGCAGGGAGTCTCTCGTTGACACTATCCCGACGAACCTCGTGCCCACAAGGGACAGCCTCGAACATGCGATAACCCCAAATACAGTCGGTATCATACTCAACTCCCCTTCAAACCCGACGGGCGCGATATACGACGAGGGCGTCATGCGAACGATCGCCGACTTAGCGCTCAAACACGGGCTTTGGATAATATTCGACGAGATATATGAGCGTTTCGCGTACGAGCCAGCGAAGCACATAAACATCCTCAACGTGGCACCCGAGCTTAAGGACAGGACAATAATCATAAACGGAGTGAGCAAGGCTTACGCGATGACAGGGTGGCGCATCGGATATTCGCTTGCGCCGGAACTGATAACTTCCAAAATGAACACGCTGCAGACGCACCTCACGTCGAACGCAAGCTCCATAGCGCAGTGGGCAGCCCTCGGCGCGCTGAAATACGCCGACCCCGACGTCGAGAAAATGCGCGGCGCCTTCGCCGAGCGCAGACAGGTGATAATAGACCTCATAAGGGACATGCCGTATGTAAAAGTGAAGGATCCGGAGGGCGCTTTCTACGCGTTCGTCGACATTAGGGAATGTCCGATACCCGACGACGTAAAGTTCTGCGAAAAAATGCTTGAGGAGAAGTTTGTAGCGGCGGTACCGGGGTCAGCGTTCTTCGCGCCAGGGTTCGTGCGCTTCTCCTACGCGTGCTCCATGGACGACATTAAAGAGGGTATGGGACGCATGAAAAGCTTCCTGTCGTCGCTCTGACGGAAGACCCCCCCAAAGAGGCGCGCTGATTTTAGCCTATTTATCCCGGTTTGGACAATGGCGCACAGCCTTGTCCAAACCGGAATGCTTTTAACAGATAAAAAGCGCCGCTTCCCGCGGCCTTGAAAACAGTCGTCTTTTAACCCAAAGGGGGCTGACTTCTCGTCTTTGAAATTTAAGTTCCTTCCGACAGAGATTTTTTGTACGCTTCTATCTCCTTCTGCCTCAGCCACTCGCCTATCTGAGGTCCGGCTAAGTTCTTTGGTATCTCGAGCTTATGCGCGCTCTTTATCGCGCGCATGTATCTGTCGTAGTTCAACAGACAGTCGGCCTGCTCCCCGTCGTTGTCGACAAAGACTATGGCAGAAAAACCGTCAACGCCTATCGGGTGTTTCTCAAGCCGCACCAAAAGGTCTACGACCTTGCGCGGCTGCGTCATCTTGCCAGAGCGCATGTGCTCGCGTATCGCGAACTCGGCGCACAGATACCAGCGGCGAGGCAGCGTCATGACCCTGTTCATGTCGCGCAGCACCTCGAGCCCGCGCTCTTCGTGCCCGTAGTGGTGCGGTAATATATCGTCGGGCGTCATGCCCTTTCCTATATCGTGCATGAGCGCGGCAAACCTGACCTCGATCCTCGGCGTCAGAAGAGCGACATCGTCAAGCACTATCATGGCGTGCTCGAAAGCGTCCCCTTCAGGGTGGTACTCAGGCGACTGCTCCTTGCCTATGAGCCGGAATATCCATGGGAACACTGTCTCAAGCAGGCCGGCCTCGCGCAGCACACGAAAGAATATGGACGGCTTAGGCGCGGAAAGCGCCATATCCATCTCTGAAAGGAGGCGCTCCTTAGGCTCGCAGGCAAGTTCGGCCCGGCACTGCCTCATCATCTCCATCGTACGCGGCTCTATCTGAAACTCAAACTGCGCCGCCTGTCTTGCGGCGCGCAGCGCGCGGACAGGGTCCTCCACAAAGTGTTCGGATGTTGCGCGGATGATCCTGTTTCGGATATCCTCCCTGCCCTTGTACGGGTCTATCAGGCCGAGCGTCTGCGGGGACCACGCCATGCTGTTCATCGTCGTGTCACGTCTGTAGAGGTCGTCGTATATCGTGACATCGGGGCCAAAGCTCACTGCAAAACCCTTATATCCGGGCCCGGCCTTCCTCTCGGTGCGCGCGAACGCGACCTCGCACTTCTTGCCGTCTATCTCAAGCAGGAAAACCGGAAAAGAGCTGCCAACCTTCTTAGCCTCGGGGAACTTCGCGACGAACGATGCCTCGTCGGTCCCGCATATCACATAATCCTTGTCGTAGGGGGTACGCCCCATAAACATATCCCTGACCCATCCCCCGGCGACGTAGGGCGTAGCGCCTATGTCGTTGAGCTCTTTAAGAAATTTTTTCTCATCCAAACGCAGCACCTCCGCTCACGGCGCAAGCCGCCGCTGCGCGCGGCAAACGAGGAAGGCCCTTGTCCGCCGCGATATATAAATATAGGGGAGACGGCAAGCTCGGAGCCGTCCCCCCAGCGATCCGCGGCATTGGTCCAACTACTTCTCCATTATCTCTTTTTCCTTTTCGGCCTGCATCTCATCGACCTTCTTTATAAACGAATCGGTGAGATCCTGTGCCTCTTTCTGGTATTTCTTGAGATCGTCCTCGGTTATCTTGCCCTCTTTTTCCATCTTCTTAAGGCCCTCCACAGCGTCGCGGCGAATGTTGCGGATCGCAACACGCGCCTCCTCTGCCGTCTTGCTCACGATCTTTGAGAGCTCTACGCGCCGGGCCTGTGTGAGTTCGGGCATGTTGAGGCGTATGCATTCGCCGTCGTTCTGGGGGTTGATGCCTAGGGGGGAGCTCTGTATGGCCTTCTCGATGGCCTTCATAGCCGACTTGTCCCATGGCGTTATGACTATCTGCCTGGCTTCGGGCACGCTGACGGTCCCCATGTTCTTTATTGGGGTCAGAGTCCCGAAGTAGTCGACCTTGATGTCCTCCACGAGAGCAGGGTGCGCGCGTCCCGTGCGGATGCCCTGCAATGTCCCCTTAAGGTGCTCCAGCGTCTTTTCACTGCGGGTCTTGAGGTCTTTGATCAAATTCTGAGGCACGCAGATCACTCCTTATATTTCATATTCGGCGCCCAAGCGGACGCCGTTTCAATCGTTGACTATGGAGCCGATGTCCTCGCCGTCGATGAGGAGCCTGCGGAGGTTGCCCTTCTTCAGCACGTCAAAGACTATTATAGGTATATTGTTCTCCTGGCACAGGGAGAACGCCGCGGCGTCCATGACCTTAAGCCGCATGCCTATGGCGTCCATGTACGACAGTTTCGGCATGAGCTTTGCGTCGGGGAACTTAACGGGATCCATACTATATATACCATCGACCTTCGTAGCTTTCAATACGCAATCGGCGCCGATTTCAGACGCTCTGAGAGCCGCGGTCGTATCCGTCGAAAAATACGGCGAGCCGGTGCCCGCCGCGAATATAACTATGCGCCCCTTTTCAAGGTGCCGTATGGCGCGGCGCCTTATTACAGTCTCGGCTATCTGTCTCATCTCTATCGCCGACTGAACGCGCGTGGGCTGTCCGAGCCTCTCAAGCGCGTCCTGCAGCGCCAGCGCGTTTATCACTGTGCCAAGCATTCCCATATAGTCCGCCTGAGCCCTTTCGACGCGCACAGTCTGAGACCCTCTGATTATATTGCCGCCGCCCACGACCATCGATATCTGTATGCCTTCTTGCGCCACCTCGACTATCTGTTCGCATATATCGTCTATGGCGTCATAGTCTAGGCCAAACTCCAGCTTGCCGGCCAGAACTTCGCCTGAAAGCTTAAGCAGTACCCTTTTATACTTCTGCTGCATCCAAATTCACACCCTTCGGCCAGGAATAAAGCACAAGGTCAGAAAAAAGCGGGGGAAAAATCCCCCGCTTCAACGCAAACAGTCTTCCTACGACTCTATCATGAAACGTGCGAAGCGGCGTACCACGATGTTCTCGCCCATTTTCGCTATGTTCTCGATGATCAGATCATTTATTTTTTTATCAGGGTCACGGATATATCTCTGCTCAAGCAGGCAGTTCTCCTCGTAGAATTTGTTCAGACGCCCCTCCGCTATCTTGTCCAGCATCTTCTCGGGCTTGCCCTCTTCGCGCGCCTGGGCCTTTATGACCTCAGCCTCGTGTTCCGCGACCTCGGCCGGGACATCCTCACGCCTTATGTACGACGGGTTTGAGGCGGCTATCTGCATAGCTATCTCGTGCCCAAGAGTCCTGAACTCCTCTGTGCGCGCCACAAAATCCGTCTCGCAGCTTAGCTCAAGCAGCACGCCGAGCTTCGCGTTGCTGTGTATGTAGCTGAATATCATCCCCTGTGAAGCGTTGCGGTCCGCCTTCTTGGCAGCTTTCGCAAGCCCCTTCTCGCGCAGGTAATCAACCGCTTTGTCTATATCGCCGCCGCATTCCACCAATGCCTTCTTGCAATCCATCATGCCGGCGGAAGTGCGCGCGCGCAGTTCTGATACAAGTGCCGCAGTTATATCAGCCATTGTCAGTTAGCCTCCTTCCAGCCTTTCTGTCCCTCTATTATCTTTGTGATGACCTTATCGCCCTCTTCGGCAAAGGCGTCCACGAACTCAGGGACATCGGCGGAGCCCACGGGCCCCTGCGGCGTCGCTTCCTCAGCCTCTTCGCGTATCTCCCCAACCCGCGCGTCCTGCCCCTGGCGCCCCTCTATATAGGCGCTTGACATAAGGCCGACCACGAGCTCAATTGCGCGGATGGCGTCGTCGTTGCCGGGGATAGGATAATCGATGAGATCCGGGTCGCAGTTAGTATCGACGATAGCGACCACGGGAACGCCAAGCTTACGCGCCTCAAGCACCGCGATGGTCTCGCGCCTTGGGTCGATCACGAAAAGCGCGTCGGGGATATCCTTCATGTCCTTGATGCCCGAAAGATATTTCTCCAGCTTGTCGCGCTCCTTGCGCAGCTTGACTATCTCCTTCTTTGGATACCTGTTGATAGTGCCGTCGTTTTCCATCGTCTGGAGCTCAATCATGCGGTTCACGCGCCGTCTTATAGTCGCGAAGTTGGTTAGCAGACCGCCGAGCCAGCGCTGGTTGATGTAGTACTGCCCCGCCTTCAGCGCTTCGTCGCGTATCGGATCCTGAGCCTGGCGCTTTGTCCCTACGAAGAGCAGAGTACCGCCGGATTTTGCCACTTCGCGCACGAAATCATACGCTTTTTCAAGCCCCTTGACGGTCTTCTGAAGGTCAATGATGTAGATCCCGTTACGCTCGGTGAAGATGTAAGGCTTCATCTTCGGATTCCAGCGCCTGGTCTGGTGTCCAAAGTGGACGCCGCACTCAAGCAGCTGTTTCATGCTGACTACTCCCATTTAAAATCCCTCCTGTTTTTTTCCTCCGGATGGGTCATCCCGCGAAAATACCGCGTGCGGCAACTTTCTCGCAGTCTCCATCCGTGTGTGATGACACCGTTTTTTAGTATAGCATGGATATGCCGCAAAACGCAACTGCGCGTCAGCCGAGAAGCATGCCCAAAAGCCCCGAAGAGCGAAACTCGCTGCCGGTAAACGTATCGACCGCGCGTCCACCCTTTATCGCGTACACTCGCCAAACTAAGCTTGCCGACTCTTCGCGCAGCATGATGTTTCTGTTCTTGAAGGCCTTGCGCCAGCTTCTGCAGTCAGGAGGCAGCGCACCGGCCTCGGCGATGAACGACGCGGCCGCCGCGCTTATCTTAAGCGGAAGGCGCTCCACAGGCACGCCGTCAGGCGGGAAATCAGCAAAACACGGAACGACGTTTCGCTCGTCCACGAGCAGCGTACGCCCATCATAGCCGTCGACTATGACCGTCTGAAACAGATACCGCGGGCGGCTCATGATGCCGCGCTCCAGCACTTCGACCTGGAATATGTAGGACGGCGAAAAAACAAGACCGTCCGCAGGAAGAGGGTCTTCCTTAAACGGCAGATAACCTGACGGCTGCTCGCCTATGGCCACTGGCCCACACCCCCGGTCTGAGGAATATCGCGCGCGGCAAATCCGCAACTTGCTGTAAAACGTAAAAGCACGCGCCGCGGACGCCTCTTGCTGAAAAAAAGTGTTTTTGGCGGGGGGCCCAGCGCTCCCATGGCACCCGAAAGACATCGCTTACCGCTGCTTCCTTCCGGACCTGACGGGGTTCACGGGCTTTCGCCGCATGGGACTGGGTCCCCCGCGAAAAACACTCTAAGACAACTGACAGAGTTTATAATATGATATGTAAAGCGATACTGGCGTGCCTGTCGGGATTCGAACCCGAGACCTTCGGCTCCGGAGGCCGACACTCTATCCAGCTGAGCTACAGGCACAGATTCTCAAACAGAAGGATTATAACACATTACGAACGGAGCTGCCACAACAGATGGACGACATAGCATTCATGCGCGCGGCGCTCGATGAGGCCAGGGCCGCTGTTTGCGAGGGCGAAATACCGGTAGGGGCCGTCGTCGTAAAGGACGGATTGATAATAGGCAGCGGCCACAACAGAAGGCTGGCCGACGGCTCGCCGTTTGCGCACGCGGAGATGGCGGCCATGGAGCGGGCCGCGCAAAAACTAAAACGCTGGCGCTTTGACGAATGCGCCCTCTACGTAACGCTTGAGCCATGCGCCATGTGCGCCGGGGCCATTGTGCAGTGCCGCGTCGGCAGGCTCGTGTACGGAGCGCCGGACCCAAGGGCCGGGGCGGTTGGGTCCCTTTACGACATACCGGGCGACAGCAGGATATGCCACAGATGCGAAGTCAGGCGCGGCGTCTTGGAACAGCAGTGCGCCAAACTGCTGGGCGACTTCTTCATCTCGAGGCGCAAAGCGCGCTCAAATCAAGCCTGACGCGGCCTCGGCCAAACCGCGGCTAAAGCCGCGTTTGGCGGCGTAAGCCGTCAATTCCGCGATTTTGACATAAACAGCCAAATGAGCTATAATCCGCTCCGTCAGTTTGTTGGACGACGCGGAGGGGTGGCCGAGCGGTCGAAGGCGGGCGACTCGAAATCGTCTTGGCGGTGCTGAGCCGTCACGTGGGTTCAAATCCCACCCTCTCCGCCATAGTGACAATGCCTCAGACTGACACTGTCGACGCGGAGAGGTGGCTGAGTGGTCGAAGGCGCTCGCCTGGAAAGTGAGTGAACGGCTTATCCCCGTTCCAAGGGTTCAAATCCCTTCCTCTCCGCCATTTTCACCTTGCAGGCTTTCGATATCCCCGACACAGAACAAAAAATAATACGCGCCGCAGCGTCAGGCGCATCCGCTGCTGTTGCGGCCGCAATGCCAAAGGCGCTTCCCGCGCGCTGTTTTAAGCGCGCGGGAAGCGCCTTCATGCCGAAACAAACGCTTTGATATCTGCCGACTGAAATCTTGCGCGGCAAGCCCTACTGTTTTGCCAGCTCGTCAAGGCGGGACTGTATCATTGATATCTCGTCGTCTATCGTCTTCATCTGTTTTTCAAGGTCTGCCCTGTCCTTGCGCAGCTTCTCAAGCCGCTTGAGCAGGCGGTCCGTCTCATAGCGCGCAGCCGTCTTGCCCTGATAGAGCTTTGATGGGTCGTCGTTTGCGACGTCCCAGATAAAATACGGCGACTTGCCGTCCAATATGTTGCTTATCGCGCTGCTAAACTCAAGCCGCACGGTCTTAGCTCCTTTGAGCAGATCCTTGCCTGTTTTTTCGTCATATCTTGGAAAGTAGACAAGTCCATCTTTTTCTCCCTGAAAACGGAAATTGAATCTTTTGTCATAATCTACGGGTTTATAAATATTATTACCTATGCGTAGCTTTACCATGATATCAAAGGGGCCAAGGTACATCGTGGGACCGTTATTTATAAATTTAACGCTGATAGGTATCCTTTCGCCAAGCTGCAGCGCCTGAAGGAAGTGATACCTATAGTCCTCAGTCTCCTGCTGGGTCCACATATTTTTTTGAGCTTCTGACTGAATGTACGCATCTATAAATTCAGCAGAATAATATGTGCATATTATGGTAAGGTTGCTGCCCATATTATTAGTAAAACGCTGCTCCTTCACCCATCTGGAAATCACCTGATCGAAAGACGCCGCTGCTGACAAAGCCGGCGCAACAAAGAGAGACAGAACCCAACAACACAGAAGAACGAATATTTTCTTTTTCAATTCCTTTTCCTCCAGCCTCTATTAAACTTCGTCCGCATAATATAAAACAAAAAAGGGAGGCCCGCAAGGGCCTCCCTTTTTTGTTGAGCTTAAACTGAACTAGAAGTTAACCGTGGTACGGAAGGAAATGACATTATCCTCCCCATCTCCATTTGCTCCGGCAAAAATGCTGTTGTCACCGTAATCGATGTTATCATACGCAAGGCGGAAGTTGATAGCCGGCGTATACTGATAATTAACACCTACGGACCAGTTCTTCGTGTCGTCATAGCCGTTAACATCAAAATCGAACTGAGCATAGCGGACAAACGTTCCCCATTTGTCGTTCCACTTCTGATCGGCACGGACAAAGAACGTCTTCATCGTACCGCCGTTGTTTGCAAACATACCCACAAGCTTCCCGTCAAGCGTCGGGTCGGCACCCATCCAGTTATATGTTATGCCAAACAGGTTGTTGCCGATGAAGGAATTATCTTCCTGCCCGTACTCAATCCACAGAGACGTAAACTTAAGGAGATCCTGTTTCATGAGCAACTGAGCCTTCCACGATTTCGGACTGTCTTCCCAGCCAGCTATATTTACGTCCTGATCCTGGAAATAATAGATACCCTGCAGCGTAACAGCAGGCGTAAAGTCAAACCCCGCGTACACCGCATACGTGTTAAGATCGGGCGCCCCAAAAGTTGCCGCATTCACCCCATCAGAAACTGTAATATCGCGGTCACCTTTGAGCCAGTAACCCATGAGTCCGCCACGGAACTTCTCACTGAAGTCTGCATGCAGTCTCAGCGCATAGAGCATATAAGCATTGTCTGTTACGCTCAGCCCTGCTACAGTATCCAACGTGTCCGCCGCGTACCCCTCAAGATCTGTATCACGTCCAACGACTGCCGTGGCAGTGAATATGCCCCATGTCTTTTTGAACTGAGCCCCAGTGAGATCATAGTCGCCAAAAGTAGCGTCATTGTTGATATCATCCGGGTTGTAGAAGCCAAGCTCGTCTTCCCAGTCGATGTTGAAACGGCCAACGCGGAATTCAACATCATACGGCAGCTTCGTTGTGATCTGATAGCGAGCCCACGTTGCATCCATACTGTTAAGACGACCGTAGAACGTTGTGTTCTCGTCAATAAACTTGAAAAGGTGGAGACGAGCGCGGTTCATATTGGACTGTGTGTCGTCGCCGTACGCGCCGCCATCGATATCAGCAAATTTCCAATCATGACGGAACTCGCCCGTAATCTTCCATCCGCCGATGTTTTCCTCGAGGACCGCGACGCGCTTGTCAATCTTGTCGACCTTCACGCCGAGTGCGTCGAGCTCATCCTTGAACTCCATGACGAGCTTCTTCAGCATCTCAAGGTCCTGCTTGCTGGCCTTCTCCATGTCCACCTTCGCAAGAGCGCGCGCCACTACCGAAGCCATCTCGTAACGAGTGGCGGGCTGGCCGCCCTTGAAAGCGCCATCGGGATAACCCGACACGACTCCGCTCGCCGCGAGCTGCGCGACCGCGTCATATGCCCAATGTCCGGCCGGCACATCCATGAAAGGATTTGCCGCAAACGCAGGCGCCGCAAACGCTACGAGCGCCACTACCGCAAATATTGCCAAAAACTTTTTCATCTTTGTACAACCCCCTTGGTTGTTTTTTTATTTTATTTCGCGGATCTCCGCGCCAAGGGCATCGCCTTCGGACAGAAACAAGTCTCCATCGTTTCCTCTTTTCCGCCGCGGCCTTCCCTGTCGCGCCTCGCTCCGCCTCATCATTCCGCTCTCCTCTGTTGGCCGGGGTTGTATTACGCCTCCTTTCCTGCCGTCAAGGGTCTTCGCGGAATTCCAAGCTGTGTTGGGGTCCTGATTGTCATGTTGCAAACACACGCGGCAGACGCATATCAGCCTTTCCGCCGCCACTAGAAATTATACAGGCAATTTCAACGATTAGTATAGGTCTTTAGGACTATTTTTTATCCGCAGATGATGATCTCGTTCCTATCGCCTGTTTTATTATAACATATGCGTGATGTGAAACGCTTGAAGGGGTGGCTTTTAATATGGATATGCGATGGAAGACTACGGCATGCCCGCATGATTGCCCCTGTGCATGCTCGATGAAGGCCAGGGTTTTAAACGGCCGCGTGGAGATAAAGCCCAACACCGACAACCCGTGGACAAACTTTGTCTGCGCAAAGGGACTGCGATTCAGAGAGCGCGTATTTGACAAACGCAGGCTTACGGAGCCGCTGATTCGATTCGGCTCCGGATGGAAGCCGATATCATGGCACGAGGCGTGGTCTGTGTGGGCCGATAAAATATACGGGGCGGTACGGAGATTGGGGCCGCTTTCCTTAATGTATCTCTCAGGAGCAGGATCGATGTACTTCTCAAAAGACCTCATCCCGCATGTCTTCAGCGAGCTCGGCGGCTATACGGCAACGGAGGGGTCCCTCTGTTCAAGCATAGGCTCGCAGGGGCTCAGAGAGTCCACGGCCGGCTGGGGCGTGCCGTTCGTGACGCCGGAGGCGCTGTGCGGCGCGCGCGGCGTTCTTCTTTGGGGGAGAAACGTGTACGCCACACAGCCGCAGATCGTGAAGTGCCTTGACTACATACGCTCAAAAGGCGGTAAAACAGCCTGCGTGGACATACGCAAGACAGCGACTTCGAGAAGGTGCGACAGCTTCTGGCGGATAGCGCCCGGAGGCGACTGGGCGCTTGCGGCGTGGCTCTGCCGCGAGATACTGGCGCGCGGTGCGGACTCGCGTTCATGGAGGACGCGCGCGCTCAACGCGGACGAATTTTTGGATTTCACGCTGGGGCTCGACGGGGCAAAGCTGCTTTGCGCCGCGGGCATGGAATCAGGCGCCGCGCATGAGATACTCGATTGGCTTTTAGCGCACGGGCCGGTAGTGCATATGCCTTCTTTCGGCGCGCAGAGGTATATGCACGGCGACACGCAGTTTAAGTGGATATTCGCGCTGGCCGCGCTGTGCGGCGGTTTTGACGACCCATGCTCCGGTCTTAGCTTCAGCAAGGACGAGCACGCCATTTTCCCTGAGAGCCTAGCGCCTTCGTGCAAAAACGTCCGCAAACTCCCGGCCGGGGCCTGGAACACGCTTTTGCCGCGCGAGGACCCAAAGATTGAAGTCATCTCCATATGCGGCGCAAACCCGGCCAGGCAGTGCCCGGACAGCGCCCTTACGGCGCGCGCTCTCGCTTCGGTCCGCTTTAAGGTGTGCTGCGAAATATTCATGACGGACACAGCCGAGTTGTGCGACCTCGTGCTCCCGTCGGCCACGTTCCTCGAAGAGGGACACGACTGGCTCGGCTCCTACTGGCACAGCTTCGTCGTAAGGTCGGAAACGGTGCTGCCGCCTGTCGGCGGCGCAAAATCGGACATCGAGATATATGACGGTCTGGCGCGCGCGCTTGGCCTGAAAACAAGCCTCATAGGACTTAAAGACGAGATGGACCGAACGCTTGCGGCCGACCGAAGGCTCGAGGAGATATCAGACGGCCTTTACCGCCACAGGGAGCAGATGTACTGGAACGATCCGAAAGCCCAAGCGGTGATGCCGGCGTCAGCGCCGGAGACGCGCATGCCCCGCGCCGGCGAGTTCCGGCTCGTCACGGTGCATGCGAACGAGTACATAAACGGACAGAGCACCGACGCGCCCGACACGGAAGGCGTGCCTGAGATATGCGTGCCGCGCGGCGACGCAAGGCTTGCCGGACTCAGCGAGCGCGCGCTCGTTAAGGTCACGTCACGGGAGGGCGGATCTCTTGTGATGCGCGTCAGGACAGACCCTGACATAGCGGACCGAACCGCTGTGGCAAAACAGGGGCTGCGCGGCATCAACACGCTCACGACCGCGCGCATTGCGCCGGGTTCAGGCGCGCCCTACGCCGAATGTTTCGTCACTATAGAGGAGCTGTCATCTTAAGAACAGGGCAAGCGCTTCTTTCAGCGACGCGGCCCCAATGACGTCGACAGGCGCTTCCGCGAGGCGGCTTTTAGCGCTGACCACGGCTCGCCTGAAACCAAGGCGCGCGGCCTCTTTGAGCCTCATATTAAGCCTTGCCGCGGGACGTATCTCGCCGGCCAAACCGACCTCGCCTATGAAACATATGTCCTGAGGGATGGCCGCGTCCGCAAGCGACGACGCAAGGGACGCGCATATGGCGAGGTCCGACGCGGGGTCGCTCAGGAAGAGCCCGCCGGCCACGTTCAGGTAGACGTCGCTCGCGCGCGACGGCATGCCGCACCTGCGTTCGAGAACGGCAAGAAGCAGCTGGAGCCTGTTGGTCTCTATCCCCCTTGCCGTCCGCTTCGGGTATGGGAAAGGGGTCGCGCAGGAAAGGGCCTGTATCTCAGCGGCCAGCGAACGCGAACCCTCAAGCACAAGCGATATGGCGACACCGGGACTGCCGAGGTCTGTGCCGTTCCAGTAGAGCCTGCTTGGGTCGGTAACGGCGAACAGTCCCTTGTCCGACATCTCGAAGATGCCGAGTTCTTCAGTGCTGCCGAAGCGGTTCTTTTCGGCGCGCAGCAGCCTGTTTGCAGAGCTCCTGTCGCCTGAGAAGAGAAGCACCGCGTCGACTGAGTGCTCAAGCAGTTTGGGCCCGGCTATCTGTCCCTGTTTTGTTATGTGCCCAACAAGAACTGCCGGTATCAGGAGCCGTTTAGCGGTTTCTACGGCCATGGCGGCAACCGCCCTCACCTGATTCGGCGAGCCGGCCCAGCCGCTTTCAGAATCCAGGCGGAAAGCCTGCACGCTGTCAAGAACTATAAAATCGTACCCCGCCGCGGCGCCAAGCGCGGACTCTAAGTCTTCCTCGCAGATCAAATCAAGGTTATCCGCCAAAAGCCCCAGCCTGCGCCCGCGGAGCGCAAGCTGGCCCGCCGACTCTTCGCCCGATATGTAAAGGGCCCTGCGGCCCGCCCTTGCCATGCCGGCGCATACCTGAAGCAGCAGCGTGGATTTGCCCACGCCGGGCTCGCCCCCCAGGAGCACCGCGCCTCCTCGCACCCACCCGCCGCCGAGCACCCTGTCGAGCTCGTCTATGCTGGAAGGGATGCGTTCCTGCTCGGACACATCAAGAGAGCGTATGGGAAGCGCGGCGCGCGAGGATCTGCCGCGCTCGGCGCCATGCACGGGCGAGTATTCCTCCTCCATGCAGCCCCACGCGCCGCACCCGGGACATCTGCCCACCTTAGTGAGGCTCACGTACCCGCAGCCCGAGCACCTGTATTTTGCCGCTTCCTTTGCCACTTAGGATCACCCGCCCAAAACAGAGCTGCCGCGCCGTCTGAAATAAAAGCGATGTTTAATATCTGCGGCCGCGCTTTTTTCAAAGGATAACAAAGAGCGTTACTTAACACAAGCGCGTCATTGGCACATTTATCTTTAAAGGGTATCATAAGGAAACGGCGAAAGGAAGTGGCTTGACATGTCAGCTTTTTACGCGGCCGCGCTTGCGACCGTATTGCTGTTCATAGCGGCGGGGACGCTGCTTGGCGGGAAGACATCCGACGCGAACGATTACAGCCTCGGCGGGCGGAGCGCCTCTGCCGCGGGCGTTACCGGCATACTCCTGGGCGCGCTCGTAGGCGGCGCGTCTACCGTGGGCACTGTCCAGATGGCTTACAAATGCGGCATGACCGCCGTCTGGTTCACGCTCGGCGGAGGGATAGGATGTCTTTTGCTTGGTTTGCGTTTTGCCGCGCCGCTTAGAAATTCCGGCATCACCACAGTGGCCGACTATCTCGCGAAGAGCTACGGAGGCGCGCAAAGCGCATGCGGAAGGGCGGTCGCTTTGACGGCTACGGTTTCGTCGTCGATAGGAACCTTCATTTCGGTCTGCGCACAGTTTCTCTCATGCGCGGCAATGCTGCGCGGGGTATTTCCTATATCCTGCAAACAGGCGGCGCTGCTTACGGCATTTTCCGTGCTGGGTTTCATAGCCTCAGGAGGCATGAAAAGCTACGGCGCGCTGGGCAAAGCCAAGATAGCCCTGCTTTACGCAGTGCTTGCTGTATGCGCGGCCGCGACTTTCTTCATAGAACCGCGCGCGGCCGTCCTGTCCGTCCTGCCGCCTGATCCGTGGCTCAACCCGTTCGGCAGGGGATTTTTCCCGGAGGTCGGCTACCTCGCCTCAATGGTCGTCGGGGTATTCACCACACAGATATATATCCAGTCGCTTGCCGCCGCCAGGGACGCTAAGGCGGCGAGAAACGGCGCGCTGGCGTCAGCGCTTCTAATGCCTCCGATGGGATTGCTTGGCGTGCGCATAGGTCTGTATGTGCGAGCAAGCGGAGCCGTAATGCCGCCTGAAAACGTGCTCGCGTGGTTCATAACGAACTCGTTCCCGCCCATTTTAGGCGGACTTCTGTGGGGCGGCGTGATCATCACTGTGATAGGGTGCGCGGCAGGGCTCATCCTTGGCGTAGCCACGAACATATCAAAGAACCTGGTACCCGGCTGTCTTATGAAAAAACACCCTTCGCTTGAGCTGCCGCTGCAAAGGGGCTTGGCCTGCGCCGCGGCCGCGCTTGCGGCCGCGCTCAGCGTAGGCGGGGCCGGGACGACGATACTGGAATGGAGCTACATGAGCATGGGGCTAAGGGGCGCCGGTACGTTTTTGCCTTTTGTCATGGCGGTCGTCAGGCCTAAGGCGCTGCCGCCCGCGTGGGCTCTCGCATCAAGCGCGGGCGGCCTGGCCGGCACTATCTTTTGGGCGCTTGCAGGGCTCAGGGGGGACCCTCTTTTCGCAGGGCTCGCGGTGTCGGGAGTGTGCGTGGCGATCGGCATAGCTTCCAATAAAAAATAAAAGTATCGGCGGTATTGTCGTCCCGCCGATACTTTTATTTATGGCTTTCTGGCAAAAATCTACCGCTTGTACCCTATGATATCGCGCAGAAGCCCCATGCGCCACTTTCTGCTCTTATCGTCCTCTACGCCGGCCGTTTTAAAACCGTCCACGACACCTATGACGCCCCTGCCCTGATCAGTCTCCGCGACGAGCACCTGAAGCGGGTTAGCCGTCGCGGCGAATACATGGCAGACCTCCTGGAGGTCCTTGATCCTGCCCAGGACATTTATGGGATACCCACCGCGCAGCATCACGACGAAGACATGCCCGGCGTTTATGCGCACCGCGTTGTCGACCGCGGTTTGGATGAGATCGTCCCTGTTGCCGTCGTACCTTACGAGACAGTCGCCGGACGCCTCGCAGAACGCTATGCCGAACTCAAGCGACGGGGACGACGTGACGAGCGCCTCGTACATATCCTCGACCGTCTTTATGAAGTGGCTCTGCCCTATTATCAAGTTGCAGCCCTCCGGGATATTCGCATTGACGGCGCATATCCTGATGTTTTCGTCCATTAAAGACCACCTCCGCGTATTATTTCTGACGTGCAAACGCGCAAAACGACGCGCGGCCGTCCATCGGGCGCGCGCCGCCGCGTAAACATTGAAAGCCTGCGGGTATGCTTATTTGCGTTTAAGCTCCGCTATCACGGCGTCCGTGATATCTATCCCGCCGTAGAACACCGCGTCTTTATCTACGACCACGGTTATCTTTTTGGCGTTAGCGACCGTGCGGATGGCAAGGTTTATATCCTTGAACAGAGGCTCCATGAGTTTGGCCTCTTCATTTGCAAGCGCCTGACGCGCGGTCTGGTATATCTCCCTCTTTTTCTTGTCGTCAGACTCCTTGTCTATCGCTGCCTTAGTCTCCCTCTGCTTGCTGTCCGACATGTCCTTGATCTGCTTCTGCACCTGCTGGAACTTCGGATGCTGGAACATTATCTTCTGCGGGCTGACGCAGCCTATGACATCCTGCGCCGCCGCGACCCCGACGGCCGCCAGTGAGAACACCGCGGCCATGACAAGAGCAACCGCCACTTTCCTGGTTAAAAACATATTGAGCATTACCTCCCCTTAAAATTAAAGCCGGTGTAAGGATCACGATTTAGTAGATTTTACCTGTCGGCATTTTTTAAGTCCACGTATAATTACGGAATGGCTGACAGCCGATTCTCTGCCGGAAGGTGATTTTTTACAGATGGAATGCATCGCTACTTTCGATACTACGCATATGGCTCTGTTCTTCGAGAGGTCGTGCCGCGGCGCCGGATTGGACGTACGCATCATACCCGTGCCGCGCGCGCTTTCCTCAAGCTGCGGCCTTGCGTGCAGCTATCCGTGCGCCGACGATGAGACGGTGAGGTCGATAGCGGCGCAAAACGGGATCGAGGTCTCGGATTATCACAGGATCTAGGTCATTTCCATTCGTCGGGCTCTTCAGGCGGCTTTTCGTCGTTGAAGTATTTGCGCCAGAACAGACAGGTCAGAAGCCGCCACAGCAGATACCCGCCGCAGGCTACGGCCACGCCTGTCCAGGCAAGGCCGGAGAAGCTTAATCCGGCTGTAAACAGCGATGCCTCGCCGGCTGCGCTGTGAACAGCGCGGTCAGGCCCGAACCATTTCCACGCCCAAAACATCAGGAAAAGCGCGGCGGCAACTGTCAGTATATCGTTTATTCGCCTCGGGTCCGGTCTTTTATCCAATCCCATAACATATCACCTTCCTATTTCTCTGCAGCCGCACTTTTGAGCGTGCGGCCAAAGTATACGCTCTCACCGTACGCAACCAGATATGACGCCGCGCACACTATGCCCGCGAAAGGCGAAATGCGGGATCCGAACAGTTCTATCGCGAGCACCGCCGCGGCAACGGGAGCGTCGGCAGAACCAGCAAGAACCCCGGCCATACCGAGCGCGCCGCAGAAAGCCGCGTCAAGGCCCGTCAGCCTTGCAAAGAGCGAACCGGCCGCGGCTCCTGTGAAAATTGTCGGCATAACTATTCCTCCGTATCCGCCGCACGAGAGGGTAACCGCGGTAGCGGCCGATTTCAAAGCGAACAGCAAAGGCTGCGCGCATCCCCCGTTTATTATGCCTTCTATCGTCTCCATGCCAAGCCCAAGAAAGCCGTCGCCGAAAATACCGGCCGAAACGGCCAATAAAGAAGCGCCGATGAGCGGTTTAAAAATGCCGCGGACTTTAAGCGAACCTAACTTCGAGGCAAGGACTTTAAAAATCTTTATGTGCACCCTCGATATAAGCCCGAAAAATATGCCCGCGGCGGCGGCCCATGCCATATTGCCGAACGCCATGTCGGGCAAGGGCAGGTAAGCGCCCGGTATCGCGCTTGCGCCCATAACTGACGCCGTATGACAGGCAATCGCGCCGCTTACGAACGACGGGAACAGGACGCCGCATGACGCCATGTCCAATTTCATAACCTCGATCCCGAACAGGGCGCCTGATAAGGGACACCCGAAGGCCGACGAGAAGCCCGCGGACACCCCGCATACAATGAGCCGCCTTGAGTCCGCTTCGCTCACGCCTAACATCTTAGACACGCCGTACATGAGACAGGCGCCGGCATGAGCGCATGGGCCGGCCCTTCCTGCCGATCCGCCCGCGGATATCGTGACGACTACGGCGGCAAGCTTTGCGGGAAGAGTTTTCAGGTCGTCGGGGCCTACGTTAAAACCGGGGGCATTGAGCGCTTTGTCCGCGGCAAGCGGAGCAAAACGGCGCAAAAAGTAAAAAGTGAAAATAAGCGCGGGAAAGAGGAGCGCCTCACGCGGGATACCGGCCGAAGAGACAAAAGAGCGGGCAATGTCCAGCGCCGACAGAAAAACAGCGCACACCGCGCCGACAGTTATCCCGGCAATAACGGAAAAAAAACCCAGCTTTAAGACACACAGCGGCAGCAAAAAAGAGCCTTTTTTTTCTTCGCACATTACGACCACCGCCTATATTTTATCACCACCGCCGCCGCCTGTGAGAATGTATAATAGTCGCGCCATGAAAGATCGCAAACTCATTTCACCGCATAAATTAATGAAGTGCCTGTTCGCGCTCGCAGTGCTGTCATCGTTCGTTTTCATAGGATTTCGCATAGCGACGAAATCGTCCTATGAGGCGCATGAGGTGCGGCAATGCCTTCTGCTTGCCGTCTCCGCGGCTGACATGATGGCGGAGGAAACATCGTCGGCACCGGATATATGGGACCGGATAGGACGAGGAGAAATCACTCTTATCATCGACCACAAGACTGTTCCGGGCAACTGGGTGATCAAAGTCACGGCGATACGGCGCGGGGACTTTGTGCATATCGAGTCCTCAGCAAGCTCCGGATGGAACACAAGGAGCCCCCAAAAATTTACGGTCGCGGCTGATATATCGACAGGCAAGGACGCGGGGCGCATCGTCTACGTCAATGCGCCGCCTGCCCATGAAGCGCTGGATGCGATAATAAGGTCCGCGCGCAAAAGCGGCAAGACTGTAGTCTTCAGGTTCCCGGACGAGTCAGACATATGTCCGGTCACGATACGCGCAGCCATAGCACGATATGCGGGGCCGGACGGCGATTTCATAATACTGAAACCCGCGGACTAAAACACAAATCGTCAGTAACCCAGATCCTCCCCCACGATTATAACGTGACATTCGCGTCCTATCGGCGGACGCTCCATCATCGTCACGATACGGCATACGCGCTCCGGGCTGTTGCAGCCGACACAGTGTCCGACGGACGCGCATGGCGCCTTGCCTTCCAGCCTCAGAACGTTTGGCGGCGCGGCCTCGTCGCGCGCGCGCCTGAGAGCAGATGCCGTATCGGGAGCTATCTTGTTTATGCCGGCTATCACGAGCAGCTTCCCTGGAGCCCACGACATCGCACCCACCCTGTTTCCGGTCCCGTCGATGTTGACTAACACGCCTTCGTCCGCGGAGATGGCGTTCGCGCTCATCACGAACCAGTCGGACATCAGCTGTTCGATGAACCTGGCCGGCCTGTCCTTGGGCGCAAGCGCGGGATCCCAGTGCTCGGCCACCTTAGAGCCGCGCTTTTTAAGCGCCTCTATCAGGCCTGTCTCGCGCACTGTAACCGTGCCCGGTACGCCGACGCCGGCACCTTCGGGTATAAGCTCCAGCGCGGCCGCAAGCGCGGCCTGTCTGTCTTGCGCGTACTGCGCGTGAAACCCATGCGAGACCAGAACCTTGCAGACCGACCGGCCCAGGGCCTCGCGGCTCATTTTCTTTGCCTGAGACATATCCGCCATACACAAATCCCCCCAAAGCTTAACTTTAGATATATTTTACGCTACAATCATCCTGCGCGCCAATATGCGCTAAAACCGCATTTAATGCGGGATGCGCGGCTGGATCGGAATAACCCAAGGGAGGCGGCGCTTTGAAAAAAGACGGCTGTAAAGCGGCTCGCATGGAAACAGCGGTCACGATAGGACTCTACGTGCTATTTTTTGCCTGGTGGTACGCCGCCGCGTACGGGTTCGGCGACGATCCGTCGAATTACAGATATATAATGGGGTTTCCCGAGTGGTTCTTCTACAGCTGCATCGTGGGCTACATAGGAATCTCGGCATTGCTTGCTCTTGCTGTAAAGCTGTTTTTCAAAGATATTCCGCCTGATGAGGATGATGAAGATGTCTGAAAAAATCCTGATGATCATACCTCTTGTGATATATTTCGCGCTGGTCATGGGCATAGCGCTTTGGGGAAACAGAGCGCTGAACAAGGCGACCGGAACAGCTAAATTTTTAGAGGAGTACTTCATAGGAAGCCGTTCGATGGGCGGCTTTGTGCTCGCAATGGCCATAATAACGACATACACAAGCGCGAGCAGCTTCATAGGCGGCCCCGGCGTAGCCTACAAAGTGGGGCTGGGCTGGATACTGCTGTCAATGATACAGGTCCCAACCGCATTTCTGACGCTAGGCGTCCTGGGCAGGCGTTTCGCCGTTGTGGCCAGGAGAACGAAATCAGTCACCATAACCGACTTCCTTCGCGTACGATACAACAGCGACGCTGTCGTCATACTTGCGTCATGCGCGATACTTGTATTCTTCATGGCATCCATGCTAGCTCAGTTCATAGGCGGCGCCAGGCTATTCGAGGCCATAACCGGCTATTCGTACGGCGCGGGGCTCGTAATCTTCGGGCTTACCGTGATAATATACACCACTGTCGGAGGCTTCCGTGCCGTCGTGCTGACCGATACGATACAGGGGATCATGATGACGCTGGCGTCCGTCGCCATCCTCGCCGCTGTCGTAAACGCCGGCGGCGGAACAGCCCGGATAATGTCTGCTCTTGAGTCGATAGACCCGGCTCTTATAACGCCCCAAGGAGCTGGAAACGCCCTCCCTAAGCCGTTCATCCTTTCGTTCTGGGTCCTTGTCGGTTTCGGCATACTCGGGCTTCCGCAGACCACTCAGAAGTGTCTCGGCTACAAGGACTCGAGGTCGATGCATAACGCGATGATAATAGGCACCCTTGCCGTCGGGTTTACGATGCTCTCGATGCACCTTGTCGGAGCGATGGGGCGCGCCGTACTGCCGGATATCAAGGTCGGCGACCTGGCGGTTCCGACCCTCACGATCCGTCTTTTGTCGCCATTCTGGGCCGGGATATTCATCGCGGGACCTCTTGCCGCGATAATGTCGACAGTGGACTCGATGCTTATAATGTGCTCGGCGGCGATAGTCAAGGACATTTATTTCCACTACGTCGCAAAGAATGACGAGTCAAAGCTGCCTCCCGCAAAGGTTCGCAGGATGAGCCTCGCAGTGACGGGCACGGTCGGAACGCTGGTATTTTTAGCCGCGTTGGAGCCTCCGTCGCTTCTGGTATGGATAAACCTCTTCGCTTTCGGAGGACTTGAGTCCGTCTTCTTCTGCCCTACGATATTCGGTTTGTACTGGAGGCGCGCCAACTCCGCCGGCGCGCTGCTGTCGATGGCCGCCGGGTGCGCTTCGTTTTTCTGGTTCAACATCACAAAGACAAGCATAGCGGGCACAACCGCGATTGTGCCCGCGCTGTCGATAGCCTCGGCCGCGTTTATAGCGGGAAGCCTGATGTGCCGCAAAAAGGAAGACCCGAAAACACTTGAGATTTTCGATCTTTAGTTAAGCGCTTAGTACAGGAAGTCACCGTCAGGCTTTGGGCAGCCTCATTACGAAAGCCGCGCCACCCAGCTTTGAGTCGGCAAGGTTAAGGCTGCCGCCGTGCCGCTCTGCTATCCTGCGCGATATGGAAAGGCCGAGTCCGTAACCGCCGGACATGCCGCCGCTTCTTGCGCGGTGGCGCTCTCCCCTGCGAAAACGCTCAAAGATTATCTCTTTCTCTTCGTCTGGTATGCCCGGGCCGTTATCGTCGACGCATATCTCCCAAAAATCCCCCGCGTCAGTCACGGACAGCACTATTTTCCCGGAACCGGCGCCGCGGCATGAAGACACATACTTGACCGCATTTTCCAGCAGGTTGAACAGAGCCCTTTTTAGGTCGGCGTATCTTCCCCTGACCGTAGCCGGCCCATCCGCCGATATGGCGTCGAAAGATATGCCTCGGCTTTTCGGCAGGTCTTTGACATCAGACAAAAGAGACGCGGCTAAGCTGTTGAGATCTATCTCCTCGTAATCGGCTACGAAAGGGTCGACATCGAGGCGCACAAGGAACAGCAGGTCGTCGACAAGCCCGCTTATCCTCTCCTGCTGGCGTATCATGCTGTCGACGGTGTTTATGTCCTCCTCGTCCCTTAATCTGCCGCCTGATTTTAAAAGCTCAAGCCCAGTCCTGATAACCGAAAGCGGCGTTTGGAACTCATGCCCGGCGTCTATAAAGAAGTCCCTGCGGGCCTCTTCAAGACGCATCTTCTCTGTCATGTCCTGCATTACAATGAGCCTTCCGCGCGTGATAGTGAGCGTCGTGACCTCGATCTTCCGGACGCCGTTGCGCGACAGCGTGAAGAGCCTTCTCCCGTCTTCGCCGTCAAGCATCCTCACGATCTCCTCCGACGGCAGCACAAGCTCGACAGAAGCCCCCCTTGAAGGCATGAAGCTGCCCCTGCCGCAGAGCACGGCCGCCTCCCTGTTTATGTAGCGTATCTTGCGTTTGTCGTCTATCAGAATAACACCGACTGGCAGTGCCCCCACTAGGACGGCAAGCTCTTCTTCCCGTTCCGCGGCCTCTTTTGCGCTCAATTTTAGCGAATCTGACATGGAGTTGAGCGCGTTTGCCAGGTTCTGCATCTCCTCATCGTCACATATCGGAAACCTCGCGGCTTTGCCGGCGGCTATATCCTCAGCCGCCCTGCTCAGCGCGTTAAGCGGCCTCATTATCTGGCGCAGCACCCAGTAAGCGCCGAGCCACACCAAAACAAGCACTATCTCAATGGAGTACAGGAACGGCCTGCCCATTGACTTAACGAGCCCGGCAAGTCCCTCGACGGGGTACGATAACCTTATCACCATCCCCTCGCCGGGGCTGCCCGGTATTATTACACGCCTTGCCACGTAGCTCTGCCATGCCCCAACTGTCTTACTGTAGCGAAGCTCGTACCCCTCGCCGTCCGCAAACGCCTTCATAATCTCGGGGCGCTTGTAATGGTTTTCGTGCGTTACCGTCTGGAGGCTGTCAAACACGACCTCGCCCATGGTGTTTATCAGCGAAAAACGGCCTTCGGGATATACATCTATCCAAAAACGCGACATCTCCTTTATCCCTTCCACGCCGCGCTGCTCGCCGGCTTTTGCCATAGCCGCGGCATAGCGTGAGAGCATCGCCCTGTTGTCCTCTATAAGTCCGTTTCTCTGCGCCCTGTACACAACTCCCCACGCGGCAAGCGCAACTATCAAAACAGAGGATGTCAGCAGCAGCGCTATTTTCTTTTTTAACGTCATTCTGTGGAGCATCTCTGCCCTTCCCCCTCCCAGACAAGCTTATACCCGCGTCCGCGCGACGACCGGATGACAGGCAAAGGCAAAACGCCGTCGTCAAGCTTCTTTCTGAGCCTCGACACGTGGACGTCAACCGTACGAGTGTCGCCGCTTAATCCCCATATCCGTCTCAATATCGCATCGCGGGAAACCGCGTGCCCAACCCTTTCGACCAGCATCGCCAATATCTCAAACTCAGTCGGGCTTAAATCAAGCGGCGCTTCGCGCAGCCAGGCTTCTTTATCTGACAGGTCCAGGCGCAGGCTTCCTTCCTCTATGACGTCGGACTTTGTCTCGCGCCGTTTCCTCCTGAGCAGCACGCGAACCCGCGCTAAGAGCTCATCCAGAGGGAATGGTTTTCTAAGGTAGTCGTCGGCGCCAAGGTCAAGCCCCTGAACCGCGTCCACGGGTGAACTGCGCGCGGTCAGCATCATTATCGGGATATCCTTCGTCGCGCTGTTGGCCTTGGCTCTGCGGCAGACCTCCCAGCCGTCCATCATCGGCAGCATGAGGTCAAGTATGACGAGGTCCGGCAGCTCTTCCTCGATCAGGCGCAGAGCCTCATCACCGTCAAAGGCACACAGAGTGCCGTACCCATTCTGTCTGAGCGCCCGGCACACAAACTCGGCAAGGCTCTCTTCGTCGTCGACGACAAGGATCTTGGAATTCACAGACGTTACTCCCCTAAGCCTCCTGCTTCCTGCGATGCTGAGACGCCCTCACAGTCTTGCCTGTGTACATGTACGCTATCCTTTCGGCTACGTTCGTGACATGGTCTCCGGCGCGTTCAAGCGTGCGCGCGACGTTGATGAGCAAGAAGGACTGCTCTATGCGGGAAGGCTTCTCCATGACCATGAGGAATAGCTCGCGCATTATCTGTTTCTCGAGGTCATCGACCTCGTCGTCCATGGGGAACACTGTCATCGCAAGTTCCGGCGAACGTGTATCCAGCGCCGTAAGCGATATGTCGAGCATCGCGTTTATCTTTTCGACCATGTGCGGTATATCTATAAGCGGCTTTATAGGCTCGGACGACGCGAGTTTTATCGCGACCTTGGCGATGTTGCCGCCGTAGTCGCCTATGCGCTCTAAGTCGACAGCCATGTGCATCAGCGACGTGACGACGCGCAGATCCTCGCCAAGCGGCTGGTATCTGGCCGCGAACTCCATGCAAGCCCCGTCTATTTTGTCTTCAAGGTCGTCTATAAGGTCGTCTGAGTCAAGGACTGCCTGAGCTATCTCGGTGTCCCTGTTCTTAAGCGCCCATACGGCCTTCTCCAGCGATTCCTCCGCCATGCGCCCCATCCTGAAAATCATGCGCTTAAGTTCCGACAGGTCGTCCTCGATCCTTTTCCTCGTGTTGATTGCATCCATGACCGACACCCTCCCTTAACCAAATCTGCCTGATATATAATCTTCCGTGCGTTTATCGGACGGAGATGTGAACATACGCGCCGTGCGGTCGTATTCCACCAGGTCGCCCAGCAGGAAAAAAGCCGTATAGTCCGAAATTCGCGCCGCCTGCTGCATGTTGTGTGTGACGATTACGACAGTATAGTCTACTTTCAGGTCCCTGATAAGCTCCTCCACGCGCGCGGTGGACATGGGATCCAGAGCGCTTGTCGGTTCGTCCATAAGAAGCACGTCAGGCTGTGTTGCGATTGCCCTCGCGATGCACAGCCTCTGCTGCTGCCCGCCTGAAAGCCCTGTGCCCGGCCTGCCCAGCTTACTCTTGACTTCATCCCAAAGCGCGGCCCCACGGAGACTGCTCTCGACTATATCGTCAAGCTCCGAGCGCGATTTTACTCCGTTAAGCCTGGGCCCATAGGCGACGTTCTCGTATATTGACATAGGGAACGGGTTGGGCTTCTGGAACACCATACCTACACGCCGCCTCAGCGCTATCACGTCAGTAGCCGGAGAAAGTATATTCTCCCCGTCGATCTCTATGATCCCGCTCACACTGGCCGAGGGGATAAAGTCGTTCATCCTGTTAAGGCATCTCAGATAGCTGCTCTTGCCGCATCCTGAGGGACCGATGAATGCCGTCACGGTCTTCCGTCCTATGTCAAATGTTATATCCTTCAGCACATGGGTCGTGCCATAAGATAGGTTAAGTCCAATCGTCCTTATCTGTGTTTCAAAACCATTCTCCGCCATTTCTCTACCTCCCGCTCTTCGACGCAAGACGCGCTCGTATAACAACGCCGACAGCGCTGGTGCCTAATACTATCGCTATCAGCACAAGTATGGCGCCATACTGTATCGGCCTCACTGCCTCAATGTCCGTAGACGCGGTGGCAAGCACATATATGTGGTAAGGCAGCGCCATCACCTGGCTGAAGACGCTCTTTGCAAGGTCAGGCGCGAAATACGCGGCGCCGGTGAACATTATTGGAGCAGTCTCGCCGGCTACCCTTCCGATGGAAAGGATAGCGCCGGTTATTATGGTAGAGGCTGCGGACGGGAATACGACTTTGACTATAGTCTGCCACTTTGTGGCGCCAAGCGCGAATGACGCGTCGCGGTAATCCTGGGGCACGGCAAGAAACGCCTGCTCGGAAGCCGTAACTATGAGCGGCAGTGAAAGACAGCCAAGAGTCAGGCCGGCGGACAACAGGCACGACCCAAAGTTCATGAGAACCACAAAAAGCGAAAGCCCGAAAAGTCCAAATATAACCGAAGGCACTCCGGCAAGCAGACGTATCGAGACGCGCAGCAATCGAGTCAGTATGCCGTCATTTGAATACTCCGCGAAATAAAGCCCTGTGGCCACTCCCACAGGCAAAGCTATGAGCATGGATACAAACACAAGCTCAACAGTACCTACAAGCGGCGTCAGGATACCCCCCGCAGTCATGCCTTCGCTTGGCGGCTCCGTCAGGAATTCAATCGAAAGGACGCTCCAGCCCTGTTTAAACAGGTACGCGATAACGAAAACAAGGACAGCGGCAAGGAACAAGCCGCATGTCCAGAATATCAGCGTCATGAAGCTGTTAGTCGATTTTCGCATAAGTGTCCTGTTCATGTTCTTTGTCCTCTTTTTTCAACATACATTGAAATAAGGTTTATCAGCAGTGTGATAACAAGGAGAACCAAGCCGGCGAAAAACAGCGCGTGGTAGTGGACGCTGCCCACGGCTGTCTCTCCCATCTCAGCCGCTATCGTGGAAGTCAGGGGCCGTATCGGGTCCGTAAGCGAACGCGGTATTATGGCGGCTCCTCCTGCCGCCATAAGCACTACCATAGTCTCGCCAAGCGCCCTCATGACACCCAGCAGCGAGGCTGAAAGCATACCTCTCATTGCGTGCGGGACGACGACCTTTATCACAGTCTCCCACCTCGTAGCGCCAAGCGCGTAGGATGCGTCGCGCAGCTCCTGCGGCACCGCACAGAGCGCTTCCTCAGAGAGAGAGGCCACAACAGGGACAACAAGGAACCCCAGAAGCATCGACGCGTTCAGCAGGTTAAGGCCGCTTGCGACGCCGAGCGCTTCCTGCATCCACGGCGCTATCACCATCATGCCGAGGAAACCGAGCACTATCGACGGAAGGAATCCAAGCAGCTCCAGCATGACTTTAAGGGCGTTCCTCATGTATTTCGGAGCTATCTCGGCTGTAAACACGGCGAGCCCGAACGCAACGGGAAGAGATATCACGCTTGACAGCAGCGTCGCAGACAGCGTGCCCGCAATCAAAGGCAGCATGCCCAGCGCGGGCGGCTCTTCAGTCGGATACCAGTCAAGCCCAAGCAATATACCGCCAACGGAAGCCTCCTTAAGGACAGGCAGCCCGTTCACTACCAAAAACCCCAGGATGAACAGCATAAGCAAAATACCGACTGCCGAGACGGAGGAAACGATCCTTAACGCGGCCCTGTCGCCCGCACCGCCAAAACCGGCATCAACGCTGCGAGATTTTTTTTTCTTCATTTCACCATCCGCTCTCTGTCAAATCATACGGCTTCACGTAATAAAGCGTCATCTGTCCGCCAAGCCGCGGCAAGAGAAATCATCACCGAGCAGCAAAATAAACAAAAGGCGGCGCGAGGAGACGCCCCCGCGCGGCCTATGATATATGCTCTTCCCGCTACTTTTTCATCTCCTGAAGAGATATAAACCCTGTTCTGTTCACTATCCTCTGTCCGGCGTCGCTCTGCATGAACATGATGAAGTCCAGTATGTCTCCTTCCGGCCATCCGTTGGTGAACATAAAGAGGAAACGTGAAAGCGGATACCGGCCGCTGCGGGCGGATGATGCGGAACCCTCGACTCCGTCGACAGCCAGTGCTTTTACGGACTTACTGACATAACCCATTCCTTCGTAACCTATGGCGTTTTTGTTCTGAGATATCGTTGTCATCATAGCTCCGCTTGAGGCTGTTATCTGAGCTTTAGGCGTCACGCGCGTCTTGCCGTTTTTATCCATTATCATCTCCTGCCACGTCCCGTATGTGCCTGAGCTTGTGTCGCGCCCTACGACTACTATGGGAGCGTCTTTGCCCCCGACCTGTTTCCAGTTCGTGACCTTGCCGGAATAGATGTCCTTAAGCTGCGCCCTCGTCAGCGATTTGACGGGGTTTGAAGGGTGCACCACCGGAACCAGGCAGTCGAGGGCCACCGCAAACGGGACCGGATAAACTTTCTTGTCAATGCAGGATTTCAGTTCCGAATCCTTGATGAAACGGGACGCGTCAGCTATCTGAGCGCTTCCGTCCGCAAGCGACTTGAACCCGTTCCCTGTGCCCGTGCCGGACACGGAAAACTTAACTCCGGGATTCTGTTTCATGAACTGTTCCGCAGCCACCTGCGCAAACGGAAGAACCGTGGTGGAGCCATCCATAACTATCTGCCCCGCAGCAAACGCGGCGCCCGCGAATGACATAACAGCCATACACACGACAATCGCAATAACTTTTTTCATCTTATCTCCTCCTGTGTTTTTTCTCTTGCTTTGGAGTATAGAGCAAAAAGGTTAACGATGTGTCCGGTAATTGTAACAGCTATGTAACGGTTATGATATGGCCCGCAGATCCCAGCCGCACAGACGGCCGGCTATCGTCTGAACCTGACTATTGTAACTCCGTACCCTCCTTCTCCGGGTCCTCCGAGGTTGTGCTCCGCGACATACGGTATGCGCTTGCAGAGCTCCTGAACCTCACGGCGCAGAATACCCTCGCCGCGCCCGTGTATCACAGCCACGCTCTCGTAACCGGCGCGGTAGGCCCTGTCAAGGTACTGCTCGACTAAAGGCAGCGCCTCATCTACGGTCATGCCGCGCACCATGATTGAGCTCGGCACGCCTGTCGGGCGGGAGACTTTGATTTGTACGGGAGAAGGTGAGACCGGCTGCTCGTTGCGGATGACGCGCTCAAGGTGAGAGAGCGGGACTTCGATTTCGGCGGCGCCGGCTTGTATAAGCGCCTTTTTACCGCGCACCTCGAGCAGAGACGCGGTTCGATTTGTGCCTATTATCCGAACGCTATCGCCTGATTTAAGCGTATCCGACGCGGCAGCAAGCGATTTTTTCAAAATCTTCTTTTCTTCGCGCAAGACGGCCGATTTTTCAATATTCGCAAAGTGCTCGCGTTTTTTCTCAAGTTCGCGTCTGGCATAGGATTTCGTATCGGCGCTTTCCATCTTTTTTAAAAGCGCCCGCGCTGAACTCTCGGCGTTCCTGACTATGCCGAGCGCTTTTTTATCGGCTTCGGCTATGAGAGCCTCGCGTTTCATTTCTATGTCGCTCAGTTTAGCCTCGTATTCGGCTTTCATCCCCTCAAGCTTTTTGCGCAGAACGGCAAGCTCCTCGATCTCCCTTTCAAGTGCGGACCGTTTCTCGTTAAGATCGCCGATAAGGTCCTCCATCGATACCTCCTTGCCGCTCATCGCGGATTCAGCCCTTTTGATTATGGCCTGGGGCATGCCGAGCTTCTCCGCGATCAAAAGAGCGTTACTGCGGCCGGGGATACCCATAAGTATCCTATATGTCGGAGACAGGGTGGAGATGTCGAACTCTACGCTTGCCGTTTCAATAAGGTCAGCCGAAAGAGCGAAACGTTTTATCGGATTGTGGTGCGTAGTGGCAAGCACAAGGGACTTTCGTTCGCGAAGCCAGTCAAGCAGTGCTATGCCAAGCGCCGCGCCTTCGTCGGGGTCCGTTCCGGCTCCAAGTTCGTCCAGCAGGACAAAGGATCTGTCTGTCACCCGGTCTAAAATTGCCGCGATATGCGTTATGTGCGCGCTGAAAGTGGATAAACTCTGCTCTATGCTCTGTTCGTCGCCGATATCGGCGAAGATCTCACTTATGTCGCCTACTCGCGAACCCTCTTCAGCCGGAATCGGAAACCCCATCCAGCCAAGTATCACGCATACGGCCGCGGTTTTAAGGGCGACGGTCTTGCCTCCTGTATTAGGCCCCGTTATCACAAGTATGCGAAACCCTTCCCCGCAGCCTATGTCTATCGGCACAGCGCGTTCGAAAAGAAGCGGGTGCCTGGCTTGCCGCAGGTTAAAGCTGCTGCGCCGCGAGAGCTCGGGCATGCTCCATCCATCAACGCGTTTTTTATAAGACAGAGCATACAGAAGGTCAACCTTGCCAAGGACTGTCTGAGCGTCCAGGACGGCCTTTCTCCTTGTGAGCATCTTGGCCGTAAGGCTCCTCAATATACGCTGTTCTTCGTGCCTTTCCGAACTTTCGTTCGAGGAGTGTTCGTTGTTAAGCATTATCAGCGAGTGAGGCTCCATATACACGCTGCTGCCGGAGCCCGAGCGGTCCACTACTATCCCGGGGAAGGATCCCATGGCGTCCTGCCTGACAAGAAAAGCGTGACGTCCGTTGCGAAGAGTTAGAACACGCTCCTGAAGCATGCCGGATATCGCGGGGTCGTTGAGGATGGCACGCCCCTTACGTCTGATCGTCTCGCGTATCGTACGCATCCTTGTCCTTATGTCGCGCAGCTTGTCGGACGCCGAATCGTAAAGTCGCCCGTCCTCGTCAATGACGGAAAGAGCCGCGATATCGTCGGTGAAATCCCTTATGTCGCGCGTCAGCATGACAAACGACGGAAAGCTTTCCCGCGCGGCGTTCAGACTCTCTCCTATCCGCATCGACAAAAGCATGAGCATGCGTATTTTAAGAAGCTCAGGGCCCGTCAGAAGCCCTGTCTCCATGGCCTCCTCAAAGAGGCCTTCGACAGATGCCACCCGATCGTTCCATGGAAGGTCCCCTTTCAGCGATATATATTTTTCAAACGAATCAAAAAGTTCCTGGCGCTTAAAGAGTTCATCCATGTCCCGAGCGGGGGCGGCACGACGGACAAAAGCGCTGCCAAGCTCACTTCTGCAGCGCGATGCTATGATATCTATAATTTTTTCTATCTCAAGGCTTTTATATGCCGACGGCTCAACGAACATATGTGTCCGGCGCCTTGCTGACAGCAGCCCCGCTCGCCCACCCTTCGCCGCCCGGGACATATACATCCTTCGGGGAGCCGTTTCCGGTGCGGTACGGACGAAGTATCTCCTCAAGCGTGCCGTCAGGCAGGTCACGCGCATGCGGAAGGACCTTGAAATCTATCAGCATCTGCCTTACTAACGGCCAATGACGGCCGGCATATCTGAGCGTGCTGCTTTCCGTCATCCATGCGGGCTCTATCACAGGCGACAGTATGAGCCCGCATATGAGAACGACATACACAAAAACAGTTATTTTTACGACGCCCGAGAATATGCCCAGCAGCCTGTCGACACCGTTTAATTTAGCGGCGGTGATAGCGCCTCTTATCATCCAGCCAAACGCGCCTACCGCAAGGACCATAAGAAACCACACGGACACTATCGCTACAAGGCGTGCCACGTAGATGTTTATATGAGCCGTCTCAGCGATCATCGAACCTACGACACCCGAGAAGCTGAAAGAGAGATAGACGGCGCAGACGAACCCTCCAAGAGAGAGCATCTCCGCGGCAAAACCGCGGAAACAGCCTCGGATCACAAAATAACATCCGAGCATTATGAAAAATATATCCATCGCGTGCGATCCGCAGATATTCACTTTTCTTCCCCGCAGGGCATGCTGTTTTCTATCAGGCCATCCAGCCTGCGTCCTATCTCATGCATCCTGTGCGACATAGCCATAAGAGCAAGAAAGAGCCTGTCCTCCTGGCTCAGGTTAGGGGGGAACGAGTCGACCGCGGCCCTGACGTCAGCGACAACGCAACCGAAGTTCTCATCGTCAAGCGAGGTTGTCAGAGTGTACCTTCTCTTGCCGACGATGAACGTGTATTTGTCCTCACCAAGCCTCCGGATACCCGACGACTCATCCATGGTAAAATCGTTGTCCCTTCCGGTCCTGCCGCGCTAGGCCCGGCGGTCCTGCCGCTCTGATTCGTGTTCTTCCGGCGCGATCGCGTTCACGCGGTCAAGCAGCCCCTCGAGGCGTTTCTTTACGGCGGCTTTTTCAGAGTCATCCTCGGCGGAGCGCTTTTGGGCCTCTTCCTGGAGCTGCAGTATCTCAAGATCCCTGTCGTCTATGATACCCTTGAGCTCTCTGACCTCTTTCGTCAAAGCCTCGTTCTCGCTTCTCATATCGGATATCATTTTTTCAAGCCTTCCGATAGCGTTCTCTATCAGTTCAAACTGTTGCATCACAGCGACATCGCCTCTTTCTTCAAAAATACGATCCACCGGTTAAATTCTACCAGACTATACCGTGCCGCGCACGTCCCCGCCAAACTTTTTGTTTATTTTTTTCATTATCTGTTTCTTTACGGCGTCTATCTCTTCAGATGTGAGCGTGCCTTCATCAGACCCTATCCATGTACGGAAAGTAACTGATTTCCTGCCTTGCCCCACCTGAGATCCGCGGTATTCGTCAATGAAGCGAACATCCTTCACGAGCTCCGCTTTAGAGGCTGTTTCATATATATCCGCCCATCTGACGTTTTCGTCCAACAAGATAGAAAGATCGAAGTTGACAAGCGGGTATTCCGGCAAATGTCTGAACACGTTATGCCTGGACGGAAGCGGGACAAGTTTTTCCGCGTCAAGTTCAAAGAGCACGGCAAGACCGCGTTTGATGCCGGCAGCCCTCGACGCCTTCAGCGATACAAGCCCTGACTCGCCTATTATTTCGCCTTTGCAGAGGACGTTTATCCACAGTTTATCGTCCGCCCACGACGGTTTTCTGACCTGGGCGAACGAAAGCGGTTCTATCTGGGCGCCTCTGTGCATATATTCGAGCACACCCCTGGCCTCGCGGAAAAGAGTCCTCGCGTCCGCGCCCACAAAAGCCCCGCCAAGATGCCGCGGCATCGACGGGAGCATCTCGGACGGATCGTCTATGCTGCGATAGTCCTTGTCTAAGAAGACCTGGGTAAACTCAAACAGCCGAAATTTGTCAAAATAACGTAAATTTGTAAAAACGGCCTTAAGCAGACCCGGAACCAGCGCAGACCGAAGGTGCCTCTCATCCGGAGACGGCGGCGTGCTCAGCACAAGCATCTCTGTCGTGTCCGCACCGGACGCGGCTATATATTCATCCTCGATCCAAGGATACGTAAAAATTTCCTGCATATTGCAGCGAAAAGCAAGATACTCGCGCAAAGAGCGCTCCGTCTCCATGTCCCTCTGATTAATCGCCTTCTCAAGCACGATGGACGGCGGGATGAATTCAAAATTCTCGTAGCCTATAAGCCGCGCGACTTCCTCCAGTATGTCGTCCGGCAGAGAGATGTCCCCCGTGGAGCGCCATGACGGCGCCGTGACATGAAGCGTACCTGAGTCCTCAAAGACAGTAAAACCCAACCTCCCCAGCATTTCCTTGACGGTGTCCGCCGATATTTCCCTGCCGAGGCGTTTGCGCAAAAACGACAGCGTCACGTCGACCGAAGCGTTCCTAAGCCTCACAGGATAGTTGTCCGCGCAGCCAAGCACCTCCATCCCGGGGAACTCGGACTTAAACATCGAGACAGCCACGGCCGCCGCTTCGTCCGCACGCTGCGGGTCGATCCCTTTTTCGTACCGCGAAGAGGCCTCGGTCCTTATATCGAACCGCTGCGCGGTACGGCGTATACCTATTGGGCTAAAACAGGCGATCTCGAGGATAAGCTCCGTAGTATCCGGAAGTATCGAATCCAGTTTGCCGCCCATTATGCCGGCAAGGGCCACGGGGCTTTTCTCATCCGCTATTATGAGGTCGTCTCCCGTCAGGTTCAGTATCCTCCCGTCAAGCAATTCCAGCTTCTCCCCCGAAACGGCGTTCCTCACATGTATCGCGCCCACGATATGTTTTCTGTCAAATCCGTGCGTAGGCTGCCCTGTCGCAAGCATCACATAGTTGGTTATGTCAACGGGAAGGTTTATGGGCCTTACTCCAACGCGCCAGAGAAGACTGCGAAGCCAGAACGGGGAGGGAACGTTTTTTATATTCCCAAACACAATCCCAACGTAGCGCGAGCAGCGCTCAGGGTTATCGATGACGACGCCGAGACCGCCGGACGACGGCAGTTTAACCGCCTCGACAGGTTTAAGACTGCTCCTGTAAATGGCGGACAGCTCTCGGGCCATTCCGTAGTGCCCCCAAAGATCGGGCCTGTTTGTGAGCGACTTGTTGTCTATCTCGAATATAACGTCGTCAAGTCCGAGAGCTTCGGCCAAAGGCGTTCCCGGCTCGGCGCAAAACTCGCTTATATCCATTATCTCCGCCTGCCGCGAAGGCGGGAAAAGATCGCCGAGGCCAATTTCACCGGACGAACATATCATGCCAAAGCTCATAACCCCGCGCAGTTTGGCAGGCTTTATTTCGACAGGATCACCCTCGCCGTGCCACCTTACCATGGCGCCGGGCTTTGCCACCGCCACAAGCTGACCCGGAAAGAGGTTGACTCCTCCGCAAACGATCGTGCCAGGCTCAGCTTCGCCCGTGTCTACGCTGCAAACCCTTAGTTTATCGGCGTCAGGATGAGGTTCTACCTTCAATATCCGCCCGACCACAAGCCCGTTTAAGCTGTCCGCGACGCTTACCGCGTCTTCGACCTCTACAGTACACATGGTCAGGTCGTAAGCCAGCTTCTCTTTGGTAATATTTTCCGGAATGTCAACATATTTTTTTATCCAGTTAAGCGAGAGCTTCATGAAATTTGTCTCCTATCTGAACTGATTGAGGAAGCGGAGGTCCGCGCTGTGGAAGAGGCGTACGTCGTCAACCCCGTAGCGCATCATCACAAGCCTGTCCAAGCCTATGTTTATATAGAATCCGGACCATATGGAGGGATCGAGCCCCGCTGACTTAAGCACGTTCGGATGCGGTGTGCCTCCGGGCATTACCTCTATCCAGCCGACATGCTTGCATACCCTGCACCCCTCGCCGCCGCACACAAGGCAACGCATATCTATCTCAAAACCAGGCTCGACGAACGGGAAGAAACCAACTCTCATCCTGACCTCAACGTCACGCCCGAACACCTTGTCAAGTATGGTCTTAACGAGCAGCCTGCCTGACGCGAACGAGAAGTCTCTGTCCACTATCAGCGCCTCATATTGGAAGAACGCCCGCTCGTGCCTGGCATCGGTCGTCTCGTTGCGATAGACCCTTCCGGGGTATACGAACCTGGCAGGGGCACCGTGCCGTTTTAGATAACGCACGCTTGCGCCAGTGAGATGCGGCCTCAGGCATAGCCTCTTAGCGCCACGCTCCGTTTCGTGCCCTTTTATCCAGTACGTGTCCATGCTGTCACGGGCCGGATGTTCCGAAGCGAAATTAAGGTTGTCGAAGGCATAGAGCTCGCTCGTTATCTCAGGCTCGCTGAATATCTCAAACGAAAGAGAACGGAAAGCATCGTTAAGATCGTAGCACATCTGCGTAATCGGGTGAAGCCCGCCTTGGAACGGCTCTATTCCAGGGACCGTTATGTCGGCGGTCCCTTCGACCGGAGAGGAACTCTTAAGGATCTCCTCCCTGCGCTCCTCTATCGCCGCGCTAAGCACATCTTTGACCTCATTCGCCGCCTGGCCAAGGATCCTCCTTATCTCAGGCGACGCCTGTCCCACGCTTTTGAGGATCTCCGTCACCTCGCCCTTGCGCCCCAGAAGATTAGCATGCACCATCTGAAGATCTTCGGCGATGGACGTGCTGTTTATCCTTTCCATGCCCATTTTTTTAAGCTTCTCAAGTTTTTCAAAGATCCCAGTCTCCGCAAGTTTTTCCATGCCCTGCTTAGTAATTTCGTCCAACACCTGAAATTCCTCCACTATATGCTCTAAAGCTCACGCCGGGGCGTGCCGGTTAAATTGATGTCTTCGGCATCGATTATGCCGGTGGCTTCGCTTCCTCTTATAATCTTGTCCATATCCTCTTTATGGCCCAGTACCCACAGCTCGTCAGACTTTTCAAAAGGCCTTGACGACGATGGTACGGTCTGCCGCCCGTTGTTTTCGACAAGGACTACTACTGCTTTGTACTTTTGGGAAAAACGCAGTTCCGCCATTGTTTTGCCTATCATCTCAGGCAAAGGAGAGATTTTCCCAATGACGAAATCTCCGCCCTCAACCTTCGTGAAACGTGAATACCAGGGGTACACGAGATTTTCGCCTATTCTGCACCCCATATCAAATTCAGGCGAAACGATTTTATGGACGCCTACCCTCCTGAGCACCTTTGCGTGCAGCGGATTGGACGCCCGCGCTATTACAAGCGGGACCCCCAGATCTACAAGTATTGACGTGCAAAGAATGCTGCTTTCGAGCGCCTCTCCTATGGTAACGACCGCGACGTCCACCTCTTTCGCTCCGACCTTTATCAGCGCGTTTTCGTCGGATACCTCGACCTGAGCCGCGACGTCTATCCTGTCGGCCATCTCAGCAACCGGTCCGGCCAGTGAGTCCACGCCTATGACTGTCTGCCCCAGTTCTACAAGCTTATTGCACAGAGATACCCCGAGCCGTCCAAGCCCAACTATGAGAAAACTCTTCCTTTTATCCTTTTGCATTGCGCGACGCTCCTTTATATTATCCTATGGGTATGTATGTATCCGGATAATGTACCTCAGGCCCTCTATCGGACGGGATTATTGAAGCAAAGAAGGATAGTATCCCAACCCTTCCCCAAAACATAAGCAACACCAGGATTATCTTGCCGAACGGCGAAAAATCATGCGTTATGCCTAAGCTCAGACCGACCGTACCCATCGCCGAGACGCATTCAAACAGGACCTTGCCGAAAGACATTCCGTCGATGACTGCCAATATAACCGCGCCCGTAAGGAAAGTGGCTATATACATGAAAGACAGTGCCAGCGCTCTTCTTTCCGCAGCATGCGGTATCTTCCTCCACCGAAATACACTCTCGCTCCTGCCGTTAAGTTCATTCCAGACAGCCATCGCCAGCACGCCAAAAGTCGTCGTCTTTATGCCGCCTCCTGTGGAAGCAGGAGAAGCGCCTATCGTCATAAGCACTATCATTATGGCCCGCCCAAGACCTGAAAATCTCGCTGGTGATATGGTGTCGAATCCAGCGGTCCTCGTCGTGACACTTGCGAAAAGCGCGTTCCAAACCTTAGCCCACAGCGGCATACCGGCTAAAGCCCCGTTCCAGTCCGATATCAGGATCAAGACAGTACCGGCTGCAAGAAGCCACATCGTCACAGTTATAACGAGTTCAGAATATTGAGAAAGCCTCTTGCCGGTCCCAGCCGCATCCCAGCAGTCCGCGAAAACGGGAAATCCTATACCGCCAAGCACGACCAAAGACATTATAGTCCCAGGAACAATAAAAGAGAGATGAAAATCGTTAAGTCCGTTAGGACATGTGGAAAACCCGGCGTTGCAAAAGGCACTCACCGAATGGAACAGCGCATAGTACGCGGCGGTCCCTAACGGCTCGTTGTGCCGCACAAAACCTATAAAAAGCAGTATCGCGCCGGCGGACTCGACAAACAGCGTGTATTTTACGACCGTCATGAGAAGTTTCACAGCCCCGTGGACACCCTCAATTCCAAATCCCCATAGGAACGATATGCGGCTTTTAATGCCTACCCTCTTGCCCACGGCAAGTATCATCAGCATCATCCCTGTCATAAAACCAAGACCGCCTATCTGTATCAGAAATAGAAGCACAAGCTGCGAGATAAGCCCCATCCCATTGCCAACGTTCACAGTCGCAAGACCTGTCACGCATACTGCCGAAGTGGACATGAAAAGAGCGTCAACGAAGCACATCGGCATATGGTATATAAAATTATTGCTTGCCCATAAGAGAAAGGCTCCCGCCAGTATGACCAGCAGGAACCCTGATACGAATATCTTCTCTACCTTGTAGGATGTGTACAGAGGCAATTTTAAGACCCGGTCTTAAAGCGCCGCGCGTGCTTTCTCAACGAGTTCTGAGAACGCGGGCATATCATTCACCGCAAGATCGGCCAGCATCTTGCGGTTGATCTTTATCTCTGCTCTTTTAAGACCGTTTATAAGAGCGCTGTAGGCTATCCCGTTCGCGCGCGCGGCGGCATTTATACGAACGATCCACAGCTTGCGGAAATCACGTTTCTTACGCTTGCGGCCGGAAAACGCGCTTGTCAGCGCGTGCAGGTAAGCCTCACGCGCACGGCGGTAGACGTTCTTCTTGCGCCCCCAAAATCCCTTGGTGATGCTGTACAGTTTTTTATGTTTGCTGCGGCTGGCGCTGGATCCTTTTACTCGCATTTCAATTTCACTCCTCTAAATTATTCTTCAATCGACACGTCCCAAAAGCTCAGGCTCATGCATACGGCAGAAGCTTCTTAATGTGACCGGCCACGCAAGCCGGCAGGATCCCCTTCTTCCTCAGAGACCTGAGCCTCTTTGAGCTCTTGCAAGAAAGAAGATGTCCGCGTCCGCTTTTTTTAAAGCTGACCTTTCCGGAACCTGTTATTTTGAAACGTTTTTTTGTGGCGGAGTGAGTTTTCATCTTGGGCATTGCACAGTTCCTCCTCTTATTCTATCCCTCGCGGGATTTGTCACACATATTTTTAATCTATAGATTCCGGCGCATGGCCCTGGGCGACCCCAGCCGCCGGTTTAGCAGGTTTAGCCTTTGCTGCGGATACGCTGTCGTCCTGCTGTTTAACCGGTTTTCTTGCGGACTCCGACTGTACGGCCGGCACGATCATTATCCTCATGTACGAACCTTCCATGCGCGGTTCCATCTCGACCTTGCCGTAGTCGCTGACAGCGGCCACAACTTTTCCAAGCACTTCCCTGCCCCTGTCCAGAAAGGCCATCTCCCTGCCGCGGAAGAATATAGAAACCTTCACGCGATGACCGGCAAGAAGGAACGCCTTTATTGCCCTGACCTTGAAATCATAGTCGTGCTGGTCGATCTTAGGCCTCATCTTGATTTCCTTGATCGCCTGGTTCTTCTGCTTCTTTCGCGCGTCCTTGTCCCGCTTCTGCTGCTGAAAGCGATACTTCCCGTAGTCCATTATGCGGCATACGGGCGGGGTTGCCTGCGGGGCTACTTCCACCAAATCCAGCTCCGCCGCTTCGGCCAGCGCAAGCGCTTCCTTTGTGCTCACCACACCGCGTTTCACGTTCTGCTCGTCTATGAGGAGAACCTCTGCCGCTTTAATGTCGGAATTTACGCGTGGTTCGTCGTCTTTGTTCGCTATGGCATTACACCTCCTGATGTTTTTAACGCGGATTTAAAAAATGGGCTGAACGCGACACGGCGCGCCCAGCCCATTGTAACAACAGCTTGAGAGTCGGCCTGACAGCATGTAAGCCGGCAGGCGAGAGGCGCATCCTCTGCTTAAAAACCCATTAATTTAAATCAGCTTGCAAATATTAGCATAGTCGCGCGGATAATGCAACCCAAGCCGGTGCCGGCGTTCCGTCCGCTCATTGGCTGCTCATTGGCCGCTGCGCTGGGACACGCTCACTTTTTCAGCGGATCGAATTCACCGCTAAGGTGCGCCGTGAATTCATCCATCGTCATGGAGCCGATATCCCCTTTGCTCCTGTCCCTTACGGCCACAGTCCCGCTCTCAGCCTCTTTGGCGCCTACTATCAGCATATAGGGAACTTTTTGAAGCTGCGCGTCCCTGATTTTCTTGCCCAGCTTTTCGCCGCGGGGATCAAGCTCCGCACGTATGCCCAACCCTTTGAGCTTTTCTGAAATCATCGACGAGTACTCCATAAAATCTTCGCTTACCGGAAGGATCTTCACCTGAACGGGAGAAAGCCAGTAAGGAAAAGCTCCCGCATAGTTCTCTATAAGTATGCCCATGAACCTCTCAAGGCTGCCAAGCACCGTCCTGTGCAGCATTACAGGCCTATGCTCGGCTCCGTCGCTGCCTATGTATTTCATATCGAACTTCTCCGGCATCTGGAAATCCAGTTGTATGGTGCCGCACTGCCACGTGCGCCCTATGCAGTCCTCGAGGTGAAAATCTATTTTGGGGCCGTAAAACGCTCCGTCGCCGGGATTGAGCTTATATGGCGTCTCGGTCTCCTCCAGGGCTTCTTTTAGGTTCTGTTCGGCCAGGTCCCAAAGCTTAATGTCTCCCATACAGTCATCAGGCCTTGTCGAGAGCTCAACATAGTATTTAAAGCCGAACACATCGTTATAGACATACCTGTCAAGCTCCATGATGGCCTTTATCTCATCCTTGATCTGCTCCGGCGTACAGTATATATGAGCATCATCCTGCGTAAACGCGCGAACGCGCATGAGGCCATGGAGGGCGCCCGAACGCTCGTGACGGTGTACGAAACCCAGCTCCGCCATCCTCAGAGGCAGGTCCCTGTAGCTGCGTATGTCGCTGTTATATACCAATATACCTCCGGGGCAGTTCATGGGCTTGATCGCGAACGGGGCCTCGTCTATCTCGGTGAAATACATATTCTCCTTATAGTGGTCCCAGTGTCCGGAGCGAAGCCACAGCGCGCGGTCAAGTATCATAGGGGTCTTTATCTCAACATATCCGCGCTTTGTGTGCTCATTGCGCCAGAATTCTATCAGCTTGTTCATTATGACCATGCCCTTGGGATGGAAGAACGGGAAGCCGGGCCCCTCCGCATGCAGGCTGAACAGGTCCAGTTCCCTGCCGAGTTTGCGATGGTCGCGTGCCCTTGCCTCCTCAACCCTGCGAAGGTGGTCTTTAAGCTCTTCCTCAGATCCGAAGGCCGTGCCGTATATGCGCGTCAGCATCTCGTTTTTCTCGTCCCCGTGCCAGTATGCCCCGGCAAGGGACAGGAGTTTGAAGAACTTGCAGCAGCCGGTATGAGGGACATGCGGCCCGCGGCAAAAATCGACGAACCCGTCTTCCCTGTAGACAGAGAGCACGACGCCCTCCTCGATGCCCTCTATCATCTCCGCCTTAAGGTCTTCACCAAGATCCGTAAAAATCTTGAGTGCTTCCTGTTTAGTAAGCTCCTCGCGCACGAACGGGTTCTTCTCCTGCGATATCCTGCGCATCTCGGATTCTATCTTGGGAAGGTCTTCGTCCGATATCGGGTCTGGGAACCTTATATCATAGTAAAAACCGTCCTTTATCGACGGGCCTATCCCAAACTTTGCCCCCGGAAAAAGCCTCTTAACTGCGTGCGCCATGACATGCGCCGTCGAGTGGCGAAGGATATCAAGCCCCTCTTCCGAGTCCGGGAACAGCGGAGTTATTTCCGCATCCTTATCCAACACGGCGTCACAGTCGACAATCACGCCGTCAACCTTTGCTCCCACCGCCTTTTTAAGGTGCCATTCTTCCAAAAGCCGACGCACGGACGCGCTCTCGGCTTCAAAAACCCTTCCGTCAGGGCTAAAAAAACGTGCCATCAGATATCCCTCCTGTATAAACTGCGGTCGGCGGCCATATCAGGCGACCTTACTTCCTTCCGGTACTTCCGAACCCGCCCGACGAACGGTCCGTACCGCCGAGGTCGTCTGTCTCGGCGATCTCAGCCCTAACTACTGCGGCAAACACTATCTGAGCTATCCTGTCGCCGATCTCGACGACGAAATCATTTTTGCCGTGGTTGACCAGTATCACGCGAACCTCGCCGCGGTAGTCAGAGTCGATTGTTCCGGGAGAGTTGAGAACGGTGACGCCGTGTTTGAGCGCTAGCCCGCTCCTTGGCCTTACCTGAGCCTCAAACCCCTCGGGCAGCTCCAAATAAAGCCCTGTCCCTACGCAAGCATATTCGCCCGCGCGTATGACCAAAGACTCCGAAGCGCGCAGATCCATACCGGACGCCCCTGACGTCGCATACCGCGGAAGCGCTGTGTCGCCTGATTTTTTTAATTTTACAGTGATACTTTCCATGCCTGAGACCTAGCTTCTATGCTCTCTCTCGAAGCGGCGCGGCATACGGCGGTCCCCTCCGCGGTCCTTTCTGTCGAAGGACCCCTCCTTACGAGGCCTGTCTCCTTCGTCGCGCTTCTGGAAACCGTCCCTTTTGGGGCCTTCGCTTTTTTGCAGCAAAGCGTACCTTTCCTCGCGCTGTTTCTCTATCTCGGCCTGTTCGGCGAACTCCGGGTCCTTGGCAAGCTCGTCAATTTTGTCCATAATACGCTTGCGGCTGAGGTTCACCCTGTGCATATCGTCTATCTCCTTGACGGTCACAAGCACCTTGTCGCCTATGTTGAATATATCCTCGAGCTTTGGAATGTGGTGCGAGCTGACCTCGCTGACATGCAGCAGCCCTTCCTTGCCGGGCAGGACTTCAACGAACACGCCAAAACTGAGCATCCTCGTGACAGTCCCTACGAATGTCTCGCCAGCCTTGACCTCATGCACAAGGTCGCTTATTATCCTGACAGCAGACTCCGCGGCCTCGTTGTTCACAGCCGCGACATACACGCGCCCGCTGTCGTCCACGTCGATCTTGGCTCCGGTCCTCTGTACGATGGAACGGATCATCTTGCCGCCGGGCCCTATCACGTCGCGTATCTTATCAGGGTCGATGTTCAATGTCATTATCTTTGGCGCGGTCAGAGACAGGTCCTCGCGAGGCTCCGATATAACGGCGTCCATTACGTCCAGTATCCGCATACGTCCGGCCTTAGCCTGCGAAAGAGCTTTGATGAGCACGTCTCTCGTTATGCCGCCGGCCTTATTGTCCATCTGAAGCGCAGTCACTCCGTCACGCGTGCCGGCGACCTTGAAGTCCATGTCGCCGTAATGATCCTCAAGCCCCTGGATGTCCGTAAGGACTTCCATCTTTTCGCCGTCAGACATAAGCCCCATCGCGATCCCGGCCACGGCTTTCCTGATCGGCACCCCGGCGGCCATCATAGCAAGGCTGCCGCTGCACACGCTGGCCATGGAGCTTGAACCGTTGGATTCAAGTATGTCGGACACCTGCCTGACCACATACGGGAAGCTCTCTTCGTCGGGCAGAACCGCGCGCAGCGCTCTTTCAGCAAGCGCGCCGTGCCCTATCTCCCTGCGCCCCGGTCCGCGCATCGGACGGACCTCTCCGACAGAGTATGGCGGGAAATTGTAGTGGAGTATGAACCTCTTGGCCGGCTCATCGAGCTTAAGGCCATCGAGGATCTGATCGTCTATGCCCATCATCCCAAGCGTAGTCACGCCGAGAGACTGCGTCTCCCCCCTCGTAAAGAGAGCGGAGCCATGCGTCATTGGAAGCACATCCACCTCGCATGTTATCCGGCGCAGTTCGTCCATGGCGCGCCCGTCCGGACGGCGCTTTTCGTCAAGCAGGAGCTTCCTTATGCATTTTTTGACCATCCCGTCCATAACCGCGGAGATGTATTTTTCGCATTCTGGGCGGCATATGGCAAAGTATTCCTCCGCCCTCTGCTGTGCGGCCGCTATGGCGGCGCTCCTGGCCTGTTTCTCATGTATCTGCACAGCGGCGTATATGTCGTTGTAAAGCTCTTTCTCCATCCATTCGTCTATCTCGGGAATAACCTCAGGCGACGGCAGATCGGCCTTCGGCTTGCCGACGCGCGCTCGCGCGTCATCGATAAAATCAACTATTTTGAGTATAGCCTCGCTGGCAAGCTCAAGAGCATCGACGAGCAGGTCCTCGGACACCTCCTGCGCCCCCGCCTCGACCATCGTTATCCCCCCGCGGTGGCCGGCGACGACTAAATCGAGCGTGCTGTCAGACATATCTCCCTCGTCCGGATTGACGACAAGGCTGCCGCCGATGCAGCCTATGCGTACCGCACCTATGGGGCCGTCCCAGGGTATATCGGATATGGAAAGCGCCATCGACGCGCCGTTTATCCCCAGTATATTCGCCGGGTTGGTCTGGTCCACAGACATGACCGTAGCGACTACCTGCACATCGTTCCTCATCCATTCCGGAAAGAGGGAGCGCACGGAGCGGTCTATAACCCTTCCGCTCAATATGGCTGTCTCCGACGGACGCCCCTCGCGTTTGATGAACCCTCCCGGGACCTTGCCGGCCGAGTAGAAACGCTCCTCAAAGTCTACCAAAAGCGGGAAAAAATCAAGTCCCTCTCTGGGCTTATCTGACATCACGGACGTTACGAGAACGACCGTGCTGCCGTGCCTGGCCAAAACCGCCGCGTTGGCTTGTTTCGCGAGACGCCCTACTTCGAACGACATTTTTTTGCCGTAAAACTCCATTTCAAAAACTTCTTTCATCCTTTTTCCCCCTATTTATCTGTCTTCATCCAGAGAAGAATATCACAAAACAGCAAAAATGGCGAAGGTGCAATACCCTTCGCCATTGCATAAACCACGCGCTTTTTCGTTAAAATTCGATCAGTGACGCAACCCAAGACGCTGTATAAGGTTCTGATAGCGCCCAAAGTCTCTGTCCTTCAGGTACTGAAGAAGCTTACGCCGTTTTCCTACCATCATGAGAAGCCCTCTGCGTGAATGGAAGTCCTTCTTGTGGACCTTCATATGCTCCGTGAGCTCAAGTATCCGCGCCGTAAGAATGGCAACCTGCACTTCGGTAGAACCGGTATCAGCCCCATGAACCTTGAACTCCTCGATCAGCTGCTGTTTTTTCTCTTTTGTGATCATCACTGTCACTCCTGTCTGAGCCTGTAGCGCTCGATATTCCCAGAACTCAGGCCTGCGCGCAAAGCGCAGATCCGTGTAAAGGGCTTGGATATCATAACAGAGAGATCGTATCATTGCAAGGTTTTTTTCATCTTCTGTCAGCTGTCGCGGCACCGCGCGAAATATCCCGCCATATCATCCGGTATCCTGGCTATCAGCATCTTGCCTCTCAAGCTTTCCGGCAACAGGGCATCATTTGGGAACACAAGCGAATAAGCGTGAAGCAGCGGACGTTTAAAGCGCATTTTTGATCCATATTTACGGTCGCCCGCTATGGGGTGGCCGATGGACGCAAGATGAACGCGCGCCTGATGTGAACGCCCCGTCACAAGCTCTACCTCCACGGCGCTGACTGCGGCGTCTTTGCCAAGCTTTCTATAGCGCGTCAGCGCGGGCTCCCCTCCGTTTGTTGCGATTTTAACGGTGTTGCTTGACGCGTCCTTTATAAGAGGCAGATCTATCTCTCCGCCGCTGTCTGTGTCGCCCTCGACCACCGCTCTGTATATCTTCTTTATCGCGCGATCTCTTATGAGCTCAGACAAATGCCGCAGAGACGGCCCGCTCATGGCTATCATGACAATGCCGGAAGTGTTCCTGTCAAGGCGCTGAACCGTCGCCGGGACAAAATCCCTCCTTGACCACCCAAGCTCCGCCAAAGCGCGCGTTATAAGAGAGTCCCCGCCCTTGATGTCGGGCTGAGTCAGCAACCCGGCCGGTTTATTTACTATCCATACGTAGTCGTCTTTGTACAATGTTTCAAGGGAGCACAAGGGGCGACCTACGTGCCGGCACGCAATAGCCCCGGCGCGCACGTCGTCGTCCCAGGGAACCTGCAGGACCTGCCCCTCCTCCAGCCTCGTATCCACAGCGGCTTTTGAGCCGTCGATACGAACCTCGCCCTTTCTGATGGCCTTCATTATGGCTCCCAGCGGGACCTGCGGCCACATGGCGCGAAGAAAGCGGTCAAGTCTTCGCTCAGCCTGGTCTTCCGTTATGATAAGGCTCTTTCCCATATGTGGCGTCTGTCAGCGTACGCTGTCTTGAGCGTCTTCAGAAAACGACCTGTTCCAGAAACGGCGGCTCGTTCCGTTGTGCCACTGGGATATAGGCTGGTCCGGCGTCAGATCCTTTATAGATTCGTTCCAGCAGAACACTCGGAAATCCAGCTCGTCAGCGGAAGCCACGACAATGGCTTCAGGCGTTGCGGGGACGACGGGAGAACCGAACTCCCTCTGACCATGATGGCTAAGGAGTATGTGCGCTATCTGAAGCGTAATGTCTTTGCTCAGACCCTCTCTTGCGGCAAGCTCCGTGAATTTTGCGTATCCTATGGCCACATGGTCAAGCACGGCTCCCTCCAGTGTCATCTCCGGGATGGCGCCGAACTTATACGAGTCTATCTTGCCTATGTCGTGCAGAAGACCGCCGGCCACGACTACGTCCAGATCTATTTTGTAACCTGAGCGTAACAGCGACTCCGCCATCGACCTGGCGCATTCAGTAACCGACACTGTATGTTCTATGAGCCCGTTTGAATACGCGTGGTGATGGCTCACAGCCGCGGGCCAGTCTCGAAACTTACGCCATATCTCCCCGCTGAAGGCAGCCATTAAGAAATCAGATATCTCAGGCCGGCATGATTCTGCGAGCGCTTTGAAACGCGAGGTAAGATCCTCCACAGGTATAGGGGAGCGAGGCAGATAACGCGCCGGAGGGAACTTTTCCTGGTTAAGCAGCGTCAGTTTGTTGAAGTTGAACTGAATCTGCCCCCTGTACTCGGCTATTTTACCCTCTACGCCGAGGGTGCTGCCCGCGATGTTTTTTATCATCTCATCAGGCAGCCTCCTCGCCTGGGTCTTTGCGTCAGTGTCCTCGACGTCGGATCTGTCGAACCACGCCGCGTCCGACCATATCTTGGCTTCTATGCTGCCGGTCGAGTCTGAAACGGATATCTCGTAGTAAGGTTTGCCGTTCTTGTCAGTCTTCTGAAAAAGCGAGGTGGCGACGAATATCGCCTTGAACTGGGAACCGGCGGTAAGTTTTTTTATCTCCTGTATGTTCTGAAGCTGCGCGCCCGACATAACTATCTTCCTTCCGTAATCTATCGCTTGATCTGTTTTTCTATAATAGCCCCTTACGCCGGCTTTATCAATCAAATAACCGCTTCGTTTAAGCACCGATTAAGCGAAGGCATCGGCATGATTTTATGACTATATCAAGCAAGCTTCTGTCCGTACGGTTGATATATCAATCCTCCCGGCTGCGGCAGGCGTTGTTTAAGTGTATAATAAACAAAGCGGCCTCTTTCACAAGAAAGTTAATCACTAAAATCACCTGTTTGGAGGGATATGCAATGAGCAACGTGAAATGGGAAGCGCTGTTTTCAAATGTGGCGCTCAACGTCAAACCGTCCCCGATACGTGCGCTGATGAAGTACACGAAGACGCCGGGGGTCATATCTTTTGCCGGCGGCAACCCGGATCCTGCCGTGTTCCCTGTAAAGGAGTTCGCAGAGGCGGCCGATATCCTGACCCGAGAGGGACGGGATGTCCTTCAGTACGGCGCTACTGACGGCTATGCCCCGCTTAAGGATTATATAGCAAAGTGGATGGCCCCGCGTATGGGCAGAGAGACGAAGCAGGATGAGATGCTCATAACCACGGGCTCCCAGGAAGGCATGGACCTTTTGTGCAGCGTCCTCATAAATGATGGCGACACCATCATAACGGAAGGCCCGACATATCCGGGAGCGCTGCATGCGATGCGCAACCGCGGAGCGAGGTTCATATCGGTGCCGTGCGATAAAGAGGGACTTTGCGTAGATCTGCTGCCGGAGGCAATAGAACGCGGCCGCAAGGAAGGACACAGGATAAAGTTCATCTACACGATAGTTAACTTCCAAAACCCGTCTGGCGCCACACTGTCCAAGGAGAGACGCGAGAAGCTGCTCGACATAGCGAATAAGTACGACCTGATAATATTCGAGGATGACCCGTACGGGCACCTTCGCTACAGCGGACGGGATGTGCCGACGATTTACTCCATGGACGAAGGAAGAAGCGGCAGAGTTGTGTACGCATGCTCTTTTTCAAAGATATTGGCCCCGGGGACAAGAGTGGCCTGGATCGTAGGAGACCCCGAACTAATTCAGAAACTCATTATGATAAAACAGGGGACCAATCTTTGCACAAGCGTAGTCGCGCAGGCCTTGGTATACGAGTACTGCAGGCTTGGCTACCTGGATGGGTTCCTTCCGAAGATCATCGCGCACTACAGCAAGAAACAGGAGGCTATGGACGCGGCATTCAAGAAATACCTGCCGTCAAACACCGTCTACCATACGCCTGAAGGCGGCTTCTTCTTCTGGCTGCAGGTTCCCGGCATAGACTCGCAGAAACTCTTTATGAAGGCGATAGAACGCGGGGTCGCGTTCGTGACCGGTCCTTCATTCTACGCCGACGGAAGCGGCTTTGACTTCATGCGCACCTGCTTCACGTTCGCGCAGCCCGAAGAGATAGACGAAGGGGCCAAACGCCTGGCGCTGGCTATTAAGGACATGGCCTGACGACAAGATTTTTTAGCGCGGGAAACGCCGCCGGGGCCTCAGTACAGGGCCGGCGGCGTTTCCCGCATAGGGCAAGCGGGTTTTTCTTTAAAAACCAGCCTCTTTTGTCAGAATAAGTACTCCTCAGACGTTTTTTTAGTGAATTGTAAAAAAGATGGCATGGCGTCAAAATTATCCATGCATACAATACTCGCTTACATGGAGTGATATTAATTTGGAGGATATAATAACAGCGCTCGCGACACCGTGGGGAGACGGCGGGATAGCTATAGTCAGGCTGTCGGGGCCCGGCTGCGCCAAACTCGCGGAGAAGCTGTTTCGCGGCAGACGTCCGCTGACGGAGACAAGACCGCGCTATATGGCGCTTGGAAAACTCTGCGGCAGCTCGGGAGAGGCATTTGACGAAGCGCTCGCGGTGAGATTTGAGAACGGATCAAGCTATACAGGAGAAGAGAGCGTCGAGATACACTGCCACGGCGGAACGCTTGCGGCAAGGCGCTGCATCGAAGAGATCTGCCGCAACGGCGCCAGGCTCGCGCTCCCCGGCGAGTTCACGCGGCGCGCGTTTCTAAACGGCAGGATAGACCTTACTCAGGCCGAGGCCGTTTTAGGAGTGATAAGAGCCCAAAGCGACGCGGCCCTTAGCGCGTCGGCAAGGACGCTTCAGGGAGAATTCACGGGCGAGATAAATAAATTCTCAGGCAAGCTGACCGAACTGGCAGCTCAAATGGAGGCTGATCTTGATTTTCCGGAGGAAGCGGACGGGTTATTGCCGGAAGAAGAGTTCATCAGGCAGTTAGGCTCGCTCATATCCTCAGGCATGGATATCCTGTCCCGCTGCCGCTTGGGTCTTGTCCTCAGGGAAGGGATAAAAGCCGCGATAATAGGACGTCCGAACGTCGGCAAATCGTCGCTTCTGAACGCGCTGCTCAGCGAGGCTCGCGCTATAGTTACGCCGGTGCCCGGAACCACACGCGACAGGATAGAGGAGACTTTCGTGCATAACGGAGTGCCGATAAGGATAATAGATACGGCTGGGATACGCGACACTGAAGACGAAGTTGAGTCCATCGGTGTAAAAAACTCGATGAAGTCTATGATGGAGGCAGACTTGCGCATATGGGTCATCGACGCCGGCGAGAGCCTAAGCGACGAGGATATCGAGCTTGGCGGGTATGTGACGCCTTTGCCGCACATCATCGTGCTCAACAAAAGCGACCTTCCTCCTCGCACCGGCATAGAAGACATCGCGGAGAGGTTCCCAAACAGCCGGGTCATGCAGGTCTCGGCGCTCAAATCAGAGGGGATTGACGAACTCAAGGACACCATAACGACGGACTCATGCATGGGTCATACCGTAAACGACAGCTACGGCGCGACTTCAAGGCAGATAGAGTGTCTGAGCGGCGCATTGGACGCGCTTGGGGAGGCAAATCGCGCGCTAGAGCACAAAATAGGCAAAGACATTGCTATATCATGCATTTCGGACGCAAGGGCGAAACTCTCTTCCCTGCTCGGGCTCGACGCGTCGGAAGATCTGCTTGATACGATATTTGACAACTTCTGCGTAGGCAAGTGACGAAAGCACAGCCCAAAAAACACCAAAAAAACATGCGGCTCAAAGAAGCGGTTACGCCCCTTTGGCCGCGCGTTAAGATCTAAAAACTAAAGTGTTCAAAGGTCAATACGCCTTTGCAAAGATCGCTCTGCGCGCAGATTCACGTCCGGTATAGAAACACTTTCCAAAATCGCCGTCATATTCGAGCGGGAAACACCTCGGCGTCGCGCCCGTTGCTTCCTTGATAGCCTTCTCGTCCTCTTTCGTACCAGCAAAGTATACCTCTATAAACCCGCCCTTGCTCTCCAGCACCTCTTTGAACTCTCCCATGCTGCCGGCCTTGAAGGTATTTCTGACACGAAAATCAAGAGCCCGTGCATAGAGGTTGTTCTGAATTTCGTCAAGCAACGCCGGAACGGCACGTGACACGTCATCCCAGCTTATGTCTATCCTCTCGCCCGTATCCCTGCGCACGGCGCGAAGTCTTCCATCGGCCATCTCTTTCTCTCCAAGCTCAAGGCGAAGAGGCACTCCCTTCTGGAGATGGAAGAAGAATCTGTCTCCGGGGCGAAGATGGAACTGCTTGTCTATCTGAACAAAACGCCCGCCAAGCGCCTTGTTGAGAACCGATTTCAGCTCATCGGCCTTGGGCAGCATAACGGAATCAAGTTTTGACTTATCTGATGAGATAGGCAGCACCACCGCCTTCACAGGCGCTACGCGCGGCGGAACAACAAGCCCGTCGTTGTCGGAATGTGTCATTATCAGGGCCCCTATCAAACGCATCGACACGCCCCAGCTCGTCGTATGCGCAAACTCCACTTCGCCGTTTTTATTCTGGAATTTTATATCGAACGCCTTCGCGAAGTTCTGTCCAAGATAGTGGCTGGTCCCGGCCTGCAGCGCCTTCTTGTCGCTCATCATGGCCTCGCATGTATATGTGTTATCAGCGCCGGGGAAACGCTCCCCCTCAGTCTTCTCTCCCGGAATGACGGGCAGCGCCAGATAGTCCACCATTATGCTGCGATAGACTTCCAGCATGCGAAGAGTCTCCTCAACCGCCTCTTCTTTCGACGCATGCGCGGTATGCCCTTCCTGCCAGAGGAATTCCGATGTCCGCAGGAAAAGCCGCGGCCTCTTCTCCCACCTCATGACATTGCACCACTGATTTATGAGTATCGGCAAATCCCGCCAAGACTGGACCCATTTGCTGTACATATGGCCTATCACGGTCTCCGATGTCGGACGTATTATCAGAGGTTCCTCAAGCTCTTCCCCGCCAGCGCGAGTTACGACGGCGCACTCCGGCGCAAAGCCTTCCACGTGCTCCGCCTCCTTAGCCAGAAAAGACTCCGGGATCAACAGAGGGAAAGAGGCGTTAACGTGCCCCGTCTCTTTAAACGCGTCGTCAAAGGCCTTCTGAATCATCTCCCATATGGCAAAGCCTGTCGGCCTCACGACCATACAGCCCCTGACCGGCGCATAGTCCGCCATCTCAGCCGCGCGGATAATGTCGAGATACCACTGCGAATAATCTTTTTCTTTCGGCGTAATATTTTTTGCCATGCTATTTCCCCCATCTGCAGCACAGAAAGTCATGGTTACTTTTCTTCCCATGTCCCGGCTATTTTACCATCTATTTCCAAGTTCTACTTATGTTGCTTTAACAAATTAAATCATATTGACATTATATTTTTTTATCGTATGCTTTACTTAGCTTGAGAATATATTACAGCGATGAGGGGGCAACCAACAATGTCACTGCAGTGGAAAGATGAGTTCACAGATCAGCTCTGCGATGCTATCGTAGCGATAACCGACAGGGACGAGGCATACCGTTTTATGGAGGACATCGCCACGTTCTCGGAGATAAAGGCATTCTCACAGAGGCTCCAGGTGGCAAACCTGCTGCTGAAAGGCATGTCATATCCACAGATAGTCCAGGCCACAGGAGCAAGCACCGCAACCATAAGCCGCGTGAAAAAATTCGTGGAATACGGTTCGGACGGATATCGCGACGTGCTTGAAAAAATTAACAGCGCAAAAGGCAAACAAAACAAACAATAGCCGCAAAGATCCGCTGCGACAGACGAGGGCCGCAGCGCGCGCCGGTACATTGTCAAACGTTACGGTAAAAGCCGGACCGCACGTTCCTGCGTCTCAGGCATTTACCAACCCGCATCAGGCAGGGAAAAGCCGGCATAAGGCACAGACATGCGCCGGCCGCCGGCAAGCCCGGCGGTAAAGTCTCACGACGCGTTGTCTGATCTGCTGTTTGTGCGCCCGCGTAATGCAGTGGAAGGCCGTCAGGTCTGCCACTGTTTTATTATGATCGCCCATGCCGCGAGGTCGTCTATGTCCCTCGGAGGAACTCTGAGGGATGTAGGGATAAGCCGCCACAGCCCCGAAGGCGGGTGGAGCTTCCAATACAGCCGCCTTCCCTCAAGTGTGCTTCCATATTCGTCAACCTTCTCGGCGCGCGGCACATTTTCAAGCAGCGTCTCAATATCCCCGGAAGAAGTGCCTCCTCCCAAAAAAATCCTCTCGACATGCTTTCCTTCTATGTCACAGATACTGCCCTCCATGCGCCACCGCTCCACGAGGCTCCACTCGCCTCTGCGCAGAGCCTCCGCCAACAGCCGCTCCTCGGATTTCGGTATTATAGCGGAGAAAAGCAGCGCCGCCGGATCAGCGAACGCCAACCCTATCTTATTTCTTCCCGGGTCGATCCCGCAGCGCATCTTACCTCGCCCCTCTCGACTGACTCCCATCTGGGATACATCCAGAGCCACTGGTTCGGATATTTTCTGATCCACTGCGAGATTATATCATTACAGTCGTCCATTGCCGCCTGCACATCCTTGCCGAACGGCTCTCCGTTACGCCCTCTTAAGGCCGGAAGGAAGTGGAAATCAAACGATCCTCCTTCATCTCGCCTGATGCAGAAGGCGGGGACAACAGCGCAGCCCAGCCTATACGCAAGCTTGGCGATACCCGTCGGAGTGCTTGCAGGATTGGAGAGGAACATCGATACCACACCGGCGCCCTTTGCGTCCTGGTCTATCGGAACCGCTATTATCTCTTTCGCCTGGAGCGCTTTGTAGACGGCCTTCATGTCGTTCTTCTTGCCAAGCGCCCTGTAGCCTCCTGACCTTCTAAGCTCCATGATGAGATCAGTCAGCCGGTCGTCGCGCTGATCGGCCCCGAGCGCGTTAACCGCGTAGCCGTTACGCGCGCACCAGCATGCCCCGTATTCCCAGTTTCCTATATGCGCCGTTATCAGCATGACCCCCCTGCCGCCCCGCAGGGCGTTTTCCAGGTTCTCAAGGCCGTGCGGGAACACTATGTCGTTTATCTTGGACGCTGCCACGGGCATGCGGGCAAACTCAGCGGCAGCCATTCCAAAATGCCTATACGCGGCTTTTACTATGCGGGAGGCTTCCTCATATGGCACCGCAAGCTCTCTGCTGCAGCGGCCCGCAGCCGCACTCACTTTATTTGGCGTAAATCGGGCAACCGTCCCGCCCAAAAACGCGCCCAGCGCCAACGCCTGCCTGTGAGTAAGCCTGCACGCAAAACATCTGAAAATATTCAGCATAAACCATATAAGAGGTTGTTTTTTTGCCATATTACATCCTTTCCCCTAATGCCTGACTATGATATTTAATGCATAACGCCTTTGGCTGTGAGGCCCGTTATCAGACCTCCTACCATGGCGCCGGCCGGGAAGCCGATTTTATATCCCGCCGTGCTTCCTCCAATCACAGCCAAAAGCACAATGAAGTTCTGACCCATCTAAAGACCTCCGTCCTTTCGTCTTTAGTATACAGCAAAACGACGCCTCCTTAAACGCAAGAGGCGCCGTTGGGACAACGTAAGTTCAGCGCTGTTATATCTCTCTATGCCGCGACGGTCTGCCCTTTTGTCTTTTTGAGATAGAACAGGATGACCGCTATGCCGGCTATTCCTATTATGCTCAATATAATACTGACGTGTATGGCCGCAAGCGCAAAAACCCCCATGACCAATCTCTCGTATTTCCTTAACGTACGGTACATCCATCCCTCAAGAGCCCCGGCAAGCACTATGACCCCCAATGTGGCCGATACCGTGAGTATAACGAGCTCATACGGCACGACGCGGCTTAAAAGAAGCATGGGGTTATATACGAACATGTACGGCATTATGTAAGAACAGAGGGCTATCTTGGTTGCCGTAAAACCAGTCTTGGCCGGGTCTGCACCGGCTATGCCGGCTCCCGTAAACGCGGCAAGGCAGACGGGCGGCGTAAGGTCCGCCATTATCCCGAAATAAAATACGAACATGTGCGCCGCAAGAGGCAATACCTTCATGCCTATAAGCGCGGGAGCTATTATGGTGCTGCATACTATATAGTTTGCGGTCGTCGGAAGCCCCATGCCCAGAACAAGGCAGGCGACCATCGACAGCATGAGGGTAAACAGAAGGTTTCCTCCCGAAATGTCTATGATGTTATTTGAGATGGTCAGCCCAAGAGAAGTGAGAGATGATGTCCCGACAACAAAGCCAACAAGCGCGCACGCAAGAGCCACGCCCAGAGCCCCTCTCGCCCCTTCCTCGCACGCTTTGAGCATGTCCCTTATGCCCATCCTCGTGTGCGGTTTTATCATGCTGACAACGATAACCGCCACGATACCTATGAACCCGGAACGAAGCGGCGTATATTTCATAAGCAGCGTGGCTATGACGACAAGCACCGGGATTATAAGATGCCCGTCACGCCTCATCACATCCCCAACCGACGGAAGCTGGTCCTTAGGAAGACCTCGAAGGTTTTCCTTCCTCGCCCTTATATGGACGTTCGTAAAAATAGCGGTGTAGTAAATGAAAGCGGGGATGATAGCCGATGCCGCTATAGTGAGGTACGGGATGCTCAAAAACTCGCTCATTATAAACGCCCCCGCGCCCATAATGGGCGGCATGAGCTGTCCTCCCGTGGATGCGCACGCCTCTACGGCCCCAGCGTAGTGCGGAGGATATCCGACACGCTTCATGAGAGGGATGGTAAACGTGCCCGTAGTGGCGACGTTCGCCACCGATGATCCGTTTATCGTGCCAAGAAGCCCAGAAGCCACTACCGCAACCTTAGCCGGACCTCCGGGAGTGCCTCCCGCCAAAGCAAGAGCGAGCTCGTTAAAGAATTTGGCGCCGCCGCTCTGCGAGAGGAACGCCCCAAATATTATAAACACGATTACAAATGTTGCCGACACTCCGAGCGCTATGCCGAATATGCCTTCCGGCGTAAGGTACATATGCTGGATTATCCTGCTGACAGAGTAACCGCGTATCTGGAACATCCCGGGGGCATAATTGCCGAAATAACAGTAACCCAGAAACAGTATGCTGAGGCATGGCAAGACATTGCCGACGACCCTTCGCCCGGCCTCTATCACAAGGACGATCGCGGCGATACCAAGCCAGATCTCATACGGCATGGGTTCCGCGCCGCGGCGCGCTATGTCGTTGAAGAAAAAAATTATATACCCCGTGGCGCCGCCCGCGGCGGCAGCAAGTACCCAGTCGTAAAAAGGCGTTGATGTCTTTGAGCCGCTCCTTCTGGCGGGGAAAAGTATATACACTGCCACTACTGCAAACGTCAGATGAACCGCCCTCTGTATAGTTATGGGCATCGTGGCTATCCCGGCGGTGTAAAGGTGAAAAAGCGACATGCAGACGAGCCATGCGGAGATGAATTTGCCCTGGAGTCCGCTGAGCTTACGGTACCTGCTCTCTGCGTCATATTTTTCAATAAGATCGTTTATGACCGACTCGTCCATGGAGACTTCTTCGATATCTATGACCTTCGATTTCTTTTCAGCCTGGCTTTCCTTGCCCTGATCGTTTTTTTCGTAATCGTTCATTGCCTTGCCTCCCCATCAGATAAAATACGGGGACACAAGCATCATGTCCCCGCAGACAGCACATAGGGCACGGAGCTGTTATTTCTTAAGAGCCCCGATCTCTTTGTAGTACTTCTCAGCGCCCGGATGGAGCGGGATCTGGATGTATTTTATGTTCTCGGGCGACATAGATGAAAGTTTAGATGAGACGTTGAGCAGGTCCTGCTTCTTGTCGTAAAGAGCCTTTGTCATCCTATACGCGTTGTCAGCGCTCAATTTATCCGTGGTGATAAGGACGTTCCAGCTAGCCATCGACTTGACGGGCTTGGTTTGGTTCCTGTAGGTATTGGCCGGTATGTCAAACGGCATGTAGTACGGGAGCTCTTTGCTTACTTTCTTCACTATATCGGCAGGCATGTCGCGAAATTCCGCAGTGCCCATGGTCGCTATCTCTACGACCCCGGCTATGCCAAGCGCGCCTACTGTGAGCGCGGCGTCTATGTTGTGATCGGCGAATGCGCTTGCCGTGTCAGAAAGCCCCAAGTTCTCCGGTTTAATGTCCTTGTCCGGGTCAAGCCCGGCGCACTTAAGTATCGTACGGACTGTGACTTCCGTGCCGCTGCCCACAGCCCCGACCGATACCCTCTTGCCCTTGAGGTCCTGTATAGTCTTTATGCTGCTGCCCTTAGCCACAAGGAAGTGGATGGGTTCTGCGTAAAGAGGAACAAGCGCGCGGAGGTTCTTCATAGGCTTGCCCTCGAACATTCCCTTGCCTTCATACGCGAAGAAATACAGACCGTCGGCAAAGATAACCTCGGCCTCGCCCTTTGCAAGAAGCTGGAGGTTCTGGGCCGTACCGCCCGTGGACTGCGCGCTTGCCTTGATGCCTGGGACTTCGCTGCTCCATATCTTAGCCATCCCGGCTCCGACCGGATAGTACGTTCCGCCCGTGGAGCCTGTGCCGATGTTGATGAACGTCACCGCAAAAGCGGATTGGGCAAATACGAGGACCAACGCAACCACAAGAGCCAATTTCTTCATACAAAACACCTCCGTAAAATTTTTTTAAAGTTCGGTTATTACCATAAATCAAGCAGCTGCTGCTATCACCTCCGCAAACCATTCTAAACAAAATAAAAATGCATCTTTTCGGATTTTAGCAGATTGATATGACAATTGCAACTTGAATGGCCGTTATTTCATCAGGTACAAACAGTGTCCGAACCATTACAACCTAAAATCATAAAGTTTTTCAAGTAAATAATTACATTAACCTCATAAGTCAAATGTCCAAGGCATACAAGCCCGCACAGAGTTTTTACGCGAAAAACAGGCGCGGTCACACCGACATCAATTTTCTAGCTTCCTCCGGGCCGGAAACGTATATGTCGTTGCCATGCGAGTCAGCCAGCACGACCAGCGGCAGATCCCTCACATAAAGCCTCAGGATCGCCTCCGGGCCAAGGTCGTCGTACGCCACTTTTTCAACAGACACCACTTTATCTGCAATCAGAACCGCAGTGCCTCCCGTCGCGCCGAAATATACCGCGCCATGTCTTTGCATAAAGTCAAGCACTTCGCGCGATCTTCTGCCCTTGCCTATCATGCCGCGCAACCCGAGCTCGATCAGAAACGGAGTATAGGGATCCATCCTGCCGCTCGTCGTAGGACCTATCGGGCCTATTACGGCTCCGGGCGGTGTCGGCGCGGGACCGGCGTAGAATATAGTCTCTCCTTCCAGCGAAAAAGGGATCCGTTCGCCGCGTTTTATCGCTTCCACGAGCCTTTTGTGAGCGGCGTCCCGCGCGATCAACACGCTGCCACAAAGCAATACCATATCCCCGGCCTTAAGCGACCTCGCGCGTTTCGCGGTCAGCGGGGCCTCCACCCTTTCAGCCATTGCACGGCACCCCCATTATGATTTTTTCGGCATGCCGGAGCGCGTGACAGCAGATATTCACAGCGACGGGCATGCCTGCTATATGGGTGGGCAGAACCTCGATGTGCGCGTCGATCGCGGTGGTGATCCCGCCGTAGCCGGCAGCACCTATCCCCAGCATGTTAACCCGTTTTAATATCTCAAGCTCCATTGCCGCATACCCGGCTGTTTGATGACGCTCTCCCTCAGGCCGTAGAAGCGCGCGCTTTGAGGCGAGCGCCGCTGTCTCAAAGTTGCCCCCTATGCCTATGCCCAGGACAACAGGCGGACACGGGTTCGGCCCCGCCATTTCGACTGTTTCGACCACAGACCGTATGACGCCCTCCGCCCCGTCCGCGGGCTTGAGCATATATATGCGGCTCATATTTTCGCTGCCCATACCTTTAGGCGTCACCGTAATTTTAATATCCTTCCCCTCGGCGATATCCCAGTGTATGACGGCCGGAGTGTTATCGTTGCTGTTTTTTCTGTCAAGCAAGGGGTCAAGCACAACCGATTTGCGCAAGTATCCGCCTTCGTACGCCCTTCTCACGCCTTCGTTGATCGCGTCGGCAAAACTTCCTCCTATGACGCGCACATCCTGCCCGACCTCAACAAACACCACCGCAAGGCCGCAATCCTGGCATATCGGCAATTTTTTTTCGGCCGCAAGTTCCGCGTTTTTCAATATGTCGCACAGGGCCTGCTTCGCCAGCGGCATTCTTTCCCTCGCGCTTGCCTCGCAGATCAATCCAGCCACTTTTGGCGGCAAAAACCTGTTGGCCCTTAGAAAAAGATCCTCAACTGCATCGGTCACATCTGAAGCGTTTACAATGTATCCGGCTGACATATCGCTCCTCCTTCTGACATAAAATTGCGGCTGATATATTCATCTGCCGTTCTTTCGCAGACAGATGTAAAGGTGAGTGGCAGCGGCAAAAACCGAGGCCGTTATGACAAACAGACTCAGCCTGTGGCCCGCGGCCGAAAAGTGCCCGTCCGCCGCTGGCCATAGGTTTAAGACCTCGCCCACGCACCACTGCATAACAAAAGACATGAGGAAAACCGTAAAATTAAGCAGAGATAAGACCCTCCCCACCTCGTCGCTCCCATACAGCCCGCGCATCATTGGATAGGCTATCATTGTCATATTAGCAAAAAACATTACGGCCGCCCATAAGATAGCGGACGCGCCGCTGTTATCAAACGCAATGAAGCCGAGCGTCACCGCAAGCAGCAGCGACGAATAAAGATACAGCCTCTCACACGACATCCAGCCTCTTCTAAGGCACAGATCCGCAAGCAGCCCGTTCAAAAAATATCCAGCCGCCGCGCCGGCGAAAGCCAGCATCATATAAAACCCGGCGCCTTCTTCGGACATGAGGGCAACATCGCGCATCCAAGGCCCCACCCACAGATAAAGATACGCGAACATCACTCCCTGCGCCACAGTAACCGCAGGAGCAATCATGCAAAAACGGGGGTCCTTAAGATAGAGGAGCATCTTAAAAAACTGCTTGAAAAACGGGGACTTGTCCCGTATAACGCCTATCTCGTCACGCGGCGTTATAAACCATACCGCGGCCGATACCAGCGACGTCGCTATGGCAAGCAGAATGAAACAGCTCCTCCAACCTAACGCCTCAAACGCTGCAAGCATAGGCTTTGTGGCGGCCATGCCTCCAAGCCCTCCGGCCAAACATTGCATGCTGTAGATAAGCGGAAGCCTCTTTGCGGGGAGCCACTCCGCATATGCCTTAAAAGCCGACATGAGGCAGCCCGATAAACCGATCCCCAAAAGAGCGCGCGAAATCACCAAATGCGCCATTGTCCGCGATGCGGCAAACGTAACGGCACCGGCCGCCGCAAGCAGCAGAAAAGGCGCAACCGTTTTACGCGCGCCGCACCTGTCAAGCAGAACTCCTAATGGCAATTGCGCCAATCCAAACGAAATCAGGTATACGGAGGTCATAAAACCAAGATCGGAAGCGGAGAGAGAGAATGTCTCGACCAGTATCGAAGACATAATGGCGTTTGCGCTGCCAAGCAGAACGGATATAAAATACCCGGCGGCATACGGGATAAAAAGCCTTATAAAAAGCGGAGAAAAAAACAATCTATCTGCCTTGTCCACATGCCGGCGCCCCAATCTTTTGAATTTAACCTGTTGGCTGAAACCGTTAATTCACGGCCCGATAAGCCCCCCCAGCATTATATCAAGTCGCTGCCGAATATATAAGGCCGCCTGACACAGAGGCAGGTTATCATGACGCAAAGTTGCGTGAAAATTTAAGTGTTTCTGCTTTTTATGTATTAAAAGCAAAATAGTAAAATAAAAATTCCTCGTGGCATTCAAAGAGAGTGCCTATTCCCAAAAGTAAGGCGGTGAGTAATTTTTGGGACATCACACAGATGAGATGAATATATTTGTTCGCCGACACTCTTTTAACGGGATATTTATTACGGTGCCATGCACCGTCGGAACGCTTAACGGAAGGGACTACGAAGACGCGCTGAAGCTGCATGACGATACCGCGCGCGGCCTTAGCAAAGATATTTTCGCATCAAGCACCGCGGACGAGGTACGCCGTTTTTTGGGTGACGAAGGATTATCCGTCGGCATAAGGCACCAGGAGAGGCTGATATGCCTTAGAACAGTCAAGACCGGAGCTGAATGGGTAAAAAGTTCTCTTGCGGAGCTTGGGCTTGCGCAAAGCATCAAGGGCCGCGCGGCAATTACCGGTTTCTGCGTTGTCGCCAAGGAATTTCGGGGCAATAACATACAGTTTTTGTCCCAATATTACGCAGAAAACATCATCGCGCGCGATTTTGACTCGATAACCACCACAGTATCCCCAAAAAATATTTTCAGCCTTCAGAACGTCCTTGCCTGCGGGTACTGCATAATAGGGATCAAATCAATTTATAACGGCTATCTGCGTTATGTCCTGAGGAAGGACTTTTGCCCGGACTATTCCGTACAAACCCACGGACATATGCTCATCCCGATAAGGAAGATCCCGGAACAGAAATGCGCGATTGAGGCCGGCTATGTGGGTTATGCCGTCATACGCCGGTCAGGCGGCTTCCATCTCCTTTATGGCAAGCTGCGGCCAAAGGAGGATAATTAGCGAAAGCATCAACAGACGGCGCGTCCCGCCTAAAATAACGGCGGGACGCGTGAAACTCAGATATGCCGCAGAAAACGTTCCGCGGCATATGTTCTGTCCGCTATTTTGTAAGAAGCGTAAGCATCGCCCCTGCCGCAACCGCTGTGCCAATGACCCCCGCGACGTTTGGCCCCATTGCATGCATGAGGACATAGCTGCCGGGGAACTCCTTCTGGACGACCTTCTGGCAAACCCTGGCCGCCATCGGAACGGCCGAGACTCCCGCAGCGCCGATGACGGGATTAATTTTGCCGCCTGAAAGCACTTTCATTATCTGCCCGAAAATGACGCCGCCGGCAGTGCTGCATATGAACGCCACCAGACCAAGCGCTATTATCTTGATAGTGGCCACCGTCAGGAAAGATTCCGCGCTCATTGTCGCGCCTACCGATATTCCCAAGAAAATCGTGGTGGCGTTCAGCACCTCGTTCTGCGCGGCAAGCGACAAGCGTTCAGTGCATCCGCACTCGCGAAGCAGGTTTCCGAACATCAGCATGCCAACCAGAGGCACAGCAGGCGGAAGCAAAAGCCCGCAAGCTATCGTCGATATGATCGGGAAAAGCACCCTCTCTGTCTTTGTAACCGGGCGCAGCTGCTGCATCCTTATGCCGCGGTCCTTCTTAGTCGTAAACAGTTTAATGACGGGCGGCTGTATCAGCGGCACCAACGACATATAGCTGTAAGCCGCCACGGCGACAGCCGGGAGTATCTGCGGAGCAAGCTTCGCGCACAGATATATCGCGGTCGGGCCGTCGGCTCCGCCTATTATCCCGATACCCGCTGCCTCTTTGATCGTAAAACCCAGGAACATAGCTCCTATAACGGCCACGAACATGCCAAGCTGCGCGGCCGCTCCAAGAAGAAACGTGATCGGGTTGGCAAGCAAAGGCCCGAAATCCGTAAGTGCTCCGATACCCATGAAAATTATTATCGGGTATATTTCATGGTCAATCCCGAACTTTACGAAGTACAAAAATCCGCCCGGATCGACTATGCCTGAAAGCGGAAGGTTGACCAGAAGGCACCCGAAGGCTATCGGCAAAAGCAGCAGCGGCTCAAAATCCTTCGCTATGGCGAGGTAGAGCAGCACAAAGGAGACTAAGATCATAACAAGTGTCGGCACGTTCAGCGCAAGGACACCGGACTGCTCGATAACGCCTCTCAGCGCTGTTGTATAAAGTTCCATTAACTTTCCCTCCCCGGATACACTGCGAAAGCAGCCTATTCTATGACTAGGAGAGTATCACCTGTGTTGACGGAGTCTCCCTCTTTGCACGCTATTTTCGTGACCGTGCCCGACGAGGCCGCAAATATCTCATTCTCCATCTTCATTGCCTCAAGGATGAGCAAAAGCTGCCCGGCTGTTACGGACGCTCCGGGCGTGACTAAGATCTTCAAAATTTTGCCGGGCATAGGAGCCTCTATCACGCCGGCCCCGGCAGGGACAGGAGTTGGAGCTGGGGCAGGGGCCGCTGCTTGGGCAGGAGCCGGGGCTGCTGCGGGAGCCGGAGCAGCAACAGGTGCAGGAGCAGGAGCCGCGGGTGCGGCAACAGAGGCAGAGCCAAGCTCTTCAACATCAACATCATACGCTTTACCGTTTACCGTTACTCTATACTTACGTGCCATAGAGAAAAACCCCCTTGATTTTTTTGTTGTAAATTAATCCTGAAACCCTTCGATATTCTGAATCCTGCCAACGAATTTCCAGCTGTTCAAAACAGGCTGTTTGGTTTTGACAGGCGCAAAAGAAACCACGCGGGCAGTGTCGCCGCAAGTCGCGGCTATGGCAGCCGAAATGACAGCCAGCAGCTCAAAGCCGTCTTCAGCCTGGGACTGCGTCGCAACAGCCTTGGCTGGCGCCGCGGGAGGCGTAGCAGCCGGACCGTTGGGCTTTGATTGCTCCTGAGCGCCGGATACGCTGTCTATGGCCTTGCACAGATGCTTAAGCGCCATCATAAGGAACATAAGTCCCATTATAATGATAAACACTATGCTGAACGCTATAAGCGACATAACAAGCCCGCCGACCGGACCTACAAAATGGGACGATATCGAACCTACCATAACATTCGGGCCCCCTCTTTAGTTGGGCATTATGCCATGTTTGCGCTTAGGACGCAGCTCACTCTTAGTTTCAGTCATAAGAAGAGCCTGATAGAGAGCCGGGCGCGTCTCCTCCGGGAGTATCACCCTGTCGACAAAGCCTCTTGCAGCCGCGCAGTACGGGTTGGCAAAGGCCTCTTTGTACTCCTCTATCTTTTTGGCACGCATAGCTTCCTTATCCTCAGCCGCTTCTATGTCCTTACGGAAGATAATATTGGCCGCGCCTTCCGCCCCCATGACGGCTATCTGAGCCTGAGGCCACGCAAGCACTGCGTCGGCACCCAAGTCTTTGCTGCACATGCCGAGGTACGACCCTCCGTAGGCCTTTCTTAAGACTATGGTTATCTTGGGCGCGGTCGCCTCGCTGTACGCATACAGCAGCTTGGCCCCGTGACGGATTATGCCGCCCATTTCCTGATTGAGCCCCGGGAGGTAGCCCGGGACATCTTCAAACGTGACTATCGGGATGTTAAATGCGTCGCAGATGCGGATGTGGCGGCTTGCCTTGTCAGAAGCGTCTATGTCGAGGCATCCCGCCATAAACTTCGCCTGGTTTGCAATGATACCTACAGATCTTCCGCCTACCCTTGCAAAACCTGTAACGATATTACGCGCATACATTTCCTGGACTTCACAGAAATCTGCGTTGTCAACGACCTTTTTGATGACGTCGCGGACATCGTATCCCTTGTTTGGATTGGTCGGGACCATTTCACGAAGCCCTGGGTCCATGCGCGCAGGATCGTCTCCGGTATCGGCAAACGGCGGCTCCTCCATGTTGTTGCTGGGTAGGAAGCTCATCACCCTGCGGACCTGCGCGTAACAATCCGCCTCATTGTTAGCGAAGAAATGGGCGCAGCCGGACGTGGCGTTATGTGCTCTGGCCCCGCCTATCTGTTCGGATGTCACGTCTTCCCCTGTAACGGCCTTGATTACAGCCGGACCTGTGATATGCATTATGCCTATCTTGTCCACCATGAAGACAAAATCCGTAAGCGCCGGGCTGTAGACGGCTCCGCCGGCGCATGGTCCCGCTATGATCGAAAACTGCGGGATGATGCCGCTTGCCTTGACATTTCTGAAGAATATGTTGCCGTAGCCGGAGAGTGCGTCTACAGCCTCCTGTATACGCGCGCCGCCCGAATCGTTGATGCCTATGCAGGGGGCTCCGTTCATAAGCGCCAGGTCAAGGACCTTGCATATCTTCTTTGCGTGCATCTCGCCAAGAGAACCGCCCATAACAGTGAAATCTTGGCTGAATATGTAGACGATGCGCCCATCTATGGTTCCATAGCCGGTGACCACGCCGTCCCCGGGAAAAACCGTACTGTCAAGCCCAAAATTCACGCAGCGGTGCTCGACAAACTCATCGATCTCCACAAAGCTTCCGGGATCAAGAACCGCGTCGATACGCTCGCGTGCGGTCAATTTGCCTTTTTCGTGCTGTTTGGCGATAGCTTTAGCTCCACCGCCCTGTAGCGCCTTTTCTCGTTTCTCAACGAGTTCCGCGCACAGCTCGTCGATCGTTTTGTCCGCCATTACCTCTTACCTCCTCAATAGTCTGGTGCGGTCTGTGCCTTTTATATAAGAGGGCGCCGGCGCCTTATGTCCGGGCGCCCTTACTTATTTGCCGTCAGCGTTCGCTAAGCTCAAGAAGGATACCGCCCGTCGCCTTCGGGTGTAGGAACGCTATCTTAGCTCCGCCGGCGCCGCAGCGCGGTTTCTCGTCTATGAGACGGATCCCCTTCGCCTTAAGCTCGGCAAGGGCTTCCTCCAGGTTTTCGACCCTGATGGCCAGATGATGGATCCCCTCCCCCTTCGCCTCAATGAACTTGGCAACCGGACTGTCGGCATTCGTAGGTTCAAGGAGCTCTATCTCCGTATCCCCAAGCGGCAGAAACGCGGTCTTTACCTTTTGTTCGGCAACCTCTTCCACTCCATGGCATTTTATCCCCATCGCAGCCTCCCAGAACTTGAGAGACTCATCTATGCTCTTCACCGCGATGCCTATATGGTCAACGATCGTCGGCCTCATGCCTGCACCTCCTTGGCTCTCTTCTCGGCAACAGCCTTCCTGAGCCACTCTATGGCCTCCGTTGTCGGTGTGCCTGGGCCGAATATGGCCCCCACGCCGAACCCTAAAAGCGTAGGATAATCGGATTCCGGTATCACTCCGCCGCCAAACACTATTATGTCGGTCGCGTTCTTCTCCCTGAGCAGATCCATGATCGCCTTGAAGCAGTACTCATGCGCGCCGGACAATATGCTGACGCCGATCGCGTCCGCGTCTTCCTGTATCGCTGTGTTTACTATCTGTTCCGGGGTCTGACGAAGCCCCGTATATATAACTTCCATTCCGGCATCCCTGAATGCCCTCGCAATGACTTTGGCCCCGCGGTCATGGCCGTCAAGCCCGGGTTTCGCGATAACGACGCGAATTTTACGGTCCATCTCTTTTTCCTCCTTATTCAGCTCTTAAGGTACCTTAAAGAACCACGTTTTCCTTGTACTCGCCAAACTCTTCGCGAAGAACTCCGCAGATCTCGCCCTCCGTGGCATAGTGGCGCACAGCCTCAAGTATGAGCGGCATCAGGTTTTCGTTCCCCTTGGCGCCCCTGCGCACATCTTCAAGGCATTCCCTGACCTTTACGTTGTCACGCGTCTCTTTCATCGCACGCAGTCTCTTTACCTGATTCTCACCGACGCTCGCGTCGACCTTGAGCAGTTTGCGGTCCGATGTGTCTTCCTCTATCTGGAATTTATTCACGCCCACGATGATGCGATCCCCGGACTCTATGGACTTCTGATAGTCGTATGACGCGTCCTGGATATGCTTCTGCGGGTATCCTTTCTCAATGGCAGTCATCATTCCGCCGAGCTCGTCTATCTTATTTATGTATTCCCACGCGCCGTCCTCTATCTGTTTGGTCAGCGCTTCTATCGCATAGCTTCCCGCAAGCGGGTCGACAGTGTTGGCGATCCCTGATTCATAGGCCACGATCTGCTGCGTGCGAAGGGCGATACGGACGGACTTGTCGGTCGGAAGCGCAAGCGCTTCGTCAAGGCTGTTAGTATGGAGCGACTGAGTGCCGCCGCAAACAGCGGCCATGGTCTGCACGGCAACCCTTACGATGTTGTTCTCAGCCTGCTGCGCGGTGAGAGTACAGCCTGCCGTCTGAGTGTGGAACCGAAGCATCTGCGCGTTCTTGTTAGTGACCCCGAAGCGGTCCTTCATTATTTTCGCCCAGATCTTGCGCGCCGCGCGGAACTTCGCGACCTCCTCGAGGAAGTCGTTATGCGAGTTAAAGAAGAAAGAGAGGCGCTTGCCAAACACATTGGGGTCCTGTCCTGCTTTTATAGCGGCCTCAATATACGCTATGCCGTCCGCCAAAGTGAACGCCACTTCCTGTATCGCGGTGGAGCCGGCCTCGCGGATATGGTATCCTGAGATGGAGATAGTGTTCCACTTAGGGATGTTTCTGCTGCAAAAATCGAATATATCCGTTATGAGACGCATCGACGGCTTAGGCGGGAAAATATACGTGCCGCGCGCTATGTATTCCTTTAGGATATCGTTCTGTATTGTCCCTGAAAGCTCGCACATCGGGACACCCTGCTTTTCGGCGACCGCTATATACATCGCAAGAAGAACTGCCGCCGGCGCATTTATAGTCATCGACGTTGAAACTTTATCGAGCGGGATCTGGTCAAAAAGTATCTCCGCGTCCGCAAGGCTGTCGATGGCGACGCCTACCTTGCCGACTTCGCCGATCGCCATCGGGTCGTCCGAATCGTAGCCGATCTGGGTCGGCAGGTCAAAAGCTACAGAAAGACCGGTAGTCCCTTGGCTCAGAAGATAACGATACCGCTTGTTGGAATCCTCCGCCGTGGCAAACCCTGCATACTGACGCATAGTCCAAAAACGGCCGCGGTACATCGTGGGCTGGACGCCCCTCACGTACGGATACCGGCCCGGGAAACCTATATCCTTTGTGTAATCAAGACACTCCAGATCCTCCGGGGTGTATATTCTTTTAAGAGGGATACCTCCGCCGGTGGTAAATTTATCCTTCCTCTCGGGATTTTTAGCCAGAGCCTTTTCGACGTCTGCCTCATAGCCCTTTCTGCCCTCTGCAACTTCCTGGAGCTGTTTTGGATCGAACACTTACTCCGCCTCCTTAAGAAACATCTTGCGGCCGATCTTACATGGCCACCTGCACACTCATGGATTTTAGAAAAAACCACACTATGCTATTATTAAGCAGGTGAGAAAAAATTGCAACATTTGACAGGTCATTTCAGACAAGTTTATTTATGTATCTTTTAAATACTTTTCCCCCGATTATATCGATTCCGCTGATTAAAACCTTGAATCTGCCGCGCATGCGCCTATTTTGCCTTTTTAAAATGCGCAAAGATGTTTTTTTAGCCATGCCGTAAAGTCAAAAAGTGTTATTATCAGAATAATCTTCCTTGTCAGAAAAATCTTCCTCCGAAAGTATATGCCGCCGGCAGCCGTTTTTTTACATTTTTCAGCTCCCAATTGGTATACTCTTATAAAGCAGCAAAATTAAGCGATCTCATTAAAGGGGGATAATTTATAAATGCAGAAGGCAATAAAAATCACGGATTCGATATATTGGATAGGAGGCAACGACCGCGAGACAGACCTGTTCGAGGGGTTGTGGACATTGCCGAGAGGAGTCGCCTACAACGCCTACCTGATAAACGACAGCAAAACCGCTATCATTGATTCCATAAAGAGCGCAAACTTCACGGATTACATAGAGCGGCTGAACTCAGTGGTCCCTCCCGGCAGGCAAATAGACTACCTGGTCGTCAACCACATGGAACCAGACCACTCCGGCTCTATAAGGATGCTGAAGCAGCTCTATCCCGGAATGAAGATCATAGGCAACAAGAAGACTATTGAGCTCGTAAACGCCTTCTATAAAATATCCGACGGCTTCATTGAGGTGAAGGAGGGCGACGTCATAGACCTCGGGCGCAGCAAACTCAGGTTTGCAATGATACCGATGGTCCACTGGCCCGAGAGCATGGTGGCTTATGAAATGACGGATAAGGTGCTGTTTTCCACAGACGCTTTCGGCGGCTTCAGCGCCCTTGAGGGCGGCATCTTCGACGATGAGCTCGACATGTCTCACTATGAGTCGGAGACGTTGCGCTACTTCGCTAACATAGTCGGGCGCTACTCGGCCCCGACGCAAAAAGCCATCGCTAAGGTGCGTGCGCTGGACTTTAAGATAATTTGTCCCGCACATGGCCCGATACTTCGCTCAAACCCCAAGCATGTGGTCGACCTATACGACAAATGGAGCCGTCATGAAACGGAGGAGGGAGTCGTGGTTGTGTACGGATCCATGTACGGAAACACTAAGTTCATGACCGACGCGATAGCCCGTTCCATATCAGAATCAGGCATACAGAACGTCATCGTGCACGACGTATCGCGCTCTAACGTGTCATTCATGGTGCGCGATATTTGGAGGTACCGCGGACTTGTGCTCGGCAGCTGCACTTACAATACTGAGCTCTACCCGCCTATGGCGCACCTCTGCCGTACGCTGGCAAACAAAATGATGAAAAACAGGGTACTTGGGATATGCGGGTCATACAGCTGGAGCAAGGGCGCCCTGGCCGAGCTTCAGATGTTCGCCGACAAAGGCGGCGACTGGGAGCTCGTTGAGCCGGCTGTAGAAGTAAAGTCCTGCCCGACTGAAGAAGACTTGGAGCTGTGCCGGCAGCTTGGCAGAAACATGGCCGAGGCCGTTAAAAGGGCAGGCAGATAATTTGAGATAATCCGCTAGCGCAAAAACAGGCAAGACAGAGAGGGATACGCCTGAGATCAGACGTATCCCTCTCTGTAGGTAAACAAGAGAAGCTCATTGCTTTGCTTTAAAAATCACCGCTTTATATCGTTGACGGTGACTTTAGGGACATACTTCTTAAAAAGCTCCTTTAGCCCGTCTATCTGGCTTTCGTCGAACAAGACCTTCCATCCCAATACGTCCCTTTCAAAAAACACCATCGCCTCGCCGCGTCTATGCATTATCGTTATAAACTTTATCTCGTCCCATCTCAGAGTCTCCCTGTGGTGAGTGATCCACGTATGTGTTTCCTTCACCGGACCAAGCGGCGATATGTAGACGAGCTTCTGATACTTGAGCGCGAAGAAGCTTGAGATGCCTATCAGGATGTTCATAGCGGCCTTGTCAGTAGTCCCGAGCGAGTAATACCTCCATATGGTGATTCCTATGAGATACACCCCTATGGCCGCAAACGTCGCCGTTTTCATGTTTCCCACAGCCATTCCGGACTTAGATACAAGAAGCTTTTCAAGCTCAGGCAGTTTCTGGGACAATCAGTATCTCCCCAAAACTTACGAGAGTTCAGCGGGACGCGTCTTGCCGCCAATCACAGGTTCACCCTCTTTGCCGCGCCACGCGATCCCGATTCCCATGTAAGTGATCAATATAGCAATGATCGGGTTGAGGTAGTTCAGGAACGCATAGGGAACGTACTGGAATGTCGGCACTCCCAAGACCCCCGATTGATACGCGCCGCATGTGTTCCAAGGCACAAGAACGGATGTCAGCGTTCCGCAGTCCTCAAGAGTACGAGAGAGCATCCTCGGGTGCAGCCCCTTAGCCTGGAATGCCGGCCTGAACATTGTGCCGGGCATGGCTATCGAGAGATACTGGTCGCCCAGGAAAATGTTGCACACAAAGCACGACGCTATCGTAGCCGCGACCATACCGCCGACGCTCTTTATCGGCTTCATTATGGCTTCAAGCAACACCTTCAGGAATCCGCATGTGTCCATCGTAAAGCCGAACGTGAACGCGCAGAGGATAAGAGAGATGGTCCAGTTCATCGACTGCAGTCCGCCGCGCTCCATGAGCGATACGACGTCCTTCGCCGCGGAAGCCGCCACATCAGGCGCAATTCCTGTGATGTGATTGTCAGCAAGGGCTTTGGCAAGCGCCGCCGCGTCTTCACCGGCATTAGCGATAGCGGCGGAAACCGTCGGTGAGTAACCGTTCTGCATTATATTGAGGATATCCCCTATGCCGACGCCCTGAACTGCCGCAAAGACAAGCGCTATGAAAATACCTGCCCAAAGGCTCGGCAGCGCGGGCTTGCTCATCGCGGAAAGCCCTATTACCGCAAGAGGGGCTATGAGGGCAATTGGGTTGATCCAGAACTCAGCGTCCATAAGGGCCTGGATAGCTGCTATTTTAGCCGTGTCGAGAGTACCGCCGCTGTATTTGAAACCTATCAAGATAGTGATAACGGCAACGATAAGGTAGGTCGGCCCCGTCGTCCAGCACATCGCCCTGATATGCTGGAACAAGTCCGTGCCGGCAACGGCCGGCGCAAGGTTTGTCGTGTCAGAAAGAGGCGACATCTTGTCACCGAAATACGCGCCTGAGATAACGATCCCTGCTGTCAGCGGAGCCGGAACGCCAAGACCAAGCGCTATGCCCATGATGGCGATACCGACAGTGCCGGTAGTCCCCCATGAAGTTCCTGTGGAAAGGGATACGATAGACGTTATGACGAGAGCCGCAAACAGGAAGATCGCGGGGCTCAGTATCGCAAGGCCGTAGTAAATCATGGTCGGCACAACGCCGCTTACTATCCATGTGCCGATGAGCGGGCCAACTGTGTAAAGTATGAGGCACGCCTGCATACCTGTCATAATACCGTCGATGATGCCCTTTTCGATCGTAGCGTAGTCATACTTGAGCCAGACAACACCGACGCAGCCCACAAGCATAGCCGACAGTATGAGGGTAATATGAATGTCAGCCTGGAATATAAGAACGGTTGACGCTATCATACCAGCCACAATCAACAGCAGAACAACAGCTAGTCCCAATGATGGTTTTCGAGGCTCCATTACAAGACAACTCCCCTTTCAGTTATACACAAATATAAAGTAATAAAGATGCTGCCAAATACAAGAAAAAAATGCTTTGAAAAGCGGATTTACCGGTAAACCACCTCCATTTTTTAATATAATAAACGAAAAGTGCAGATGGTACGGTACATGTAGGTATCAGAAAGCACAAACCATTAAAACAAAAAAATCCTTCGGCTTGTCTACGTAATTCTACTACCTTTACGATACATCTGTCTACACTAAAAATAGCTGCAGATTATAAGTCAAGTTTACAATAGCAGCTTACAATATCACTTGACAAGAAAAGAAAGTATTGATAAAACTGCACCTGCATCGGGGGAGTCTTAAAGGCTGAGACGAGTTTTTTTGAATTCCGCGGCCGTTCTGGTTCATTGGCATCTCGCGGATAAAAAGAAACCGACCCTTCGAACCTGAACCGGGTAATGCCGGCGGAGGGAAGATGTATCCGGCGTACGCCGCATGCCGTCGCAGACGCTCTTTCGATGCTCATATTTTGCCACATTGAAGGGGATGTTCGTCATAGTTCGTATGCGGCTTAAGATCCTGATAGAAGGAGCTCTTTCCGTTGCGCTCTCAATTGTTCTGTCGTATATAAAACTGTTCAGCCTGCCGCAGGGCGGGTCTATAGTGCTCTATCTGATCTGGCCGCGCATAAAAAACTTATCGTGACCCGCTGATATTATAAAAAACCAAAACTCAGGCAAATCATAAAAAACAGTTGAAGCATTCTATTTTTCAAGATAGAATACGCAGAAGCGGGACAAGGGGTCCCGGTATAATCTTAGGATCATATTTTAAGGAGGACTTCTTACAATGGCTAAAGCAGTAGTAGATCAGGATACCTGTGTAGGTTGCGAGGCTTGTGTGGGCGTGTGCCCGACGTCGGCGATAAGCGTGACGGACGGTAAGGCGAAAGTTGACGCTGATACGTGCGTCGAGTGCGGAGCCTGCGTAGCGACCTGCCCTGTGAGCGCTATCTCGCAGTAAGTTTCGCTTTTAAATATGCAAAAAGTCCGCGCCCGGGATCCCGGGCGCGGACTTTTTGCATATTGTTTATCCTTTGAGGTCAGCGTTGCCCATATCTTCTTTTCAGATCCTCGGCTTCAGACCTTATCTCCTCGTCAGTAAGAGCCACTCCGCCTCCCGCTATCTGCGCAAGAATAAATATGTCCGCAAACGTCTCAAGCATCTCACAGCGCAGAAGAGCCTCGTCCAAAGCATGCCCCACACATAACGATCCGTGGTTGGCAAGCAAAACACCGGCGCCTTTTTTAAGCGCCAGGACTGCGTTTTTGGCCAGCGCATCAGACCCTATCGGAGCATATTCCGCAACAGGGACAGCTCCGCCAAACACAGCGACCTGGTTGTCGGTTATGGGCTTAAGCGTGCGTCTTGCGGCCGCCACCGCCGTGGCGCATATTGAGTGCGCGTGTATAACCGCGTTTACATCAGCGCGCGCCTCAAACACGGCAAGATGCAATCGGCTCTCTATAGAAGGCTTTCTTACGCCACTGAGCACTTTGCCGCGTAAGTCCATCTCGACAAGGTCCTCCGGAGATAAGTCCGCATAGTCCATGCCGCTCGGTGTTATCAAAAAACCGCTCTCCGTCCTTGCGCTTATGTTACCGCCGGTTCCCTGCACAAGTTTTTTCTCGCACATCAAAACACCGACGGCAATGATTTTTTCCCTTAAAACTATGTCAGCTGTCATGCTGTCCACACCTCGCAAGCCTGCACATGAACGGCATTACCACCAAATTTGCCGCTCCGGCGACAAGAAATACGTTGACCACGGAAACGTTGAAAAAAAGCATAAAGGAAACAAATACAGCAGCCAAAACCATGCCCAAAGAGTCAGTTACGTTAAGGCACGCAACCACGCGCGCCCTGTGCTCGACAGGTGTGCCGGCCTGCATGATAGCGTACATCGGGACGCTGAAAATGCCTCCCGAGGCGGCAAGCAGCAGAAACGAAGCGATTATACCCCACGAAACCGGTTCTTTCAAAAACTCCGCGATCCCCATCAGATAAGGCTTCCTTGCAACGGCGAAGCTGAGGCAGTAAAGCGTGGCTATCGCCGCCGTAACGCCGATGCCGCTTACCGGAACAAGGCGGCCCGAGACCTTGCCGCGCAGCAGTTTGTTGCACAGAACCGCGCCAATCGTTATACCGACAGAAAATACCACGAGAAAAAATGTTGAGACCTCCTGGTTGCCGCCTAAGATCTCTTTTGAAAAAGTCGGGAACTGCGAAAGGAAGACCGAGCCTATCAGCCAGAACCAGCTTATGCCGAGCACAGAATGAAACACCGGCCCGTTCGACGCTACATAGGCGATGATGTTCCAGGTCGAGCGAAATATATTCCAGTCTATTTTCATATCAGGCATAAAAGCCTGCGCCTTCGGAATGAAGAGGCTTGCGATAAAACCGAGCACAGCTACCGTGACGACGCCGGCTCCTATATAGACACGCCCCATTTCATGAAGCACCAGCAAACCACCGCACATGGTCCCCAAAAGTATTGCTATGTATGTCCCGGCGCTCACAAGCCCATTGCCGGCGACAAGCTCGTCCTTCCTTAGGAGCTGAGGCAGTATGCTGAATTTAAGAGGTCCGAAGAAAGACGACTGCGCCCCCATAAAAAAAAGCAGCGTGACCAGCCACGGCAGGCTCATGTAGTGAAAAGCAGCCGCTGTAAAAACCATAAGCACGATCTCGACAAATTTTATGATACGTATCAGGAAGGATTTTTCATATTTATCAGCAATCTGCCCGGCTGTCGCCGAAAAGAGAAAAAACGGCAGAATAAACAGACCCGCGATAGCCGTTATGAGGACACGCGCGTTTATACCGTACGCATCCGACAGTCTGAACGTGATAAGTATCACAAGCGCGTTCTTGAACAGGTTATCGTTGAACGCACCAAAAAACTGGGTCAGGAAAAGCGGGAGGAAGCGTCTTGTCGCAAACAGTCCGAATTGCGTCTTTATCTCTGATATACCCATGCCCGCTAACCGTTATTGGCCTTTATCCTTTAACTGGTCAAGCGATATGTCACGCGTATGTTCTGTCTTTACCCAAGTGGCCTGATCTTTGGCGAGGACCGCGGCCCTAAATAGTATTGGTATCCATGTTATCCCGAACCAGAAATAAGCAAATGTGTCCTTCACATATTTGAACGTCAGTTTCTTCTCATGCATCGAAGGGCCTACTATGACACATATGAAACAAAAGGTTATTATTACAAATACGGGCAGCCCAAAGAAAAGCACCCAGTCCAGCGTTGTCTGGGGCGTGCTGCTTGAGATCGTCGGGAAAAGCAGCATGTTGTTTATAAGAGTATATGCCATGCCCGCAAACATTATGACGATGCCGAGACATGATTTTGCGGGCGCCAGCAAATACAGGAAAAGATCCAGATACTGCAGCTTTCTCGTCACAAAAAAAGACTTTAACGCATCCATGCCATAGTGCCAGAATACCCAGTAATGTCCCTGCATCCAGCGCGTGCGCTGGCGCTTTGAAATCTCCAGGCTCTGCGGCTTTTCGTCATAGATGATGGCTGCGTCGTTCCAGTGCACTCTGCTGCCGGACAATATAAGCCGCGTCGACATCTCGAGGTCTTCCGTAAGGCTCTCCAAGTTCCATCCTATTCTTTCAAGAGTTGCAGCCCTGATTACAAGGCCGGTGCCGCCTAAGGTGCATGAAAGCCCCCAAAGCCCGCGTGCCAGCTGCCAAAAACGGTTTGAAAACCAATACGCCAGAGCGTACGAACGAGTAAGCCAGTTATCGTCCGGGTTTTTCACATCCAACACACCCTGTATCGCCTCAGCTTCGGGGTGAAGTTCCATGTAATCATTCATGTGGGCCAAAAAATTTTTATCCGCCAGATTATCTGCGTCAAACATGGCCAGCGCATCGACATCATCCATGGGTATCTGGGTCAGAGCCCAGCGCACATTCCACGTCTTGCCGTTATGTTCTTTATCGAACCTTTCAAGCGCGATGGCGCCATGCTGCCTGACCAGTTCGGCCGTGTTGTCTGTGCAGTTGTCGCACGAGACATATATTTTATAGCAGTTCTTCGGATAGTTCTGATTACGGAGGCTTTCAATAAGGGGCACGATGACCTTAGCTTCGTTATGAGCGGGGACAAGCACGGCAAACCTGCGATAGCGCGCGGCGCGCGGCATCTCCTTCTGGCTCCAGAAACCGCGTACGCTGACGATGATCTGGTAAACCCCGTCGCACATCAGAAATCCGAGGAGCGTATAGAGCACAAACTGTACTATCCACCAGCCCCACCATATAACCCAATAAAACAGCTCCTGCGAATCTCCCATTACCTGTCATTCCTCCTGAATATGTAAAGCAAAAAAGCTATATTGCAATTTATAAACAAAGCATGCCGCATCAGGATATAATACATGCAGGACGGGCTTAAGACAACAACCGCATATGCAAATACGCCTTATAGCGTATTCCGGCGAGGTCCGGCCGCGCGGGAAGGAGAACGGACTGATATGCGCCGATATGCGGCAAAAAAATCATCTCTTTAAAATTTCATTTATCAGGTTTCTCTCAAGTATGAGATCGTTATAGCCAAGCCTGCGCTCAACCTCTTCCGTGACCGATCCAAACTTGGATATATCCGTCTTCTCTCTGCTTTTTATATATGTCGCTCTGCCGGCTCCAGGTTCGACAAAGACACCTTTGTACATATAAGAGCCGTTTCTGAATATTACAGGCTCTTCAGGGCCGTCCGCCAAAAGGTCCCTCCCGAATGCCGTAGTTATTCCGAGCCCCATAAGGCCTGAAACTGTAGGCAAGACATCGATCTGTCCGGTATCGCTTTCGTCAGTGCCCGTTATTTTTTTATCGTTTTCAGACGGTATACGGAACATAAGCGGCACTCTCCTTGTGTTCTGCCATACGACAGGATCCTCCAAAGGTTCTTTGAGCAGTTTTTCAAGATCCTCCCTATAAGCGGTTGGAATTGCGGGGTGATCTCCGTAGACCACTATGAGGCTTTTGTCGAGCACTCCGTTTTTCCTGAGGCCGTCTATGAAACGCCCGAATTCACGGTCAAAGTAATGTATCGCTATGAGATACCTTCCCACAAGCGTGTCCTTAAGGCCATCGGGCAGCACAAGCGTGCCGTCGTCAAGCCCATCAAAGTCAAAAGGATGGTGGCTGCTCAGCGTCACTATGAATCCGTAAAAAGGGGATCTGTAATCGGTAAAAAATTCCAGAGCTTTTGTAAATATCACCCTGTCGCTAAGTCCGAGACCTATCACCTCTTCGTCCGGGAACGTGTTCCTGCTGTATTGCCTGTAAAAACCAAGCTTTGGGTGCATCCTGTGGCAGTTCCAGAAAGCGCTGTACGTACCCTGAAAAACAACGCACCTGTAGCCTTTTTTGTTAAGGGAACGGGCCAGCGAATTAAAGTCGTTATCGGCAAACCTGGTATATGCGGCGCCTGACGCGGCCGGGAACATGCCGGTATTGGCCATGAATTCCGAGTCGGCGCTCTGACCTCCGGCAGTCTGGTTCCATGCGTTTGCAAAGTATACGCATTCCCTGCGGAACCGGTTGAGGTTAGGTGTCACCTCGACGCCGTTGAATTCCATATCCAGCACGAAGTACTGCAGTGCCTCGCACTGTATCATTATGAGGTTCTTGCCGCGAGCCATCGGGTGGTGTTGAGCCACGTCATGTTTAGCAAACCACTGTCTGATCTCGCGTATCTTGGCTTCAGGCGTGTAGTCTGAAGCCAGCGCGCGCCCGGCCATAGCCATAGCGTCTCCCCAATGAAAAGTTGAGACGCTAACCCACGCGCACACAGAAAGCCTGTCGTACATGGCGTTTATTATGTTAGGCCTCTGTTCGGCAAGCCTCCATGCAGCGTATCCCTGAACCGCCACCGACACAGCGAAGAGCGCGGCAGAAAAAAGCGCGCGCCTCACTGTGACCTCGTTGAAACGCGCGATAAGCCGTTTTTTCTTCATAAGCCAAATCGCTATCGGTATATCGATGAATACGAGAGCGTCCCACGGTTTAAGAAGAGACCATATAGATTTGGCTATAAGCCCGGTCTGTGGTATCAGCATCAAATCATGGAATATAAATATGTCGGCATAGTAGCGGATAAAGAGCCTGTCTGTCAAAACAAGCGATGAGAGCAGAAGATCAAGCAGCAGGAGTGCCTTGCCCCTTGAACGCACGGACATAAGCGAAACCGGAATCACAAGGCACAGTATCGCGCCAAGAGACGGCAGCCCGACTGCCATAGCCCTCAGCATATATCTTACAGCGGGATAATCAAAGCTCTCTAATATGGGCCAGTTCAGGATCCTTGCAATGGAAAAATCCACGGAAAAAAATTTTAACCATAATATGGCAACCAACATGAGCAGTATTTTAAATTCGCGGCATTTAGGCCCAGTATAATCCGCATCTCTCATTTTATTAAAAATCCTCATCGTACACCTCTGTCCAACAGCTTCAAAACAAGGTCGTGCTCCAAAATTTTGTCGCTGTATCCAAGCCGTCGCTTCACTTCGCCGGTTAAGTTCTCAAAACCGCCATATTCCAGTTTCCTATGATTTCTGACGTTAACAGCGCTTTTTTTCTGAGGCTCGACAAACACATCCCCCGTCATGTAGGAGCAGTTGCGGAATATGACAGGTTCAGCAGCGCGCGGCAAAAAAAGATCATATCCGAAGCCGACAACAAAATTAAAACCAAGGAGGTTAGATACGGTTACAGGAACATCGATAAGGCCGACCGGGGTCTTTCTGTCCTTAAAAACCATGTCGCGTCCCGGTATCTTTATGATCAGAGGTATCTTTTGAACTTCACGCCACGCCAGATCGCTCTTCAAGCTCCGCCCAAGGAGCTTTTCAAGGTTTGCCCTATCCCATGCCGGTATGGCCGGATGGTCGCCGTAAACAACTATCACAGACGAATCCATAAGCCCCCTCTTTTCCAGATCTTTGATGAACGATCCGAATTGCGTATCAAAATAGTGTATCGCCGTCAGGTAATCACCTATCAGCATCCCTTTGAACTTGCCGACGTCAAGGTCCGTCTGATCGAACATAGGTTTGAAATTATACGGGTAATGACTTGTTAAAGTCACCAGAAAAGCGTAAAAAGGCTTCTCCTCCCTGTCAAGCACCTCCGCCGACTGTCTGAAAAAACTTTTATCGCTGAGCCCCAGGCCTATCTCTTCATCGACCGTAAAATCTTTTTTGCTGATAAACTTCGTAAAACCAAGGGCAGGGTACATATGATTTCTGTTCCAAAAACCCGGTTTGTCGCCGTGCAGCGCTAAGGTGCTGTAACCATGCTCCGCCAGCAGTTTCGGAAGAGCTTCGTATCTGTTACCCGCAAATCGAGTATACACCACACCGGCCGGGGACGGGTACAAAGACGCGTTGACAAGAAACTCCGCGTCAGAGCTATTGCCGGTGCCGGTCTGGTTATAAGTTCTGTCGAAATAAACTGACCTGGCCGCAAAACGGTTTATATTCGGGGTGACCTCATGTCCATTGATCTTCAACCCTATAACGAACTGCTGAAGCGACTCCACCTGTATTATGATGAGGTTTTTCCCACTCGCGGCGCCGAACATCCTGCCGTTTCGCATACCGTCAGATCTCCTCGCTTCAAGCCACTCCCTTATCTCGCTGATCTCGCTCAAAGGCACTTCTTTGCGCATCAGATCACCTTTAACAACGTTCCATGCGTCAGCAACATGATATGTGAGAGCCCCGACATTGCTGCAAACAGCAGGACGATCCCACATTGACATTAAAACTCCGGGCACCTTATTTTCATAACTGTCTATGCGCAGCCATAACATCAGCGCACTGGACAAAAATAAAATGAACGAAACGACGGCGCGTTTCAGCCTGATCTTTTTAAAAAAAGGCGTGCCATAAAAATACCGCGTGGCTAAAACATATAAAACGAGCAGCGGGATATCCGCAAAATAAAGGGCGTCCCACGGACACAGCAGCGCAAAGACAGAATCGGCCACATCGCCGACCTGAGCCGTGAGCCCAACGTTGGCAAAAGAGAAAAGGTCTGAATAGTATCTCATGTAGAGGATATCCGTAACGGCCAATGCCGATAGGGAAAGGTCCGCGAGGATGGCCGGAAAAGGCCGCACCCTGCTCCACAGCAGAGAGACCGGGACAAAAATCATGAGAATAACACCGGCTGACGACGCAATCGAAACGACATCGCGCGTCATAAGAGACGAAGTGCAGGACTCCACAAAGTAGAACTTCAGCAAAACGGAAACAAAAATAACCACAAAGAACAATAGCTCTCTGCGGTCGTTATCGTAATTATTTTTAATGCCGCCTAAAAATACCATATGATGTCTCCCTTTGATTCACAGCCAAGACACCATAACAGAGGCTGCCGTGATATCTTTTCGCCGCAACTATCTTACGCGCCTGCCATACAATTTGTTCATCCTGCGCAATCTCTTAAGGCCCGGCAATGCATCTGACAGCAGCAGATCGAACTCATCCCTTGTGAGCCGCCACTCCCAGTTGCCTTCAGCCACGCCTGGCACGTTCATCCTGGAATCCCCGCCGAGGCAAAGTATGTCCTGCATAGGTATAATAGCAATTTCCGCGACAGATGCAAGCGCCAGCTGTGTCATATATTTTACAGCCTCAAACCGCTTAACGCCGCATCCGATATATTCCTCAAACGTCGCTTTTTCAGCATCCGAAGCCTCGCTGTCCCACCAGCCCAACACAGTGTTGTTATCATGCGTGCCTGTGTAAACCGCAGAGTCCCGCGTGATATTATGCGGCGCATAGGGATTGGAGCCGACGTCGTCGCCAAAAGCGAACATGAGCACCTTCATGCCTGGAATACCGTGACGCCGCATTAGTTCGCTTACGTCGGGAGTTATTATGCCGAGGTCTTCAGCTATAACCGGAAGCACCCCTCCAAAAAGAGGCGATATTTCGCGTTCCAGCACCTCAAAAAGCTCTTCGCCGGGGGCTTGCCGCCACTGTCCGTTCTCAGCTGTGTTTTCACACGAGGGTATCGACCAGTAGCCGCAAAACCCGCGGAAATGATCTATGCGTATGCGATCGTACATAGAAAGAGCTCTTTTGAACCTGTCCACCCACCAGATGAACCCGGATGTCCTGATATTATCCCAGAGGTAGACCGGATTTCCCCACCTCTGCCCCGTCTTGCTGAAATAATCCGGGGGTACGCCGGCCACAAAGTTGGGGAAACCGTGCTCGTCAAGATCGAAGTATGACCGGTTAGCCCAAACGTCGGAGCTGTCAAGCGCCACAAACATCGGAAGGTCCCCTATTACAGAGATCCCGCGGCTTTTACAGTGTTCATGCACCGCGCGCCACTGCCTGAAGAAGATAAACTGGCAAAACGATGTGAAAGATATGCGTTTTGCGTTCACCTCCTGACGAGCAAACCGTTCAAGCGCTTCCGCGTCACGACTTCTGTAGGCATCCGGCCATTCGTTCCAGCAGAGGCCATTAAACTCCTCTTTAAGCGCGGAAAAGAGGGCATAATCCTCAAGCCATGTTTTTTCTTCCTCACAGAAACGATCAAACTCGCTCCGCATCGGCGAGAACCGCGCGTCTCCTGATGAAAAGACAGCCCATGCCTTTTCCAGCAGCGCCTCTTTTATATCGGACGCCAGCTTGTAATCGGCACGCGCTGATTTTTGCGCAAAGCGGATCTTCAAATCATCCCCGCATATTAAACCATCATCCAACAGCCTTTGGGGACTCACAAAAAGAGTATTCCCGGCAAACGACGAAGGGCTGCTGTACGGCGAGTTGCCAAAGACGCCCGTCACCGGGTTTAATGGCAAAACCTGCCACGCACCAAAGCCGGCGCCGCACAGAAAATCAGCGAACGCTTCGGCGTCGGGCCCTAAATCGCCCACGGCAAAAGCGCTCGGCAGACTCGATATATGCAGAAGAACGCCGCTTTTTCGTGCTTCCCTAAAAAACATCGCGGTATCCCCCCGCTATATGCGCATTGACCGTGCACATGTAATCTATCTGCAGAACCGGCGGGCAGCCAGGTCAGTCCGAAGCCGTCATCGGTTCCAGGATAAGGCAGGCAAGCGGAGGCAGCGAGACGACTAACGATCTCGGCCTTCCGTGGAAAGAGATATCCTGCGCCTCCAGGCTGCCTAAATTTCCGCAGTTTGAGCCGCCGTAATAAGCGGCGTCGCTGTTCAGCGTCTCCTTCCATATTCTGCCTCCCGGCACGCCGATTCTGTATCCGATCCTTGGAACAGGCGTAAAGTTTCCGATAAACACCAACTCTCTGCCGTCCTTAGCCCGCCGCAGAAAAGAAATCACGCTGGACGCGACGTCACCGGCATCGATCCACTCGAATCCCATCCTGTCGTAATCCCGCTCCCAAAGAGCGGGGGTCTTCCCATAGAATTTATTTATGTCCTTAAACCAGCGCAGGACGCCGCTGTGCAGATGGTCGTCCAGTATATGCCAATCCAAGCTCATATCGTGGCACCACTCACGCTCCTGCCCGAACTCATCGCCCATGAAGACAAGTTTCTTGCCTGGGTGCGCGAACATCCAGCCAAAAAGCAGCCGCAGGTTGGCGGCTTTCTGCCACGCGTCCTTCGGCATCCTCTCCCAAAGCGACCCTTTGCCGTGGACGACCTCGTCGTGCGAAAGAGGCAGGACGAAATTTTCAGAATATGCGTACCACATCCCAAAGGTTAGCTCGCTGTGATGGTATTGCCTGAAAATTGGGTCCCTTGACATGTATTTCAACGTATCGTGCATCCAGCCCATATTCCACTTGTAACCGAAGCCAAGGCCGCCAAGCCATACCGGACGCGAAACCATAGGCCATGACGTGGATTCTTCAGCCGTAGTCTGGACGTCGGGATATTGCATGTACAGAGTTTCGTTCAGTTTTTTCAGAAAATCTATGGCGTCTATATTCTCTCTGCCTCCGTAGATATTCGGCAGCCACTCGCCTTCTTTCCGCGAATAGTCAAGGTACAGCATAGACGCCACACCGTCCACACGAAGACCGTCGGCATGGTACCTGTCGATCCAGAAGCAAGCCGATGATATCAGGAAGCTCCTTACCTCGCTGCGTCCATAGTTGAATATGCAGCTGTTCCAGTCCGGGTGAAATCCGCGCCTCGGATCCTCATGCTCATAAAGATATGTGCCGTCGAATTTTGCAAGTCCGAACGCGTCGGACGGGAAATGGGACGGCACCCAATCAAGTATCACGCCTATGCCAGCGTTGTGGAGGGCGTCTATCAGCCTCATAAAATCTTCTGCCGAACCGTAACGCGCGGTAGGGGCAAAATACCCCGTGACCTGATATCCCCATGATCCATAGAACGGATGTTCCATTACCGGCATAAACTCCACATGTGTAAAGCCGTTCTCTATAAGATACGGCGGCAGCTCCTCCGCTAAACCGAGCCAAGTCAGATAGCCGTTCTCGGCGGTACGCCTCCATGAGCCTGCGTGAACCTCATATATGGACTGCGGACGGTCATGCGCGCTGCGGGAAGCCCTTGATGCCATCCACATTCCGTCCCTCCACTCGTACGCAGGCGGCGGACAGACTTTAGATGCGGTCAAAGGCGGTTCTTCGCAAAAAAACGCCAGCGGATCACATTTATCCAGGCGTTCCCCGGCTTTCGTCAATATGCTGTACTTATAGCATGCGTAAGGCCGTACATTGGGGATAAAACCTTCCCATATCCCAGACGAATCCCACCTGGGAGCTAATCTGTGCACTCCCGGATCCCACGCGTTAAAGTCACCTATGACCGAAACTTCTTCCGCATTCGGCGCCCATACGGCGAAAAGGACGCCCGGCACGCCGCCGTGCTCCATCATGTGGGCTCCCAGGAAATCATACAGCCTCGCGTGGCTGCCCTCACGGAACAGATAAATATCCGTCTCCGTCGCAAGGCTTACGCCGTAAACTATTTCTTCACTCATGCGGATTCACCTCCGGTCTGATGGTGATATTATAACCTAAATGCAATCCTGTATCGCACGGAGGAATACCGATGAACGACCTGTTCTCATACGGCACGGTTACGGAAGAGGTGCTCGGCAGGCTCAAGGAAGCAGTCGGCTGCGGCAACGTATCTGAAGACAGAGATAAAATAACGGCATACTCGCACGACGAGGTCCCGGCAAACGCATACGATAGTACATATATGGCCGATGTATTGGTATTTCCAAGATCGACTGCAGATGTATCATCAGTCATGAAGATCGCGTCCTCATATAAAATCCCGGTGACGCCAAGAGGCGCCGGCACAGGCCTGTCAGGCGGAGCGCTTCCTGTATTCGGCGGAATTGTCATGAGCTTTGAGAAGATGAACAGGATACTGGAGCTGGATGAGACAAACTTGACGATAACAGTAGAACCCGGCGTGGTGACATCCGAGATAACGAGGACGGCCGCGCGCCATAACCTGCTCTATGCCGGGGACCCATGCAGCAAGGACGCGTCGTTTATAGGCGGCAACATAGCCGAGAACGCCGGCGGGAACAAAGTCATAAAATACGGGCCCACAGGCGCGCAGATCCTGGCGCTTGAGGCAGTCCTTGCGGACGGTACCGTGACATGGTTTGGCGGGAAACGGCGCAAGGATGTGACAGGACTTGATTTTTTACATATCATGGCGGGCTCCGAAGGCATACTGGCTGTCATAACAAAAGCAGTGCTTAAACTCCTGCCGCTCCCCAGGCATTCAGCCGACCTGCTCGCCGCTTTCCACGACGCGGAAAGCGCCATCGATTTTGTTCCTCGAATAATTAAAGAAGGCGGCATAATCCCTGCCTCAATAGAATTTATGGACCAAAAGGCGCTGACGCTCGTCGAAAAATATTCCGGGCAGCCCGTGCCCGCCGGCAACTCGGGCGCGGCCCTCATTATACAGCTTGAGGACAACGATCCTGACATTGTCGAAAAGCAGTATTTTTCAATAGGAGAGCTCGCCAAGAAGCGGGGGGCAACAGAGGTCTACGTTGCCGACACAAGAAGCACAAAAGAGAGGGTATGGCGGATAAGAGAGGCCATCCCAGAGGCAACCGCGTTTTTTTACGACAGATACACAAAAGAAGACCTCGTGGTCCCGTTGGGCAATGTCCCCGCGCTGCTTTCGGCAATAAAGAAGACATGTTCCCGCCATGACCTCGAATGGGTGGCATATGGACACGCGGGCGACGGCAATATGCACTGTACGATAGTGGGGCCTGATTCCGACAACTGGAAGGAAGCTCTTCATGAGGCGCAAGAAGAGATATACGGCCAAGTTCTCGCTTTAGGCGGAACTTTATCGGGGGAACACGGGATAGGGTTCAAGCGTAAGGGCTATATGAAACTATTCCTCGACGACGCACAGATCGAACTCATCAAACGCGTAAAGCTGGCGTTCGATCCGCTGAATATCCTTAACCCGGGCAAGATGGTCGAGTGGATGTAGCAGCCGCAGATATGGCGGCAGTCCGTTTATATTTTGATGTTACGAAGCTCTCTCCGCAATATTTTGCCGGACTGCGAGACTGGAAACTCTGAGACAAAAGCTATTTTTCGCGGGGTCTTATAGTGCGCAAGACGCTCCTTGCAATAGGCCATCAGTTCCCTCGCAGTCACAGCATGCCCTTCCCTCGGTATCACGAACGCCTTTACTATCTCTCCTGTCACGCTGTTTCTCTCGCCGACAGCTATCGCGGACAGTACCGCCGGATGCTTGGACAGCACCGCTTCGACTTCCTGCGGATAGACGTTGAAGCCTCCGACTATGATTATGTCCGTAGCTCTGTCGACGATCCTCATATAGCCGTCGTCGTCTATTTTTACGACATCACCTGTATTGAACCAGCCGTCTGAGAACCGTTCCATAGTGCTGGCCTTATCGCGAAAATATCCGTCTACAACGGAAGGCCCTTTTACCCACAGCACACCCTCGTCGTGAGGATCTAATTTGTTACCGTTCATATCCCTTATTTCAAAATCATAGCCGTCGCATATCTGACCTACGGCCCCGAGCCTGGCGGTCTCTATACTGTGCCCGACAGCTACGACAGGAGAACATTCGGTAAGGCCGTAGCCCTCCAATATACCGACCCCAAGGCATCTGCGGCACCTTAAATCCGTCTCAGCGCTAAGGCGGTCGCCGCCGCTTATAACTAATTTTATGCCGTCAAGACGCTCGCCTGTCTTTTCGAGAGTCCCCAGGATGAACGATATGACTGTAGGCACGGCTATAATGCAGTTCGTGCCCGATGTTTTTATAGCATCAACCGTGGCTTCAACCGGGACAAAAGACGGCAAGACCGCCTGCCTGATTCCCGAGAGCAACGGCAACATACATGCTATGTTAAATCCAAGAGTATGGAAGTTCGGCAGGACATTGAGAAAAACGGAGCTATATTCTATGAGACCAGGCACATGCACCGTCATGGAGTCTATATTGCTCAGCAGGTTGGAGTGGCTGCATGGGACAGCCTTAGGGAGACCGGACGTTCCGGATGTAGAAAATATTATGGCGTATTTTTCGTGCTCAGGGACTCCGCGCCGGCCCCTCCAGCGCTCCAGCGGCTTGTCCAACCCGGCGGCTGCAACCGGTATCCCCTTTGCTTCGGCGGCTTTGGCCGCGGATAAAAATTTATCCTCCATTACAAAAACAGCATGCACGTCCAGCATTTCGATAGTGGAAAGCAGGTTCTCGACACCGGTTCTCGCGTTGAGCGGCGCAAACGCCCCCTCAAGACGCCAGCAGGCAATAGCAAGCGCGATCGTGACCGGCGAGTTCGGAAGAAGCGCGGCGATACGCTGCCCTCTTTCAAATCCCGCACTTTTCAGCTTATCCTCGCAGTCAGAGACTAAATCGTTAAGCCGGTTCCACGACCACCAATGCCCCTGCCACCAAATACAGTGCGTATCCTCCCTTCCGCTCCACTTAGCGGCGAATCTTTCCTCAAGCCGATACACGTCGACGTTTCCAGACATTCCGAGATCAACCCCGTCCGATTATTGGCGAGGCGCAGCCGCGCCCGGCCTGTGCAATGTAACAAACTACTCCTTACCAGGAGTGTCATATATCGGCCTTGCCGGCCCTTATCCGCTTCTGGAATATCCCCTTGTCCGATGCGCAGTACATCACAGCCATTGCTTTGTTCAGCGGTCCGTGAGTGCTTGGGTCTATAGTCAATGTGGCGTGTACCATGGCAAAGTTCCTGGTCGCCAAAAGGGCGTGCCGTATTGCTTCACCCCTGTATCCCGGAGCCTGGTAAAGCGCGTTTGCGATCCATCCCACCCCATCGTAAGCTAAAATCGCGGCTTCAATATCGCTTGGCGGACAATTCTCATTATATAGTGTCCGGTACTCTTTGAGCACAGACCTCACCTGAGGATCAAGCGCGGAAACCTCGTTCAGCCACCAGCTGCCGGTAAGGGACATGCCGGCCTCGTCAGAAACGAGGTCGTTGTAGCTTTCAGCAAGTATAACCGATGAAAAACCTACCTCGCGCGCCTGCCTGACGACACGTCCCCTGTCTTCACTCCGTCCGGGAAGCAGCAGTATGTCGGCGCCGCTTTCTTTTATAGCCTTCATTGCGGAGGAGTAATCAAAACCGCCCTTACGCGAATATGTCAGGTCCGCCGCGACGGTCCCGCCGAATACTTTTATCCAGCGAAGCACCGACTCATGTACAGCAGACGACGGCTTGTCATCCGGATCATAGAACAGTCCGAACTTCTTTTTAGAAAGCCCCTGTGCCGCAAAATATACAAGCGTCTTAGCCCGAGCGTGCGTGTCGTTAGCTATATTGAATGAGTAAAGGCGCGGCCTGTTGCCAGCCATTAATGCCCCGTACATGATCTCAGGCGACGTTATTACTAACGGGACGCTGATTTCATCAGCTATGGACGCAATAACGTCAAGGACCTGACCCGACATGCCCGTCATCATGACCAAAATACTCTTGTCCTTCATGGCCAGGCGTACGCTTTCTTCAGCTTTGGCAGGATTCTGCGGCACGTCATAGCCGACTATCTTAAGTTTATAGCCGCGTACTCCGCCCTGTTTATTTATAAGCTCGACAGCCAGCTGAGCCGCGCGGAGCTGATTGTGTCCCATTGAGGCATCGGCCCCTGTCAGCGGCGCAAAAAAAACTATCCTAAATTCGTCACCGACCGGATTGCGCTGGCCGCCTATCTGAAAGAACAGCACCGCTATAGACAGGAACGCCGCTATCAGTATGAGACCGTTGTACAATGACTTCTTCCGGATCCACATCGTCCTGGGTTTGTTCGATATGCCGCCCGATATCCTGCGCAGATTCCCAGCCTTTGCTATTACGGTGTCGGCGTCATCCGGCCTCTTGGCATCGTCCTGCTCCGGCAGTATGCTGGTCAGTGTCTCGAGCGCCTCTTTTGCATTTTCCTCCGTAAAGCCAAGGTTGTTGCAAAGCTTTTCGATCCATTGAAGGCTGTCCTTTTCTGAAATCCCCATATGCGGAGCCCATCCTGACTTTATCAGGTATCTCAACGCGAACGTCAGGCGGAAATTTTCGGCGCTGCGGGAAGGGCAGCGATCCTCAAGGAATTGGGAGAGCCTGTCAGGATCCTCAAGTATCCCTATTCCATAGTCTTGGACCAGATCTTTAAGTACCTGCCTTGCGTTTTCCTCCATGAACTGAGCTCACCCCGCCTCCCGACAAGTATAACTTGCTATCCCATGCGAGACAAGAAGGACTTAAGCCCGCGTGGCGCGGGCTTAAGTCCTTCTTGTCATATTCATACTGCACCATATTGCCCTGATACGCGGTTATCCGCCTTATAAGCCGGGGGTTCTTACCCGCATATGGTGATATCTTTAGTAAAATGATTCAAGACCTCCGCGGTGCCGTCAGGACGCACCGCAACCAAATTTTCTATTCTTACGCCAAATTTGCCAGGCAGGTAGATGCCGGGCTCAACGCTGAAGACGTTGCCGGGCTGAAGCGGCACGTCGTTGCCCTCTATTATATAAGGATTTTCATGGACGGCTATCCCTATTCCATGTCCGACACGATTGAAGAAGTAATCGCCGTATCCGGCATCAACGATGACTCTGCGCGCGGCTCTGTCGACATCCTGTCCTGTCGCTCCCGGTTTAACGGCGGCTTCACCGGCTTCCTGAGCCCTGCGAACTATTTCGTACACCTTTTTTTGCTCTTCAGTAGGTTTGCCCACAAAAAGCGTGCGAGTAGTATCAGAGCAATAGCCTTTATAGCGTCCCCCAAGGTCAAGGATTATTATGTCGTTCTCTTCTATCACTCGCCGGTCACCGGAATAGTGCGGCATGGATCCGTTAGGGCCGCTGGCGACTATCGGATCGAAGGACATTTTTTCTGATCCGAGCATCTCAAAAAAATCCGGAATTTTTTTGACGATATCGCGCTCCCTCATGCCTGGCTTTATGAACTTACTAAGTTCGGCGACGACCCCGTCGACTATGCCAGAAGCCATCCTGATATATTCAAGCTCCTCATCGTCCTTCCTTGAGCGCAGCGGAGCCAAAACGTCGCCGCCGCCGCACATCTGCATATCCACGGCATCCCTCATGGCAAGCATATCCACCGCGCGGACGCCGTCGTTAAAAGCTATTTTGCCGCCTATGATGCCAAGCTTCTCGCATCCGCGCCTGAAAGCATCCGCAAAGCCCTCGTGGTCATCCCATTCGGCATAGAACGGAACATCTCCGAAGGCTTTGGTGATCTCCTCCTTATAGAGCAGCGGCGTCATCGCAAAACACCTGCCGTCACGTGCCACCATAAGACCGCGGACCCTCTCGTCAGGATGGGTATCCAACTCCCCAATGTACTCAAGATCGGCGGAAGGCCCGAGATAGATGGCGTCCAGCCCCCTCTTTTGCAGTTCCTCCGCAAGTTTCCGCAGCCTTTTTTCTTTGATCAAGTCTATTCCTCCCATGTCATGTTAATAAGCTTAAAATCTATCCCTCGTGAGATCCGTATAAAACAAAACGGCAACCGCGCAACGCTTTCACATATTAAACCGGGGGGGCAAAATTGCGCGCAAAAGGTGATCCGTTCCTTTTATAGCCCATCTTTCCCACCTTTCTCATATACGGCGCAAAGAAGCGCCTCTAAGGAAATCTCTCCTCTCCATCTGTACGGCCACGCAGAGACCCCGTCCCTGTCACGGCAGGAAAGGATCGGTTCACCGTTTCGTGCCGCCTCATAGGCCTCAATCGCGCATATCCTGCGCAGTTCGCACTCATCGAGACTTCCGCGGCAGTCAGGACATGGAACCGATTTTTGATAAAGAAGCAAGTCCGCCACGTCGGGTTCAAAATCCCTGCCCCAGCAGCATCCCGCCTTGTGGTAATCGGGTCTGTTGGCACCCGCGACAAAATTCCTGCCGTCTTTCAGCGACATATCCGCCACCATGTATACGTTTTCAGGGACTCCTATCGGACCGCAAAAGCCGGCAACATCGCCGAAAGCGTCCAATATCTCTTCTGCTTCGGCGCGGCGAAATGAGGCGCCTTGAAATTTAGATCCCACATAAGCAGACAGCTTCGATATGCTTATATCCATATCGCCTCGTATCATCGCAAATAGGAGATCCTTAGTGCCGTTATTTGACTCGACCGTGTAAAGCATGGCTTTAAGAGTATTTTTAGGCTCCAGGCCAAGCTGTTGGCAGAGAAGCGAAATGGTGTGGGCTCCGGGAGTATAAATATCCCTTATTTCCTCCTCATGAGCACACGCGTTAACAGGCTCGCCGACGGCTGTGCATACGCTGTCAGGGAGGACAAGCGTTCCGCACTTAAGACACTTCATGCCGTTTACGGCATTCAAAGAACCTCTGGCAGTCTCGCACACCCCCACAAGCGAAACGAAGCGATCACGTGATGAGACTTTTGTAAACGAAAACCCTGGAAGCACCTCCAGGAGGGCTTCTTTTATCGCAGACGCGGCCCCTTTTGCTTTAATAACCGACTCTTCCTCACTCTTAGCCCAGCCGTAAAGCAGCAGGCTCCTTCCTCTGCTCTGCATCCACGAAAGAGCCTTATCCTTAAAATCGCGGACATAGCGCTCGGCAAGCGTATAAACCGAGTCGTCAGAGTCAGGGCAATCAACAGGCTGCATGCCGCACATATTAAACAAAGATGCCTTGAGCAAATCAGAGAGGCGCGCCAGGCGCTCGCAGCCGGCGGGCAAAAGAATGATCTCGCCGCTTTTTGCGTTGTAGGCGCCGGCTCCGTCCATGACAAGGTTTACAACTCCGGCGTCCTTCACTTTAGCCGGAGGATTTTTAGTTTTTGGGATAAAAAGTTCTGTCATCCTGCACCCCCCACTCTATCTTAAGTAAGTCAGCCGCAAAACAGCGCGGGCCGGCAACAAAAAAACAAAAACACACGCAATATGGCGCGTTCACATGTATGTCTGCGATATAATTGTCAATGTCAGTGCACCTGCCGTAACCTATTATACACGGAGGTCCCCAAGATGAAACGATTTTATGAGGCGCTGCTTCCCATCGTCATGCTGCCCGTGCTTTTCCTAATGGCTTTGGCCGGCTGGAGGGTGGATGTCTTTGAGATATCCGACAGCCGGCAAAACATTATATTTTCTGCCCCGGCAGCTTTAGGACATAAATTTATTACGAGATATATACACTCCGTGGAGCTTACTCCTGTCGAAGATGAATACAGGGTGATAGCTGGCAGGCTTTGGACATGGGAGGAAAGGACACGGTCCACAAACGCAGGGCTGCCATTCGCTAAACCCAGATACGGTAAATTCATAGAAACCGGAGATTGGATGATATACCAAGGCGGGCGAATGTCCTGGACCACATATTATTACAGGGTTGGCAACAAAAAACTTGGACTTAACCAAGCCGCTTTCGAGCCTTTCGGCAGAAAAAATTTTTTCGATCTGTTCCCGGGAGAGAGGTTGATAATAAGCGTGCGCAGAACGCCGTATATATTCACTGCAATATATCGTTCAGCGGCTTTGATCGGCGCGGCAAATGACGTTCCCGCCATCGGCAAAAGTGACAGAGACTGATATCGCGAAAAACTTAAAGGTAGAGGTCAAACATCATAAACATCGTACCGGCCGCACCAAGCGATGTGTGGATCAGCCAATCGGAATGACAATTCAAACGCGGCGCGATAAAAGTCGAATAGAACATTTTTATCCATGGAAGCACAAAGATCTCCATAAAAAATACAGTGGTCCAAAACAGCGCGAAATCAAGCGCATACATTGGGAAGCCTATCATCCCGAACAAGAGCCCGGCTTTCAGAGGAAAGAAAATTGCGGTGATCAGCGCCGGACACGTAACCAGCCTCATGGCGTCGAACATCTCTGCGATTGGGATATCGCCATCCCTGATAATCACTTTTTCATGTATGCGTTTTCCGGGCATATTCAAAGTAAGGAGGATCAGGAACAAGACAAGCCCTGTCTTTCCCCAAAATCCGGTGACACGCCAAAGAGGCATAGCGGAGAAGGTGTTCAGGCTGAATATGTCGCCTGGAACGCCCCTGTTGAGCACATACCATGATAGTGCGCCTCCGCATATAATCGCGCACATAACAAACCTGAAGAGCGAATTTATCTCGCTTCTGTCAAGAGACTGGTAAAAATCTGCGGAGAAAAATTTCATCCCTCGTATGTACAGGCTTTGCGCCAGAGCAAGAAGTACAAGGACTACAAATATGTCGCACCTCGTTGAGACAAACTGCGGGAGAGACCCCATAGGAATAAAAAGAAACACCAGCAGAATACAAAGGCACGAAGCATAGAGGCAAAAAGACGGGCATTCTTTACCAGAGCATCGTCCGGCGACAAAACGCCCCAAAGGCGCAAGGATCCCCCCCCTTGCGGCAAATCGTTCCCTGACCCCGAAAAACAGGAGAGAAAAGGCCATGACCAGCAACAGGAGGGCCGTACCGGAGACAATCGTTATCAACAGCGAGAAAAACATTCAAACCACACTCCGCGCAGCGTTATTTTTTACCGAATACCAACCAGACCTTTTTCTTTGAGTATTCTTAAAATTTGTTTCTCAATCCTATGCATGTTTTTATTCATGAAAAATGAGAGGATGACGGCGCAAAGCCCAAAAAACACGCCGGCAAAAGTTCCGCCGGCTATATCGGCAAGGACGCCGGCCGCCAATGAACCAAGCGGGCCGATACCTATATTACAGATGGCGTAAAGGCTCATAACCCTGCCGCGCTTATTTTCATCTATCACGCTCTGTATCACCGTATTGAAGCATACAGCTCCCGTCGAAAGGCCAAATCCAAGCAGCGTCAGCGAAAAACATGAGAACATTACGGAGCGGGAACACGCAAAGGAAATAATGCCAATGCCGTAAACGGCTACGCTTAAAACAACTCGTCTATGAAGCCTTTCAACCGCTACGAAACTGGCCTGGTAAATGACTCCTATCACAGCGCCGAGACCAACGGAACCCATAAAAAAGCCGAGAGCGGATGCGCTGGAATCAAAAATATTTTTAGCAAAAAACGGCAGCAGTGTGGCAAAAGGATTGGAAATAAAGAAAAAAAGAGCTGATAGAGTCAACATCTTTCTCAGTACTTCAAAATCCTTGGCGTACAGAAGCCCTTCTTTGAAACTCTTCCAACCGTTTTGCCTGGAGGCGCTCTGGACATGCCTTATTTTGAGCTTGGTCAGAGAATAAATAACCGTCATAAACGATACTCCGTTCAGGAGGAAACATGCGGCCTCTCCTATGGCCTGCAGAGCAAACCCTCCGAGCGCAGGCCCTATAAGACGCGCGAGGTTGAAGACCGCGGAGTTTATCGTAAGCGCGCTGTTAAGCTGACTTTTGTCATCAAGCATCCTCGGCACGCATGACTGCCGTGCCGGCATATCGACCGACGCTATGACCCCAAGCATTATGCTCAACAGCAGCACCTGCGAATATCTTATGGCGCCTGAGAAATCAAGCATCGCCAGCGCAAACGCCTGCACCATGCACAGCGACTGAGTCACTATGAGTATTTTTTTCATATCGTAGCGATCAAGTATGGTTCCGGCCAAAAAGCCGGTAACAAGTATAGGCGCCTGATTGGAAAGTTCGATAAGCCCAAGGCCTGCCGCGGAGCCCGTCAGACGCAGTACAAGCCAGCTCATTGCGAGTCTCTGCATCCATGTCCCTACAAGAGAGACGACTTGGCCGAATATAAAAATGCGAAAGTTCCTTGCACCAAGCGCCGCAAAAGCCCTAGTAGAATAAAGCCATGCAAGCATATTATGGCGCCTCCTGCTTCAAGTTGCCCTCAATTCATGTCTGTAGGACATATTATAGCAAAGAGAGGTGCTTTGCCATTAGTTCGGTATGGTGCCGAAAGATCTATTACAACAAGAAATACTATGAGGTATTACAGACGATGACGCACATAATGCGCCGCAGGAACAACCCAAGGCACAGGGAAGGGCCTTTGCCCTGTCCCCATGCCTTGGGTTTAATCAAGGTATTAAATTTATTTAATTAGCCCCTTCTCCTTGAAGAACTTGGCGGCCCCAGGGTGAAG
>Ga0228535_1000160_pt1 | contig 218875 bp, 187 predicted proteins | sample SJ1metagenome_FD_168457 | JGI IMG/M metagenome (GOLD analysis project Ga0228535, IMG submission 168457) | Enriched culture of PCE-dechlorinating microbial communities from Ithaca, New York, USA - SJ1 | ecosystem: Engineered > Modeled > Simulated communities (microbial... > Unclassified... | reverse complement strand
GGCAGTATGCGCCAACAGCAATACTCCGTGCCACAGGCGCCTCACTCCGACTCACTCCAGGGGAGACATGCCCCCTGCCCCCCCTTTTCGCCCCCCATCTTCCTTCCCGATTTCGAAGCCAACCGCCGGAAATCCCTCAACTTGCGCGCCGATGATTTTATGCACCCTACGCCACAAAAAAAGGACTCGCGAACGAGCGCAAGTCCTTTATTCACAACGAATAGCGGGGGGAGGATTCGAACCTCCGACCTCCGGGTTATGGGCCCGACGAGCTACCAGACTGCTCTACCCCGCGGTCAATAGTCGTATTATACGCGACAGGTCTTCGCCTGTTCAATTGCCGATTTCGGAAAAATCCGTCTTTGCGACAGAAATACCGCGTTACAGATTCCCGCGAATCCGAGCGGCGATCTCCTCGATCCGCCCTTTCGGATACCTGAAAGAGGGCCACTGCGCCAGCACACCATCTCCGGTCTTTCGCGGGATGATATGGAAGTGCAGATGCTCGACCACCTGGCCAGCCGCCGAACCGTTGTTGGACAGCACATTGTACCCGTCGGCGTCCATCGCACCTACCACCGCTTTGGCGATCTTGCCCAGGCCGCAAGCGAGGGCCCCCAGGATTCTCGGGTCGCATTCGTGGAGTGTCGCGCAATGACGCTTGGGAATGACCAACGTGTGGCCGTCGCTGATCGGTCCGATGTCCAGGAACGCGAGGACCGCGTCATCCTCATAGATCCTGGCCGCCGGGATTTCGCCGGCAACCACCTTGCAGAACACACATCCGTCCATGCCGCCGCTTCGCTTAACCGTCGAACTTCCTTGGAACCCCTTACTCCTGCTTCTCCGGCTCAGCCATCGGTTCCGCGGCGCTCTCAGGAGCCTGCGCCGTCGCGGTCTCGGCCGGCTTGACCTCGGCGGCCTTGGCCCTTCTGCGGGCCCGACGCTTGGATGCGCCGCGTCGCTCTCTCTTGAGCGGCTCATCGGCGCCCAGAAGCTGAAGAAGAACCAGTTCGCCGTTGTCGCCCAGCCGTCGCAGGGACAGCTTGACGATTCTCGTGTACCCGCCCTGACGGTCGAGGTATCGCGGGGCCAGCTCGCTGAAGAGCTTGCCGACGATCGTTCCCTTCTTCACGGGCTCGCCATCTTCGTAGGCGATGATGCTTCGGTTGCCGAGTATCGAGATGGCCCGTCGTCGGTGTTCGAGCTTGCCCTTCTTGGCCAGCGTGATCAGCCGCTCGACGAACGGCTTGATCTCTTTGGCCTTCTGAACGGTCGTCGAGATCGTCTCGTGCTCGATCAGCGACTGGGCCATGTTCCGACGCAACGCCAGGCGGTGCGACGTGTTCCTGCTCAACTGGCGTCCTGCAACTCTATGACGCATATCTCACAATACCTCTTTTATCCAGACTCTCAAATCCGCCCGGCGTCTTCAACGCGACACACGCGTTGCAGGGCCCTTAGCCTTCGGCCGCCTTGCCGACGTCCTTCATCCCCAGCGACAACCCGATGTCCGCGAGCTTTCGCTTGATCTCACGCAACGAAGTTTTTCCGAAGCTGCGGATCTTCAACAGGTCCGCATCCGTCATCTGCACGAGCTGGCGAACGGTCTCGACCTTCACCGACTCCAGGCAGTTGCTGGCCCGAACGGACAGCTCCAGTTCCTGGATCGGCGTGTTGAGCTTGGCCTCGAGCTCATGGTCCACCTGCTTCTCCGGCACCTGCACCGGCAACTCGCCCGCGACGGTCTCTTCGCCGAGCTCGAAGTACTGCACGAACGGATTGATGTGCTTTCGGAGGATCTTGGCCGCTTCGACCAGCGCCATCTCCGGCGAAATCGTGCCGTTCGTCCAAATTTCCAGAATCAGCTTGTCGTAGTTCGTGCGCTGTCCGACGCGGGTGTTCTCCGTCATATACCGCACGCGCGTCACAGGGGAGTACACAGCGTCCAGATTGATCCGTCCGATCTCCTGCTCGAACCGGTCGGCGTCCGAAATGCGGTCCGCCACCGGAACGTATCCGCGACCGTTTTCGACCACCATCTCCATCTCGAAACCGACGTCTTCGGTCAGGGTCGCCAGGACGACGTCCTTGCTGATCACCTCGATGGCGGGGTCGGCGACGATCTGGGCGGCGGTGACCACGCCGGCCTTGTTGGCCGTGACCTTCATCGTCTTGGGACCTTCGCCCGTCAGACGAATCACCAGACTCTTGACGTTCAACACGATGTCGGTCGCGTCCTCGACGACGCCGCCGATCGACGTGAACTCATGCTCGACGCCCGCGATCTTGATCGAGGTAACCGCACTTCCTTCCAGCGAGGACAGGAGCACGCGTCGCAAACTGTTGCCGACCGTGGTGCCGAAGCCCCGCTCGAAAGGCTCAATGAAAAACCGGCTGTATCGATCAGTCGATACGCCAGCGTCTTTTTCCACACGAGTCGGCAACTCCAAACCGCGCCAAGTCACTCGCATACAGGCCTCCGATCTGAACATCCATCCCTAAGCACACCGCCGAATGCAGAACTCCCGCCGTCCGTCGTTCTGATGCCTTGATTCCGCATTTGCGTTTCCAAGCCCAACGTTACCTCGAACAGAATTCCACCACCAACTGCTCTTCCACGGGGATCTGGATGTCCGGCCGGGTGGGCAGTGCCACGACGGTCGCCGCAGGTTTCTCCCGATCCAGTTGCAGCCACCCCTGAGTGGTGAAGTTCGGATTGCTCTCAAGCTGCTCTTTGACGCGCTTGAGGCTCTTCTCAGAGTCCTTGACGGTGATCTTGTCGCCGATCTTCATGACGTAGTCGGCGATGTCGACTTTCCGGCCGTTGATGCGGATGTGACCGTGCGTGATCAGTTGCCGGGCCGCCTTGCGGGACGCGGCGAAGTTCAACTTGTAGACCACGTTGTCCAGACGTCGCTCCAGCAGTTGCAGCAGGTTCTCGCCGGTGTTCCCGGGAAGCCTGGAGGCCTCGTGGAACATCCGCATGAACTGCTGCTCGTAGACCCCATAATACCTCTTGATCTTCTGCTTCTCGCGAAGCCGGACGCCGTATTCGCTCAGACGTCCCTTGCGCCAGCCGTGCATGCCGGGAGCGAGACTGCGTTGTCTTCGCTCGACCTGGCACTTGGCCGTTTCACACTTGGTGCCCTTCAGGAACAGCTTCATTCCCTCGCGGCGGCAAATCCTGCAGGATGGACCTGTATAACGTCCCATACTAATCGATCTCCTGTGACCTTCCCGGAGTCCTAAACACGTCTACGCTTCGGCGGTCGGCAGCCATTGTGCGGCAGCGGCGTCACGTCCTCGATGGAGGCGATCCGCAGGCCCGCCGCCTGAAGCGCGGAGATCGCAGATTCCCGCCCGGCGCCGGGACCTTTGACTCGAATCTCCACTTCCCGCACGCCATTCCTCATGGCGGTGTTGGCACAGTTCTGCGCCGCCTGCTGGGCGGCAAACGGCGTGCTCTTCCGCGAGCCCTTGAAGCCCACGCAGCCCGCCGAACTCGAGCAGATCGCCGCGCCGTCCATGTCCGTGATCGTGATCAACGTATTGTTGAACGACGCCTTGACGTGGACGATCGCTCGAACCACGTTCTTTCTGATTTTTCGTTTTGCGCTTTTTGCCATTTGCCTTCTCTTTGTCCTCGTGCTCTGGTGTCCAACGCCTTCCAGATGAACGATTCTCGTTTTTCCCGCGCCGCCCCGCGTTCGTTACCCGCGGGCTTCCTTGACGCCCTTCTTGCCGGCGACGGTCTTGCGCGGACCCTTGCGGGTGCGAGCGTTGCTCTGCGTGTGCTGGCCGCGGACCGGCAGACCTCTGCGGTGCCGGATGCCCCGGTAGCACGCGATGTCGCGAAGCCGCGCGATGTTCTGGGCGACCTGCCTGCGAAGCTGACCTCCAACGACGTAGTTGCGGTCGATAATCTGCGTGATCCGGCTGAGCTCGTCTTCGCTGAGCTTGTTCGCCTTGGTCATCTGCTCGATCCCCGCTTCCTTGAGGATCAGCTCCGACGTGTGCTGGCCGATCCCTGGGATGTAGGTCAGCGAGATCCAGATCGTCTTGTTGTCCGGGATATCAACACCAACTATACGCGGCATAAATTAAGCGTCCTCTCTGTTACCCTTGTGACCCGATTCGTCCGTCGCCCACAAAGCACACGATCACCCTTGTCGCTGCTTGTGCCGGGGGTTCGAGCAGATGATCCGCACGACGCCCTTGCGGCGAACGATCTTGCAGTTCTCACAAATTCGTTTGACTGAGCTTCTTACCTTCATAATCGATCCCACACATCCGCAAGGCCCGTCCCGAACCACCTCGTCCGGCCGGGCCAAGTCTTAATGCCGCAACACGATTCGTCCGCGGGTCAGGTCGTACGGCGACATCTCCACCGTGACCACATCGCCCGGAAGAATGCGGATGAAGTTCATGCGCATCTTTCCGGAGACGTGGGCAAGGACCTTGTGCCCGTTCTCCAATTCCACCCTGAACATGGCGTTCGGCAGGGCCTCGACGACCTTTGCCTGCAGCCGTATCGAATCTTTTTTCGCCATCAATGTTACCGTCGTCTTGTCAGAACTTCACAGCCACCCTTCACGATGGCTATCGTATGCTCGAAATGAGCCGAAAATCTACCATCTTTCGTCACGACCGTCCAGCCATTTCCCACCGTCCGGACGCCGTATCCTCCGGCGTTGATCATCGGCTCGACCGCCAGGACCATGCCTTCGGTCAGCAGAATGTCGTCCTCCAGGAGGTCCCGGCTGACGAAGTTGGGGACCTTGGGGTCCTCGTGCATCCGCGTGCCGATGCCGTGGCCGACGAAATCGCGGACCACCGAGAAGCCGGCCGATTCGGCATGCTTCTGCATCCGAGCGGCGACCTGGCTCCACTTCACGCCCGGCCTCGACATCGAGATCGCGATATCGAGCGCCTCGCGGGTCACGTCCATGAGCCGCCGGTTCGCCTCGGACACGCTGCCGACGGCCACCGTGATCGCGGAATCGCCGCAGTAGCCGTTCAACCGCACGCCGAAGTCGACGCTCAGGAGATCGCCGTCCTTCAGGGAAGTCGACTCCGACGGGATCCCATGCACCACCTCGTCGTTCACAGAGGCACAGATGGCTCCCGGAAACGGCTTTCTTGCCTGCGGGCTCCGCACGCCCTTGAAGAGCGCTTCGGCGCCGGCCTTGGCGGTCATCTCCAGGGCCACGCGGTCCAAATGCCCCGTGGTCACGCCGGGCGATGCAATCCTCTGTAGTTCTGAAAGAACGTCGGCTACAACAACTCCCGCCTGACGCATCAAATCGATTTCTCTTCGGCTGCGAAGCGTTATAGCCATTCTACGACTTCAAGTTCGACCCACAGGCGGTGCACCCGCCGCTGGGCCGGTTTACTTCTTCTTTCCTGCCAGGCCGTCCAGCCTGCGGAAGATCCCCTGCGCCACCGCATCGGCGTCGCCGCCGGCATCGACATCGTCGACCGTCCGGCCGGCCTTGTAGTAGCCCACCACCGGCTCGGTCTGCCGATAGTAGGTTTCGAGACGGTTGCGGACCACCTCTTCGGTGTCGTCCGGCCTCTGCACGAGGCGGGCGCCGTCCTTATCGCAGATCCCGCCCACCTTGGGCGGCATGTTCTTCACGTGATAAACCGCTCCGCACTTCGGACAGCTTCGCCGTCCGGTGATGCGAGCCACGACGATGCCGTCGTCGACCAGCAGGTTCATCACAACGTCGATCCCGCCTCCCTTGGCGGCCAGGGCCCTGTCCAGGACCTCGGCCTGGTTGACGGTCCTGGGGAACCCGTCGAGCACGAACCCTGATGGGGCATTCTTCATCGCCTGGCTCATCATTTCCACGATCAGATCGTCGGGCACCAGGGCGCCCGCGTCCATATAGCTCTGAGCCTTCTTGCCCAACTCCGTTCCGGCGGCCCGCTCGCGACGCAGGATGTCGCCGCTGGAGAGATGGAGCAATCCATAGCGGTCGGCGATCCGCTTGCAGTGGGTTCCTTTTCCCGCGCCCGGTGCGCCCAGCAGGACGATTCTCATGCGTACGCCCCCTTGATTCTGCCGGAAGAGGTGAATCCGTCATAGCTACGCATCAGGAGGTTCGCTTCAATCTTCTGGACCAGGTCGAGCGAGACGCTGACGACGATCAGAAGGCCGGTGCCGCCGAGGAAGGTCGTCACCCGCCAGTCGATGCTCAGTGCGTGAGCGATCACGGTGGGGATAATCGAGATCGCGGCCAGGAACGCGGCGCCGTAGAACGTGATTCGCGTCATGACGGTTTCGAGATACTCCGCGGTCCTGCGGCCGGGCCTGAGCCCCGGGATGAAGCTGCCCGAGTCGCGGAGGTTTTTCGCCATTTCGCGAGGCTGGAACTGCACGGTCACCCAGAAGTACGCAAACAGGAAGATCAGAGCCATATACAGGATGTTGTAGGTGTACGCGCCAGGGCTCATCGCTCCCGCAATCCGGCCCAGCAGCCAGGAGCCGTGAAACGCCTGGTAGAGGTAGTCCACGACGATGGGCGGGAACATCATGAAGCTGGAGGCGAAGATGATGGGCATCACGCCGCCGTGGTTGACCCGCAGGGGCAGGTAGTGCCGGGCCCCGCCGTACATCCGCCGACCGCGCATCTGCTTGGCCTGCTGGATCGGGATGCGGCGCTGGGCCTGCGTGATCAGGATGGCGCCCGCCACGACCGCCACGAAGGCGATCCCAAGGAACAGAACCTTCGGCAGGGAGATTGTGCCCTCGGATCCGGATCGAACGCTCATCTGCGTGAACAACTGATACATCGCCCAAGGCATGCGGGCGATGATGCCCGCCATAATGATCAAACTGATCCCGTTGCCGATGCCGTATTCGTCGATCTGCTCGCCAAGCCACATCAGGAAGACCGTGCCGGCCGTCATGGCCACCACGCCCAAGAAGATGGCCCAGCGCTCCATGCCGGCGTAGATCATCTGCTGATCGCCGCGGGTCATCATCTGAATGTACATGATCGCCTGGATGAAGCAGATGAGCACCGTCAGGTATCGCGTGTACTCCTGGATCTTCTTGTAGCCGGTCTGGCCTTCCTGGCGGAGCTTCTTGAGCGACGGGATCACTTCGCCCAGCAGCATCAGGATGATCGAGGCCGTGATGTACGGCATGATGCCCAGCCCGAACAGACTGCTCTGTTGGAGCGTGCCCCCGGTGAAGATCTGCAGATACTCGGCGGCCCGGCCCAGCGGATTGTCCGTGTTTCTGGACTCCGCCAGCGCCTTGATCGCCTCCTGGTTGAACCCGGGGATCTGAATATGGAACCCGATACGGTAGATCGCCAGCAACGCCACGGTGAACAAGATCTTGTTCCGCAGGTCCTGGATCCTGAAGATGTTGACTACTGTTCCAATCACTGGATCGTTCTCCACACGCCACGCGCCCGGGCGGGCCCCCGCGAGGCGACGAGACCCTTAAGCATGCTGTTTCTGCTTGCGTTTGATCGGCTTGACTTCCATCGACAGCTTCGTCGCGGTGCCGCCGCAGTCCGTGATCTTCTGCTCAGCGTTCTTGCTGAACTTGTGCGCGACCACCTGGAGCTTCTTGGTCAGCTCCCCGTCCCCGAGGATCTTGACCTTGCTGGCGGCGCCGGCGATCAGCCCGGCCGCGGAAAGCTGCTCCACGCCGACCTGCGCGCCGTCTTCGAACTGTTCCAGTTCGCAGATGTTCACCACTTCGAAGCGGGTCGCGAAGTTCTTGTTGTTGAAGCCGCGTTTCGGGAAGTGCCGGAACTGCGGAATGGATCCGCCCTCGTACAGGGAGAAACGCTTCGCGCCTGAACGGCTCATCGCGCCCTTGCTGCCGCGTCCGGCGGTCTTGCCGAGCCCCGAACCGCGGCCCCGGCCAACCCGCTTACGTGCTTTGTGTTTACCTACGACGGAAGTAATTTCATGACTTAACATTACAGATCACCCACTTGGCCATGGTTGCGATTACGAAAGTGCAACGCCTCGTAGAGCCTGGACCATTTCTTTGCTTCGCAGTTTCAACAAGCCGTTGATCGTGGCTTTGACGACATTCTTGGCGGACGTGCTGCCGTAGACCTTCGTCAATGCGTCACGGACTCCGGCGTACTCCAGGACGGCGCGGCAACTGGACCCGGCGATCACGCCCGTTCCCGGGCTGGCCGGCGCCAGGACGACCCGCGTGGCCCTGTACTTGCCGATGATCTGGTGCGGAATCGTGCTGCCGACCAGGGGGACCCGGTACATCGCCTTCTTGGCGTCCTTGATCCCTTTCTCGACCGCGTTGGGCACTTCGTTGGCCTTGCCGTAGCCGATGCCGACCGAGCCGGCCCGATCGCCCACGACCACAAGCGCCGCGAAGCTGAACCGCCGACCGCCCTTCACAACCTTCGCGCACCGATAGATCTTGACAACCGTGTCTTCCAACGGTTTTTCTTCGTATTCAGGTGTCCTAACTGGTTCTGCTGCCAACTGTCGTCTCCCAGTCTGAAAAGGCCTTCGTTAGAAAGCCAGACCTGCCTTTCTTGCCGCATCGGCAAGGGCCTTTATCCGCCCGTGGTACTTGTACGGGCCTCGATCGAAGCACACGTATTTGATGCCGACGTCCAGCGCCTTCTTGGCGAGCTGCTCGCCGACCGCTTCGGCAGCCTTCTTGTTGCCCGCCTTGGGCAGCGAGTCGCGCACGGCTTTGACCTGCGTGCTGGCGGCCACCAAGGTGACGCCCGCGGTGTCATCAATCAGTTGTGCGTAGATGTTTCGGTTGGACCGAAAGACCGACAGACGCGGCCTGTCGGAGGTACCGCTGACCTTCTTTCGCACATGACGTCTGCGGCGAACCGCTGCTTTCTTGTGTTGCTCAGTCTTCATACGTTTTCGTCAGTTCTCATCGCGCCCGCACGAATCGGGCGACTCCCGTCGAACTCTCTGTTACGCCCCGCCGGAAGCGAACGCCTTGCCGGCCTTGCGGCGCAGGTGCTCGTCGGCATATCGGATGCCCTTGCCCTTGTACGGCTCGGGCGGTTTGACCTTGCGAATCTCCGAGGCGAACTGCATCACCGCGCACTTGTCCATGCCCGACAGGCCGAACTTGGCCGGCACTTCGTTGCCTCGCGTGGCCGCCACTTCGATCGTCACCTTCACGCCCTTGGGGATGGGAAGCTCGACCACGTGCGCGAACCCGACGGTCAAGACCAGCTTGCCGCCCTGCTCCTTGACGCTGTAGCCGGTGCCGTAGATCTCCAGCTTCTTCTGATAGCCGGTGGTGACGCCGACCATCATGTTGGCGATCAGGGCCCGCGTGGTGCCATGAAGCTCCTTGTTGCGTCGAATCTCCGGCTGCGGATTCGCGATCACGACCGACTTGCCGTCCTCGACCTTGATCGTCAGGCAGGGATCGCAGGCGATCTGCATCGTTCCCAGCGGCCCGGTCACCTTCACGATCCGGTTCGCGTGTTCGACCTTTACCCCTTTGGGCACGTCAACAGGTTTGTTGCCAATTCGACTCATTTAATATACCGTGCAAAGGACCTCGCCGCCGACTTTGTTCTCGCGGCAGTTGCGGTCGCTGATTATGCCCTTGCTGGTGGACACGACTGTGATGCCCATTCCCCCCAGAACAACCGGGAGATCGTCCACGGACGAGTACTTGCGGCAGCCCGGTTTGCTGACCCGCTGGATTTCCGTGATGGCCGACTGGCCGTCCGGATCATACTTCAGCGTGATTCGCAGAAACCCCTGCTTGCCGTCGTCGATGCGGTCGTAGCCCTCGATGTAGCCTTCGCTCTTGAGGACCTCCGCAATGCCCTGACAAATCTTCGACGCCTTCACATCGACCGTCGCCTTGTCCGTTCGGGCCGCATTGCGAATTCGTGTCAGCATGTCAGCTATCGGATCGCTCCAACTCATAGTATCCTATCCTGCACGTTCCGGGTTGCGGATCGTCGCGTCTCCAGAAATCACCAGCTTGCTTTTTTCACGCCCGGGATCTTGCCTTCATGCGCCAGTTTCCTGAAGCACAGTCGGCAGACCTTGAACTTGCGATACACGGCGTGGGACCGCCCGCACAGTTCGCAGCGGGTGTACTGCCTGACGCGGAACTTCGCCTTCTTCTTCGATTTTATCACTAACGCCTTGGTTGACATCAACGCACTCCACTGTACTGACTGGGCCTGCGATTACTCGATGGCCTTGCTCGTCGCCTGGCCCCGGAACGGCATCCCGAACAGGGACAGCAGCTTCCGCGCCTCCTCGTCCGTCCGGGCCGTCGTCGCGAACGTGATATTCATGCCCTGCTGGAACTCCACCTTGGCCGGGTTGATCTCGGGGAACACGCTCTGTTCGCTGAGGCCCATCGAATAGTTGCCCCGCCCGTCGAAGCTGTTCGGATCCAGCCCGCGGAAGTCGCGAACCCGCGGGATCGCCAGGTTGATCAGACGGTCCAGGAACTCGTACATCCGCACCCCGCGAAGGGTCACCTTCAGGCCCGTCTCCTGCCCCTGGCGGACCTTGAAGTTCGACACGCTCTTCTTGGCCTTGCACACCAGGGGCTGCTGCCCGCTGATGATCGCAAGGTCCTTGCGCGCCAGCTCGATGTACTTCTTGTCCTGCGTGGCCCTTCCGACGCCCATCGAGAGCACCACCTTCTCGACCTTGGGCACCGCCATGATCGTGGTGTACCCGAACTCCTTCGTCAGTTCGGCCACGATCTTCGATTTGTACAGGTCTTTCAAACGCGCCATAATCTCTGCTCGATTCTACCGGCTGTCTGCCGGGCCGCACAAGCCCGCGGCTGTCGTTACTTCTTCGCCTTCTTGATGACTCCCAGCTCCGTGCCGTCCGCGGCCACCCGCTTCTTGCCGCCGCCGGACGTCGCCTCGTACCGCACCCGCGTCCCCTTCGACGTCTTGGGGTTCACCGGCAGCACGTTGCTGATGTGGATGGGCTGCTCCACGCTGATCCGACCGCCCTGCGGATTCCGCCGCGACGGACGAACGTGTTTCTTCGCAATGTTCTGGCCCTGAACCAGCACCAGATTCTTGTCGGGGTAAACGTGCAGGACTTTGCCGGTGTTGCCCTTATGGTCCCCGGCGATGATCTGCACCGTGTCACCTTTTTTCACATGCAAGGCCATTTGTCCGCCTCTTCGTATCCAACTGGATCGTAAATCGTTCCGATCGTCCTTACACAACCTCGCCGGCCAGGGAGATGATCTTCATATAGTTCTTCTCGCGCAGCTCGCGGGCCACCGCCCCGAAGATGCGGGTGCCGATCGGGTTGCCCTCGCCGTCGATCATCACCGCCGCGTTCTTATCGAACTTGACGTAGCTGCCGTCCGGCCGCTTCACCGCCGTCGTCGTGCGGATGATCACGGCCTTGTGCACCTTCTTGTCGTCCAACTGGCAGGTGGGAAGCGACTTCTTGATCGCCACGCACACGATATCGCCCAGGCTGGCCGTGCCGCGGGTGAACTGCCCGCGGGCGCTGGTCTTGCCCACGACATGAATGCACTGCGCCGACTTCACACCCGAGTTGTCGGCGATGTCCAACATGGTTTCGTTCTGAATCATAGTTTCTGCATCTCGTATGAAGTGTTAGGCCTGAGCGCCCTTCTGCAGCACGCGGAGGACTCGCCAGCTCTTGGTCTTGCTGTACGGACGCGACTCGGTGATCTCGACGACGTCGCCGACGGCGCACTGGTTCAGCTCGTCGTGGACCGCGAGCTTCGTCCTGCGCCGGATGTACTTCCCGTACTTCGGATGCTTGACCCGGTAGTCGATCGTCACCCGAAGGCTCTTGATTCCGCTCTTGCTGCTGACGGTTCCCGTCAGCGTCTTGATCTTCTTGATCGTTTCCATATCAGCGACTTCCCGCGATTCGCAACGCCAGTGCTTCACGCACTCTTCTGGTGCAAAACGGTCTTGATCCGGGCGATGTCCCGCCGGGCGTTAATAATGGCCTTGGAGTTCTCCAGCTTCTCCGTCACTGCCTGCGACCGGAGCTCGAACAGGCGCTTCTCAAGATCCTGCAGAGTCGTCTGCAGCTCATCCTGACTCATTTCTCTCAACTGCTTGGCTTTCACTTGATGTCCTCTCTCAGACGGCACGCCCGCGTTTCACCAGCCGGCAGCGAACGGGCATCTTATGCGCCACTCGCGACAGCGCCTGCTTGGCCACTTCCTCGGTGACGCCGCCGATTTCAAAGCAGATCTGGCCCGGCCGAACCCGAGCGACCCAGTATTCCGGCTCGCCCTTGCCCTTGCCCATACGCGTCTCCAGCGGCTTGCCGCTGACCGGCTTGGCCGGGAAGATCCGGATATAGACCTTGCCTTCCCGATGCAGGTAGTGCGTCGCGGCCACCCGGCCGGCCTCGATGTTCTTGGCGGTAACCCAGCTCATCTCCAGCGACTGCAGGCCGTAGTCCCCGAACGCGACGTAGTTGCCGCGATGGGCGTTGCCCTTCATTCGCCCTCGCTGGCTCTTACGATATTTGACTCTCTTAGGCATCATCGCCATAAGGCACCTCTCAATCCTTCAGGGCCGTCCGCTCAGGACTGACCTTCCACTTGCGGCGCCGGCGCCGAACCGCCATGACCCGCATCCGAATGGTGACCGCCGTACCCGCCGCGGGATTCGCCAGGCCGACCGCCGCCCGGTCCCATCCGACGCGGCGGACGACGACGACGGTTCTCCGACGGTTCCAGCACTTCGCCGAACTTGCCTTTGTAGATCCACACCTTGACGCCGATCGCCCCGTACGTCGTACGGGCCGTCGCCTGCGCGTAGTCCACATCGGCATCCAGCGTGTGCAGCGGAATGCTGCCCATCTTCTGAGTCTCGGTGCGAGCCATTTCCGAGCCCGCCAGTCGCCCGGCGCAGGTGATCTTCACCCCTTTGGCGCCGGCGTTCATCGCCGCTTCGCAGAACTGCTTCATCGTCCGTCGGAAGGAGGCCCGCTTGCCAAGCTGCTCGGCAATGCCTTCGCCCACCAACGCAGCGTTCAGATCCGGCTCCTTGATCTCGATGACGTTCACGGTCACCTTGCGGCCGGTCACGCCTTCGAGTTCCTCGCGGAGCTTGTCCACCTCGCCGCCGCGGGGTCCGATCACCACGCCGGGCCGTCCGCTGTGGAGCGTCACGTTGACCTCGTTGCGCGTCCGAACGACCTCAACCTTGGCCACGGCGCCCTTGGGCATCTGCCGATTGAACCGGCCGTCGATATACTTGCGAATCTTCTGGTCCTCGACGAGGAAATCGCCGTAGTTGGCCTTCGGCGCGAACCACGTGCTCTGCCAACCGAGCGTCACGCCCGTTCTGAACCCTATTGGAGATGTTTTTTGACCCATAGTCCAGTATCTCAGTTCACGTTGTTGCTATGCTTCTTCACGCCTGGCTCACGGTCACATGGATGTGGCAGGCCTTCTTGCGAATCGGATGGGCCCGACCCCGGTCTTTGGGGATCCATCGCTTGGTCCCCAGCCGGATGCCGGCCTCGTCGACTCGCGCCTCTTTCACGACCAGCGTATCGACGTCCGCCTGCTGCTCGTCCGCGTCCGCCATGGCCGCCTTGAGGACCTTGTCCACCATCGGGGCCGCCCGCTTCCGCGTGAACTTCAGCGTGTCGATCGCGTCCTGAACCGGTCGGCCGATGATCAGGTCGGTCACCAGGCGAACCTTGCGGGCCGACATCGGAGCATACTGATAGGACGAATGCCAGTCACTGATCTCGACCGGCTCCACGGACAGCGTCTCGGCCAGGCGCTTCACGTCCTCGGGCTTCGGCAGGGGCCGGAACAGGCCTCGCTGCCAGTTCTTCACCGCCGCGACCGCGTCCTTCAGGCTCACGCCGCCATGGGCGATGCTGCGACCGAGCTGCTCGACGGTCACGCCCTTGTCTTTCGATACTTCAATCAGTTTCGTAGCGCTCAACATAAACCATGCCTCAGGCTCGGCCGATCCTGAAAAGTCCTGCGCGATCGGCCCGCATGCGTTACTTTATCTTCTTGCTGGAGTGGCCCTTGAACGTCCGCGTCAGCGAGAACTCGCCCAGCTTGTGTCCGACCATGTCCTCGGTGACGAACACCTTGTGGAAAAGCTTGCCGTTGTGGACCATGAAGGTGAACCCGACGAACTCCGGCACGATCGTGCAGCGCCGCGCCCACGTCTTGATCGCGTCGCGCGTGCCCGCGCTGACCTGCTTGCTCACCTTGCTCAGGAGCTTCTCGTCTACGAACGGCCCTTTTTTCAGAGATCTTCCCATCGTCTTCTCTCGTTCAGCGTCCTCGGGACTGGCTGCCACCGACGCGCCGGTCTCCCCGGCGTCTAGAGCACCAGTTGCCCTTGTGTCGTGTTACGGCGTCTTCGGATGATTCTCGCGTTGCTCGTCTTGCGCGGGCTTCGGGTCTTGCCGCCCTTGGCCAGCAGGCCGCTCGGAGAGCACGGATGACGTCCGCCGTTGGAACGTCCCTCGCCGCCGCCCATCGGGTGGTCGACCGGGTTCTGCGCCTTGCCTCGCACGTGCGGCCGCTTGCCGCGATGCCGCATCCGACCCGCCTTGCCGATCCGGATGTTCTGATGATCCGGGTTGCTCAGACGACCGATCGTCGCCCGGCACTCCCTGCGGACCATGCGCATCTCCCCGCTGGGAAGCACGATCGTAACCCAGTCGCCTTCTTTGGCCACGATCCTCGCCGCGCTCCCGGCGCCGCGAACCATCTTGCCGCCCTGTCCGGCGGTCATCTCGACGTTGTGCACTTCGAGACCGGCCGGAATCGAGCCCAGAGGCATGCAGTTGCCGGTCTTGGGCTCGCACACCTGGCCGCTCTCCAGGACGTCGCCCACGGTCACCCCGATCGGGGCCAGGATGTACCGCTTCTCGCCGTCCTCGTATTGGAGCAGCGCGATGAAGCACGACCGGTTCGGATCGTACTCGATCGTCGCCACCTTCCCGATCACCCCGTCCTTGTTTCGCTTGAAATCGATCAGACGGTAGATCCGCCTGGCGCCGCCGCCGCGGAACCGCACGGTCGCTTTGCCGCTGTGGTTGCGACCGCCGTGCTTGCCGATTCTCTTGCAGAGCGTCTTTTCCGGCCTGTCGGTCGTCAGCTCGGCGTAATCGTTCACCGAGCTGTTTCGCCGCCCTGCGCTTGTCGGTCTGTAAATTCGAATGCCCATACTTCTATTCTCTTTCCAAGATCCGCCGGATCAGAACAGATCAATGTGATGTTCGGGCTGCAGGTACACGACCGCCTTTTTCCAGGCGGCGGTGGTGCCCATGACTCTTCCTCTGCGCCGCGGCTTGCCGACGCGGTTCGCCGTGCGGACCTTGTCGACCTTGACCCCGTAGATCCGCTCCACGGCGTTCTTGATTTCCGTCTTGTTCGCCTTGGAGTTCACCTCGAAGGCGTATGCCCCTTTGACGTTCGCAAAGTGCATGCCCTGCTCGGTGACGATCGGCCGGACTATCACGCTGTAATCATCCATCGGTAACTCGAATCAAAACCGGAGCCAACACTTTCGCGATCGGCCTCACGCCGTCGCCTCTTCCTCGACCTTGCCGCTGCGATCCAGGAACGAGAGGATCGCCTCCTTCGTGAACAGCATCTGCTTGTGGTTCACGATCGCCGCGGCGTTCAGGTCCGCCACCGGCATCACATCGACCCGCTGAAGGTTGCGCGCCGACTTATGGACGTTTTCATCGTAGTCGCACAGCGCCACCAGGCAGCTCCGGTCGATCTTGAGGTTCTTCAGAACGCCCGCGAAGTCCTTCGTACGGGGCTTCTCGAACGCCAGACGGTCCACGACGACCACGCTCTGCTGCCGCAGTTTGGCCAACAGCGCGGAGTCCCTCGCGAGCTTCCGCTGCTTCTTCGGCATCTGCTGGCTGAAATCGCGGGGCTTCTTGGCGAAAGTCATGCCGCCGCCGACGCGCTTGCCGCCGGCCCTGCGAGTGCCCATGCGGGCGTTGCCGGTGCCCTTCTGCCGATACACCTTCTTGGTCGAACCGGCCACGACGCCACGGCTCTTGGTCGTCGCGGTGCCCACTCGCTTGTTCGCGTGGTACATCACGATCGCCTGCTTGAGCAACGCGTATCGCACGCAGCCGCCCAGCACGGCCTCATCCACCTTGAGCGTGTCCACCTGCTGCCCACTGGTATTGTATACTGCTAAATCAATCATGTCCGAATCCAGTCTATACACCCAGGCTCTTGGCCTTCTTGACAACGCAGTAACTGCCGGAGGGTCCCGGAATCGCGCCCTTGACCACCAGCAGATTGTTCTCCACGTCGACCGCCATCACAGGGTGGTTCTTGCTCGTCACCTGTACGTCGCCCATGTGGCCGCCCATCCGCTTGCCCTTCTTGAGGCCGCCGCCCCTACCGGCATTCATCGCATGGCTCGAGATCGAGCCGGGGGCCCTGTGCTTTCGCTCGGTTCCGTGCGAGGCCGGGAAGCCCTTGAAGCCGTAGCGCTTCATCGGTCCGGCGAACCCTTTGCCCTTGCTGGTGCCCACCACGTCGACGGACTTGATGCCCTCGAACACCGAGACCGTGACCGAGTCCCCCGCCTTGTACGGCGAATCGGCCTTGGCGGGCAACCGCCATTCGCGAACGAACCTCTTGGGGCTGGCGCCCGCCTTCTTGGCGTGACCGATGTCCGCCTGCGTCTGGCGCGAGGCCTTTACGTCCTCGAAGCCCAATTGCACCGCGTTGTACCCGTCGGTTTGGCTGGTCTTCACTTGCGTGACGGTGCACGGACCGACCTGAATGACGGTCACCGGGATCAGCCGGCCCGCCTCGTCGTACACCTGGGTCATACCCACTTTTTTGCCAAGTAACATCGTCATAGCTGACGTCCTACGCCCTTACGCCTTGATCTTTACGAACACCCCTGCGGGCACTACGAGCCGGTTGAGCACCTCGGCCGTCCTGGCGTTGGCCTCGTGAATGTCGATGAGCCGCTTGTGCGTCCGCAGTTCGAACTGCTCGCGCGACTTCTTATCGACATGCGGGCTCCGCAACACCGTATATCTCTCGATCCGCGTCGGCAGCGGCACCGGGCCGCTGACCCGCGCGTTCGTCCGGCGGGCGTGCTCGACGATCTCCTTCGCGGAGGCATCCAGCGTCCGGTGGTCGTATGCCTCCATCCGGATCCTGATTTTTTCGCTTTCAGCAGCCATCTATGCTCCTCGGGACCCCACTGGGTCTGCCCGATATCCGGACGTTGCCGCCCCGACTCAGGCACAAGTTTCACGAACACCAACCATGTTTACAGCGACAGAGCCACCCGCAACGGATACGCTCTCCAAGCGGGCCGATGTCGCTCATCTTGATTAAGGCAGGAAGGGCAACTGGGCCCCTCCGGCGCCTACAAACCACTTCTCAGCGGGCGCCGAAGACCACCCGGCCTTCCTTAGAATTCGGGGTCGTGCCTGCCGCCAGACCCTGGCGAAGCCGCCTTCGACTTCGCCAACCCCGTGTTACTCTGAACACCCGTTGTGCCATCCGTGATGGCAAAGACAGATATGCCACAGCGTAACTACGTATCGCAACGCCATCCTGACGTTGCTCGCTACAGCTGAAAAACACTACAATTATCAGCTACCCTGTTAGCTGTCAACCCTGCTATAGGAAAAAAAGCGAAAATTGTTCAGATTTCCGCCGGACCTCAGTACAGGATCCCTTTGGCCACCTGGTCGGGGACCCGCTCGTAGCTCAAGGGCTCCATGGTGAAGCTCCCGCGACCGGCCGTCAAGCTGCGAATATCGCTCGAATAGCCGAACAATTCCACCAGGGGGACTTGCGCGTCCACGATCCGGACCGGGCCGTGGACCCGACAGTCGCTGATCAGCCCACGTTTGGAGAGCAGGTCCGCCTGAACCGCGCCGAAGTATGCGTCCGGAACGGACACCTGCACTCGCATCACCGGCTCCAGAAGCACCGGGCCGGCCTCTTTCAGCGCCTTCTCAAAAGCGAACGCGGCCGCCTGTTCAAAGGCCAGATCGGAGGAGTCGACCGAGTGGTACGACCCATCCACGACGGTGGCCTTGACGCCGATGACCAGGTAACCGGCCAATGGGCCGTTGCCCGCCGCCTCGCGGACCCCCCGCTCGACCGCGGAAAGGTACTCGTGAGGGATTTTATCGGGCGACACCGCGGCGGCAAAGCCGATCTTCGACTCCCATTGCCCGTCGGCCGTAATCAGCGGCTGAACCTCGAGGACCACGTGGCCATACTGACCCCTGCCGCCGGACTGATGGACGAATTTGCCCTCCGCCCGCGCCGCCTTGGTGATGGTTTCCTTGTAGGCCACTCGCGGCTTGCCCACCCGAACGTCCACCTTCTTCTCTTTGACGAGCTTGTGCTGGAGGATCTCCAGGTGCAGTTCGCCCATGCCGCTGATCACGGTCTGGCCGGTGTCCGGGTCGATCTTGTAGGAAAACGTCGGGTCCTCGCGCCGCAGCGACTCCAGGGCATCGCCCAGTTTCGCTCTCTCGGCCGCCGACCGCGGCTCGATCGACATCGTGATCACCGTCTGGGGGAAACTGATGCTGGGCAGTACGACGGGTCTCTTCGTGTCGCACAGCGTGTCGCCGGTCAGGGTCTCGCGCAAACCGATCACCGCGATAATGTCGCCGGCGCGGGCTTCGTCCCGCAGCTTTCGCTCGTTCGCGTGCATCTCGAAAAGCCGCGTGATGTTCTCCTTCTTGTCCCGGTTGGGGTTCAACACCCGGCTCCCCGACTTCAGCGTGCCCTGGTAGATCCGCAGGAAGTAGAGGTCCCCATGGGCGTCGCCGGTGATTTTGAACGCCAAGGCGACCAGGCTGCCCTCGGGATCGCACTTGACGGGCACCTCCTTGCCCTCGTCGTCCGGCTTGTGCCCCTTGATCACGGGTCTGTCCAGCGGCGAAGGCAGGTAGGCGACCACGCCGTCCAGAAGCCTCTGGACGCCCACGTACTTCAGCGCGGACCCGACGAACACCGGATGAACCTTGTTCGCCAGGGTGCCCTTGCGAAGCCCTCTGCGAATCGCCTCTTCCCCCGCTGGCTCGTCGTTGACGAAGGTCGTCATCAGCTCTTCGTCGTTCTCGGCGGCGGCCTCGATCATGCGGGCCCGGTATTTCTTCGCCCTGTCGAGGTGCTCCGACGGGATTTCCGTCTCGGTGTACGTCGACCCCATCTCCTCGGCCTTGTAGAATACCGCCTTCATGGCGATCAGATCGATGATGCCCACGAACGAATCTTCGGCCCCCATCGGGATCTGGACCGCAACCGGGTTGGCGTGCAGCTTGTCGCGGATGCTGGCCACGCTCATTTCGAAGTCGGCGCCGGTCTTGTCCATCTTATTGACGAAGCACAGACACGGAAGATCGTACTTCTGGCCCTGGCGCCACACCGTCTCGCTCTGCGCCTGGACGCCTTCGCTGCTGTCGAACACCGCCACCGCGCCGTCGAGAACACGAAGCGACCGCTCGACCTCTGCAGTGAAATCGATGTGCCCGGGGGTGTCGATCAGATTGATCTCGAACCCTTTCCAGGGGCACTTCGTGGCCGCGGAGGTGATCGTGATTCCCCTCTTCTGCTCCTCCTCCAGGAAGTCCATCACGGCGGTTCCATTATGGACCTCGCCCATTTTATAGGTCTTCCCGGCGTAGTAGAGGATCCGCTCACTCACCGTGGTCTTGCCGGCATCGATGTGCGCCATGATGCCGATATTCCGTATGTTCTCTAGTCTGCCCATAAAAAAACTGCCACGGTCTCGCGAGAGATCCCCGTGGCAGTAGAATTTCCGGTACTTACCATGCGAAGTGGGCGAACGCCTTGTTGGCCTCGGCCATGCGATGGACGTTCTCCCGCATCGTCATCGCGCCCCCGGTCCGGTTGTAGGCGTCGCTGATCTCAGTCGCCAGCCGCTGAGCCATGGGTTTGCCCTTCTTGCCACGGGCCGACGCCAGGATCCACCGGAACGCCAGAGATTGCTGACGCTTGGGATTCACCTGCATCGGGACTTGGTAGCTGGCGCCGCCGACGCGTTTGCTGCGGACCTCGAGCGTCGGCTTGACGTTGTTGATCGCGGTCTCGAAGATCTCCAGAGGCGTAACGTCCTTGATCTTCTCGGCGACGATCTCCATCGCGTCGTAGAAGGCGTTCTGGGCTGCGCTCTTCTTGCCGCCCCACATCATGCAGTTGATGAACTTGGAAACCAGCTTGCTATTGAACTTCGAATCCGGTCTCAACACTTCGCTGGAAGCTGTAAACTTCTTGGCCATAGTACTCTCTATCGTTTAGGAACAGTCCACTGGGAACCAGGAACGCCTTGCTTACTTGGGTCTCTTGGCGCCGTACTTGCTGCGGCCCCGACGACGATTCGCCACGCCGGAGCAGTCCAGGACGCCACGGACGATATGATATCGAACGCCCGGCAAGTCCCTCACGCGACCGCCGCGGATCAGCACGGTGCTGTGCTCTTGCAGGTTATGGTCAACGCCCGGAATGTAGGCGGTGACCTCTTTGCCGCTGGTCAACCGAACACGGGCGACCTTTCGCAAAGCGGAGTTCGGTTTCTTCGGCGTCTGCGTCCTGACGATCAGGCACACGCCGCGGACCTGCGGGGAGCCGCTGATATCGGAAACTCGTTTCTTCTTCTTCGATGCTGCTCTCGGACTTCTGACCAGTTGATTGATCGTCGGCATAGTCTACTCAATTCTCATCCACAAAGCGTTATTCGATACCCAGCACTTCCCGGATCTTGGACTCGGCCTTGGCTTCGGCCTCTTTCTCCTCTCGGACGCCCGCCAGCTCCTTCGGAACCGGGGCTTCGACGAGGTGCTTGACCCTCATCTCCAGGTGCGGCTTGAACGCCGTGCCTGCGGGAATCAGGTGGCCCAGAATCACGTTCTCTTTCAGACCGTGCAATTCGTCGATCTTACCAGCCAGCGCCGCTTCCGTCAACACCTTTGTTGTTTCCTGGAAGCTCGCGGCCGCGATGAAACTATCGGACCAGAGCGAGGCCTTCGTGATGCCCAGCAGCAGCGTCTTGGCCGTGGCGGGCTTGGGCTTCTTGCCCTTGGCGGGCGTGCCGCCCAGGGCCTCGATCTTCTCATTTACCTTCGCCAGCTCCTTCTTGTCAAGAACCTGGCCTTCCGCCACCTCGGTCACGTCGCCGACGTTGGCGATCTTGATGCTGTTGCTCAGCCGGTCGTTCTCCTTGCGGAAGGCGAACTTGTCGGCCACCTCGCCCGGCAGGAACGCGCTGTCGCCCACCGAATCGATCTCGACCTTTCGCATCATCTGCGAAATGATGATCTCGACGTGCTTGTCGTTGATGTTCACGTTCTGCGACCGGTACACGTTCTGGATCTCGCCGATGAGGTAGCGCTGGAGCGATTCCTCGCCCTTGATTCGCAGGATGTCGTGCGGAACCAGCGGGCCGTCCGTCAGGGCGTCGCCGGCCTCGACGTGGTCGCCGGTGTGGACGTTCAGATGGCGGTCGCGAGGAACGTGGTGCTCCTTCTCCATTCCGCTTTCGCTGCGGATGGTGATCGTCATCTTGCCCTTTCGCTTGTCGCTGCGGAGCTCGACGCGCCCGCTGATCTCAGCCATGGCGGCCGGGTCCTTGGGTTTGCGCGCCTCGAACACCTCGGTCACGCGAGGCAGACCGCCGGTGATGTCCTGCGTTCCGCCTGTGGCGCGGGGCTGGTGGGCCAGCAACTGTCCCGCCTGCACTTCCTGCCCTTCCTGCACCTCAATGCGGGCGCCGGCCGGCAGGTAGTGGACGTCCAGGATCTTGCCCTTGGCGTCCTCGATCATGATCTGCGGATGCTTGTCGCCCTTATGCTCGATGACGACCGGCCTCTCGACGACCTTGCCGTCCGGGACGGCTTCCTTGTCCTTGTCCTTCTTACCGCGACCGGCCTTGGTGCGCAGCTCTTCGGTCTGGACCGTTTCGCCTTCGGTGATGTCGACGAAGCGGATGATGCCGCCGACCTCCGCCAGGATGGGCGTTCGGTGCGGGTCCCACTGGAACAGGATCGTGCCGGCCTTGACCGACTGCCCGTCCTGCACCAGCATGATGCCGCCGTAGGGAACCTTGAACTTGTCGAGCTCGCGATCCTTCTGGTCGAGCAGCGCGATTTCGCCGTTGCGTTTGAGGGCCACGGTGACCGTGGTGCCGTCGTCCCGCTTCAAAGGCACTGCGTTGACGTCGCGATACTGGACCTTCCCGGTATGGGTGGCTTCCTGCTCGCGTTCCAGAATCGCGCGGGAAGCGACGCCGCCGGTGTGGAAGGTGCGCAGGGTCAGCTGCGTGCCGGGCTCGCCGATCGACTGGGCGGCCACGATTCCCACCGCGGCGCCTTCTTCGACCACGCGTCCGGTGCTCATGTCCCAGCCGTGGCACTTGGCGCACACGCCGACCGGACTGTCGCACGTCAGCGGGCTGCGGACCCGGATCGCGTCCAAACCCAAGGCCTCGATCTTCCTGGCGATCTCGTGCGTGATGATCTCGTTCTCGTGAACGATCATCTCGTCGGTGATCGGATTGCGGATGTTGTCTCGCGCGGTCCGTCCGATGATCAACTGCGACAGGGGGATGTCGACCTGGTCGCCGCGGCTGATGCTCGTCTTGGTGATGCCCTGCAGCGTGCCGCAGTCGCGTTCGATCACGATCACATTCTGCGCCACGTCGATGAGCTTGCGCGTCAGATAGCCGGAGTTGGCTGTCTTCAAAGCGGTGTCGGCCAGACCCTTTCGAGCGCCGTGGGTCGAGCTGAAGTACTCGAGCACCGTCAGACCTTCGCGGAAGTTCGACTTGATGGGCGTCTCGATGATCTCGCCGCTGGGCTTGGCCATGAGGGCTCGCATGCCCGCCAGCTGCTGGATCTGGTCGATGCTTCCGCGGGCGCCGGAATCCGACATCAGGTAGATCGGATTCAGATAGGGGGTGCCGTCTTCCTTGGTGTCCTCCTTCAGGCCGCGGATCATCTCGTTCGTCACAGCCACGCGGGCGTTCGTCCAGGCGTCGATCACCTGGTTGTACCGCTCGCGCTCGGTCAAAACGCCGTCCTCGTAGTTCCGATAGATCTTACTGACGCGCTTTTCGGTCTCGACGATGATGTCCGCCTTCTTCGCGGGGATCTTCAGATCGGTCAGACCGAAACTCAGGCCCGCCAGGGTGGCGTAGCGGAATCCCAGATCCTTGATCCGGTCCAGCAGATCGACCGTCGCGGCGCTGCCGGCGTAGGTGAAGCAGTCGCTGATGACCCCGCTGAGCTTCTTCTGGGCCATCGTCAGGTTGTAGAACGGCATGCCCTTGGGCAGAATGTCGTTGAAGATGCAGCGGCCGACGGTCGTTTCGAGCACATGCACGGCCTTGCCGTCGCTGGGGTCGAACCGCTTCTCGCCGTTCTTGTCCTTCACGATCGCATGCGGAATCCGCACGCGGATCTTGTCGTGGAGCGTAATCTTGCGGGTCTCGTGCGCCATCATGGCTTCATACGCGTCACGAAACACCGGCAGATTGCCTTTCGGGGCCACCGCGGGGCTGCCGACCGGCCGCAGATCCTCCAGCGCCACGGTCAGATAGTAGTTGCCCATCACCATGTCCTGGGAGGGACCCACCATCGGGGCGCCGTTGGCCGGTGAGAAGACGTTGCTGGTGGTCATCATCAGCACGTGCGTCTCCGCCTGGGCCTCGATGCTCAGAGGCAGATGCACCGCCATCTGGTCGCCGTCGAAGTCCGCATTGAAGCCCTTGCAGGCCAGCGGATGCAGCATGATCGCGTTGCCCTCGACCAGCACCGGCTCGAACGCCTGGATGCCCATGCGGTGCAGCGTCGGAGCGCGGTTCAGCAAAACCGGATGCTGGTGAATGACCTCTTCGAGGATGTCCCAGACCTGGTCGTCGCGCCGCTCGATCATGCGCTTGGCGCTCTTGATCGTGTCCGCGTATCCGTGCTGCTTGAGGTTGCGAATGATGAACGGCTGATACAGTTCCAGCGCGATCTTCTTCGGAAGCCCGCACTGATAGAGCTTCAGGTTGGGACCCACGACGATCACCGACCGGGCGGAGTAGTCCACTCGCTTGCCCAGCAGGTTCTCGCGGAACCGTCCCTGCTTGCCCTTGATCATGTCGGTCAGCGACTTCAGCGGCCGGTTGTTGCTGCCCAACACGGGGCGTCGGCAGCGTCCGTTGTCCAGGAGCGAATCGACCGCCTGCTGGAGCATTCGCTTCTCGTTGCGAATGATGACTTCCGGCGCGTTGAGGTCGATGAGCTTCTTGAGACGGTTGTTGCGGTTGATGATGCGCCGGTAGAGGTCGTTCAGATCGCTCGTCGCGAAGTTGTCCCTCTCCAGGAGCACCAGAGGCCGCAAGTCCGGCGGGATCACCGGAACCGCCTCCAGGACCATCCATTCCGCCTTGTTGTTGCTGTTCTTGATCTCGTTGATGGTCTTGAGCCGCTTGGTGAGGTCGCGGATCTTCTGCTTGCTGTTGGTCTTGGCGATGGCCTTCCGCAGGCTGCCGCCCAGAACTTCCAGATCCATCGCCTCCAGAAGCGCCTTGATCGCCTCGGCGCCCATGGACGCCTTGAACGAGTTGCCCGACTTGGTCAGGGCGTCGCGGTACTCCTCCTCGCTCAGAAGCTGCCCGATCTTCAGACCGGTGGCCCCGGCGTCCGTAACGACGTAGTCCTGGAAGTAGATGATCTTCTCCAGGTCCGAGCTTTTCATTCCCAGGATCGTGCCGAGCCGGTTGGGGATCGACTTGAAGAACCAGATGTGCAGCACGGGCGCCGCCAGGTTGATGTGGCCCATGCGTTTGCGCCGCACCCGGCTGTGCGTGACCTTCACGCCGCAACGGTCGCAAATGATCCCCTTGAACTTCGTTCCCTTGTACTTCCCGCAAGCGCACTCCCAGTCGCGCTCAGGGCCGAATATCCGCTCACAGAACAAACCGTCCTTCTCCGGCCGGTATGTCCGGTAGTTGATCGTCTCGGGCTTGCGCACCTCCCCGAAGGACCAGCTCCGAATGTCGTTCGGACTGGCCAAGGAGATCTTGACCGAACCGTAATCATTAATTCGATCGTAGATATTGCCTAACATCTAAAGCCCCTTATAGAACTCAAAACTGGACTGCCGATCTACAGCGCCGTGCGTCCCAGACGCTTCTTCTCGAGCTGGATGTTCAGGCCCAGCCCGCGGATCTCGTTGCACAGCACATCGAAAGACAGCGGGGTACCCGCCTCCAGCGTGTTCTGGCCCTTGACCATCGACTCGTAGATCTTCGTGCGGCCCTCCACGTCGTCGCTCTTGACCGTGAGCATTTCCTGGAGGGTGTAGGCGGCGCCGTAGCCTTCGAGCGCCCACACTTCCATTTCGCCGAAACGCTGCCCGCCTGTACGGGCCTTGCCCCCCAGGGGCTGCTGGGTGATCAGACTGTACGGTCCGGTCGCCCTCGCGTGGATCTTGTCGTCCACAAGGTGATGCAGTTTCATCATGTAGATGTAGCCGATCGTGCCTCTCTGGTCGAACGGCTCGCCCGTCCGGCCGTCGTAGAGCTGCGTCTTGAGCGTCTTGGGGACGTGACAGAACAGCTCCTCGGCCGGCGGGGTCTCGTCCCGATCGTTCAATTCCTTCCTGCGGTTCTTCATCCGCTCGTTCGCCTCGACGGTGAGTTTCTGGATGTCCTCTTCGGTCGCGCCGTCGAACACCGGCGTCACCGCGTGGAAACCCAGCACCTTCGCGACCCATCCGAGGTGCGTCTCGAGGATCTGCCCCACGTTCATACGGCTGGGCACGCCCAGCGGGTTGAGCAGGATGTCCAGCGGAGTCCCGTCCTCCAGGAACGGCATGTCCTCTTCCGGCATGATCTTGGCGATGACGCCCTTGTTGCCGTGCCGGCCCGCCATCTTGTCGCCGATCGACAGCGTACGCTTGATCGCCACGTAGATCTTGGCCATCTGGAGCACGCCGCTGGGCAGCTCGTCTCCGTGTTTGGCCCGCTCGATCAGGCGTTTCTTCTCTTCCTCGGCCTCGGTGATCTTGACCCAGAACTTGCCCACGATCTTCTGGACCTCGTCACGGGCCGACGCGGGCTTGACCCACTTGATGTCGAAGTTCTCGATCTGCTCGTAGATCACATCGTCGTCTTCGCTGGCGCCGACCTTCTGCTTGGTGTTCGGGTCGATGATGTTGACTTCGGTCTTCTCGTGGATCGCCCCGACCATCTGCCGGAAGATCGAGCATTCCCTGGCCCTGGCCTGGGCTTCGTACTTCTTCGTCTCCTCGGCCAGCACCTTCTTCTGGTCCTCGCCGCCGGCGCCGCGCCGCGTGAAGACTTCCGTCTTGATCACGACGCCTTCGTAACCGCTGGGCAGTTCGAGCGAGTCGTTCTTGACGTCCTCGCCGGCCCGGCCGAAGATCGCGTGGAGCAGCTTCTCTTCCGGCGTCAGCTCCACCTTGCTCTTGGGCACCACTTTGCCCACAAGGATGTCGCCAGGGCAAACCCGTGTTCCCTCGCGGACCACGCCCTGCTCGTCCAGGTTGCGGAGGGCCTTTTCGCTCACGTTCGGGATGTCCCGCGTGAACTCCTCTTTCCCCAGACGGGTCTCGCGGACCTCCGCGGTGAACTCGTCGATGTGGATGCTCGTGAACGCGTCGTTCTTGACCAGACGCTCGCTGACGATGATCGCGTCTTCGAAGTTGAAGCCGTCGAAGGACACGAAGCCCGCCAGCACGTTCTTGCCCAGGGCCAGGATGCCGTCGGCGGTGCCGCCGCCGTCGGCGATCACCTGCCCGGCCTGGACCTTCTGGCCGAGTTTGACGATCGGTTTCTGGTTCAGGCAGGTCCGCTCGTTGAGGCCGGTGAACTTGTCCAGCTTGTACTCGTCCGTGTGGTTGACCACGATGTGCATGGCGTCCACCGCGGTCACGACGCCCGAGTGCTCGGCCCGAACCACCATGCTGGAGTTTCGTCCGACCACTTCTTCCATCCCGGTGCCGACCAGAGGCGGCTCCGTCTTCAACAAGGGCACCGCCTGACGCTGCATGTTGGAGCCCATCAGGGCGCGGTTGGCGTCGTCGTGATCCAGGAACGGGATCAGAGACGCCGAGACGCCGACGATCTGTCGCGGAGAGATATCGACGTACTCCACCTCTTCGCGGGTCGTCTGCGACAGCTCGCCGGACTTGCGGGCCAGAACCATTGCGTCGCGGATCTTGTGCGTCTGCGGATCCACGACGCTGGGCGGCGCGAAAATTGCACGCATCTCCTCATCGGCGCGAAGATAGGCGATGTCGCCGGTGAGCTTGCCGTTCTTGACGACTCGGTAAGGGCTTTGCAGGAAGCCGTATTCGTCGATCGTGGTGAAAATCGCCAACGACGAGATCAGACCGATGTTCGTGCCTTCCGGCGTCTCGATCGGACAGATGCGACCATAGTGGCTGATGTGCACGTCGCGGACTTCGAAGCCCGCGCGACGGCGGTTCAGACCGCCGGGACCGAGGGCCGACAGACGCCGCTCGTGAGTGAGCTGGCTCAGGGCGTTGGTCTGGTCCACGACCTGGCTCAGTTCGCCGCGGCCGAAGAAGAAATTGATGCTGCTGGCGACGCTCTTGGAGTTGATCAGATCGGCCACGCGCGGCGGCTCCTCGGAGTCGCGTTTGATGCTCATGCGCTCCTGGGCGGTCCGCCGCAGCTTCAGGAGACCCTTGCGGATCTCGTCGGCCGCCAGCTCGTCGATCGTTCGCAGACGCCGGTTGCCCAGATGGTCGATGTCGTCGATTTCGCCTTCATTGTTGCGCAGCGCGAGCATGTACTTCATCGTGTTGATGAAGTCCTCGGCGCGGAGCGTCATCTCGTTCTCATCGACGTTCTGGCCGAACTTGCGGTTGAGACGGAACCGGCCAACCTTGCCCAGCCGATAGCGGTTCGAATCGAAGAACTTCTCGGCGAAGAACGCCTGGGCCTTCTCCTGATTCGGGGGGTTGCCGGGCCGAAGCCGCATGTAGAACTTCAGCAGGGCCTGTTCGTGGCCCGGGCAATCGTCCTGGGCCAGCGTGTTCATCACAATCGTGTCGCGGACGTCCTCGATGACGTCGACCTTCTTCAGGTCGCTCTGCTGGATGACCGCAACCTTCTCGCCGATCTGGTGACCGGCTTCCACGAGGATCTCACCGGTCGTGGTGTCCACGATCTGGCTGGCCGCCCACATGGCCGAGGTCAGCTTGTTCGTGGCGACGCTCTTGACCGGGTAGAACAACTTGAGAATGGATTCGGTGCTCCCGAACTCCGGGCTGATGGCCCGCAGGAACACCGTGGCGGGAATCTTGCTGGACTGGTCGATCTTGACTACCAGAATGTCCTTCTGGGTTACGCCGATCTCGATCCAGCTTCCCCGCTCGGGTATGATTCGGCCGCCGTGGAGGACGCGGTCGCCTTCCTTGCTTTCGATCAGGAAGTCGACGCCCGGACTTCGGTGCAACTGGCTGACGATGACGCGGACGGCGCCGTTGACGATGAATTCGCCGCCGCCGATCATCACGGGCATTTCGCCCAGATAGATCGCCTGTTCCGCCAGGTCCGAGCCGCTCTCCGACCGCAGCCGACAGTGGATTTTCAAGGGATACGCGTAGGTGAGGCGCAATTGCCGGCACTCGAGAGGCGTATAATGCGGCTTCTCAAGCTCGTAGCAGATGTACTCCAGGGTCATCTTCTTGTCGTAGCTTTCGATGGGGAAGATTTCCCGGAAGAGAGCTTCGAGACCCGTATCGGTCCTCTTTGTGGGCGCAACGTCCTTCTGCAGGAATTTCGCGTAGCTGCCCTGTTGGACCACCACGAGATCGGGGATCTCCACCGCATCCTGCATTCTTCCGAAATTACGAAACGTCCGCACAACCATCTAATGCTCCTGTGGTACTGGTAGTCAATCTCGCGTCGCCGAAGCTGCGTTCCTTGCGTATTCCCTTCTAAGACTCAAAACGCGCTGTTTCGGCTCACTTGATTTCCACCGTGGCGCCGGCTTCTTCGAGCTTCTTCTTGGCGCTCTCGGCATCTTCCTTGCTCACGTTTTCCTTCAAGGGCTTCGGCACGCCGTCCACCAGTTCCTTGGCTTCCTTGAGGCCCAGGCTCGTCAGCTCGCGGACGACCTTGATGACCTGGATCTTGTTGGCGCCGAAACCGGTCAGGATCACGTTGAAGCTGCTCTTCTCTTCGGCCGCCGCAGGGGCTGCCGCCGCCGCCGGACCGGCCATCATGACGGCCCCGCCGGCCGCAGGCTCGATGCCGTAGACTTCCTTGAGGTAGTCCGCCAGTTCCTTGGCTTGCATCAGCGTCAGCTTCACGATGCTGTCGCCCAGTTGCTTGGTCTGGTCGCTCCAGGCCTTGGCTTGTTCGTCTGTCATGAGTACACTCCCATATCAACTACGCCTGACAGTAGCCGAGACTCCACCGTCTCGTTTGACCCTTGCGGGACAGCCGTCGAGGCAGCTTAAGGTTCGATGAATTGTTGTGATCCCCGCGGCCCGCGAGATCAGGCCGCCTGCTTCTCAGCCTTTTCGATGATGCTCTTGAGGCAACCCGCGATGACGCCCGCCGGGCCCTTCAGCGCGCCGGCCACACGGGCTCCCGGCGACAGAATGCACGAAACCACCTTCGCCTGCAGCTCGACGCGAGTCGGCATCGTGGAGAGCAGCCCGGCGCCCTTGGCGTCGAACAAGGCGCCGTCCACAAACGCGCCCTTGAGCTCCACCGCAGGGACTTTCTTGAGCCAGACCTGCATCTCCTTGGCCACGTCCACGATGCTGTCGCCGCCGTAGACGATCGCGCAAGGCCCGCTGAACAACTGGGCCGCCGCGTCCATCTTGCGGTCCCGCAGCGCGCGTGCAAACAGGGAATTCTTCACGACGAGCACTCGGATTCCCTTCTCCTTGAGCGCTCCTCGCATCACGTTGTTGTCGACGCCCCCAACCCCCTTGGTGCTCACAACCATGAAGTCGCGGACGTCCTGCTCCGCCATCTTCTTGTCCAGTTGCGCCTGCACCAGTTGTTTTACGAACTTGCTCATCGTATCTCCCTAGGTTTCAATCCAAACCCGCGTTGGGCGGGTCGCTCTGCGGCGGACGGCCGCCCGGGTAAACCTCGGCCGTCGGCGGTCAGATGTTCACCTGGACGCCCGGGCTCATGGTCGCCGACAGGCAGGCTTTCTTGATGTAGGTTCCCTTGGCTCCCGAGGGCTTGACCCTCTTGATGTGAGCGACGAACGCCTCGATGTTCTCGATCAGCTTCTTCTTGTCGAAGCTCTGCTTGCCGACCACGGCGTGCACGTTCCCGCCGGCGTCGTTGCGGAACTCGATCTTGCCGGCGGTGAACTCCGCCACCGCGGTGGCGACGTCGTCCGTCACGGTTCCGTTCTTCGGCGAGGGCATCTTGCCCTGCGGACCCAGAACGCGACCCAGCTTGCCGACCTTGCCCATGACCTTGGGCGACGCGATCGCCACATCGAAGTCCATCCAGCCGTCCGTGATCTTCTTGATGAGCTCGTCGGAACCGGCCTCGATCGCCCCGGCCTTCTTCGCGGCCTCCACCAGGGAGTCGTCGCAGAAAGCGATCACCTTCTTCTGCTTGCCGACGCCGTGAGGCAGCGAGAGGGACCCTCTCACCAACTGATCCGTCTGCTTGGGGTCGATTCCCAGCACCAGGACGCATTCGACCGTCTGGTCGAACTTGACGGACTTGAACGACTTGATCTTCTCGACAGCCTGTTCGAGGCTCACCGGCTGATCCGGAGCCTGCTCGGCCTCTTTCCTGTATCTCTTGCTCTTGGTCTGCATACGTTATCTTTCATCCAAAACACGGACGACGAACCCCGGTTCTTCAGTCCACCACATCGATTCCCATGCTGCGTGCGGTCCCGCGAATGATCTTCTCGGCCGCCGGGATGTCATAGGCGTTGAGGTCCTTGAACTTCGTCTCCGCGATCTTGCGGACCTGCTCGGCCGTGACCTTGCCGACCTTTTCCTTGTTGGGCACGCCGCTGCCTTTGGCCACATCGGCCGCCTTCTTGAGCAACACGGCCGCCGGCGGGCTCTTGACCTCGAACGTGAAGCTGCGGTCGGAGTACACCGTGATGACCACCGGCACGATCGTCCCGTTCAATTCCCTTGTTCGCTCGTTGAACTGCGACACGAACTGGCCGATGTTCACCCCGTGCTGGCCGAGCGCCGGTCCGATCGGGGGGGCCGGAGTCGCCTGTCCGCCCGGTGCCTGTAATTTGATCTGAGTTGTGATTTCCTTTGCCATCGTATACCCTTATCGCACACCAAAACTTATGACGGCCCGCGTTTGCTTATCCTTTTCCAACCCGCGTTCGCGCGATGCGGACGCGTGCAGTCCGTGAACGATGCCCGCTTCCCTGCGTCACACTTTCTCGATCTGCCAATACTCGATGTCCAGCGGAGTGCTGCGGCCGAAGATCGTCACGATCACCTTGACGATCCCGCGCTCCGAGTCGATCGAATCCACAACCCCCTCGAAGTTCTCGAACGCCCCTTCGCGAATCTTGATGTGGTCGCCCTTCTGGAACTCGACCTTGATGCTCGGAGCCTCCTCGGGCTTTTCCGCTTCGAGAAGCATCTTGGCGACGTCCGTGTCGCGCATCGGCGTGGGCATCCCCTCGGTCCCGATGAAGTCGCCGACGCCGCCGGTGCCCTTGATCATGAACCAGGCCCGCTCGGGCACCCGACCGTCCTCGGTCGTCTCCATTTCCATGAAGACGTAGCCGGGGTAGAGCTTGCGCTTGTGCACGGTCTGCTTGCCGGCGCGGATCCGCTTGATCTGCTCGGTGGGCACCTCGATCCGGCCGATGATATCGGTCAGGCCCTCCTGCTGGGTCTTGCGCTCGAGCGCTTCCTTGACCTGATTTTCCTTATTGGCCGCAACTCTCAGGACGTACCAGTGCATTTTTTGTCTTCACACTCGTTGATAGACCTATCGGCGTATCGCAGGCCCATGCCCGCACGGCTGCCCGTTCCCAAACCGCTCTCATCCCTGCGACGACTCCTGCCCGACGCGAACGCCCCTGTCCGCGCCGTCGCCCGACCGTCAACCGATCAGATGGCGGAACACGAACTGGAACACGACATCGGTGACGCCCAGAAGGATCGCCATCGCGAACACGACGACGATCACGATCATCGTCGAAACGGCCACCTCCTTGCGGCTCGACCAGTTGACCTTCTTCAACTCGCCCTCGGCCGCGATCATGAAGTCCGCGACCACCGGCTTGTTCATCAGCCAGTAGACCACTGCGATCAACCCCACCGCGATCACCACGGGAACCATGGTCGTGATCCACAGGCTTCGATCGCCGTCCGACAACAGCTTGTACAGACTGACACACCCGATCACGACGATCGCCGCGGCGGAAAAGCCGCTCCCGAGGCGGGTATACTTGCCCTGCCCCGGCTTGTATATCTTTGTCAGCATGGCTGAGACCCTATTTCAACCGGCACTTCTCTGGCTTTGGCGTCCCAACGCAACCGACGCCGTCATCACGCCAGGAGGGAATCGAACCCCCAACCTTTGGTTTTGGAGACCAATGCTCTACCAAGTTGAGCTACTGGCGTATCGCCGCGGCCTCCCGGGGGACACCGCAATTTCTCGTCTATTTGCGTCTGAGCTTGTGCACCGTGCGCTTGCGTTCGGCCTTGCAGAACTTCTTGAGCTCCAGCTTCGGAGCGCCTTCGGCCACGCTGACCTCGGTCCTGTAGTTCCTCGAACTGCACTCGCTGCATTCGAGCCAGACATATTCTCTCTTGCTCTTCTTCGCCATAAAGCCTTCCGACCACACGGCCTGCACGAACCCGGACGGCATTCCGCCACCTCGCGCGAGCCGGTCTATGCACACTTCGCCACCGGCTCACGGCCCGTGGCTTGCCTGCTTGCGATCCGAACCGTCGGCCTAGGCAAGCACCTTCGTCACGACGCCCGCGCCCACGGTCCGGCCGCCTTCACGAATGGCGAACCGAAGACCTTCGTCCATGGCGATGGGCGAGATAATCTCGACCTGAACCCGGATGTTGTCGCCGGGCATGCACATCTCAGCGGGCTTGCCGTCTTCGCTCATCAGGCTCTGGACGGCGCCGGTGACGTCGGTCGTACGGAAGTAGAACTGCGGCTTGTAGTTCGCAAAGAACGGGGTATGCCGGCCGCCCTCTTCCTTCGTGAGAACGTACACCTGGGCCTCGAACTTCGTATGCGGCGTGATGCTGCCGGGCTTGGCGATGACCTGTCCGCGCTCCAGGTCTTTCTTCTCGACGCCTCGAAGCAGCAGTCCGACGTTGTCGCCGGCCTGGCCTTCATCGAGCGTCTTGTTGAACATCTCGACGCCGGTGACGACGCTCTTGCGAATGTCGGGCGAAAGACCGATGATCGCGACTTCGTCGCCGACGTGAACCTTGCCCTTCTCGATACGGCCGGTGCCGACCGTGCCGCGTCCCTTGATGCTGAACACGTCTTCGACCGGCATGATGAACGGCATATCCACTTCGCGCTTCGGAATCGGGATGTACTCGTCCATGGCCTTGAGCAGGCTCACGATCGGCTGGCAAGCCGGATCGTCGGCCGACGCGGCGTTCATGGCCGCCACGGCGCTGCCGCGAATGACCGGCGCGTTGTCGCCGTCGAACTTGTACTTGTTCAGCAGCTCGCGAATTTCCAGTTCGACCAGGTCCAACAGCTCGGCGTCCTCCACGAGGTCGACCTTGTTGAGGAACACGACAACCTTCGGCACGTTCACCTGACGGGCCAGAAGGATGTGCTCGCGCGTCTGGGGCATCGGGCCGTCATAGGCGCTGACCACCAGGATCGCGCCGTCCATCTGGGCGGCGCCGGTGATCATGTTCTTCACATAGTCGGCATGGCCCGGGCAGTCGATATGAGCGTAATGGCGTTGCTGGGTCTCGTACTCCACGTGCGCCGTGGCGATCGTCAGGATCTTCGTGGGGTCGCGCCGGCCCTGGGATTCCGAGGCCTTGGCGATATCGTCGTACGACTTGAACTTCGACAGACCGTTGAGATCCATCACCTTGGTCATCGCAGCCGTCAAAGTCGTCTTGCCGTGGTCCACGTGCCCGATCGTACCCACATTCACGTGCGGTTTGGTCCGTTCAAATACTGCTTTGGCCATCGTTAACTAAACCTCCAAACTGTGCTGTTGAGCAGCTATTTGCCTGTCCTTTTCGTTTCTTCCCGAAAATATCAAAAGACCAACACGGCGACCAACCCCGCGGGGCCATCCCGTCCTGGTGTGCCTGCAAGCAGCTGCTGCTGGGATTTGAACCCAGGACCTCGTCCTTACCAAGGACGCGCTCTACCTGCTGAGCTACAGCAGCAACCTTCGAATCCTGTCGATCTTCAAACCCGCAGGCACAACCTGCAGAGACAACGAATCCTTGTCCTCAGACAAAGGCATGCCGCATGAGCAGGCAGTCATCCCCTCACCTGAAGCAAGGTTTCTCGGTAAATCTGCGTACCTACGGACTATAAACCGATGAATATAAGGCAACCGCCTCGGGAGTGCAACGAGAAAAAACGGAAAAATGAGAAAAAAAGACACCCGCCGACGCGACTGCTCACGTGCCACATCGCAGTCCCACCGCATCAGGGGCTATCAGGAACTGCCACAAAACGCCAGGATTCTACCCGACGGAACCGTCGAACGCAACCGTCTAATTGCCGGTGATGCCGTTCTCGACGGTTTTTTTTGCCTTCGCGTAGCGGTCCGTCCACCTGCCCAGCAGAGCTCGCCATTCCTGCGACGCCTGCGGGTCGCTCACCTTGATCTGCTGGAAAGCGTCCAACAGGGCCTGGGGATTGGCTGTGGCGGGGTTGCTCAGGTACGCTTCGACGGACTTGGCCAGACCCCCTTCCGGAGTCAGGTCTAAACCCTTTGTCGGCAAATAGTTAACCAGCAAACCACATGCGTCTTCTATGCTGCCGAGCCCCAGGTAGACTTGCAGCAACTGCCCTTGATATCTGGCGAGTTCCTGACCGGTCGCTCCAGCTGCCAGGATTCGGAGGCTCTCCGAAGCTTCCTTGAGCCGTCCGGCGACCACATACAGATCGGCGAGATTTGTCTGAGCGTCCCGCAGCAATTCGGGTTTGGCTTCCGCCTGCGCCCTCTGCCTGACCATGTCGAAGAACGAAATCTGCTGCTCCGGCGTCAATCGACTCGCCAGCGGCGGCGACTTGATCTTGGCCACCCACTCCGCCAGGAGCGTCGAGGGCGACCGTCGGAATACTTTCAAAGTCGCCTGCCACGCCGGATCGCTTTCACCGGCGACCCCAAGCTTCTCCGCCAGCCAGTCCAACTCCTGTGGCCCGCCGGCCTCGCCCGCCAGGTCAATCACTTTCAAGCGAATCGCAAGCACAGGATCGTCGCCCAGAGATTTCCATAACCTCCGAACGGCAGAAGGTTTATCGCTGCTGGCGTTGAAGAGTCCATTGATGGCGATCAACCGGATCGCATCGGCTTTCTCAGCGATCGCCTGTTCGAAGAGTCCGCCGAAGTGTTTGGATGCATGCTCTCGACACTTGCTCTCGGAGGAGCACAGGCCCGCCATCGCATTGAGCAAGTCGGCCCTCAGGCCGATGTCGTTGGCAGGACTCAATCGCGTGTAGCGGTCGGCAAGGGTTTTGAGATAACCGTTGGCCTCTTCGACCTTCAGCCCGTTGGGCTCAAGCAGTTTGCCGATAACCTCGGCGCCCACACGAGCCTTCTCCGGGTCCGCATCTTCGAGGAATTTGACGGCCCAGGCGAGCGTGCCGGTTCGTATCTCTTCAGGAAGCTTCGGACCAGGAGTGGTCAGAGAAGCATAGCAGGCCTCGCGCAGCGCCACCAGAATCTCCCTACGAACCCCCTCGTCGGTCTCGACGTTCAACTGGTCCAGCAGAGGCTTGGCCACGTTCACTTCCCACAGGGAAGCCAGAAGTCTGGCCGTGTTCCGACGCACATCCCGGCTTGGATCGGTGATCAACGCGATCAGCGCAGGCTCAAGCCCTGAGAACTTCGCCTTGCTGGTCCCGACCCGCAATTCTTCCAGCCGTTCCAGGGCCCAGAGCTTGACCCTAGCGTCCCGGTCCCCCAGATTGGCGGCCAGGAACTTGACTTTGGCGTCTTCGGTTCCCTGCAGGTTGTACAGGGCGGTCTTCTCGGTCAGATGCTTCTTCCACAAGTTATCCCGCTCGATCTCGTTCTCGCGCATCCGCGTTTCCTGGCGGATCACCCGGTCCCGCAGGAACGTCTCCATGCTCTTGTGCTCGAGCTCCAGGAGCATCTGGCGACGAATCGCCGGGTCGGGACTCGCGGAGATTCCGACGGAGGCCAACGCGTTGCGGGCGGCTTCGACGATCTGCGGCTCCGCGGCATCCATCAGGCCAAACAACCTGACGACCGCCTGCTTGTCCGGATGTCGTCTCATGGCGTAGATGACGTTGGTCCTGGCCATCACCGGCAACGACGCGTCCGTCACCGCCTTCTCAAGGTCCTGCTGGACCTGGCTGTAGCCGAACACCAGCGTGGCCTCGGCCGCCAGTCTGACGATGGAATAGTCCGGTTCGGACGTGACGACCCCGATCAGGGGCTTGATGAAGTCCTCCTTGGCTCGGATCGGCTGCTGGGCGGTCCGAGTCAAGCTGATCGCCTCGCAGACCGCCGCCCGCGCGTTGGGGTTGTCCGTCAGGGCGAGCACTTCCAGCAGGATCTTCCTGGCCTCAGGATTCTCGCTGGTCAGCAGGAGGATCGCCGCGTCCACGCGGTTCTTGCTGGTCTGGTTCTCCAGGAGCGTGGTCTTGTTGATCCTCAGTTGGGTGTCGATCTGAGCCGTCGGGACGGCTTCCTCGGCCACAGCCGCCGCCGGCGCCGCATCCTGGGCGTACGCCGCTCGCAGGCACACTGCGATGAGCAACAGCATTAGGATGTGACGCCGTGAAGCTTTCATCCGCACAATCCCCTTTGGGAGTCCTGGATCCCAAGTCACGCGTGCCGAAGGGAAGTTGACTCCTGTGACTCACGGTCGAGAAACCAAGAACTCAAGACTGAGTTCTCCTGCCGATATCATCCATATTCATAACTACTCCCCAAACCCCCAAAAGTCAACGCAGTTTCCGGGTTTCGACTCGGACTTTTGACTTTTTTGTGCAGCTCCACGCTGAAATGGACCCGATCTCCGCGCGACCTACGGGCGAGGATGGAACTTCTTGTGAATCCGACGCAGTCGCTCGTGGTCCACGTGCGTATAGATCTGAGTCGTCCCGATATCCACATGGCCGAGCATCTCCTGTACACTCCGAAGGTCCGCGCCGCCGCTGAGCAGGTGCGTTGCGAAACAATGACGAAGCGTGTGGACAGTCACTTTTCTGGGCATCCCTGCCCGAAGGGCGTACTTCTTCACAAGCCTCCAGACCTCAATACGTGACAGAGGCCGCCCGGTTCGCGACAGCAGGACGAACGACTCGCTCTTGGGTCGAATCAGCCTGGGACGCAGGTCCCGCAGATACTCCAGTATCGCAGCGATCGCCACTTTGCCCAGGGGGACGACCCTCTCCTTGTTGCCCTTGCCGAAGCAGCGCAGATAGCCGATGTCGAGGTTCAGATCGGTGGTCTTGAGGCCAGCGACTTCGCTGGCCCGCACGCCGGTGGCGTAGAGCAGTTCCAGCAGGGCCCTGTCCCTCAGGTAGAACGGCTCCTCGGGACTCGGAGCCTGGAGCAGCTTGAGCACCTGCTGCTTGTTGCACACGGTCGGCAGTCGCTGCCAGACCTTGGGGCTTTCGAGAATCTCGGAACCGTCGTCCTCGATCAGGCCGCGGAGCTTGGCGAACCGCAGGAACATGCGAATGGCGACCAGCGCCCGCTTGGCGGAGTTCTCGCTCTTGTCCTGTCGGACCATCTCCCCCAGGTACATCTGGACGAGATGCGTGTTGACGCCAGCGATCTCGGTCACGCCGCCGTCGCTGCAAAAGGTCAGGAACTCCCGCAGGTCCCGGCCATAGGCCAAAATGGTGTTGACCGACAGCCCCGCTTCGATGGTCAGATAGTCCAGGAAGTCCACGACCGCCCGGCCCACGGGCGTGGCGCGCAGATTCGCGACAATCGTCTGTCTCTGGATCAGCGACATCGCGCCGGCCCCAAGATGTGCTGGCAAAGGTCCATACCCAGGATATCGACGCCATGACCATCCCCCCTTTAACACTACCCGGTGTGGCCCGCTGGGGAAGACTCGAACGGACGATGCCATACCCGCAGATGGGGAATTGGCTCTTGTCGTCGCGACGCCAACAAGGAATACCTCGCCTTCGAATTCTGGACGATGTCCTTCGTAGGCCAATTCAAAGGCCAACTACCCCTGCCCAAGATCGACGCGAAGTACGGCTGCCAGTTGTTCTGCCTCCGCGAAAAGCAGGACCACCCCCAACTCCTGGCGACCAACCGCCACATCTCCTGCGCCGGCCTGGAACTGGAAACCCTCGAATGGCGGGACCGAGCCCTGAGCGGCACAAGCCGAGTCGTCCCGAACGACCTGTACACGCTCTACATCCACGAACCGCAGGAATTCGCCCACAGAGGATACGAACTTTCCGTGGCCGGCGGTGACGCCAAGACAGTGCGCAGAGAAGGGAACATCATCGAGATCGACGTTCAATGCCGGGACGAAAATACCCTGCACTGGAAAATTCGATACAATTAGAGAGAACGAATAGCAGGCCGCCCACTGCGAGTCCGACAACGGGCGGCCGTTTGTCTTGCAGCACCCCTACCGCAAGAACCTGCGCTCCAGGAACTCCTGGACGGACCGCCGCCCGTCCAAGACACAGTGAACGAACACCTTCCGTTCCACGATCTGGTAGATGACCCGATACGGCTTGAAATGGACTTCCCGAAAGCCCTGCAAACCCACGTGCTCAAGTTCAGGCGGATTGTGGCCTCGACGAGGCATCTCGGCAAGACTTCCGCAGGCTTCATGGAGTTTGCGCAAGACGTAGTCGGCTCGCTCCCGACCGTCCGCCCTCAGGACATACCGATAGATATCGAATACATCCTCCTCGGCCTCCGCAACCATGAGCACCTGATACTTCATGGGAGCTTCTTGGTCCGAGCGGTAAGGTCTCGAAACGCCCTCTTGAGCGGCTTGTGTTTGCCGGCCTCGACACTCCGCTGGCTCTGCGCCAACAACTTGAGCATGGCCAGGCTCTCTTGCGTCTGCTCGTAGCTGTCGATGTCCTGAACCACCGCTTTGGCCCGACCATCCTGGGTGATCACCAGGGTTCCGGGCTGTGCGCTCAACTCGCGTATGATCTCGGCCGTATGGGCCTTCAGATAGCTGACCGGCTTGACTCGCTCACTGAACTTCATAAACCCGGCTCCTTTCGCCTCTGAGTATAGCGTGAATCCCCCTTCCGGGCAAGCTATCTGCCAGTGATCCAACGGGCATCGCAGACCTGCATCTTTGACTCCGTTTGTGCCGAACGTCTCAGTTCCTGTCAACGGGTCCGCCCTGTGCCGCTCGAAAGTCAAACTGCCACAGCTTGCCGGGACTGCCATCGGCGGGCCGTAGGGTTCGCCTTCACGGGCCTTCTCATGAATGCGATCGGTCAAGGACTTCAGGCTATGGATACTGCGGCATCGCGGACCCGAACCGCGACGTCGCGGCCCCCGAGAACGCCGGGATCTGGAAAGTGGACCTCCGGACAGGCGAGCAGTCCCTGCTGCTGTCGCTGGCGGACGCGGACAGGATCGTCCTATTGGGCCAGCTCCACCTGCCGCGGGAGTACGCAGGCGAGTGGCGGTGCGACATGCACCCGCGATGCAGTCCCGACGGTCGGAGCGCGATCATTGACTCGCCCCACGGCGGCAACGGCCGGCAGATGCACCTGGTCGACACCTCGGGCGTCGTGTGAGACGATTCGAGTTGAGGCCCCGGCCGACTACGCCTATAATCGTCCGACGTTGAACGGACTCGAAGGCAATGGTGTGCACGGCACACCCTACAAAGGCAATAGGACATGAGTAGAAGGATCGAGGTGGTTCGTTGGGTTGCCCTGGTGGGCGTCGCGTTGTCGCTGGGATGCGCAAGTCGCCCCTCCGAGCCGGGGCCGGCCCAGACGCTCCGCCTGGAAAGCGTCGCGAAGGAACAGGCCGTCCGGGCGGCGCACGACATTCTGTCCAAGATGCACTTTCCCATCGAGAAGCTCGACGTCGAGCAGGGCATCGTCCGAACCCGTCCCCTGCGAGGGGCGCAGTTCTTCGAGTTCTGGCGAAGCGACAACGTCGGAGCGTTCAACACCGCCGAGGCCAACGTCCAGTCGATCCGCAGGATCGTGGAAGTCCGCGTGAAAGCGTTGGAGCGTGGAAGCGTGGAAGCGGCGACTGAGCCCGCCGCCTACGGTCTCGAATGCACCGTCCAAACCCAGCGGCTGGCCCTTCCGGGCAACCCGGTCGCCGGCGTATCCCAGGCTTACTTGATCTACACGCGGAGCGACTCGACGCTGCAAACCCTCGAAGTGACCCCGCAACAGCAGTCGCAAATGGCCTGGATCGACTTGGGGGACGATCCCAAGCTGGCCGCCGAGATCGTCCGGAGAATCGAGCGAAGGCTCCAGGATTGACTATCTATCATTGACTATCTACTATTTGAGCTTCGCGTCTCGTGTCGTGCGTAGCGCATCGCAAATCGTAAATAGTAGATAGTAGATCTATGAACGTTCTCGTCTGTGGTGGAGCCGGGTATATCGGCAGCAACATGACCGCCTTGCTGGCGGCCGAAGGCCATGAGCCGATCGTGTACGACAATTTCGGCAAGGGGCACCGTTCCGCAGTTCGCGGCGTGCAGGTCGTCGCAGGGGACCTGGCCGACTTCCAGGGCATCGTGCGGGTTCTCAAGGAACGCAAGATCGAGGCCGTGATGCACTTCGCCGCTTCGATCGAGGTGGGCGAGTCGGTCCAGGAGCCCCTGCGGTACTACCGCAACAACCTCTCGAACACGCAGAACCTGCTCTCGGCCATGGAGGCGGCGGGCGTGCAGAAGTTCGTCTTCAGCAGCACCGCGGCGGTCTACGGGATGCCCGAGAAGGTCCCGATCACCGAGGACGCCCCCAAGAAGCCGATCAATCCCTACGGCGAAACCAAGCTGGCGGTCGAGCGGATGTGTCGCTACCAGTCCCAGACCGGCCGGCTGCACTACGCGGCCCTTCGCTACTTCAACGCCTGCGGCGCAGGCGACAACGGCAATCGCGGCGAGGACCACCGTCCCGAATCGCACCTGATCCCACTGATCATCCAGGCCGCGATGGGCAAGCGGACGGACATCAAGATCTACGGCGGCGACTACCCGACCCCCGACGGCACCTGCATCCGCGACTATATCCACATCGACGACCTCTGTCGGGCGCACCTGTTGGCCCTGAACCGGCTCGACAGCCAGGTCGAGCAGACGTTCAACCTGGGCAACGGCCAGGGCTACTCCGTCCGCGAGGTGGTCGAGTCGGTCAAGCGGGTCTCGGGCCGGGACTTCAAAGTGGTCGAGACGGCCCGGCGGCCGGGCGACCCGGCGGTCCTGACCTCCGACGCGACCAAAGCCAAGACCGAACTCGGCTGGCAGCCGCAGATGCCGGCGCTCGACGACATCGTCGCCACCGCCTGGACCTGGCACATGGGACACCCCGAGGGGTATGAGGATTGACTATCGACTATTTACGATTTACTATCTGAGTCCCGCCGCTCGCGACAAGTTCGCCGGCGAGGGCCGCAAAATCGTAAGTCGTAAATAGTAGATAGTAGATTACGAGGGGTTTGCCGTGAAAGATCCAAGGGGCCGGGTCAAAGAGTTCCTCAGCAGCCAGGGCATGTACCACGGGGACACCAGCATCCAGGACATCTGCGATGCCTTCCTCGACGAGATGGAGAAGGGCCTGACCGGCAAGAAAAGCTCGCTGGCCATGCTGCCCACCTACATCGGGACCGAGCGGGAGCTGCCGCGGGATATGCCGGTCATCGTGCTGGACGCCGGCGGAACGAACTTCCGCATCGCCGCCGTGTCGTTCGGGCAGGTGGGCGCCCCGGAGATCTCGGAATTCAAGGTCTTTCCCATGCCGGGGATCACGGCCCAGGTCGGCAAGGACGAGTTCTTCGGAACCATGGCCGGCCACGTCGTCTCCATCGCCGACAAGAGCTCCAACGTGGGCTTCTGCTTCTCGTACCCGGTCGAGATGTTCCCGAGCAAGGACGGACGGGCGCTGCTCTTTTCCAAGGAGATCAAGGCCCCCGAGGCCGTCGGCCAGATGATCGGCGAGAACATGAACAAGTCCCTGACCCGCCTGGGCGTGCGGCAGGAGAAGCACTTCGTCCTGCTCAACGACACCGTCGCCACTTTGCTGGCCGGACGGGCCGAAGCCAGCGGCCGTCGGTTCGACAGCTACATCGGCTTCATCCTCGGGACCGGCACCAACACCGCCTACGTCGAGCACAACAGCAACATCACCAAGGCCAAGGACCTCGGAACCGTGGGCAGCCAGATCATGAACGTCGAGTCCGGCGGGTTCAGCAAAGCCCCGCAAGGCAAGATCGACAAGACGCTCGACGCCGCGTCGGTCAGTCCCGGCGCCTATACGTTCGAGAAGATGATCTCGGGCGCCTACATCGGACCGCTGTGTCTGACCGCGGCCAAAGCTGCCGCCAAGGCAGGCCTGTTCTCCAAGGCCGCAGCCGACGGAGTCGGGGGGATCCAGGCCGCCACGACCAAGGACATCAGCAGCTTTCTCACCCGTCCGGAAGGCCGGGACAATCCCATCTCGGCGGCGCTGGCCGGCGCGACGGACGACGACGTGATCACGCTGTATCACATCGCCGACGCCCTGATCGAGCGGTCGGCCAAGCTGACCGCGGCCAACCTGTCCTCCGCGGCCCTCAAGAGCGGCAAGGGCCGAAACCCCGCAAGACCCATCTGCATCGTGGCCGAGGGCACGACCTTCTACAAGCTCAAGAGCCTCCGCTCGAAGGTCGAGTTCTATCTCAAGCAGTACCTGGTCGACAAGAAGCACGTCTACTACGAGATCACGAACATCGACAACGCCACGCTGATCGGCGCCGCCATCGCCGGCCTGACAAACTGAGACTCACCGGTCGGTCCGCGGCGGGAACGCGATCTCCGCAAGCTTTTCGCGAACGGGCTTGCTCGCGCCGCCGTCGCGGGGGTGGGCGCGATTCGTCAGCAGGATCAGGTAGACGCCTGTGTCGGGATCGCAGACCAGACTGGTGCCTGTGTACCCTGTGTGACAGAAGGCGTTCGGCGACCCGTTCGGCCCCTTCACCCAGGAGTAGCTCGAACTGACGTCGAAGCCATAGGCTCGGCCGTGAGACTGAGGCTGGGTCAGCATCTTGACCGCGCTGGGACTGAGGACCCGCTTGCCCCTGCACATGCCGTGATTGAGCAGCATCTGGCAGTAGATGGACAGGTCCGAGGCGGTCGAGAAGAGTCCCGCATTGCCGCTGATCCCGGCGTTCAGGCGGGCCAGCGGATCATGCACCGTGCCTCGCAGCGGCTCGCCGTCCACGATCTCCGTCGCGGCGATCCGCGGCTTCCATGCCTCCGGCGGGTTGAACGTCGTGTCCTTCAGGCCGAGGGGAACGAAAAGGTCGTCGCGCGTGAACTCGTCCACGCCCTGCCCCGTGACGACCCGGACGATCTCCGCGAGCGTGATATAGCCCAGGCAACTGTATCGAAACTCCTCGCCCGGCGCGGACTTGGCGTCGAGAGTACAGATCCTCTCGATCACCTTCTCCGGGCACGGCGAGCCATACTGCGTCTTGAGACTGTTGGCGTCGGTATACGCTGGCAGACCGGAGGTGTGGGTCAGGAGATGCTTGATGCGAACCTGCTCTTTGCCGCCGCAGGCGAAGGCAGGCAGATAGTCCGCGACCAGAGCGTTGGGGTCGAGCTTGCCGCGGTCCACCAGGATCAGGATCGCGGCCCCCGTCGCCAGAGGCTTGGTCATCGAGGCCAGATCGAAGATCGTATCCTTCTGCATCGGCTCCTGCGTCGGCTCGGAGATCGCCTGGCCGAAGGCCTTGTGATACAGGACCTTCGTGCCCCGACCGACGAGCACGACCGCGCCGGGGAAGTTCCCCGCCTGGATCTCCGCCTGGACAACAGAGTCGATCCCGGCCAAACGGTCGCGATAGGCACGATCCGAATGGCAACTCGAGACAAGACACACGAAGGCCAAGCACGAAATTCGAAACTCGAAACCCGAAACAAATCCAAAGGCTCCAAATCCAAATGACCGAAACGCTCGCGCCGGCTGGAAGTCCGTCTTGGATTTCGAAATTCGGTCATTCGAATTTGTTTCGGATTTCGGATTTCGAGCTTCGTGCTTCTGAGTCATGCATCTTCCTTCTCTTCGGTTCGCCCAATCCGTTCGATCGCCACCGCCACCGGCGACGGGATCTCTTCTCCTCGTTTGCTCCGCTCGGCCAGTTCCTCCATCGCCTCGTGGAGAACTTCGCAGGCGTGTTCGTACGTGCAGCCGGTCTCCTGCGCGATCAGCCGGCAGCCGCGATCGATCAGCTTCTTGTTGCTGGGAGAAACCCAGACCATCGCATTGCCGATCACCCGGCCCATCCGAACCATCGTCGCGGTCGAGAGCGTGTTGAGGATCAGCTTGATCGCCAGGTGCTCCCACAGCCGCAGCGGCGAAGCGGGCAGATCGCAGGGAACATGGATGTGCTCGTCGACGTCGAGCGGCTTGGCTTCAGGGCCAAACGTGATCGCGGCGGTCCTGGCGAACGGAGAATCTGAAATTTGGGATTTGAAAGTTGAGATCTGAGATCTGAGATTGCCCAAGTCGCCGACCTGCACAAGCATCGAATCCGGGGCGTTCGTACGCGAGGGGTCGGTCTCGTTTCCGATGCGGAACTTGTGGATCTCGCCGTTGTCCAGCTTCGGCGGATTGGCCTGGATGCTCGCAGGGGCATTCAACTGCGCATAGACCTCTCGCCCCCAGGTCAGGCCGCGAGGCTCTCGCTGGAGCATCTCGCGCCAGGCCTGCTCGGTTGTGCGATGAGGGTCCTTGACGAACGACCACGACACGGGCGAAACCGCATCCCCCTGTCTGCGGAACGGAGGCAGCATGAACGTCGGCGCTCGTTCGGTCGTGTCGGTCAGGACGTCGAGCATCAGGGAATCGGCGAGGTAGGTCACCAAGCCGCGGTTGCCATAGACCCCTTCCTCCAGTTCCACGGCCCGCGCGATCGCCGTGACCGCTTGCGGACTCGATAGTTGATGGAGCAGACTTGCGAAGAGTTGGCGGTAAGAGGAAATGGTGTGCACGGCACACCCTACATGCTTCGCCAACGCTGTCTCCATCGCCGCGCCGACGACCAGAAGCTCCGTGGTCGTCGCCTGCATGCGGGTCGAGCCGGTGATGGCCATGGGCCCGGTCGCCAAATCAAGCTTGCCGATGCGAGGTTCGTCGATGACCTCCCGCGACCGCTGGACGTGCTGACGCAGAAGACCCGTCGGATTGTTGTAGACGAAGAACACATGGGCCCCGACGTCGAGCCCCTGCCAGGCGGTGCCGATGACGAAGGACGTTTCGCCGCCTTCGGTGATCGCGACGACGACGTCGTCCTTCTGCACGCCGGCTTCTTGGATCTGCCGCCGCCCGAAATCGGTGAAGTCCTCGAAGCCTTCGACCGACTTGATCAGCGCGAAATCCCCGCCGGCCATGACGCTGATGCACAGGTTCGTCATTCGCGCATTGTCCGGTTCCGTCCGCCGCCAGAACTCGCGCCAGGCGGCTTCCAGGAGAATGCTCAGCCGGCCGGTCGCGCCGCAACCGGTGAAATAGATCCGATGCCCGGTCCGTATCGCTTCGGCCAACGCGTCGGCCAATTGCCCAAAGGAGTCCTGTGCGAAGATCCGCTCCAGGGAAGCCGGGATGTCGTCATCCACCGATTGCAGCCTCCGAACGCCCGCCTGCACATCCGCTTGGATCGTATGCGACAGCCGCAACGTCTTCGGATGCATCGCCTCGGTCAGCAATTCGCCCAGGCGAAACGCTTTCTCATGATCAAGAAACGCTTGTGCTTTCTTCTTCGCATCGGACATCGTCAATCGTGCACCCCCTCGACGATTTCGTTCGGTTCAGTCGCAATCACGACCAGACTGTTGGCGACAGGACGCTCCCGCCCGTCGGAGGGCGAGTTCATCACCTGCCCGTCGAGCCAGAGCGTGGAAGAGCCGCCGCCGTCGAGATTCACCGCGTATTGGCACCCGAGCCCCTTCATCAGCGAGGCGAGTTCGGGGATTGTCATGCCCACCGAGAACCCGTCCTGGCGCCCGTCCACCACGACCAGGACAAACTGTTCGTCGTTCCATCCCAGCGCGGTCCGCGGATGTCGCGGCTGCGGCGGCGACCATTCGGGTGACCGGCCCTCATCGAGCAGGATGGGTCCGCCGCCAACGGCGGTCGAGGCACCTGTCAGATCGGGCACCGTCTGCAAATGGAGCGTGAGCACCGAGCCCGGCGTCCATGGCGGCAACCTCTCCGCCAGTGCCGGCCCGATGGACAGCACCATCGTCGTCGGCGTCAGTTCGGTGTTTCCCCCCTCGAGAATGGCTTTCACACTGGCGCGAAAGGACGCCCCGGACCTCAGCGGCAGCCACACTCCCTCGCCGGCCTTCTCCAGAATGATTTCGAGCCCGCCCTCCGTCCGAGTCGATGGCCCGACTGCTGGCGTGTAGAGCACGGCTTCGTTGTCGCCTCGCTCTTCATTCAGAACAAACGGGACGGACACGCCGTCTGGACCAACGGCCCGAAACTGGGCCATGACTTGCCCGATATGGGGCTGGCCCTCTTTATCGATCCAGAAGCTGGGCCCGTTGGGCGAACTGATCAGTTCGTTTCGGGCGATGTGCAGGCCGAGAGGATCGCCTTGATAGGGGCCCGGACGAATGACGAAGAAGTCGCCGTTGACGGCGGCGACAGGCCGAGCACACTGCAGGGTCGCCGCCTGCTGACTCACGGTCGCCAGCCCATACACCTGATCCTGGGCCAAGGTGGAGACGAACCGAAATCTCGCGGCAGACCGGTCCACCTTCACCGCGTGGATCGACCAGGGCCCCTCTCCGACTCGATGGTGGAGATACTCCACTCCCGGCGGCACATTCGGCCGGGGGGAACCGGTCGCGTCAGCCGCGACTAGAACGCCCTCGCACGCCAAGAACAGCAACAACGGGAGTTCCGCGGATCGAAGAACCCCGCGAACCGATCGTGTGCAATGGTGAATGCTCATGTCCTTCGTGTTCCCGAAACCGAATCGCCGGACTGCCCTGCTCGATTGCAGCGACCTGCCGTAGTGATATCATCTCTCGACGCTCGGTGGCAACGGTATTTCGGGTGCGACTGCGCTCAACGGTGGCTATAATCGCTCGCTGGGATGAATCGTATCGGTCAACCGTCGGCAAGAAGCCGCGTGGAGCAACGATGAGCAAGTCGAAGACAAGTTCGAAGAAGAAGGGACTGTGGGTGGCGGGGCTGATGTCGGGGACCTCGGCCGACGGGGTCGATGTGGCCATCGTGGAGATCCATGGCCGCAAGGTGCGCGTGCTGGCGTTCGAGACATTTCCCTACTCCGCCTCCCTGCGAAAGGGCATCCTGGCCTTGTGCAATCCCGAGACCGCCAGGCTCGACGACATCTGTCACTACAATCACGTGCTGGGCGAGGTCTTCGCCGAGGCGGTGATCCGGCTGTGCAACAAGAGCGGCCTGCCGCTGGACTCGGTCGACCTGATCGGCTCGCACGGCCAGACGATCTGGCACAATCCGCAGGGCCCCAAGTACGATGGAGAGATGATCCGTTCGACGCTCCAGATCGGCGAGCCTTGCCGGATCGCGCAGCGGACCGGTATCGCGACCGTCGCGGACTTCCGGCCCCGCGATATGGCCGCCGGCGGCGAGGGCGCGCCGCTGGTGCCGTATGCGGACTACGTGCTGTTCTCCGACAAGAAGCTCTGCCGGACCGTGCAGAATGTCGGCGGCATCGCGAATGTGACGTACCTGCCTGTCTGCAAGAATCATGGGAACTGCTCACATTCCTGCTCCTGCGGACACGACACACACCCCGAAGTCCTCGCGTTTGACACCGGGCCAGGGAACATGGTCATCGACGGCCTCGTGCGTATCGTGACCAAGGGCAGACGCCACTACGACCGCGGCGGCGCGATGGCCGCCAAAGGAGAAGTGCACGAGGGCCTCTTGAAAGAAATGCTGCGACACCCCTTCCTGCGACGCAAGCCGCCCAAGTCCACCGGCCGGGAGCAGTTCGGGCAGCAATACTGCGAATCTCTCCACGGCCAGGCCCGCAAGCTGAAGTTGTCGGCCGAGGATATGCTCGCAACAGCGACCGCCTTCACGGCTTCGACGATCGCGACCGCCTATCGCAGGTTTCTGCCGACCCTGCCGGACGAGATGATCCTCTGCGGCGGCGGCTCGCACAATGCGACGCTCGTGAGCATGTTGCGGTCGCAACTTGCGGACGTTAGAATCCGCTCGACGGATGAATTCGGCATCAGCGTCGATGCCAAGGAGGCCGTATCGTTCGCCATCCTCGCGTATGCAACGATCCAGGGGCTGCCCAACAACCTCCCCAGCGTCACGGGGGCGGACGAACCGGTCATTTTAGGGAAGATCGTGCCGGGAGTATGACGTGGAGTTCCGAGAAACGAACATGGCCCCGCGAAAACGCCTGCCCACCACCGAGAAGCGCAATCCGAGAAGCGCGAACATCGACACGCTGCCCACGCTGGAGATCGTGGACCTGATCAACTCCGAAGACCGGACCGTCCCGGAGGCCGTCGGTTCGCAGCGAGAAAGCATCGCGACCGCGATCGACGCGATCGTGGACCGCTTTCGCAAAGGCGGGCGGCTCTTCTACGTCGGCGCCGGCACCAGCGGCAGGCTGGGCGTCCTGGACGCCTCCGAATGTCCTCCCACGTTCGGCGTCAAGCGGTCGATGGTCCAGGGCATCATCGCAGGCGGCCGCAAGGCGCTGGTCCGGTCCATCGAAGGGGCCGAGGATGATGTCGAAGGCGGCGCGGCGCAGATCGACCAGAAAAAGGTGACCTCGCGCGACGTGGTCGTGGGCCTTGCAGCCTGCGGCGTGACGCCCTTCGTGCACGGCGCGCTGCGCCAAGCCCGCAAGCTCGGGGCGCAGACCGTGTGCGTGACCTGCGCGCCGGAGGTCGTCCAATCCATCCCCGCCGACATCATCATCAATCCGGTGGTCGGGCCGGAGATCGTGACTGGTTCGACGCGGATGAAGGCCGGGACGGCGACCAAGCTCGTGCTCAACATGCTCACGACCACGGCCATGGTCAAGCTGGGCAAGGTTCACGGCAACCTCATGGTCGACCTGCAGGCGGTCAACAGAAAGCTCCGCGACCGTTCGTTGCGAATCGTCATGGAATTGACTGGCCTCTCGCGGCCCAAGGCCAAGACCCTGCTGGATCGAGCTGAGGGCAAGGTCAAACCCGCCGTCGTCATGCACTTTCGACGCGTGGGCCTGGACCAGGCGATGACGATCCTGGACAGGAACGACCAGATTCTGCGAAGAGCGATCGCGGACGCCGGGGAGACCGCATGATGGCAGCGGATATGCGACAGTGCATTCGTATGCCGCTCGTGACGATTGTCACGCTGATGGCCTTGTCGGCCACCTGTCCCGCGTCGGCGCAGAATGTTGTCCGTTTCGACGATTTCATCGCCTCATTCCCTGCTGAAGTGCAGGTCCGCGCCCGCGCGATCTGGAATGCGGCGGAGTCTCCCGAGACGACCGCAACCGAAGACTCCAGGGAGGGCGTCTCCGACGACGATCTGCTCACGGCCGCCGACGCCGCGAAAAGAGACTCGCTCCTGGCGCAATGGGCAGAGTTGCGGACGCAACGGGACGCCGCCCGCGCGGAGCGCGATGAACTCGCGCGAGCCGCAACCCGCTGGACGTCGTTTGCCGAGCGTACACAGGGCCGTGACGGAATGGGTCTTGTGCATCTCCGCGCCCTGCGCGTTGCACGGGAGCACCAGGCTTCGCTCCAGCGGGCCGAGACGCGTATTGCGGCCCTGGAACGGGAGATTCAGTCCCGTCGCGTCGGAACCGCCCTCGAAACCGTCTCGCGCAAGTTCGGCGCGCGGGCCTGGCTCGTCATTGTCGCGTACCTCGCGATAACGACAGTGCTGGGCGGCCTGCTGGCCGGCAAGCAGGCTTCGATGAGAGACTTCTTTCTCGGCGGGCGCAGGCTGCCCTGGCCCGCTGTCTGCGGCTCCGTCATCGCCACGGAACTGTCGGCCGCGACGTTCCTCGTCGTTCCGGCCCTGGTCTTTTCCGCAGGCGGGGACATGACCTACATCCAACTCGCCCTCGGGACCATCCTGGCGCGCTTGCTCATCGGCTACTTCTTCATCCCCGCCTATTACGAACGCGAGATCTACTCGCCGTACGAGTACATCGGCCGGCAGTTGGGCCCGCGCATGAAGAACCTCACCACAGGCCTCTTCATGATTGGCGGCATCCTCGCCCAGGGCGCGCGCATCTACATCGCGGCCAAAGCTCTTCAGGTCGTCACCGGCACTGACGTCACTACCTCCATCGTCCTGATCGGCGTCGTCTCCATCGGTTGGACCCTCATGGGCGGGATCACGACCGTTGTGTGGACCGACGCGATTCAGTTCCTGCTGTTCGTTGTCGGAGCCGTTGCCGCCGTGGCGTTCGCCTCGACCCGTCTCGACGGCGGTCTGGCCGCCATCGTCTCGGAGGCCGGTCACGCCGGGAAGTTCCGAGTTCTCAACCTGAATGTCAACGCCCACGAAGCGTACACGCTCTGGTGCGGCTTGATCGGTTTCAGTTTCCTGACTCTGTCCTCTCACGGGACCGACCAACTGCTCGTGCAGCGTCTGTTCACCTGCAAGGGGCCGGGACAAGCGAGGAAGGCGATCGTCTGGTCCGGTCTGTCCCAGGTGTTGACCCTTCTGCTGCTCTTCGTCGGCGCGGCGATCTTCGTCTACTATCGCCATGTGCCCCTGACGGCGCCGGAGCGGGTCGTGGTCGATGCCGACTCCATGAAAGTCTTCGCGGTCTATATCGTCGGCGTGATGCCGCCGCTGCTGTCCGGCTTGCTCATGGCGGCCATCTTTGCCGCCGCCATCTCCACGCTCGACTCGCTCCTGGCGGCCCTGTCCCAGTCCACCATCTCCATTTTCTACCAGCCGTTTCTCAAACCGCAGGCTTCCGACCGTCACTACGTCAGGGCCTCTCGCGTCGTCGTCCTGATCTGGGGCATCCTGCTCACCGCCTTTGCCATCACCTGCGACGTCATAGCCCGCTCGTACGCCGATCTGATTCAGTTCGCCCTGGCGATGGCGGCCTACACCTACGGCGGTCTGCTGGGCGTGTTCCTGCTGGCCTTCCTGCCGACGCGACGCGACGACCTCGGTTTGCTCTGGGGCGTTCCTCTGTCCATGCTGACGGTCTTCGCCCTGAGTTGGCACCAGACCGTCGCGCAGGGGATTGTCGTGGCGGCCTCGGTGATTCTGCTGGTCCAAGCCTTTCGTCGGCTTCGACAACAGCCCGAGAAGATCTTCTACATCGCCGTCGCAGTGCTGCTGGTTCTGGTCCTCAGCCTGGGCGTGATCGGGACCACACCCGATAACCGGCCCGTACACATCACGCTCGCCTGGCCGTGGCACTTTCCCATCGCAACCGCCATGACCTTCTGCCTGGGCTACCTCGTCGGGAATCGCCGCGCCGTCGGAGAGCCAACGTCACGAACTTGCCTGCCATGCTGATCGGCAAGCGGGTGCCCCGACCGTCATCCTCGCCGATCCTGGGTCACAGAGATGAATCGCTTTCCCATCAGTCAAAAGGGCTGCGGACGAACCCGCAGCCCTGTGGAGAGACAATCGACTTGAGCCCTACAGCAGCCTGCTTCGGCGAAGCCACCCGACCACGCCGGCGCCCAGCCCTCCAAGGATCAGAGCCCCGGGAGCAGGGACAGCGGGAACATCGCCCCAGATCCGATAGTCCGGTCGGTCCTTGTTGTCGAGCGTGTGCGTCGATGAGGTCGAGAACGCGATGCCCAGCGGGTCGCCGGGCTGCCATCCGCTGGCGGCGGTGAATGTCGCAAGAGGGATGGCGATGTCCACGAACCAATCGTCGTTGGCCGGGCCGGGCCCGTGGAACTGGGAACCCGTGTACGGCGGGTCGAGAGTCCCGGAGGCGTTCACGAAGCGCGAGTATGTGGCCGCGTCAAAACCGATGCTGTGGGGAGTGCCAGCGAGGGTGATGTCCCACCCGTTGGAAGGCCCGCCGGAAATCGCCTGCACGAGTTCCACCTGGTTGTCTCCGGACAGATCCAGTTGAACCGCCCAATCGACGTCGGAATCCGCGTCCGTGTTCAGCAGCGCCGTCCAGACGAACTGTCCGCCGACGCTCGGATCGGTGTCCACTCTCATTCGAAACATCAGGTCATTGGCGTTATAGGCCCAGAAACCGGCCCCAAACGGACCGTTTCCACTCTGATCAATCCCTCCCACGATGTCCACCGGGCCCTGCGGCGGGGTGCCGCGGTTGTCCCAAGGGTCATTGGTCCGGGCGTCCACATAGGGCGACCCTCCCATCATGACCGTACTCCAATCGCTGTCCAGGCTCGGCCATGTGGGGACCGCCCCGGCCGGAAACCACGAGACGCACGCCAGTGCGCCTATACTGAGAATCCACTTTGAACGTTCCATTGGTGATCCTTTATTCCTGCCTTGTCGTGATGACTACATTCGAAGATGTATTTGGGCGGGATTGAGCGATGCGTCTGGCCCGAGAATCCTTCCGGCTTGCGCCAGCCCCCACTCCATTGTTCCCGATTCTACTCTTGATTGTTCTTGACTTCTGTCCTGCACCCTCCGGGCTCAACCTTCACACGGGCCTCTGAGCCGCGTTTCCAATATATACAGGGACAGGAGCCTGCGGTTCACGGAAAATGCCCACGAACCTCTTCTTCGAGAGGGAAATCGAGTGATCGTCGCGGAGGCGTGAAACACCGCACGATTCAGGGGAGAATCGATCGGGGCCGGCTCATGGCCGGCCCCGATGTGGATTGGACTGGAGATTCGACGCCGGTTGAATTACCAGCGGTATTGCAGCGAGGCGCTGAACACGTGGACGGTCTCGTCGCTGTTGAGCCGCGTGTCGTAGTCGAAGTACGCCCGCGTACGGTCGTTGAGTTCGGTCAGGAAGCCCAGCCCCAGCACGGCGCTGTCGCGGGAAATTGCGTCGTCCTTGACCGTGAAGACCACCGTCGGATCGCTGGCGAAGGACGTGTCCACGCTGGCGCGGTCGTCGCCGAACTCGTGCACCCAACGGCCTCGAAGCTGAACATCGGCCCGGAAGTCGCCGGCCGTCTCGATCAGTCGCTTCGTCAGCCGAGCGCCGAGCGAGCCGCGAATCGACTCGTGCGTCTGGCTCTCGAACGCCAGGGCGCTGACCCCGCCGGTCTCGGTGTAGGAGTCCAGATCGAGATACGTGTACTGCACCGACGCCAGGGGCGCCAGGGTCAGGTTCGGGGCCAGTTCGTAATCGCGACTGACCTCCACGTAGGCCGCGAACTCCGAACCGTCGAAGTTGCCCGAGAGCCGCTCGTCGAGCAGGTCGACGAACCGACGGGTTTCGTAGTCCAGACTGGCGTAGGTCGCGACGGCGTCCACGTTCCAGACATCCCAGGCCAGGCTGCCGTAAAGGCCGATGTGGGCTGCGCCGAAGTCGGTGTTGTCCCGCGAGTTGTCGAAGTCCACGTCGCCCTCGGACACGCCGGCGACCAACCCGGCCAGCAGAGTCTCGGTGAACTGGTAGTCCACGCCGAAACTGCCGCCGAAGATGTGGTAGCCGTAGCCGGGCAGTTCATCGCCGGAGTCGCGGTCGCCGTACAGGCCATAGCCCCGGCCCCAGAGACCCCACCGCTTGTCGGCCAAAACGCTCGTCCCATTGCCGACGGCGAAATCCTGACCGCCCCGGCTGGTGGATCCACCGAGGGCCTGGTCCGGCCCGGCAGCCGCCAGCAGCTTGGAGTCGAACGCGCCGGCCACCAGACCGGTCTTGACGGTCTGGACGCGGCTGGTCACGGTACCCAGGAACTTGGAGCTGCCTGCGATCGTCATGGGCGCCAACGGAGGCCGGGTCTGACCGCTCAATTGATCGTAGGAGTCGCGGACGCCCTCGGCGGTCTCGATGTCCTGCACTGCGTCGGTGACGTCGTTGCCGCCTTCGCTGCCGATCGTCTGCAGGGCCCCTGCAACCTGGCGCTGATTGTACGTCCGCGCGATGTTCGGGTCGTCGAAGTTGGCGGCCGTGACGTACAGCCAGACGGAGACGTCATTGTAGTCCAGGCCGATCTCGCTGAACGAGAAGCTCAGCAAGGCGGTGTCCAAGTCGTCGAACTGCCCCTGAACGCCCCCGGCGTTGATGATCTCATACTGGTGCTCGCCCATGATGGTCCCCTGCGAAGCGACCTGCACGGTTCCGCCCTCGATGTTCACGGTGCCGCTGACCTCGAGCCTATCGCTCGTATCGTCATTGGCGATTTCCACGGCAAAGGTCGAACCCTCATGGAAGACCACGCTCCCATTGACGGTCAACGTGCCGATGCCTTCGTTGCCCGGAGCGATGGTTCCGTAGTTGTGGAGAGTCGTCGGCGCCATAACGGTGATCGTGCCGTCGCCGCCGACGAGGCCGGTCTCCCAAACGTACATCTCGTCCCAAACGGTGACCAGGCCGCCGTCATTGACGAACAGAGAACCTTCCCCTGCGGCGCCTTCGTCGTGCCCGCCCACGTACAGTTGCTCGCCGACCATCCAGATCGAGTCCTCGCCGGTCACGACGACCGTGCCGCTGCCGGACTCGCCATAGCCGATGAAGGCGTCTTCGTCCGTGATGACTTCGCCCCCGTCGCTGATCGTCAGAGCGCCCGTCCCGTAACCGCCGACGTAAAGGTCGTCGGAGATCACCCACTGAGACGGCTCTTCCGCCGCCCCAGTGACCGAGACGGCGCCGACGCCGTTGGGCTCGTCGCCGACGAAGGCGTCGTCTCCTGTGTTCACCCGGCCGCCGTTGGAGATCAGCAGAGTGCCGAGGCCGCTGTGGCCAATGCACAGCTCGTACTCCACATCCAGCAGGGAACCAAGGCCGGTCACATTGATCGTGCCGTTGCCGTTCGGATCGCCGAACCGATCGTAGAACTGGGGCATCCCGATGTCTTCCAGGTCGAAGCCACCGACGACCGCATCGGCAACCGTCACTAGCCCGCCGTTGGAGATGGTCAACTGTCCGGTCCCGTAGATGCCCACGCCGAGGATGGACCAGTTCTCCTCTTCTTCGTCCAGATCGACGAGGGTCCATGTCGAGCCGTCGCCGTTGACGACGACGTTGCCGATGCTGTCGGGGCCGAACGCGACCATGCCGGCCTCGCTTTCCACCTCACCGCCGGCCAGGACATTCAGAGTGCCGTCGCCGGTCGTGCCCGCCACCAGGACTTCCGTCTCGAAATAGGACCCTTCGCCCGTGACAGTCACCGCGCCGGTCCCATCGGGATAGGAATCGATCTCACCGACATCGAAAGGAAGACTGTCGGGATCGTATCCACCAATGTACAGTTCGCTCGAGTAGACTTCGCCGCCGTTGGAGACGGTCAATGTTCCGTCGCCGTAGCCACCCACGACAATCGAACCGAGGTTCTCCCAGAGGGAGTGATCACCTTCCCCGTCCCCGGCCACTCCATCCACCGTCACGGCCCCCGTGCTCCCCGGCAGCAGGCCGATGGCGGTGACGCCGCTCTCGACGTAGCCGCCGTCTTCGATGCTCAGCGTGCCGTCGCCGGAGTAGCCCACGTACAGCTCCTCAAGACCGGTCCCATAGAGGGTCGAGCCTTCGCCGGTGACGATGACCGTACCGGTGCCGTTCGGCTCGTAACCGACCAGCTCGGTGTCGAATCCAAATCGGTCGGGATCGAAACCGCCGACATAAAGGGAGTTCTCGATATCCACCAGACCGCCATCCATGACCGTCAGAGAACCCTCGCCGTAGCCGCCGACAAACACGAAGGCGTCGTTATGCCAGGTGGACGGCGTGAAACTGAAACCCTCCTCTTCTTCATCGTAACTTCCACCACTGACGGTCACCGCGCCCGTGCTGCCCGGCATCACGCCGACGCCCGCCACGTCGCTTTCGACGAGACCGCCACTGGAAACGTTGAGAATCCCGTCGCCATAGTAGCCGACGTACAGACTGTTATATTCAGTCACGTGCAGGGCCGAGCCTTCACCGGTGACGTTCACCATGCCGGTGCCGTCCGGGATCAGTTCCTCGGGAACGTCTTCGCCGAGCAAATCGAGCGGCGCACCGCCGATATAAACATCCGCCGCATAGACGTCGCTGGCCCCGGCGATGTCCACAACGGCCGAACCCCAGGCGCCGACGATCAGCTCGTCGTAATTCACCCAGGTGGAGCCGCTGAAGACGTCGACGTAACCGTCGGCATCCGGCACGACGCCAACCCAGGAATTGTCCGCCGTGACCCAGCCGCCGTTGGTGATCGTCAGAGTGCCGGTTCCAGAGAAGCCGACCATCAACTCCTCTGTTTCCCACTTGGACCCTGCGCCATCGACAGTCACCGAACCGACGCCATCGCTCAGGACCGTGTCCTCGTCAAAATACTCTTCCAGCGTATCGAACTCCGGATCGTAGCCTCCGATGACGCCGCCTTCGGAATATACGTCGGCGCCGTCGGTGATCTCCATGACGCTGCCCGTACCTTCCGAACCCACGGTGATGGTGTCCGCCACATCGAGGACCGCAGTATCCCCGGAGAGGAAGATCTCACCGCCGTTGGCTATGGCCACATCGCCATCGCCCTGCGCGGACAACTCGGGCGCGGTCTCTCCGCCGGTGATCATCCACAGAGAATCGGGCCCATCGACAAGTACCTGCCCGTTGCTGTCGCTCAATACGCCGACGACGCCGGAGTGGCTGTTGACCTGCCCGCCGTTGAGGATCTCCAGCGTGCCGTCGCCGCTGTAACCGACGTAGACGGTGTTGTCTTCCGTGACGTCGAGGACCGAGCCGGCGCCGGTGACCACCACCGTGCCGGTCCCGGCAGGATCTCCAAACAACTCGACCAGTTCCGGCGGCGCCTCGTCTGCGTCAAAGCCGCCGATATACAGCGTGCCGACCGAAGCCTCCGACCCGCCCGAGACGGTCAAGTTCCCCTGGCCCCAGGCGCCGACGGCCGCACTGCCGGCTATGGCGAGTTCCGCGTCGTCAATCGTCACCGTGCCGGTGGCATCGGGGGCGGCGCCGACCATCAGAGAGTCACTCTCCACCAGGCCGCCCTCGCTGGCGGTCAGAGTGCCGGTTCCAAAGTAGCCGACCAGAAGGGGATAGTCGCCGGTGACGGTGAGACTCGAACCGTCTCCCATCACCGTCACGACGCCGGTGCCCAGACCGTCTCCGAACTCATCGAGGACCTCCTGGGGCAGATCGTCCACGTCGCTCGCGTCGAACCCGCCGATGGTCAAGTAGTCGGCCGTCACTTCGGCCCCGTCGGCCACGGTCAGGGTCCCCGTGCCCCACGCGCCGATCGTCATATCCTCGGTCCTCAGCGTCGAGCCTGCGCCCGTCACCAGCACCGTGCCCTCGGCGTCCGGGGCGGCGCCGATGACCACGCTTTCGCTCATCACGTCGCCGCCGGAATCCACATTCAACGTGCCGGTCCCGGAATAGCCCACGTACAAAGTGGCGTAGCCGGTGACCTCAAGCTGCGAGTCGGCCCCCGTCACCGTAATCGTGCCCGTGCCTTCCGGAACCAGATTCGGATCGTAGTCTTCCCCGATTGCGTCAAAAGACGCGCCTCCGATGAAGACCTCCGGGGCGCTGACGTAGCCGCCGCCGGAGATCGTAAGGTCTCCCAATCCCCAGGCCCCGACGATCAGGTGTTCGGTGTTGCTCCAGGTCGATTCGGCCTCCGTGACCAGGACGGTTCCCACCGCGTCGGGCAGGACGCCGATCCAAGCGGACTCATCGATCACCTGGCCGCCATTGCTGATCGTCAGCTCGCCCGTCCCGGAGAAGCCGACGTGCATGTCTTCCGTTTCCAACAGCGACCCGGGGCCGCTGACCATCGCAGTGCCCGTGCCGGCGTCGAGAGGGTCATCGGGGTCCAGGTACTCCGCGATGCTGTCGAAGTCGGGATCCGCACCGCCGAGGATCACGGTATCGGAGAAGACCTTTCCTCCATTGGTGACGGTCAGGGTCCCTTCCCCTTCCGACCCGACCGTAACGTCGTCGGCCACGATCAGGGCCGCGTCGAAGCCTTCCACGGCCACGAGGCCGCCATTGGAGACAACGACGTTGCCCTCGCCCTCGGCGGTCATGCCCAAGTGCGACCCGCCGCCCCCTTGGATCGACCAGGTCGAATCCTCGCCATCGACATTCACCAGACCGGTGCTGCCTTCGAGAACACCGACGACCGCGGCGTCGCTCTCGACCCGGCCGCCGTCAAGGATATTCAGAGTTCCTTCGCCGCTGTAGCCCACGTAAGTCGTCAGCGGCGGGTCGCCGCCTTCGCCTTCGCCGGGTAGAACGCTCAGAACCGACCCGGCGCCGGTCACGGTCACCGTGCCGGTGCCCGCGGGATCGTCCAGCCCCCAGTCCACCCCGACGGCGACTTCAGAAGCCTCGGTCCCACCGACGTACAGGGTGACGGCGTTCACGCGGCCTCCGGCTTCCACGTTCAGTTCGCCCTCGCCCCAGGCGCCCACGATCAGCACGCCATCGAGTTCTTCCGAGAAATCTCCCGCATCCGTCACGTCCCAGAGGGATCCGCTCCCATGGACGGTAACGGTGCCCGCGCCGTCGGGCCCAAGGCCCACAACGGCCAGGTTGCTGCCCACGACGCCGCCTTCCTGGACGTTCAGGGTCCCCTCTCCCCCGGCGCCCACGTACAGCATCTCACTTTCCCAGGTCGAGCCTTCTCCGGTCACTGTCACCGTACCGGTGCCGGGGTGGATCGTCGCGATCTCGGTCTCCTCGACATCCTCATACTCGGCGTATCCGCCAATGAAGCTCTTGACGGAGACCACGTCGCCGCCGGCTTCGACATTCAAAGTGCCTGTGCCATAGGACCCCACGATGAGCGTGTCGTCCCCGAGCACCTCCAGAAGCGAGCCATCCCCTGTAACGGTTACCGTACCGACGCCGAGCGCGTCTCCGAAGTCGTCGAGCATGGCCTCCGGCAGTTCGTCCACGTCGCTGGCGTCCATGCCGCCGATGGCCATGTAGTCTGCGGAAACAGTACCCCCATCCGAGATGGTCAGGGACCCTGTGCCCCAAGCGCCGACCTGAATGTCTTCGGCGTTCAATGTCGAGCCCTCGCCCGTCACCACCACGGCGCCCAGGGCATCCGGCGCAGCGCCGATCACGACCGTTCCGCTCGTCACCTCGCCCCCGGCCTCCACGTTCAGTGTGCCGGCGCCGCTATAGCCCACGTAGAGAGTCTCCTCGCTGAGGACCTCCAGAACAGAGCCCTCTCCGCTCACGGTCACCGTGCCGGTTCCATCGGGCAACAAATCGCGGGAGAACTCCTGTCCTTCTCCCAGTTGGATCGGCATGCCGCCGATGTAGACATCTGCAGCGGTCACGGCGCCCTGATCGTTCACATCGAGAGTGCCCGTTCCCCAGGCTCCGACGACCAGAACATCCCCCGCGTCCCACCGGGAATTCTCGCCAGTGACGATCACCTCGCCGGTGCCGTTCGGCTCGCCCAGTCCGTCGAAGATCGGTTCCTCGTAGTTCATGGCGGTGCGATCCACGCCGCCGACCCAGCCCCTCGCGGACTGAACCTGGCCGCCGCCGGACACGGTGAGCGAACCGGCGCCCCAGACGCCCACGACCAGATCCTCCGTGAGAGACCACGAGCCGGAATCATCCACGAGCACGTCGCCGCTGGAGTTGGGCAATAGAGCGACTTCAGAGGTGTTGGCGGTCACTGCGGAACCCTCGCCCGTGATGGCCAGCTCGCCCTGACCGGCGGCGCCGACGGTCAGCCAGCTTCCATCTCCCAGGCTCCACTGGCCTCCACCACTAACCGTGGCGTAGCCAAGACCCTCCACGACCTCGGTGACCTCTTCCGACTCGCCCTCCGCGGGACTGCCGCCGATGATGGCGTCATGAGAAGTCAGGATCGCCTGGTTCGTCACCGTCAGGTCTCCCTCTGAGCGCGGGCCGATGAAGAGCATGGATTCCCCCGCGGGATCGACGCTGAAGGTGGAGCCCAGACCCGTGAGGAGGAAGGTCCCCGTGGCTCCGACAACCTCCTCGGCATAATCTCCGATATAGACCGGCATGTTGGCCGTCACGTCCGACCCTGCCGTGATCGAAAGCGATCCGGGCGCTTCGAAACCCACGATGAACTCGTCACCGATATTGATCACCCAGGGATCCGAGGAGTCGTAAGCGGGGTCGATGCTGCCGGTCGGCGTAATCGATGCCGCCGATTGCGCACAGAAGAGCGTCAGAACCGCGAAGAAGACAAGTGCCATGTCCCGAACTTGGGTCGATCGTCCTGATACCATACCGTTTCCCTTCCATGCTTCTTGAACCTGACGGGCGACACGGACCCCCATGTCGCCCGCGCGGCATCATTCCTGTGATGCCCCGCATCATTTGGGATTTTATCGTGATGAGGTGTCCTTTTTCTTCAGTCCTTCTGCGTTCGGAGGAGCCCGAAAAATCAATCGCAGGGCGTCGGAGAATCCGTCTGGAACGAGGATGTGAGAGCCTGAGAGTCGGGCGGCAAGATGAAGAACCGGCGTCCCAGTGCTGATAGCCCACCCGGTTGTGACACGAAAGCCTCAGACTGTGCAAGAAACCAATGGCCTGAGCGAACCGAAAAAAAAATGTCCCTTCGGCCTGAGCGAGTGATCTGCGAGAAGAATCGACCGATGGCGGATCACAACCGTCGGTCAGTCTCCCTCGCAGGTTCTCCATGGCAGCTTCGCCCCGCCTGGCGGGGCTCAGAGATCCCGGGGTCGTTCCTTGGGACAGGATGGGACTAACGTGAAAGGTCCATCACAGCACTCCATGATGACCTGTAATAAAGGCCCCGCCAGTAGTGCGGGGCCTTCTGTGAAACCATCATTGGCTGGCGCTGCGTCGACGATCGATCCCGTCAGGGCAGGAAGGCGTACCAGGCGATGCCTTCGTACGTCCAGATCTCCGGCGGGTAGTTTCGGAGAATGTAGTCCTTCTCGACTTCGTCCATGGTGTAGAAGTGATGACTCACCAGGGGCGACCAGAACCGATGCACCGGCAACGTGCTCGAAGGCTGCTCGCCGCTGGCGTAGGCGTAAAAAGCGATCCCCTCGTAGGTCCAGACGCTGGGCGGATACGTGGCGATGATGCTGCTCTTCTCCTTTTCGTCAATGGTATAGAAATGGCCACCGGCGGTGGGAGACCAGAACCGATGGACCGGCCGGGCCGTCGTGCTTCCAGCGACCAGCAGGGCGTTGTACGCGTTGCCCTCGTAGATCCAGATCCCTGGGTAATTGGCGATCAGACCGTCGCGTTCCGCCTCGTCGGTGGTGTAGAAATGGCTCGACGTGACTGGAGACCAGAAGCGATAGACCGGAACTGCGGTCGGCGCGGTCCCCGTCGTGTTGTATCTCACCTTCAGAGTCGAGTTCTTGAGGGTGACGCGATATCCGAAGGACGGATCCAGCATCTGATCGATGTCCATGTACACGTACAACTGCGACGTCCTCCACAGCTCGTCGAGCACGGGAGAGGGCAGTTCAAACGTGACAGCCTGCCAATCCCGATCGACGCCGGTGAGCGAACCGAGATACCGGCTGTTCACGAAGATCACATTGTCCTCGCCCTCGTCGGAATCCACGTCCCAGGCCATGATCGTGAGGGTGGCCGAGACAATCCCCGTGGCGTCCAGAGGCACCCGGGCCGAGATGTTGTGAGTCCAACCCCAGTCCTGGTTGGATCCACGATGCCACGGCGGATGATCCTCGTACCAATTGCACGGGTCATCCGACAGTTCCTTGGGAACGAGGAACCACACGCCGGAAGTATCGCTCCAGACATTGTTCCGATAATCCACGACATCCTGTACTGTAACGACTTGCGCGGCATTCGCCACACAGGCCGACAGCAGAACCACCAGAGTTAACCCCAATATCCGCGTCATGTTCGTGTACCTCCTCACTTTGCAGTCTTCTTTGACACCGACAGGTTGCCGCCAAAGACCGATAAAACCCCATTTGTCTCTGTTCCCGACAATTCGCCAGGCTCAAAAAGAAACGCCCCGGACGAAACCACGGTTCCGTCCGGGGCGTTAGATATCCCTTGCTGCCGCGACTTCACCTCAGACAAGCCGCACAGCCCAAACATCCTTTTCGCGTCTCTATGTCTCTGCGCGAGCCACGGTTCATCCCCGACCCGGCGCAGGCAGAACATACCCCGCCAAACATTATCTAGAGTATAGCGGTTTGAAAGGCGTAAGTCAAGACCGACCGTCGCGTTTTCGCCTCTTGGAGCACCGGTCCCAGCCGCAGGGGGGTCTTGCGCGCACGGAGGCTCGTTGGATCATGAACCAACAGAACATCCTAGGAAGGAGGTTCCTCGGCTAGTCAGTAAAATACTCTTAACTGCTTATACAATCGTGGTTTATGCAGCTATCTCCCACAAACTTCAGTTTCTTCCCGATACGGGCCGCGAAGCGGCTGGCGACCCAGGAGGTCCCATCCAGATGTCGCCTTGCGTCCTCTTTCGGCGGGCTCCTGAATAGCTGGGATGGATGTAAATCACGTCCCGTGGGGATTTGCGAAACATTTCGAAGAATTCCAGTGAAGACTTGCGGATTCTGGTAATCCTCGGTAGTATCAGGCCGATCGAGAGAGTCTTAAGCTGGAGCATTGCGGACCAACCAATACCAACTGACTGGATGGAGAACTCTCATGAGGACTGCGAGCATCCTTTGTATTGTGGCGGCATCCCTGTGTTTGTCCCACCTGGCGTTTTCGCAAACCGCGATGGACAGAGCGGAAACCCTGGACATTCTCAGGCAACTGACAAGCCAATCCTACACCACGTGGATTGCCGCCGGAACGATCGAAGCGACACGTCAGGAATACGGCGCTGCGAAAGTCACCGACCCGGCGGTAATCAGGAGCGAGATCGACAACGCCATTCAACAATACCAGACCAGCACCAACAAAAGGGAGTTGTCCTCGGACGCTCAGAAGATGACGCTGGACGCGATCCCGTTCAACGTGCGGTACAAGCTGTCCAACGAGTACTCGATGACCTCCCGGCACACCGTCAAGTACGACCAAGGGCGGTTCCATTGGGAGATCAACGTCAGTTCCCGCACCGACTCGGTCACTCCGGATGCGACCCTTGCAGAGAACTTCATGACCGACGAATTCGACCTGGCCGCCAACCGGCAGCGAATCTTCGCCTGGGACGGGCAGAAGTACACCACGTACAGTTCGGGAGGACAGGCCACCGTCGACGCCGCGGGCCGTATGGGTACGCCTGTCGTGACCGGACCTCTGACCGCCGGCCTGATCCCGTGGGGCTTCGGCAAGTTCACGTACGACAACCTCTCGACCGCGTCCGTCTCGGCCAGTCGGGCCGGGACTGATGGTTCCCCGCTCGTGCGGATGATGATCGACCATACCGACGGCACGACGAGCGATCTGACTCTCGATGCGTCGAAAGCCTACGCGGTGACCAGCGCCACGCTGACGAACTCCGCCGGACTGGTCGTGACCTACAGGCTTTCCGGACATGAATCCTTCGCCGGCCGATGGGTGCCTTCGTCGGTCACCATCGAACGCGAGAACCTCCCGGCCGACAGCCACGTGCCGACCTCGGAGCAATGGACTTTCACGTCCATCAGCGTTGCTGCGCCGTCGCTGGGCAGTTTCGACGTGTCCTTCGCGATGGGCGACACAGTCGAGTACATGGCGCCCATCCAGGCCTCGTCGGCGATCTACACCAGTTCCCACGAGACCGACACGGATGAACTGCTGGCCGAACGGCTGGCCTACAGCGTTGCCAAGGTCCCGCAAAAGCAGAATTGCGCCACCGCCGCCATCCGACGCGTGGCAACGACATTCGGCAAACCCGTCTCCACGACCGCCCTGACGAGTCTCGTAAGTCCCGATGGCAACACGAGCCTGTACGATTTGAAGCAGTTTGCCCAGGGATTGGGGCTTTACGGCCGCGTCGTAAAGACGGATCTGGCCGGCCTGGGAAGCCTCGGGGCCGCCAGAGCCATCCTGCACATCCCGGGCAAGAACCATTTCGTCGTGGTCGATCGCGTGGACGACCAGTATGTCTGGCTGATCGATCTGTCGAACCGCAGGTTCTACTATCGCCAGAGCGTGCACTTCTTCCCCCTGGAATGGACCGAAGGCGCCGCCTTGCTCGTGTCGGACCAGCCCATCTCGAACCTGTTCCGCGAGGTCCCCGACGCTGTCAGCAGGGGCCTGGCCGGAGGATCCGGGTACGCCTGCAATATCCTGGTGCAGGAGCTTGATTGGATTACCTGCGCGTACGGCCCCGGGGGCTGCACAGGCTATTTTGTCATATACTATGAGCGGTGGATCTGCGGTGAAGCGGAAAGCGGCAGTTGCACCAACGTACAAATGCTGAGATGGCAACAAAGCCCCTGCATCTCTGATCCGATCGTCCTGTGTACGTATACCGGAGAATGGACCTACCGGTACATGCGAGCTTGTCAGTAGTCGCAAGACCGACGGAGAGCGAATAACTCATTCGGACTGAGACGCATCACAGGCGATTTGCTCAAGCCAGTGTCCGCTGAACTGGACAAGATCGTAGAAATCGACGCAACGATCCGAGTTCAAATCAAATGCGCAGTCTGTCTCGCTTGCCGCAAGGCCCCGCGGAGAGGACATCCGAAGCGTCAGGAGGGCAAAGTCCTCGAAGTCCACGAGGTTATCGCCGGTGAAATCGCACGACGGAACATGGGCGAAGGACAGCACCTCGATGGGCACGTCCCAAGCAAAGTCCAGATCGTACAACCTCAGTTCGCACGAGCCAACTTGTTCAGCACAATAGTCCAGGATGAACCAATCGCCTGGCAAGGGGTCGAAACCATTGAGGAACTCAAAACCCAGGGATTGCGGCCCGACAATCGGATACATCTCGGCCCCATCGCCTGCTGCCGGCAGACACGAGCCCTCATATGTCGGTATGCGTCCTCTGGCGGTCAAAGACATCCTCATCTCGCAGTCCCTGGGGTACTCCAGAGTGCCCCACCAGAAATCGTCGGTGTCGGATGCAATCACAATCGCCAGCTTGGTGCCCACCATGATCTCGGCGTAGACATGAGGCTGATTCGGATCGACCGGGGCCAGAGGCGTCCTCTCATCGCAGCGGTAGACCGTCGTCCAAACCCTTGCAGAAGTGCCCGTGGAAAGGACGAGCACCAGCACCATCATCGCAAGCATTCTCATTGCAGCACAACCTCATCGACGGTCCTCCCTGCCCCACAGGGCAATCACCCGATGCGATTCTCCGATACGCGATGTCTGTAGCGCGCAAAGGACACACCGAATGCACATTTGTGCATTCTACCTTTTTCCAGGATAGGAGTCAAGCCGATCCGGAGGCCTTCAATACGAGCCGGCGACCACGGGAGAATCGGCCGCCCGGAAAGTCAGGCAAGAGAGATCACTCCGACCGCAAAATTGCGCCACCCTCATCTTCCTGCGGAAGTACCCCTCGCCTCTGCCACCCGGACCCAAACGCGTAGAAAGTTCTCACCGCAGATCTTCCGGAGGTCCTGCTGACTGTACCCCTTCTTCAGCAACTCGCGAAGGAGATTCGGGTAGCACGAGACGTCTTCCAGGCCCACGGGGACTTCCGTGACGCCGTCAAAATCCGAGCCCAGGCCCACGAAATCGACGCCCACCAGCCGGACGATATGATCGATGTGGGCCGCCACGTCGGAGACGTGAGCCTTGCTGAACGAAGCCTGCTCCCACAACTGCCGATGGTATCGCTTTCGTTCATCCCCCTCCAGGCGGCTCTCCTGGACCTTCTGTCGAATATCGTTCTGAATCCGTACAAATTCCGCATTGACGGTCTTATTGACGAATATTGAACCGACATTGACGTGAATCAGGCCGCCTTTCTTCGCGAGCAGACGAATCATGTCGTCACTCATGTTCCGGTGCCATCCCGGCGTGAAATGCCGACAGGCCGAATGTGTCGCGACGACCGGGGCCTTCGAAAGCTCCAGGATCTGATAGAAAGCGTCATCGGAGGCATGGGAGACGTCCACGATCATCCCGAGGCGGTTCATCCGGGCCACCACCTCCCTGCCAAAGGGGCTCAATCCGTGCCACTTCGGATCGTCATCGAACGACGAATCGCAGATCTGGTTGTTCTTCGAATGCGTCAGCGTCATATACCGAACGCCACGCGAATAGAAATGATCGAGGTTCTTCACGTCGCCCTCGAGGGCCGAGCCATTCTCGATCGCCAGGCACAAAGAGACTCGGCCGGCGCCGAACTGCGACCGGACGTCCGCCGCCGAACGCGCCAGGGTGAACCTCTCCGGCCATTGCCGCCCGAATCCCTCGATCATGTCGAGGGTCTGGTCGGCGTAGGCCTTGGCGCCGCCCTGGGTCTCGTATTCCGGAGCCACATAGACCACCATGAACATCGCGTCGAGCCCACCCTGACGGGCGCGGACGTAATCGAAGTGCCCCCCTTCGATCCGGCCGGAGATGTCCTGCATCCGCTTCTGAAGCTCAAACGGCGTGTCCAGGTGCGTGTCGATCACCAGGATCTCGTGAGCCAGTTCGTTCGCGCGTTTATCGAGATCCGCAGCCGCGTTCGCCTGCGATACGCAAAGGCCCGCAATGACAGGCAGCGCAAATGCGATTCCCACAACAATCCCCTTTCCGAAGCTCATAATTGCTCCTCACCCATCGCAAAGCCTCTTACTCCCCGGAGAGCGTCGCGGCCATCGCCTCCATCGCGGACAGGTACACGCCTTTGGAGTAGTTCTCCAGGAGCCGCCCAGCGGCAGCCTTGTCGGTTTCGTACACCCGGCCCGCCGCGTCTTCGACAGGTCTTTGCGCCTCGATCGCGTTCTGCTCGACGCGCCGTTGCTCGACCTTCAACCGCTCCATCGCCGAGAGGTCCTTGCGGTCCATCTTGTCGCGGAAATTCGAAAACACCCAGAACGCCTCCCGATGATCTGGCACGAACTTCGCCTGAACCTTGCGGTCGTAGTACTCCGACGTGGGCCGATCCGAGACCCCTTTGTATCCGGCGGGGAAACCGTCCACGCCGAAGTGGAACGGGATGTAGAACGACGTGCGAGGCGAAGCCAGACTGACCCAGTACACCAGGCCGATGTCCCGCGGGAAGCCCGTCCTCAACTGCGCGACGAAACTCGTCTGCGTCGCGCCGCTGCACAGGGCGCAGAGGAAGGGCGAATCCGCAGGCATCGTCCCGGACTCGCCCCCTTTATCGTGGCGGAGGATCTGCATTACATCGGCCACGCCGAGCTTCTGCCTGGGCTTGACCGAGAAAGGCAGGTTCGGTCCCGCCTTCAGCGGCCGCGAAGTCACGTACTGCAATCCGCTCCACTGGCGGCCGATGTTGTTGGGATGAGAGGCGGCCTTGGGGTTCGCGTAGACCCCGGCGAAATCGAATGTCCCCGAAGCCGGATTGTACCAGCCCCGCGATGTGGCGTACTGCACGATGTCCTTCGAAGCCAGCGTGTTGCTCTCGTCTCTCAGATCGACCTCGCGGACGGTGTATGTGTTGGCGACCATCGCCACTTCATCGTCGGGCACGCGACGAGCCAGCCATCGCTTGCCGTTGATGGCGCAGAAGAACCAGCCTTCGTTCGGGTCCGCAATGATGTAGGTCCTTCCGGAGTCCGCGTATCCGAATCGTTCCACGAGCCGTCCGGCCAGCAGGACGCCCTCCCGCGCCGTCCTGGCGCGCAGGGCGACGACCTGTCGCAGGTCCCAGCCGATGCCGCCGTCGGTCAGCGAGGGCCGATCCTCCCGCGAGGGACAATTGTCCGAGCAGACGGTCACGCCCCACTCGTTGAGGTAGCTGTCCGAGAAGGCCATGCCCGGCATTTCCGACCACATGCAAGCCCAGGTCTGCGGGGCCTGCTCCAGCGAGCCCCCGGTCTGGAGGGACAGCCGGGTTCCCGCCGGATGCATTTGGCGAGGCACTTTGTGATGATTGACGATCTGTGGAGCCCCGTCGTCCTCGTTGTGGCCCACGAGGACGCTCCCGTCGGCGGAGGCATTCTTGCCCACCACGATGGAGAAGCAGGCCCGAGTCGGGACGCCCTGCATCGCAGTCGCAACCGCGACGCAAATGGCAAGAACAATCCGCCTTCTTCGAACCGAACCAACAGTCGCAACGAACGTACTCATAGTATGCACATCCTTAAGACGGCTTCGAAGACCTCGCGTGAAGGTCGTTCGGAGCCGTTTTTTGCGCGGGCTCGCCTTGCGAACCTCGCTGGGTTTCCACCAGAAGCTGCCCTTCCGTCGAAGCCACCACGACGGCGCAGGCGGCGTCGCCGGTGATGTTGACGACCGTCCGGCACATGTCCAAGAAGCGATCGACGCCCAGAATGATCCCGATCCCCTGGAGCGGAATGCCCACGCTGTTGAGCACGATCGCCAGCATGACCATGCCGGCGCCGGGGATTCCCGCGGTCCCGATCGAGGCCAGCGTGGCGGTCAGCACGATCGTGACATACTGCGTCGCGTTCAGATCGAGTCCGTAGATCTGCGCCAGGAATGCGGTCGCGACGCCCTGCAACAGAGCGGTGCCATCCATGTTGATCGTCGCCCCCAGCGGCAGGGTGAAGCTGCAGATGTGCAGGGGCACGCCGAGGTTCTTCTCCACGCACTCCATCGACACCGGCAGCGTCGCATTGCTCGACGACGAGCAGAACCCCATCAACTGAGCGGGCCGAAAGCCGCGGAAGAAACCCGCCACGCTCATTCTCGTGAACGCCTTCAGGGCCAGGCCGTAGACGAGCAGCATGTGTGCCGCCAGGCCGACCAGCACCACGATGCAGTAGCGAATGAGCATCACGAGGATGCCGAAGCCGAAATCGGCGACCACCGCCGCGATCAACGCAAAGACCGCGTAAGGCGCCAGTCTCATGATGACATGCACCATCTGCACGATGGTCTCGTCCAGGGCTTTGAAGAAATCGATGACGACCCGTCCCCGGTCCGGCGGGATCAGCGTCAGGCAGATGCCCATCAGCAGCGAGAAGAAAATGATCTGAAGCATCTGGGCTTCCGCCAAAGCCTTGACCGGATTGGTCGGAATGATCCCCAGCAGCAGGTCCCGGATCGAGGGCTTTCCGTCCGCTGCCTGGACGGGCAGAGCCTTCTGCGCGGCGGCGTCGCCGATCAGCTTCTGCCTGGACTCCGGGGGCAGGCTCGATCCCGGCCGGACCACACTGGTCAGCAGCAGGCCTATCGTGACAGCGATCGCCGTGGTGCATGTGTAAAAAACGAGCGTCTTGATCCCGATCCGGCCGAGCGTGCGAAGGTCTTTGAGACTGGCGGTGCCGACCAGCAGCGACGCGAACACCAGCGGCACGACCACCATGCTGATCAGACGAATGAACGCGGTCCCGAGCGGCTTGAGCCAGACGTCCACGAACCCGGAAAGTCCGAAGCGATTGGCGATCAGGCCGAACCCGGCCCCCGCCGCCAGGGCGATGAGAATCTTCGTGTAGAGCTGTAGTTTCGGCCGCCGCATCGGATCTCCAGCCTGGGGACTTGTGCAAAATGGACATTGGGCCTACTTTGGGAAGGAAAAATCTCTTTCCTCGATTTTTCCTTCCCAAGTCTTAACCGTCACCCACGAAAACACTTTACGTCGATTCTTCAAGGAAATCGAAAAATGAGATTTCCTTGAAGAATATAGGCCCAATGTCCATTTTGCACAAGTCCAGTCTCATCGCTTCGAAGCCAAGCAGGCTCGAACCAGGCCGCCGTAGATCGCGTCACGATGGGCCCGGTCGGCCATGGCCTCCGGGTGCCACTGCACGAACAGGCCGAAGCCGCCTTCGGTCCGCTCCATCGCCTCGGCGACCCCGTCCTCGCTTCGGGCGATCACTCGCAGGTTCTTGCCCAGGTCGTCCACAGCCTGGTGGTGGTTCGACAACACCGAAGCTTCCGTGCCGCCCAGGATCTTCGCGAGAGAGCTTCCCGGCTCGATTTTGACCCGATGATCCTTGCGATGATCCACGGTCTTGCCGATCTCGGAGGGGATGTCCTGAACCATCGTCCCGCCGGAGACGACATTGGTGAACTGCATGCCCAGGCAGACGCCGAGGACGGGCTTGCCGCTCGCGAGCCAGCGGGCGATGAGCTTTCGCTCGAACTCATACCGCTCGGGCCTCAGGACCTCGACCGTCTCGTGGGGCTCTTCCCCATACGCCTGCGGCGGGATGTCGTCCCCGCCGATGAGGACGAGACCGTCGAGCCGCTGGAGATACCAGCTCATGGCTCGTTCATCGTCGATGGTGGGCAGCACCACCGGCACCCCGCCATTGTCCGCGACGGCTTGAACATAGGCGAAAGGCACGCTCGTCTTGGCGGGTTCCTTGTCCTTGGCCGGCTCATAAACGCTCGTGATCCCGATGAGCGGGTGCGTCGATCGAGCCTGATGACATCCGGCCGCCATGGCCAGAGCGACGAGGCAGGCGAACAAGATGACAGGGCGTCGGGCGAGATACTTATAACTCATAGTCAATCCTTCCAAGGACCATCGAACCAATCGGAACGACTCGCGTCAGATTACTGAAGTAGGCACTTTCTGTCCAGCAGCCCGGCCGGCGTGGATGAAGCTGTTCAGAGACCACCGACTTTGTGCGATTCCCCTCGGTTGTCTTTCCTGCTTCGCCGTGCTACTCTGTGTCCCGACGGCGGGCACGGCCTGCCGATGGTTGGGCGTACCTGGCAAGAAAGAGAAGAGTCTCCATGAAGAAGCTGCTGCACCTGTACTTCAAGACCTCTCTGGTCCTGCGGATTCTCGCCGGCTTCGCGGCCGGCTCACTGGTGGGGATCGCGTTCTGGAGCCTCTCGCAGGCGACCGGGGACGGGACGCCGGGCTCGACGCTCGCCGAGCGGATCATCCCCTACGTCATGCCGTTCGGGCAAGTTTTCGTGCAGATGCTCAAGATGGTCGTCGTGCCGATCATCTTCTTCTCCCTGGTCGTCGGGGCCTCCAGCCTGCCGATCCGACGGTTCGGGCACATCGGCGTGCGGGTCATCGCCTGGTACCTCGTGACCTCGCTGTTCGCGGCGGTCCTGGGCACAGGCCTGGCGCTGGTGGTCAATCCCGGGTCCGGCGCCGACCTGAGCGCCTGGCAAAAGCTCGTCCAGATCAAGCAGGCCGAGACCGGCAGCGTCGCCGGCGGCGTTCCCACGCAGGGCACGCTCTCGCAGATCCTGCTGAACCTGTTCCGCAACCCGTTCGAAGCCCTGGCGGCGGGCAACTTCCTGCCCATCATCGTGTTTGCGATCCTCTTCGGACTGGCGATGCGGGTGCTGATCGAATCAGGTACACCCGAGCGGGCCAAACGCCTGGCGATGCTGGGCGATTTGCTCGAAGCCGCCCAGGAGGCCATGTTCAAGATCGTGGACTGGATCCTGGAGTACTCGCCGATCGGCGTGTTCGCGTTGACGATCGTCAACTTCGGCCTCTACGGCCCGTCGATCGTCGGTCCCTACGTCAGCGTCACGCTCGGCGTGGTCCTGGGAATCCTGGCGATGGTCTTCTTGGTGTACTCGATGCTGCTCTGGGTGGTCACTCGCCGCAACCCGCTCCAGACGCTCAAGCAGATCCGCGAGCCCATGATCATGGCCTTCATCACGCGCAGCAGCGCCGCGACGCTGCCGGTCTCGATCAAGACCGCCGAGGGCAAACTGGGGATTCACAACGAGCTGGCGAGCTTCTCGCTGCCCCTGGGCGCGACGATCAACATGGACGGCGTCTGCGTCCACCTGCCCATGTTCGCGATCCTGGCGGCCAACATGTTCGGGATCGAGCTGACGCTGGGCTCTCTGATCGTGCTGGTCATCACGACGGTGCTGGCCTCCATCGGCGCCGGCGGCGTCCCCGGCGGCAGTCTCATGCTGCTGTTCATCATTCTGGAGAACCTGGGCCTGACGCCCGACCAGATCGCGCAGGTCGTGGCCCTGGCGCTGGGGATCAACCCCATCCTCGACATGTTCGAAACGATGAACAACGTCACAGGCGATCTGGTCTGCACCTATGCGGTGGCCACCAACCAGGGGCTCGTCGAAGCCCCGCAAGCCAAGGGATTCCGGTCCTCGGATGTCGCGCCAATTCGGTAAAATGTGTTGAATCTTGGCCGCGAAACCGGTACGATCCAAGCGATTGGAGTCATTTATGGCTGAGCCAGCCCAGATGAGCAGCAGCCCGGACAGCAATGTCGCCAAGGCTGTGGCCGACTATGTCAACCGACTCAGCGACGAGCACAAGATGCTCGTCGCGCTCAAGTCGCAGTTGTATGGCGGCTCGTGGGACCCGATGCTCGACGACCTGCGGAATCGTCTGGCCGGCAAGCCGTATATTTTCAAGCTGGTCCACCGGATCCAGGACGACGTCGAACGCATCGAGGAGATGCGGAAATTCGAAACCGAGCACAAGGTGGACCTGGCCGATTACGTGGAATTGCCCTGACAGGGGCCCGGCCACGTCCGGGCAAGTGGAGAACCGGGGCTGGAGGAGCGTTTCTTGCGCCCGAATTTTTGCGAGGACTGGAATATGCAAATCGTGCTGCGCCGAAATGCCATGGTCGTGCTGGCTGTGAGTCTCGTCGGAAGCGGGTTTTCGTCGCATGTCGCGAAGGCCTCGACGAGCCAGACCGTCGCTGCGGCGCCGGTCGTGAAGGTCTCCGACCGGCTGCTGCCTGCGGAACTGCTCGATCGCGCCCGCCTCAGGACCGTCTGGCAGATGACGCTGCCCCTGAAGCCGGGCGAGAAATTCGACACGATCGCCCTGCTGGGCGACCGCCTCTATCTCCGCTCCGACCGCAACTACCTGTGGTCCCTGGACGCGGCCAAGGGCGACATGGTCTTCAGCCGCTCGGCGGCGCCCGAGAGCATTCCCATGATGGGCCTCGTCGTCCATGGAGACGACCTCATCTCGCTCGTGGGCAACCAGATCGTCGAGTACAGCGTCGCCACCGGGATCGAGCGGCGAGTCGCCAATCCGGGGCTCAGCGTCGTGACGCCGCCGGTTCGCAACAGCCAGTACTTCTACCTGGCCGCGGCCGACCGTCGGCTCCACGCCCTTCGGACCAAGGACCTGGTCCGGATGTTCCAGGTCGCGCCGGAAAACGACTCGCTGATCACCACCGTGCTGGCCGACGAGGAGATGGCTGTCTTCGGGACCAACGAGGGGAACGTCATCGCGATCGCGGCCGACGGCCCCAGGAAACTCTGGGAGTTCAAGGTCCCCGAGGCGGTGGCCGGGTCGATCATCCGCGACGGCGACTCGTTCTATTTCGCGTGCAGGGACACGAACGTCTATCGGATCGACGCGGGACAGACCGCCTCGGCCCGACTGGGCTGGAGATTCCAGGCGGAGGCCGTGCTGGACCGGGCGCCTCGCGTGACGGATCGCTACGTGTACCAGTACGCTCCGGGCCGGGGATTGACCGCGATCGAGAAAGGCAGCGGACAGGCCATATGGTCGCTGGCCGATGGGCTCGATCTGCTGGCGGAAGCCGACGGGAAGGCCTACGTCATCACCAGAATTCGCACGTTGACGGTCATGGACAACGCCTCAGGCAAAAGGCTATACTCGGTGAACTGGGCCCCGGTGATCGGCCACGCGTCGAATACCCAGGGCGCCCGAATGTACGTGGTGGACGAGCACGGCCGGGTGGCGTGTATCGAACCGACCCGCTGACAATAGAGAACAGGGAGAATCAAGAGATGGATATCGCCGTCAAGACAGCGCTCATCAGCGTCTCCGACAAGACGGGAGTGGTCGATTTCGCCAGGACGCTCGCTCAGATGGGCGTCAAGATCATCAGCACCGGCGGCACCGCCAAGAGTCTCACGGAGGCGGGGATAAAGGTCGTCCCCATCGACTCGGTCACCGGGTTCCCCGAGATGATGGACGGCCGGGTCAAGACGCTGCATCCCAAGATCCACGGCGGCCTGCTGGCCCTGCGCGACAAGACCGAGCACGTGCAGGCGATGCACAAGCACGGCATCGACCCCATCGACCTGGTCTGCGTGAATCTCTATCCGTTCGAGCAGACGGTGGCCAAGCCCGGCTGCACGCTCGAGGAGGCCATCGAGAATATCGATATCGGCGGTCCCAGTATGGTCCGCTCAGCAGCCAAGAATCACAAATTCGTCGCAATCGTCACCAGCCCCGATCAGTATGCGAGAGTTGTTGAGCAAATGCGGAACAACAACGGCGCCATCGGCGGCAAGCTGCGAGAGGACCTGGCCCGTGCAGCATTCACCCTGACCGCCGGTTACGACGCCGCGATCGCCAAGTACCTCAACACCCAGGCGGGCGTCGAGTTCCCCGATCGGATCTCCATCGCTCTGACCAAGGAAGCGACCCTCCGCTATGGCGAGAACCCCCACCAGACCGCGGCCCTGTACAAGCAGCCCCGGACCGGCGAGCCCTCCGTCAGCGCAGGCAGGCTCATGACGGGCGACACCGAGATCAGCTTCAACAACCTCCTCGACGCCAACGCAGCCTTCGAGCTGGCCAAGGAATTCGACGAGCCGGCCGCCGTGGTCGTCAAGCATCTCAATCCGTGTGGCTGCGCCATCGACGACGACATCAACGTCGCCTATCGCAAGGCATATGAAGGCGACGTCGTCAGCGCGTTCGGCGGTATCATCGCGGTCAACCGAACGGTGGACGTCGAGCTGGCCCGCACCATCATGGAATCCTACGGCCGGTTCGGCAAGGCCCTGGGCGCCAGCGGGTTCTTCGCTGAAGTGATCGTCGCGCCGCGGTTCAATGAGGACGCGATCGAAATCATCAGGACCCTCAAGGTCTGGGGCAGCCGCGTGAGACTGATCGAAACCGGCCCCATCGACCGCTCCCGGATCGACGCCAACGAGTTCGACGTACGCCACATCGTGGGCGGCCTGCTCCTGCAGAAACGCGACCTGGTTGGCTGGGAGCCCAACGTCCTGACGTTCCCGACGAAGCTCCGTCCTACGCCGGAGCAGCTTGAGGACCTGCGGGTTGCCTGGCTGGTCGCCAAGCACGCCAAGAGCAACACGATCGTGCTGTCCAAGAACAAGCGCATCCTGGGCATCGGCGTCGGCCAGATGAACCGCGTCGAGTCCGGCCTGATCGCGATGAAGCACGCCGGCAGCGAGACCAAAGGCGCCGCAATGGCCTCCGACGCCTTCTTCCCCTTCCCCGACAACGTGGACAACGCGGCCGAAAACGGCATCGCCTGCATCGTCCAGCCCGGCGGGTCCAAAAAGGACGACGAGGTGATCGCCGCCGCGGACAAGTACGGCATCGCCATGGTCTTCACCGGAAAACGCCATTTCTGGCACTGAGAACCGCCGGTCAGGAAAAAACTGAGTCCCTCTGCGGAGAATCTCTACAAACTCCCGCCTCCTGCGTCTGTATCTGCGCCACATACACAGTTTTCAGATGTAAGGAGGTTTCAGTCATGGCACAACACAACACAGCGGCTACGATAAACGGGATCGATCTGGAGACTCTCCAGAACACGGTCAGCGCGGTCGAACAGGATCCCTCGCTCGGCAAGTGCAAATTCCGAGCGACCAACAAATGGATCGGAGGCGCGCACAACCGCACTCGAATCGATGACTTCTACGCCGCAGGCGAGGAGCGGAACCATCAGCAGGCCTTCGAGCTCGACGCCGATGAGCCCCCCATGTTGGCGGGCGACGATCAGGCTCCCAATCCGGTCGAGCATCTCCTGAACGCCCTGGCGGGCTGCATCACGACGAGCATGATCGCCCACGCCGCAGTGCGGGGCATCCACGTCGAGGAGCTTGAGTCGGAACTCGAGGGCGATATCGACCTGCGAGGCTTCCTGGGGTTGGACAACGACGTCCCCAAAGGCTACACCAACATCCGCGTCAAGTTCCGCGCCAAGGGCGATCCCGAGGACATCGCGAAGCTGAGGCGATTGGCGGAGTTCTCGCCGGTGTTCAACACGCTCACCCACGGCGTCAACGTGGACATCGAAGTCGAACCGATGGAGTGAGGTCTCATAGGTCCTATCCGTCCTATGCGTCCCATGCCCATCAAGTGAAACGGAGTCTGACATGGCCAAGGTGCTGCTCAGGACCACCGCAGACGTCGAGAACGCCCTGGACGACAACACGATCGCGCAGTTCGACGCGAATCTGCGCGGCGGACTGATCCAGCCGGGAGATGAGGCCTATGAATCCGCCCGACGGGTCTACAACGGAATGATCGACAAGCATCCCCGCTTGATCGCCCGCTGCATCGACATTGCGGATGTGATCACGTGCGTGAACTTCGCCCGCGACAGCGGCCTGCTTCTTGCGGTCCGCGGCGGCGGTCACAACGGCGGCGGACTGGGGACCTGCGACGACGGCATGGTCCTCGATCTCGGACTGATGAAAGGAATCCGCGTGGACCCGGAGTCCCGCACCGTGAGAGCCGAGAGCGGCTGCACGCAGGGCGAAGTGGATCACGCAGCCTCGACGTTCGGACTGGCGGTGCCCGCGGGAGTCGTCTCCACGACAGGCATCGCCGGCCTCACCCTCGGCGGCGGTCACGGATACCTCACCCGCAAGTACGGTCTGGCCATCGACAATCTGCTGGAGGCGGATGTCGTGACCGCCGACGGAAGACTCGTCGTCGCCTCGGCGGATCGGAACCAGGACCTCTTCTGGGCGATCCGCGGCGGCGGCGGCAACTTCGGCGTCGTCACCAGTTTCCTGTTCCGGGCCCACCCGGTCAGCACGGTCATGGCGGGTCCCATGTTCTGGGATGCCGAACGGTCCGCCGAGATGCTGCGGTGGTATCGCGACTTCATGCCCGCGGCGTCGGAGGACTTGTACGGCTTCTTCGCATTCATGAACGTGCTTCCGGTGCCGCTGTTTCCAAGCCGGTTGCACGGCCGACCGGTCTGCGCGGTGGTCTGGTGCCATCTGGGCACGCCCGAGCAGGCGGAGAACGATCTGACACAGATCCGGGAAGCCTTTCCCCCCTTGTTCGAACACATCGGGGTCATGCCCTTTCCCGCTCTGCAATCGATGTTCGATCCGATCATCCCGCCGGGACTCCAATGGTATTGGAAAGGCGACTTCGTCAGCGAGTTGAGCGACGAAGCCATCGAACAGCATGTCCAGTACGGCACGCATCTGCCGAGCATGCTCTCCATGATGCACCTGTATCCGGTGGACGGACAGGCCGGACGCGTCGGACGCAACGACACCGCCTTCAGCTATCGTGAAGCGAAGTGGTCTATGGTCATCGGCGGCATCGATCCGGATCCCGCCAATCGCGAGAAGATCACCCGCTGGGCCAAGGACTACTGGAACGCCCTGCACCCCTACTGCTCCGGCGGGGCATACGTCAACTTCATGATGGACGAAGGTTCCGAACGCGTGCGGGCGACCTATCGGGACAACTACGATCGACTGGCCGCAATCAAGGCCAGGTACGACCCGGGCAACCTGTTCCGGGTCAACCAGAACATCAAGCCCGCGGAATGATCGCGGTTCTTTTGCCGGAACTGTCACGAGGAGCGTGAATATGAGTTCGGACCAGGTACAGGAGGCAGATCCCCGGACCCTGCTCGACGCGAATGAGACGTCGCAACTGAGGCAATCGTTTCGGGGACAGTTGATACGCCGCGACGATCCGGAGTATGACGAAGCACGTCGGGTCTGGAACGGAATGATCGACAAGCGGCCCGCGATGATCGCGCGGTGCTCTGGGACCGCCGACGTCATGGCGGCCGTCAACTTCGCGAGGGATCGCACGGTTCCGTTTTCGGTTCGAGGCGGCGGCCACAACGTCGCCGGCCGCGCGGTCTGCGACGACGGTCTGGTCATCGACCTCTCGCGAATGCGGGCGGTTCACGTGGACCCGGTCAACCGGATCGTGCAGGCGCAAGGCGGCGCGATCCTGGGCGACATCGACCACGAGACGCAGGCGTTCGGACTGGCGACGCCGCTGGGCCTGGTCACCGCCACCGGCGTCGCCGGCCTGACGCTCCACGGCGGCATGGGCTGGCTGACCCGCAAGTACGGCCTGAGCCTGGACAACCTGATCGCGGCCGAGGTCGTCATCGCGGACGGCCATCTGGTACGAACCAGCCACGCGGAGCACCCGGACCTCTTCTGGGCCCTTCGCGGCGGCGGCGGCAACTTCGGCGTCGTCACCACGTTCGAGTTCCAGGCCTATCCCGTCGGGCCCGAAGTATGGTTCCTGACGACGATCTACCCGATCGCGCAAGGTCGGAAGGTGTTGAAGTTCCTTCACGACTACATGATCGACGCTCCCGAGCACCTGGGCGTCCTGGCCACCTTGTGGAACGCGCCGCAGGAGGAGTCCATCGCTCCGGAATACCAGGGCCAACCCGTTGTGATTCTGCTCGGATGCTGGTCTGGACCATTCGAAGAAGGCGAGCAAGTCCTCCGGCCGCTGCGGGAAATCGTCAAACCCGTCGCAGACCTGAGCGGCCCTCGACGGTATCTCGACGTGCAGAGGTTCTTCGACGCCGACTATCCCGACGGCATGCTCTATTATTGGAAATCCGCCTACCTCAACCGACTGGATGATGAGGTGATCGACGCCCTGCTCCACCACGCAGGGACTCGGCCCTCGCCTTTGACCTCGCTGGACCTGTGGTTCCTCGGCGGCGCGATGAACCGCGTCCCGGTGGATCGGACCGCTTACGCCCGCAGAGACGCACGATTCGCGCTGGCCATCGAGTCCAACTGGACCGACCCCGGACAGTCGGACGTCAATGTCGCCTGGTCGAGGGAGGTCTTTCGCGACATACAGCGGTTCAGCCGCGGCGCATACCTGAACTTCCCTGGGTTCATCGAAGATCGCGACAAGCTCCTGAGGGAAGCCTACGGGCCGAACCTTGATCGTCTACGCGACGTCAAGGCCAAATACGACCCCAACAACCTGTTCGAGGGCTTGCTCAACATCCCCCCGGCCTGACCGACGGCCAGGCTGGCGGATGGAAGCTGCAAGTCAAGCCCATCGACCTGGTGAGCGTGGACGAGGCCGGTCTCGACGGTTTCGGCGTCAACGCTGGACTGGTCTTTCGGTTCTGAGCCCGGCGCCGCCGCGTTACAGAGCCTCCGGGCCGGTAAGGACTCGCGTCGCCTTGACGGTCGTCGGCTGGGCGACCGTCTGAAGGACCACGCAGCATCGCTCGGAATTGCTCTTTGTTCGTATCGCCCTCCGATTCTCATTGGCGAACCGCTGCGTTCCCTGCTATATCCATGGTATGCCGACGCAGTTCACATGCAGGGAAATCCTCGACAGGCTCAGATCGCTGGGCGATCCCAGGAACGTCGAGGGCATGGCCCGGTACGGGATTCGCACGAAGAAAGCGTTCGGAGTCTCCGCGCCGCAGCTTCGTCAGATCGCCAAGGAACTCGGCAAAGACCACCACCTTGCAGGACTGCTCTGGCGGACCGGCGTTCACGACGCCCGCATCCTGGCGGCACTGATCGACGACCCGAAACAAGTCACGACGGAGCAGATGGACCGCTGGGCACAGGACTTCGACACCTGGGCCGTCTGCGACTCTGCCTGCGGATGCCTGTTCGACAAGACCCCTTACGCCTGGGACAAAGCGACCGAGTGGATCGACCGTTCCGAGGAGTACGTCAAGCGGGCGGGCTTCGTGCTCATGGCGGCATTGGCCGTACACGACAAGAAGGCTCCGAACGAGCGGTTCGAGGTCTTCCTGTCCTTGATCGAGAGTCACGCGACCGACGAGCGGAACTTCGTCAAGAAGGCGGTCAACTGGGCCCTGCGTCAGATCGGCAAACGAAATCGGCATTTGAACGCGCTTGCGATTCAAGCCGGTGAACGCATCCGCCGGATCGACTCGAAAGCCGCACGCTGGATCGCCGCCGACGCCCTGCGGGAGTTGGCCGGCGATAAGGTGCAGGCCCGCCTCACTCGCCGACGACCATGATCGTGGGCATCTGGAACATGCGAAGCCGCTGATTGGCCTTGCTGTTCAGAGCTTCGGCCTCCATCAAGTTCTTCCTGGCGACGTCGCATTTGATCTCCAACCGTTCGTAGTCGGCGGATCGCTCCAGCATGGCCCTCGCCTGGTCGAGCTGCCGCCTGAGCTGTTGCTCTTTGGCCTCCATGCGGTCCTTTTCGAGGGTGATGGTCGTCAACTCCGAAGTCAACTGTCCCAGGCCCGCGGCGCTGCCGGTCTTGGCCAGTTCCTCCCGGCGGCGGGCCAGGTCGATCCTCGCCATAGCCAGCTTATCCTCCAGAGCCGCCAAGTCCCCCTGCGGCAGCATCCCCGCATCCACCTTGGCCTTCGCGTTCTTCAACTCGGCCATGCGACGCTCAATGATCTGGCCCAGTTCGGTCGCAATCGTATCGTCGCGAAGGGTCCTGTCCGCATCCGTTTGGATCTCCGCAATGCGTTTCAGAATGCTCTCGCGGCGTGCTTCCTGCAATGCCCTCTCCATCCGGAGGTCCTGCACCTGGGCATTGAGCAACGTGATGCTCTCGCGGAGACCCTCGTACGAGAAGTCCCTGTCGGAGAACTCCATAAGCGAGCGTTGAATCTCCTTGAGCTCCCGCTCCGCGTACGCGATCTGCTCTTGCGTCACCCGCGTTTGGCTGGCCAGGCGATCATACTCGCTCCTGTAGACCACCTCCACCGCCTCGCGGAAGTTCGACACGACAGTTTTCAGAAACTCCTCAGCTACCGGCTTGACCTCAGACGGGAGGAATACCTCCAGCGACAGAAGGACGCTGATCTCGTTGGAGGGTTCCGACACCTGTCGCTCCAACGTCCTGACTTCGACGAACCGACTTGAGCCGCCAAACGCCGATTGAGGAATCGTGCCGAGCACGTTCTTGATGATGCGACGGCGCGCACTGTCGCCATAGAGGAATTGATGGATGATCTGGTCGTTGAATGAGACTACGTTCTGCTGGCCAGCGATCCTCAGAAGACAGCGCGCCAACCGCTTCCCGGAAGGCGATGCAACACTGTTCGCATCGGCCGCGGTCTCTTGGGCCAGAGCCGCCGGGGCAAGCATCAGGGTCGCGGCGAGAATCGCCAACAACCGGGTCGTTCGTTTCGTGCTTTTCATGTGAACTCTCCTTATGAGCCAATCTGGTCTCTTTCGTGTTCGTCGATTTCCGCCAGGCGCTCGCGGGCCACTTCGGCCCAGCGGTTCGTCGGGAATAGCTGGATGATCTCCTTGTAGGCCGCGACTGCCGACTCCGTCTGGTCCAATTCTTTGTAGAGCTGGTCCGCCCGGTAGATCAGCAGAAACGCGGTCTTGTCCACCTGTCGCTCGAGTTGCTCCATCGGGTCGGGGATGCTCGCCAGTTCCGCCTCCGCCTCGGCTAGGCGCCGCTGCCGTCGATCCTGTTCGAGCACCTGCTGAACGAGTTGAAGCGTTGCGTCCGTTCGCTCCTGCAGTTGCCTGACCTGCTCCTGGAGCGAGGCGATGCTCTGCGGTTCGGGCTCGCCTTTCGGCTCTCTCCCAGGAACGTTCAGAAGAACGACAGCCACAGCGATCATGGCTGCGACCGCCAGCGGCGCGATCGTTCGGGTGACGCGTCGCCTGTGGGCCCGCCGGCGGATCTCGATCGCGGCGACGCGGCCGAAGACCGGTCGGCCCGCACGGTGGTCTGCCCCTTGAAGCAATGTCTCGATCCTGTCCCTGTTCATGGCGTCTCCTCGAACAAGTCGCCCAACTGGTCTCTGAGCTTGGACCTGGCGCGATTGAGCCGGACCTCCATCGCGTTGACCGTCAGGCCGAGCAACTCGCAGGCTTCGTTCGTCTCCAGGCCCTGAAGGTACTTCAGGACGATCGCCTCGCGGTACTTCTGCGGCAAGGTCCGCACCGCCCGGCGGACCCGGTCGAAGGTCTCCTCGTCCATGGCAGGCTTGTCGCTGCTCGGGTCCGGTCCTGCGATCGCCTGAATGTCCTGGGCTTTCGCAAGCGACGAAGCCCGGCGTCTGCGGACCCGCCAACTGCGGCACTTGTTCACCGTGATGGCAAAGAGCCAGGTCCGCAGGCGGCAGTCGCCCCGGAACTTCCGCAGGCCGAGAAACGCCGCGAGGAACACCTCCTGCACGACGTCGTCGACGTCGCCAGGCCAGCCAAGCAGACGATTCGCCAGGGCCGCGACCTCGGCCGAATGCCGCGCCACGATCTTGTCGAAGGCGGAATCCTCTCCCCGGCGAAATTGAACCACCAGGTCCGGTTCTGTGAGTATCTCTGCCATGGCCGACATATTAGACTCGCGTCCCGGCAGGCACTTACAGAAAAATGCGCCTGCGAAGGCAGATCCTCCACCCCGTCCGGGCACTGGGGGATGTGGACCGACCCTTGGCTGGAAAAAGAAAAAGCCCCTGAGCAAACGGAGGGAGAGGAAGCGAGACTACCCAGGGGCTTGTAGTCTGATTATTCGTAATTGTAGTGGTGGCATGTCGCGGCGTCAATCCCTCCTCCAACGATTTCCCAACAATCGCCACGCGAGAATTTGCGAGGCGCCGTCACAACAGCCCTCAGAGTCGGACGCGGCCAAAATTCCGATTGAACACGGATACCCTTCGGGGAATAATACCCTTTGTGAAGGCCCGGGTTGCGACCCGTTCGCGCAGGGCGGGGGCCCTGGTCTTCGACGGAACCACGTTTCGACACGATGGAAGGTGGAAAGGCGGCAGAATGTACATAGCTTCGCAGTTTTCGGTGTTCATGGTCAACAAGCCCGGCGTGCTGGCGCAGGCTTTGGCCGAGTTCGCAAAGGTCAAGGTCAACATCGTCGCGATCACCATGATGGACTCCGCTGAAAACGGCGTCATGCGGGTGGTGTTCGAGGAACCGCAGAAGGCTCGCGAGGTCCTGGCCCGGCTGAACATGCCTTTCAATGAGACGGATGTTCTGTGCGTGAACCTGGCGAACAAGTCGGGCGCCTTGGCGGTCGTGGCCGAGAAGCTCGCGGTCGGCCACGTGAACATCTCCTATGCCTACTGCACCGCCGGCGCCGAAGGCGGGCGGACGACCGGGGTCCTGAAGGTCTCCGACGTCAAGAAGGCCATGAAGCTGCTGGAGGACCGCAAGGAAAAACGCGACCAAGCCCCGGTTCGACATTCCAAGGCGACGAGACGCTGATGATCGGCTCCACCGGGAGGCTTCCGTGTCTTCGGGCTTGACGAAGCACTCCTTCGCGGATATGATATTCCATTGATGTGACTTGGTGAACGACTGAGCCAGGTCGCCAGGAATCGTCCCCGGAGGAGGAGAAGCGGATGAGAAGCGTATGCAGTCTGCCGGCAAGGCGTCAAGTCCCCACCATCACCCCTCGTTGTTCGCGCCGGCGGTGTGAATTCCGTTTGATGCTCTGGCTTCTCCTCCTGTCCGCCGCGGCGCCGTTACCGGCGCAACTGCCGGCAGACATGAACACGCCGGAGGAACGAGCCGCCTACGTTGGCCGGCTTACCGCCGAGAGCGAGGCAGCCAGAGCCGAGGCCGGACTCTGGGCGCTGGAGCATGGCATGCCCGTCTATGACAACGACGGACAGAACACTCGCGAACTGATGGCGATCCTGGACGGCAGGCCTGTCTACTATACGACCCAAAACGTACGGTCGGCCACCTCCTTGGCGACGGACCGCGTCAGGGATGTCGCACTGTGGGACCTGACGGGGGAAGGATGGGCCGTAGGAGTCTGGGACGCGGCTGGAGCGCACGCTTCCCACCGCGAGTTCGTGGGGCCGGACGGACAATCGCGGGTCAAAGTCCGGGATTCGTTCTTCACCTCCGCTCACTCCACCCACGTAGCCGGGACAATTGGCGCCGCCGGAGTGGATCCGAATGCCAAGGGCATGGCACCTCGTGCCCGGATCGAATCCTATGACTGGACCAATGACACGGCACAGATGTTCAGTCGGGCTGCGAACGGACCCAACCAGCCGAAGAACATCTATGTTTCGAACCATTCCTATGGTTACGTCGTCGGCTGGGTCTACTACGCCAGTGCGGCCATGACCGGGCACGTTGGCTGGCATTATACCGGAGTCTGGTTTGGCCGCAATTCGTTTGACGAGTGGTTCGGCCAGTACAACACCATTGCCCGCCAGTGGGACGACGTCGCTTACCAGAATGCCTTCTACCTGGCATTCGCGGCCGCGGGAAACGACCGCAACGACGGCCCCAAGATCGGCGAGACCGTGTACTACTACCTGTCGGGCTGGCATGAGATCACCTACAGCCCCGACACCTGTCCGCCGGGGGATGGCAGCTTCAAAGACGGGTACGATACCATCTCCGGTCCCGCGGTCGCCAAGAACATCGTCACGGTGGGCGCGGTCCACCAGGCCGTTTCCGGCGATACACGCAGTTGCGTCAGGGCCGCAATGACGGATTTCAGTTGCTGGGGACCGACCGACGACGGCCGCATCAAGCCCGACATCGTGGCCAACGGCATCGATGTCTACTCGTGCGACCATGACGGCAGCCAGGACTATGCCGTCTTCAGTGGTACGAGCATGGCCAGTCCCGCAGCGGCCGGCTCGGCCATCCTGTTGGCTCAGCACTACGGGCGGCTCTACCCAGGCCAGGCGATGTGTTCGAGCACGCTCAAAGCGTTGATCCTGCACACGGCCGACGATCTGGGCCGGGTGGGGCCCGATTACCAGTACGGCTGGGGCCTGATGAACACCCGGGCCGCCGCCGAACTGATCCAGGAGGACCACGACAGCCTCGTCGGCGACTTGATCGTCGAGGCGTATCTGCGCCCCCAGAATCCGTCCGATTCATACTATCTGCACACGGATGGAACCACGCCGATTCGAATCACGCTGTGCTGGACCGACCCGCCCGCCACGGCGCTGACCTCCCGGGACGATCCCGCCCGGCGTTTGGTCAACGACCTGGATCTGCGTCTGATCGGTCCCGGCGGCTCGCCGACCTTCTGCCCCTACGTGCTCGATCCGGTCGCCCCCCTCGTTCCGGCCAGGACAGGCGACAACCAGCGGGACAACGTCGAGCAAGTATACGTTGCAGCGCCCGGACAGACGGGAGCGTATGAGGTCAGAATCAGCTTCAAGAACACCCTGGTCGACAAGGAGCAGCGGTATTCGCTGATATCGAACCTGCCCCTGGTGAATCAGCGCGCTCCCGTGGCGGAAGATGGACAGGCGACCATCGGAAAGAACCAGCCCGTGACGATCACGCTGAAGGCCGCGGATGAAGGCCTGCCGCAACCGCCGGGCAAGCTCAGCTATACGATTGTGTCGCTGCCCAAGCATGGGACCCTCGCCCATCCGGCCGGAACGCCCATCACACAGCCCATGACGCTTGCCCAAAACGCCAACCAGGTTGTGTACAAGCCCGCTGCGGACTTCCTGGGCGAGGACTCGTTCACGTTCTCCGCCGACGACGGCGGTGCGGCTCCCTTCGGCGGGGTTTCCAGCATCGCAACCGTCACCGTCTCCGTCCAGGACATTGCCAGGCAGGAGTATCAAGTCAGCGAGGGCGAAGACGACGCTACCGGGCTGCAAGGCTATCAGGTCGTCTCGGCGGACTCTCTTCGGCTCGGTCAATACACCAGCGCCGCAAGATTTCAGGGCATAGAGATCCCCAGAGGAGCCCGGATTGTCGGCGCCACTTTGCGGCTGTACCCGGAGGTCATCGACAAGAGCCGGGGAGTCGTCCAGGCGGAGGCCACCGGCGACGCCAAGAACTTCACCACAATGAACCCGCGGCTCTACGATCGAGTGAAAACCCAGGCGTTGGTCGCCTGGAATTGGGATGGCACGGAGAACCCGCGGCAGTGGTATGACAGCCCCGACATCGCCGCGGTCATCCAGGAGGTGGTGGATCGCTCCGACTGGTCGGCAGGAAATGACCTGGTCATTCTGTACGTCGGCAAAGAGATCGCAGGCGAAGCGCCCCGTTTCCGCGCCTGGGAGAGCGATCCGGTCTATGCCCCGAAACTCGACATCGCCTTCGCGGCGAGCCTCGTCACAGGGGGAACGTCAACTTCCTCGCCGGCAAGTCCGTCGGAGCCCGGTCGTTCCGCTCCCACCGCGGCGAATCTGACTCTCTATGGCGCCGCCAACATGCCGTCGTCAATTGCCCTGAACGCAACGGATGACGGACTGCCTGCGCCGCTGAGTCTCGCGATCGATTCCCTGCCCGTCCACGGTTCTCTCGAGTACTCGAACGGCACAGCGATTACGAAAACCGGAACGCTGGCGAGCCACGCCGACCGAGTGATCTACCGACCCCACGCCGACTTCACCGGCGACGATGCGTTCCGCTTCCGTGCCCATGACGGCGGAAGCGCGCCGTCGGGCGGCAGCTCGAACGTAGCCACCGTGAGCATCAAGGTCAGAAACATGGTCACGCGAGAGTACCAGGTGATTGTGCCTGAGGACGACGCGTACGGCACGGACGGACCTCCGGCAGTCCTGTCGGACCTGCTGTTCGTCGGCCGCAACGACAGCGCCATGCGATTCCAGAACGTCGATGTTCTGCCGGCCAGTGAGGTCGTCAGCGCCCGTCTGAAAGTCAGCATCGGCACGCCCACGATCAAAGCCAACATGAACGGCGTGCTCCGCGCCCAGGCGATCGGAGATGCCCGCGATTTCACCACGCCGGGCTTGCGCATCCCCAACCTGCCCAAGACGCAGGCGAACACTCCCTGGAGTTGGCAAGCGGGCGACGCCGGACCGGAGGAAACACTCTACGCCAGCCCGGACATCAGCGCGGTCATCCAGGAGGTCGTCGATCGCCCGGATTGGCTCATCGACAATTCCCTGGCCGTCCTGTATTCAGGCGACAAGACGACGGGGCAGGACGTGCCGTTCTTCGCATGCGAAAGCCCCTACTCCGTTCGGGCGGCCAGGCTCCAGATCACTTGCGGCCTCCAGACGCCGGCGATTCTGCCGCCCACGGTCAATCAGACCGTGCCGACGGCGCGGGACGCCGTGACGGAGACGCCTTTCGACACCGCCGTCACGGTGACCCTCTCGGCCACCGACGACGGCCTGCCCAATCCGCCTGGCAAGCTGACCTATGCCATCGCTTCCCTGCCGAGCCATGGCACACTCGAGTATCTGCAAGGCGGGTCGATCGTCGCCCCTGGTGTCCTGGCAGGCTCCTCCAACCAGGCAGTCTATCGGCCTACCACCGGCTTCATGGGACCGGACAGCTTCGCCTTCTACGTCGATGACGGCGCGGTGCCGACGGGGAGCGGGGAATCGAACATCGCCACGATCCGTGTCATGGTCAGACCCCCGCTGACGCAGAAGCTCAGCGGTGGCACCTATGTCAAAGCGAGCGAGGACGACGCCTTTGCCACCCGCCAGGACGCGTCGAACAACTTCACCCAGCCGACACTCCTGGTTGGACTCAACACCACCGCGATGCGTTTCACAGGCATCAACATTCCGCAGGGGAGCAAGATCATCTCCGCTCATCTGACCGTCCGGCTCTCAATGTGGCTTCCCCAGGGCGTTGCGAGCGTCCTCCAGGCGGAGGCCACCGGCAACGCGGCAGACTTTTCGCAGGACAATCGTCTGGTCAGCGCGCTGTCGTTGACCGATGCGTTCGTAGACTGGATCTGGTCGCCCGGCAATTACGTGGGGGATTGGAAGAACCCCATCGCCACGCGTGTGAGCCCGGACATCCGCCAAGTGGTGCAGGAGATCGTGGACCGCCCGGACTGGGTCCCAGGCAATGCCATCGCCGTGGTCTTGTGGAGCCAGAACATCCCCCGCTCGGAGCTGCAACTCCTGTCATACGACAATTCTCCCACCGCGGCCGCCCTCATTGCTCCGGCGTTGTCGATCACTTACGCGCCGAACGGCACTGATGCGTCCGGGAATGCGGGGACACTGCCGCCGGACGTGTCTCCCCCAACGAACGACAGCCCCCTGGCGAAAGCCGACCATTACTGGCGGTTCGATGAGGAAACAGGCACAGTGCTGTATGATTCCATTGGTGGGCGGCACGGCGCCGTCGAATACGCACAACGGGTTCCCGGCAAGGTCAACGGAGCACTGGCTTTCAATGGCCAGACCGGCTATGCCACGCTGCCCCAGAATGAGCCTGTCTGGCTGCCTCAGAACGATTTCACCGTCACGGCGTGGGTCTGGTTCAATACCGGGACCTCGACTTCGTCTCCCTACGACGACGAGATGTTGCTGGATCTCAACTTCATCGACTACCGGTCTTCGGGATTTGGCATGGGTTACTGCCTGCTGCGTCAGCGGGATGCTTGTCAGATTCTCTTTGGAGTGGCCACGAAGACGTCTTCACTCGAGCGTCTCAATACAACCACGAGTCTCTACAAGAACCGATGGTATCACATTGCCGCCGTTCGCAGAGGCGCCACTCAGGAGGTCTACGTCAATGGCAGGCTGGACGGCACCAGGAATTGTTCCCCTCAGCCTGTAGCGCAGTACTCGGGATCCGACAACCAGGTCAGTATTGGAAGGTACACGGAAAAGAACAGCGGTTCTCGACAGCTTCTCGATGGCAAGCTGGACGAGGTTGCGATCTTCGATGAGGCTCTCTCCGCGGAAGCAATACGCCAGATCTACGACGAGGCAACTGCCGGAAATCCATGACCGATGGCCATCGCCGCGTCAGTTGCAGTCGCGTGGCGCCTGGCTGACCGCCGCGGCGCGATCGGAATACAGCCTGAAGATCCGATCCAGGTTGGTGATCTTGAAGACCCGCTGCAGTTGCGGGCTCAGGGAAACGACTGCCACTTCGCCGTTGTGGGGTCTGAGATGCGCCCTGGCTTCCAGGAGCAGGCCCAGAACCTGGGACGAGAAGAATTTCACGCCGTGGAAGTCGAAGACCATGCGCCGGGGAGGGTCGGACTGGATATACTGCCGCAATTGGGCCGAAGCGTTCGTGATCTCTTCCGCATCGCTGACGCACGGACTCTTGAATGTAGCCACGGCCACGTTGCCTTCGCGTGCGATGTCCAACCCTTCTTTCATCTGCATGTGCCCAAACCCTGCCAAATCCGAACGGAGGCCCTCGGTCGCACGTGGGGGCTCTCACGTCGAGAGTCTTGTTGCAGGCCTCACTCCGGCCTCTTGCCGGCGATGGCGCCCAACGGAAGCTCCTTGGTCTTGAAGTCCTTCCAGACCTGATCCCCTCGAAGCTGCACGTAACCCCGGCTGGTCATGCAGCCGGAGAACGCGTTCTGCTTGTACAGATCCCGCCATTCGTCCCTGGCCAGCGACGCGGAATCCTTGGACTTCGTCTGCCTCTTTCTCCTCTTCACCGCCTCTTCGTCGCCCGACAAGACGACCGGCGAACGCAGGCGTTCGAAGTACTCGTCCTCGACGATCGCCTCGGCCTCCTCCTGCGCCTTGACCTCGCACTCGGCGTAGTCGGCCTTGGCCTCCTCGAACGTCCTGTCGGGATGATACCAATAGAACGCCGGCTTGGATCCGGCGCACCCGGACACGCCAAGCAGAACGATCACCAGCAGCAGAACATGGGTTCTCATATAGTGTATTGCCCCCCTCGATATCGGTCCGAGCCGATCTCTGCCTACAGGAAATCCCGCGATTGCGCCCTGGTCATGGTTGAGCGGGTTCGGCCGGTTCGGCCGACTCGACCGGCAAGGCAGGCTCCACGATGGTCTTGCCCGGCTGCGGCTCCGGCAAAGCCAGGGGCGACGTGCGGTTGTTGCCGTAATTGAAGTTGAACTTGGAAGGCAAGGCCCCTCGCCCAGCCGCACCGCCCAGAAGACGATCGTGTTCCGCCTGAAGGGCGGTCATGTCGCCGGCTTCCAGGGCCCGCCGAACGCCGGTCTGCGTCCCGCCCAGAAGCTTGCTGAGGCTTTGCTCTTCGGTCTCAATCAGCACCGCGGCCAGGTAGTTACGCGAAAGCCCGCGGACCGCGTTGTTCTGCGTACCGCGGATGTACCGCTGAATGGCGTAGGAATAGAGCTGGGCGAACTGCCTGGCGAGTTGCTCGTTGGACGCGCTGCCTGCGACGATCTTGGCGCCGAGGAGCTTGAGGATGCTCGTGTCGACGAGTTCGTACTTGACGTTCCACTCGGCGTAGCTCTTGATCCGAACGTCGGCGATCCGGCCCAGCAACTCGACGGTCACAGGCGTGTCGAACCGCCCGGCGAACTGAACCATCAGATTCAGAACCTCAGGGCTGCTGGTCGGCGCCGCCTGGTTGCAGGCGTCCAGGACCTTGCGGGACATCGTTGCCGCCGCGACCTGGTCCTGGCTGAGCTTCTCCCAGAGGCTCGCACTGGTCGCCACGCGAACCGCCCAGTAGCGGACCATGCTCGCCTCGTGCGAGATCATGCGAATCCCCAGGTCGATGAGTCGGGGATCGTTGAGTTCGTTGACGAGGATCAGCAGATTGGCGAACACCCTGAACCGCCTCTGCGGATCGGAAATCTCATGGGTGGCGTAATCGAAACCTTTGGCGATCTCCCGAAGACAGGCATCGGAGAACCGCTGGGCATACTGGGCTTGGGCGCTCTGGTGACCGACGATGGACGCTCGGGTCCTGGCCACTTCCGTGAAATCGACGGTCCGAACGAGCCTCCCGATCGCATCGGCAGCGAACGCGTCGATGACCTCGAGGTCCTGCGGCGTCAGCACGCTCTTCTTGATGACCTCATCAATCCGGCTGCTGTCCACCTGGGCCCGGCCGATCATGGACAGACCCAGAACCAGACCACCAACGAGGACGGCGGAAAACACGCGTCTTACTATCATTTCGTTAGCATCCCTTTCAACGAGCCTCCGGTCATTTTATCCAGCTTAACGCATCAGGCCCCTTCTGTCAAGCGAAATCGGGCTCTGACGGGCACTTACGTCAATTGGGGACCGATAACCGAGGCGAGTTGTCCCAGCGTGCGACGGAAGGCGACTCTCACGCCTTGCACACCCGGTTATAAGGCACTATGATCTGCGTCAGGGTCGCGCAAACCGGCCCAAGAACACGCGGAACGCAAGACGCACAACGAGGCGCCATGGCCAACTACATTCTCGCTCACTTCGACGACATCGAGGCGGTGCAATGCCCCTGCGGCTTCGCGAGGCGGGCCTTCGCCCTGCCGGAGAACGACGCCGCGACGGTCCATATCGTGGACATCCGCCAGGACGCCAAGGTCCACTACCACAAGACGCACACCGAGATCTACCTCGTCCTCGAAGGCGAGGGCCACCTGGAACTCGATGGCGACCTCATCCCGGTCCGCCCGTTCAGCACAGTTCTGATCCGGCCGGGATGTCGCCACCGCGCGGTCGGCAAGCTGCGAATCGTCAACATCTGCATCCCGCCCTTCGACCCAGCCGACGAATGGTTCGACTGAACGAGTTGGCCAGATTCATCTTGTGCCGGCCGAGCCTTGCCGATTGAGGGCCCACACCTGCGACGAATCTCCCAGATTCCATGGGTCTTTTCATCTAATCCAAATGCACAGTATTCATATATTATTTCTGTGAAAAAGAATGAACTGCCTGCAAAACAGGCGTGTACCTATGTCATCACGATAGAAGGGCTGTACGAACACGAGTTGGAGATCAGGATACAGCCCCAAGCCAATTACCTGGTCTCGTACGGGTCGCCCGCCTGCAAAAGAAACGGGGGCTAAGGAGAAATCAAATGACAAGCTCAAGAAATCACGTGAAGAAGTACAGTATTGTCGCTTTGCTGGCCGCTCTGCTTCTGGCGCCCCCAGGCGTGGTCCAGGCCGGGAGCATTTTCACTCTAAGCATCAACGGCAGCGACGCCATTTTCCTGGCCGGCCGCACGGATTTGACGATTCCGCCTGCCTCCGACCCCTGGAATACCGGGACGCACCTGATTCGTCATGCAGGACCGACCCCCGAGGAGATCCAGGAGACGCTGCCGCCGATCCTGGGCGTCGCGCCGGGCGACGTCATCCGAGTCATGGACCCCGCGGTCGGCGGAATCAGCTTCTTCAATGGCTTCGGGGCCCCGCTCTACGGGCCCGGCGGCAACGGCGTAACTGGAAGCGATTTGACCGCCTTGGACGGGATCAGCGGGTACAAGGGACCGCAGGGACCGCTTGTTGGCGTCTTTCTCGATGACAGCATTCCCAGTTCGGGTCCGGCCCCCGCAACGCTGGATTTCACGCCCGGCGGCCTGGGAACCGACTTCCTGACGCTCAGTCCCGCCCTGCGGCAGGTGTTCTACATCGGCGACGGCGTCACCTCCGGCGACGTCTTTCAGGAGTTCATCGCCCCGGCCGGGGCAACCCGCCTGGCCCTGGGCATTCCCGACGGCTTCGGTTTCGTCGGGGCGCCGGGCGCCTATGACGACAACGACGGCGCCTATCGCGTCCGCGTCGGGATCAACACCCTCCCGACAGTCCCCGCCCCCGGCGCCATTGTGCTCGGCGCCTTCGGCACGGGTCTGGCCGGCTGGCTGCGACGACGCAGGGCCCTGTGACCACTCCCATGACGCAACTTCTTTCCGGGCTGCGGACCAGGTTCGCAGCCCTTTCTTTTGAATGACCCGGACGATTGCTCAGGACGCCAAAGGCAGGGTGACGGACCGATCCGGATTCCGGCCTTCGGCCGGAGATTCTGCGCGTTGGGCCGGCAGCATGGAGGATGAGCCGGGCACATCCGAACGAAACTCGGGGTCTCATCAATCATGCTGCTGGACTGAAGCGGGAAATGTCCCTCGCACGACCGCTTCGAGCGTGCTCTCCTCCATGACCAGAATCGGGCTCCATTCCGCCCTGCAAGGGGTTTGCCTGAGGCCGTGCAGTTGCGGTCATGCACTCCCGTCGCCCCGCCGTGCAATTCATCGCGCATGATCTGGGCAACGGTGCTATAATGGGAATATGATCAGACTTCAAAGAGATGTGGTTCGGATCAAGAGACTCACCGATGAGGATGACGACTATGTGGACGCTTCTCCTGCGGAGCGTCTGAACATGGTCTGGGAAATATCGGCCGAACTGTGGTCTTTGCGAGGACAGGACTGTGCTCAACAGCGACTACAGAGACATGTTGCAGCTCTTGTTAGAGAACGGAGTTAGATTCCTCCTGGTCGGCGCCTACGCCATGGGAGCCCACGGCTACCCGCGGGCGACCGGCGACATCGATATCTGGGTGGAACCCTCCGAAGAGAATTCCTCGCGGGTCTATCGTGCTTTGGCACAGTTCGGCGCCCCGCTCCAGGAAATCGACGAGAGGACTTTTGTCACGCCGGGGGTGGTCTTTCAGATCGGGGTCGCGCCCCGACGGATTGACATCATCACAACAATCAGCGGCGTTGACTTTGGTTCGGCCTACCCGCAGCGCCTCGCTGCACACGTAGATGGCCTGTGCATTCCCGTCTTGTCGTTCGAGTACCTCGTCAAGAACAAGCGTGCCACCGGACGAGACAAGGATCGCCTGGATGCGGACCGACTGGAGAAGGGCAAGCCATAGACGGCGTCCGGAGTCTCCTATCGGGTCCTTCCCTGGCGCAGTGCCTTCTCCCCACGGACCACGATGAACGTCACCACGCCCACCGCCATCGCCAGAGCCAACTGCGAACCGGACAGTGGCGTCAGGCTGAAGAATCGGGCCAGCGCCGGCACGTAGATCGGCAGTAGTTGCAGCACGAGACTGACCAAAGCCACCGGCGCCATCATCGGATTGACGCCAACTGAGAAGATGGAGTACCCCCAGGCTCGCAATCCGAGCGCCTGGCCGATCTGTGCAAAGCCCAGTGATGCGAAGAGCATCGTCTGCCAGGTCGTGTCATTGAGGCGCTGCGAGTCGAACCAAGCTGCACCCAGACCCAGCGAAAGGACCGCGATCAACACGCCCACCCATCCGATGTGCATGCCGTTGGCCCGATCCAGGATCGGACTGTTGGGCCTCCGCGGCGGGCGACTCATCACGTCGGTCTCCGCTGGCTCGAAGCCCAGGCCCAGACCCATGAGTCCGTCGGTGAGCAGGTTCAACCAAAGCAGTTGCAGAGGGCGCAGGGCCGCCGCGATCCCCAGCAGCGGCGCCGCGAGCATGACGAGCACCTTGCCCAGATTCCCGCCCAGCGAGAACTTGATGAACCGCAGCAGGTTGTCATAGATGATCCGCCCTTCCCGGACCGCGGCGACGATGGTCGCGAAATTGTCGTCCAGGAGCACCATAGCGGAGGCCTCCTTGGCCACATCCGTTCCCGTAATTCCCATCGCGACGCCGATATCCGCCTTTTTCAATGCCGGGGAGTCGTTCACACCGTCGCCTGTCATCGCGAGCACATGCCCGCGATTCTGCAGGGCGTTGACGATCCGCAGTTTGTCCTCGGGCGACACCCGCGCGTACACGCTCGTGCGTTCGGCGACGGTCTGCAATTCGTCGTCGCTCATCCCGTTCAGTTCGCTGCCGATCACGACCTTGGGGTCGTCCGCGATGGTCAGGTACCGTGCGATGGCCGTGGCGGTCAGAGCGTGGTCCCCGGTAATCATGACCGGGCGAATCCCCGCCGTCCGGCACATCTCGACAGCCGTCCGGGCGGCTGCTCGCGGCGGGTCCATCAGCCCGACCAGCCCGACAAAGATGAGGTCCCGCTCCAGATCCTTCGCCAGATCGGCAGGAATCTCCGCCAACGGACGGAACGCGATTCCCAGCACGCGAACGCCCTGCTTGGCCATTCCCTCCGCGGCAGCGAGGATGCGAGATCGGAAGTCCGCGGTCATGGGCTCGACCTTGTCGACCGCCCAGACCTGCGACGCCAGTTCGAGAAGGCCATCGATGGCCCCCTTGGCGAAGGCCGCGTAGCCGCGACCCGCCAGCGGCAGCACCGACGCAAGTTCGCCCGATGTCGGCACGCGGTGAACCGTCGTCATCCGCTTGCGATCCGAGTCGAATGGAAACTCCGCCACTCGCACCATGGCGGCCTGCAAATCGTCCTTGAGCAGACCCGCCTGGGCCGCCGCAACCACCAGGGCGCCCTCCGTCGGGTCGCCGATCGCGTGGAGGCTGTTGCCGTCGGCGCTCGGCTTGAGCGTTGCGTCGTTGCACAGGGCCCCCGAAACGAGCGTCAGGCGAATCGCAGGGGAGATGGGACCCGCTGAAGCCGGCGCCTGCGGGCCGGCCGCGACCTCGGGTTGGCGATTGTGAAGAGTCTCTGTGAGATCGAGTCGCTCGCCTGCGACGTCGATCACCGTCACCGTCATGCGGTTCTCCGTGAGCGTCCCGGTCTTGTCCGAGCAGATCACGTCCACCGAGCCGAGCGTCTCGACCGCAGGCAGCTTGCGGACCAGGGCGTTGCGCCGCAGCATCCGCTGCGCCCCGATGGCCAGAGTAATCGTGATGACCGCAGGCAGCCCCTCGGGCACGACAGCCACCGCCACACTGACCGCAGTGAGGAACATGGTGCCAATCGACTCGCCTCCGAGCACCCCGAAGAGCATCACCAGCGCGGATACGACGACGCCCGCAACCGCCAGGGTCTTTCCCACCCGGTCAAGCTGCTTTTGCAGGGGCGTGGGCTCGGACGCGACCTGCTGGATCATCCCGGCGATCTTGCCCAGTTCGGTTCGCATCCCGGTCTCGACGACGACCGCCGTCCCGCGGCCGTAGGTGGCGGCGGTCCCGAGATAGATCATGTTCCGTCGGTCGCCCAGAGGCAGATCGCTCCCCGAAAGCGTTGCGGTGGCCTTTTCGACGGATTCCGACTCGCCCGTCAACGTGGCTTCCTGGACGCGGAGGCTGACGCACTCGATCAGGCGGGCGTCCGCAGGGACCGAGTTGCCGGTCTCCAGCACGACAATATCGCCTGGAACCAGGTCGCGTGCGGAGATCTCCTGGACCCTGCCATCCCGGCGGACTCGAACCACCGGAACCGCCAGTTGCCTGAGCGAGGCCATCGCTCGTTCCGCGCGGTATTCGGACGCGAAGCCGAGCACCCCGAACAAGACCACGATGGCCGCGATGGCCACCGTCTCCAGCCCCTTGCCCAGCAGTCCCGAGACCACCGCCGCGGCGATCAGGATCAGGACCATCGTCTGAGTAAACTGCTCCAGCAGCATCCGCAGCGGGCCTTTGCCCGCCTGCTCCTGCAGTTCGTTGGGGCCGTACTGTGTCATGCGGGCAGTCGCCTCAGCCGCGGTCAGACCGTGTTCAGAGGTCGATAAGGCCGTCAGTACATCTTCTGTGGATCGTATGTGCCAATCGTTCTTTGCTGAAAACACGTGAGAGTTCCGTCTTGGAGGTCGAGAGACGTTTCCTGCCGGACGACCCCCGCGTCCGGGCATCCCCGGCCTGTCGTTACGCCCAACAGGAACCCGGGTTCTCGTCAACTCTACCGGCCCGGGCCCTCCAAGTGAAGCAAAACCGGGACGCAAGATTTCGCTTTTTTTGACTGTGCCAAAGCTTTACCCAGGGCCTGCCGATATGGTAGAATACGTGATTGTCATACGCCGATGTAGCTCAACGGTAGAGCACGGCTTTCGTAAAGCCGGGGTTGTGGGTTCAAATCCCACCATCGGCTCTTTGTCTATCCACGCGGCCCAGACGAGTCGCGTCGAAGGCCGGAAGCGAAGTGGATAGGCCTACGGTTGCGAGCGCTTTGGGAGAAACACCGATGGAGAACCAGGAGACAGCGGGAGCATCGAAAGAGCAGCACGAGACCACCCCTTTCAGGCCCATACGGATGGTTCTGCTCTTGCCCGTGCTGGTGGCAGCGGGCCTGCTGGCTTGGTGGTGTCGAAATGCCCCTCCCGCCCGGGCAGAATTCGCTGCCGAGGCTGCGACTCTGCCGAACGGCCTGGTGAGACTCGAGCGGACCGTCGTCGTTCCTACGCTGGACACTCCCTGTCCGCGAGGGGAGAACATCATCTGGTGCTCATCCTTCCAGTTGACATGGAATGAGATCCGAGACAACGTGGTCGGTGCCCCGCTCAAGGTCGGCGGAGCGGAGGAGATCGCGGGACGACTGAATACTGCAAGACAGTCAATCTCGGACATCGATCCGAACTCGGTCTATGTGGCCGCAGGCAGGGTCAAAGAGGGGATCATAGAGAAGATCCGCAAGGACATGGCGGCCAAGTTCCCCTCGCACAAGCTGCCGGACTTCAGCGACTATCCGGCCGACATTCTCGCCTATTCCTATCTTCTGGCTCACGTGCCCTTTGAGCACCCCTTCGAACAGACAAACAATGGGATCATGTTCATCGATTCCAGAGGAAACAAGACGCGAGTAGGTGGCTTTGGTCTGGGCGAGGGATACTCTCCGGAACAGCAGAAGATTCGCGAACAGGTGGAAGTCGTCTACGCCACCTCAAAGCGCCGGGAGATGTCCTGGGAGCCGGCAGAATATGCGCTTGATCTATGCCGACAGAGCCAGCCTTACCAAATGGTCGTCGCCAGTGTCGAACTGAAGGACACGCTCACCCAAACGCTCGAACACATTCGTGCGCAGGCGTCGGACTTCAAGAAACGACCCTACTATGAGCAGGCGAGATCGTTTACCGGCAGTACGCTGAGAGTTCCTGAAATGTCGTGGCGGATTGACCACCGATTCAAGGAGCTTTCGGGCAAGATCGTTATCGATGTCGGGCAACCCATCATCGAGGCCTTCCAGATGATCGAATTCCGCCTCGACCGCGCCGGCGCCGCCGTGAGAAGCGAATCGTATATGGCAACCCTATCGATCCCGACGCACTTTTCGTTGGACCATCCCTTCCTGCTCTACATGCAGAAACGAGGGGCGGAGCGGCCCTTCTTCGTCATGTGGGTGGATAACGCGGAGTTGCTCGTGCAGAGATAGCTCGGCCTGTCACCAGCGGGCAATTCGTCGGAGGCAAATTCGCCGGATATAGGAAATGGTGTGCACGGCACACCCTACATGCTCTTACGACACTGCGGAAAACGAAACTCCGCAATCAGAGGAGAGACATCTATGGAATCACAGCAGGCGCAGGGTGCCGCGGAGGCAACCTCCGGCGCGTCCAACCGACGTATGGGCGTGATCTTCGCTGCAATTGTCGCTGTAATCTTGGCTGGCGGCATCCTCTGGTGGATGGGCTTTGCGTCGTATCTTGGGCAACGAGCCCAATACGCCAGCAAGACTGCGACTTTCTCAGACGATTCCATGTCGCTCAAGAAGACGGTGATCGTCCCGACGCCGGACAGCGCCTGCCCAAGCGGCACGAACGTCATCTGGTGTTCGTCATTTCAGTTGGCTTGGAATGAGTTACGGGACAGGGTCATCAAAGCCCCTCTGGAGGTTACCGGGGCGGAGGAAGTCGCGGCCCGTTTGAACGCGGCGAAGCAATCATCTTCGGATCTTGACGCCAAGTCGGTGTACGCAGCGGGTGGCTGGATCAAAGACGGAATCCGTGAGAAGATCAAGAAAGACATGGCCGCCCAATTCCCCCCCCATGTGCTTGTGGATTTCAACGACTACGATGGCGGTATCCTGGCTTATTCCTATCTGACAGCCCGCGTCCCTTTCAAGTATCCCTTCCGCCAACTGGACAACGGGCTTGTATTCACCGACTCCCAGGGTGTCCAGACTCGTCTATCCGGCTTCGGCCTGTGGGATGCATACCAGAGAACGTACAAGAAGATCGGCGAGCAGGTGGAGATTCTCTATCTGCGGTCGGACAATGAGAAGGACACGTACTACGATCAGCCGACGGAATATGCGCTCGATCTGTGTCGGCACAGCAGACCCTATCAAGTCGTTATCGCCAGGATCGAACCCAGGGGCTCGCTGGCCGAGACACTCGAGCACATCCACGCACAAATAGCGGAGTTCAGGAAGTTGCCTCATCATGAAGAGTTGAGCCGTTTCAGAGGTGGCGATGAGTTGGAGGTCCCCGAGATGTTCTGGCGGATCGACCATCGGTTCAAGGAACTGATCGGGCGGACGGTTGCCAACGCGCGAATGCCGATCGTGGAGGCCCTCCAGACGATTGAGTTTCGCTTTGATCGCTTCGGCGCTGTCTTGGAGAGCGAAGCGTTACTTGCTACCAAGGCAAGTCCAAGGCATTTCGCGTTCAACCGCCCGTTCCTGGTGTACATGCAGAAACGCGGGGCCGAGCGGCCCTTCTTCGTCATGTGGGTGGACAACGCGGAACTGCTGGTGCGGAAATAGGCAAGTGGTGTGCATGGCACACCCTACATGCTGCTGGCCGAGGCGTCGAATCTCGGCTCATCCGGTTTTTGCGTACTTCGATCCCGCCCGAGGCGGGCGGGCCTTGGAGATTTTGCGCCTTTCGCCAGCAGCATGGACGGCGTGCCACGCACGCCTGGCTGGTGTCTTGAATCACGGGTCACGGAACACCCCTCCATGCTATTGGCTCAAAGCGGGAAATCTCCTCCGCACGCCGCTTGGGGCGTGCCGAAACCACAAAAGTATGCGAAAACCGGATGAGCCAGATATTTCCTTCAGAGTTTTGGTTTATGCGTAACATACAGGGGAGCGAAAGCGTCTGTAACAGAGGCATGACGATCCGCACGCCGTGGCGGTTCGCGAAGATCGGGAGATTCCGCCGACCGGTGTGATTTCGCCGCGGAGGCGCCGAGGTCCCGGCGTGGCCTTCGGCCCCGATCCAGGGAATGAGAGCCGAGAAAAACGAAAAAGGACGAAAAAGGGAAGCGGCGATACCTGTCGCGTCAGTATCCCTTATTTTGCCTTCTTTCGTTTCTTTCGGCGCTCATCTCCTTCTCTCTTTCGGTCCTTCTTGTCGGAGAAACGAGACAACGCACCTTTGCAGTGCATAGATCGATGGGCGAGGCGTGGCATGCACGGAGTCCGTGTTCAAACGAAGCCAATTGCGGAGGGTGTCAAATGCAGCGGACCTTGCGAAACGAAGCCAATTCCGCCCGACGAATCGAGGTGCCCATGGGGAACGGGGCCGGGAAGGGCCTCCGGCGGGAGCCCGCATGCGAAACGAACCCAATTTCGGGGGCGAGAGAGCCTGGAGACGGCCGATTGGCTTCGTTTGTGCAAACTCAGGGCGATTGCGACTACGCGCCGGAGGCGCCTGGCGATATGCTGAAGGCATGGCAAGGTCGCAGCCGAAAGACGATCGAGATAGCGCGTCGCCCGACGCACTGCGGGTGCAGTGCGAGATCTATCGGCAGATGCCGGCCGATCGCAAGATCGAGATGGTCTTCGAGTCCTACCGGACCGGTCGGCTCCTGGCCATGGCCGGGATACGCATGCGGAACCCCCAGGCGACCGACGAGGACCTCTGGCGGCTCTGGGCCCGCGGGCACCTGGGCGAGGAGCTGTTCGAGAGCGTCTATGGGAGGATCGAGCCGTGAGCGAGCAGCGGGAAATCGCGGTGCTGGAACGCCTGACCGACGTGCTCGACAGTCTGGGCATCCCCTACGCCATCGGCGGGTCGATCGCCAGTTCCATGTACGGCACGGTCCGGTTCACGCGGGACGCAGACCTCGGCGTACTGCCCTTCACGCCGGCGGCCGACCGGTTCTACAACCTGCTCAAGGGCGAGTTCTATATCAACGAGCAGGCGATGCAGCAGGCGCTGGCCTACAGCAGCAACTTCAGCATCATCCACTTCGCGACCGCGTTCAAGATCGACCTGTTCGTCCTGGGTCCCAGCGAGTTCGAGCAGCAGATCCTGTTTCGCAGCCGGATCGTCCGTCTGGGCGACTCCGACGAGAGCGACCTGTGCTTCGTCTCGCCCGAGGACGTGATCCTTCTGAAGCTCCGCCAACTGAGCGAACCCGACGCAAATCGGGAGGAGCAGTGGGACGACGTCCAGGGCGTCCTGCTCGTCCAAGGCGAGGCCCTCGATCTGGAGTATCTGGAGACCTGGGCCAGGCGACTCGCCCTGAGCGGCCTTCTGGACCGAGCCTTCGAGGAGACCTCGACGTAGAGGCCCATCCGGATCTCCGCGGACAGCCTCGAATCGGCCTGGGAACACGATTCTGACTACCGTGCCACGCCGTTCTGCGGTATGCTCAGGAACATGGCCAGACGCCGATTGAAGTATAAGGAGATGAAGGACACGCCGCCCGAGGCGCAGCGGGTTCACTATGAGATCATCCGCAAGATGCCGCTGGATCGCAGACTGGAGATTGTTTTCGACACGTGCGAGATGGGCAGGGGTATCGCAATGGCCGGCTTGAAGATGCGTCATCCGAACGCGACGGAGAAGGAGTTGTGGTGGCTCTGGGCGCATCAGCATCTCGGCCAGACATTGTTTGACGAAGTCTACGGCGGTCCAGGCAATGAATGAGATCCCGAACCGCATGCGTTTCGCCGCCTGGGCCAAGAAACTTGGGATCGAGGAGCTTTTGAATCGAGCAATCGCGGAGGTTGGGGCGTAAGAGCGGTATGAACCTGAAAGAGAAACATGAGGCCCTTGAAACGATCCTGAGAGACCTGGGTCGGGTGGTGGTCGCCTATTCCGGCGGCGTCGACAGCAGCTATCTGCTCAAGGCCGCGGTCGATACGCTCGGGTCGCAGAACGTCCTGGCCTGTATCAGCCTGGGTCCGTCCGAGCCCGGCAACATGTGCGAGAAGGCCCGCACGACCGCCGAGACGATCGGGGCCGAGCTCATGGTCGTCGAGTCGAGCGAACTGGATGACCCGCACTTCAAGGCCAACAACGCCGACCGGTGCTTCCACTGCAAGTCTCACCTGTGCCAGGCCCTCCTGGACGTGGCCAGGCAGCGGGGCTTCGCCCACGTGGTCTTCGGGACCAACCATGACGACCTGGGCGACTTCCGCCCCGGGAACAAGGCGATGAAGGTCCATGGCGTCCGCTCTCCGCTGGCGGAGGCGGGATTGACCAAGAGCGAGATCCGCGAGCTGAGCCGCCAGGCGGGCCTGCCGACGGCCGACCAGCCGGCCTCGCCGTGCCTGGCGTCGCGAATCCCCTACGGCCTGGAGGTGACGGAGCGCCGGCTCAAGCAAATCGACCAGGCGGAAGACGTCCTGCGGTCGCTGGGCTTCGTCGAGTTCCGCGTCCGCCACCACGACGCGATCGCCCGCATCGAGGTCCGACCCCAGGACATCGCGAAGCTCGTGGCCGAGCCCGTCCGCGATCAGATCGTCGCGAAGCTCAAAGAACTCGGTTTTCAGTTCGTCGCGATGGACCTGCAGGGCTTCCGTTCGGGCTCGCTGAACGAATCCCTCTCGGACGAACTGAAGAAGGCCACTCTCAAGACTTGAACCAACCATCGAAGGAGGACACCGTGGAACATGCCAAGACAGCCGGGTCGTTCGTGTGCAGCAGAGCCAGATTCCTCGTGGCGATTCTTGTCGTCCTGATTGCGGGTTTGCAGGCGCGGGGCGCCGGCGAACAGACCGGCTCGGACCCGAACCTGGTCGTGATGACCTTCAACATCCGCTACGGCACCGCCAACGACGGCCCGAACCACTGGTCCAATCGCAAGGAGATGGCCTGCGACGTGATCCGCAGGCATCATCCGGACCTCGTCGGACTCCAGGAGGCTTTGCGGTCCCAGATCGACGACATCCGCGCCGCCCTGCCGCAGTACGCCGAGATCGGAGGCGGCCGCGACGACGGCAAGACCCAAGGCGAATACTCCGCCATCCTCTACCGCACGGACCGCCTGGACCTGGACGATTCGGGCACCTTCTGGCTCTCCGACACACCCGAAGTTCCCGGCTCGATCACCTGGGGCAACGCCTGCACGCGAATCTGCACCTGGGGCCGGTTCCTCCGCAAGGACACCCGCGAGGCCTTCTACCTCTTCAACACGCACCTGGACCACGTCTCGCAGTACTCGCGGGAACGGGCCGCGGTCCTGCTGGCCCAGCGGATTCGCGACCGCAAGCGCCCGGGCCCGGTCCTCGTCACAGGCGACTTCAACACCGGCGAGGACAACCCGGTCGTGCGGTACTTCAAGGGCGAGCAGGAGCTGCCGGCCAACAGCGACGGCCTGTCGAAGAACCCTGTGGTCCTGGTGGACACGTTCCGCGTGCTGCACCCCGACGTCAAAGTGGTCGGGACATTCAACGGCTTCAAAGGCACGACCGCCGGCGCCAAGATCGACTACATCCTCGCCCAGCCCCAGACGAAGGTGCTCCGAACCGAGATCCTTCGCGACAACCAGGACGGCCGCTACCCCTCGGACCACTTCCCCATCGTCGCGGTGCTCCGCCTGCCCGACAAGAGGAATCCGTAGCGGCAAGACATATGCCGGGGTGCGCCGGACAGATCCTTGCTTCGTCCATGCGAAAATGATAGTATGAGAAGCGAGCGCAACGGAACGTCGCTGGAGATGAGATGATTAAGTTGACCAGAATCACGTTCGACCCGAATGTCATGGGTGGCAAGCCCTGTATACGGGGGATGCGCGTAACGGTCGGCATGGTCATAGGAATGCTCGCCTCCGGCCACTCCAAGGAACACATTCTGCAGCGATATCCTTATCTGGAGCCCCCGGATATCGAAGAGGCGCTCGCTTATGCAGCTTGGCGCGTCGAGGAGATCGAAGTCCCACTCAAATCCTCCGCATGAAGATCCTGATCGACATGAACCTGTCGCCTGATTGGGTTCCCGTCCTGAAAGAGGCGGGCTTGGATGCCGTTCACTGGTCCCAGGTGGGCAATCCCCGTGATTCCGACAGGATTGTCATGGACTTCGCGGTAACCCACGAGATGGTGATCTTCACGCATGACCTGGACTTCGGCGCAATCCTGGCCGCCACCCATGCCGACGCCCCCAGTGTCCTGCAGCTTCGTACACAGGACGTCGATCCGTCGTCCAAAAAGGTCGTGCTCGTCATCACGATCTTACGCGAGCATCGCGACGATCTCCTGCGCGGCGCATTGATCAGTTTCGACGACCTTACGCACAGGGTCAGGATACTGCCGATCCGTCCATAGTTCCTACCAACGAGTTATCGAGCGTCTCCGATTGTCGTCAGCGGTCTTCGACCGACTTTCGCAGTTCGCGGCACGAGCTGAGGAACTCGGCGGCCGACATCTCCCGCAGGAAGACCAGGCCGCGGGTCGCGCGGATCACCGCCTTGGGGTGGTTGTAGAACCACTCCCGACCCAGGCACGTCTTGATCCTCTGATACTGCTCGACCTGGATTCGCTGGGCCAACTGCGAGAACGGGCCGTCGTACTCGTGACTCGGGAACGACGCGTCCTTCTGCGTGATGAACGAGTCCATGAACGCGTTGTGCATCACCGAGAACATGGCCAGGCTCACCGGGACGAAGAGATTCGCCTCCGAAGGGTCGAACCGGAACCAGACGTTGCGGTAACCCCAGATCTTCATGTCGACCTTCGAGGAGGTCCTCAAGTGGACGCGGATCGCCTCGGCCAGGGCCTGCATGACCTTGTAGTGCGTGTCGGGCCCGCTCGCCTCCGGGTCGAACGCCACCGTGATCACGTCGGGATCGAGCCGATCGAGCTCCGCCACGATGGGCGGGACGTCGTGCGCCATGGTGGGCTCTTTGGTGAAGATGTCGCCCGTGTAGAAGCTCAAGCGAAGGTGACGGACGTTCTGGCATTGCCAGCCGTAGTATCCCCAGACACATTCGGCCTCCCACTCGCGACACATTCCCTTGAGCCGCTGGATTCGTTCGGGGTCCTTCTTCCCGGGATGGGCCGAGGTGAAGTACTCCTGCAGCTCCGCGACGCAGCGGTCCACGCTCTCGAGGGACTCCAGGTCCGTCAGCTCGACGAGGTTGCGCAGCATGCGCCGGGCGCAGCCTTCGGCCTTGTCGTCCTCGTCGTGGGCGGCCACGCCGTCGAGGTACTGCCAGACGTCGCGGTTGCGGTCGATCTCGTTGCCCCGCGAGAAGTAGTTCTGGTCCCACAGAGTCTTGAACACCGGCGTATCGAGAAACCCTCGCAGGCAGGCCATCTGCGTCCGCATGAACTGGTTCGTCACGGAGGTGAATCCGCTCGTGAGCGTCATGAAATGGTGTTCGTTGCTCGCCTGGCGGAAGTGTCGAACGATCTGCGCGAAGTATCCGAGCATGACGTCGTCGTGGTGCGGCTCGGTGTGCAGGAAACACTTGTCCCGATACACGCGAAGGCCCGTTTCGATCTTGCCGGCCAGTCGCTCGTGAACCATGGCCGCCAGTCGGGTCAGCGGCTCGCGACGACGCTTCAGCACGACCGTGGCGGGCCGGTCGGACTGGCAATCCACCTCCGTCAGGTCCAGCAGCCTCTTGCGGCAGCGAACCGCCAGATCGACCAGGACCTTCTCCACGTCCGCGTCGCCGACGGCCTTCGTCCGTTCGAGGACGCGGACCTGACGTTCCATCAGGTGAGCGGCCGCCCCCCCTGTGATGTAGAACCTCGCATTGGGCAGTTTCTGCAGACAGCTCGCGGGCGTCTCGATGGTCTTGCCCGATTGGATGGCCTGGGCCGCCAGCGCCGCCTTGGCCTGGCCCGCGGCGATGATGATCGCGGTGCAGTCGCGATTGTACGTGATGGTGTCCAGACCGATCGTGATGACCAGGCTCTGTCGCGCGATCTCGATGCCGCCCAGGTCGGTCGCCGCAGCCGCCTGCGTCTCGTAGTTCGTCGGGCACAAACGCGTGGTCGCGTAGTGGTCGGACCCGCGGATATTGAACCCGATGTGCCCGTCGGGCCCGATGCCGCCCAGGAAGAACCCGATGCCGCCGAGGTCGCGGACCTTCTGCTCATACTCCATGCACCACTGGTCGATCTGACCGAGCAGGGTCTTCTGCCGGGATTCGAGATGGTTCGTCGCCTGGCGGTACCGCAGCGTCAGGTCCACGCGGTTGCCCGGCCAGACCGCCGCGAGCGTCTCGTCCGGACCCAGGCCGATCGTGCACGGATCGATCAGCAGGGCCTTGGCCGGATCGAGTCCGAAGCCCTCGATGTAGAAGTGCTTCACGTAGTGCGTGAAGCTGTTGTGCTGGGAGGAATCGATCGGATAGAACTCGTCGATCTGCACGAAGTGCAGGCCGCCCATCTCGGGTTTCCTCGACGGATCGACGCCTGCCTCCCGGAGCGTCTGCTGGATCTCCGGCGTCTTCCACTCGGCCAGGAGCCGCTTGACCCAGTGGATGAAATGCTCCGGCGTCTTGCCGGTGGGCAGGGAGATCACGCCGTCCGGATTGCCCTGAACCCATTCGACGAACCGCATCGCGGCCAGCTTGCCCAGCGAGGGGAAGTTCTCCACGACGATCGTGGGGATCTTCTCCGTGGGCGGATAGAGGGCATCAAACGAAGAGGCCGCAACGGCGACCTCTTCAACCGGGGTCAGGACGATCTTGGAATCGGCATTCATCGCAGCACAAGCTCACAACAGAACCACTCTTGACGGAAACAGCCCATTAGCGTACCACGGTCCGCCCCCGCCCGCAAGCCTCCATTGCAGCACGCCGGCGTCAGCCCCCCCGGCAGACTCCAGGAGAGCACGCCCGAGGTGGTCGTGCGAAGGAGATTTGCCGCGTTGGGCCAGCAGCATGACAAATGAGACCCCGAGTCTCGTTCGGATGTGCTCGCCACATCCTCCATGCTGCTGGCCCAAAGCGCAAAATCTCCGGCCGAAGGCCGGAATCCGGATCGGTCCGTCCCTTTCCTTTGGCGTCCTGGGCAATCGTCTGGGTCCCGGCGCCCGGTTCGCCGCAGGGGCGTGCAACTACGGTCGTGCACCCCCTCGCAGGTCCGCCGCGGGCAGGGTTGAAAACCCGCGGCCTTCTCTGTATACTTGTCGAACGTTGGTGACCTTCCGCGTGGATGGGGCGCACGACATGGCCTCCCCGCCACTCGGAGTGTCTTCTGCATCGAATGCTCGATGCTCTACCGCGCGTCTCAAGAGAAAGGCAAAGGCATCGGATGAACAGCATGTTCAGCGTCAAAGACAAAGTCGTGGTCATTACCGGTGGCGGGGGGATTCTGTGCGGCGCGATGGCCAGGGCCCTGGCCGCCGGCGGAGCCAAGGTGGCGGTCCTGGACCTGCTCGAACCCGCGGCCGCGAAAGTGACCGACGCGATCAAGGCCCAGGGCGGCGTCGCGGTCCCCGTCGCGTGCAACGTCCTGGACAAGGCCGCGGTCGAGAAAGCCAAGGACAAAGTCGTCGCGGAGTTCGGACGGGTCGACGTCCTGGTCAACGGCGCCGGCGGCAATAAGAAGGAAGCGACCACGTCGCCCCAGATGTCGTTCTTCGATCTGCCGGCCGACGCGGTCCGCTTCGTCTTCGACCTGAACTTCCTGGGCACCCTGCTGCCGACGCAGGTCTTCGGCAAACTCATGGCCGAGCAGAAGGCGGGCAATATCCTTAATATCTCCAGCATGAACGCGTTTCGCCCGCTGACGAAGATCCCGGCGTACTCGGCCGCCAAAGCCGCCATCAGCAACTTCACGCAGTGGCTGGCGGTCCACATGTGCCAGAATTACGCCAGGGACATCCGCGTCAACGCGATCGCGCCGGGCTTCTTCCTGACCGAGCAGAACCGCTTCCTCCTGACCGACGAGAAGACCGGCGGCCTGACCCCTCGCGGCGAGACGGTCGTCAACCACACGCCGATGGGCCGGTTCGGTTCGCCCGACGAGTTGTTCGGCGCGATGTTCTGGCTGCTCAGCGACGCATCGAAGTTCGTCACCGGCGTCACGATCCCCGTCGACGGCGGCTTCTCCGCCTGCTCCGGCGTGTGACGCATCTGAGCGACACGGCAAGGGAGGCATGACCATGGCACAGAACGGTCTGACACGTCGAGGATTCCTGCGGTCCAGCGGCGCGGCGGCGATGACGCTCGGCGCGATGACTGCCGGCGCCGCGCCCAAGAAACAGAAACTCCAGAAGGTCCCGAACGCCAGGCCGCGAAATGTCGTCTTCATCCTGTCCGACGACCATCGCTTCGACTTCATGGGCTTCATGGGCAAGGTGAAGTTCCTCGAAACGCCGCACATGGACCGCATGGCCCGCGAGGGGGCGCACATCCAGAACGCCTTCGTCACGACCGCGCTGTGTTCGCCCAGTCGGGCGTCGATCCTCACCGGCCAATTCTCCCACACGCACGGCGTCGTGGACAACAACACCGACATCCAGCCGGGATTGGTGTTCTTCCCCGAGTACCTCCAGCAGCTCGGCTACGAGACCGCCTTCATGGGCAAGTGGCACATGGGCCACGACAGCGACGACCCGCGACCGGGTTTCGACAAGTGGGTCAGCTTCCGCGGCCAGGGCGAATACTACAACGGCACGCTGAACATCGACGGCACGAAGGTCAAGACGACCCGGCACATCTCCGACGAACTGACGGACTACGCGGTGGAGTGGATGAAACGGGACCGCAAGAAGCCCTTCTTCCTCTATCTCTCGCACAAGGCGGTCCACGCGATGTTCGAGCCCGCCAAGCGGCACCTCGACCGGTACAAGGACGTCCCGCTCGAATACCCCGCGAGCATGGCCGACACCGAGGAGAACTACCGCGGCAAGCCCCGCTGGGTGAAGGAGCAGCGCAACAGTTGGCACGGCGTGGACTACATGTACCACGGCCAGATGGATTTCGACACGTTTTACCGACGGTACTGCGAGACGCTGCTGAGCGTCGACGACAGTATCGGACGGGTGATGGCCTGTCTCAAGGAGATCGGGCAGGACCAGTCCACCCTGGTCTTCTACATGGGCGACAACGGCTTCTGCTTCGGCGAGCACGGCCTGATCGACAAGCGACACATGTACGAGCCTTCGATGCGAGTTCCTCTGCTGGCGTACTGTCCCGAACTCATCAAGCCCGGCACGAAGGTGCCGCAACTCGTGCAGAACATCGACATCGCGCCGACGGTCCTGGAGGCGGCCGGGGCGAAGCCGCCCGAGCACATGGACGGCCGCTCGATCCTGCCTCTGCTGGCGGGCAAGGAAATGCCCTGGCGAAGCGAGGTCTTCTACGAGTACTACTGGGAGGCGAACTTCCCGCAGACGCCGACCACGTTCGGAGTCCGGACCGACCACTACAAACTGATCCACTATCACGGCGTCTGGGACACCGACGAGTTGTACGACGTCCAGAACGACCCGGACGAGAGGGACAATCTGATCGACAAGCCCGAGCATCGGACGCTCGTCGCGGACCTGCGAAAACGCATGTACGACTGGCTCGAAAAGACCGACGGCATGCAGATTCCGCTTCGCCGCGAGGTCGGCGGCAAGAGCGACAAGCGCGGACCCAAAGCCACGACGGAATTCAAGTTCCACCAACAGAGCCAATGACGGAAATGAATCCCGAGTTGGCCCTGGAACGGTTCACCGCGAGGAAGGAATTCCTCGTCGCCCTCGACTCGGACGGCACCGTCTTCGATACGATGACGATCAAGCACCGCGAGTGCCTGGCCCCGTGCATGATCGAATGCTTCGGCCTCGAGCCGGTCGCGCAGTCGGCCCGAGAGTGCATGGATTTCGCGGGCCTGTTCAGCAAGACCCGCGGCGCGAACCGACACAAGACCCTCCGGCGAATCCTCGGCGAGTTGCTGCCGAGTCATCCCCTGGTCGCAAGAAGCGGCTTCGACGTCCCCCAGTTGCTTCACTACTTCGCCTGGGTGGACGACCCCGACAACGTCCTGAGCGGCCAGGGGCTCCAACGCACCATCGCCTCTGCGACCGGCGCCGCGAGGAGAGAACTCGAGATGGCCGCAGCGTGGAACAACAGGGTCAACGAGTGCAACGAGCGAAAGACCGGCGGAATCCCGCCGTTTGCGCTCGTGCGGGAGTGCATCGAGCGGATGCATGAGAGGGCCGACCTGATCGTCGTCTCGACCGCGCCGTCCAGGACGCTGGCCCGCGAATGGAATGCGTATGGATTGGCCCGATACGCGGCGGTGATTGCAGGCCAGGAGATGGGCGAGAAGGCCCGGTGCATTGAAACCGCGGCCCGTGGGCGGTACAATGAGAATCGCGTCCTGGTGATCGGCGATTCGCCGGGCGATCTGAAAGCCGCCAAGGCCAACGACGCCCTGTTCTACCCGATCGATCCGGGCGATGAAAAGGCCTCGTGGGAACGGTTCCACAACGAGGCGATGGACAGGTTTTTCGCAGGCGATTACGCGGGCGAATACGAGGCGGGTCTCATCGCCGAATTCGACTCGCGCCTGCCGGAGAAGCCGGCGTGGAAATAGGGGCTTGCGGAGACCCTGGATCTCCGCCGCAAAGTCCGAAATCCGAATATCGAAATCCGAAACAAATTCGAATGATCGAAGCTCACAATCCCAAACGGACATTCGGTCGGGCGGCAGCGTTTCGATCATTTGAGTTTCGGTCCTTTGGGTTTGTTTCGAATTTCGATATTCGGATTTCGAGATTTCGAAGAATGGTGATCTATGCTCTACTACAGTCGCGGAAATGAACACGACAACCTGAGCGCCGACGATCTCAAACAGGGCTTGTGCGCCGCCCTGGGGAAGCTGGGCACAAGACAGAAGGTCCTGGCCCTGCCGCCGGACATCACGAGGCTCCACTCGCGAGCGGGCGAATTGACCCGCTACGCCTGGCAATATTACGGCAAGGCGATGACCGACGTCCTGCCCGCGCTCGGCACGCACTTCGCAATGACCGAGCCCGAGATCAAGAGAATGTTCGGCGAAGTCCCGACCGATCTCTTCCGCGTTCACGACTGGCGCAATGGCTTTACCACGCTGGGCGAGGTGCCGGCGTCGTACATCCGCGAGGTCAGCGAGGGCAAGCTCGACTGGTCCTGGCCCGCGCAGGTGAGCAAGCTGATCGCCGAAGGCCGGCACGATCTCGTCCTATCGTTCGGGCAGGTGGTGCCGCACGAGGTCATCGGCATGGCCAGCTACAACAAGAACATCTTCGTCGGCACCGGCGGCTCCGAGGGCATCAACAAAAGCCACTTCCTCGGCGCCTGCTACGGCATGGAGCGGATCATGGGCCGGGCCGACACCCCGGTCCGCAAGGTGCTCAACTACGCCAACGACCACTTCGCGAGGCACCTGCCTTTCGTCCACGTCCTGACGGTCGTCGGCGCGACGCAGTCGGGTCCGGTGACGCGGGGCCTGTTCGTCGGCGACGATATCGAGTGCTTCCACAAGGCCTGCGAACTGGCGCTCAAGGTGAACTTCACGATGCTCGACGAGCCGCTCAAGAAGGTGGTCGTCTACCTCGACCCCGAGGAGTTCAAGAGCACCTGGCTCGGCAACAAGAGCATCTACCGCACCCGCATGGCGATGGCCGACGGCGGCGAGCTGATCGTCCTGGCCCCGGGCCTCAAGGAGTTCGGCGAGGACAAAGGCATCGACGCGATGATCCGCAAGTACGGCTACGTCGGCACGGACCGTGTCCTGCAACTGGTGCGAGACAACGAAGACCTCCGCTCCAGTCTCGGCGCAGCAGCCCACCTGATCCACGGCTCGACCGAGGGCCGTTTCACGGTGACCTACTGCCCCGGCTCGCTGACGAAGCAGGAGATCGAACGCGTAAACATGCAATACGCCGACCTGCAAACGATGATGGCGAAGTACGACCCGAAGAAGCTGAAGAACGGCCCAAACAAAGTCGCCGGCGAAGAAATCTTCTACATCTCCAACCCCGGCTTAGGCCTGTGGTCGACGAGGGCGAGGTTCAAGTGAGATACACTCGTTCACGCAAGTGGATCACACTTCAGCAGCAATTGGACACAGTCACAATTGTCTATCTTGACCTGGTGGCCTGCTAGAGTTGAGTTTATGCCGCTGTGTGCCAATCCGCGGACGAAATACCGCTTTTTGCCTTCAATCTCCTCCGTATTGAAGCCCATGGCAGTTCCATATATGTAATGTACCGGTCTAAGGACACTGGGAAAGCCAAGAGCCTCAAGATTCTCCTTCGCATAACCGAATCCGAGAAGGAAGATGCGCTCTGCCTGGGAAATCAGTGCACGTGCTTTCTCCAACTGTGGGTTGGTCCTCTCTTCGTGGATAACGTACACGTTGTCAATCATCTCAATCAGATTGGGAGGTGCGCCAAGTTGATAATCGGCGTATTTGTGACTCTTGGTCAGACCATCCGCTTGCCATGGCAAAGGAGCAACTCTCCCATAGACATGAATGATGGGCACCTGATCGATCTGTTCTTGAACCGCCTGCAGCGTTGCCCCGTCGAAAGAATTCAGGAGAGTGTCAAATAGGAAATGCTCCAAGGAACGGTCATAATTGAACGTGATAAATGCTATCCTGTTCTTGGCGAATTCTCGATAGGCGTCTTTGCTATCCAGCTCTTGCGTCAGCTTGCCGTAAAGATGGAAGTACCAGTCATGTTTTCGTTCCTTGACTCGTTCTCCAAAGCAACTCCCGCTCTCAGCCCACAGAATGCTGGCAAGGATCGCGAGTTTGCCAAGCTTGTGGTATTGTGGCCGTCTGGACAAGAAGAGATCTATCGACGGAGTGTTTGACCTGTCGAATGCGTTCAAGAACTCCGTCACAGTGCTGATGGGCGGGTATGGTTCATCCGCGTAACGTTTTCCAGAGGGGCCAAAGAACCCTCCATAATGGCCAGGAAAATTGGTGAGGATCTCGCGCCGCAGGCCGAGTGTATCGGGAAATCCATACGGACAACTCGCCCCTGCCCCGAGGATGAACACCGTTCGCTTTTCAATCATGGCAATACAGACCTCCAACCAATGCTCATAGTCCTTGGGCGCACTATGTATCCACGGGCGGAGAGCGTCAAGGCAATTCCGCCTCTGGCGAGGCGGGAGTTTTTCGTTTTGGGGCCCCCAGCACGTATGTGAAGAGGGGTTGGCACCCCGCATGGGCGGCGTCAACCCGTGCCGTGAGGCACCGTCACGGTGCTCAGGTCGCACTCCTGCGTTGCCCTATCCCCCGTGACGGCCCTTCTATTATACCGTGTGCACAGCAAGATCCATCCATGATTGAATCCACAATCCTGGGGGTACAGAGACATTCTCGAAAACCGTACGTGAAACCCAACCACTGCAGCTACCTGACTGTCTTCGTTCCGCCCCAACGTGTCGGGGGCCCCAAAGCGATAAACTCAATGCGGATGGCCGATCTTGAGGCGGCATCGATAGCGACGCGACAACGTTGACAGCGAAACCGTGAGGACAGGTTTCATCGGAGGAACTGATGCCCTTTTTCCTTGACTGTGACGAGTATTGGAGCATCCACAACCTCCAGCCGCTAGTGGGTCACGATCGCTGGTGCAGCTTTGAGAAAGCGATCGCCAAGGGCATAACCTCTTGCCGGCAATCGGGTAAAGAGCCGGACCACCATTTTGCGCACGCGCGCATAATGGTTGCCAGGGGTCGAACAGCGAACGCGAAATTGCCGGTTTCCGCCTCTCCCGCTTCGCCTGTTTCCTGGTGGTATGGAATGACAATCCACGCCGCACATGGAACTCGACGGGCCCGACGCCAAGGGCCTCACCGGTCCAGAGCCGAGAGAATGAACTCCAAGACAACAAGACTCGACCACTTCGACTCCCCCGTGCTCATCTCGTCACGATGAAGCACAGGTCGTAGGGCTCGCCTCGGCCGACGTCTTCCCGCTCTTTGCCGCCGTTGTCCTGGCCGTCCTCCATGACGCTCCAAAGGACGTAGCCGGGTTCGGTCCGGCGGTAGCGGATCGGCTGGCCGTCGAAGGGGTCGATCGGGACCTGCTCCAGGTACGCCGGGACGAGGTCGGCCAGTTGCTCGGGCAGTTTGCCCTTGGCCAGACGGTGCCGCTCGACGGCCGCGGCGGTCCTGCCCAACTCGAGGTGCGCGTGCACCCGCGCATCGAGCTGGGAAGTCCTTACCAGAGGCGGCGCCATGATCTTGGCTGCGATGTGCAGGTGCGAGAGCCCGGACAGGCGCGCCTCGATCTCCTTGAATCTCGTCTCCCGCTGCGGCCTCTGGAGCCCCGCGGCCTGGATGCAGTCCCCCAGGTAGTCCAGCATGTCGATGAGACCCTGCGACTGAACGCCCGGTATCTTGAAGATCGTGATCCCGATCTTCGACGGCTCCACCAGCGAGGGATCGCGTATGCAGTCGATCACGGCGCACCGCTCCAGGGCCAGCGCACGAACCAGATCGATCCTGCCGGCCGTCACGGCCAGTGCATCGTCAAGCTCTCTCAACTGCGAATCGGCGAAGACGCTCAAACTCAGTGCCCGCTCCAGGCTCCTGATCGCCAGCCCGGCGTAGGCGCTCTGCACGAAGTAGGATATCAGCCTGGGCTCATCCCGCAGCGAATCGCTCAGCCGCAATAGGTCCTTGATGCAGCTTACGGCCGCAGCGACGTCCCCCTTCTGCGCGTGGTTGACCGCCGCCAGCTTGAGCAGTTGGGCACAGCCCCGCAGTTCACTGAATGGCGGCATTTCTCTCTGATAGTCATAGTCGTAGCGGCAATTCTCGACGCCCGCGGCCTCGTGCAGCAGGGCCAGGCACTTCTCGTTTGCCGCCAGGAACTCTGCGACCGCCTCCGCCATCGACTCGGGGATTCCCGAACCCCGCACAAGCGTCACGGTCTTCTTGCCTGCGAAGGGGATGTTCACATCCGCCGGCGGGGGCACGAACATGCCGATCGCGCTCTGATAAACAGAGGCCGCGTTCTCCATTCCCATGGGCAGCTTGTTTCGCACGGCCAGTTCAGCCAGGCTTGTCGGCTGTCCCGCGGCGCGGAGGGCCTCGATCCGCCGATTTGCGCCGCTGCTGAGGATCGCCACGTGGAGAATGCCCGCAACCAGCAGCGCCGCGAATACTCCGAGAATGACGTGTCGGACTTTCGGATGAAACCGCTTGCGGTGTCTGTCATGGTCGGTTTCGTAGCTCATGCCTGATTCCTCCCGATCTGATCCTTCGCGGTCTCGTGGCTCCGACCGGCATCGATCCGGCGGGACAACCCCCAGATCATACCATAGGACGTCGCCGACCGAAAAACGTTAATCGCAAACCTGCGAAAGCGGCATCGCCAGACCGCCTGAGCGGGACTGCCGCCCTGTCGTCGGAAGCGTCAAAGCCCGCTCGTCAATAATCACTCATCAATTCTACAACCCCCTATCCGCCGGACCTGTTTTCGGGTAGGATACTGCCCTCGTCGGACTGTGAACGAACAGCCGCAAGTGAGTGTGGATTTGGGCAAGGAGTTAGTCATCATGGCACAAGCAGATATCGGCCTCATCGGCCTGGCCGTCATGGGGGAGAACCTCGTTCTGAACATGGAAAGCAAGGGCTTCACCGTCGCCTGCTACAACCGCACCGTCTCGAAAGTGGACGACTTCATGAACGCGCGGGCCAAGGGCAAGAACATCATCGGCTGTCGATCCGTCGAGGAGCTGATCGCCGGCCTCAAGACGCCCCGCAAGATCATGATCATGGTCAAGGCGGGCAAGCCGGTGGACGAATTCATCGATCAACTGCTGCCGCACCTGTCGAACGGCGATATCCTCATCGACGGCGGCAACAGCAACTACCAGGACACGATCCGTCGGACCGCCCACGTCGAGAGCCAGGGCAAGCTCTACATCGGCACCGGCGTCTCCGGCGGCGAGGAAGGCGCCCTGCTGGGTCCCGCCATCATGCCCGGCGGCTCGCACCCCGCCTGGGAGCACGTCAAGCCGATCTTCCAGAAGATCGCAGCCAAGGCCCCCGACGGCGTGCCCTGCTGCGAGTGGATGGGCGACAACGGCGCGGGACACTTCGTCAAGATGGTCCACAACGGGATCGAGTACGGCGACATGCAGATGATCTGCGAAACCTACCAGATCATGAAGGAAGGCCTGGGCATGACCAATGAGGAAATGCACCAGGTCTTCTCCGAGTGGAACCGGGAGGAACTGGGTTCGTACCTGATCGAGATCACGCGGGACATCCTGGCGGTCAAGGACTCGGAGGGCCACGCGGTGATCGACCTGATCCTGGACACCGCGGGCCAGAAGGGCACAGGCAAGTGGACGGTGATCGAGGCCCTGGACGTGGGCCAGCCGCTGACGCTGATCGCGGAGGCGGTCTTCGCCCGCTGCCTGTCGGCCCTCAAGAGCGAACGCGTCGAGGCCTCGAAGGTGCTGACCGGTCCCAAAGGCGCCTTCCGCGGCAAGAAGGCCAACATGGTCAACGACCTGCGCCAAGCCTTGTACGCGTCCAAGATCGCCAGCTACGCGCAGGGCTTCATGCTGATGCGAGAGGCCGCCAAGGAGCACAAGTGGAACCTGAACTACGGGGACATCGCCTCGATCTGGCGCGGCGGCTGCATCATCCGGTCGGTCTTCCTGGGCAAGATCAAGGAGGCGTTCGACGCCGAGCCCGATCTGGCGAATCTGCTGCTGGACCCGTTCTTCAAGAGCGCGGTCACCAAGGCCGGCGGCGCCTGGCGCCGCGTGGTCACCACCGCGGTCAAGCTGGGTATCCCGGTCCCGACGATCGGCGCAGCGCTGTCCTTCTTCGACGGCTACCGTCACGACCGACTGCCGGCCAATCTGCTCCAGGCCCAGCGCGACTACTTCGGCGCGCACACCTATGAGCGGGTGGACAAGCCGCGAGGCGAGTTCTTCCACACGAACTGGACCGGCCGGGGCGGCACGACCTCCGCGTCCACGTACGTTGTCTGACGACAAAGAGCTTTCCTGCCACAGAGGACACAGAGGTCACAGAGAAGAAGTGGATGAGATGAGTCGTCTCTTCTGTCTTGACTTCCATTCTTCGCCTCTGTGTCCCTCTGTGGCTGATCTTCTTCTAACCCTGACCCGGAGACAAGCCGGTGTACGACAGCCTGCGGATGCGATCCGTGCAGACGCCGATCATTCCCGTGGTCGGTGAGTTGATTCGCGCCAATCCCGGCACGATCTCCCTCGGCCAGGGCGTCGCGTATTACGGCCCGCCGCCGGAGACGGCCGCGTATATCGAACGGTTCTTCGCGGACCCGCAGAACCACAAGTACAAGCTCGTGCAGGGAATCCCCGAACTGCTGGAAGCCATCGAGGGCAAGCTCACACGGGAAAACGGCGTCCGAATCGGGCCCGGCCGGCGGATCGTCGTCACCGCAGGCGCGAACATGGGCTTCGTCAACGCGGTCCTGGCCGTCACCGACCCGGGCGACGAGATCATCCTGAACCTGCCCTACTACTTCAACCATGAGATGGCCATTTCGATGGCCGACTGCAAGGCCGTCTGCGTGCCGACGGACGAGAGCTACCAGTTGCAGCCGAACCTGATCGAGAAGGCGATCACGAGCCGAACGCGGGCGGTGGTCACGATCTCCCCGAACAATCCGAGCGGCGCCGTCTATCCCGAGCAGGCTCTCCGGCAGGTGAACGACCTGTGCCGCGAGCACGGAATCTATCACATCTCCGACGAGGCCTACGAATACTTCGTCTACGGCGGCGCCAGACACGTCTCGCCGGCCTCGTTCCCCGACAGCGAACGGCACACGATCTCGCTGTACTCGCTGTCCAAAGCCTACGGCTTCGCGAGCTGGCGGATCGGCTGGATGGTGATTCCCGAGCAGCTCTTCGAGCCGATCCGCAAGATCCAGGACACCATCCTGATCTGCGCTCCCGTCATCTCGCAATGGGCGGCGGTCGGCGCGATGGGCGTCGGGAAGTCCTATTGCGATGCGAAGCTCCGCGAGACCCGCGAGATTCGCGCGATCCTGCTGAACGAGTTGGAGGCGATTGAGGATCTCGTCACGGTCCCGCGAGCCGACGGCGCGTTCTACCTGCTCCTTCGCATGCACGCGAAGATGGACTCGATGGAACTGGTTCGACGGCTCATCGAGGAGCACAAGGTCGCGGTCATCCCGGGCGGCACGTTCGGCGTTCAGGACCGGTGCCTGCTCCGCGTGGCCTACGGCGCATTGCAGAAGGACAGCGCCGCCGAGGGCATCGGCCGCCTGGTCCGCGGATTGAGAGACATTCTTACGAACTGATCGTTCGATATGAAGCAAGAGAGTCCTGTCGGTTCCGATAGGCTGGAGGTGGAGTTGTCTATGCGACGTGTGTACGAACTGATTCTCTGGGGTCTGCTGGCGGCGTTCTGCGTCTCGACGGTCGGCTGCAACACGATAGAGGGCCTGGGGCGGGACATCGAAGAAGCCGGCATGGCCATCCAGGAGGCGTGCCGCTGAGCGGCAGGTCGATCCGTCACATCGATCCTCTCCTTGTCTCTTACCTTGCAGAAGCCCGGACGGTATCATCGAGGGCGCAGTTGGCCGTTTGACTGAGCCCACAGAGCGATGTCTTGCGAAAGGGATGCCATGTCGATGCCCCGAGTTCGGATCACGCTTGTTCTTGCGGCGGGAGTCTTGGCGAGCCTTCAGGCTCGTTCCTTCGCTCAAGACCAGTACGAAAAGGCAAAGTCCCGTCTGGACGCGCTTCGACTGGCGTCCTATGCGACCTCGCACCAGGTCGAGCAGATCGCCACCGATGGGGGCTTTCGGGCCCGCGTGCGGGAAACCCTCCGACGGATGGGGATCACCAGACTCTATGTCGAAGTCTATCGAAGCGGGCACACCGTCTCGTCTGATCGCCTGGTCTTCGTCCGCGATTGGCTCGTTCGCGAAGGCATAGATGTCGTGGGCGGGATCGCCACGGTGCCCGGCGGCGACGTGGGCGTTCGCCAGGAGGGACCGCTCGACTGGTTCAACTGGCAGAACGCCAAGACACAACGCGACATAGAGAGGATCGTTCGCATGGCGGCCGGAGTCTTCGACACCTTCATCGTCGACGATTTCCTCTGCACAGGCGACGTCAGCAGGGAGTCGGAAGAAGCCCGCGGCCAGCGATCGTGGGGCCAGTACCGACGGGACCTGCTGACGCAATTGGCCCGGTCGCTCTTCCTCGAACCGGCCCGGCAGGTGAATCCCAGGATCACGATGATCGTCAAGTACCCCCAGTGGTACGACCGCTTCCACCTGTTCGGCTATGACACCGAGACCCTCCCGCGCATCTTCGACCGCGTGTGGGTGGGGACGGAGACGCGAGGTCGCACCACCCGACGCTTCGGCTTCGTCCAGCCCTACGAGGGATTCGTGAACTATCGCTGGCTGGCCGGCATCGCAGGCGACAAGATCGGCGGCGCCTGGTTCGATCACGGCGACTGCGCCGAGAACGACTTCCTCGACCAGGCCTACATGAGCGTCCTGGCCGGCGCGAGGGAACTGGTCTTCTTCAATCTGGGCGATCTTCTGCAAGGCCACCCCGACCACGCCAGGCTCGTCGGGCAGTTCGACCGCCTGGCGGATCTGGCGGCGTTCGTCCGCACGCATCCGGTCGTGGGCGTCCCGGCCTACAAGCCGCCCAACAGCGACCCGGCCGGGGATATGTACCTGATGGACTTCCTGGGCATGCTCGGAATCCCGCTGGTCCCGGTGCACCAGTTCCCCGAATCGGCGTCCGTGATGTTCCTGCCCGCCCAGGCGGCGGCCGACCCCGCCCTGCTCGAACGCGTGAAGGCCGCCCTGGATCGAGGCGCCAGCGTCATCGTCACCGCCAATCTCCTGATCGCGACGCCTCGCGGAGGCGAGCTGGCCCGCATGCTCGATGTGGACGCGAACGTCGCTTCCAACCCTGCCTCAGGCGAACTGGTTTCTCGCTCGCTCGACAAGACGATCCGCGCCAAGGTGGACATCGAATCGCGAATCGAATCCTCCGAGGGGCCGCGCGACATCGTCTGCAAAGTGGACGGCAAAGACATGCTGTTTCTGCGGACGCGAGACGCGGGAAAGGGCCGCATCTCGCTGCTCAACACCCACACCTACAGCCAGGCGGATTTCGACGCGGTCGGCGAGGTCCTGCTCTGCCCCAAGCCTCTGGATCTGCTCTCGATGCAAGAGGGCCCGCTCGCCCGGCTTCGCGAAGTCTTCAACGGCGGATTCCCAGAGGACGCAGGACCCCGACTTGCCGAAGGACAGGCCAGAGCGGTTCTCGCCCACGGCCCGAGCTGCATCACGTTCCATCCCTTCTCAGCGACGAGCGACGACGGCTTCGTGATCCAGAACTTCAACGTCACCCAGGAAGACGTCAACATCGTCACCAGAACCGACAGGAACGCCCCGGTGGAATTCGTCGACCGGTTCTCCGGACAGGTCCTTTCCGCCTCGCCCGTTGCCGATCTGCCTGGGGTGTCGCTGGCGATCACCATCCCGGCCCGGGGGCGAGTCTGGATTCAACCTCAGACCGCGCGGTGACCGGCATTGACGCGGGTGGCGGACATCCGATTCACCCCCAGGCCCCCTGCCGGAGACGCCTTGGGCTCGCGGCTCCAGAGACGCTGACTACGTAAGGGGCGTCTCCGTCTCCTGCTGCCGATATCGGATCCATTCGAGGCACAGGCCGCCCGCCGGGGCGAGGTGGCCCGCGGCCTGGCGATCGCGGCTGGCGAGGATCTCCGCCATCTCTTCGGGTCTCCAGTGCCCGCGTCCGACATCGACGAGCGTACCCACGAGGATGCGGGCCATGTGGTGCAGGAAGCCGTCGCCCTCAAGATCGACCGTGAGGGTGTCCGAGTCGTCGTCGCCGGAGGCGACCTCGCAGCGGAACAGGGTGCGGACGGTGTTCTCTCCCGGTTCCAGCGACGCTGCGAAGGAGCGGAAATCGTGGGTCCCAACGAAGCGCCCGGCGGCAGTCTGCATGGCTTCGAGCCTCAGACGGCCTGGGTAGTGCCAGCAGAAACGAATCCGGCGCACCGGTCGGACCCGGCCCGTGTAAATCGTGTAGCGGTAGGCTTTGCGAACGACGTCTCCGACGAGGTCGAAGTCCGGGGACGCCTCCTGCGCGTCCAGCACGGCGACGTCGCGCGGCAGGAACTCGTTGATCGCCCGTCCCAGGTGCTGGGCGTCGATGGGATTGGTGGTCTTGATCAGTCCGACCTGTCCCATGGCGTGAACGCCGGCATCGGTCCGGCTGGCCCCGACCACGCGGGTGGGGCACCGAAGCAGGGCGGTGGCTGCGTCGCACAACACGCTTTGCACCGTCCGAAACCCCGGCTGGATCTGCCAGCCGTGGTATTCGGTGCCATCGTAGGCGATCAGCAGTTTGATCTTACGCCTGGGGAACATGGCCAGAGAGTATCAGAGCTTCCCCCTCCGTCCAAGCGCAAAAGCCCCCTGCCTCCGAGGACACGCAACGGTTCTCAGCGCCTCGACAAAAAGAAAGGGCTGGCGCCCCTGGGACGCACAGCCCTTAAGAAACGATGTTCCTCTTACGATGCGTTAGAAAGCCCGGCGTCTGCGAAGCATGCCGACCAGACCCGCACCGAGACTTCCCAGCAGGATTGCGCCGGGCGCGGGAACCGGACTCGGATTGATTCTTCCCCAAAGGAACGTCTGGGTGGCGGCGCTCTCCGGCGACTGGAGCTGACCCAGAATCGTGTCCGCATCGGGTCCGAAGCCCAGGATGTCCAGTGTGTACTGCCGCCATGCGATGCTGAACGGGATGCTGGGCATCGTGCTCGGGAAGGAAATGCTGTCGTCCACCGGGCCGGGCAGATTGATGGTCTCGTCGATGACCAGCGCGAATGCAACGCTCTCATTCAGTCCCGGCGGATCGGTGAAGAGCATATTGACCGTCAATTGGACGCTGGAGACGTTCGTGCCGACATCGATGGGCCAGTTGAAGTGTTCAAGCTCGCCGATCGCGAAGGCCTCGCCGAGCCCGAACGACGTGGTCACGCCGAAGCCAGCGGACCCGGTGAAGCCCAGACCGCTCTGCACGCCGACCGTTCCCAGGGCTTCGAGACCGCCCCAGCGGATCTGGTCCTGCGACAGGTTGCCGTAATCGGGATTGGTCACGCCGTCGAGCGTGACGACCCCGGTGCCACCCACCCAATCGCTCCAGACGCCATCCACATCGGACAGAACAAAGGCGTTCGCGGTGCTGCCGATCACCAGAACTGACACCAAAAGTACGACTGACCCTGCACGCTTCATTGCATTCCTCCTTGATAGAACCTGACACTCAAATCCTTAAGCAACAGTTGCTTTTGCACTCACCACATCCGGTCGCCAGAGAGAACGGACAGCCGCCGCGCTCCGACGCAACGACGCCTCGGGGATAGGATGGACAGCATGCGCGTCCCTGATACGGATGCCTCCAAAACCACCTTCTCCGTCACACTGCATCCCCTCCCTCCTCATACGACAGGTCATATCCACTTCCTCGCGACGTGTCAACACGCGACCCCCGAATTGTGGACCGCGATCAGGCGCAGGGTCCGGCGTGGCGTTCCATCGGCCAGCCTCCTTCGTGGGAGAAGTCATTCATTTTCACGACAAAAAGGCCTTCGTCACTTCAATTCCGGCGTCCTGCGACCACCGGAAGTCCGGTTCCGGAATCACGCCGCGGACAGACCGAAACCCGGTTTCGCCGGACCCATTTGTAACAGATTTGCTGATACATTTGGTCCCTCGGTCCCCAGCGAGCCCCTCCGGCGACCTCCCAATCCGGGTTGACCCTCATTTCAGATTGCATTATCATGTCCGATGCGCGGTGATCGCTTCGGACCTGGAACTATTGAAGGGAGGACACCATGGGCTGGTATGGCATCTTCATGATATTCGGCGCCCTCGTCGTGGGCGGCGGGTGGATCGCGTATTGGCTGTATAACCGCAAGCTCGACCGGGAAGAGGCGACGCAGCCCAAGCAGTACTCCCAACAGAGGAAGAAGACCAGTTCCGAAGTGTCCAACTGGGCGAAGAAGATGGCCGAGTTCAAGGGACCGCCGAAAAGGCCGGGCAGCGACCAGAAGCCGCAGGACGAATGACCGCAGAGGATTCGCATCCGCGGGAACCGACGCGGATACCGTTGCGAAAGGAGAACCATGGCAGGCCCGTTCATGACCGAGGACTTTCTGCTCCAGACCCAGACCGCTCGGAAGCTCTACCACGACCACGCGGCCCAGATGCCCATCTACGACTATCATTGCCATCTCCCGGCCCACCGGATCGCCGAGGACCATCGCTTCGACAACCTCTCGAAGGCCTGGCTCGAGGGCGACCACTACAAATGGCGGGCCATGCGGACCAACGGCGTCCCCGAGAAATTCGTCACCGGCGACGCCACCGACTGGGAGAAGTTCGAGAAGTGGGCCGCGACCGTGCCCGCCTGCCTGGGCAACCCGCTCTATCACTGGACGCATCTGGAGCTTCGCCGGCCCTTCGGCATCACCGGCCGACGACTCGGTCCCGACACCGCCCTGGAGATCTACGAGGAGTGCAGCGAGATGCTCCGCTCGCCCGAGTTCAGCGTCCGCAACATCATGCGGAAGATGAACGTCCGCCTGGTCTGCACGACCGAAGGCCCCCTCGACACCCTCGAACACCACCGCAAGATCCGACAGGACGGCTTCGAGGTCAAGGTCCACACTGCCTGGCGACCCGATCCCGCGATGGCCGTGGAGGACCTGCCCAAGCTCAACGTCTTCATCGACAAGCTTGAAGAACTGTGCGACGTGGAGATCGGCGCGTTTCACGAGTACATCGAGGCCCTGCGCGACCGCCACGGGTTCTTCCACGACCACGGCTGCCGGCTCTCCGACCATGGCCTGGACACCGCCTGCGCCGAGGACTACACCGACAGCGAGATCAAGGCGATCTTCGACAAGATCCGCACCGGCCGGTCCTTGAGCCCCCGCGAAGCCCTGCAGTTCAAGTCTGCGATGATGGTCGAATTCGCACTCATGGACGCGGAGCGGGGCTGGGTGCAGCAACTGCACATCGGCGCCCTTCGCAACAACTGCACGCGGCTGTTCAGGAAGCTCGGCCCCGACATCGGCTGCGACTCGATCGACGACCTCGAAATCGCCCGCCCGCTCTCGAAGTTCCTCGACCGCCTGGACGCCCAGGGTCTGCTGCCCAAGACGATCCTCTACAACCTCAACCCGCGCGACAACGCGGTGTTCGCGACGATGATCGGCAACTTCCAGGACGGTTCGACGCCCGGCAAGCTCCAGTACGGCTCCGGCTGGTGGTTCCTCGACCAGAAAGACGGCATGGAAGACCAGATGCGGACCCTGGCGAACATGGGCCTGCTGTCCCGCTTCATCGGCATGCTGACCGACTCCCGCAGCTTCCTGTCCTACCCGCGGCACGAATACTTCCGTCGGATCCTGTGCAACCTGCTCGGCAACGACGTCGAAGCAGGCCTCCTGCCCAACGACATGCCTCTGCTGGGCAATATGGTCGAGGACATCAGCTTCCGCAACGCCAAGGCCTACTTCCCGATGGAATGTGCCTGACGATTGCCTGACCGCTGAGAGGTAGCCAAGCCTCGCGGCGGGTCTGCCCTTGCCACGCTCCGCTTACCCCCGAGGGGCATTCGGCTTGCATGAGCCGCGAGGATCGGATAGAGTTAGGTGGTGCTGGGTGGATGGGGTTCACGCCATGTTATCCCCGCTGTGCGTTGTTGGTTCCTCATGGTCGCGTTGTGGCATTATACATGGATACACTAGATCTTCTTGTGCTGGCTGCAGGACGTGGAACGAGGACCAGGGACTCGTTGCCCAAGCAGTTCATCGAACTGGCCGGAAAACCGATCCTGATTCACGGCCTGGAAGTGTTCGAAAGACTCGAATACGTCGGGACCAAGTACATCGTGTGCGCCCCCGACCAGAAGGACCGCACCGACGAGACGTTGCGAGCGCATCGCATCTCCAACTACGTGCTCGTGGACGGCGGCGACTCCCGCGCCGATTCGGTGCGCAACGGGCTGCGTCGCGTGCAGCGAGAGCGGATGATCACGCACAACGCGGTGATGCCGTTCGTCACGGAGGCCTTGATCGCGCGGGTGGCGGCGGAGGACTACGACTGCGTCACGACCGCGACGCCCCTGGAGTACAATCTGTGCGAGGGGGACGAGTTCGCCGAACGAATCGTGCCCCGCAAGCGGTTGCGGCTGATCAATACTCCCCAGAGTTTCCGCACGGAGGCGTTTCGCGACTGTCACGAGCGGGCCCATCGCGAGGCTACTCGCCCGCCAGCGACACGGAGCTGATGCTGCACTATGGGCGAACGGTTCGACTGGTACCCGGGATCGAGCAGAACTTCAAGATCACGACGCCGCTGGACCTGGCGATCGCGGAGATGATCCTGCTGAACCGCGAGACCGGGATGGATTGCGGCGCCGCCGAGGGACAGCAGTGGCGAGAGGCTCTCCTGCGCCCGGAATGACCGACGCGCGTCTTCATGCGATACAACCATGATGCCACATCTATGAGGATGGGATGGAGAACAGAGCGAAAACCCTGGTGCGAACCCTTGCCAGAACCCTTGCCAGGTCGGCCACCGGTCTTCTGCCGCGAGACGCAGCGCGGCGCCGGATCCTGTTCATCTGCACCCACGAAGTGCAGGTGGACTATCTCGCGGAGATTTGGGACATCCTGAAGTCGGACCCGCGTCTGGATTTCGACCTCCTCGTTCTCTGTCCCGAGCATCGTCCCGGCGAGTTCGACCGAATTCGCAGCGCCCTGCCCGTGCGCCAGGTCCGCGGGTTCTGGGCGTACGCGGGCCGATGGGACGTGGCGGTTATGGCCGAGCATGTTTTTCCGGACCTTCCGACCGACAGCCGACACAAGATCGTCCGCATCTCGCACGGTTTTCCAGGCAAACGAGAAGGCGGAACGCTCTACGCCTTCGGACCCAAGGCCTATAGTCGAGACGGCCGGATCCGATATGCGCGTATGTTCGTGCCCAGTCGGACGGTGAAGGAGTGGGCCGTGAACATGGATCCCGCCTTCGAGAACGTCGTGGCGGTGGTGGGCAGCCCCGGCGACGACAAGATGCTCGCGGAGGCCGGCCGACGGGAGGAATTCCGCAGCCGGCTGGGCTTCAAACCCAACGAGGTCGTCGTGTTCGTCACGAGCACGTGGGGGCCGAACAGCCTTTTCCATCGCATGGGCGACGCGATTCTGGCCAAAGCCCGAGAGCTCAAGGGCGAGTATCGATTCATCCTCAGCGTGCACCCGATCGAGTACCACCCCCAACCCGCGGGCGGACGAGTCTGGGGCGAATATCTCCGCGAACAGCGACAGGACGGTTTCCTCCTGCGCGAACCCTGGGAAGACTGGGTGCCCTGCATGGTCGCCAGCGACATCCTCCTGACGGACCACACGTCCTTGGGCGTGCATGGGGTTCTGCTCGGGAAGCCGTTTGTCTTCACCCCTGTGCCGGATGAACTGGTCGAGGCGGGAACGGTCATTCGGCAGATCCGCGACATTTCGCCTATCCTCCGTCCCGACGCCTCCGACCTGGAGCAGGCGTTGCGACGAGCGAGGAATGATTACCCCTTCGATAAGCTCAGAGAAATCGCCTCCCAAATGAATTCCTGTCCGAACGAGGCGGCCGACCGAGTCCGCGAAGAGATGTACGCGCAACTGGCGTTGCCGGCCTGGGACGCCGGGGAAGGTCGCGAGCAAGCGGGCCCAGACGAGCAAAAGAAAATCTGCCGGACGGGTTGACAGGAACGGAGGTTTTCGCTTTAATACTGTTCTGGCCGCGTCGATTGCGGCTGGAAGTTCGGACAGGTGCCCGAGCGGCTAAAGGGGATGGGCTGTAAACCCATTGGCGTAAGCCTACGTAGGTTCGATTCCTACCCTGTCCACTTCAACTCTCTCGCAAGTTGTTGCGGGGCCTCATCTTACGTCGTTTAACGCGAGTTAACTTGTAGGGAGCGACAGGATCAGGCCCCGCGACACCCTGCCATGTTGGATTTGCCCTTCCCAGCGGTTGGCTTGCCCCCTTGATTTGCCCGTCTGTCGCATTACAATCGGGCGACTGATACGCCTCTTCCCGGCGCGCGTCGGCGAAGGCGATGATGGTTGAAGGGACCCGGCCGTGCCCCAAGAACGATCCAGAAGCATCCAGTACATCAACAAGCTCCGCATCCTGTCGATCTACCTGGTTGTCACGGCGCACGTCACGATCGGCCTGACGATGCCTCTGGAGCCGTTCTCGTTCAACTGGTGGCTGGGAACCGCGATCTTCTACGCGTGCTTCTGCTCGATCCCGGTCTTCGTGATGATCAGCGGCGCCCTGCTGCTGGACCCCTCGCGGGAGGAATCGCCGCGCGAGTTCTACCGCAAGCGGATGATCCGCGTGGGCGTGCCGCTGGCGGTCTGGTCGATCGTGTATCTGTTCGTGCGAGCGTTCATCGACCAGGAGCACCTGACCGCGAACAGAGTCTTCGAACTGATCCTCACGGCCGACCCCTACTACCACCTGTGGTTTCTCTATATGGTCGTCGGCCTGTACCTCGTGACGCCCATCCTGCGGACGTTCGTGCGGTACGCCACGCCGCGAGAGCGGGTGTTCGTCATCGTCATGATGCTGGTCCTGGCCAACGCCTATGGCCAGGCGGACAACGTGCTCTGGCAGAACCAGAGGTCGATTTTCACCCTGTTCATCCCGTACATTGCGTTCTACCTGCTGGGCTTCGAGCTGGGCCGGAGCGATCCTCGCAAGATGCCGCCCGCGAAGTACGTCGTCCTGGGCGTTCTTCTGTGCGTGGTCTATCTGGCCGCCTTCGCCCCGCTGTTCGTCGCACGACACGGCGGCGTCGGTCCTGGCGAGCGATTCCTCTTCGATTTCTTCACCCCTCCGATCGTGCTGCCCTCCATCGCGATCTTCTGGATGGCTCGACGTCGCGATGCCCTCGGCGCGCCTGCCACGGGCTTTCCCAAGAAGGCGGTCGAGTGGGTTGCCTCGACCACGCTGGGGATCTACGTCCTGCACCCCCTGATCCTCAACCGCCTTCAACACGCTCTGAGGAACCACACGAACGAAGGCAGCTTCCTGCTCGGCGTGCTCGTTGTGCCCCTGGTCACCTTCGCCCTGGGCTACCTCATCACGTCCATCCTGATGAACATTCCCGTCCTGCGCCGCGCCGTTTCCTGAGCACAGACTCCGTGTCTTGGCCTCAGTTGGCCGACAGGGCCTGGAAAATCGCGTAATAAATTTCGAAAAAAGACTTGCATTGATCTCGTGCGGTCGGCATAATATCACTATCTCAATGAACATTAGGTAGATTCTAGTTCATGCGAAGTCAGGTTGTGAGTCTGGCGAAGTATCGAGGCTTCGCCTTTCTTCTTACAGCGTAATCCTAGTATCTCTATGGCATTACAAGGAAAGGTCTGGTACGTGGAAACGCATTTCAGGAGCATCCTCAAGGCTGTGACGTGGCGAGCGGGCGGCACGGTGATCACGTGCCTCATCGCCTGGCTCCTCACGGACGACCTGGATCTGGCTGCGCGGATCGGGGTTGCGGATGCCCTGCTGAAGGTCGTGGCCTTCTATGTCCACGAGCGGGCGTGGAACCGCCTGCAGATCGGGAAAATGGAACCTCCGGAATATGAAATCTGAACGCTCGCATGAGCATGAGAAAGGAGATGACGATGCAGTTGGAAGAGTTGATCAACGAAGATGTGGCCCGACTGGTGGACGGCTTGAACTTCGCTCAGAAGGTGGAGCGATCGCGGGAACTCATCAGGCAGGCGTATGCCGAGCATGGCGACGGACTGGTCGTCGCGAACAGCCTGGGCAAGGACTCGGTCGCCGTCTGGCACCTGGCCAAGAGCGTGAGCCCGGACATCCGAGGATTTATCGTTACGACGCGATACAAGCCCCGCGAAACGGTCGAGTTCATGCACCAGGAAGTCGCGAGGTACCCTGAGTTGAGAGTGTTCCGCAACGACGCGGAGATCCCCGCGGACCTCTACAAAACGAATCCGGACCGCTGCTGCGACATCCTGAAGGTGGAGCCCACCCGCCAGGCGATCGAGGAGATGGGCGTCACCTGCTGGGTGACGGGTCTTCGCTGCACCGAAGGACGCACCCGCACGGACTTCAAGGAAGTCGAACAGCGCGACCCCGGCCTGATCAAGCTCAACCCCATCCTGATCTGGCACGAACGGGAGATCTGGCAGTACCTCGCGTTGCACCAGGTGCCGGTCAATCCGCTTTACGCCCTGGGCTATCGTTCACTTGGATGCGCGCCGTGCACCAAGATCTCGCTCGGAATCGACGAGCGGGCCGGACGATGGATCGGCACCAGCAAGTGCGGCGGCGAGTGCGGCATCCACACCCGCCCGTTGAAAGCAGCCGTCCAGCAGAGGTGAGTTCATGGCTACGCAGCTCGAGCAAGGGATGACCTCGCCGCCCGGCGCCGTGCGCATCCTGGGCGTCTATCCCCAGAAACAGAAGGACCTGTATATGCAGCGAATCAAGGTGCTCGGGGGGCGGATCGACTGGCGCCAGTGGAGGCGTGCGGCCGCACTGGCGGCGAGCTACTGTGACGATTCTCCGCTGCACGTCACGACGCGCCAGGACATCGAGCTGCACAACGTCAGGGGCGACGACATCGCAGCCGTCCAACAGGGCCTCGCCGAGGTATCTTTGTCCGTTCTGGGCGCAGGCGGTGACACCGTGCGGAACGTCACCGTCTGCGCCGGCTGCGACCTCTACGCCGGCGGCTTCGACGTCCTGCCGCTCGCCCGGCTGGTCGATCGACATCTGGAACAACAGTCGATGATCCGCACCCTCCCGCGGAAGTTCAAGATCAGCTTCTCCGGCTGCCCAAAGGCCTGCGCCAAACCCTGGCTGAACGACCTGGGCTTCATCGCCCAGCCCGACGGCCGATTCACGCTGATCGGCGCCGGTTCGCTCGGTCCCAAGCCCTCGCTGGGTATCCGCCTTCATGAGAGCATGCCCGTCGAGGACGTGCTTCCAGCGTGCTTGGCTGCGATTGAACTTTTCCATGAGCACGGCGATCGCCAGAACCGGCGGCGGGCGCGACTGCGACACGTTCGCGAGAGACTTGGCGACGATCCGTTCAAGACCGAGTTCGACAGGCGAATCGCCGAGGTCAAAGAGCGCGGCTCCTGGCCCCGGATCGACCTGCCCCCGGCTCGAAACGACCTGACACGCCAGTGCCGTCTGCAACTGCCCAACGGCAACATCACGCCGGAGCAGGCCATGCGCCTGGCGGACGCGGGCGAAGCAGTGGGCGCCTCCTTGCGAGTCGATATCGAGCATGGACTGAACCTGTATGGTCCGAGGCCTGTGCAACTGCCGGACGACCTGGTCGCCATGACCAGGGCCCCGGTGATCGTGGCCTGCCCCGGCTGCACGACATGCCCGCAGGGACTCGCGGATTGCTGGGCCACGGCCGACAGAATCCGGCACACCTTCACGGGGCGAGACCTGTCTAACGTTCGGATCTACATCTCCGGCTGTCCCAACAACTGTGCCCAGAGCGCCGCCGCCCCCATCGGCCTGGTCGGCATGATCCGCACGATCGACGGCCGGCCCGCGCCGCACTACCGCCTCTTCACCGGCGGCGGCAACGGCACAACCGACAAGCTTGCCGGCCCGTCACACGTTCTGCGGTCCCAAGATGTGGCCGAAGCCGTCGGGGCGCTGTGTAAAGAACCGCAGAACACCTGAAAGGCACAGGCTTGCGATATACGTCCAATTGGTTGCACGATGCATGCGTCCACCTCACGGACCGCCGCTCTACAAGAGGGAAAGTGATATGAATCCTATCGGGACACTCGAACGTCTGTCACTGGTTTCGTACGAGCACAGACGCCGGCTTCAGGTGTGGGCTTTGGGGCTATCCATCATTCTGTCCGTTCTCCTGGTCCAGATGCTCCACCCGCGAATCCGCATTCTGCCGGGAATCGTTTCGACCTTGACGCCCGCGACAATGCTCGGCGTCTTTCTCATGGCCTTGGTCTGCGAGTACGTGGATTCGAGCCTCGGCATGGGCTACGGCACAGCGCTCACTCCCCTGCTGTTGCTGCTTTTCGGTTTTGCGCCGCTTGAAATTGTCCCTTGCGTCCTTCTCAGCGAGTTCATCACGGGCGTGTGGGCCGCCGCCATGCACCAGAGAGACGGCAACGTGGATCTGCTCCGGGATCGTGAGGCACGGGCCACAGCCGTGCTGCTGTCTGTGCTCAGCGGCGTCGGCGCGTTCACAGCCGTCATGTTCGCCGTGCGGGTGCCGAAGACGGTCATGACCGTCATCATCAGCATCATCGTCCTGGCGGTCGGCATCCTGACGCTGGCCACAGCCGGACGGAGGCTCCGCTACCGTCGCGGGCACATGATCGCCCTGGGCACGATCGCCGCTTTCAACAAAGGTTTCAGCGGGGGCGGCTATGGCCCGCTCGTCACGGCGGGACAGGTCGTCTCGGGACTGGCGCCGAAGAAGGCCGTGGCCGTCACGTCCCTGGCGGAATCGATGACCTGCTTCATCGGCCTGATCGCCTATTTCGCGGCGGGCCAGCGCATCGACTGGGCGATCGCGATCCCCTTGACGCTGGGCGCGGTGTTCTCCGTTCCGATCGCGACGCTGACCGTCAAGCGGGCCCCCGAGACGCTGTTCCGAACCGGCGTCGGCCTGGCAACCTGCATCCTGGGCATCCTGGCCCTCGTCAAACTGCTGTGAGGCACGCAGGTCAACGGCAGGGAGACAGCCGCCACTGCTTCAGAGGGCACGATCTCACCGCATCCGATCTCCCGTCGGCTAGCCCTGCTTGTCGCTCTTCTGGATCTTGGCCCAGGTGTCCTTCAGGGTGACCGTGCGGTTGAAGACGAGCTTGTCCGGCGTACTGTCGGGATCGACGCAGAAGTAGCCCAATCGCTCGAACTGGTAGCGGGTCAGCGGGGCCGCGTTCGCCAGCGCGGGCTCGACGTAGCAGTCGGTCAGCGTCTCCAGCGAGTTGGGGTTCAGGTTGGCGGTGAAGTCCTGGCCCTCGGGGGCTTCGTCCGGGTTCTCCTTCGTGAACAGGCTGTCGTAGAGACGGACCTCGGCCTTGAGGGCCCGCGCCGCCGAGACCCAGTGCAGCGTCGCCTTGACCTTGCGTCCGTCGGGGGCGTCGCCGCCGCGGGTGGCGGGGTCGTACGTGCAGTGGAGCTCGACCACCTTGCCCGAGGCGTCCTTGACGACGCTGTTGCACGTGATGAAGTACGCGTATCGCAGGCGGACCTCCCGCCCGGGGGCCATGCGGAAGAATTTCTTCGGCGGCTCCTCCATGAAGTCCTCCTGCTCGATGTACAGCTCCCGCGAGAACGGGACCTTCCGCGTGCCGGCGGACGGGTCCTCGGGGTTGTTGATCGCGTCGAGCTCCTCGACCTGCCCCTCGGGATAGTTGTCGATCACGACCTTGAGCGGATGGAGCACCGCCATCACGCGGGGCGAGGTCTTGTTCAGGTCCTCGCGCAGGCAGTGCTCGAGCAACGCCACATCCACCGTGCTGTTGAATTTGTTGACGCCGATGAGCTTGCAGAAGTTGCGAATGCCCGAGGGGGAATAGCCGCGACGGCGCATGCCGGAGATCGTCGGCATCCGCGGGTCGTCCCAGCCGCGAACGTAGTTCTCCTTGACGAGTTTGAGCAGCTTCCGCTTGCTCATGACGGTATACGTCAGGTTCAGCCTGGCGAACTCGATCTGCTGCGGATGGTGGATCTTCCTGCCCCAAGGACCCGAGCCGTCGTCGGTCCGGCCCTCGTTCACCGCGTCGATGAACCAGTCGTACAGCGGCCGATGGTTCTCGAATTCCAGCGTGCAGATCGAGTGCGTGATGCCCTCGATGGAGTCCTCGAACCCGTGGGCCCAGTCGTACATCGGGTAGATGCACCACTTGTCGCCCTGGCGATGGTGCGTCTCGTGCACGATGCGGTACATGATCGGGTCGCGCATGTTCAGGTTCGGGTGGCTCATGTCGATCTTGGCCCGCAGGGTCTTGGAGCCGTCGGGGAACTCGCCCTTGCGCATCCGTTCGAGCAGGTCCAGGTTCTCCTCGACCGGCCGGTCGCGATAGGGGCTGGGCCTGCCCGCCTGGGTGAGCGTGCCGCGATACTCGCGGACCTGCTCGCCCGTCAGGTCGCAGACGTAGGCCTTGCCCTTCTTGATCAGCTCGACCGCCCAGTCGTACATGCTCTGGAAGTAGTCGGACCCGTAGAAGAGCCGGTCGTCCCACTGGGCCCCGAGCCAACGGACGTCCTCGATGATCGAGTCGACGTACTCCTGCTCTTCCTTCTCGGGGTTGGTGTCGTCGAACCGCAGGTTGAACTGCCCGCCGAACTCCGCGGCGATGCCATAGTTCAGATTGATGCTCTTGGCGTGGCCGATGTGCAGGTAGCCGTTCGGCTCCGGCGGGAACCGCGTCGCCACGCGCCCGCCCCACTTGCCCGACTGATTGTCGTCTACGACCATCTGCCGGATGAAATCCAGCCCGCGCTCCCCGCCGTTCTCGTTCCCGTTCGACCCGTTGCCCGTCAACTCTTTGTCTTTTTCCATTTCCGAATCACCAATCCGCAAAGCGACCTGTTCCGTTGTTCGCTGGGGAATACCGTTCAATTGACCGACCATCCTACAGCCGCCTCCCCAAACTGTCTACGCAATAGTGTTCGGCCGCCGAGGCCGTGTCTGTGCAAATTCCCGGGTAGCCAGAGTCCCAGGGAGAGCACGCCCGAAACGGTCGTGCGAAGGAGATTCGCCGCTCTTTGCCGGCAGCATGACAGAGGGAGATTCTGCCGTCCTTTGGGGCACGCGCAGCACCCTTTCATGCTGCCGGCCCAAAGCGGAAAGTCTCCGGCCGAAGGCCGGAATCCGGATCGGTCCGTCCCTTCCCCCTGCTCTCTTGGGCAACCGTCTGAGCTTGGGTCCCCCCGGTCCCCCGCGGCGTCCCGCCGCAACCGCTTCACGCTTCACGAGTCCCGCTACATGTTCTTTCCCCTTGCCATTCTCCGCACGTTCCCCTACACTACCCCCAGCGTGACACCGAGGACAAACGACAAACGAGTTGGAGCCCTACGCGGGTTGTTATGGATGTGGAGAGGTCGAAGTGAGTCCGATGGACACAGCAGTTGGACAGGCCCGTGGAAGCGCGAATGGGACAAAGACAATGGGTATGCTGAGACTATGTAGCAAGCCTCCTTCCGGTCCCCCGAGTTGTCCCCATGCACGTGCTTCCGATGTGAAGACAGAGTCGGGATCGGTGAGTCCCCGCCGCAGGACGAAGGGAGACCGATGACATGGCCCGACGAACGCCGCTCGCTTGCTGACGGCACAGTCTGAAGGACTCTCTATGACCGAAGCAATATTTCTGGTGGACAAGAACGGCGAACTCATCCGGCTGACGAAGTCGGACTACGACTCGGAATCAATCCTCCAGGAACTCCTGGCCAAGTACCCGGACCTGCTGCCCGGCGACCAGATCGACGCGACTGTCCCCCGCAAGTGGCTGTTCATCGCCCGGGAGGTCGGCATCCCCGGCGAGGAGGAGGGCGCCAACCGATGGTCGCTCGACCATCTCTTCATCGATCAATATGGCATCCCCACGCTCATTGAAGTCAAGCGTAGCACGGACACCCGCATTCGTCGTGAAGTAGTCGGACAGATGCTGGACTACGCCGCGAACGTGGTGTCGTACTGGCCCATCGAGACAGTCATCGCGAAGTTCGAATCCGCGTGTGAGGTGGATGGCAGAGACTCGGAGCAGGTGCTCGGAGACTTCCTGGGCAACGCGGCAGCGGCAGACTTCTGGGAGCAAACTCGTACGAATTTGCGGGCGGGTAAGATCCGCATGGTCTTCGTGGCGGATGAGATCCCGAGCGAATTGAAGACCGTCGTCGAATTCCTCAATGCGCAGATGAACCCGGCGGAGGTTCTGGCCATCGAGGTACCCCAGTTTCAGGGACAGGGTCTCAAGACGCTGGTTCCTCGGGTTTACGGCAGGACATCCCAGAGCGAGGCCAGGAGGACACCTGCCGGAGGGCGCTCTCAGTGGAATCCAGAGCGTCTCTTCACCGAGCTTGCGGCACGTACGAGTCAACAGTGCGTCGATGTCGCCAAGGACATCCTGGATTGGATCGGCCCGGAGGTTTCGCGGATTTGGTGGGGCAGGGGTATGTCGGATGGTTCGTTCATCCCCGTGCTGACACACAAGGGCCTTGACTACCAGCTTTTCGCTGCAAGGAGCCTGGGTACCGTGGAGATTCCATTCCAGTGGCATGCCCGCAAACCGCTGTACGATTCGCAGGCCACACGCATGGAAATGTTGAGACGGCTCAATGAGATTCCCGGCGTAACCCTGTCCGTCGAGAGCATAGACAGGCGTCCCAAGATCCCTATGGATCTTCTCGCAGAGTCGGGGGCTCGCGAGAGTTTCAAGTCTGCATTCGAATGGTATATCGCTGAGATCAAGAAGCTGTGAGCGAGAGCGGCCTTTGGATTCGGGGTGGAATTCGCCACCCACAACTGGGGGGACTGTGAAAACCTGGCGGAAATGAAGACGGAGAAGACCGCCCCAAGATGAGGAGCGCCTATGATCACCCTATTCAGCCATATCATCCAGAAGCGATTTTCGCAGGTGAACGAGGACGTTGCCACCGATGCGCTCGCCTACGTACTTGAAACGAGCGATGCGGCGCGTCGTGGCATGACGATGCTTCTTCGGGGCCTGGTCCCCGAGCTGCCGGCGCTACGGTTCGTGACTCAGCGGAGCAAGGACGCGATTCGGCCGGACATGTGGGGACTTTCCGAGTCAGAGCCGCGAGCGTTTGTGGAGAACAAGTTCTGGGCAGGTCTGACGGACAATCAACCCGTCTCGTACTTGAAACAACTGGCGGCCTGCCCCCAACCGACGGTCCTTCTCGTGGTCGGGCCGGCGGCCCGAATGCACACGCTGTGGCGAGAGTTGATTCGCCGACTTCTCCAAGCCGGGATTTCGGCGTCGGAACTTGACCCCGCTGCCGGTATCGCTCGATCTGCGAAGACGCAACTTGGGCCGATCCTGGCGCTTACCTCATGGACCAACATTCTATCGGCGCTGGAGCATGAAACTGTCGATGATCCCGGCGCCAGAGGCGACCTTGTCCAATTGCGCGGGCTGTGCGACGCGGCGGACCAGGGTGCTATTGTGCCGATCTCGGCCGCTGCACTCTCCGATCAGCAGACGCCGGCATTTCTCCTTCAACTGGGTTCTATCGTGCAGGCGGCCGTGGATTGCGCGGTCAGCGAGAACTTCCTGAGCGTGAACGCACTTCGCCCACAGGCATCCTGGGACCGAATTGGAAGGTACGTCTGGGTATCCGGATATCGAAAGGCCGGCGCCTGGTTCGGGGTGCATCTCGGTCTGTGGAAGGCACATGGGACGACTCCGCTGTGGCTGTTCTTCGAGGACAGCGACTTTGGGCGGGCACAGGATGTTCGCCGATTGATTGAGCCCTGGGCCGGCAAGAATAGGGTACTGACCACCACCATCAATCAGGCGTTCGCCATTGCGGTCGATATTCCCGCCGGTGAAGAACAGTCGGTGGTTGTCCGCTCGGTGGTGGATGGGATCAAGGCAATCGCAGCAGTGCTGGACGCGGTGCGGGCAACGCCTGTGGCCGGCTTGGAACCGAAAGGAATGGAACAATGACATTCCCGCCTGAGCTTGCGGCTTTCGTAAACCAGCAGGTGTGGACGTTCGCCAAGACCTATGCGTCCACTTGGCCGCACGAATACATCGTACGCGACCGTGTTGACGACAAACACCTGTTCACTCGGCTCGTCCAGCACATCCGGAACTTTGGACGCGAGGAGAGCTTCTACAGCAAACGCTACACCTACTTCCACGAGGCCGGCATGGTCTACTGGACCATGGGGGAGCCGATGGAGGAGACGACCCTTGTCAATCGATGCAGGAACGACCAAACGTACGAGCACCGCCTGCGGCATGGCACACTCCCAGGAGAGAAGCGAGATCGTGACAATGCGAGGGAGGAGGCTTGAACCGGGATTCCTGGATCGGCTGGGGGGTGCTCAGAGCGGTTTGTGCTTGGCGGGTACGCCTGCGTCCTGATGGGTATCGCGGCGGGGCGCGAAGTCGCGGGGAATGAGGGGAAGGAAGAACGGCCCCCCTCTGCACTGCATCGCTGCGGCTCTGCGTGACAACAGGGGTCGAGGGACTGTCGCGCTTATCGCGCTGTGTCCGCGTCGTGGTCGTTGGCGGTCTTCGCCCAGGTCGCTACCGCGATTCCGACTCCTTCGATTCATCGATCGGGCGCCCCAGCAAGGAGAGCATCTTCACGGCATATCGTCTTCCCAGTTCGCGGTAGCCCGCCGGACCGAAATGCAGGCGGTCGGGACGGCTGGCGCAGCCCTTCGAGGAAATGACGAAGGAGTTCGGAATGGTCTTGGGCAGCTCTGCGATGATGGCGTTCATGCTCGCGCAGGCGCCTCGCTGATCCGCATTCACGAGTTCGCCTGCCAGCAGAGGCACCGAAGCGGCGTCGAGATTCAAGTCCGTCATCAGGTTGTCGCATATGGCTTTGACTTTCGCCGGCCATTGCCTGTCGCTCGTGTTGGACTCGCCCTGATGCAGCAGAATCCCCTTGATGACCCCGTCTTTCTGAGCCAGCTTCGCCATCGCGACGAGATGCGCGTAGGGATTGTCGTTGTATTCCTTGATGATGTTCTTCATCCATGGTGCGGCCGTGGAGGCGTACGTCTGGAAGTTGTCCTTGTCGAACAGCTCGATCTTGCAGCCGGCCACCGAGACGTTCACAACGCCGACGCGGATGTGTTCCGGGAGGTTGGCGACCATGGTTCTGCCGAAGTAGTCGGCAGGGCACAGACCCGTCCTGTCCCGGCACAAGGGAGGAGCGGCATCGTACCAGTTGCCCTTGGTTCTGCCCAGGCCTGGAAAATCAACCGCCGCCAAGAGCTGAAAGCGTTTGTCCACCGTCGCCTTGTCTTGTTCTTCCACGCCGGGAAAACCCTCCATGTTGGATTGCCCGAAGCACAGGAAGACGTAGAAATTCGGGTCCTGAGAAAAGCCGTCCGTATTGAAGCAGAGCAGTGCGACCAGCAGAAGCAATCCTCGTTTCATCTTGATACCCTCTGGATTTGACATTGAACTGGCGGCAAGAACGATTCCCCAGACAGCACGACATTGAAAGGAGCACCGACATCAAGACGCAGGCATACGTCTTCTACCGGTCCCGCCCGAGAGGGCTCCTGAAGCTCCATGTGCGTCGATCCTGATCCATGCTGTCTTGGTTCAGTTTCTCTTCCTAACACCGGCGGGACTGGTAGGATGAGAAACGAAAAATGTGGAAAAGACAAGAAAAACGTATCCGATCTCCATTTTTGGTCTCACTCCTGATGCTTCCGAGCGGTGTAAGAGAGTGTAGGCCGGTCCCCAACAGTTACGATTGACAGGAAAGGCAGGTGTATCATGCGATGTGATCTTGTGGCTGCAAAATGGAAGCTGACGGCGCTCGTTTTGTCGGTACTTCTGTCGAGCCCGCCGAGCCTGGCGCAGACGAGCCAGCCGGCGGATGCAGACGACTGGAGACCCTCGTCCCTCAATCAGCCGGGCAGGCAGTATCCCCAGGTCACCTCGGACGGCAGGGTCCGCACCAGCATCTCCGCGCCCCAGGCTCAGAAGGTCGAGCTCGACATCGGGGCTGTGAAGTATCCCCTGACCAAGGGCGAGAACGGCGTCTGGACCGGCGGCGAATCCAAGCCCCAGGACGAGGGGTTCCACTATTACCAGATCTGGATCGACGGGGCTGCCGTTCCGGACCCGGGCAGCCTGTACTTCTACGGCGCCGGCCGCTGGGGCAGCGGTGTGGAGTGCCCCGCCAAGGACCAGGACTTCTACGCCCTCAAGGAGGTCCCCCACGGCCAGATTCGCCAGAATCTCTATTGCTCCAAAGTCAACAAGACCACCCGTCGCTGCTTCGTCTACACGCCGCCGGACTACGACAAGGACGTCACGGTCCGCTATCCCGTGCTGTATCTCCAACATGGCGGCGGCGAAGACGAGACCGGCTGGCCCAACCAGGGCAAGACCAATCTGATCATGGACAACCTGATCGCCGAGGGCAAAGCGAAACCCTTCATCATCGTCATGGACAACGGCACGTGGAGCATGGGGGGACGCCCGCCCGCCCGAGGCCAAGGCGGCACGTGGCCCCCAGCCGGCTGGGCCGAGGGGTTCCAGAAGACTCTTCTGGAGGACATCATCCCCTATATCGACGCCAACTACCGCACGCTGGCGGATCAGCCGCATCGGGCCATGGCCGGACTGTCCATGGGCGGCATGCAGACTCGGGCGATCACGCTGGCCAACACCCAGACGTTCTCGCATATCGGCATCTTCAGCGGCGGCAGCATCTCCCCGGCCGACATTGAGAACGCACCCGGCTTCAAAGAAAAGGTCAAGCTGGTGTTCGTCGGCTACGGCAGCCGCGAACTCGAGAGCCGCGGCGGCGGCCGGGGCGGCTTCGGCGGCGACCCCAAGGCCAACGTTGAAGCGTTGAAACAAGCCGGGATCAACAGCGTCTTCTACGTCTCTTCGAACACCGCCCATGAGTGGCAGTCCTGGCGGCGCAGCCTGCACGAGTTCACACAGCTCCTGTTCAAGGACGGCGGCCGCTCGCCCTCGTCTCCCGCAGCGGCAGTCGCAGAGCCGGCCGGGAAGTTCGTGCTTCGGGTGGATTGCGGAGCTTTCGCGCCGTACAAGGACAAGCTCGGCAACGTCTGGGCCGCGGACCAGGAACTGGAGGCCGGCAAGACCTGGGGCGCCGTCTACGGCTCGACCCTGGACCGCGAAGGCGTCGGCATCACCGGGACGGACATCCCGCGGATCTACGAAACCGAGCGATACAGCGTGGAAGCGTACAAGTTCACGGTTCCCAACGGCAAGTACACCGTGCGTCTGCACTTCGCGGAGGCCTTCGACGGCATCACAGGACCTGGAGAGAGAGTCTTCTCGGTCAGCGTGCCCGGCCAGGCGGTGCTGAAAGACCTGGATTTGTTCAAGACCGTCGGATTCCTCAAGCCGCTGGTCAAGGAGTACAAGGGCGTACCGGTCGAGAACGGCCAGTTGGTGATCGGCTTCACGCCGAACGTCGAGAATCCGCAGATCTGCGGCATCGAGATTTTGGCGGAGTGACGCGTCGGGGAAAACGGGGTCGGGCGTGCCCCCCTGAATCCTGACGAGTGCCGCACCGAGCCGCACAGTCGGCGGGAATGAGGGAAGGGACGCCACGCCCTTTGCACTGCGTCCCTTTGGCTGTGCGTGACCACGTATGACAATCCCCTGAAAAGTCAGCGGGGGCCAGGCATCCGAGCGGTCCTGCGAACATCGAAACGCCGAATGCCTGAGCCCCCGCTGAAACTCGCCGGCGACGCCCCTTTCTTTTCCTTGCCCTTGCCAGGCCACGGCCTATGTCGTAAGATGATCGCCTGCCTAAGGAGGTACCTATGTTGGGCAAGCACAGAGATGGGGAACGTCCGGTCCGCCGCGCGAGATACGCGACGTACGCGGCTCGGAACCATCATCCACACTCACCCCAGGAAAGGATCAACCCGTGACAAACGAAAAGAACGCGCCTGCGAAAGACCAAGGCCCATCCCTCGGTCGACGAACGTTTCTGAAAGTGTCGGCGGCATCGGCCGCGTTTCCCTACCTGATCCCGGCCTCCGCGATGGGCAACGAGGGCCGGCCTGCGCCGAGCAATCGGATCGTCATGGCCGGCATCGGCCTGGGCAGCCAGGGCGGCGGCGATCTGGGCGTGTTCCTCGGTCGCGACGACGTCCAGTACGTCGCGGTGTGCGACGTCAAGCAGAACGTCCGCGACGCCCGCCAGAACCAGGTGAACGGCAAGTACAACAACCAGGACTGCAAAGCCTACAACGACTTCCGCGAGGTCCTGGCCCGCGGGGACATCGACGCGATCCACTGCGCGACGCCCGACCACTGGCACGCGATCATCGTGATCGGCGCCTGCCGCAACGGCAAGGACGTCTACTGCCAGAAGCCCGAGACCAAGACCCTCCGCGAAGGCAAGCTGATGATCGACGCCGCCCGGCGCTACAGCCGGGTCGTCTCCGGCGGCAGCCAGCGCGTGCTCGAAGACTACCGACAGATCGTCAACGCCTGCTGGAGCGGCCAGAAAGGCAACGTCAAATCGATCAACGTCAACGTCGGCCCCCTGCCCATCGAGTGCAACAAGGCCGGAGAGCCCGTCCCCGACGGCTTCGACTGGGACATGTGGCTGGGACCGGCCCCCTGGGCCCCCTACCATCCGCACCGACAGAGCGGTAGCTACAGCATCGACGGCACGAGCTGGCGGTCGTTCAAGGACTACTCCGGCGGCGGCATGACCGACTGGGGCGCCCACCATTTCGGCGGCGCGACCTTCGCCATCGACGTCCGCGAGATGGAACCCGAGGAAGTGATCTTCCACAACGAGAACGGACGGAAATACGCGACCTGCCGCTTCCCGAACGGCAAGCTCATGCACCACAACTTCCCCGGCCGGCGCAACCTGGACGTCGAAGGCACCGACGAGCAAGGCCCGTCCAAGCCCGTCCCCACCTACTCCGGCACCGGCGGCATTTACGGCGACTTCATCGATTGCGTCAAGACCCGCAAGAGACCCTTCCGCGACATCGAGCTGGCGGTCCACACCGCGACCGTGTGCCACCTGTTCCTCATCGCCTACGAACTCGAGCGGTCGCTCAAGTGGGACACCGTCAAGCAGCAGTTCGTGAACGACGACGAAGCCAATCGCCTTGTCGACGTGGCCAGAAGAGAACCCTGGGTGCTGTAATCGAGCGAACATCGCGACAAGGAGAATGGATCATGACGAAGAACGAAACGACGAAGATGACCCTGGCGTTCGGCGCGGCCGCTGCGGTTGCGGCCCAGGCCCTCGCCCAAACCGATTCCCCCCTGGACGACGCCTTCAATGCCCTCAAGACCTACGACTGGGGCGCGGACCGCAACCTCTTGAACCCGATCGATCAGGCGATCATCGCCACGCAGGCCGATCCGGCCGCCCGCAAAGCGCTGGAGAAACGACTCGCGGACGCCCTGGCCGGCGGACTCTCGCGCTCGGCGCAGGACTACGTCTGCCGCAGGCTGCGAATCATCGGCACGGCGCAGTCCGTGGACGCACTCGCGGCCCTTCTGCCCAAGGACGAGACTTCGCACATCGCACGCTTCGCCCTGGAACGCATCGCCGATGACAAGGCGGCCCAGGCCCTGCGAAGCGCGTTGCCCAAAGTCAACGCCAAGCTCAAGTCCGGCGTGATCGGCTCGCTGGGCGTACGCCGCGACGCCAAGAGCGTCGATGCCATCGCCCCCTTCCTCGGCGACGCCGACACGATGACCGCCCAGGCCGCAGCCCACGCGATGGGTCTAATCGGCACGCCCGCCGCAGCCAAGGCGCTGAGCCAGTTCGCTGCGAAGGCACCCGCCGCCATGACGATCCCGGTGGCCGACGCCCGTCTGCTCTGCGCCGAGCAACTGCTCGCCGACGGCAGCAAGGCCGAGGCCCTGGCCCTCTACAAGGAACTCCAAGGCGACGGCCAGCCCTCGCACGTCAAGGTCGCCGCGATGAGAGGCATGGTGTCCGCGGGAACCAGGAAGTAACGCTCCGCGAAGACAGGCATTCGACTCGAACCAAACGCCCGTACCGACGCAACGTCCGTGCGGGCGTTTCCATTCCCTCACTCGTCGCCCGCTGCGGTCTTCGGCCGCAGCTTATCGTGACAGCCGATGCGGATGTGAACAGTGCCCCACGGTAAGCCGCTTTCAGCGTCGTGCCAGTTCAGTCCAGCAGCCCGTTCAGAACCAGCGTGGCCTCCTGACGCAGGGTCAGAAGTTGTCGGAGGTTCTGCCTGGCCTTGGTCATCTCCTGACGGCTGTGCTCCTGGGCAACCCGCAGGGCGGTCAGCCTGGCCTTGATCTGATCGGCCGAAGCGTCCTTGCTGGCCAGCATCTGGCGAAGCTCGCTCTTGCTCCGATCCACAGGGCTCATGGCCCCATATTCCCAGCCCCCCACGAATTCATGCAAAAGCAAAATCGAAACAATCGAAAAACAGATTTCTTTGCCGCCCCGGACCACGGCGGGCCACGGTCAGCGGAGCTTTCGGAAGGCGTCGGGGGAGACGCCGAAGACCTTCTTAAACGCGCGGGAGAAGTGGAAGGCGTCGCCAAAGCCCAGCGCGTAGGCGACCTCCTTGACGCGAGCGTCGGGCGCCTGGAGCCGCTGGGCCGCTGCGGTCATCTTCAGTCGCATCAGGTACTGGTAGGGGCTCTGGTCGTCGAATCGGCGGAACAGCCTGCACAGATAGGCAGCGTCGATGCGGCACTGGCGGGCGACCTGGTCGAGACTGCGGATCGTCAGGCAGTTGGCGCGGATGAAGTCCCGGCACGTCTGGTACGTGGAGAATGCGGCGGTGGTGTGGGCCTCTTCGGTCGCAGCGGTCTCGGCGATTTTCAGGATCAACTGCTGCAGGATCGTCGCACACAGCAGGGGGCTGTACCGGCTGTCGTTCTCGCCGTTGGCGATGAGGTCGTCGAAGACCCGCAGGATTGCCTCGGGCGAAGCGACCTGCGTCGCGGCGCCGGGCGTCAGGCCGTAGCGGCACAGCAGCTTGCGGGCGTCGGGGCCCTTGAAATCCACGAAGTACTTCACAAGCGGGGCGTTCTCATCGGTGGTGATCCAGTGCGGAATGCCGGGGCCGTAGGAGAAGACCTTGCCTGCGGACAGGACGTGCTCGCGGCCGGCGAGGATCAGGGCGCCTTTACCTCGCGCGACGAACTCGATCGAATGGAAGGGGAAATCCCGCCGGTCGATCTGATAGCCTGGCCGGCAGTGCTCGCAGCCGCCGCAGACGACGGTCAGCGGCCCGCGCGTCCGGCCGATCATGTCCAGGTAGAACCGTCGGGCCTCGGACACCTGCGTCGAGAAGAACTCGGGCTGCCCGCCCGGCGTCGGAGTCTTGCGTCGCATCGTCGCTCCTGAGGTCAAGAATCGTCATGCAATGGACAACAATTGTCATTTCATGTGCCCTGTTCACGCATTATACTCTGTGGGTGGCGTTTGGACAGGGTCAAGAACAGGCAGGTTGAAGAATCTGCGGAAAGGATGGCTATGGCTGCGAAGAAGAACCCCAAGGCGGCGGACGCGCTTGCGAAAGACGATCTGATCGTGATCGGCGGGGCCGGCGGATTCATCGCCGGGGCGCTGGCGAGACGTTTCCACGAGCAGGGCTTCACGCGGATTCGTGCGGTGGACAAGAAGCCGCTGCCCGAGTGGTACCAGCGGACGCCGGGCGTCGAATCCCTGTGCCTGGACCTCAGCGACGAGGACAACTGCAAGAAGGCCTGCGAAGGCGCCGCGGAGGTCTACAACCTCGCGGCCGACATGGGCGGCATGGGCTTCATCGAGCGGTTCCGCATCGAGTGCCTCCGCAGCATCCTGATCAACACGCACATGGTCGAAGCGGCCTGGCAGGCCGGGGCCAAGCGGTTCTTCTTCTCGTCCTCCGCCTGCGCGTATAACGTCGAGCTGCAGAAGAGGCCGGACGCCGCGGCGCTGAAGGAGTCGGACGCCTATCCCGCCATGGCCGAACGCGGTTACGGCTGGGAGAAGCTCATGAGCGAGATGTTCTGCCAGGAGTACTGGGCCGAACGCGGATTCGAGACGCACATCGCGCGGTTCCACAACGTCTACGGCCCCTGGGGCACCTGGGACGGCGGACGCGAGAAGGCGCCCGCCGCGATCTGTCGCAAAGTAATCGAAGCCAAGGACACCGGCAACAGAGAGATCGTGATCTGGGGCGACGGCCACCAGACCCGCAGCTTCATGTACATCGACGATTGCGTCGACGGCATCGACATGATCATGCACTGCGACGAGCTGATCGCCACGCCGATCAACCTCGGGTCGGACTTCCTGGTCTCGATCAACGAGTTGGTCACGCTGGCTGAGGGCGTCGGCGGCATCAAGCTGAATCGCAAATACGACCTCGACGCTCCCAAAGGCGTCGGCGGCCGCAACAGCGACAACACGTTCATCCAGCAGGTTCTGGGCTGGGCGCCGAGCACGCCGCTCAAGGACGGCCTGGCGAAGACCTACGCCTGGATCGAGAAGCAGTACAACGATCGCAAGAGCGGCAAGCGAACGGTGAGTTGAGGCAATAGGACGGATAGGACCTATGGGACGGATGGGACCGGAAGCAGCCATTGCGGACGTCCTCGGCCGCCTGCCGTATCGGCTGGCCTTGGCCGGCGGGTGGATCGATCAGCCGTTCGTGTCGAAGCTCAATCCCTCGCCGCCGGGGTCGATGGTGGTCGTGTGCGTCGAGCCCGAGTTCTGGTTCATGGAGCGGGCGGGCATCTGCATCGGCACGCGGAACATCGCGATGAGGCTCTGGAAGGGCGAGCTGCCCGACCGCGACCCCGACGGGCTCGTGCAGGAGTTGTATGAAGAGGAGAATCGCGGAAAGGTTGAGCCTTCGGGCTCGCAGGACATGATTGGCCTGGTCTATCCCGGCGTCAATCGCCTCGATTACGACTTCACCCATCGCAGCGGGGTCTTTCCCAGACACATCGAGTCGAACAACGATCCGCAGGTCGCGAAGTGGCTGGAGAACGTGATTCACATTCTCCCGGTGAACCAGAGGCCGGAAGGGTACAATCCCCTCGAGATCAAGAACCTGGACGTCGCCTGGATCGAGCGGTTGGGCCGCTCGGGCCGGGATTGCTACGGCGCCATCGTCGCGCGGGACATCGCGGCGCTGGGCGAATCGATGAACGAGTGCATGCGGTGCTGGGAAGCGATCCTGCCGGGCACGGTCCGCCATCGCACGATCGGGATCGACCTGCCGGCCCTGCTGAAGCACTATCAATCCCGGTACCCCGGCGCGATGTACTCCGGCTGCGGCGGCGGGTACCTCTACGTGATTTCGAAAGAGCCTGTGCCGGGCGCGTTTCGAGTCAAGGTGAGAATCAGGCCATCATGAGCGAAACCACAGAACACGTTGTCGTTTACGGGGGATTCGACGACATCCGCGTCGCCGACGTGCGTTTTCTCGACGAGGCGGCCCGGCTCGGCCCCCTTCATGTTCTGCTGTGGAGCGATGACCTCGTCCGCGAAGCGACCGGCCGGAACCCTAAGTTCCCCCAGGAGGAGCGGCTGTACTTCCTCCAGGCCATCCGCTATGTGGACCAAGTCCACTTGGTCACTGGACCGGCCGACCCGTGCGTGCTTCCTGCAGTCGTGGGCGTGCGTCCTTGCGTCTGGGCCGTTCGTGAAGCGGAGCAGGACTCCGACAAGCGTGCGTTCTGCGAAGAACACCGGCTGGAGTACCGCATCTTCCCCGATCACGAACTGACGCGATTCCCCGAAGATTCGCTGCCGGAGCCGCAGCCGTCCCGGCGCAAGAGAGTGCTCGTGACCGGCTGCTACGACTGGTTCCACTCCGGCCACGTGCGGTTCTTCGAGGAGGTCTCGGAGCTGGGCGACCTCTACGCGGTTGTCGGCCACGATGCGAACATCCGCCTGCTCAAGGGCGAGGGTCATCCGATGTTCAGCCAGGACCAGCGACGGTACCTCGTCGGCTCGATCCGCTATGTCACGCAGGCTCTGGTCTCGACCGGTCACGGCTGGCTCGATGCCGAACCCGAAATTCAGCGAATCCGTCCCGACCTCTACGCCGTCAACGAAGACGGCGACAAGCCCGAGAAACGCGACTACTGCCAAGAGCACGGCATCGAATACGTCGTCCTCAAGCGATTGCCCAAAGAGGGATTGCCTCGGCGGGAAAGTACGAAACTTCGCGGTTTTTAGGAGACCACTCATGCGAACCTTCACGGCCTCGGTATTGCTCGTATCGCTCGTTGTTCTCGCAGGCGGCTGCGGCAAGGAAGCTGCCAAATCGACCGCCCGCCACGCGACCTATGAACCGACTTGGGAATCGCTGGCGAAGGTCAACGAGGCGCCGGACTGGTTCCGCGACGCCAAGTTCGGCATCTACTTTCATTGGGGTGTGTACTCCGTGCCCGCGTTCGGCGACGAGTGGTACCCTCGCAACATGTACAACGTCAAGGGACGGGAGTACAAGCATCACGTCGCCACCTGGGGCGATCCGAACCAGTTCGGGTATCCGGATTTCGTCCCGATGTTCAAGGCCGAGAAGTTCGACGCGGACGCCTGGGCCAGGCTGTTCGAGCAGGCCGGCGCGAGGTTCGCGGGGCCGGTCGCAGAGCATCACGACGGATTCGCGATGTGGGACAGCGAGCTGACGCCTTGGAATGCCGTCGATCGAGGTCCCAAGCGGGACATCACCGGTGAACTGGAGAAAGCGATTCGCAAACGCGGCATGCGGTTCGTCACGACCTTCCACCACGAGCGCAACAGCCTGTGGGAGAAGCCCGGCCGGGGCGGCAAGGTCGCCTGGAGCGGGCACTACGATTTCATCCCGCGGTACTTCCCCTCGCTGCTGGAGGACCCCGAGCGGGCAATCATGTACGGCCACATGCCTCGCGACAAATTCCTGGCCATGTGGCTGGGCAAGCTGCAGGAAGTGATCGACAAGTACGATCCGGACCTGATGTGGTTCGACTCCTGGCTGGACGAGATCCCCCAGGACGTGCAGAAGGAATACCTGGCGTACTACTACAATCACGCTTCCCGACAGGGCAAGGAGGTCGTGGTCACCCGCAAGCAGGAGGACCTTCCGCTGGAGTGCAGCGTGCAGGACATCGAGAAGGGCCGCACGGACAAGCTCTCGGAGAACTTCTTCCTGACGGACGACACGATCAGCATGGGCAGTTGGTGTTACACGCAGGATCTGAAGATCAAGTCGACGCCGGTCGTGCTGCACAGCCTCATTGATATCGTCGCCAAGAATGGGGCGCTACTGCTGAACATCTCGCCCCTGGCCGACGGCACGATCCCCGAGAACCAGCGACAGGTGCTGCTGGAAATGGGCAAGTGGCTCAAGATCAATGGCGAGGCGATCTACGACACCCGACCCTGGAAGACCTTTGGCGAAGGCGCGACGCAGGGCCAGGCGGGTCACTTCGGCGGCGTCACCGACCCCAAGGGAGGATACCAGCCTCAGGATATCCGATTCACGACCAAGGGCGACACGCTCTACGCGATCAGCCTGGGCTGGGCCGAGGCGCCTCTGACGATTCGCTCGCTCGCCGCGGGCTCGGACCTCTTCCCCAGGGAGATCAACTCGGTCACGCTGCTCGGCAGCAAAGCCAAACTCCAGTGGTCCCGCACGAGCGAAGGCCTGGTCATCACGATGCCGATAGAGAAGCCCTGTGACTACGCGGTCGTGTTCAAGATCACGCCGAAGAAGTGATCGCGGCAAACGTGGAAACAAACGGGGCGTCATCACAGAGATGACGCCCCTTGTCTTGCGCCTGCTGCGTGTCACGAGCCACCGGTCACGGGTCACGTATCTTGATGTAGCGATCGGCCCAGGTCAGGAACGTCGGCCAGTTCGGGCCGGTGGTGTGGCCGCCGCTGTGCTCGCGGAAGGCGAGTTCACCGTCCATCAGGCCGGCCTCGCGGGGCGGATACTCGGCGGTTCCGAGGTCTCGTTTGCCCAGGAGCTTGTACACCGGCCCCGCTGCGACCGCGGCCATGAAGCTGCCTTTCTGGTCCACCCATCCGCCTTCGGCCCCTGGGCCGGACATCGCGCCGTAGCTGATGAACGTGGGACGCGGCGCGCACAGCGCGATCAGCTCGTGCGCATCCACCGGCAGATCGCCTGCGTTCATCGGGCCGGCGTACTTGAGGAAATTGCCGGCCATCCAGTGGTATTCGCCGCTGCCGGCGAGATTCTCGACCAGTTCGCCCCAGTTGCGACGGTGCAGCTTCGCGCCGCCTGCGCCGGAGGAACCGATGAAGCCGATGGCAAACCGCTGGTCGTACGCCATCGCGACGAGCGCCGCCTTGCCGTAACGAGAGAGACCCTCGATGCCGACCTGTTTGGCATCGACCGCATTGTCGGTCTCGAAGTAATCCAGGGCCCGGCTCGCGCCCCAGGCCCACGCTCGCAGAGCGCCCCAGTCTTCGGGCTTGCGGGTCTGGCCCTTGTTGACCAGGCCGATGATGCCTGAAGTGAGCCCAGCGCCGTTGTCGGCCTGGATGCTGTTGGGGACGAGGATCGCGTAGCCCCAGCCTTTGGCGAGGACCTGCTGCTGCCAGGTCGGTCCGCCGCGGCCCGGTCCACCGCGAGGCGGACCGAATCCGCCGCCCGGGAAGATGAACCCGAATTCCATCATCACCGGCACCGGACCGGTCGCCTTGGCGGGCGTTGTGAGCGTCAGTTGAATGTCCACGGCGATCGCGGGGCACGCGGAGTTGTCCACATGGCCCACGAGCTTCTTCGTGATGATCGGGATGTTGGCGTCGGTCCCTTCGGTCGTCTCGGTCACGTCCCACGTCACCTTGGGCACATTGGCAGGCACGCGGCCATAGATCTCACGATCGAAGTCCTCGACGATCTCCGGCCGGCGCCGGCTCCACCACGTCTCGGCGGTCGTGACCTTCTGTCCGTTCTTGAGCGTCAGCGGGTCCGGCAGATTCGGATAGGGATTGGCCTTGGCCTCATCGTAATTGGCATAGTTCGGGGCCTGCGGGTTCATGCCGTTCGCCCCCGGCCGCAGCGACGTGATGCCAAGCTGCTCCAGCATCTTTCGATGGTCCTGCTGTGCGGTCAGCTTCAGGGGAATGTTCGACTCGGCTCCAAATGTCAATGGTCCTATGTACAACACCACCAGAATCATGCCGAATGACCATCGGACCGAAGGAATAGTGACAACGCTCATGTGCGTCTCCTCAATTTCGGTGCCCGCGCACCATCAGGACTATCTGGAGTACAAAGATCGCCGCAACGACGAAGACCTCACGATACGCGCGCCACGAGACCCTGCACCTCGCGCACCACGCCAGCGGAAGGAAGACCAAGACCATTCCCACGAGAACGGCATCAAACGCCAGAATCAGGAAGGCGAAATCCCTGAGGTTCTCCAAGGGCCCCTGGAGGATGATCCCGGCTGTTGCGGCGAGCAATCCTATCCGGAGGTACTTGAAGACTGGCAGACCCAGACGCTCAGGACCCCAGCCGCGAGCAATTCGAACGAGGGAGATCCACAGCCATGCGAGGAATCCGAGCCAGAGGGTCATCGCTCCGAGTACAGCGATTGTCTTGGTGGGTCCGCCCCGGCCTTCGATCCAAGTCCAGGACTTGGCCAGACACCCCACGGCGAAAAAGAAGGTCCACACGGTCACGATCCAGAAGAAGATGCTCATCTCCGCAACGGTGCGGCCTTCGAAGTGCTCCCGCAATACGCTGGGACGCGTGCGGGGTCGATCGACAAGGTTCGGAATCAGGTCGTCTGTCATGGCGTCAGTCTCTGGAAGACGCGGCCGGTCGTTGCGAATTCTCACGGGACCACAACTCCTCAACGGTTGTTCTTTCATGATAGCACAGCAGCAGGACGCCGACAATCCGAAATGGCTCTGGACCAGAATCTATGAAGAGACACTGGCGTCCACGGCCGTACCGGCAACGGGGCATTCGCGCGTCCGCAAGAACCGTCCGCCGGAAGGGAGCAACGGACCGATCCGGGTTCCGGCGTTGCACGCCGGGCATTTGTCGCCTTTGCCAGCAGCATGATGGAGGGAGATTCTCCCGTCTTTTTGGGGCATGCGCAGCATCCCTTTCATGCTTCTGGCGGAAAGCGGCAAATCTCCTTCGCACGCCCGTTTCGGGCGTGCCGTCTCTGCGATTCTGCAGGCCTAAGACCTGCACAGACACCTGGATGCAGGGTCCCCCAGTTTTCTGTTGACCGCAGCGGACGTCGGACATAGAGTGACTCGCGAGGTTTGTACGTATACGTATTGTATGGCTGAGGCGTGTGATGGCGTCGGGACACGAGATCGCGATGGGGTTGCGGGCGGCGTACTGGGCGATGCACCGACAGACGGAGGCCTCGCTGGCCGCCGGCGGCGTGACGGCCGATCAGTTCGTTCTCCTGTCGCTGCTGGCCGAGCAGGACGGGATCACCCAGCAGGAGCTCGTCCGGCGGGCCTCTTCCGACGCCAACACGATCCGCGCCATGCTCGTGCGGATGGAGAAACGCGGCCTGGTGACGCGTGAGAAACACCCCACCGACGGGCGGGCCCGCAGCGTTGCGTTGACTCGCAAGGGCCGCCGGATGCACGACAGGCTTTGGAGCCAGAGCGAGCCGGTGCGGGAGCGGCTGGTCGATGCGTTCGAATCGGAGGAAGCGGACACCCTGTCGGAGTTCCTGGCTCGCATTTCCACGGCGATGGCGAAAGAAAGCCGTCGCCGACCATTAGGGCAGAAGATCTGCTGAAAGGAGAAGTGCCATGTACAGACGAAGAGCGATGATCCCTATTGCGACCGTTGTGATTCTGTGCGCGACGGCCCTGACCTCCATGGCCACGGCGCAACCGGCGGGAGAGACGCCGCGGTTTCGGCCGCAAGGGCCGCAGGTGGTGTCGCCCGAGGTGACGACGGATCGCAAGGTCACGTTCCGGATCCTGGCGCCGAAGGCGGAGGCCGTTACGCTCAGCGGGGGCGACATCCCCAATCTGGGTCGTGGAGCCGCGATGACCAAGAGCGCCGAGGGCGTCTGGGAGGCGACGGTCGGCCCGATCGACGCGGGTGCGTATCGGTACAACTTCAACGTCGACGGCGTCTCGGTGATCGATCCCCGCAACCCCTCGACGAGCGAATCCAACGCCAACACCTGGAGCCTGGTGTACGTGCCCGGTTCGGACTTCATGGACACCAAGGACGTGCCGCACGGCGCGGTGGCCGAGGTGACATACTACTCCAAGTCGCTCCAGCGGTTCCGACGGATGCACGTGTACACGCCGCCGGGGTACGAGCTGGGCGAAGGCAAATACCCGGTCTTCTACCTGCTGCACGGCGCGATGGACTGTGACGATTCCTGGTCGTCGGTCGGTCGGGCCGGGTTCATTCTGGACAACCTGATCGCCGCCAAGAAGGCCAAGCCCATGGTGGTCGTTATGCCCGCGGGGCACACCGGCCCGTTCACCTTCGGCCGGGGCGGATTGCCCATGGATGAGTTCGTGAAGGACTTCAACGGCGACATCCTGCCGTACGTCGAGAAGAATTACCGCGTGCATACGGACCGCGCGAGCCGCGCGATCGCGGGTCTGTCCATGGGCGGCGCGCACACGCTGAGCATCGCGTTCCCGCAGTTGGAGAAATTCGCCTACATCGGCGTCTTCAGCTCCGGCGTCTTCGGCATGGCCGGCGGCGGCATGGGCGGCGCCCCCCAGGGACCGAGCTGGGAGGAGCAGAACAAAGAGAAGCTCGACAACGCGGACCTGAAAAAGGATCTCAAGCTCGTCTGGTTCGCCACCGGCAAAGAGGATTTCCTGATCGAGACCTCACGGACCACGGTGGCCATGCTCAAGAAGCACGGCTTCGACGTCGTCTTCGAAGAGACCGACGGAGCGCACACGTGGATCAACTGGCGCAACTACCTCAACGAGTTCGCGCCGAAGCTGTTCCAATAATGAAGTCTTGCCCGTTCGTAGTGACACCGTAAGGCGTCATCTTCCCGGTTGACGAAGATGCACCCTTGCGGGCGCACTGCGAACGGGCCCATTCCTGCATGAGAGGAGAAGCCATGATGCCCAACAGGATACCGCATGTGCCGGTCATCGTTCTGTGCCTTATAATGGCGGGCGGCGTCCGCGCCGCAGATGTCACCGGCAGGCAGACCCCGCCGGTCGCTGCCCGCGCCGGCGGGCGCGGCGCGATGCGCACGCCCAGGCCGGGACCGTGTCCGCTGCCGATCCTGCCGGCTCTGGCCGGCTATGCAGACGCGAGTTTCTACGCGAAGACCGATGTCCCGCACGGCACGGTCGAGCAGGCGAACTACAGGAATTACGCCGGCGCGGAGAAGCGAATGCATATCTACCTGCCGCCGGACTATGAAACGAACACGCAGGCCCGGTATCCGGTGCTCTACCTGAACCACGGCGGCGGCGACGACGACGCCAAATGGAGTTCCACCAACCCGCGCGACGGCGGGAACGCCCAGTTCATCCTCGACAATCTGATCGCGGCGGGCAAGGCCAGGCCGATGATCCTCGTCATGCCCAACACGCGAGGAATCGCCTCGGCCAACCCGCCGGTCCTGGGCCATGACGACGCGTGTACGCAGGAGTACATCAAGGACATCATCCCCTACGTCGAGAGCCGCTACCGCGCCAAGCCCGGCCGGGAGAACCGGGCGTTGGCCGGCCTGTCCATGGGCGGTTTCGTCGTCATGAACGTGGGCCTGTCGCGTCTGGACACCTTTGGCGAGCTCTACATCTACAGTTCAGGCTACTTCGACGACCAGCGGCAGGCCTTCGAGGACAACTTCCGCAAGGTGCTCGCGGACCCCAACACCAACGACCTGTTGCGAACGCCGCTCTACATGGCGGCGGGAGAGACCGACATCGCGCTGTTCAACAGCCAGAAGACCCTGTCGGTCTTCAACAGGTATGCGGTCCGCAACTTCTGGGTCCTGAGCACGGGCGGGCACGAGTGGGCCAACTGGCGTCGCTATCTGCACCAGACGGCGCAGATCAGGTTCCCGGACTGATGCCGCGTCGATGCGGGTCGACTGACTCGTCAAACGCAACAAGCCGCGTTCGATGCTCGATCGAGCGCGGCTTGTCGATTTTGGCTCAGTCGCTGCACGCCTGATAGCTGTGATATTACAGGCCCTTGGCCATCATGTAGTAGACTTCGTTGGCCCGCATCTCTTTCTTGAGCTCGCGGATCGTAGTGTCCGCGTCGATGAAGAGGCACTCGATGCCCGCCATCTCGGTGAAATCTTCGATGTGCTGGCTGGTCAGGGCCATGCTGAATCCGGTGTGGTGGGCTCCGCCGGCGAGAATCCAGGCGGAGGCTCCGATCTTGAGGTTGGGCTTGGGCACCCACACGACGCGGGCGACCGGGAGCTTGGGCAGCGGCGCGTCCGGCGGCACCACGTCCACTTCATTGACGATCATGCGGAAGCGGTTGCCCATGTCGATGAGCGAGGCGTTCAGGCCGGGACCGCTGGGCACGTTGAAGACCAGCCGGCAGGGGTCGGCTTTGCCGCCGATGCCCAGGGGGTGGACCTCCAGGGACGGCGTCTGGTCTGAGATCGAGGGGCAAACCTCGAGCATGTGCGCCCCGAGGACCTTGGGGCCGGCGGGGTCGAGGTGATACGTGTAGTCTTCCATGAAGCTGGTCCCGCCCGGCAGGCCGGCGGCCATGACTTTCATCGCGCGGACCAGGGCTGCGGTCTTCCAGTCGCCCTCGGCGCCGAACCCGTAGCCGTCGGCCATCAACCGTTGGACGGCCAAGCCCGGCAGTTGCTTGAGGCCGTGCAGGTCCTCGAACGTCGTGGTGAAGGCGTTGAAGTTGCCTTCTTCCAGGAAGGTCCTCATGCCGATCTCGATGCGGGCGGCCTCGCGAAGGGCCTCGCGACGTTTGCCGTCCTGGCCGGCCTTGATGATCTGATACGTCGATTCGTACTCGGACACCAGGACATTGGCCTGGCTGTCGGTGACCGCGTTGACGCGGGCCACCAGGTCGCCGACGCCGTAGCCGTCGACGGAATAGCCCAGTCGGATCTGGGCTTCGACCTTGTCGCCTTCGGTGACCGCGACCTGCCGCATGTTGTCGCCGAACCGGGCGACCTTGCCCCCCTGGGCGTCGAACCATGCCGCCGCGGCGCGTGCCCACGTGCCCAGTTCCGCTTGCACCTGCTCCTCCTGCCAGTGCCCGACGATCACCTTGCGGTTGCGACGCAGGCGGGTGCAGATGAACCCGAACTCGCGGTCGCCGTGGGCGCTCTGGTTGAGGTTCATGAAGTCCATGTCGATCTCGGCCCAGGGGATGTCGCGATTGAACTGCGTGTGCAGGTGCACGAACGGCTTGCTCAATGCGGTCAGGCCGGCGATCCACATCTTGGCCGGCGAGAAGGTGTGCATCCAGGCGATCAGGCCGATGCAGTTGGGGGCGGTGTTGGCCTTCATGCAGATGTCGTAAATCGCCTGCGGCGTCGTCACCACCGGTTTGAATACGATCTTGACCGGGACCTGCCTGGAGCGGGACAGACCCTGCGCGATCTGGCGGGAGTCCTCATCGACCTGTTTGAGGGTCTCGGGTCCGTAGAGGTGTTGGCTTCCGGTCACAAACCATATCTCAAGCTTCTTCAGATCAACGTCCACAGTCGGTCCCCTTCCAAATTCGTACCATTCAGCGTGTCATTCCAGACCCATCGGTTCAACGGCAGCAATCCCTGCCATTGGCTGGAATCCGCTCCCAAGAGTTTGCGGTTTCCTCACCAGAGATGCTTCGATCGCGTTCTGCGCCTGCCTGTAGCACTGGACGCGGCCCAGCCATGATATCGCCGGCCGGCATTGGGAGTCAACTACGGAGAGACCACCCCCCTGTGAAATCCCCTATTCTCTCGCCATCGGCTGCAAAATGGTGGATTCGTTCCACGTTTTGCGAATCTTCTTCTCAGGATCGACCTCGCCTCTTCCCTGGCCTGCGGGATGGTTTGTATCGGCCCGGAATGCAGAGTGCCGCGCCTGATGAGCACAGACGCGGCACTCGAAGGGAAGCATCGATTCTCGGTCATCTCCCCTCAATCATACATCGGCCTTGTACTTGGCCCAGTAGTCGGGGAAAAACTCCTTCGCCCTGGCGGCGAGTTCCTGGTCGCTGATGGGGGTCAAGCGTCCCTCCACATCGTACTGGTCGATCACCCAGCGGGCGAGCCGGTGGACCTTGATCTTGTTGATTCGGTCTTCGCCCTTGAGGCCGAAGAATTCGTTGACCCAGTGGACGACGCCGTCGGCGCCGCTCTTGTCGGTGATGGCCACTCTCGGGGGCCGACCCAGCAGCTTCTCGGTGTCGAAGATGTTGTAGATCCGCTCGTCCTGGCGGAGTCCGCCGGCATGAATGCCGGCCCGGGTGACGTTGAACGAGTGGCCTGCGAACGGATAGTTGTCCGGAATGGGCAGGCCGATCGAACGCATGTAGTCGGCCAGCTCCGTAATGGCCAGCGTGTCGATGCCGCACAGATCGCCCTTGAGAGCGATGTACTCGAAGATCGCTCCCTCCAGCGGTGGATTGCCCGTCCGTTCGCCGAAGCCGAACAGGGTCGAGTTCAGGGCGTTGCAGCCGTAGAGCCAGGCGGTGGCGCCATTGATGTGGACTTTGTGGAAGTCGTTGTGGCCGTGCCATTCGAGCCGGCTGCTCGGGACGCCGCAACCGTGGTTGAGCCTGTAAATCAGCTTCGGGATGCTCCGAGGCAACTCGGCTCCGGGATAGCTGACGCCGAAGCCCATCGTGTCGCACAGGCGGATCTTGACGGACAATTCTTCCGGCACGCCCTCGCTCATCTCCATGAGCCGGTCCGCAAAAGGCAGGACGAATCGGTCGATGTCCGCTCGGGTGACGTCCTCCAGGTGGCATCGCGGCCGCACGCCTGCGTCGAACGCCGCCTGGACCACTTCGCAGTAGGAGTCCATGCATTCCTTGTGGCTGCGGAACTTGAGCTTGTGGAAAATGTGATAATCGGAACAACTGGTGAGCAGTCCGGTCTCTTTGAGTCCGGCCTCCTTGACCAGCCGGAAATCGCCTTTGACCGCCCGAATCCAGCCGGTGCACTCGGGGTACTTGTGCCCCAGCTCGCGGCAGCGGTCCAGGGTCAATCGGTCGTTCTTGGTATAGAGGAAGAACTCGGTCTGGCGGATCACGCCGTTGGGCCCGCCCAGACGCGAGAGCAGATCGTAGATCTTCACCATCTGGTCGACGGAATACGGCGGCAGCGACTGCTGGCCGTCGCGGAACGTCGTATCGGTGATGACGATGTCCCGGTCCTTGACCGAGGCAAAGTCGAACTGCACCGGCTTGCCGTCGACGTACTCGACGACGGGACTGTCGAATCGGATTCGCGGCGGCAGATCGTGCGGGAAGATCTCTTCGAGCAGGTTCGGTCGGACCACTTCGGGCAGGTTGTGATGTCTTCTGGTCTTAGCCATATGAAAATCCCTCGCATCTCTGATTTGCCGCTTGCCCTTTGGCTGACGCGAGGCGAAAGCCCGGCAACAACAAATCATAAATCGTAAATCGTAGACTCTATTCGATGTCCACGCCCTGTTCCTTGCACACGTTCGTGATGAAGTCGACGGCTCCGCCGACGGTCGTGACCGAGAGGGCCGCGTCTTCATCCATCTCGATCCCGAACTCCTCTTCGAACATCGCGACCAGTTCGATGGACTGCACGCTTTCGGCGCCCAGGTCCTCCGTGAAACTGTGCTCGGGTTGGATCTCTTCGGGACTGAGGTCCAGGACTTTCGCGGTGACCATCTTCACACGTTCTTCCACTGTCGCCATTAACATACCTCCTGTCATTGAAGATTGATGATCGATGATTCACGATTTGGCTGACGCATGGCGAGAGCTCCCCAATAGTGGATGCCAGCCGGTTCGCGTTTCATGCACGGTTACCTCATCATGGCCTTGCGGCCCTTCTTGACGGCCTCGTCGCGCGGACCGGCGGTCATCTCGAAGATCGCATCCCACATGGCCCGGTCCGCCTCGGTCCATCGGCACTTGCGACGGCCCATCGCCGTGGCGGCGGTCTCATACAGGCTCTTTCGTCCGAACCCCTTGGTGACGACCCCCTCCACGAACCAGGAGAAGGACGGGATGAACTTCGGCAACGGTTTGCCCGTGGACATGAGAATGCCCATCGCGCCGACGTAGGAGCCGGTGTTGAAGAACACGCCGATCGAGGTCTTGGTGTGATCGCCGATCAGGCAACCCACCTTCGTCGAGCCGGTGTCGATGCAGTGCTTGCCGTCGAGCATCACCGAGACGTTCGTATAGTCGTTCTTGAGATCGCTGTTGGTCGTCAGGGCCCCGAGATTGACCCACTCGCCCACATAGGCATGGCCGAGAAAGCCGTCGTGGTATTTGTTCGAGTAGCCCTGAATGATGGATTCCTCGACTTCGCCCCCGATGCGACACCACGGCCCGATCGAATTGCCTTCGCGACACTTGGCCCCCAGCAGGATCGACTTCTTGCCGATATAACAGGGCCCTTCGATCCGCGTGAACGGATGCACCTCGACGTCCTCCTCGATGTAGATCGGTCCATGCTCGGCGTCCAGCACGACCATCGGATGGATCTTGGCGCCCCGTGCGATGTAGACGTCGCTCTTGCTGCCCCGAATGGCGCTGGGCTCCTCGACGGTCCCCTCGATCCCGCTCCTGCCTGCGGCGGCGAAATCAGCCGTGATCTGGTGCGGGCTGGCCAGGATCAGGTCCCACGTATAATTCCAGGTCGCCACTTTGCAGGGCACGTTCGGCAGCGCGGCCTTGGCCGATTCCAGGAACGTATCGAGAGCCCCGCCGCGCAGCTTCTTCGAATCACCGGCCATGACGCGGACGTACAGGATCTGGCCCTGCTCGTCCACGCCCACCTCGCTGCGGCTGGGGATGGTGAAGCTGTCGGCCTTGACGCGGGCGTCCACGATCAGGAGATCGCCCGCCAGAGACGAGACGTCGTTCACCGGCCGATCGGTCCTCGCCCGGTAGACCTCGGCCATGTATTCAGGCAGGAAATACGCCACATCGGCAGCGCCGACCCTGGTCTGGAGCTTCTCCCCGAGGGATGTGATCCCGCAGCGCAGCTCCCACAAGGGACGACTCAGGGCAACCGGCCAGAAATGACGCCTGCTCTCCGCAGGCCTATCGATAACGATCAATCGCATAGAGGGCCTTTCCAAGTCGTGATATGATTCGACGGAACTGTCCCCAACGGGGACGAAGCCACACCGGCAGGCCAGATTCTAGGGGGTCGGCCCCTTGTCGTCAAACCGAAACCCTGCCCGGTTGCCGATAGCCGAGGGAATTGGCTGTTCCTGGTGGCTCCGGCAGCGGATATGGCGTACAATACCCCAGGTTGCCTGTGAGGTCTGCCGGGTGCGAAACGATGCGGTTATTGGCTCAGGGGGCATCGATGCGGTTCTCCAAATGGGTTTGTCTGACGGTTCTCCTGTCGCTGACGGTAGCCTGTCCGGCGGCGGTGCGGACCGGGCTCGACAACGTCGGGCAGCACAAGGGCCTGCTCGAAGGCAAGCGAATCGGCATTATCGCCAATCACACCTCGTACAATAGCGAAGGCCAACACATCGTGGACGTCTTTCGAACGATGTCCGGCGTCCGCGTGGTCGCTCTGTTCGGCCCTGAGCACGGCTTCCGCGGGCTCGAAGAGGCCGGAGCGACCATCGACAACCAGACCGACGCAGCGACGGGCCTGCCCATCCACAGCCTCTACGGCAAGACCAGAAAGCCTACGCCGCAAATGCTGGCCGACGTGGACGTCCTGGTCTTCGACATCCAGGACGTCGGGGCCCGCTTCTATACCTACCTGTACACGATGTCCCTGGCCATGGAGGCGGCCGCCGAGTGCGGCAAGCGGTTCGTCGTTTTGGACCGTCCCAACCCGCTCGGAGGTGTTCAAGTCGAGGGCCCGATCCTTCAGCCGCAGTTCGCCACCTTCGTGGGCCTGTATCCGATCCCCGTCCGGTACGGCTTGACCGTGGGCGAACTGGCGAAAATGATCAACGGCGAAAGCTGGCTCGCAAAAGGCGCGAAGGCCGACCTGACGGTCGTACCCCTGACCGGCTGGCAGCGGGGCCTGTGGTACGACCAGACGGGCCTGCGTTTCATCAAGCCCTCGCCCAATATGCCGGACCTGGAAACCGCGATCCTGTACCCTGGCCTGTGCCTGATCGAGGGGACCAATCTCTCCGAGGGTCGCGGCACGCCCAAGCCATTCCGCCAGTTCGGCGCGCCCTGGATCGATGCGAACGCCCTCGCGACCAGATTGAACGCTCTGAACCTGGCCGGCCTGCGTTTCGCCTCCGTCTCGTTCACGCCCACCAGCTCCAAGCACCAGGACAAGCAATGTCACGGTGTCGAGATCGCGCTCGTGGATCGCAATCGCCTGGAGTCCTTCTGGGCCGGCGTCATGATCGTCAACGAGGTCAGCCGGATGTACCCCGACCAGTTCGAATGGATTCCCTCTCACTTCGACCGCCTCTGCGGCACCGCGACGATCCGCGAAGCGATTACCTCAAGGACGTCTCCGGAGCCGCTTCGACCCATCTGGGAGGCCGCCTGCAAGTCCTTTCGCGAGGCCGGGCGGAAGTACTTCCTGTATTCCGACTGAGTTGCCGTCGACAATACCGATCTCACGCCCTCCCGAGGATTCTCACGGAGACGCTGGAAGAGTGCGTTTTTCGCTTTGCGGGTACCAGCGGAGAAGGGGAAAAGGCCCGACAGAGGGCCTTCTCCGCCGTATACCACTGGCTTCGGCGCTCGGGTCGCTCGCCAGCGTTGCCCTATCCTCCGCGCCAGCATCCACAGTCTACCTTGGATTGATTCGTCCAACAAGTACTCCGCTGGTACCCGCAAAGCGGTAAACGCATCAAACAGTCTTCTTCGAGTACTTGTCCCACAGAGCGGGGGGGGCTACTCGGACGCCGTGAAGACCTGCGGATAAGACCTCCTGGCCTGCACGGGCTGACTGCGGTATGATGACGGGCTATGAATACGAATCGGTTCTTCATCTCGCCCTCGGACATCAAGGACGAGCGGGTCCGCTTGAGCCCGGAACAGTCGCACCAGGTCCAGCACGTGCTGCGCTTGCAGTCCGGGGACATGATTGTCGTCCTCGACGACAGCGGGACCGAGTACAGCGTGACGCTCACGAAGGTGGACAAGCGGGAGACCGTCGGACAAGTCACGAGCACGCAACAGGCGAGAGGGGAGCCGACGGCGCAGGTAACGCTCTTTCAGAGCATGCTCATGCGGGAGAAGTTCGAGTGGGTGCTCCAGAAGGGCACCGAAGTCGGCATCTCGCGGTTCGCGCCGGTCCTGACGGCGCGGAGTCTCGTGCGGGTCAAGGACGTCGAGGACAAGAAGCTCGACCGCTGGCGCCGGATTGTGACCGAGGCGGCCGAGCAGTCGCACCGGGGTCGCGTCCCGCGGATCGACCAGATCGCGACATTTGCCGAGGCGCTCTCCGAGATGGCGGGCTTCGACCGCTGCCTGATCGCGACGCCTTGGCATGCAGGCGCCGGGCTTCGCCAAACGCTGCGCGACCTGGGCGGCAAGGCGGGCTCCGTGGCTCTGATGGTGGGGCCGGAAGGGGGCTTCACCGAGGAAGAGGTGGACGCCGCACGCCAAAAAGGCGCAGTCCCGATCAGCTTGGGCCCTCGCATCCTGCGGACGGAGACCTGCGCTATCGTGGCCTCTGCGCTGGCCCTGCATGAGCTCGGTGAAATGGGGCCGTAAGAGAATTTGAAATTTGAGATCTCAGATTTGAGATAGCGCATTGACCTGAGGGTACATGACGGCCGGCAGACTCCATCTCGTGGCAACTCCGATCGGCAACCTGGGCGACATCACCCTGCGGGCTCTGGAGACCCTCAAGCAGGTGGACTTCGTCGCCAGCGAAGACACTCGCCACACCGGCGTGCTGCTCAAGCACTTCGAGATCAGCAAGCCGCAGATCGCGTTCCATGAGCACAACGAACGGCAGGCGGCCCCGCGGATCATCCAACTGCTCCAAGAGGGCAAGTCGGTCGCCCTGGTCACGTGCGCCGGGATGCCGGGGGTCTCGGACCCGGGCTTCATCCTGGTACGCGACGCGATCGCGGCGGGCGTCGAGATCACGGTGATTCCAGGCGCCAGCGCGTTCGTCATGGCCCTGGTCCTCTCGGGCCTGCCGGTCCACAGCTTCACATTCCGCGGCTTCCCGCCGAACAAGCCGGGCAAACGAAAGCACTTCCTCGAAGCCGACGCCGAATCCCCCTACACGTTGATCTACTACGAGAGCCCGTTTCGCCTGCGAAAGCTCCTGGAGGACGCCCTCGCAGTTTTCGGCGACCGCCCGGCCGCCGTCGCCAAGGAGCTGACCAAACTCTACGAGTCCGTCCGCCGCGGCCGGCTCTCGGAACTCCTGATGAACTTGGAAGAGAACCCCAAGGGCGAATACGTAGTCCTCGTCGCCGGCAAGGATGTCGAGTGATGCGACCCAAGCCGGCCCCGTAGGGTGCGTACCACGCACCATCTTGCCATCGAACGCGAAATTGTTGCGTGGTACGCACCCTACATGTCACGACATGTCACGATCCCCGGCTAACGCTTCAGATCATCCGCAGCAGGTGGGCCGCCGACTTTGTGCCCTTCACGAAGCTGTCGAGGCTGAAGTGCTCGTTCGGGCCGTGCGGGCCGTCGCTGTCGAGCCCGAAGCCCATCAGGATGACCGGGCAGTTGAGGTGCTCGGCGAACGTGCTGACCACCGGGATCGAGCCGCCGCAACGGATGAAGGTGGTGTCGTGGCCGAAGCCCTTGCGCATCGCGTCCTGAGCGGCCCGAATGGTCGGATCGTTCACGTCGAACAGCACCGGCGGGCTGGCCCCGAAGTCGTTGATCTCGAGCCGGACCGTGTCCGGGCAGACGTTGCGGATGTGGTCGACCACCACCTTGTGGACGCGGGCCGGGTCCTGGTTGCCCACGAGCCGGCACGTGATCTTGACCGTCGCCGAGGCCGGGATGATCGTCTTGGACCGCTGGCCCTGGTAGCCGCCGAAGATGCCGTTGACCTCGAAGGTCGGACGCGCCCAGAGCCGCTCCAGCGTGCTGTAGCCCGCTTCGCCGTGCACGCGCGGGAGGTTCAGCTCCCTGGCCATCGCATGGTCGTTGAAGTTCAGCTTGCGGAAGCCCTCCCGCTCCCAGTCCTGCAGCGGGACCACGTCGTCGTAGAAGCCCGGCACGAGGATCTTGCCGTCGGGCGAGACGCACCGGGCCAGGATCTGGGCCGCGACCATTGCGGGATTGGCGATGCCGCCGCCGTAGGCGCCGGAATGGACGTCCGATGCCGGGCCGCGGAGGATGAACTCCAGCGCGATGATGCCGCGGAGGCCGTAGGTGATCGCCGGGGTGTTTGCGTCGTACATCGTGCTGTCGGAGATGACGATGGCGTCGGGCTTGATGTCGTCCTTGGCCTGCGCGACGTAGCGGGGCAACGCGTCGCCGCCGGACTCCTCTTCGCCCTCCAGCAGGAACAGGACCTCGCAGGGCAATTCGCCTTCGGTCTTGAGCAGGGCCTCGACCGCCTTGACGTGCGTCCAAAGCTGGCCCTTGTCGTCGGTCGATCCGCGGCCGTAGAGGGTGCCGTCGCGGACGGTCGGCTCGAACGGCGGGGTTTTCCACTCGCTCACCGGGTCCTCCGGCTGGACATCGTAGTGCCCGTAGATCATCACTCGCTTCTTGCTCTTGCCCTTCCTCAAGGCCCTCACGATCGGCTGGCCGCCGACATCCACGAGTCCGGCCTCGAACCCCAGTCCCTTGAGCTGCCCGACAACCCATTCGGCACAGGCCCGCGTGTCCTTGTCGTGGGCCCGCTGGGCGCTGACCGACGGGAACCGCATGAACTCCTTCAGCTCTTCGACGAAACGAACCCAATTTTGATCGATGTATGCCTCAACGCGATCCGCCATGTTGCTGATCCTCCCATTAGTCGGCCATGCTCCATACGCACGGGCGAATCCTGATTCGCCCCTACAACGACCGATTCTCCATGCTGCGCCGGCCGGTGTCTACAAGGCAAGTCAGTATACGCGATCGTCCGTCCCTGCGAAAGCGCCAATGCTGTCATGCGCACCTGCTGCGAGAGTCGGACAAGGCGGACCGCCGGAACGATGCCGAGGGAGCGACGATCCCCAGCAACAGAAGGATATTGCAGTTTGCCTGGGGTGCGGGACATGGTAAGATGGCGACGGACCGTGGACGGGGCCGACGTGACGTCAGGCCCCATCGCGAATCGACCGCAACCAGAATGTGATCCGGACATGGACAGGAGGTTGAGCATGCAGATCAACGCCCATTTCGGCAAGGCAGCGGCAGTCGTTCTGAGCATCACGGCGGCAGTGACGCTTTGGGACGCGTCAGTCCTTCGGGCCGCCGAACCCGCCGAGTTGATCCGACAGATCGAAACCAGGCTTTCCAGCGTTCAACGGCAAATCGCGACCTCGCCTGGCCAAGCGGAAAAAGACCTTCTTCAAGCTCAGGACCTGATGGCTCAACTCGCGCAGGCGGCGGCGAATCATGACAAGCTGGCCGGACTTCAGAAACGATTTGACGACCTCAAACAGAAGCTGGAGAAGCGCCTGGGCCGATCCCTTGGAGGAAGCGTCCAACCCCCCGCTGCGCCGGTGGCGCCGACGCAACCGCAGGCGACCCCATCCGACCTGCCCAGCGCGGTGGTGGCCCAATTGAAGAAGATCGACGCCGCGTTGACCGCAGCGACGACCTCCCTGGAGAAGAACCAGTTGCAGACCGCCAACCGCAGACTGGAGGAGTCCAAGAAGCTGATGGCCGAGATCCAGACGCGATACGGCGCCAAGATCCCCGCGGACAACGCCCAGATGAAGGCGGCGGTCGAGAGACTCGGCGCAATCGAAGTCCGGGTTTCGGACGCGAACGCTGCGGCAGCCGCGGCGGCCGCAGCGCTGGCCGCGACAGAGAAGCAACGACAGGAACAGTCGAAGGAATGGATTGCCAAGCTGGCCCCGTTCTTCGACTACAAGGGCGAGCTGTACCTGCGGATGGGATCGGAGTTCAACAATGCCTCGCCCGAGGAGCAGGAGAAGGCCCGCCAGGCCTACGCCAAAGCCAATGAAATCCTGCCGGTCTACAAGCAGACCGCCTTCCCGCACGGCAAGACCCAGGAACTGGCGTGGCTCGAACAGAGACTGACGGGCCACCTGACGATCTACAACGAGCAGGAGGCTCGGAGCCGTCAGGAACAGGCCTGTCGGAAATGGGTGGACGCGATGCGGGCCTACGCAGAGGTGGGCGCGGGCAGCCCGAAGTACCTCGTCGTCGGCTGCACCGCCAACGAAAGCGAAATCACGCAACGATCCGCGCTGCTGGAGGAGGCCAAGTCGTTTTGGGTCGAGTATCAGAAGGCCGAGTTCCCGCACGGCAAGAGCGCCGAACTATTGTCGCTCGAAGAGCAGATGCAGCAGCGTCTGGCACAGATGCCCGAATCATTGCGTCAGAGCCGCGCGCTGGTCTCGGCGGACATCGACAAGGAGTTCACGCGGGTCCTGGACTACCTGACGACGGACACCGGCTGGCGAACCGATCCGACCAAGATGCCCAACCTCGTCATGGAGCGGGACGTCGCGCCGTTGCGGGAGGCTCTTCAGCGGTACGCCGGGATCGCGGGCGTCGATGCCGCCAAGCTGGCGACCCTGCGGGATACGCTGGGCAAGATCGAGCAGCAGGACAAAGCCAACCGCGCGGTCCGCGCCGAGCGGACGTACCTGCGTCCCGACCAATACGAGGGCGACGACGCCGACGCCCTACGCCGCAAGGCGCAGGCGATCGTAGCGGAGAAAGCCCAGGGCAAGGCCCTCCGCACGACGTTGCCCAACGACACGTGGAAAGAGGAAAGCGTCGTCGAGTGGACGGACACGACCCGCACGGCGCTGCGATACCGCAACACGCGATCGATGACCGCCCACACCGCAGCCAAAGCCCCTGACGGGAAGGTGTACCTGCACGCGGTGCACCTGGCCTGCGACCGGCAAAGCGACGGCAGTTGGGGCCCCCTCTACGGACACATCATGTGGTCGGACTGGATGGCCGAGAAGAACGTGGAGGAAGAGCCGCCCTTGCCCTGACCGGCAGCCGAATTAGGGCAAAGAGCGATCGTGCGGGATCGAGATCATTCGTGGCGCAAGGCTTCGATCGGGTCCAGGCGAGCGGCCTTCAACGCCGGGAAGTAGCCGAAAACCACGCCCACCGCCGCAGAGAAGACGAAAGCGATGATCACGATGCTCGGATCGAGGATGAAGGGGACCATCAGCGCGTTCTTGAGGGCCAGGGACGCCCCCAGTCCCAGGAGGATTCCGAACACCCCGCCCGAGGAGGACAGCACCACCGCCTCGACGAGGAACTGCATCAATACCTCCCGCTCCAGCGCCCCGATGGCCAGTCGCGTGCCGACCTCGCGCGTGCGCTCGGTGACCGAGACCAGCATGATGTTCATGATGCCGATGCCGCCGACCAGGAGGCTTACCGCCGCGACCGCGCCGAGCAGACCCGTGAGCATGGTGGTCGTGCCGGTGAGCATTCGCGTGATCTCCTTGGTGTCCATGACGTTGAAGTTGTCCTCCTCGCTGGGCGCCAGACGTCGGCGATCCCGCATCAGCAGGCGGACATCCCGCTGGGCCTTCTCCGTGGATTCGCCCTCCCGGACCGAGACCTGGAGCATGCTGACGTCCCGATTCCCTGAGATTCTCCGCTGGAAGGTGCGCAAAGGCATCAGAACGATGTCGTCCTGGTCCATGCCCATGCTGTTCTGACCCTTGGGCTCGATCAATCCGATGACCTGGAACGACAAGCTGCCCAGGCGGATTCGGCTGTCCACCGGGTCCTGACTGCCGAACAGCTTCTGTCGGACGGTCTCGCCAATGACGCAGACCGAAGCCCCGGCGCGGGCCTCGCTGTCGCTGAACGTGCGTCCGCTGTGCAAAGTCATATTGCGAAGCGTCAGCAGGTCGCTGGTGGAGCCTGTCACCCCGGTGGACGAGTTCTGGTTGCCGTAAATGGCGGCCATCGAGCGGCTGGCCACAGGGACCGCCAGCGCCACCGAGCCGATCTCCCGTGCGATGGCTTCGCCGTCCTCGACCTTGAAGGCGGGGGCGGAACTGGCCGAACCCGGACCCATTCTCCGGCCGGGAGTGACCATCAGCAGGTTGCTGCCCATGCTCGCGATCGAGGTGGCCACCTGCTGCGTGGCCCCTTTGCCCAGCGTCACCATCGTGATCACCGAAGCCACGCCGATCACAATGCCCAGCACGGTCAGGAACGATCGCAGAACGTTGCGTCGGATCTCTCGCAGCGAGAGCAGGAGCGTATTCCAGAACATCAGTGCGCCTTTCCGTTCTGTTCGTCGGATTCGATTTTGCCGTCCTTGAAGTGGACGATGCGTTTGGCGTACGCGGCCATGTCCGCCTCGTGCGTAACCATGACGATCGTGATCCCCTGCTCGCGATTGAGCTCGCAGAGCAGGTTCATGATCTCTTCGCTGCGCGCGGTGTCCAGGTTCCCGGTGGGCTCATCGGCCATGAGGACCGAGGGTCCCGTGACGATGGCCCGCGCGATCGCCACGCGCTGCTGCTGACCGCCGGACAGCTCGTTGGGGTTGTGCGATTCCCAGCCCTCCAGGCCCACGGAGGCCAGCACCTTGCGGGCGATCCGGTGTCGCTCCCGCATGGGCACGCCGCGATAGATCAGCGGCAATTCCACGTTCTCGATTGCGGAGGTCCGCTTCAGAAGGTTGTAGCCCTGGAACACGAAGCCCAGGTAGTATCGCCGCAGTTTGGCCCGCTGGTCGCGCGTCAACTGCGAGACCTCGACGCCGCGAAAGAGATACGACCCCGACGTGGGCGAATCCAGGCACCCGAGGATGTTCAGGCAAGTGGACTTGCCCGACCCGCTGTGCCCCATGATCGCAATGAAGTCGCCCTCGTCGATCCGCAGGTCGATCCCGGCCAAGGCCTGCATCGCGGCCTGTCCCGTCCCGTAAACCTTGGTCACGCTCTGCAATTCGATCAGAGGCGCCAGGTTCTCTTGCGTAGAGGCGATCATGCCTACCTCCCCATCCCCATCGTATCGGTAATCACCGGCATGCCCGGGTGGATGTCGCCGGATGAGATCTCGGTCTTGATGCCGTCCGTGGCGCCGATGGTCACCGGGACCGCGACCGGCTGGCCGTCCTTCAGGACCCAAACGGTCTGCTGCCTCTTGGTAGTGTCCACGACCGGCTCCTGCGGCCTGTTGAAGCGACCGGGACCCGGCAGCATCATGCCCACCAGGCCGCGGGACGCCTGTTGCCGCTGCGCCGGCGGCGAGAACCGCAGAGCCCCATTCGGCACAAGCAACGCATTCTCGACCTTCTTGACCATGATGTCGGCGGTTGCGGTCATCCCGGGACGCAGCGACAGGTCGCTGTTGTCCACCTTCAGCACCGTCTCATAGGTGACGACGCCGTCGACGGTCTGCGAACCGAAGCGGGTCTGCACAATCCTGGCCTGGAACGGTCGATCGAGATAAGCGGACACCGTGAACTCCGCGTCCTGGCCTTCCTTCACCTGGCCGATGTCCGCCTCGTCCACGTGCACGTGCAGTTCCATCTGGGTCAGGTCCTCCGCCAGCGTGAAGAGCACCGGCGCCTGGAACGCCGCGGCCACGGTCTGCCCGGGCTCGATGCTGCGAGTCAGCACGATGCCGTCGATGGGCGAGACGATCACCGCCTTGGCGATGTCCGTCTGCGTGGCCTTGAGGGTCGCCTCGGCCTGCGCCACCGCCGCCGCGGCGCTGGCCTCGTCGGCCTTGGCGCGTTCGAACGCCGCCTGGGCCGCGTCGAACTCGGTCTGCGAGGGGACCTTGCCGCCGCTGAGCTCGCGAACCCGCTGAAGCTGCGCGAGCTTGGTCTGCGTTTCGTTGAGCGTCGCCTTGACCTGCAAGACCCTGGCCTGCGCCGCCTCCAGGGCCGCCTTCAACTGTGTTTGTTGGGCATCGAGTTTCGAGGTGTCGATCCGCGCCAGGACCTGGCCCACCTTGACCTTGTCGTTGTAGTCGGCCTCCACCGCGCGGACGATGCCGGAGATCTCACTGCCCACTTCGACCTGATTGGTCGGTTCCAGCGTGCCGGTGGCGGTGACGAACACGACGAGATTGCCCAGCTTGGCCTCCTCGGTCCTGTACTGCACCACGTTGGACCCGCCCGAACTCTTTCGCAAGGACAACGCAACCACGATGGCCACGACCACCAGGATCAGGAGCAACCAGCGTTTCAGACGCCGGCCCCGGCCTGAACCGCGAGCAACGCCCAGGGTCTTGGCAATATCCGACTCGTTCTGTGATTTCGCACTCATTGGTTTCTCCATATCCTAAACCCGGAAAAAGGGGACATTCTACTTTTTCCCCAGAGAGTCATCCGTCGGGGGGGCCGAAAGCGAAAAAAGTAGAATGTCCCCTTGTTCCGCCATCGAGATCCAGCCGCCGCCCAGGGCCTTGTAGAGACGGATCACGTTGGCGGTCACAACCCCATCGCTCTGACGCAACTGGTCCTGGAACGACAGGAGCGATCGCTCCGCGTCCAGGACGTCGCTGAAATCCCGCAGACCCGCCTGATACTGGAATTGCGCCAGTTCCGCAGCCGCCTGGGCCGCGTCGGTGGCTTCCCGCAGATTCTCGCGTCTTTGCTGCTCCTGGACGTAGGCGATCATCGCGTTCTCGACCTCTTCCAGCGAACTGAGGATCACGGCCCGGTACTGAATGAGAGCCTGCTCCTGCAGCGCCGACTGCACCTCGATGTTCGGGCGGACCGTCGGATCGAAGATCGCCCAGGAGAGCCGAGGGCCGCCGCTGGCGGTCCACGTCCGCGAAGAAGCGGGCTCGCGGAACGACAGCGTCTCGATCCCGATAGAGCCGTTGAGTCTCAACTGCGGATATAGATCGGACACCGCTGCGCCGACCCGCGCGGTCTGTGCCGCCAGTTCCCGTTCGGCCTGGCGCACGTCCGGCCGGCGGCGCACCACGTCCGCAGGCACGCCCACCGCGATCCGGGCCGACGGAACCGGCACCGGCTCGGTCTGCTTTAATTCCTCATCCAGACCCCCCGGCGTCCTGCCCAGAAGCACTGCGAGGCGGTTCTTCGCCTGCTGCAGACCCGTGCGGAGGTTGGGGATCTGCGACCGTGTATTCTCCAGGTTGTACCGCGCCTGTTGCGCCGCCAGTTCGTCGCCGAGCCCGGCCTCCACGCGCCACAGGACCAGTTGATAGGTGTCCTCCTGGGCCTTGAGACTCGCCTCGGCCGCTGCGATCCGCGACTGATAGGTCCGCACGTCCACGTAGTTCAGGGCCGTCTCCGCCAGTAGCGAGATGAGGATATCGTGAAGACTCGCCTCGACGGACTCCAGGTTGGCGGTGGCCGCCTCCACCGACCGGTGGACCCCGCCGAACAGATCCAGTTCCCAGCCGGCGTCGAGACTCGCGGAGTACACCTGGCCGCTGGTGTCGAATCCATTTCGCCGATCCGCCCGGCTCGACGTGGCGGAGGCCCCTGTGTTGAACGCAGGGAGCAGGCCGCCCTGCGCGATCTGACGCTGGGCCCGCGCCTGGCGAACCCGCGACCGGGCTGTGGCGATGTCCAGGTTGCCCTCGACCGCCTGTTCGATCATGCGAGACAACCCCGGATCGTCGAGCGTCGTCCACCATGAGGCCAGGACGCTCGGGTCCGTCTCCTCGGCCGTCAGGCCTCGCGCCAAGTCGCTGCTCCAGACTTCCGGCACGGGCGCATCCGGTCGAACGTACTGCGGCCCGACGCGGCACCCCGCCACCGCAGCGACTCCAATCGCCAGGCACGGCCACACACTCCATCCGACGGCCCTCGCAACGTGTGGAGCGCTCTCCGGGTGGCAACGACAAGCGGAGTCCTCGGGGCTTGTCGATGGCAAACCTCGTGTCGCAGAAAGACCATCGACAAGCTGTCGCTTGTCGCTGCCACCCGAAGTCGAATCCGGCTGCCTGCCGCGTCTCACGCGTTTTCCACTGAACACCTTCTCCCACAAAGCGCTCATGAATCACTCCCGTTTCGAAGCTCTTGAGTTTCGTCGTTGTTTGCCGCCGGCCTGGGTCGCCCGCTCTCGCATGCTGCCAATTCCCGCCAGGATGAACTGCGTGACATGCTCGGCCAATTCCTCCACGCTGAACTTGAACGGCGGATCGTTGCGATGCGGCGCGCCGGGGGGCTTGAACCCTCGGATGTGGCCGATCGGGCCGAAACACAGACCCATCAGACTCATCTCGCAGAGAACCAGACTCTGCTCGCTCGCTCCGTCGCCCAGCAACTCACAAACGAGGGCCCGCATGTCCATCCGCAGCGGGTCGATCGCCCGGTGCATGGCTTCCGCCAGCAGTCCCGTCGGGTTGGCCATCTCCTTATGTACGATCTCGACCTCGAAATTGGTCGGATCGCCCATGCGGCGCATCAGAGACAGGATCTTGCCGGCGAGCCGCTCCTCGGGTGGCGCGTCGGCGGGCACCCCCCCGTCCGGCGGATGCGCCTGCACCGACCGCTCGAAGGCGTTTCGCCACGATTCGACGTACAGGTTCTCCTTGCTCGTGAAGTGGTAGTTCACCGCCGCGGTGTTGACGCCGGCCTTCTCGCAAATCTCCGCATGCGTGGCCTCCCAGAACCCCTTCTGGGCGAACACTTCCGCCGCGGACGCCAGCAGCCGCTGGCGGGTCTCTTGCGCGTCCTTTCTCGGTTTTCGTTTCATGCCGGGACTCCTGTGCTCTGATTTCTATACGCTATTTTAACTGCACAGTTTAATTTGTCAATATGAATTCTGGAGCCTTCAAAGCTGGCTGCCGCCGTGCAGTGGCGCCGGTCCGATCGATTCCGGTTGAGCCCCCGCCGAAGCGGGCGTATAATCGCGGCGTGTTCAGAGGGTTGTCGCAGGATGGGCCGCGCACTGCACGGCCTGCAAGAAAGGGATTGGTGAGAATGACGCCTTCACGTGCGAGAGCGGGAATTCTGGCGAGTCTGGCGACGCTGGCAGTCCTGGCCGGCTGCAAGCGACAGGAAGGAGAACCGTCCTCGCAAGCGCCCATGAGCATCATCACCAAGACAGGCGTCGAGATGGTGCTGATCCCCGCCGGCACGTTCACCATGGGCGACAACGAGGGCGGGCCCGACGAGAGGCCCGCGCACCGCGTGAAGCTGGACGCGTTCTTCATCGACCGCTACGAGGTCGTGCAGGCGGAATTCAAGAAGCACAGGATCTCCGATCCCTCGCACTTCAAGAGCGACGACCGGCCGCTGGAGCAGATCAACTGGACCGACGCGACCCTGTACTGCAACGAGCGGTCGCTGGCGGAAGGCTTTGAGCCCTGCTACGACGAGGAGACGTGGGAGTGCAACTTCGACGCCACCGGCTACCGCCTGCCGACGGAGGCCGAGTGGGAGTACGCCTGTCGGGCCGGGACCGACACCAAGTACAGCTTTGGCGACCGCACCGCCAAACTCGGGATCTACGCTTGGTGGTCCGACACCTCCGGCGGGACCACGCATCCCGTGGGCCGCAAGCAGCCCAATCCGTGGGGCCTCTACGACATGCACGGCAACGTCGCCGAGTGGTGCAACGACCGCTACGATCCGGACTACTACGCCCAGAGCCCCTCCGAGAACCCGCGAGGACCCGCCCAGGGCCAGGAGCGGATCATCCGCGGCGGCGCCTGGAACTCCAACGCCACCTCCTGCAAATCCGCCTACCGCGCCAGCGACCCGGCCATCGACGACACGTGCCTGGCGAACGACGCGATCGGATTTCGATGCGTCAGAAGAGGACCGACCGAATCGCCTGCGAGCGAGGGAGGCGCCGTCATGCTGTCCAACCCCAGACCCAAGACCGCGTTCGTCTACCACGACCTATATCTCGAGCACAAGACCACGCCGGGACATCCCGAGTCGCCCGGGCGGCTGACCGCCATCGTAGAGCATCTCAAGGCCGTTCGTCTCAACAACGAACTGGCCGCGCTGACGCCCGAACCGGCGCCCCAGAAGTGGATTCAAACGGTGCACACAGCCGGCTATATTGAACGGGCCCGCAGGGCGTGCGCCGAGGGCGACGACTACCTCGACACCGGCGACGTCCCCATCTCGACGCGGTCGTACGAGGCCGCGGTCCTGGCCGCAGGAGGCGTGCTGACCGCGGTGGACGCGGTGATGAAAGGCCAGGTCGAGAACGCCTTCTGCGCCGTGCGTCCGCCGGGCCATCATGCGCTGGCCGACCGGGCGATGGGCTTCTGCATCTTCAACAACGTCGCGATCGGCGCCAGGTACGTCCAGAAGCAGTATGGCTTGCCCAGGGTCCTGATCGTCGATTGGGACGTTCATCACGGCAACGGCACGCAGGCGACGTTCTTCGATGACCCCAGTGTCCTGTACTTCAGCGTGCATCAGTACCCGTTCTATCCCGGCTCAGGCACCGAGTCCGAGACCGGCAAAGGCCCGGGCGTCGGAACGACAATCAACGTCCCGCTGCCCGCGGGCTCCTACGACGACGACTTCCTCGAAGCGTTCGAAAAGAAACTCACGCCTGCGGCCGACTCGTTCGGTCCCGACTTCGTCTTCGTCTCGGCGGGCTTCGACGCCCACGAGAACGACACGCTGGGCGGCATGCGAGTGACCACCGCCTGCTTCGGCAGACTCACCCAGATCGTCAAAGGGATCGCCGAACGCAGTTGCCATGGCCGGCTCGTCTCGGTCCTCGAAGGCGGCTACGGCCTGGACGGTCTGGCGTCGTCGGTCGAAACTCACCTCCGTGTCCTGATGGATTGACAATCGAATGCTCTTTCAAACCCCGCCGTTCCTCATCTTCTTCGCGGTCGTCTACAGCGGTTACCTGCTCGTCAAGAGCACCCGCCTGCGACTGCCCTGGCTGCTGGCCAGTTCCTATGTCTTCTACGCATGGCTGAGCCCGCTGTACCTGATCCCGCTGGCCTACGCGACCGTCGTCGACTACTTCGTCGCCGGACGGATCGAGGTCAGCCCGCGAAAACGCGCCTGGCTGACCTTGAGCATCCTCAACAATGTCCTCGTGCTGGGCTTTTTCAAATACGCAGGCTTCGTCGCGGAAAACGTCAATGCCCTGCTGTCGGCGATACGCGCGCCGTACGAGGTCCCCGCGCCGACCTTTTTGCTGCCGGCGGGCCTGTCCTTCTTCCTCCTGCAATCGATCGGCTACTCGATCGACGTCTATCGCGGCACGACGAAGCGAGAGAAGAACTTCCTGGCGTATGCTGCCTTCGTGTCGTTCTTCCCGCGACTGCTGGCCGGACCGATCGAACGGGCCAACCACCTGCTGCCCCAACTGCACGGCGCAGGCCGGGTCACCCCGCGGGACTTCACCGACGGCCTGTCCATCTTCGTCGTGGGCTACTTCAAGAAGGTAGCACTGGCCGACTACCTGGCGATCTACGTCGCGAGCGTCTACGCCTCCCCTGAGCAGCAGCAGTCCCCTGCCCTGCTGCTTGCGACGTTTCTCTTCGCCTGGCAGATCTACTTCGACTTCAGCGGCTACACCGATATGGCCCGCGGCGTCGCGCGGATGATGGGCATCGGTTTGATGCTCAACTTCGACAATCCGTATCTGGCCGTCAGCATGGGCGACTTCTGGAAGCGGTGGCACATCAGCCTGTCCTCGTGGTTCCGCGACTACGTCTACATCCCGCTGGGCGGCAATCGCAAGGGCAAGTTCGCCACGTACCGCAACCTGTTCCTCACGATGGTCCTCTCGGGCCTCTGGCACGGGGCGGCCTGGACCTTCGTCCTCTGGGGCGCGGTCCACGCCCTGGGCAACTTCGCGACGCGGGAACTCGAGCGAACGCCCTTCTACGTACGTAGGCTGCCAACGATCGTCAAGCAGCTCTTCGTGTTCGCGCTGGTGACGTTCGCCTGGATCTTCTTCCGCGCCGCCAGCATCGGCGACGCATGGACGATCGTGACGAGAATCTTCACCTCCGGCCTGTCGGACCCGAAGTGCTCGCTATTGGCGATCGGCCTGATCGCGGCGGTGTGGATCTATCAATACCTCTTCGAATCGCGACTGCGGTCGATCCTGGAGGTCCGCATCGTGCGGATCGTCGTGATGATTCTGTTGTTGACGTACCTCGTCCTGACCGTCCCGGCCGAGGGCCAACCGTTCATTTACATGCAGTTCTGATGATGACAATTCGAAACTCAAATATCGAAATCCGAGACAAATCCAAAGCACGAAATCCAAATGGCCGAAACGCTGTCGCAACACGAGAGTCCCGTTTTGGATTTCGAGATTCGGTCATTCGAATTTGTCTCGGATTTCGGATTTCGATATTCGAGCTTCCGGTTATCTGGAGATAAGCTAAGATGCAAAACGACAACTTCGATTGCTCGCACTCGCTGCGGCTCTCGGCTGTCGACTGGGTCATCGTGGGCGTGGCAATGCTGGCGATCATCGGCCTGGCGCCGATCCTCTGGCAGCGTTACGAACGCTTCGAGCCCGGCGATGACTACCGCATGCCCTACGAACTGAGCAGCAGCTATTGGCTCTACAGCCGCTACAGCAGGCAAGCGTGCGACAAGCGAAAGACGCTCGTGATCGGCGACTCGGTCGTCTGGGGCCATTACGTCCCTGCGAACCAGACGCTCTCGCACTACCTCAACGAGTTCACCGGCCGGCGGCAGTTCGCCAATCTCGGCCTGGACGGCACACATCCTGCGGCCCTCGAAGGCTTGCTCCGCTATTACGCCCCGCACCTGCGTCGGCGCACGATCCTGCTGCATTTCAACCCGCTCTGGATGACCTCGCCCAAGCACGACCTCCAGACCGACAAGGAATTCCATTTCAACCATCCGGACCTCGTCTCGCAGTTCACGGTCCCGATCCCCTGCTACAAAGCCCCTTTCGCCAAGCGGGCGAGGATCGCGATCAAGCGGACGATCCCCTTCTCGAACTGGATCGCGCACCTGCGGACCACCTACTACGACAGCACGGACATCCAGAACTGGACGCTGCGAAATCCGTACGCGTGCCCGCTGAAGCCGCTGACGCGAGGCCTTCCCGAGTCGGCGGGCGTGCCCGAGCCCGCGGGCGGAACGTGGGTCCAGAAAGGCGCCAAGAAGCAGGACGTGACCTGGGTGAAGCTCGACACGTCGCTGCAGTGGAAGTTCTTTCGCCGGTCCCTCAATCTGCTGCAAAACCAGGGCAATCGCGTCTTCGTCCTGGTGGGCCCGTTCAACGAACACATGCTCAACGAGGCCGACGCCGCGGACTACGACGCGATCAAGACCCAGGTGGCCGACTGGCTGACGAAGAACAAGATCCCCTTCTCCATGCTGGGGCCCCTGCCGCCGGAGCATTACGTGGACGCCAGCCACCCCATCGGCGAAGGGTACGCCCAGTGGGCTGGGAGGCTGCTCCAGGAACCCGCGTTCATCGGATTGATCCACTGATCGCGGAAGGTCGCCCCAGGGTCACCCTTTCGCCACTGCGTCGATGACATCGTTGAACGATTGCGGCACAGGCGCTTCGACGGTGATCTCCTCTCCCGACGGCGGGCGAATGGTCAGACGCTTCGCGTGGAGCATCATGCGGGGATAGTCCCGCTGGATGGCTCGATCTCCATAGAGGCGGTCGCCCACGATCGCGTGGCCGATGCTGTGGAGGTGCACGCGGATCTGGTGCCGCCGGCCGGTGTGGGGATAGGCTTCGAGGAGCGTGTGGGCGGGCAATCGCCGCGTGACCTGGTACTCGGTGAGGGAGGGCTTGCCATGCTGGGCGTTGACCCCGACCCGGCCGGAGCCGAAGCGGGCCAGCGGCTTGTCGATCTTGCCCCAGTCGCTCTCGACGACCCCGTGGACCAGAGCCAGGTACGTCTTGCGGACCTTGCGGGTTTCGAACTCCATGTTCAGATGCCGATGGGCCTGGACGTTGCGGGCGAAGAGGATCACCCCACTGGTGCCCTTGTCGATCCGATGGACGATCAGCAGGGTCTCGCCGCGTTCGGAGCACAGCCGTTCGAACAGCGAAGGCTCTTGCGGGTTCTGCTCGGGGATCGCCGCGAGCCCTTCGGGCTTGTTCACCGCGATCAGGTCCGAATTTTCGCAGAGGATCTCGAACCCCATTCAGCACTTCCCCAGAGCCGGAAATCCGAAGCACGAAATTCGAAATCCGAAACAAATCCAAAGAAAAGAGAAATCCAAATGCTCATAACGCTGTCGCGGGACTTGCGGAACCGTTTTGAACATTTCAGTTTTGGTCATTCGTGCTTGTTTCGGATTTCGGATTTCGATATTCGGACTTGGGCTGCAATCTTCCCGCCAAGTCACGCCTGGCGATCCGTCTCACCCGGTCCGTAGTACGAGCAGTACGTCCGGTCGGACTCCCAGACCGTGACGCAGTGGAGCCGGCCGGGATCGAAACGGCCCTCCAGTCGCTCCCAAGCGAAAATCGCGAGGTTCTCCACCGTCGCGATTCGCTTCTCAAATCCGGGCACGTCCACGTTGAGGTTCTTGTGGTCCACCAGTTGCATCAGATGCGAATCGACCGTCTGCTCGAATTGGCCGATCTTCAGGGCAGGACCTCCCGCGGGCGTCGCGACCGTCACTTCCACGACGTAGTTGTGCCCGTGACCGGTGGGGTTGGCGCACTTGCCGAAGACCTCGAAATTCCGCTCGGGCGAGAACGCGTCGTTCCACAGCTTGTGCGTGGCGGCGAACTCGAACTTCTCGCTGAAGTACATTGTGTCCGGGTCTTTGGTGTCCATCGCCAGTTTCCTGAAGGGGTTCAACTTCAAACAGAGCCGGTCTACTTGAGCCGAGTCGAACTCGTCGCGGAGACGTTCGCCGGCCGATCGCAGGATCTGGAGCACTTCGCCAAGCTGGACGTGCCTGCCCTGCCGCAGGCGCTCGCGAATCCGCTCCGCAAACACCGGCACAGCGACCTGCCGAACGACGCGGTCGATGTCGCTGACGTTCACGAGCAATCCGGTCTCGGGCCGGACCGGCCCGACCAGCTCGGCCGCCAGTTCGAGATAGACGCACAACCCCTCCCCGGCAGGCTTCGACGCATACGAATTGCACCCGAGGCTGTCCTCGTCGAGGAACGGGTTGATCGAGAACCGGACGAACCTGCCCAAACGAACCATTGATGTTCTATCCTCTGTGATTCTCTTAACCGCGGAGGACGCAGAGGAACGCAGAGATCAAAGAGAAAGACAACCGTGCAGGCAATTCCTTATCTCTCTCTGCGAGCCTCTGCGTCCTCTGCGGTTCAACTCTTCCACAACCTTCACGCCTTGTCGTTGTGCATCAGGCTCAGGACCTCGCTGCGACTGCGGGCGTCTCGTTTGAAGATGCCGCGAAGCGCGGACGTGACCATCATCGAGCCTGGCTTGCGAATACCGCGGATCGTCATGCAACTGTGCGAGGCCTGGATCACGACCGCCACGCCCTGCGGCCTGAGCTTGTCCATCAGAAAGTCGGCGATCTGGCCGGTCAGCCGCTCCTGGCACTGGAGCCTGTGCGCGAAATCGTCCACGATCCTGGCGAGCTTGCTGACGCCCAGGACCTGGCCGCTGGGGAGGTAGGCCACGTGGGCCTTGCCGATGAACGGCAGCATGTGATGTTCGCAGATGCTGTAGAACGGAATGTCGCGGAGCAGCACGATTTCGTCGCACGGCTCGGTGAACACGCTCTCGATATGGATATTCGGGTCGTTGAACGTGCCGCCGAGAAGCTCGCCGTACATCCGTGCCACGCGGTCCGGCGTCTTCCTGAGCCCTTCGCGGTCGAGGTCCTCTCCGACGGCCAGCAGGATCTCCTGCACCGCTTTGCGGATTCGTTCGGTGTCGATTGTCTTCTTCACTTCACTCATCAGCGCTTCTTCTCAGCCAAATTCATCAGGTACGTAGTCAACAGGCGTACGCCGAAACCCGTGCTGCCGAGCGAGGAATACTCGGTGGGCTTGGTGAACAGATCCATGCCCGCGATGTCCAGGTGCGCCCACTTCGCCTCGCCGACGAACTGACGCAGGAACGCCGCAGCGGTGCAGGCGCCGCCCCACCGGGGGCCGGCGTTCTTGAGGTCCGCGATCTTGCTCTTCATCTCGTCGGCGTACTCGTCGCCGCTGGGCAGGGGCCAGACGCTCTCACCGCTATTCTCGGCGGCCTTCTGGATCTGCGCGATCAACTCGTCGTCGTTGCCCATCAGACCCGCCTTGTACGTCCCGAGAGCGACCATGCACGCGCCGGTCAGCGTCGCGATGTCGACGACGACGTCGCACTTGTGCTTCACGGCGTAGGTGATCGCGTCGCACAGGATCATGCGGCCCTCGGCGTCGGTGTTGAGGATCTCGACGGTCTTGCCGCTGTAGGTGGTGACGATGTCGCCCGGCCGGTAGCTCGTGCTGCTCGGGAGGTTCTCCGCCGACGGAATCACGCCCAGAACGTTGATCGGCAGGCCCATCTGGGCTACCGCGCGCACCGTCGCCATCACCGCGATCGCGCCGCTCTTGTCGAATTTCATCTGGTCCATGTCCTGCGCGGGCTTGATGCTGATGCCGCCGGAATCGAACGTGATGCCTTTGCCCACAAGGGCCACGGTCGGCAGGTCCTTCGCGGGCTTCTTGGTCGGGGTGTACTTCAGGACGATCAATCTGGGCTCGCTGCGACTGCCGGCTCCCACCGCGAGGATGCCGCCCATCTTGTTCTGTCGAAGCTTCTTCCGATCGAAGATCGTGCACTTGACGGTCCGCAGGCCGCGAACCATTTCCTGCGCCGCCTTGGCCAAAGCAGGCGGATCGATCACGTTGCCCGGCCGGTTGGCCAGAGTCCGCGCCGCGTTCTGGGCCCGTCCGACGATCGCACCGGTCGCAATGCCGGACGAAAGGTCCTTGAGCTGCGACGAATCGGGGTCCACGATCTCGAAAGCGAGCGAGCCGGGGCGACTATTGCCGTTCTCCGTGAGGAACTCGTCGTAGCGGTAGCCGCCGAAGTAGACGCCCTCGGCGATCACCCGTCCCACAGTCTCGGCGTTGAAAGCTCCGACAAACGACGGATGCAAGGCCAGCGACACGTGTTTGACCTTCATGTCGACCGCTCGGCTGGCGGCGGCGCCCGCGGCCTTGCGAAGCGTGTCGAGCGTGGCCTTTTTCCGCTCGCCCAGGCCCACCAGAAGCACGCGTTCGGCGGCGATCCGCCCATTGGCGTAGACGACCGCACTGGTCTTGGGTTTGCCGGTGAAGTCGCCGATCTTGGCCAGCCGTCCGAGGTCCCCGCCGAGCTTGTCGTCGAGGGTCCGGATGATCGGACCGGGGTCTCCCGCGTCGGAGAATCGCCCGACGACCAGCATGTCCGTCTTGCACTTGACGAGGTCAACCCGTCGCGTCGTCACGTTCACATCGATGATCTGTCTCATAGATCAATCATCAGTCCTTCTTGGTCTTGTCTTTCACGCGGTGGTACAGGTAGCTCTCGATGAACGGCTCGATCTCGCCGTCGAGAACGGCGTTGACGTTGCCGGTCTCATGGCCGGTGCGATGGTCCTTGACCAACTGGTACGGCTGGAGCACGTAGCTGCGGATCTGGCTGCCCCAGGCGATTTCGCCTTTGTCGCCGTAGAGCTTGCTGATCTCCTCGTCGCGTTTGTCCTGATCGAGCCGGTTGATCTTCGACTGCAGAATGGAAAGGCCCATTCTCTTGTTCTGGGCCTGGCTCCGCTCGTTGACGCACTCGACGAGAATCCCCGTCGGAATGTGGCGGATGCGCACGGCGGTGGACACCTTGTTGACGTTCTGGCCGCCGGCGCCCGACGCCCGCCGGAAGTAGACGATGTCCAGGTCGGCCTCCTTGATGGTCAGATCGGTCTCAGGCAATTCCGGGAGCACGTCGACAGCCACGAAACTCGTGTGCCGTCGGGCATTGGCGTCGAACGGGCTGATCCGAACCAACCGGTGCACGCCGACCTCGCAAGAGAGCTTGCCATAGGCGAACGGCCCCATCACGCGCAACTGGATCGAGCGGATGCCCGCTTCCTCGCCCGGCGTGATGTCCAACTCCTCGTATTTGAACTTGTTCTCGTCGAAGTACCGCGTGTACATGCGAAGCAGCATGCTCGCCCAGTCGCAGCTTTCCGTGCCGCCTGCGCCGGCGTGAATGCTGAAGAAGCAGTTGCGCATGTCTTCGGGACGCGACAGAAGCCCCTGAAGCTCCACCTGCTGACATCGCTTCTCCGCAGCCTTGGCGTCCGCTTCGACCTGGGCCATCTCGGCTGCATCGCCCTCTTCCGCTGCCAGCTCGAACAGTTCCGCGAGGTCCTTGACCTCTCTCTGCAGGCTCTCGACGGGCTCGATGACCGCCTTCAGAGCGCTGAGCTGCCCGACGACCGCCTGGGCCCGTTCCTGGTTGTCCCAGAACCCGGGCGTCGCCATCTTGTTGCCCAACTCGTCCAATTGCGACTTTTTGCTCGGCAAGTCAAAGCCAGTCCCGGATCTTTTCGACCCGGGCCTCAAGCTCGCCAATCATCGTCTTCAGTTCCGCAACTTCCATCAGGACCCTTTCAGGATTTTCGATTCATGATTTACTGCTTTCGATCCGATCCCGGACACAGCACAGAATCCCTCTGAACATCGACCATCCGGATGATAGATCGAAAATAGTAGATGACAGATGACGGGGATTTATACCACATCCTTCCTCGATATGCAATCGGGCGTCCGGAGTCCGAAACGAACCGAGCCTTCGAGGCCGACTCGGATGTGCGAGCAAATCGCTCTTGCATTGGGCCCGAATGACGCGGTAACATGCCGGCTCAACGTCCATGGAAGGATTCGGTTATGACCAGAAACAAACGGATCGCATTCACCATTCCGGAGGAGCATTGGAAGGGACTATCCGCTCTGGCGGGCACGTTCGGCGTTTCGGCCGAAGAGGTCGTCCGTCAATCGCTCCCCGACGACGCGGTCATAGGCCTGTTCTTCCAATGCCGGGTATATGAGCCCCTGCTCAAGTGGGACGACGTGGCGCAGGCGGGCCGAACGGCCATTCGCGAACGACTGCGAGAAATGTACATGAAGGGGGTGCGCGAGCACGTCGCCAGACTTGGCCTGAGCCTGGAATCCACAGCGGAAGAGGTCGAAGCCGCCAAGAAGCGGGCTCTCGATGAACTGACGGCCGATGCCGATCGGTCGCCCGAGGTCCAGATCGAAAAGGCCCAGGAAGATTCCGTCTATCTCGGCTATCTGTACGAAGCCTGGAAACACGCCAAGGCCGGCGTGCAGGGATATGCCATTGCCGAGGTGGAAATCCAGGGAGCCGCACCGGCCAGCCCGCACACCGCTTGGGCGGTGCTCAAAGACGGTCGCATCGTCTGACGCCAGCCAAACCTTCAGCTTGGATCCTGTCTGTCTGCTGTCGACCACCCCGACGGAAACACGCGTTCTTTCGTGCCAACCAGATTCTCGCAAGAAAACTCTTGCAGGAGTATGAATCATTGTTCATAGTATGAATATATTATCCTAGAATGAATATCCATTCATGGAGTCTCGTGATGTCTGCATCCGGGTCGTCTAGAAAAGAACGGGAACGACAACAGCACCGCCAGGAGATCCTCTCGGCCGCGCTGGAACTGTTCGCAGAAAAGGGATTCCCAGGCGTTTCGATGCAGGAAATCGCCGCCGCGGCGGAGTTCGCCACCGGGACCCTGTACAAGTTCTTCCCCAGCAAAGAGGACTTGTTCTTCGAATTGCTGGAATCCACGGCGGAAGAAGGCGTGGGTGTGGTCATGTCGGCGCTGGACGGCCCGGAAGACGAACTGGTGAAGCTCTCCCGCTTCATCCGCCTTCACGAGCGGATCATACGGGAGCAGGGTCCTGCACTGAGACTTTATGTCCTGGAGAGCAGTGGGAGATGTCTGCCGGGGCCGCGAGTCGAAGCCAAGAAGAAGCAGATCGATGAGCGAATCGTCTCCGGCCTCTCTCGGGTGATTGCCGCGGGCGTCTTCAGGGGATCGATCAACGACGTCAATCCGGTCATGGCCGCGACGTGTCTGCACTACTCGCTGGAAGGGTTGATCCTGGCCGCGGTTGGCGAACCGCAGCCGACGGATGTGAATGAAGATCTTGCGAAGCTCGAAGACGTGTTCTTCAGAGGGCTCGCCAAGCCATAGGAGGTGAATGTGACGCGTAACGCACGGTGGTGCTTCTCGCCGCCATTTCTGATCCTGATGCTTCTGGCGGGTTGCCGCTCGTACGACGGAGCGAAAACCCGTCGAGAGCATGCCGACAGCTATCCGGAGGCTCTTCGCGACAAAACCGCGGAGGTCCTTTCGCAAGGGCAGCCTCTTGGTCTGCGAGACTGCATCGCCATCGCGATGGAGAACAACCTCGCGACGCGAACCGCCGCGATCGAGAAGCGAATCGCCAAGCTCGAACGGCGAATCGCCTTCGCGAACTTCCTTCCGGCGGTGAAGCTGGACTACTCGCAATATGAGTTCGATCCGACCATCTCGCTGCCCCTGTCGGAGGACGAAACCCTGCGTCTGGACAGCACCAAGGCCTTGCTTTGGAACGCCAGCGTTTCGGTCTTCAACCCCGCCACCTGGTTTCTCTATGGCATGCACAAGCGAGGCGAGGAAATCGCCGATCAGGTCGTCCTTTACACCCGACAGATGACCGCCCTGCAGGTGACGATGCTGTACTTCCAGTGCCTGACGCTGGAGCAGGCCGAGCGGTCGATGGCGGCCGACGTGGAGGCCGCGGAGGCCCTCCACGCCGAAGTCGCCGCTCTGGCGCAGGAGGGCCTCGTCAGCGGCTGGCAGGCGGACCAGGCAGACGTCTACGCGAGGGCCCGCAAGGCCGAGCTGGCGCGAACCCGCCGGATGCACGAACAGACGATATCGGCTCTGTTGGCGGCCATGGGGCTTTCGCCTCTGACGGAAATCTCGCTGACCGAGGGAACGCCGCTGACGCCGCCCGAAGGATCGATGGAAGAACTGATCCTGGAGGCCATGTTGAACCACCCGTCGCTGCACATCGCCGACCGTCAGATCGCCATCGAAAAGGAGAAGGTCAAACTGGCGATTTCGAATTTTCTGCCTGTGCTTGGCGGGTTTGCTTACCATCCGGACTCGCTCAATTCGTCGCTGGCGCCGTCGAACCAGTGGATCTACGGCCTGGCGGGCACGATGACGCTCTTCAACGGGTTCGCGAACATCAACCAGTACAAAGCCGCCCGCCAAGGGCGGGAGAAGGCGTTCATCGCACGGGAGCAGACCGCGTTGACGCTGATGCTCGAAGTCATTCGAGCCCGACAGAATCTGGACACCGCGCAGGACCAGTTGGACCTGGCCCAGCGATCCCTGACCGTCGCATCCCGGCGGCACGCCGAGACGATCCAGAAGCGCAATGAAGGATTGATCGGCTCAGCGGAACTGCTTCGGGAAACCGCGGAACATGCGAAGGCGCAGATGCAGGTCCTGGCGGCTCGATTCCAGCACCAGGTTGCCGTGGCCACGCTGCTGAACGTGATGGGAAAGACTGAAACGGATGTTGAGGTGAAAACACATGACAGTCAATCGTGAAGACACCGCCGGCAAGAGCCGGCTTGGACGAACAGCGATATATGTCGGGGCCCTGGTTCTGATCGGCGTCCTGGGGGCGGCGGGCCGGGGTCTGTACGGACGAGCGACTGCCCAACCAACGACGGAGGCAAGCCATTCGAGCGACGCGAGGCGGGCGCCTGTGATGGTCGCGCCGGCTGCGATGCGACGGTTCGACCGCAGCGTCCTGGTACAGGGCAACGTCGAAGCGAAGAACTGGGCCATGGTCTCGCCGCGAGTCGGCGGCACCATCGAAGCGGTCTTCGTCGAAAAGGGCGACATGGTCGTCGCAGGGCAAACGAAGCTCTTCGCCATCGACCAGGCAAACCTCGAAAAGGCGGTGCAGATCGCCGAACACGCGCTCGACGTGGCCCGTTCGTCCACGAAGGAAAAAGAGGCGAGTCTCGAACGGGTCGAGGTGGACCTTCACAAGGCCTCTCTGGACTACGATCGGTTCACCCGCCTGCGGGAGAAGGAGGCGGTCACCGTCGACGCTTTCGAGCAGCAGCAGTCGCGACATCGGCAACTGCTGGCGGCAGCCAAACACGCCAGGACGCTCGTGGACTTGTCCAAGTCTCAGGAACGCCAGGCGGAGGCTTCGCTGGAGATCGCCAGGAAGAACCTGGCCGACGCGGTGGTCGTCGCTCCGATCGGCGGCGCCGTCAGCGAGCGGCTCCACGAACCCGGCGAGATGGCCAATCCCGGCAATCCCATCCTGCGGATCGACGATCCCTCCGTCGTAGAGGTCGCGGCGTTCCTGCCGGTGCAGTACTATCCGCAGGTGACGGTCGGTCGGACCGCGATGAACGTCAGGGTGGGCTCGATCGAGATCAAGGACCTCGTCGTCAGTTATCGAAGTCCCACGGTCGATCCCAAGCTGCGGACGTTCGAAGTCAAGTGCCTGGTGAAGGACCCGCCGGCAGGGATCGTACCCGGCGCGATGGCCAACATCACGATTGTGTTCGAGAGCCGCCAGGGCCTGGGCGTTCCCTCGTCGTCGATCATCGAACGCTCGGGCAAACCCGTCGTCTTCGTCGTCCGCAACGGCGCCGCGACCCAGGTGGCCGTCACGCCCGGCATCGAGGCCGCCGGCTGGACTGAGATCGGTCAGGCCGAAGTGAGCGAGAACGAACCGGTTGTGACGCTCGGGCAGAACATGCTCGACACCGGCGCAGCGGTCGAGATCCAGCAGGAGGAGAAGTAATGTTCCTGTCCGATTCATCCATCCGCCGGCCGGTGGCGATGACCAGTCTGATCCTCGGCCTGACCCTGCTGGGCCTGAACGCCTACCGCAAGCTGGGCCTGGAGCTGATGCCCAAGATGGACGTGCCGTACATCACGGTGACCACCATCTATCCCGGCGCCAGTCCCGAGCAGATCGAGACCGACGTCGCCAAGCGGATCGAGGACCAGGTCGTCACGATCGACGGGCTCAAGCACGTCAGTTCCGCCTGCATGGAGAACGTCTGCCAGACCCTGCTGGAGTTCAATCTGAACGTGAACGTGGACATCGCGGCCACCGACGTTCGCGAGAAGCTCGACCTGATCCGCGCCGATTTCCCCGAGGACGTGGAGGACCCCAAGATCCTCAAGTTCGACATCAACGCCCAGCCGATCATCCACATGGCGGTGACCGGCGACGTGCCCCTCGACGAGTTGTACGACTACGCGGACAACACGCTGCGAGACCGGCTCACCGTCCTGGCCGGCGTCGCGAACGTCGATCTCATCGGCGGGGCCAAGCGCGAAGTGCGCGTCCTGCTCGACCGCGATAAGCTGGCGGCCAGGGGGCTGTCCAGCATGAGCGTCGTTCAGGCCGTGCAGCAGGCGGTGCGAACCATCCCGAGCGGTCGCGTGACGGACCACGGGCGCGAGTTCTCCGTGAAGTTCGACGCCGAATACAAGGACGTCCCGGAAATCGCCACGCTCCAGGTGGCCGGCAAAGAAGGTCAACGGTGCTACATCCGCGATGTCGGACGGGTGGTGATGACGACCGCGGAGCTTCGCCAGAAAGCCGCGGTCGACGGCCGGCCCTGCGTGTACATCAAGGTCGTCAAGAAGGCCGAGGCCAACGCGGTGAAGGTCGTCCACAGCGTCAGAAACGCAGTCGAGACCCTCAACCGCCAACTGCCCGGCGGCATGGAGCTCGTCTGGGTCACCGACGACGGACGATTCATCGAGGCCTCCGTCCGAAGCGCCTGGAGCAACATCGGTCAGGGCATCCTCCTGACCGCCGCGATCCTGTTCTTCTTCCTCTACAACATCCGCGCCACGCTCGTGGTCGCGATCACGATGCCGCTGACGGTCGTCATCAGCCTGTTCTTCATGCAACTGGCCGGCTACACGCTCAACACCTCGACGCTGATCTCCATCGGTCTGTCGATCGGCATCCTCGTGACCAACTCCATCGTGGTCCTGGAGGCCATCGTCTCGCGTCTCAAGGAGACGGGCAACCCGAAGGAAGCGGCGCGCCTGGGGGCCAAGGAAGTCGCGGTCGCGGTCCTGGCCAGCGCGGGCACCAACATCGTCGTGCTGTTCCCGATCGCCATGATGGGCAGCATCATCGGGCAGTTCATGAGACCCCTGGCCTGGACCATGCTCATCATGACCGCGGTGTCGCTGTTCATCTCGTTCACCCTGACTCCGATCCTGTGCTCGATCCTGCTCAAGCCCTCCAACGGCCGGCAGAAGGGGCTTCTGCACCGAATGGAGACGGGCTTCAACCACATGCTGGACAAGGTGATCGCGGGCTACCGTTGGGTCCTGTCCTTCAATGAGAGGCATCGGCTTGTCGCATTGGCCATCCTCGTCCTGACCGTCGCGATGCTCGTTCACGCGATGTCCCTGGGCGGCAAGGTCGGGTTCGGTTTCGCTCCCAACACCGACCAGGGTCGTGTCTTCGTCAAGCTGGAATACCCCACGTCGTACAGCCTCGACCGGGCGATCGAGCGGGTGCGACTCGTGGAAGAGCGCGTCAAGGACGTGCCCGAGCTCAGGCACGTGCTCAGTTCCCTGGGCAAGGTCGAAGGCGTGATCGGCCAATCCACGCAGGGCGTCTATCTCGCCCAGCTGCTGTTGACCTTCTCCGAGCGAGACGAGCGGACCCTCACGATCGAGGACCTCCAGACCGAGGTCCGCAAGCGTCTGGCCGGCTATCCGGAGTGCATCATCACCGTCACTCAGCCTGCGATGATCGGCGGTCAAAACCAGGACATCGAACTGTTGATCGCCGGGGATGAGCTGACGACCCTCAATCGTCTGGCGGTCGACACGCAAACCCGCGCCGGCCAGATCCAGGGGATCAAGGACATCGACACGACCGTCCGCGCCGGCAAACCCGAGATGGCCATTTTGCCCAAGCGGGCCACCCTGGCGGACCTCGACATTCCCGCGATCAGTCTCGGCCTGGCCTTGCGAGCCAACCTCGAAGGCATTGAGGCCGGCACCTTCAAACGAGGCGACCGCAACTACGACATCGTCGTCGAGTTGGAGGATGAGCCGGGACGGGACCAGGTCGAGCAGTTCCTCTTCCCCGGCGCTCCGGGCCGGCCGATCCTCCTGTCGAACCTGGCGGACGTGGAGCACCGCGTCGCACCCGTCCAGATCACCCGACAGGACAAGCGGCGCGTGACCAAGGTATTCGCCAACCTCAAGCCCGAACTGGCGCTGGGCAACGCGGTCAAGAGGATCACCGAGACGATCGATTCCGAGGTGCGGTTCCCGCCGGGCTACGACTATTGGTTCTCCGGCATGTACGAGCGGATGTCCGAAGCGGTGGCCGCGTTCGGCGAGGCGGGTCTGATGGCGGTCGTCCTGGTGATCCTGAGCCTTGCCGCGATCCTCGAATCGTACAAGCAGCCGTGGCTGATCCTCGTGACGGTTCCGCTGGCTCTGATCGGCGTGATGTGGGCCCTGGCGCTGACGGGCGAGAGCATGTCGATCTTCGTGCTCATGGGCATGGTCATGATGGTCGGCATCGTGGTGAACAACGCGATTCTGATCGTGGACGGGTTCAATACGCACGTCCGCGAGGGCGTCCCGCGCCACAAGGCGATGATTACAGCCTCTTGCGAACAGTTCCGACCGGTGATTATGATCACCCTGGCAGCGGTTCTGGGCATGCTTCCCCTGGCGATGAGCCGGGGCATCGGAGCCGAGATGCGTGTCGGCGTGGGCATCGCCTCCGTCGGCGGCATCCTGGTCTCGGGCATCCTGACGCTCGTCGTCGTCCCGATCCTCTACGATCTGACGACGCGAAAAGCCAAGAAGTAAGAAGACCCGAAATTCGAAGCTCGAAATCCGAAACGAATCCAAAGGGGCAAAAACCCAAATGGCCGAAACGCTGTCGCCCATCGGAGGGAGCGTTTGGGATTCCAGGCTTTGAGCCTTCGTGCTTGTTTCGAATTTCGAACTTCGGGTTTCGGATTCTTCCTTTCGAGACTACAGTTCCTTGATCAGGACCTCGCGGACCACGATCTTCATTGGGCCGAACTCGGCACCGGGATGAACCTGGAAACCGATCGAGCCCGAGTCGCTGGTCGTGTCGTGGACGTCCGCGACCTGGCGGCCGTTGAGCCAGACTTGGAGGTGGTCGCCCTGGGCCCGGATCTTGATCGTGTTCCAGCCGTCGCGGTTCTCAAGAGACTTGTCGAGATTCCTCGCCAGAAAGAGCTTGCCGGGACAGTAGACGGTGCCCGAGTAGGCCTCGGGATCCTTGTATTCCAGGATGTCGGCCTGGTAGGCCTTCCCGTTGTTCTGGTACCGGAACCAGACGCCGCTGTTGCAGGGCCACTCGGCGCGATATGTGACGACCGCCTCAAAGTCCTTGAAGCCGGCGGTCGTGAACAGGTCGCCCGGCGCGTTGTTGGCGCCTTGCGTGCCGACGAGCTGGCCGTTCTCGACGACCCATTTGGCGTTGCCGGTGGGCTGCCAGCCGGTGAGGTCCTTGCCGTTGAAGAGCGCTGTGTATCCGCTCTTGACGGTTGCCGACCCGGTCTTCGCGTCCTGTCCGTGGCATCCCGCAATAATCAGTGCCGCCAACGCCAACACAACAATCGATATCCGCATGTCTTTCCCTTTCCCAACTTCAAACTTCACACTTCAAACTCGACACTTCCCACTCACTTGCGCTCTTCCCAAATGTCCGTCGTGCGAGCCGCGACATCCGGCATCGCCGGCAGCGGCGCGCTCGGGATCGGCTCGTACCAGAAGGTGGCGGTGGACCAGTCGTCGCGGGTCTCGGCCAGCCCGTCCTTCCAGGCGATCTGCTGGATCGTGATGCGGGCCTCCTGCCTCCAATAGACCGGGTCCGGCAGATGCCAGCGGTACATCGAGACGAAGTCCCGCTCGTTCAGATTGCAGCCGTTGTAGAAATAGGGCGTCTGCTGCATGCCGTACGAAAGGCCCACGTAGTCCTCGCTGCCGGTGCCGACGATCGTCGCATGCTCGGTGTCGCCGTCCATGAAGATCTTGATCTCGCCCTCGCCCCACCACTGGGCCGGGTGCATATTCCGCACGCCGATCAGGGCGCCGACGTAGCGGCCGGGATTGGTCCGCTTGGGCAGCAGCTCGAAGTCCTGCTTCTCGGTCGTCGGGTTCTCGCGTCGGAACAGCACGTGCAGCCGCCCGACGGTGGCCCTGTGCTCGTCGCCGACCGTGTAGTCCACCTGATAGAACAGCGGCACGTCCTCCTTGCCCTCGTTGGTCAGCGTGATCCGCGCCCTGTGCGTGAAGGGCATCGGCAGCCAGATGTTCATCCCGGCGTTGCGCCCCAGCGAATGCACCGCGGAGAAATACTGCGTCACCTTCCCATGCGCAAAGCCCATGAAGTCCCCGATCGGGCACTCGATGCTCGGATGCGTCTGCTCATCCCACCAGGCGCGAATCACCAAGCTGCGGAGGTTCTTCGGGTTGTTCGACGTGGTCATCCAGATGTGCCGGATCGTCCCGGGCCCTTTGATGTTGCACAACTCGACTTCCTTGCCCGCCATGAAATTGATCGCAGGCGCCCCTTTGCGTCCCGGCCCGAGATTGCTGGCGGCCTTGCCCCCCTGCCCGGGCGCACCTGTCGGATTCTCAAAACTGATGGAGCGCGACAACAGCGGCGTATCCAGCAGATACGGCTCCCCCACAACATCCACCCCGCCCCCCGACCGGCACGAAGCCCCGCCCGATACGAGCAGAACCGTCAACAGATTCAACGCAGTCCGTGTGAATATCCATTTCCTCATGTTGTCTCCTTTCCATGCAGAACACAGATCCATTCAGGCTTCCACACATTCGATACCGCGTCTGCGCCACGATGCCGAAGTCCAGTCAATGGTGGCTATATGCGTAGTAGCCTCGCTTTTCTTTGACGTCATACCCAAGAGTATAACCGCCACCGTTGCTCCATCGCTCTTCGAAGAACAGGTCCCCTGCGCCAAGGTCCTTGATCCCCAACCATCCCCCGGACTCATTTGGCTCCGGGATCGGCGATATCATGCCCTTCCTCGCCAGCCACGGCAGACATCGATCCACCGTCCTGTGGCGGTCCTCACCCAGCACACGCAGAGGCATCCTTCTACGCGCACACCATTTCTCAAATGCCTCCCGGTCGATGTCGAATTCAGCCATCTTGATCCAGAAGTCCCCTGTGTACGTTATGTTGTGGGCTTCGCGCGGCAGCCACGATACAGAACGGACACCGACCCCGTGACCGCTTCTGAAACACTGCCAGATAAGGACTCCAAAGAGGACTACAACAACCAGGCCGATCTTCGTGCGTCTATTCACCGCACAGGCTCCCAATCAGTGTCCGGATTGCGTTGTACGCCGGCCACTCTGTTCTGCGACATCCACCTCACGACGGATCGGTGGTATTATAGAGGCGATTCTCGCCCGTGTCTATGAGGAGTGGCTGCTAGGTGATCCAGCCGAGTGGACGTGGGCGGCTCAGTGTGGGTCAGGCGGTGAAACAGATCATCTCGGTATCGCGGCGGACGGATGTGCCGGCTTTTCATGGACCGTGGTTCATGGGCCGGGTGCGCGAGGGGTTCGCCGGCGTGGTGCATCCGTTCGGGGGCAAGCGATATGTCGTTTCACTGCGACCGGAGGATGTGACGTGTTTCGTCTTCTGGTCGAAGGACTTCGCGCCGTTCGTCGAGTACCTCGACACGCTCGACCAGCTCGGGTATCGGTTCTATTTCAATTACACGGTCACCGCCGTACCGCAGGTGTTCGAGAGCGACGTGGACAAGACCGCCGCGTTGCGGACGCTCAAGGAGCTCAGCCAGCGTTATTCGCCCGCTCAAGTCAACTGGCGATTCGATCCGATCGTGCTTTCGAGCGTCTGCGACGGCGAATTCTATCTTCGCGAGTTCGCGAAGCTCGCCCAGGAACTGGAGGGCTTCGTCGAGCGGTGCTGCTTCAGCTTCGTGACGCCCTACCGCAAGGTCGATCGCAACTTCCGCCTGTTGGAGCAAGCCGAGGGATTGCGGATCATCCATGCATCCGAGAGCGAGCGAATCGATCTGGCCCATCGACTCGCGGCGGTCGCCGCCTCGCACGGCATTGGGATGTACTCCTGTTGCGGCCAGTATCTTCTGAGCGACGGGGTCATTCAGAAGGCCCACTGCATCGACGGCTCGCTCATCGAGCGGCTGTTCTATCCGCAGGGTCTGGCCTGGACCGAGAAGCCCACCCGGCAAGGTTGCGGCTGCACGGAGAGCCTCGACATCGGGACCTACGACACCTGCCCCCACGGATGCGTCTACTGCTACGCCAACACGAACAAGGCCCTCGCCCGCCGGGTCTTCGAAAGCCACGACCCGACCTCGGCCTTCCTCGGCTTCCCAAAACCCAAATCCGACGCGTGGCTGCGCGAACTGCGAGAGCAGCAGTTATGGTGAGCCCGCGCCCGTTCTGGCGGCGCCGGCGCTCGCGAGTTTGAGGACCAGTTGCTCGATGACGATCGGGGACTGGGCCTGGCCGGTCTTGGTGGCGTGATCGACCGCCGCCAGCTCTTCGAGCACCCCTGCGATCTGCGAGAGCGTCATCCGCTGGAGCTGTGCGAGGAAACGGTCCTTGTTGTAGAAGATGCGGAGTTGCTTGGCGACGTCGGCCGGGTTGACGCGCTTCTCCAGCAGGGTCTTGGCCTGGAACATCCGCCGCAGGTGATAGGCGAACGCGCCGACCACGGTGTACTCGGCGCTCTTGTCCTGCTCGAACATGTTGCGAAGCCGCGTGACCGCCTGGCCGGCGTTTCCGGCGGTGATCGCGTCGATGACCTCGAACGCGCCGTACACCCGGTGCTGGCCGGTCAACGATTCGACGTGCCTGGCGGTGATCACCTTCTCATCGCGGGCGTAAAGAACCAGTTTCTCGATCTCGCTGTAGAGCGGAGCCAGTTCGTCGCCGATCAGCTCGACGAGCATCTCCGCGGCGTCGCGGTTGAGCTTGATCTTGTGCTTCGTCGCGGCGTACTGGACCATATGTTCGCCCAGCTTCCATTTGGGCGGGGCTTCCATCGTGATCAGCGAACCGACCTTGGGGAGCATTTTGGACAGTCTCGTGCGGGCGTCCCAACCGCCCACAGTCAGGATGAGAATTCCGGTTCCGGCGGGCTTCTCGAAGTACCGTTCGAGATACTCGCGATGCTTCGAAATGAAACCATCGGCGTTCTTGACCAGCACGACGCGTTTGTCCGCCAGGAAGGGGGCCGTCTTGAGCTCGTCGAGGACCTCCGAGACGACCGCCTCGTCGCCCTCGACGCTCAGCAGCGCGGTCATTCGCTGCGACGCGTCCAGCAACTCATCGACGAGCTCCTGGGCCCGCGATCCGACGAGCGATTCGTCCTTGCCTGCGATGACGTAGATACGGTTGGTCATGGGCGGTCCATCCGGGGAACCGCACAATTCAAAATCCGAAATCCGAAGCACGAAATCCGAAACAAACTCAAAGCACGAAATCCAAATGACGAAAACGCTGACGCAGGTCGTGAATCTCGTTTTGAATTCTGAGTTTTGGTCATTCGTGCTTGTTTCGGATTTCGATATTCGAATTTCGGATTTCTGAGATCTTATTGTCCTGCGGCGCCTTCCTCGCCTTCGAGGTCCTCGGCGGCGATCTTCTCCGCGGCCACGAGCTTGTCGTCATCCTTAAGGTTGATCAGGCGGACGCCCTGGGTGTTGCGCCCGATCGAACGGATCTCGTCGAGACCCGTGCGGATGATCATGCCGTTGGCGGTGATCAGCATCAGGTCGTCGCCGGTCTGGACGGACTTGAGCGAGACGACCTTGCCGTTGCGGGTGCTGGTCTTGATGTTGATCAGGCCCACCCCGCCGCGGGTCTGGACGCGGTAGTTCTCCACGCCCGTCCGCTTGCCGTAGCCCATCTCGCAGACGGTGAACAAAGCCGCCTTCTCGTCCGGGATGACCATGCCGACCACCTCGTCGTTCGGCCGCAGCTTGATGCCGCGGACGCCCCGCGAGGCCCGGCCCATCGAGCGGACTTCCTTCTCGTCGAAGCGGATCGTCATGCCGTGGCTGGTGCCCAGGATGATGTGGTCGCTGCCGGTGGTCAGAGCCACGCCGATCAGCGCGTCGGTCGGATCGAGGTTGATCGCGATGACGCCGCTCGAACGCGGATTGCCGTACTGGCTCAACTCGGTCTTCTTGACCAGGCCGTCCTTGGTCGCCATGACCAGTTGTCGCGGCGTCTTGCCTTCCTCGTCCTCGAAGCTGCTGACCGCAATGATCGAGGCGATCGTCTGGTTCGCCAGGTTCAGCAGGTTGGCGATGCTGCGTCCCTTGCTCTGGCGACTCATGGCCGGCACGTCGTAGACCCGCAGCCAGTAGCATCGGCCGCGGTTGGTGAAGATCAGCAGATAGTCGTGCGTGGAGGCGACGAACAGGTGCTTGATGAAATCGTCCTCGCGAAGGTCGGAGCCGATGATGCCCCGCCCGCCGCGACCCTGGCGCTTGTACGTGTCGATGGGCATCCGCTTGATGTAGCCGGCGTGGCTGACCGTCACGATCACGTCCTCGTCAGCGATCAGGTCCTCGATGTCCAGGGCCTCGACGCTGCCGGAGATCTGGGTTCGACGTTTGTCGCCGTACTTCTCTTTGATCTCGTTAATGTCCTTGCGAATGATGCCGAGCAGGACTTTCTCGTCGCCCAGGATGGACTCGTAGCCCTTGATCTCCTCGATCAGGCCGGCGTAATCCTTGGCGAGTTTCTCGATTTCCAGGCCGGTCAGGCGATGCAACTGCATGTTCAGGATCGCGTCCGCCTGCGGACCGGTGAGGAAATGGTCGTTCCTGGTCTTGTCGCGGACGAACTCCGCAGGCAGCAGCTTGCGAAGCGTCTGGCTCTCCGCCAGACGCAGCGGCTTCTTCATCAAGTTGGCCTTCGCGGTCGGCACGTCGGGCGATTTCTTGATGATCTCGATGATCTCGTCGATGTCGCTGACGGCCAGGATCAGGCCTTCCAGGATGTGCGCCCGGTTGCGGGCCCGCTTCATCAGGAACGTGCTGCGGCGCCGGATGACCTCTTTGCGATGCTCGACGTACAGGTCGAGCATCTCGCGGATGGTGAGCGTTTCCGGCCGGCTGTTGACCAGGGCGATGTTGGCGATCGCGAAGGTCGTCTGCAAGGGCGTGTACTGGTAGATCTTGTTCAGGGCGATCTCCGCGTCGGCGTCTTTCTTGATCTCGACGACGATTCGCAGACCCTGGCGATCCGACTCGTCGCGGACGTCCGACACTTCGGGCAACGACCCGTCGTGGACGCACTCGGCGATCTTCGAGACGATCGTGGTCTTGATCACCGTGTAGGGGATCTCGGTGATGATGATCTGGTCTTTGCCCTTCTTATTGGACTCGACTTCCGCTTTGCCGCGGACGGTCAGATGGCCGCGACCGGTGGTGTAGGCGTCGACGATGCCCTTCTTGCCGCAGATGATGCCGCCGGTCGGGAAGTCCGGACCGGGCAGGACCTTCAGGATGTCCTTGAACCCGCACTTGGGGTCGTCGATGACCAGCAGCAGCGCGTCGCAGACCTCGCGGAGGTTGTGCGGCGGGATGTTCGTGGCCATGCCGACCGCGATGCCTGTGGAGCCGTTGACCAGGAGGTTCGGGAACCGCGAAGGCAACACGAGCGGCTCGTTGCGGGTCTCGTCGTAGTTGGGCACGAAATCGACGGTGTCGTAGTCGATGTCGGCCATCATCTCCACCGCCGGAGCGGCAAAGCGGGCTTCGGTGTATCGCATGGCTGCCGGGGGATCGGCGTCGATGCTGCCGAAGTTCCCCTGGGGATCGATCAGCGGATACCGCATGTTCCACGACTGGCCCAGACGCACGAGAGTCCCGTAGGTGGCCTGGTCGCCGTGCGGGTGATAGTTTCCGCTGGTGTCGCCGACGATCTTGGCGCACTTTCGGTGGGCGCTGCGCGGTCCGAGGTTCAGATCGTTCATCGCCACGAGGATGCGGCGTTGCGAAGGCTTCAGACCGTCGCGAACGTCCGGTAAAGCCCGTGCAACAATGACGCTCATCGCGTAATTGAGGTACGAATTCTTGAGTTCCTCAAGAATCGGCTTCTCTTCAAAATGGTCTCTCGGCTGTTGTTCCGTTTCCTTCATATTCCCTATCTTCTCTCTAGTCCGGACGGCAATCCAACCGCTGAGATTGCCGCAAAATCAAAAGGGGTGACGCTCACGTGAAGGCCGGCCACCATCCATAGTCAGGGCTTGCTCCAAAGTGGTCAAAATACCGGCACGCGAAAGAAAAGTCAACCATCAAGTATGCGTCCCGGCGGTCGTGTGTGAGGAGAAATCCTGGCGGTCGAACCGCTGGGAGTGCGGCGGGAGATCGGGGGCGAGAAGATGACTTGCCAAACCCAAGAGAAAAAGAAACGGAGAGGGCGGGATTCGAACCCGCGGTACCGTAAACGGTACACTGGTTTTCGAAACCAGCTCGATCAGCCACTCCGACACCTCTCCGTGTGGCTGTTGCCGGGGTTCCCCACGCGATTCATGCCTTGCGGCACGCTCGTGCGGAAACCCTGTGCAACGATCCGCCTATTGTACCCGGCGTTCACGTCCGGGCAAGCAAAAAAAGCCCTCTACGAGAAACCGACGCCATCGCGACTCCTCCCTCGGCCTGAATTCTCGCGGTCCGTGCGAAAGAAGGCTGGACGCCGGGGCGGACAGACGGCATTCTAAGAGAACGCTAATGCCGGTCCTCAAGTCGAAGGCCGGCCGTCGTTCAATGCCCCTTTTGGAGTACAGGTGGTTCGCTATGTCAGAAATCGCCGCTGCCCGAATGGATGATTCCAAACCCCGCGTGAGCGTCGTCCCGGCCCAAGTCTTCGGTGCCTTCGTCCTGGTGACGACCCTGTTCGCCCTGTGGGGGTTCGCCAACGACATCACCAACCCCATGGTCGCGGCCTTCAAGAACATCCTGCTGATCAGCAACTTCGAAAGCTCGCTGGTTCAGTTCGCGTTCTATGGCGGCTACTGCGTCATGGCCATCCCGGCCTCGCTGTTCATCAAGCGGTTCAGCTACAAGGCCGGCATTCTGACGGGCCTGCTGCTCTATGCCCTGGGCTGCCTGATGTTCATCCCCTCCGGCTGGATGATGGCCTTCTGGGCCTTCCTGCTCTCGTACTTCGTGATGACTTGCGGCCTGTCTTTCCTGGAAACCAGCGCCAATCCGTACATCCTGGCGATGGGGCCGGAGGAGACCGCCACCCGCCGTCTGAACTTCGCCCAGTCCTTCAACCCCATGGGCTCGCTTACCGGGATGTTCGTCGCCATGAGCCTGATCCTGGCCAACATCAACCCGATGACCGAGACCGGCCGGCGACTGGTGCAGGGGCTGGCCCAGGGGCAGACGTACCATCAGCAGATCATCGACGCGGCCTTCGCGGACGCGAACGAGGTGAACGACGGGGTGAACGCGCCGGATGCGAACCCCGCGACCCTCCAGGCGGGGGTCAAAGGCGCGTACAACGAGCTGCTTCGCTTGAGTCCGGACTGGAGTGAGAAGGCAGTCGCCGCGGTGAAGGCCCTTGAAGAAGCATCCAAGGCCGCTGAGAATCGCAAGGAGGCGGTCAAGGCCGTCAAGGCGGAGGCCCGCGCAGTCTTCAAAGGCCAGGACGCCTTCACCAACCTCAAGACCGGCGAGCTCGACCTGGCGGCATTGGACAAGGCCGCTCTGGCCGCGGAGGAACTCGAGAAGAGTCCCGAGACCCTCAAGCCCGCAATTCAAGCGGCTCATGCCGAGGCGTTGTCCGCCCTCAACCGCCTCCAGCCGGTCGTCGCGAGCGCCTCGCCCGCGGTAGCGGACATCAAGCAGGCGGTCGGGGAGGTCATGCCCATGCTGACTCACGCATCGGGCCTCCTCAAGGGCGTGGACGCCGGCGCGCTGGAGCCGGTCCGCAAGGCCGCCCAGGAGCGTCTCGCGACGGTTCAGCAGGCGGACTTGAATGTGATCATCGGTCCCTACTTCGTTCTCGGCCTGGTCGTGCTGGGAGTGCTGGTCGTATTCGCGGTCACCCGATTGCCGCGCAGCAAGGGCGAGGACGAGACGGCCATCAACTTCGGCCCGACGCTCAAACGGCTGCTGGCCAACCCCAAGTACGTCGAGGGCGTCGTCGCGCAGGCGTTCTATGTGGGCGCGCAGATCATGTGCTGGACGTTCATCATTCAATACGCCGAGAACGAACTCGGCATGCCCAAGACGACGGCGCAGCTATACAACATGGTCGCGATGGGAATCTTCGTGACCAGCCGGTTCATCTGCACGGCCCTGCTGAAGTACGTCAGCCCCGGCGGGTTGCTCCTGACGCTGGCCATCGGCGGCTTCTGGCTGGTCTTCGGGACGATCTTCATCAAGGGCATGGTGGGCCTGTACTGCCTGGTCGGCGTCTCGGCCTGCATGTCCCTGATGTTCCCGACGATCTACGGCATCGCGCTGAAGGGTCTCGGCGACGACGCCAAACTGGGCGCGGCGGGCCTGATCATGGCCATCGGCGGCGGCTGCCTGATGCCGCCCTTGCAGGGCAAGATCATGGACATGGACGCCTTCAACCTGGGTTTCATGACGCTCTCAAGCACGCGGGCGTCGTTCGTGCTGCCCTTGATCTGCTTCGTGGTCATCGCGCTCTTCGGCCTGCGGACCTGGAAGGTGCACCGGCATACGTACTGAGAAGAGGATTTGAGATCTGAGATTTGAAATCTCAGATTCGGACTTCAGTCTGTGTGGAACACCTCTTCGATGGCCTTCCACTGCGATCCTTGAGGCGTTCCCGGCAGGCGGACTTGCAGCGGATCGGTGTACGTCCACCAGAGCTGCGTCACCTTGTCTTGGGCCATGCGTTTCATGTCCGCCTCGAAGTCGTCGCCGACGTACTCGAAATAGCTGAAGAGCACGTACTCGCCCGGCGCGACCTGGCCAAGGTAGATCGAGTAGTTGCGGATGTTCACGTCGCCCAGGGCCGACAGAACGCCCGGCCAGACCGCCGCGTGCAGTTGCGTGTAGGCCAGAAGTGCTTCTTCGCGAACGCCGACGATCGAGCCCCGGCGGAGCTTCACGTCGCGTTTCTCGTACGCCGGACCATCGTAGTGGAACACCTCCTCCCACTGTGACCACCACTGGCCTTCCCGTCGCGTCGGCAAAGGCTCCTGCAGCGGGTCCGTGAGCTTCCACCACGCCTGCATGGTTTTGTCCTTCTTCATCCTCGCCATGTCGGCGTCGAAGTTCCGGCCCGTGTACTCGTAGTAGCCGAACAGGTAGTCCCGGCCCGGCGCGACCTGGCCAAGGTAGATCGAGTAGTTGCGGATGTTCACGTCGCCCAGGGCCGACAGAACGCCCGGCCAGACCGCCGCGTGCAGTTGCGTGTAGGCCAGAAGTGCTTCTTCGCGGACGCCGACGATCGAGCCCCAGCGGAGCTTCACGTCGCGTTTGTCGTACGCCGGACCATCGTAGTGGAACACTTCCTCCCACTGCGACCACCACTGGCCTTCCCGTCGCGTCGGCAAAGGCTCCTGCAGCGGGTCCGTGAGCTTCCACCAATCCTGCATGGTCTGGTCCTTCTTCATCCTCGCCATGTCGGCGTCGAAGTGCCTGCCTGTGTACTCGTAGTACCCGAACAGGTAGTACCGATCGGGAGCGACCTCGCCAAGATAGATCGAGTAGTTGTCCATGTGGGCCCGGTCCACCGCCTGGAGCACGCCCGGCCAAGTCTCCGCGTGCAGCCGCTTGTACTCGGCGATGTTCTGGGGCGCGATGCCGATCACTACGCCGTGACGCTGCACAGACTTGTTCGAGAGTGGCCTCGTCGAACAACAGCCGGCCAGCGACAGCGCGCCCGATGCGAAGAGGAAGGATACCAGGAAGCGGATCATTCGTTCTCTCATGTGAGAAACCTCCCAAACCGTCATGTCCTTGTCCTGCTGAGCGAAGTGAAGCAGCCGGCCCGCGACGGAGAGGTCGCTCTGATCCGATGCCCGTGTCCTTCGCTGTCGCTCAGAACGACAAACCGAATCCGCAGGGTGGGACTTGCCCCACCGAGTCTCTATGCAAAGATGATGTACAACGTCACCATCACGACAAACAGCACGCCGGCCAGGAGCCTGTAGTTGAGCAATCCCGGCCAGCCGGCGTCCTGGAGGGCCTGCCACGGACGTTTCCAGACCAATCGTTCGCTCTGCGCCGTATGCCGATGCGGCCAGATCAGAGAGGCAATCACCAGCACGACCGAGCAGATCACGAACAGGTAGAACGCCGCCATCATGAACTGCACGTTCCAGCCCGTCTGCTCCTTGAACCAGTCCAGCAGGAACACCGCCAGTCCCAGGGCCGATCCGATCGTCAAGGCGGCCATCGCCCCGCGACTGGAGGCCCGGCGCCAGAAGACGCCCCACAGGAAGACCGTCGTGATGGGCGGAGCGATGTAGCAGATGATCGTATTGGCGCCCTGGTAGATGCTCTCGAACCGAGCGATCAGCGGCGACCACAGGATGGCGACCACCATCGCAAAGAACGTCGCGACTCGGCCGATGACGACCAGCTTGCGGTCGGGCGTCTGAGGTCGCCACCGTCGGTACAGATCGTAGCTGAACAGCGTCGCGATGGAGTTCAGGGCGCCCGAGACGGTGCTCATCAAGGCCGCCAGCAGCGCAGCGGCAAGGACCCCTCGCATCCCCGGCGGGAGCAGTTCCAGGATCATGTGCGCATAGACCGCGTCGGACTTGGCTTTGAGGACCTTTCGTTCGACCAGCGACGTCATGGTCCGGCTCACTTCCTGCTCCTGGAGACCGGTCTGCTGAACGACGTAGTCGACGCGGATGTCCTTCTCCTGTCCGTCGTACTTCGCGATTGCCTGATAGACCTGTTGCTCCGTCGGCGACAGGTCCGTCGGGACCGCTTGATCGGCCGCGACCCTCAGGGTGGGCAGAGCGGGCACTTTGCCCTGGTGCAGCAGAGCCAGCATGATCGTCCCTGGGAATACGAAGATGAACACCGGCAGGATCTTGATGAAGCCTGCGAACAGCGGCCCGACCCTCGCGTGATTCTCGTCCTTGGCCCCGAGCACGCGCTGCACGATCGTCTGGTCCGCGCACCAGTACCACAGGCCGATGACCGGATACCCCAGGAACACCGAGTACCAGGGCAATCCCGACGGGTCGTCCGCGCCGCGAAGAACGGTGAGCTTGACCGGTTCGACGTGGGCCGCCACGCCGGACCAGCCGCCGGCATGGTGCAGACCGATCAACGTGATCGAGATCGCGCCGACCAGGAGGATGATGGTTTGAAGCGACTCGGTCAGAACGACCGCCAGCAGCCCGCCCACGATGGTGTACAGACCCGTCAGGACCGCCGAGCCGATGATGCTGGTCCACTTGTCGATGCCGAACATCTCCTCCAACACGACTGCGCCGGTGTAGAGCGTAAAGCCGATGTGGATCACGATGGCCGAGACGATCGAAAGCGCCGCCAGCCAGTCGCGAGCGCCCCGACAATACCGCTGTTCGAGAAAGTCCGGCAGCGTGGCCACTTTCGATCGGAAGTAGAACGGCGCGAAGAACAGCGACAGCGTGATCAGCAAGAACGGCGCCATCCACTCGAAGTTGCCGTAGGCCAGACCGTTCATGTAGCCTTCCTGGGCCTGGCTCACCAGGTGAATCGTCGAGATGTTCGTCGAGAACAGGGCCAGGCCGATCACAGGCCAGGTCAGCGTCCCGCCGGCCAGGAAGTAGCTGCGGTCCGTCTCCCCCTTGCGACGGCGAAGGCCGACCCAGCAGCCCATCCCCACGATCACGACGAGGTAAAGAACGATCACGGCCAAATCGAGCGACCCGATGGCCATCCTGCCCGCGGCGAGCACGCCTGTCGTCATATCCGACGCTCCTTCAATGCCATGAAGAGCCCCCACACCAGTCGCCGGTGAGTATACGCTCTCGACGGGGAAATGCAATCCTCTGGGCCGGCGGCCTTGAGGACATGAAGGGGAGGGACCTGATTGACCGGATTGACCTCACTGACAATGAGGTCCCAGGAGAAGATCTCGCGCCGGCCGAGGCAAGGACCCCGGGTTTCCTACAGTTGCGTGACTTCGGAGAGGCCTTCGATCTGTCTTTCGGTGACCTGGCGGATGCGGGTCTCCAGTTCGTCCTGGAGGGCTCGCGTTTCGCGCTGGAGCGTTTCCTTCAGGCGATTCTGGAAATCGCCCCGCATCTTGGCGATTCGCGAGGGCAGAAGGACGTTCTTGACGATCCAGGCCGGGGCGTTCCACGTGTCGGCCAGTTCCTTGGCTCGCGTCATGCCGTAGCGAACGGCCAGAAACGCCACGACCGAACCGATCACTGCGCCTGCGATCCAGCCGACCGGGCCGCTCGCCAGGAGGGCCAGCCCCCCTCCGCCGCTGACGGAGGCTGCGACGGTGGCCGCCAGCGCGACGACGAACCAGCCCACGGTGTCCATGATGCCGCCGTACAGGTCGGGCGTGTCCGGCTGGACGAACGCCTCGCTGACTGCGCTTTGCTGGGTCTCGTCGATTGGTCGATCGCCCACGCTCAGGCTGTAGGATTCGAACCAGTCCCGCAACAGTTCATTGAGCTCGCCCGGCAGACCCCGCCGGAGCGTCTGCATTCTCTTCTCGATGATCGCCTGGAAACGGCTCTCATTGGCTTTGACCTGGGCCGAGATGGATTCGCGCAGGACCTTCACGGACCCGCCCTTCTCGCGGAACTCCTCCACGATCGGACGGATCGTCCTGTCGAACAGCTCCGTCGTCACGTCGGCTGCGACGCCGGCGACGTAGTTGTTCGTCACTCGCTCGACGAGGGGCCGCACCTGGACCCGGCAGAACCTCGGCAGATCGCGCCGGAGCTTCTCGCGAGTTTCCTCGAAACTGTGCTGCAGGGCCGGAAGGATCGCCAGGCCCTGGGAGATCACCGCATACGGCCGATCGCTTCGCATCAGTCGGGACCGCGCCAGCCCGAGCGTCTCGGTGACGACGTCGGACACGAACGGCCATTGACTGCTGCCGCCGGCCAGGATGACCCGGCTGATCTGGTCGGTCGCGACGCCTTTCTCCGCCAGGCCGTGACCGAGCGAGGTCCGGAACCAGTCGATCAGGTCGATCTCTTGCTGTCGCTGCAGGATTCGCTGGGCTCGCACCCCCATGCTCTCCATGTTGAGCACGAACGTCGGGCTGGGCAGATAGTGTCTGGTCCGCTCCATGAACCCGTCCCAGTTCATGCCCTTGAGACTGCCATAGCGTCCGACGGACTTGTTCACCTTCTCCGTGCGGTCCCGCGCCATCGTCAGCGAGAAGAACTCCTTCACCTCCCGACAGAGGTACGAGTGGACGTAATACGTGTCGCCCGCTTTTTCCATGGTCTTGAGGACGCCGGGGTTCTGTTCCAGGAGCCACTGAAAGAACAGGTCGTCGAAGAGCCGCCCGCCGAGCTCCATATCGCCCCAGGAGTGGCTCACCTGGAGGCTCTGGAGGAAGGCGAAATCGCAGGTGCCGCCGCCGAAGTCGATGACGAGAATGCCCCGTCGGGCCTCTTCCGGCGAGAAGTCCTTGTGCCAGAGGTGATGCAGCAGCGCGCCCTTGGGCTCGTCCAGCAGTCGCACGTCGCCATAACCCGCGTCCCGCGCGATCTGCGAGATCCGGCCTCGGAACGGGCCGTGCGCCTCGCTGGGGACGCCCACGATGACGTCGTGTCTGGCAGGGTCCAGGGCGATGTGCTGCCGCTGTGCCTGCTCGATCACCGTGCGGAGGAAATCGGTCGCGGCCCGCGTCGCCTCGTCGCTGGAGACGATGTCCGGCTTGAACTGCGTGCGGAGCCGATACCCTTTGCGTTCCTCGTCGGAGGCCTCGCCGTACTCGTGCAGCGCGGGCTCGCCCACCAGCGGCTCGCGGTCGCCTCGATAGAGAATGGCGGTGGGCAGGCCGTCCCGACCGGTGCCGAAATCGACCCCGACGGGCGAAATCTGGTCCGCGGGACACTTGCTGAAGTACGTGTTCGTCGTCCCGAAGTCGATGGCCAGGATGTTCCGAGAGTCCGTCACCTGTCCCGAACCTTTCTGACGAGGCCTCGCTGCACGACCTGGCCGCCGAAGACGACCGCCGGACGCTCGACCGTCACGCGGTCGCCGTCGGTGATGTGGCCGAAGGCTTCATACTTGCTCTGGAGGTCCGTGCTCCAGGTCATCGTCTCTTTCTCGCCGGCAGTCGGCTCCGCAAAGGCAGGCTGGCCCTCGATGCCTTCGAAGCCGCTGTTCTTGGCCTCCTGGATCAGCTCGTGGGCGACCACAGGCAGGGAAGCCGCGGTGGCTTGGTGGAGCAGGTAGATGAGCTTGCCCAACCGCTTGAGGGCCTTGTCCTTATCGGTCTTCGATTGCGGCGTGCCCGCTCTGTGCAGGCACAGGACCGCCACCATGGGGATCGCCCAATCCACCCACTGTTCGACCGCCCCACGTACGGCCTTCTCGTGCTCGCTGCGGATCGCCCCGCGCAAAGCCTTGGGCCGGATGAACAGCCAGGGCAGGACCCTCGTCAGCAGACGAGCGCGGGCCATCCCGTACAGCAGCAGGACAGCCAGAAACGCGCCGATCGGTCCGCCCAGCGCCAGGCCGAGGTCTCGCATGTCGTAGGCCAGCCGCATCAGGGCGGCCCCCAGCATCATGCCGCCGATGGCGCCGACCGCACCCGCGAGGGCCAGGGTGGTGGGCCGCGTCTCGGCGCCGACCGCCGGTCCCGGCGTCCGCAGGGGCTTTGCGATCGAGTCGAAGCTCAGGGCGATGAAGGCCACGCCGTCGTCGTCGATCGGCGTCTGGCCGTTGACCAGGGCGATGGACTTGGCCGACAGCAGTTCCTGCTTGAGCACCGCGTTGGCCCGGCTCTCGGCGGCGGTGAAGTCGCCGCTCGTGGGGCTGCCGATCAGGTCCAACGTGACGAAATACTCGCGCACCGCGTTCTCGACGAGGCTGCCGCGCAGCGACGTCGTCGCGGATTGGACCTTCGCGATGTTCTCCTGCAATTCGAGCATATCAAGAGGAAACGGTGGGCACGACCCACCCTGCACAGGCTCCATTCTATGGCCCGGCGTCAGAAACGCAACCGGCAAATAGGACCGGCCTGGGCTCTTCATGGGGTAAACGTCCCCACTCGCCCCCTTATGTATTTTGTCGTGTCCGGGCAGCGGATATTTCCGCATATGGGGAATGAGGCCTCGGAGATTGACGATATTGTTCCGGAACTCCAGCCACTCGATGCATTCGGTCATCGGGGAGAAGATTTCAGGCGTGGCGCCGATGCCGCCTGGCTCGCTGGCGGAGATTCTCCGCGCCGCAGACAGAACGACGTCAATACGTCAGGCCCAGGCAAGCCTTGCGATACCACTTCAAATAGAGCGGTGGCTATCCCTCGCTGCGCACGATGTCGAAGATCTTCACCAACTGCGTGATTTCGAAGACCTTCTGGATCTTGGGGTCGAGATTGAACAGTTGCAGGGTCCCGCCGGCCTCGATGACCCGCTTGTGCACCTTGACCAGCAGGCCCAGGAAGGCCGAGGACATGAACTTCACCTTGACGAAATTCAGCACGAGCCGCTTGTTTTGATTGTCGCGAATCACCGGCAGCAGAGCGCGTTCCAGCTTGCGGATCTGCTGATCCTCAAGGATGTTCTCTTCTTCGAAGGTCACGATCGTGACGTCCGTGCCGTTCTCGACGTTGATCTTTTCTTTCAACTGCATAACACCACCTCAGGTCGTCATCCGCCGGGCGACCATGCCGAGCCCCGCGTTCGGCGGGACATCGCACCGGGTCGGAGCCTATTTTATGCGATGCCCGGCGGTTCGCTAGGAAAAAAGTCACAAAACCGCTATCCTTCACCACCTAGACCTCCCTACGTCGGAGGGGATTCGGCCAGGACCGAGACGATGCTGATGCCGTTGAACATGGCGTGCATGAAGATGGCGCGCAGGAGCGAGCCGCTTCTCTCGTAGCTGTAGCCCAGACCCAGGGCCAGGACGAACAGGGCCGGCCAGTGCTCGGCGTCCTGGTGGATCACCGCGAACAGGATCGACGCGATCACGATCGCAGGCCAGGGGCGACCGACGTAGGATCGGATCATCGTCTGGAACAGGCCGCGGAAGAGCAGCTCTTCGATCAGAGGGGCGACCGCCACGGCCAGAACGACCATGAGCGTTTGCAGGGGCGCCGAGCTCGACTGCGTGATGACCTGCAAGGCCTCGTGCTGGGGCACCTCGAAGCCCTCGTCGAAGGCCTTCAGGACCAGGATGGTCAGGCTCATGGCCGCCGCCACGAGCGGCCAGACCCCCAGCAAAGTCAGGAAGGCGTGCGCCAGGTCCTGGGGAATGGTCCGAACCCGCAGGCCAAGTCCCTTGAGGCCCCGAGCGAAGGCCATCCGAGCCACGATCAAGACCAGGGCGACGAGCATCAGCGAACCCACCGCCCCGGCGGCGCCGAGCAGGATGGACGCTCCTGAGTCAGACAGCCGACGGGCCAGCGGCACGACGATCATGCGAAGCATCTCCTGCGTCAGGACCCACACGAAGAACACCGCGAACGGCAACAGCAGACCCATGCTGTTGCGCCGAGGTCTGGACTGGACCAGGGAGGTCCGACCCAGGGAGGTGCTCAGCAGCCACCAGGCGAACAGGGCGACGCCCGCGGCGATCGGGATCAGGTCCGCCAGGGAGGCCGGTCCAACTTGTTGTTCGACTGGGCTCGACACAGTTCACGATTTACATTTGGGATTGCCGATGTACTATGATAACTCGGAAACAGGAGGCCGCAACGTCGCGCCGCCCCGGCAAATGGTAAGTGATTGAGCACGGATAGTAAAACAAATCATGGACGTATTCCAGATCGAAGGCCCCGTCCGACTGGCGGGCGAAGTTGACGTCAACGGTTCGAAGAACGCCTCGCTGCCCATCATGGCGGCGGCCCTGCTGGCGCCCGGTCGGTCCACGCTGCTGGGCGTTCCCCGACTGTCCGACATCAGCGTGTTCAAGGATTTGATCGAGCACCTGGGCTGCCACGTCGAGCGGCTCGAAGACGGGACGCTGACGATCGACGCCACGACGATCGACAACCCGGTCGGGCCCTACGACATCGTTCGCAAGATGCGAGCGAGCGTCTGCATTCTCGGACCGATCCTGGCCCGGTGCGGACGGGTCGAAGTCTCCATGCCCGGCGGCTGCGCCATCGGCGACCGGCCCATCGACCTGCACCTCAACGGCCTCCGCCAGCTCGGCGCCCAGATCCACCTCAAGGCCGGCTACGTCATCGCCGAGGCCCCCGGCGGGCTCAAAGGCGCCAGCATCTTCATGGGCGGCCCGTTCGGCTCCACCGTCCTGGGCACCGCCAACGTGCTGATGGCCGCGACGCTGGCCAAGGGCCGAACGGTCATCGAATCCGCGGCCTGCGAGCCGGAGATCACCGACCTGGCCAATTGCCTCAACGTGATGGGCGCCCGCATCACCGGCATCGGCTCGCCGCGTCTGGTCATCGACGGCGTCAGCCACCTGCACCCCGTTCAGTACCGCGTGATCCCCGACCGCATCGAAGCGGGCACCTTCATGTGCGCCGCCGGCATCACCGGGGGCGAGGTGCACATCAGCCACTGTCGCCTCGAGGACATGATGGCGGTCGTCGATCGCCTGCGGATCATCGGCATCACCGTCGAAGCCAACGGCGACGGCTGCACGGTCGCCGGCTCCGAGAGCTTCCAGCCTGCGGACATCACGACCCAGCCCTATCCAGGCTTCCCGACCGACCTCCAGGCCCAGTTCATGGCCCTGCTTTCCCTGGCCCACGGCAACAGCGTCGTGGTGGAGAAGATCTTCCCCGACCGCTTCCTCCACGTCGCGGAACTGAACCGCATGGCCGCCAACCTTCGCAAAGAGGGCTCGGCGGTGATCGTGGCGGGCGTCAAGAAGCTGATCGCGGCCCCTGTGATGGCCTCCGACCTGCGGGCCTCCGCGGCCCTGGTGGTGGCGGCGCTGGCCGCCGAGGGGACGACGACGATCAATCGCGTCTACCACATCGACCGCGGCTATGAGCGGATCGAGCAGCGGTTCAACGCCATCGGCGCCAACATCCGTCGGGAAGAGGGCGGAACCGTCTGACCGCGGGTCGCGCGCGACTGTTTTCTGCGAGGGAGTCGATATGAGAAGGCTGTTCAAGCGGATCGTGACGTTTCTGGGCATTCTGACGGTCCTGATCCTCGTCGGCGTCATCGGCGTGATGATCTTCGCGGATCGAGCGGTCAAGAGCGCCGTCGAGTCGGCCGGCGCCAAGACGCTCAACGTGCCTGTCCTGGTCGGAGACGCCGACGTCTCGTTCCTGGGCGGCACGCTCGGTCTGCAGAACCTCACGGTGAAGAACCCGCAGGGCTACGACGGTCCGGCCCTGCTGACGCTCCAGGCGGTGAGCGTCAAGGCCGACGCCGGTTCGCTCTTCGGCGACGCAGTTGTCGTCAAGGACATGACCCTCACCGGCATGGAGGTCTTCGTCGAGCAGAAAGGGCTGCAGAACAACCTCTACGAAGTCATCAAGCCCCTGCGCGAGCCGCGCGAGCCCACAGGCAAACGTCTGATCATCGACAAGCTCACAATCTCGCCGGACATCGTCGTACACATCAGCCTGCCCGCCCTCCCCGGCCAGCAGGCACAGACGATGAGTCTCAAGGTCGCTCCGATCACCATGACCGACCTGGGCCGCGACGAGCGGATGGACACCGCGGTCCTGATCAGCAAGGTCTTTCTCGCGGTCGCCCGGAGCATCGCCGAACAGAGCAGCGGCGTCCTGCCCAAGGAGACGGTCGGCGAAATCACGAACGTCCTGGACAAGGCCATCGACCTGGGACGCACCATCTTCGGCGGCAAGAAGAAGGACTAGCTTCCGCGGGATCCTCCGGGCAGAGGCAAGCCTAACGTCTGCCATCATCGATTGCCGCTGCTGGCGTGGTCGAGCGTCAGATGGTCCCGGCGGGAAGACCCGGGAATCCGGCCGGCGAGGGGGCGGACCGAAGCGGCGCAGAAAAATAGGGAGACAGCCGACCCCCCATAGCATTGAACGGTCTGCCGCCCCCCCTAGAAGGAAGGAGTATCGGAAGAATTCCTGTTTGCAGTCTTGTGCTGGCTCTTGATTACCCCTTACACGGAAAGTATACGGCACGTTTGAGCACAAGCCAAACGAGACGAGCCGAAGAGGCAACGGCCCCTGAGAGCGCCGTCGCCATGCAACTGGGCCGCGTCGCGAAAGAGAACGGGCTCATCCGGTTTTCGCATACTTTTGTGGTTCCGGCACGCCCCAAGCGGCGTGCGGAGGAGATTTTCCGCTTTGAGCCAATAACATGGAGGGGTGATCCGTGATCCGAGACGCCGGCCAGGGGTTACCAGGCAGGCGTGCATAGCACACCGTCCATGCTGCTGGCGAAAAGCGCAGAATCTCCCAAGCCCGCCCGCTTCGGGCGGGATCGAAGTACGCGGAGACCGGATGAGCCCAAAACAATTCGGGCTGCGGCCCTCCATGGCCACAGCCCGTGAAACCTCTCGTTGAGATCCCGCCTGCGAAAACGCCGGGACGGGAGGCACTATCTCTACCACAATGACGACGTCATCACGACAGGGGAAAAGGAAGTTCGATTCCGGCGTCGAAAGGACTGTTCATAAGCTGTTTTCCGTAAATGAGTTAGCTTTGAACCGGCCGACTTTCGGTTCTCGTCCGGCCTTCGGACGTACTATCCGAAACCCTGTTAGAAACGCCGACGGGTGGAAACAAAAAAGGCCGTGGAGGTGTGTCCGCGGCCGAATCGCAAGGGTCGGGTAAAGACCGCTTGCCGTTCTCAAAATATGGTCCTCTCGCAACCAGAACATACCTATCTTAACGCGGCCTTCGGAGGATGTCAAGGGGGATTTCCGGAAGATTGTCGCCTGGCCTGGCGTCTCGCTGCACGCGCATAAGTTTCGGAAAATCAGGGTTTTGCGCGCTTTGTAAAGGTTGTCCTTTGCGTCGGGCCGTCGGTTGAGTACAATTCTGCCTGCTGCGTCTGGAATCTGGATTCGTTCGGAACAGGGATTTATGGGTTTGCCGGTAGTTGCGATAATGGGTCGGCCCAACGTGGGCAAGAGCAGTCTGCTCAACGCGTTGGCCGGAGAGATGATCAGCATCGTGGACCCGACCGCGGGCGTCACGCGCGATCGCGTCAGCACGTTCATCGGGCGGGACGACGAGTTCTTCGAGCTGATCGACACCGGCGGCTACGGCATCGTCGATTCCGACCAGCTCAGCGACCACATCGAAAGCCAGATCCTCCAGGCGATCGCGACCGCGGACCTGGTGCTGTTCGTCGTCGATATCCGCGAGGGCATCACGCCCCTGGACGCCAAGATCGCCGAACTGCTCCGCAAGCACGACCTCGACGTGCTGGGCGTCGCGAACAAGGCCGACAGCGGCAAGATGTTCTCCGCAGCGGGCGAGTTCACCCGCCTGGGCTTCGGCGAGTTCCTCTGCGTCTCGGCCCAGAACAACCTCAACAAGGGCGTCCTGCTCGATAGGCTGTTCGAGCGGCTCGAACCCCTGCTGGAAACGGGCGCGCCGCCCGAGCCGATCATGAAGATCGCCATCGTGGGCAAGCGCAACGCCGGCAAGAGCAGCATCGTCAACGCCATCGCAGGCTCCGAGCGAGTGATCGTCAGCGAGGTGCCCGGCACCACCCGCGACGCGGTCGACGTGCGGATCGAAAAGGACGGCAAGACGCTCGTCGTGATCGACACCGCCGGCGTCCGCAAGAAGGGCAAGATGGCCAACGACATCGAGTTCTACAGCAGCGTCCGCGCGACCAAGTCGATCAAGCGGGCCGACGTCGTGTGGTTCCTGATCGACGCGACCGAGCCGGTCTCGCAGCCGGACAAGGTGCTCTCGCGACTGATCTTCGAGGAATACAAGACCTGCATCATCGTGGTCAACAAGTGGGACCTCGCCAAGGACGTGGCCGCCACAGGGGACTACGAGGACTACCTGACGAAGATGTTGCCCTCGCTCAAGTACGCTCCGCTGTCGTTCACGACCGCGACGACCGGCAAGAACGTCCAGAGCACGCTGGACCTCTCTGCGGAGCTGTTCAAGCAGGCGACGACGCAGATCGGCACCGGCCGGCTCAACCGCGCGTTCGAGATCATCCGCAGCGAGCGGACAGGCGTCCGCCGATCGTCCGCGAAGTGGCCGAAGATCTACTACGTGACGCAGGTCGCGACGAACCCGGTGACGTTCATGATGTTCGTGAACGACCCCGGCCTGTTCGACGACAACTATCGCCGCTTCCTCGCGGGCCGCCTGCGGGAACTCCTGCCGATCCCCGAAGTCCCCATCCGGATCCTGGCCCGTCCCAAGGACACCCGCCGGGATCACCCGAAGGAGTAAGACCCGGCCGTCACCGCCCTCGACGGCAAGGGGGGAAGGCCGGAAACTGTCGCGTATCCGTTTTTCGAGGTGCTCATGTCAAAATCCGGAAAGACCCGTCTGGTCCTGACAGGTGTGGGCGTCCTGCTGGTCGCGCTGGCCCTGCGAAGCGCCGCGTTGCGGGTGGCAGGAAAACCGGCGCAAGCCACGGTCACCAACGTGGAGAAAGCCGTCGGCCAACAGGACGACCCCATGGACCACAACTATCAGATCGCCTATCGATTCGCCGTCGACGGCAAGGACTACACCGGCAGCCTGACGCGAAAGAAGGTGTACAACGCGGCCACCCTTCCGAACGTAGGCGCCACGATCCCCATCCGATACCTTCCCGCGGCCCCCACGATCAACGGGGACGCCAACGAGAGCCTTCTCGGCGGCCTCGTTCTCGGCGTCCTGGGCCTCGGTCTGTTCGTCTTCGCGGTCAAATCCCCAAGGACAAAGCCCCCCCAGACGCCCCCGACCGAAGCGCAACCCGACGCCCGGAGCTGATCGCGACAGCGGAGACAAGTGCCGCTCGGCGGCTTCCACGCCGGACGCTGTCCCCTTGCCGCCGGTGGCGAGGCCGTGTGAGATCCGGAGGGACCGAGTTTGTCGGCGGGCCGGGTCGCGTGGTTGTCCGTCCGTACGGCCAGGATTCGTTTTCAGGCAAAAACAGGACTTGCATCGCGCCAGAAAAAAACCTCACACACCGTCGAAGAGGGTGCGTGTCGGTCAGGGTGCGGCGGCTTTGAATTGCAGCTTGTCGCGAGCGTCTGCCGCCGAATAGATCCGTGACACTCTCTCCCAGTCGGCTGCCTGGCCATGGATCGTCAGCGGTCGCGGCGCGAGCAGGCCGAAGGTGTCCGGGATGTCGCAGACGCGCAGGACATTCAGCAGTTGCGGGGCCTTGGGGTCCATGTGGGAAGTTGGCGGCTGGACGGCTATCACCCCGGCGATCTCCGGCTCCCACAACGCCGCATAGGCTGCCAGAGCGCCCGCGGCATGCTGTCCGCATATATGGACGGGCACCGCCCCGTTATACTTGGCGTGCAGATACCGCGCCGCCGCGATGATGTCCCGGACCCGCCCCGTATCGACGGTGCGACCGAGCAGGACGTGCGAACGTTCGACGTAGTTCGGCGGGTTCTTGCGCGTCCACTGGGTCTCGGCTACGCCGCGCGGAACACATATGTATATGGCGTCGCCCGGCTCGTACAAGCCGGTGAGCCAGCCGAGGGCGACATCACCGGCATCCGCATCTTGCGGCAGCAGGAGAACGCGGGTGGGTGAGGGGTTTGACGCGGCACCGTACAATGCAACCAAGCGCACACGGATGCCGGGCTCTGAAGAAAGCCACAGCCAGTGCGGTTTGGTCTGTTCGAGGACCTCCGCCGGCGGGATACGCTCGGGGAAGCAGCGGAAGGTGGCCTCACGCAGGCCCGCGAGAAGCGAGGCCTTCCAACTGTCGAAGGCCCCCTTCGTCGGCGGCTCGACTTTGGCCATGGGCACGAAATGCCTGTCGATCGTCGTGTTCAGTTCGTCCTTCGGGAGGTCGGCGTCCGTGGGAAAGACGCGGAGCTTTTCCGGGTCGATGGCGTACTGGCGCTTGTCGCGAGGGCCGGTCGGGATGTCCACCTCGCTGTCCTCGACGACGCGCGGGTCGTTCTTGAGGTGCATGTTGATGAAGCGGTACGCAGCCTGGCGGAGGTCCTGGCGGTAGGCGTGGTCGCCGATGCTGACGAAGCTGTCGACGAAGTCCGATGCGCCGTAGAGGCTGTAGATCCGCTCCAGACGGTTGATGACGCGCTGGTTGGCGTCCATCGGGAAGATGGCGTCCGCGTCGCTGTTGGCAAAGAGCATCGCACGCGGCGCGATCAGGGCCGCGATGCGGGTCCACGGCCATTCGTACGTGTTGTACAGGAACATGCAGTCGCAGTGGCCGTTGACGACGCGATTGGAGACATAAGACGGCAGGTCCGCCATGCCGCTGACCGGGACCGCGACCTTCACCCGCTCGTCGGCGGCCGCGATCCAGAAGGTGGCGGCGCCTCCGCCGCTGATTCCCGTCACCGCGATGCGCTGCGGGTCCACGTCCGCCCGGCCGACGAGGTAGTCGATCCCGCGAATTCCGTTGAGGCACTCGACCCCGGCGGACGTATACCCTCGCGAGTGCCACCACCATCGATTCTCGCGGTATGTCCCGTGATGGATCGCCGCGATCTCGCCGAGCTGGAGCGTGTCCAGGACCAGGCACACGTAGCCATGCCGCGCGAACCACAGGCCGTGCGATTGATAGGCGGCCTTGGTGCCGTTGCGGCCGCAGGGGGTGTGCCCGCAGACGTACAGCACCGCAGGCAGCCGCTCTCCCGGCTCGACCTTCGCGGGCCGCCAGAGGTTCCCCGTGACGTACAATCCCGGCGTGCTCTGGTAGTGGAGCATGTCCACGACGTACCCGTCGCCTTCCAGCGTGCCGGTGACGATGGCCTTCAGCGGCGTCTTCTCGGGCATCGGCCACAGGCCCAGCATGTAGAGGTACTCGCGCCGATACCGCGTCCGCGACTTCTCCCACTGGTCCTTCGATGCGAGGTCCTCTGCGAAGGTCTCATGGATCCGCTGCGCCTCGCGGGCCAGGTACTCCTGGATCATCGCATCGCCCGGCTGATCGCGGTCCGCCCGGCCATACTCCTGACCCCATCCGATCGAAGCCCCTCCATAAACCGCCGCCACCGCCAGAATCGCCAGTCGAAACAGCCGCATGATCCGGCCTCCTTTCAATCATCGAGTCTCACGGACGCATTCCACGCCGGCATTATAGCCCCTCTGCGCCCCGACGCTGCGCCAAAAACCGCTCGTGCCTGCGTCCACCGGTCGCTCGCTTCCCCGCCCGCCGAGCGGGCATCCTGCGGCAGACGCGCCGCCTGTCCGCCAGTCCGCCAACCGTTTGCACTTGGCGGACAGGCGGATTGGCGGATCGCGTGGGTCAGACGGTGCGATGGCCGGCCGCACGAAGACGCGAGAGTTCCGCGTCGACGCACACGGCGGGTTCGGACAGCTCCCGGACGACCCGTTCGAAGACCAGCTCCGCAGAGGTGAAAAGACCGCTGTTCTCCGTCTTGAGCCTGCGGGCGGCGCTGCGGCAATACTCTCTGTCGATCTCCACCCCGATGCTGTTGCGTCCCTTCTGGAGAGCCGCGACCATGGTCGTGCCCGATCCGCAGAACGGGTCCAGCACGGTGTCCCCGGTGAACGAGAACATGGAGATCAGCCGGGTCGCAAGCTCCAGAGGAAACGGAGCGGGGTGTTTGCGCGTGGAAGCGCCGGGGATGGTCCAGATCTGCTGGAACCACTGGTCGAAATCCGCCTTGGCGATCCGGCTCTCGTCTCGCTGGCGGTCGGTCGGCTGACGGTATCCGCCGGGCTTGCGTTGCATGAGGATGAACTCGATGTCGTTCTTGATGATGGCGTTGGGCTCGTACGGCTTGCCGAGAAACTTCGAGCCGTTGGCGACCTCGTACGACGCATTGGCGATCTTGTGCCAGATGATTGGATTGAGGTTGTCGAACCCGATCTTGCGGCACCGCACGCAGATGTCCGCATGCAGCGGAAACACGAGGTGCCGCCCGAATTCCCGCCTCGACACGCAGACGTCGCCGACGACGCACACCAGACGTCCGCCGGGCGTCAGGACGCGGAACGCGTGCCGCCACACCTTCTCCAGTTCGTCCAGGAACGTCTCGTAGTCGTCGATGTGGCCGAGCTGATCCTCGTGCTCGTTATACCGCTTGAGGTTCCAATACGGCGGAGATGTAACGACCAGGTGGACGCTCTCGGACGGGAGGAAGGACAAGTCCCGGGCGTCGGCGTGGATCAGTCTGTGGGTTGTTTCGCTCATATCCATCCGTCAAGCCACCGAGACGAGATGTCCGATCAGCGCGCGGGCAAATCGTTCCATGGACAAATCCTCGGCGGGGGTTGCGTAGTCGCCGTCCAGGCCCGTCGAGCTCCGTGACGTGATGAAGGCGGCGGCTGTGTAGTGCCTCTCCAGAATCAGCTTACGGCAGAAGAGTTCGTATCGTCGCGCGTAGGAAGAATCCTTGAATTCCGAGAAGACCGGGAAATGGGGCTCGTTGACGCCCACGGGCCGCCGGGAAGCCTCACAATCCTCCAACATGAAGAAATAGCCCAGAAACGGCTGGGGACTGGCGAGGTAGGCCCTCTCGCGGTAGGCGGTCCACAAGTCCAGAGCGCTGCCCATGGCCTCTTCCGTGCGATTGTTGAAGTTGTTTCCGAACGAAGGACCGACCTGCGACTTGGCCTCGATGGCGGCCACGAGAATCCCGTCCTTGACGATGACCAGGTCCCATTTTTTCGTCGGGCGAAAGAAGCCGGGAAGCTCCAGCGATCGATCGCAGAGAAGACAGGCCCGGTCAACGCCCGAATCGCAGATCAGGCCGGTGAACAGCCGGATGAAACCATCCATCTGCGCGCCTCCGGTGACCGCGCCGCGGAAGCCCTGGTCCTGTTTGCCGCTCTGTTGCTGCCGCGTTCGTTGCGCAGACCGCGTTCTCCAGTAGTGTGCGACCGCTTCACGCGTGTGCGTTTCGAGGTTCTCCAACGTCTTCTTGCGCGACATGACCTCAGTGTATCACATTCCCTCACGCCTGACCAGACTGGGCCGGGCAAATCCCGAGTCCGCCAACCCGCCAACGCCGCGATCATGGCGGATGGCGGAGACTCGGGATCGACGGGGGGTCAGTGTCCCGCCGCGACCGTCGCGGCCGCAGGGGTCTCCAGTTGCCACTGATGCACGTTCGTCGCGGGATCGCGGGTCGACTGAACGCACAGTTCGTGGGCTATCCGCTCCACCGTCCGCCAGGCGTACTTCATGTCGTCGGCCTCGGCGTGGATCTGTCGGATCGCTTTGGGCCCGTCGGCCAGGATTTCCCGCAGCCAGCCACGGACCTCGGTCCCCCGTCCGTCCGACTTGCCTGCCGATTCGCCGTTCTCGTGGCGCATCGCGTCGTCGGCGGTCATGTCGACCGGGTCCTGTTCCCAGGCGATCGCGGGCAGGCCGCCCGGCTCGGCGACGATCGTGAACGCCAGGCCCCCACCCTCGGGCGCCAGGTTGTTCTTGCCCGACAAGAGCAGCCGGCGCGACCTGTGCTCCGGGTCCCGCGCCAGGTGCCAGACCGCGCGGGCCACCGCGGTGAACGCCCTGCTGCCCAGGGCCATGTCGTCGGCGTTGGGTCCGAAGCTCTTGCGCCGGTGCGCCACGACCAGGACCGCGACGTTGTGCCGCTCGGCCAGCAGGGTCACCGGCACTAGGACCGACCGCACGTCGTTGTCGCGGTGGGCGTCGGTGCCGCCGCCCAGGAATGAGCCGATCGGGTCGATCACGACCAGGCGGCAGTCGGGATGCGAGCAGAGCGCCGCGTCGAGGGCCTCCACGTCGGCCAGCGTGAACATCGTCTCGTATTCGCGTCCGTCGGAGTCGGGCCGCCGGACCATCGAGAGCAGGTGCACGCGCTTGAGGTCCGCGCCGTGGGCCCGCAGGCGGGGACGGATCGTGTCGCGAGGGTCGTCCTCGGCGCTGATCACCAGGACCGAGCCGTCGGGGCAGTCGGAGCCGTCGGGCCAGGGCAGGCCCCGCGTGACGCGAGCGGCCATGTCGGTGGTCAGGAAGCTCTTGCCCTCGCCCGGCCGGCCGACCAGCATCGTGATGCGCCCCAGCGGCACGCGCCGGGGCCAGAGCCAGCGGATCGCGGTCTCCTCGACGTCGTCGACGCAGGTCAGCACCGGGACGCAGGAGCGCGGCCCGTCGCTCGTGACCCGGGACTGGTCGCTCGTCCCACGGGTCACGGGGCACCGGTCACGAGTCACTTCTTCGGCGGCCTCGACCAGCTTCTCCAGACGCTCGCGGAGCGTGTGGGGCTCAACCTCGTCGCGATGCTCCAGCCAGTCGTAGAGGTCCCCGCCCGCGCCGATCTCGGGCAGCGCCACGATCCGCACCGTGGCAGGGGGCTCCAGTCCCAGCAGGATCCGCGCCACGTCGTCGGCGTAGCGCCGGCCCGCGTCGTCGTTGTCGGGCAGGATCGCGACGTCCCGGCCGGCCAGGGCCCGCCAGTCGGCCTTGGCGGCGCTCTGGGCCCCGTGCGGACTGGTCGTGGCCAACAGGCCCAGCGTTCCCGCGGCGTCGGCGGCCTTCTCGCCCTCGGTGACATAGACGCGCTCCTCCCGTCGCTTGAGCAGCTCGACCAGCCGATACAGAGGCCGCGGGGTCGGCATTCCGCCCAGCACCCAGCCTTCGCGGGTGCGGCTGACCGGACGGATCTCCTTGCCGCCTTCGCGGTCCCATCGCAGGATCAGACCCGCGGCGTCCTCGCACTCGTCATGGTAGACCCAGGTCCGCGAAGCCGGTCCCATGCGACGCTCCAGTTCCGCGACCGCCTCGTCGCTCGTGGCATAGACCACGCCGGGATTCAGTGGCCCGTGACTCGTGACTCGTGGCGGCATCAGATCGGCCATCGTCAAGCCCAGCGCTCCGACGACCGCCTCGGGCGAGCAGCCTGCGTAGCAGTGGATCAACGCGCCGCCCTGGTCCCCGAGCGTGACCGACAGACTGGGGTCGCTGTCCGCGTGGGCGGGACATCGGGCCTTCCACGCCTTCTGCGAACTGCCCGCCACCGGCCTGGCGTCCGGCAGCTTCGACAGCACCAACTCGAACGGATTCATCGAACCCTGGTTTCCACTCACTGCAGCAGTGCTCATGATCCTCTCCTTGCGTCCTTTTTTTCATCCGGTTTCGGGGCCGCTCGCAATGAGGCGTCCCTCTACCCTTGCCCGATGTTGCACGAATTTGTCGAAAAATTCGTGTTTTCGCGATGGTTGAAATACACATAACCTGAGCTGATGAAAGGAATAACAAAAATTGTGCGTCCGGGGTGTTTTGGGGTTTCAGATGTTGCACGAATTTTGCGATTCCCACGGAGGAACGGGGGATTGGGAAGCCTCACAGCCTGCCCACAATTGCGGTTGTGCCGCCACTTCAGGCAACCGCGTTGTCAGGGCCCCGGGAGGGGGGTCGGACGCCCCGGCGACCCGGAAAACCACGTCGGACGCGGCCCAAGGGCCTGTAAAATCGCGCAGACTCTGCGGGCCGTCCTCCGCGCCAAACGCGCCACACGCGCCAACAGTTTTACATGGCGCGTGTGGCGCGTACGTGTGTGCGATTCGATTTCGTGGGGGCATCATGAGCATTTGTGGCTCATCCGGTTTTCGCGTACTTCCATGGCCTTTGGGGACGCTGTCCCCAGCCCCCTGGGATTTGTCGCTTTGCGCCAGAAACATGGCATAGGGGAAGGCGACGAACCACACAGGCAACGTCGCCCAGGTCCCTGGACCGTGGCCCTCCCGCAACGCGGGCTCTCGCCGGAGGGCGGG